>ERZ506775.3-NODE-3-length-529783-cov-21.6915_pt1 | contig 529783 bp, 446 predicted proteins | sample MGYA00513980_ERZ506775 | MGnify/ENA metagenome assembly ERZ506775 | reverse complement strand
TATTCACAGCCTCCAATATTATATTCATGATATTCATGTTAATATTGTATTTTTTTCTTAGATAAAGGTTTTCCCGGAATTACAAAAGTTATAGCAATTCTTTCTTCGCAAAAAATTCTCCGCGGCACTCTCCCATCCTGGAAGAAAAGCCGCGGAGAAATAAATATATTTTCGGTGCCAATACAAAGATCATTAATCTTTACACCACTTTACAACTTTTTCATAAAAAATATCGTACAGAGCTTTCTGATGTATAATGAGTTTGCTCCAAAACATTCCAAAGGAAAGTGACCCTGTACGACAAAGACATTATACAACGAAAAGACTCTGACTGGTAGACTTCACAAATATTTTTTGATTTATTTTGAAACTTTTTCTGCTTCAACGTAAGTAGGTAATCATCCGTATCTGTTTTTTTGTTTTTTATTCTGCTACAATCTCCTTTTTCTTCAGAGATATAAGCTTCCGCTGTCTTCTCAAGCGGTTCCTTTGTCTTCTACAATGTGATCCAATGCAGCCAGCGGCTCAAGTCCTTTCTCCTTCGCGATTGTCGCACGTGTGCGGCGCTTTGGACGATATGGGCGATACAGGTCTTCTACTGCCACAAGCGTTTCCGCTGCCAGAATCTGTTTCTTTAATTCTTCTGTCAGTCTCTGATTAATATCCATTCTTTTTAGTTCTTTCCACTTTCATAGGCGTTCTGCACCTGTTCGGTCAGCACTTTTCCACCGTTTGCATACCATTCTGCCACAAAAGTATCAAAGTAATCCACTGGTTTCTCCCCACTAATGATCTGAAGAAATGCTTCCTGTTCCAGTTCCTGTAATTCTTGCGGAATTTCTGCATTTACATTTTCCAGAGGCAATGTCGATGTACTTGTTATTCCTGCCTTCTGCAGTTCCCCCACAGCCTGAATTCTTGACGCATACGCCGCCCATCCATTCGCAGTTGTCAGCTGTCCATTCAAGTAAGATTTGCATGTATTAAAATAAGACTTTTCCAAACCGCTAAGCTCTGATACATCAAGCGTCTTATCCAGTGCTGCCTGAATATGTTCTGTCGTACGGTAAAGTGCATCCTCATAATCCACATTAATATTCAGTGGCCGGGCCGTCGGATCTACATTAATAGAAAAATAATCATTCACTTCTCTTGCCGCACTATCATTTGCATATCTAGACTGATCAAAAATCGCACTCACATACTTTGCTACAATTTCCGGATGCTCATATCCTTTACGCACCACCACATACATCCACTGGTCATACGATTCAAAAACTGATATCTTCTGCGTCTCATTTACCTGTTCTTTGTCTAAAAGATACGGTTTCCACTCTGCATTTGAATCGACATTATATGCTGCACTCAACGGGTTATTCGGAGCCCACCAGCGTCCACAGATAGCACCGCAATGTCCGGTTTTTAACAGATCATCTATGTTTTCCGTCTTTCGTAGCAGGAATCTCTGGTCGAGTATCTCATCCTCATATAGATTGTGAAGTTTCAAAAGCGCTTCTTTTGTTTCCTGTGTTACTGACCCATAAACTACATTTCCATTTTTATCCAGGATCCAGTGACATGGCATTGCACCGGCATGTATAAAAGTTGCATCCACTCCATAAGTCTGATCCGCACCGGCAACCACGTCTGTACTACAGGCAAGGCCGATTGTCTGACCGTCTCCTGCTGCATCCTGTTCTACAAATGCCCGGATCACTTCCAACGCTTCTCCTACTGTTTCCGGTTCCTTTAATCCCAACTTCTCAATCCAGTCTTTCCGCAGCCAAAGAAGCGGAGTTCCATCGTCAATCACCGTATTCGGAAATGCATATAGCTTTCCATCCACGGTTGCAGACTGTAAAAGAGAATCTCCATAACTTTCATACATTTCTTTGATCGTATCTGTCGTACACTCTTCATACGTTTCTGTAAGTTCTTCGATCAGGCCTGCTTCAATCAGGCGGAGCAGGTTATCTCTTCCCTTCACAACAAGCACGTCTGGAATATCACGATCTTCAATCGCTACATTGACCGCCTCTTCATAAGTATTGCCATCCTGCAATTCAAAGACATCTTCATTCTGAATATTAAGTATTTTCTTCAAATATCTCGTATATGCATTATTTTCGTACGTATTTCCTACAGGAAGATTCGAATTATTCGCCCCTGCAATCTTGCCAAGTGTATAGGTAACAGTCTCAGGATATTTCCCAAGTGGTGTATGCATCGCTTTATACATCAGCTTTCTTTTCACTTCAACTGCATTGCTTGCACCAGACTCACTTTGGGATGCTTCTAACTGTTCCATCTGTCTTTGACTTTCCTTCGTCTCAAAATAGGTTCCGCACCAAAGCATCAGCAATAAAATTAATGCAAGATGGGCTGAGAGAATTCGCTTTTTCATATCGTTTTTCATAACACCTTCGCCTCCGTGTTCTTCGGAATCCGGATAAAGACCCGCGTTCCTTTTCCTGGAGTACTTTCTATCTTCATCTCACCTTTTTCTCCATAAAGGACATGGATTCTGTCACAGACATTTCGCACACCATAACCGGAGGACTGATATGTCAGAATCTGATCCGCCTTCTCCTGCGTCATTCCCGCACCATTGTCCCTGATTTCAAAGAAAATGTGCTCAGCCTCTTCACGAATCGTCAGCCACAACGTCGGATTCTCATTATCTGACACATCAATTCCATGATCGATTGCATTTTCTGCAAGTGGCTGCAGGATCAACTTCGGTATCAGATAATCATTAAGACCATCCGAAATCTGTTCAACCACACGGAACTCGTTATCATGCATAACAAGTTGGATTTTGAGATATGCACGGATGTTATCAATTTCTTTTGCCACTGTAGTCATTGTTTCACCACGATTTAGGCTTGTCCGATAATAAGTAGACAGTGCCAATGTCACATGACTGATTTCATCCTCCCCCGCTTCAATTGCTTTCCAGTTGATGATTGAAAGCGAATTATAAAGGAAATGTGGATTGATCTGTGCCTGCAGTGCTCTCATCTCACTGTTCTGAAGCTGGATCTTACTCTCATATACTTCTGAGATCAAATGGTTCATCTGATCCATCATGCGCCGAAATGACCGGATCAGCACACCCACCTCGTCTTTGGATTTACTCTGCACGGTAACTTTACGAAGTCCCATATTGATCAGGTTCATATTTTCAGTCAATAACTCCAACTGCGATACCATACGGAGAGAAAAAACATATCCCAGAAAACTCAGAAGAAGAACACTGATCAAAATAATCGGAATATTTTTGAGCAAAAGCTTATGGATTGCGTCTTCACTTACTTCCTTTGGACGATAGATATAGAAATTCCATCCTGTATCCTTCATTGTCCGCTGTACCAGATAATAATTCTCACTGATATCTTTCGGACTCTCAATATCCTTCGGACGATATTTCTTATCCATAGAACACTCGGCATAGACAATATTTCCATTATCATCCTGAATCATGCCTCCTGTATTATCTGTAAGCTGGCTCATGAATGGTTCAAGAACTTTTTCATAATCAAGACGCATCTCCAACACCGCTTTGATCGTATCATTGTCATAGAATTTCCGACTGGCAATGATTGATTTATTCACACCGCGAGTGATGCTCCACTGCATTAATGTTCCCTCATTCAACCTGGAATACCACTGTTGATTCTCCGCTTCCGACATTGGAAGAAGTGTATCTCCATGTGGCACTTCTATATTGTCAGAATATAATGTAATGCTCTGGATCTCTTTGTGATAGATCGTCGGCATCTGCAACAGTGGATCAGCCACCTTCACATATTTCAAATACTTCTCATAATCCGACTCTGTCTCCACATCAAAAATATTCCTGAGATTTTGAGAATAAGACAGATAATCAACCAAGTTCTTATAGATCTGAGACTGATTCTCAATCGAACTCACTGACTGTTCCAACATTTTCTCCAGATTGTACTGTTCCTTCTCTCGCAATTGATTCATCATGCCATACTGCATGGAAAAAGCAAGGAATCCTACCGGAACCAGTCCTGCAATCAGCATCAAAACAGACAGTTTTTTACGAAATTTCAGATTTTCAAATCGATGGATCAACTTCCGTATTTGTTTTTTCATCCGCCGCTATTCCTTTCCTGCATGCTTCCGGTGTATCTCCGAAAAACTCTCTGAAACTTCTGCAGAAGTATGAGTTATTGGAAAATCCTACTTCTTTCGCAATTTGGGAGATTTTCATATTCGTTGTCTCTAAAAGCTCTTTTGCTTTATTCATTCGCACTTCACGGATAAAACGGTTCAGTGTCATCCCTGTTTCTTCTTTAAATACAGCACTTAAATATCCCGGTGACAGAAAAACCATTGCGGAAAGTGTCTCTGCTCCCAGATCCTTTTCCTTATAATGGTGATAAATATATCCCTTCACGGTTGTAACTTCTGATCGGAACCCATCTTCCTGCTCTTGTATGCAATGTTCATATTCCTGAAGTACTTCTTCTACTATAGCAATCACATCATTAAGGTTTCTGCAACGATATAATCGATCCACTCTCTTTGAAAGCATCTTTTCATCCAGCCCTTCCATCTGGTCGAGCAATTCTTTCATAATTCCAGAAAATACAAACTTTACATACATATCCGAAAATTGCTTATGCGCACGATATTTTTCTTCCAGTCTCTGAAAATCCTGACGGAGATGTGGCAGATCTTTATATTGAATATCTTTCGTAATCTGTTCCATGATTTCAGAATCTTCTGCCGGATCAGCTTTCTTCTCTTCCTGCTTCTCCCCGTGGAAAAACAGATGCTGACGTGGCTGATAGAACTGCTCTTCTAACATTCCTTCCAGCACCTTAAATTCCTCTGCCAGATTTTTTCCATCTTCGATTTCCTCACTGACTGCAAAATAACATTCACTGTCAAACTGGTGCGCAAAAAAACGGTACATTTTCTCTACGATTCCATGATAATCTGCATATTTTTCCGTGAACAAAAAGATGGATTCGTTCGAATTCAGATTCACATAATGAAACTCTCTCTGCACCTCTTCCTTCAGGCTCATCAGGAAATGTTCCTCTTCCGTTTCGAAGAATCCATTTGAGGCACTGACAAGAACCATACGGGTAAATTGGGACAGATCATCTTCCATTCCATCTGTAAGTTTCTTAAACTGAACAAAATCTTCCTCTTTTCCCCCATACAGATATTTCAGTAAAAAGTATTTTTTCAGATAATCTTCTTTCTTTTCCTGCTGCTCTTTTTTCTCTATCTTAGAAGAAATATTTTCCATCACTCGTTGAAAAGTCTTATGGAATTCCTCCGGATCAACCGGCTTCAGAACATAGTCCACAACTCCATACCGCAATGCTTCTCTTGCATAAGAGAAATCATTATATCCGCTGAAGATCACGATTTCCATATCCGGATGATCTTCTCTCACTGCTTTCGTCAGCTCCAGTCCATTCATATAAGGCATCTTTACATCCGAAAATAAAATATCCACATGGCTTGATTCTAATACTCCCAGTGCATCCTTTCCATTCGTTGCTTCTAGGATATGGAATTCTCCTTCCTCCCTCTTTAACAGAAAGCGGATTCCCCTTCGCTCCAGTTTTTCATCATCCACGATCAATATTGTAATCATTTCCCCACTCCTCCCACACGTTCACTTTATATTTTCACTATTCCTTTTATAACGTCCGAAAACAGCAGGGAATGTTCACTCACTCTCTGCTGTCTTTTTTTAATTTTTATAATTCTATTTTAATTCATTTTTTAGACAATGTCCACACTAGCCTTTAACCGCTCCGGCTACAACGCCTTCGATAATATATCTCTGGCAGAACAGGTAGAAGATGATAATCGGCACAATTGCAAGAACCAGAGTTCCCATCATTGCTCCCATATCTACAGAACCGTATCCACCTTTCAGATACTGAACTGCCATCGGCACTGTCTTATATTTTCTCTGATCCAGTACAAGTGATGGAAGCAGGTAGTCGTTCCAAATCCACATTGCCTGAAGAATTGTAACTGTTACGCAAGTCGGCTTTGCAATCGGAAGTACAATTCTGAAGAATGTCTGGATTGGTGTGCATCCATCAATCATTGCAGCCTCTTCAATCTCCAATGGAATGGATTTCATGAACCCGGTAAACATAAAGACGGAAAGTCCTGCACCAAATCCAAGGTAGATCACAACCAGTCCCCACGGATTTCCCATATGAAGCATATTTGCGATCTTGGATAATGTAAACATTTCCATCTGGAATGGCACGATCATTGCAAACAGGCAAAGCATGTAAAAGACCTTTGTAAATTTTGTCTTCACGCGGCAGATATACCATGCACACATGGAGCAACATAAGATAATCACTGCTACAGATAAGATTGTGATAAATAAACTCCATCCAAATGCCTGAATCAGCCGTGTCTGCTTAATACCACGGATATAGTTCTCTAATCCGACATACATCTTTCCGGTCGGTATCTCGAACGGTGCTTTACTGATATAGACTTTTTTCTTAAAGGAGTTGATAAATACCAGTATGATCGGATACAGATACAGCAGGCTGAGTAGTGTAAAAATAACGGTTAATAATGTACCATGTTTTACTTTTTTATTCATTACTGCTGCACCTCCTTTGATGTTGTCAGTTTATTCTGGATCAATGCAATCACTCCTACGATAATAAAGAAGATAACTGCTTTCGCCTGTCCTACACCTTCCCAGCCAGTTCTTCCATAGAATGTATAATAGATATTCAGGGCAAGCATTTCTGACATCTTGTCCGGTCCACCGTTTGTCAATGCAAGGTTCTGGTCGAAAAGTTTAAATCCGTTTGTAAGTGTCAGGAAAGTACAGATTGTAATGGATGGCATAACCATCGGAATTGTAACATATCTTAAAAGCTGTACTTTATTCGCTCCATCAATCTGTGCTGCCTCGATCAGCTCTCCAGGAATATTCTGGATTCCTGAGATGTAGATGATCATCATGTATCCAACCTGCTGCCAAAGCATCAGGATAACCAATCCCCAGAAACCATATTTTGAAGAATATGTAAGTGTTTTCTGGAAATGTGCCAGAATACCATTTAATAACAGCTGCCATACATACCCAAGTACAATACCACCGATCAGGTTCGGCATAAAAAATACAGTACGGAAAATATTGGTTCCCTTGATATTCTTTGTCAAAAGCATTGCTACCGCAAATGCAAAAATGTTGATCAATACTACTGTCACAATTGTAAATAATGCGGTAAACCAAAGAGAGTGAAGAAAATCTCCGTCTCCAAGGATCTTTACATAGTTGCTAAGTCCAATAAATTTAGCGTCTGTCACCGTTGTGAACTTGCAGAACGAAAGATATACGCCTAACACAAACGGTGCAAGGAAACCTATCGTGAATGCAATCAGCGTCGGCAATACAAATACCGGAAAATATCTCTTTATTGCTTTTTGCATGTTCTTCTCCTCCTGTCTTTCTTTTCTGTAAAAAGCCTTTCTGCGCCTTTGCTTTTCACAATTCTAATTACATAATTTCAGCCTGCCCCGGTATGCTCGTTGGCAGGCTGTTTGATCTTCTTCTCTATTTCACAGCCTTTTTATCTGCCTATCCTGTGAAAAGTCTTTTTTATTCGTTTGCTGCTGCGTATTCTTCAGCCCATCCATCAACAAATGCTGTCTGTACACTATCCCATGCGCCTGTACCCTGTGCATAGTTCAGAAGAGCTCCACCAAGATTGTTTTTCCAGTTCTCAGATGGCATTGTTGTAAAGTTCCAGCTTACTGGTGTCTTTCCTGCCTCTGTATACTCAGCATTTGCTTTTACAAGTGGGTTGTCCGGAAGGTAATCTGAGAATGTTGTGAACGGTGTTACAAATCCCATCTCGTTAGCCAGCATGTCACGACCTTCATCGCTCTCAACTACCCATTTCATAAAATCAAGTGTTGCCTGAATGTCTTCTTCTGAAGCGTTCTTATTTACACACCAGTAGTTCTCAGATCCTGTACAAAGTCCCTGATTTTCTTCTCCATCAACTCCGATGTAGATTGGAAGCATTCCCATATCTTCATCTGCTACTTCATTATCTTTGATATCATTGTAAGCCCATGTACCATTCTGATAGAATACTGCTTCGCCAAGTGCAAATTCACTTGCTGCGTCATCTCCTGTCTTAGAAGAAATCATAGATGGCTCACATGTAGAATTGTTCAGATACAGATCCCAGATCTGTTTGTAGTTGTCAAGGTATGTTCCTTTGATTGCATCTGTGCTGTCAATTCCGTCTGCCTTATACTCATAGTAGATTGGAAGATTTGCAAGGTGTGTCTTGAATCTCCAGTCAGAGGAAGAATCCATTCCTGCTGAAGTAAAAGCTCCTTCTACTCCAAGATCATCTTTGTGTGCCTGAATCTCTTCTGCAACTGTCTTAAGTGCCTGGAAGTTATTCAGATCATCAATTGATTTGATACTTGCATCCGGCAGTTCGAAGTATTTGTTCAGAAGAGCTTTGTTGTAGATCAGACCATAAGTCTCAATAACATAAGCGATTCCGTCTACTGCGTCGCCATCTTTTAATATATAATCGTCAGACTCGACATCTTTATAAACATCGCTGTCTGAAAGGTCATAGCAATAATTTTTCCATGTAGCAAGTCCAACCGGTCCGTTTACCTGGAACAATGTTGGTGCCTCATCTTTTGCCATCTCTGATTTCAACTGTGACTCGTAAGTTCCTGATGCTGCTGTCTGTACATCAACCTGAACACCCGTCTCATCTGTATACTCTTTTGCAAGTTCTACCCACTGGTCAGCCTGCTCTGGTTTAAAGTTCAGATAATAAACTTTTCCGGATGACTTATCTCCTTTCGCTGTTTCATCTCCGCTTGATGTGCTTCCACATCCTGCAAGCATTCCGCCTGCCATTGAAGCTGCAAGTACAAGTGCAAGAATCTTTTTCTTCTTCATAATTGAATCCTCCTTTTATGATTACCTGTCTTTGTTTTTCTTGATGATGTTATTATAAGAAAAAGTTCCAAAATAAGATATAATAAAATTCCAAGAAACATAACACTATTTCAAGATTATTGTAATTTTTGAAGATTTTGTGTATGATACAAGAGTTCACCAAGAACCAAAAATGAAGTTTGAAACAAATAAGTAGAGAACAGCCACGAAATAGAGGGCATAGCAAACAAACCACCGGATTAGCTGGTTTTGAAAATTGAATATATAAACGCAACACCTAATTAGGAGACCGGCGAAGGCTCATCTTTAATGAGATACCCTCGTTGCCTTAGAAGATTAAGTGCCTGTGAAGTTGTAAGAACTTTTTCTTTTTTCACAGGACGTGATTCAAGAAAACCATCGGATGTATAAGGTTTTAAATCTGTGAGTATGTGCCAGATAGCGGTCAGGATCATACGGCAGCGTGCAATAATGGCTTTCTTGTGGCCACGACGTGTTTTGATACGCTTATAGCGGGTGGTAAATTCAAAATGTTTCTTCGATTTGATTAAAGCATTTGCAATCTGTACCAGAACTGGTTTAAAATAAGAACCAGCACAGGAAATCCGAGTGGATTTGATTTTACGGTCGCTCTTATCATTTCGGGGACAACATCCAGCCCAGGAGACGAGGTGTTTTGCTGTGAGGAAGACAGACATATCACCACCAATCTCTGAAAGCACCTGAATTGCAGTCATTGGATTCTTATCGAATCCAGGAACCGTTCTTATTAAGTTTAAAGCAGCCTCGTATTTATCACTGAGACGAAGGATTTCCTGTTCTACTTCTGAAATGTGCTTTTGAAGTTCGTCTATGTGATCAAGGCACTGTCTGAGCTTTACATCCTGTTCTTTCGAGATATTACCATCAACGGCCGCCTGAATTTCTTCTATTGGAGTTTTACAGCGGCTGTCAACAAAGGGTGACACATCAAATTTTTCCCCAGGGTGCTGCAAAATCTGTTCCGTAATGGAACGGGAAGATTTCCCGAATACATCAGAAAAGACATCATCAAGTTTCAGATTGGAAACAGTAAGACAATTTTGGGCACGATTCTTCTCACCGGTAATCATACAGGTGAGTTTGAAACGGTATCTTACGAGATCCCTGAGTTCTCTGATGTCAGCAGGTGGAATAAAAGAAGGTTTCACCATGCCGCACATGTATAGATCACAGATCCATTTGGCATCTTTGCGGTCGGTCTTGTTTCCTTTCATGGGTTTGGTGTATTTCGGATGGGATAGAGTAACCCGGATTTTGTGTTGCTCTAAGATATTGAAAACAGGGATCCAATACTTGCCGGTAGATTCCATACAGACATCGTTACAGTTGTATTTAGCAAGCCAGACACACAGCTGATGCAAACCTTTAGAAAAGGAAGAAAAGCGAGCCTGCTTATACTCTGTACGATTATTGGAATCCGTGATACCGATACAGGCATAAATCCATGTTTTGTGGACATCAAGTCCACAGCAGTTAAATTTAAAAATTTTAAAAGACAAGTAACTACCTCCTGATAGCATAATGATAAAACGGACAGTGACTGGTCATCCGGCGAGATCGAGTCGACTTCGGAAGAGATAAGTTTCCGGGCTACAGTTATGCGCCACTCATTGATGCCTTAACGGATGACCGACAACATATAAATATGCGAGGTTGCCGCTATACAGCCCCGCCACTCACCTCCACGTGTTCTGTAGTGTGTCAGTCTTATGGAACCATCATATCAGAAGGGAACAAAAATAGAAAGTGAAGGTAACCAACACGTTTCATGGCGCATTGGTGGCTTTCGCAGAAAGACGGGAAATAAATATGGATAAATCCATGTTCATAATAATTCTTTCTCCATAGTCAGATAGTGCAGCTAACCTAAACCAAAACAAAAAACTTCATAAACAACGTCATGGCGAAGCCCCCTTCGCTCTTTTGTTATGTCATTTTTTATTTCCAGCCCATTATACACTATTTCTGACGATTTGAGAAATTTCCTATAAAGCAAAAAAGGCTCGGTGGGTGCAACACCGAGCTTTCGTTTTTCTATTAGAAACTATCTGACAAATCAGAGCTTTAGCAGGTTGCAAGAAATAGATCGGCTTTAGGTTCTGCAACCGAACGGTTAATATAAACAAGATTGAATTCACCAGTGATCTCCATGTCCTCCACTCTAAATGTTGCCAAGTCATTTCGGCAGTGGCTAATTGGTTCATATGCAAAAGTAATCAAATGATCCATTGCAACCAAGTCGCAAATAATAGAAAAATTACTGATGGACGAATGCCGACTGAAGCTGTCCAGTGAATAACCTCTTGCGGCCACGGCTTGTTCCTGAAGCATGTGTGTTCCGGAACCTTTCTCACGCACAAGCAGGCTTTCCTGAAGAACTTCCTCAAGAGAAACGGTTCTGCCTGCAAAAGAATGACGGCGGCTGCATATGCCCAAAAAGCTCTCTTTTTTATAGAGGCGGTGCGGATACTTTTCTTTATCGAACACGCCTTCAATTATTGCAAAGTCCACAGGCATCTGCGGTGGCTCTGCCATTGCCGCTATCGCCCCCACCATCGACGCGGACGACAACGACGTTGCCTACGCCATGTCCGCCACCTTCCTATTTGACATGGCGATGATCGTGCTGTTTCCCATCATGGGCCGGGCACTGGGTATGACGGATCAGGCCTTTGGCATCTGGGCAGGTACGGCGGTGAGCGGCACCAAGACTGCCAGCAAGTTCCTGATGGTCTGCGCACTGGCTACCATCGGATTGAATACCTCCTTCGCCAGCATGAAGAAGGCTGGCATCCGCCCCATGATTCACGGTTTCATCATTTCTGCGCTGGTTGTAATTGTGGCGCTGCTGGTGGAGATGGGCATGGGAATCGTGTAAGAAAGCTACAAGACAATTGAGCAAAGCCACAGTTCAAAACAAAACTGTGGCTTTTGTCTTTGGATTGAGGAATGGCGTTACGTATTTGCTCGAATTACGCAGCTGATGGATGATGCAATTCTGAATTTCCGTCTTGGGAAATACAGCCCCAATCGCCGCAGAGAATCCCGTCAGGTTATCCGTGCAGGCAATGAAAATGTCCTCCACGCCTCGTTTTTTAGCCCGTTGAGTACCGTTGCCCAGTACTTGGCACTTTCGTTTTCTCCTACCCACATCCCCAACACGTCTTTTTTAAGGGCACAACGCACATATCCTTGCTCACTCTTTTTTCATTTTCTTGTTACGGTCTTTCGGGGCAACAGCCCCATCAAATCGCTTGTAAAGCGATTGTGCTTTCGAAAAAAGCATGATACGATATTGCCATAAGCAGTGATGTTGCAACACATAGCTACAATCTACAATAGTGAAAGGAGACGATCTCACCAATGCGATGCTCCCTTGTTTCCAACAAAATAATCCAAGCCCGTGAACGTTTGGGACTCACACAGCAGCAGTTAGCGGAAAAGCTTTGTGTAACCAACAAAGCCGTTTCCAAGTGGGAATGTGGCGTCACACTTCCTGACATCTCGCTTTTGGTGCCGCTATGCCGTGTTCTGGGTCTGACGGTGCAGGAACTGCTGGATGAATACGACGGCAAATTCGGTAATACCCCCGGCTGCCAGACCACGGAAGATCCTGCGCAGGACACGCTGTTTGCGGCGCAGCAGCACAGCCATTACCTGTATATCGATCTCAAAACCACCTCTACGGTGTCGCCCCATTTGTTTGGCCACAACCTGGAGCATACCAGAGCCAGCATCATGGATGGTCTCAGCGCCCAGATGATCCGCAACCGGAAGTTTGCCGGCGCTGCGGCGCGCAACGGCGTAGCGCTGGACTGGGAAGGCATCGGCGAATGCGTGTACTTTGCCAATGAACACCGCCTTCCCGGTAGCAACGCAAACGAAGCTTATGTATGTCATTACGCGCACAACGGCATGTGGCGGCGTAACGAATGTCAGTCCCAGATGATTCAGAACCCAATTCCGAATCAGGTGAGCGGTATCCGTCAAAAAGAGCTCTTCCTTCAAAAGGACAGGAGCTATCCGTTTGCCGTCGTTGTCAAAGTACAGCAGCCGCTGGATGTGCGCGTCGCGCTCACCAACGCCGATGGTACGCAGATTTATGCGGAAACCGTTTTTCCTGTTCAGCCCGTTCTAGCGAAGGAGGATGCACAGGAAGAGGTGGATGAATGGCAGCGCTTTGAGACGATTCTGACCCCCGGCGTCGACGATGCGCATGCCGTGATAAGCATTACCTACACGGAGCAGGCACAACTGCTCATCGGCGCAGTTTCCATGATGCCGGACAATCATTTCCATACCATGCGCAGGGACACCGTGGAAAAGCTCAAGGAAATCGGCGTGCGTCTGCTGCGCTGGCCGGGTGGCAACTTTGCCGGCGAATATCGCTGGCAGGATATGTTCCTGCATCCCGACAGGCGCGCTCCCATGGAGGGCTACATGGAAAATGAAACGCAGCCCTTTACACACGGCTATGACATGCATGAAATAGACACCGACGATTTTATTGCACTGTGCCGTGAGATCGGCGCGGAGCCCTTCCTCACCATCAATGCCGCCTGGGATTCCCCCGAAGTATGCGCCGCCTGGGTGGAATACTGCAACGGCCCTGCCGAGAGCAAATACGGCAGGCTGCGTGCCCAGCGCGGTCATCAGGAGCCCTACAATGTCAAATGGTGGTCGCTGGGCAACGAAATGGGTTATGGCCACATGGAGGGCGCAAATACGCCGGATGGATACGCATCGCTGGTGGAAACGCATGCGCGTGCCATGCTGAAGGTTACGCCGGATCTGAAATTTGTTTCTTCCGGCCCCTATCCGAATCAGGAGTGGGTAGATGTTTCCATCAAGAAGCTGGCTCCCATTGCGCCATACGTTTCTCTGCATACGTACAATTCAGTCCATTGGGACTTCACCTCTCCGGAGGGCATGGAGCGCTGCTATAACGAAATGATCCGCATGCCCATCCACAATCTAGGAATCCTGCGCAGGCTGCATGACATGCTCCCGGAAAAGACATTCATCTCCTACGATGAATGGAATCTGTGGAAAACATGGTGCCGCAATCCTTCCTCCATGGAGGGCATCTTCACTGCGCAGATGCTGCACATGTTCATGCATGAAAGCGAAAAACAGCGCATGCCCATGGCCTGCTACTTTGAGCCGGTTAACGAAGGCGCCATGCAGGTGCATCCGGATCATACCGAGCTGACGGCAACCGGTCAGGCCTTTGCGCTGCTCTCCCGGCATGCCGGCGGAAAGCTGTGTACGGTGGATGGTGTAGAAGACTTTGAAGTCGTTGCCACCATCGATGATCATCATGTGCTGACCCTGACGATGCTCAACCTGAACTGGCAGGAGGAAACTACTTACTCTCTGAATAAATGCGGAACAATTCTGGAAAACAAGGTACTTCAGGCCGAAAATCTGTTGCCTGGTACCCCGTTTACGGAAAATCCCCTGATGATTCATGTCAAGGATGATATTATCAAGGCGAAGCTTCCACCCCGCAGCGTTGCCTGTATCAGTATTTCACTCGTCGAATAACATACACGGAATGCAAAAAAATAAAATGAAAACAGCAAGTCGCTCACAGCATGAAAGGAGTAATTTTATGAAAAATGGAAAGTTGACGGTTGCCATCGTGGGCATGGGTTTCGGCAGCTGCTTCCTGCCCATCTATCTGAAGCATCCGGATGTGGAGCATGTCATTATGGTGGATACCAATCCGGACCAGCTGAAGGCGCTGGCAGATATGTACCTGCTGGACGAAAGCTACTACACCACCGACTTTGAAGCGGTATTGCAGAACCCGGATGTGGATGCGGTCCATCTGGTCATTCCGCCCGCGCTGCATGCGCCCATGTCGGTTCAGGTGCTCAACGCAGGCAAGCACTGCGCCTGCACCATCCCCATGGGTATGTCCATGAAGGAGCTGGAAGACGTTATCAAGGCGCGGAAGGCTTCCGGCAAACACTATATGTTCATGGAAACTTCCGTCTACACCCGCGAGTATCTGTATGTGAAGGAGCTGTACGAATCCGGCGCAATGGGCAAGCTGCAGTATATGCGCTGCGCCCACTATCAGGATATGGAGGGCTGGCCCTCTTACTGGGACGGCTTCCCGCCCCTGGCACATCCCACCCATGCCATCGGCCCCTGTTTTGCTCTGGCAGGGCAGCGTCCGGTCAGCGTCTTCGGCAGAGGCTCCGGCAAGGTCCGTCCGGAACTGGAAAAGCAGTACGGCTGCCCCTTCGCCTTTGAGTCTGCTCTGGTGGCCTTGGAGGATGGCGAGACGACCGTTGAAATGGAGCGCTTCCTGTACCATGTCGCCCGTGGCTACAGCGAATGCTTTAATATCTATGGTGAAAACAAGTCCTTTGAGTGGGATCAGCTCAACGGCGACAAACATGTGATGTTCAGCCGGGATCTGGTTTGGGAGAACGAGAACCGCGGCGGCAAGATCGATGAGGAATACGTTCAGGTCCCCGATTATGCCCATCTGCTTCCGGACGTCATTGGCCGGTTTACCTACGAAGTGGCCTATGACGAGGTCAATCCCCATCTGTCCTTCAAGCAGGGCGGCGGTCATGGCGGTTCCCATCCGCATCTGGTCCATGAGTTCGTTACCAGCATTCTGGAAGACAGAACTCCCTTCCCCTCCGATATCGATGCGGCCTACTGGACCGGCGTTGGTCTCCTGGCCCACGAAAGCGCCATGGAAGGCGGCACCGTAAAGTCGCTGCCCAAGTACGAAGAGCTGTAACGGGAGCCGGTAAAAACGCAGTCTCCCCAAAAAAGCCGAACCAATCGTTCTGCCTCAAATTGTCCATACAGCCAAGAGGGCTTGCCTTGATTTTGCCCAGCAATGCATCTTCAGCAAAGACCGCGGTCAAGGCTTCTCCCACAATAAAAAAGTGTCTGCGACACTCTCAACTCCCCTAACCCCTCATTCATGAGGGGAAGGGGTTTTCTTATCTCCTTCTTTATTGTAAAATTCTATTATGAATATATTACAATCCATCTTTACCGATTATTATGAACTCCATCCTCGTCCTGCTGTCATTGAAAATGTCAACAAGATGATTCATTGTGGTGACCCTTCTTACGGTGGTGCCATGTATGGCTGTCCTCACTGTGGAAATCTTAAATTTGTTCCCTTTCGCTGTAAAAGCCGTTTTTGCCCTTCCTGCGGAAACAAATACAACCAGCTTCGTTCTTTTCATATGTCCTGTAAGCTTGTTTCTTGCGTTCATCGCCATTGTGTTTTCACTATCCCAGCGGAACTTCGCGTTTATTTTCTCGAAGACAGGACTCTCTTAGATTGTTTATTTCATTCTGTTCGTGATGTTGTTTTACGCATGTTTTCCAAAATGAATAAAACCGAAAACTTTACTCCTGGGCTTATCTGTATTCTTCACACTTTTGGGCGTGATTTAAAATGGAATCCTCATATCCACGCTCTCATCTCCGAGGGTGGGGCTGGTAACATCACTCCTTGGCGTCCTGTCAAACACTTTGATTACAGTTTCCTTCGTAATGCTTTCCGCAAAGTCCTGCTTGAACGACTTACCTCCCGCATTGGTCCGACTTTTCGCAAAGTCAAAAATGAAATGTACACGAAACACGCTGACGGCTTTTATGTCCGTGCAAAGCCAAATCTTTGCACTCCTGATATCACCATTAAATACATCAGCCGATACCTCGGCAGACCTGTTATTGCCACATCGCGTATTGATACTTATGACGGCAAAAATGTAACCTTTCATTACACCAGACACGAAGACAATAAAACTGTTACTGAAACCATTCCTGCTTTGAACTTCATTCAAAAACTCATTGTCCACATCTCCGAAAAACATTTTAAAATGCTTCGCTACTATGGGATATATGCCAAACATCATAAGCAGGAAATGAAGCTCCGTAAATGTATTTCTGCCGAAAAACAATGTTTCCTACATTTTTATACTGGCATAAAGTTGCTATTATCTCTCGGACATCTCTGCGTATTCTCCCATACAATACCTTCTTTCGGTATTTAGGAATAAACACAATGTGATACTGGCATTTCCAACGAGTATGTGATAAACTTTTATTGTCCATTTGGACCGCCTCCTTTGATTTTGAGTTTGGCTTGCGACACCATTCTCATTCTATCACAGGAGGCTTTATTTTGTTATCCTCACCACTTCCGACTACTCTATTCTCCCCAGCATAGCTGGGGGATTAGACTTTTCATTCAATTCATTCAGTTTTGCCAACGCTCTTGGCTCACTAAAATCTAAGTAGTTCGTTGTAAGAATTTGCCCCGGGATTCTCTTTCGCTCGAGTTCTTTTAACGTCTGCAGGAGGGGCGTAATTCCTCCCATTGTGATAAATGCCACACTAATCTGGAATTGTTCACAGCGAAGTAGCTCTTCTTCAATAGAAGAAATAACTTTTTTACCCTCTTCTGGATTGTTTGATATAAAACTCGGTTTATATTCCAGATTTGAAGTAAGATTTCCATTGATATAGGCTGCTTCCAACCCTTGATTTATGTTTTGTATTATTTCTTCTTTCACCGTTTCATCCTCTCTGTTCTAACTTTAAATTGTAACGTATTTGACTTTACAATTCAAATTTTTTCATCATTTTCCAGTTTTTACCATGCTTTATAACGTCTCCTGATACGCCCGATCAATCAGCTTCTTTGCCTTCTGAAAGTCTTCTGCCGTCTTGATTGACACTTCTAGCTCCCCCGTTCCGTAATGTCCAATCCCGCGGGTATCTCTTGTGAATCCTTCTTCCAGTTCAACAGTGTCCGGGTCGAGTTTCATTCGGAGCAGGATCTGTTTGTTATAAATTTCAATGCAGAAAATGTTCTGCACTTTCTTATAGGCCAAATACAGCTTCAATTGGTTTGGAACAAGATCGTCTCCTAGCGATTCGATGTAGTCACAAAGCGCCGTATATAATGTTTTGAAATGGCTGCTTGCTGATGACAGCTTCTCTAAATGTGTTTTCTGTGTGTATGTACTACTTGTTGTTGAAATGGTTGATGTTTCCGTTACTGGCTTTGCCACCGGTGTGTTCAGATGTTCAAACAGCAACAGATCTTCCCCATATTTCCGATATTTCACCAACTTGATATTCCTCTGCATCTGATTCACTGCATGCACGTCGTATTTCGTAAAATCACTTGCAATACAAATCACACAAGGCACCGACCAATCAATCTGGTCTGCTACTTCCATACCCAGTTTTTCAATCACAAGCAGTTTGAAATCCGCTTTGTGATCCAAAAGCCAATCCAGATAGAATAATCCCTGATTAATTACGTTCTCGCTCGAGCTTCTCTTATACTCAAAAATCACTGGGCTATTATTTTCATCAATTCCGATGCTGTCCATTCTTCCGGATGTGATCATATATTCACTTTTCAGAAAACGAACGCCGAAAAATGTCTCCATGTTCTGCTCTATCGTTGTTTGCAGTTGTTTCTCCAATACTACCGTGGAAGAGGTGCGCTCTTTCACAACCGTTCCGATCTCAAAAAGTTTTATTTCCGACACTGCAGTTTCTCCTTCCCTGTCGCAAGATATATGTTCATTATATCGTACCTTCTTACAAAATACTATTGTAAAACATTCTTTCCGCAGGCATTCCCATCAAAAAAGGCCGCAGCTCCGCAAAGCTGTGACCTTTTCCCAATATTACCAATATGCTATTTCCGATACACCGTCTTCCCCCGTGCAACGACTTCCTGAATCTCCAGTCCCTGATCCAGTACGCAAAGATCTGCATCAAACCCTTCCTGGATTTTTCCTTTTCCTTTCAGTGACAGGATCTCTGCCGGGTTTGCCGTAATCGTCGAAATTGCGGTTTCCAGCGGAATTCCCGCTTTCTCCACGCATTCTTTTACTTCTTTCAGCAAACAGCTCGACTGGCCCATACCCATCCGCAGGAATTCTCCCTTCTCATTAAAGATCGGCAGACTGCCCTGACCGTCGGATGAGATGGTGATGTGTTTCGGGTTCACGCCTGCATCCAGCATGCGGCGGATTCCTTTGCACACGCGGACTTCATCACAGACAGTTTCCCAGTAATCGATCTCTTCATTTCCGGTGAAATCTACTGCACCGCCCTTTACGGCGTATTCAATTGCCTTCTGGAACAGCTTCTCGTTCCGGTTGACATGGGTCGGGAGGAACTGGCTGGCCGGGATTTCGGTTTCGCTGATGACGCGTTCGATCAGCTCCATACATCTTGCACCGTTGCCAAGGTGGACATTAATCACTCCCGCTTTCCCGGAAAGAACGCCGCCGAGGCGCGTGTCTGCTGCCAGCCGGGCGAATTCTTCGAAGGTCGGCTGTGAGGATCGGTGGTCCGAGATGGCGATTTCGCCGGTTCCGATGATTTCTTCGATCATCATGATATCTTTCGTAATTCCATCCGTCAGTGTACGCACCGGAACCTGATAGCTGCCGGTGTAGCACCAGGCGGACATGCCCTGCTCCCGGAGGCCTTTTGTTTTTGCCACGAGCGCGCACATGTCACGGCCAATGCCGTCAGTTCCGAGGCAGCCGACAACGGTTGTCACACCGAACTTGTTCAGGCCTTCCATCGTCGCCTCCGGGGTGCGATTGGCAAAGCCGCCCTCGCCGCCTCCACCGAGCACGTGAACATGGCAGTCGACAAAGCCAGGTGTCAGGACAAGTCCGGTTCCGTCTACGGTCTCCGCGCCAGAGAGCAGGCCGTCTGCCGTTATCGTGCCGGCATCTGCGATCTTGACAATTTTATCATACACCGTAAGAACGTCTTTTCTTCCGAGGTATTCCGGCGCATAGACGTCTATGTTCTGAAATAATATCATTTTCTCTCACTCCTCTTAAAATCCAATGGCAACCGCAATCAGAATCGTAATGACTGCTCCGATCATCAGTATCCCTAAGAATTTCCACATGAATTTGATCCAGTTCGACCACTCGATCTTTGCAATCGCCAGGGAGCCGATCAGGCAGCCGGAGGTCGGGACGATCAGGTTTGTGAAAGCATCACCGAGCTGGAACGCAAGGACGGATGTCTGGCGGGATACGCCGAGAAGGTCCGCGAGCGGTGCCATGATCGGCATGGTGATCGCCGCCTGACCGGAGCCGGATACGACGAAGAAGTTGAAGACCGACTGGAACACATACATCAGCACGGCTGCGGCTGCACCGGAAAGACCGGCCAGTGCCTGTGAGATGCCGTACATAATGGTGTTGATAACGGTCGGTGTGGTCGGATCAGAACCGCCGAGCACCTGCATGATGCCCTGTGCCATCGCTACAACGAGTGCCGCACCGATCAGATCCTTTGCGCCGTCTTTGAAGGAAACGGCAATGTCGTTCACTTTCATGTCATTCAGATGGAAAATGACACCGATCACACCTGCCACAATTCCCATGATGAAGAACTGGGTTGCGATTTCGGCCATGTAATAGCCTTTTGCCATAACGCCCCAGATGACCCAGACAACGGTAACGGCCAGTGTTACCAGAACTAAGATATGGCCGATGCTGAAGGAATGGCCCTCGTCGATGCCTGTTTTTTCGTTCTGATCACGGAAATACTGGTCACTTTCGTAGGCAACGGAGATTTCCGGGGTCTTTTTGACTTTTGCTGCATAGAACATGGTCATGCCGCATCCAAGGGCGGTGAATACGACCCACATCACCATACGGAAACCTGCGCCGGAGAAGACGTCAACGCCGGCGATTCCCTGTGCGATTCCGACGGAAAACGGGTTCATCCAGGAAGATCCGAAGCCGATCTGTGTTGCCACGTACGTAACAAGCACGGCAATGACGGTGTCGTATCCGACAGCGACGAACAGCGGGCAAAGGATCATGGTGAACGGAAGGGCCTCTTCTCCCATTCCGAACACGGCTCCGCCGAGGGAAAACAGGACGAAAAGGACCGGGATCAGCAGTTTTTCGGCTCCTTTTGCTTTACGGATCAGGCCGATCAGACCGGCTTCAACGGCTCCGGTGCGGATCATGATACCGAAAGCGCCGCCGACTACCATCAGAAATGCGATGATTTCGATAGCGGAGCTGCTGATAATTCCGTTATACATGTAATTGAAAAATCCGGTTCCGCCGTCGCCGCTGAACAGTGCAACGCCTTCTGTGACCGGTTTTCCGGCAGCATCGGTCAGATACTGGAAGCTTCCGTCTTTGATGACGGTACGGGTCTTTTCTACCCCGTTCATCAGGTACGTGACATCCTCCGTCTCGTAATAGCCTTTCGGGACGAGGAAAGTCATGACGGCCGCGATAACCACCACAAAAAAGATGATAATGTAGGTATCCGGCACGTTAAATCCCCTGTTGAATGATTTCAGGCCTTCGCCTTTCTTTTTGCTCATATTTTGAGATTTCCTCCATTTGATATTCTATTCTCGTTTTTAACGCGCTTGGATTAGTGTACCATAGATCATAGAGGAAAGTCACTGAAAAAATCAAAAAAGTGACAGAAAAATTTTCCATTCGGATTTTTCTGCCGGCTGTGTGCAATGTCATGCATAACATGATTGTATAGAAAGGTAAACAATTCCTTTTAAGGTTTCCTGCTTCCCGTCTCTTATGCTATACTTGAAAGGTTCTTGCTTCCGGCGCTTCATCTGCCGGTTTTTGACATGAAACTGATTCAGTCGGCGATTCCAAATGCGTTTACGATCGCGGTGCTTGCGGCGATTGAGTCGCTTCTCTCCTGTGTTGTTGCGGACGGCATGATCAACAGCAAGCATCGTTCGGATACAGAGCTGATTGCACAGGGTGCCGGAAATATTGCTTCTGCGCTTTTCGGCGGTATTCCGGCTACGGGAGTGATTGCCAGAACGGCGGCAAATATCAAAAACGGCGGACGCACGCCGACAGCTGGGTCTATGTGGACGATGATTCCCCGGCGGTGGATGAACATCTGCAGAAGCTGCCGCTGGAAGTCCGTGTATACGAGATCACAGGACCGCTCTTCTTTGGCGCGGCGGATGCGATTGAGCACATCGTGGTAAAGGATTTCACAAAATGTCTCGTTCTCCGGATGCGGAGCGTACCGGCGATCGACAGTACAGCCATGAATGCACTACAGAATCTGACGAAGCTCTGCGAATCGAAAGGGATCACCCTCGTCTTCTCTCATGTGAATGAGCAGCCGATGAAGGTGATGAAAAAATCCGGCTTTGTGGATCTTGTCGGGGAAGAAAATTTCTGTTCGAATATTTCGGATGCGTTAAAGCATGCGGAGGAGCTGATTTCGAGATAATGTGAAACTGCAGCTGCCGCAGCATCTGGTCTGTATCACCTGTGATCCTTTCTCCTTTATGCCGAATAGCTTCTACACATAAAAAAGGCCGCCGTGCTGAGTACTGACCTATGCTTTTCCGTTGATCACGCAGTTAATCTTTTTCTCATCGTAAAACATCAGTATCAGTCCGCCTGCGCCGCAGAATACAGCTGCACCGAATGCGGCAATCCGGTAGCCGGTTCCAGTTCCCGCTCCGATGGTGGAGACTGCGGTAAAAATCAGCATGGAAAGGCTCTGGCCCAGCTTGAAAGCGAAGGTCCGGGCTGCGTAGAACATTCCCTCTCGGCTGCTTCCTGAGGTAACTGCATCGCTCTGTGCGATATCCGCGACAACTGCCTGCGGCAGAATACCGAAAATCGCCATGGGAAGTGCTGCCACGACTGTCAGAATCAGACCCTGTACGGTTTCCGGGATGAATGGGATGTTTCCCATAAAACCTGTGTAAAAATATGCAAGGCTGAAAACAGCAAATGCAAACAGAATCATCTTTTTCTTGCCCAGTTTCGGTGTCAGCTTGTTGACCGGAACGTAAAAGACAAGCGACAGTGCGGTCATTCCCACAAAATACAGTGTTGTCATTGTCTCCGGGAGTTTCAGCAGACTGGTAACGAAAAACGGAAGGCCCGTCTGGAACATGGTGAGGGCGATCCAGTAAAAGATATCAGATCCTACAAATTTCCGGAATTCTCCATTCCGAAAGGTTGCTGTAAGGGAACGAAAAGCCGAATCCTTCGAGGGAACGGTATCTACGTAATCTTTTTCCCGGATGCAGAATACCGGCACAAGCATGCATACGAATGCTGCCGCTGCCATGGCTGTGAAAGTGATCCTGATTGCATTTACTCTTCCGAAGGAAGGAATCAGCGTACCCCAGATCGCCGGTGCCAGATAGGCCACAGCGGTTCCTGCAATAAAGGTGAAAGAAATGATGGTGGATATATTCAGGCGTTCCTGCTGTGTATGGCCCAGTTCCGGAATCAGGGCATTGTATGGGGTACAATATGCCGTGATCGAAAGATAGTATGCCAGAATCATCACAAATAAGAACGCAGCATTGATCCAGCTGTTTTCATTCGCCGGTGACCAGAACACCAGCACGGTGGAAAGTGCCAGCGGCAGGGACGCGCCTTTTAAGAACGGGATCCGCCGTCCGTTTTTTGAAGTGCACCGGTCTGACCAGGACGCAATCATCGGATCAGTGAATGCATCAAAAATTCTTCCGAAGGCTGTGATCCCTCCAATGATGGTAAAAACCCCGAAAATCACCAGCCCCTGCGGTATGAATACCGTCTGTCCCTGGCTGATTGCGGTTTCATCCGGCTGATAAAAGTACACCAGCCAGTTCGATATGATACCAGACAGCAGCGCCCATCCAAACTGGCCTGCTGCGAACTGCCATATCTTTGCCGTTGTTAATTTTTTCATTTTGCTTCCCCCTGTTTTGTCTTCTCCTGTTTTTATACCGTCCAAATTTTTACATTTTTTCCAGAAAAGGCGATTCCAAGTTTGATGACTTCCGTAACCCCTTCCTGCCGCATTTCTGTATCGTATCGCTGTGTTTCAATCTGGTTTAATGCTTCTTTCGCTAATTTTTTCAGTGTGTCTTCTGTAATCCCCTTTTTCCATTTTAGTTCCATCAGAATGCCAGGATACCGGAGTTCTCGCGGGAACAGGCTGATATCGTACCGTCCCTCTCCAAATTCCCGGTTGGATGTGATTTTATACTGTTGATCCAGCAATGCAATCAGCCCCAGTACCAGTCCATGGTAAAAACCTTCTGCGCCCGCATCGTAAAAACTGATCGACTTGTCCATATATTCTGCAATCGCACTCTGCAGCTTTTTCACGTCATTCGTATACAAACTTTCCGCAATCTGATCTGCTGTTGTCCTCGTTACTGCTCCAATCTGCAGCAGATAGGATACAATCTCGGCTTTGTAAACTGCCGCAATCTCCCGGTTGGGGATAGATACCTCGCACAGATAAGCGCCGTCTGTCTGCAATTCTTTTTTGGGTGTCTTCAGATATCCGGCGACCAGGAGCAGACTATAAATACTTGCGGGCTCTTCCAGCAGTGACCAGTACACTACATTTTGATCAATTCTCGCAACTACTCGCTCTCCCTGCAGCAATGCATACAATTTCTCTATGACATCCTCTGTCGCTGCCTTCAGAACTTCTTCCAGAATTTCATTCTTTCCGGTGTTTACCCAATATGCCTTTGGAATACACTCCTGTGTAATATAGTTGACCACGGACCAGGGATTGTAAATTTCTTCTGCGCCAAAAAGATATCCGTCATACCAGGTTTTAAGCTCTGCTTCTTTTTCGAGAGCACCGTAATCCCGCAGCATTTTATGGACCTCTGCACGGGTAAATCCAAAGTATTTATCATATGTCTCATCCAGAATGGAATTTACCGTCAGATTATTCAGACCACTGAATATACTTTCCTGTGCAATCTGCAGAATTCCAGTTAAAAAACCGTACGACAGATGCCGGTTGTCTTTGAATGCGCCGGAAAAAAAATTCCACATAAATCCAACAATTTCTTCATAAAACTTTTTCGAATAGCCTTCCTGAATCGGTGCATCATATTCATCGATCATAATGATCGGTGCTTTTCCATAATGTTCATGAAGCATTTTGGAAAGTTTCTGCAGAGACGAGGAGAGCTCTACTTCATTCGCCTGACCTGCCAGTATTTTCCGAAAATACTCCTTCTCGTATGGTTCCAGTTTCTCACTCATCCCCAATTCCTTATGTCTGCCGAACTCTTCCTGTACCAGCTCTGCAATTTTTGCAAAAGTCAGTTCCCAGGACGCAAATTTTATATCTTTAAACGTCAGAAAAATAACCGGATATTTTCCCTGATGCTCTCGGTATTCTTCTCCACATTTCCAGATTTCTTTGTCTCGGAAATACTGGCTGGTATCTGTATCGGAAATTTCAAAGAAAACGCGAAGCATATCCATATTCAACGTCTTTCCAAATCGTCTCGGCCGCGTAAACAGTGATACCAGTGGTTTTCGATCCAGAAATTCTTTGATCATTCCTGTCTTGTCCACATAATAATATTCCGACTGTGCCCGTACGTAATCAGATATTCCGATCGGGAGTGGCTTTCTTGCTTCTTTTTCCTCTTTTTTTACATACTTTCCTGACAGTACTCTGCCATCCACTGGTTTTTCTGCCTCATCCGGAATGCGCCAGCTTTTTCCTTCTTTTACGGCTCCTGGAATTTTACCTGTTTTGCAGAAAGTTGTTACAGTGCGTTCCGTAACGCCCCATAGCTTTGCCATTTCCTTGCATGTTTTCATTCGTTCCCTCCTTTCCAGTGTGCTTCTTTCCGATTATTATATCTTATTTTCAGAAATATATCAATTGTTGTATTTTCATTTTTCCGAATATTATCGTTGTTTTGCTTTATTTTCAAAGAAGGCAGCGTTTTTCTCCGCTGCCTTCTTTGAAGATTATTTTTCAGTTTTCCGCATCATTTTTCATCTGTGCCTTCGCTTTTCTTGCAATTCCCTGTGCTCCGTTCAGGATGCTTGCGCGGGTGACTTTGTCGTTGCCGTATTTCTGGCGGATTGCGTCGAGGGCGGCATCGAGTTTACGGCTTTTCTCCTTCTTTTCGGGATCTTCGAAGAGGGAGAGCTGTTCGAAATCGTCTTCGGTAAGGCCGGTTACGGAGACACCGATCAGGCGGAGGGGCTCTCCTTTCCAGGATTCGCGGAAGAGCTGTTTGGCGCAGCGGTAGATTTCATCTGTGATATCGGTCGCATTTGGAAGTTTTGTCTGGTGTGAGCGGTTTCGGAAATCGAGGGTGCGGAAGGTTATGGAAACGGAGGTGCATTTTTTCTTTTTCCGACGCATGCGGGCGGCCACGATGTCACACTGGGCGAGAAGAATCGGGTCGACCTGTTCGATAGAGACGATGTCCTCGTTAAAGGTCGTCTCTGCGCTGAAGCCTTTCGCCTCATCGGGCTGTGCTTTTACGGGGGAATCGTCGATGCCGCGGGCGTACTGGTACAGCTGATGGCCGTTTTTATTGCCAATCAGGGTCTGAATATCAGTTTCCCATGCATGTGCCAGATCTCCGATCGTGCGGATTCCGGCCTCGGTCAGCTTCTTTTCGGACGCTTTGCCGAGAAACAAAAGCTCGCGTACCGGAAGAGGCCACATCTTCGCAGGGATTTCTTCTGGAAACAGGGTATGCACTTTGTTCGGTTTTTCGAAATCGGACGCCATTTTGGCCAGGAGTTTATTGGTGGAAATGCCGACATTTACCGTAAATCCCAGCTCGTCGGAAATCCGGTCTTTAATTTCATGTGCTGCCGCGATCGGATCCGGGTACAAAAGAGAGGTTCCCGTCATATCAAGGAACACTTCGTCAATCGAGAAAGACTCCATGACCGGAGTGTAGGATGCGCAGATTTTCTTGAAGGCCCGGGAGCACTTGACATAAAGATCGAAATCACTGGGAACAATAACCATATTCGGGCATTTCCGCAGTGCCATTGCCACAGGCTCGCCGGTCTGGACACCGCATTTTTTCGCCGGAATCGACTTTGCTACAACGATACCCGTCCTTTTTGCCGGGTCACCGCCGATGCAGGCGGGAATGTCCCGCAGATCCGGCAGCCCCTCTTTCATCCGCCGCGCGGACTCCCAGGATAAAAAGGCGCTGTTGACATCTACATGGAAAATCAGGCGGTCTGCCGGCTTCTTTGTTTTATTCATCGATAAAATGAATCCGTTCTGGTTTAAAGCGGTCCTGCTGCTCTCTGTGCTCGGCAGGATAGCCAAGAGCAAACAGCGCAAAGACATGAACTTCTTCCGGCAGTCCCAGCAGAACTCTTACTTTTTCCATATTTTCTTCATTTGGTGCAATGCCGAACCATACGCCGCCAAGACCAAGCGCATCCGTTTCCAGCCAGATATTTTCCTGGGCAATCGACATATCGATCTGCGCAAATGCTGGAGCGACAAGACCTTCCAGGCGATATGCCGATACCAGCACAACCGGAGCTTTTGCCGCGCAGCCGGTGTACGGTGTCATTTTAGAAAGCGCCTCAATTTTTTTCTTATCCGTTACCACATAAAATTCCCACGGCTGCTGGTTGCACGCGCTTGGAGCCTGCATGCCTGCTTTTAAGATCTGCATAATTTTTTCTTTTTCAACCGGCTTGTCTTCATATTTTCTAACACTGATTCTGCGAAAAATACTGTTCATTTCAAAATCCTCCTTGGTTTCTTATGGGATGTCTCTTTGCAGACTATTATAGCATTTTTCCTAAAAAAACTCCAGAATCCCTGTCGTCTCATTTTTATCTATGTTTTATTTTTCACAAAAAGAATAGCCGATCGTCCATCTTTCCTTCCGGAACAAATTCTCTATTCTTACAAATTTTGTCCGCATATCCAGTCGTAATAGGAAGCCGCATTTTTTGTGTTGACCCCACGTGTAACTGCGAAAGATAAAGCACCTGTGTCAAAATATCAGCCATAGAAAGATTTCCACATTTTTTCTCAATCAAAATGGGATTCGGTGATCCTTTTTTATTTTTCATATTTGTCGTCACAAGATATCCTTTGTCTGCGTTATAAACACAGTATCCCATCGGTGGATTCTCTATCTGCCCATTCTGCCAGAATATCAGTTTACTGCTGATATTTTTTCTTACTTCAATAATATTATACATAATTCCCTTGGCCGCAAAGTAATTTTTATACCATTCATCATCTTCATTGCTGAATCCATCTCGATGAATCACAATGTTCTTCGGCATTTCACCAAAACGGTCTTCATATGCAAAAATCACCTGATCAAAAATATCCTGAAGAATCCTGGTAGTAATTTTTTCTCCCTGCTGTGGTGCTGCCGGTTTATAAAATCCAAGCAGACGGCCATATTTGTCAAACACAACCGAGCAGGCAGGATAATGAATTCCTTTTGCTATCGTCGCAACATCAAGACCTACAAAACAATCCACATTGCCAGGCATATCTTTTACAACCCATGGAATCCCGCCTGTTTTTCCAAGAATTCCAAGAATTATATTATGAAGGTAATATCTTGAATTATTTTTTGCCTTATTCCCTTCTTTTGCTTCCTCAGCGAACAATTTTGCTGTTTTCATACTGATCATCTGTGACGGGATATTAGCCTTTGCCCAAATAGTTTTAAACGGATTGTACGGTCCATCTTCCTCCATCCCATCTGGTACAAGTGCAATGACCAGATCGATTCCTTCTATCTTCTGCAATTTATTGGCAGCTCTTTTATAATCTGTAATATCTCCCAACTCATATTCTTCCCGTACCATTGCCTTTACATCCAGATCCAGCAGTCCCGCCATGGTATATAAATCCTTTTCCCCGTGATACTTTCCAAGTTTCGCAAAGGTATAAATCCCATTTACAACTGCCTTCATCAAATCATAGGAATTTCTCGGATACAAATATCCTATTTTTATTTCTTTTTCCGTCTTTCGATAAAAACCGTAGTTGAATACTTTAAATTCTTCGCCGCATTTAAGAGCCTTATCTTTTCCACAAACTAACAGCGGTTCTTTAACTTTACCTTTCTTATAGCCAATTTTCTCTACTGTACATGGATCTGTTTCAAATTTCATTCCGTCAAGTAGCTCAATCGTTCCAATATCCTGTATAAAATCCTGGTCTAAAAGTACTCTGGTCTTCATATTCCGTTTTACCAAGGACTCTGTCCGCATAGAAAAAGCTGCATCCATACGGCTTACCGTTTCTCTTGTCAATACTGGTTTTAATGCCTGCGGATAATAAGGTAATTCTATTCCCGTCTGAAGTGCCACCTTAACTATCCTGGTATCATCAGAAATATTCTCTACCCTGTATGCTTCATTTCGTTGGATATAATACGCCTTTAGACTATCTGCAAAATCCAGTTTATCCGTTACGGTCAAATCACAGATTTCTGTCAGAATGCCTGTCTGATTATTCTTTGCCCAGTCATTTTTTACTTCCTGACCAATTAGATTTAGTCCTTTTTCCAGATAATCAGCTACAGTTTGATTCGATGAAAAAAGACTGCTGGTATCAATTCTCAGATATGCTTTTTCATCATTCATAATAGTAACCCAGAAATTATATTTCCGTTCCAGACTAATTTCTCTGTTTCCTGACGAAAACGTCTCAAATCCCTGATTTGTCATAATCCACTTACTTGTCACATTACTTTTACAGGAATATTTTCTGTATTTTCCAAAAATTAAAATTTGGGATAGTTTTTGTGTGATCCAGTATTTGATAAGTTCCTGATAGATTCTTCTGTTTTCTAAAACAGGCAGTTCTCGTGATCCCTCATATTCGACTGTAAAATCAGCATTTGGGATTTTCTCTTGCAGTTTTTCCGTCGCATAGATTTTGTTTCCATCTTCAAATACGCCTGCCTGATTCCAGTTTCGTAATTTCCAGGCTGCCCCTCTGATAATAGAATATGTATTTCCTATTTTTTGTGCATGAAGTTCATAAACATGAAATTCTACCGGTTTTACAGTATCTACTGACGCAAATACTTCCATTTTTAAATCTTTTTCCAATATAGTTCCTCCTGGTTTTCATAAAGTTTGTTTTATCATATTTTTTGTCCTGTATTATTGTGATCCATTTATATTATTCATTATTTCCAACGTATTCTCCAATTTTGTCTTTATATTTTCCCGCAGCATTTGTGGTTCTATAACCATAAACTTATCCATATATTTCATGAACCATCCAAGTAAAGTTACACTGTTCATTTTATAAAAAACGGCTCTGCAATTTCCATTTTCCAGTTTTTGGACCGATACATTTTTCCCAACAAAATCATAGAGAATTGCATTTGTCGCCGGTTCTGGTTTATATTCCACTTCTATTCTTACGGTTTCCCCCAGGAAATGGTTTACACTTTCTTCAATATATTTCCGAATAATAAGTTCGGGATTTGGACCTATTTTTTCTACAGCGTCAATCGCGTCACTCTGTGATATCTCCAGATTTTCAATTCGATCAAGCCTATAACTTGTAAGTCTATCATAATGATCATGTGCCCCGATTAAATAATAGGTATTATCAGACCAATATATTTCATAAAGATTAAGCGAATATTTTTTTCCTTCTCTTCGAAGCACCTTTTGCAACTTCTCATTTACTTCTGTATATTGAAATTCAATTTTTTTATGGAGATACATAGCTTCCAGCATTGTTTCAATGTAGTATCCTGTTTCCCTATCAGAATCCATGTTTCCTGCCTTGGGTGTCATCATATGACAAAATCTGCTTCGACTTCTCTTACTTGTAAGATCCAATAGTCGTTCTTTCAATTCCTTTGCTTCCTTTGCAGAAATGCATCTTGCCTGCTGTACTGCATCCAACATAATTTTAATTTCCCAGTCCGAAAATATATGTTTTTTCATATACCAGCCCATCTTTTTATCCGCACACTGATATATTTCATAACCACAAAATTGCAGCATTTTAATATCACGATAAACAGAACGGCGATCGACCTGTTCTATTTGATATTCCTCTTCCAGATATTTCAAAATCTGTGTCGCATTCATCGGACTTTTTTCATCTGTTTCCTCTAAAATCTGTAACACTCGAATCAGTTTTTCTTTATGATCAGTTCCCATTCTTTCTCCTTTTGATCATTTTATATGTATCTTACCTTTTCGCCGCTTTTTATCATAATATTATATCATCTGTCACAATAATGGCACACGTAAAAACATCTGCCCTATTGGACAGATGTTTTTACATATCTAAAAGCATTTCATAAATATGCTGTTCTTTCTCACTCTGCAAGAAAGTACCGCGCGCCAACGCATTTTGCAGGCGGCTAAGCTGTGCGTCTGCATAGCCGCCGAAGGACTGGACGGCTCATTTCCATTTTCATCACCTTTCTTTCTCAGATTGAGATCGAAAAATCTGCTTTCACAAGAAAGAAAAAAAGCGCGATCTGCACCAGCAGCATCAGCGGAACGCCGATGGTAAACTTCTTTTTTCTTGTCTTGTGATGGAACAGGTGCATCGCCAGCAGTGCTCCTGCCGAACCGCCGACTGCGGCCAGGGTAAGAAGCGTCGAGACACGGATTCTCCATTTTCCATGCACAGCGTTTCGTTTATCGATGCCATAGACTGCTATGGTGATCATATTAATACAGATCAGATACAGGTACAATCCTGCCTGTAGTTGAATGGGAAGGTTCATTCTCTCTTCACCAGCCTTTCCTTTTTATCTTTCTTTGAAAAGAAGGCAGCGTTTTTCTCCGCTGCCTTCTTTTCAGATTTTTTTCAGAATCATTTCTTCTCCAGAAAGATTTTTCTGGTAATAAAGTTGTACACCATGACAACCGCAGTTGCAAAGACTTTTGCAATGGTGTAAATCAGGTTGTAGCCGATGTGCTGCTGCAGTGCAGTGCTCCCCCGGTAGATGGGTCCTACTACAATCCAGATCAGGAAGCTGTTCAGCAGCATTCCGATCAGGGAAAGGACGACGAAGGTAATGAATTCGACTTTTTTGTTCAGGTCTTCTTTTCGCTCAAAGACAAATTTGAAACTTAAAATGTAATTAGCGATGACGGACACAGTAAATCCGGCAACAGAACCGACAAGCGATGCCATTTCAAAATATGAACTGGAGGTCAGCGCCATAACAAGGTTCAGAACGATCAGTCCGGTCACGTAATCAATACCAAAGCTGATGAAGCCGACGATACCGAATTTCACAATCTGTGCAAATAATTTTTTCATTTTTTCCTCTGTTTCTTCTTATATAATTTTTAAGCAACATCCTGTAAAGAATACCATACAATGCCATTTTTTTCAAGTTTCTGCAAATTTTATCACAGCAAAAACGCCAGATTTCACGTTTTAAAATGAAATCTGACATCTTTCGTTTTTTCTAAAATTCCTGTTTCTCCATAAATCCTACACTGATCCGGTACGAAATCAGCAAAACCACGATGCCTGCAGTAAAAATTCCTGCCTGGCCCGGAATTGTGCCCGTAATGGTGCCAATCAGCTCCGTGATTTGATCCAGTGTCGCTTCTCCTGCGACTTTCTGCACAAACAGAATCACACCGGCAAACAGAAAACAGATTCCTGCCATCATGACCCGTGCGCTTTCTGCTCCGCATTTGATCTGCACCGGAATCATGATGGAAATGGTGATGAAAAATACCGCCAGAAAGACCGGTATCATTCCCGCATTTTCCGAGAGAACACCAGATACATTCGAAACGCCGTGCACCAGCAGGGATACCAGGTATAACGCCCAGGCGAGGACAAACGATACTACGGTTCCGGCCACGCAGAACAGGTATTTTTCACGGATATACAGTTTCCGGTCAATCGGGAGTGTGAACAGGAACGGCAGTCCGTTATCCGCTTCATCGCAGGAAAGCGTTCCGATCAGCAGAACGATCATCAGAAACGGAAAATAGCCCAGAATAAAGGTGTCCGTCTGGCTAAGTCCGAGGAATACACAGATCATAAGGAAAAGGATCATCGTGTTGCGATGGCCTTTTAACAGCAGACAGATATCTTTCTCTAATAATCCACTCATCTTTTTTCTCCTCCTGTCATCATCAAAATTACATCATCAATTCCGGCCCGCTCTACTACAAGGTCGGGAACGTTTTCTTCGTAATATTTTCTGTCGTTGGTAAGGCATGCATAGCCATACGGTTCTATCTGGGTATCGAGCAGATATTCTTTGTCGAGCGCCGCATACTGCGCCTCGTCTGCCTTGATGAGACCGTATTGCTCGAGAATCACATCCGTCTCCTCGTGCAGGAGCTGTTTTCCCCCGTGAATCAGATAAATGTCATCGCAGAGATGCTCGAGATCGGAGGCGATGTGGGACGTAATGAGGATCGTCCGGCTCTCATCTTCGGCCGCGTATTCGCGCAGCAGGTCGAGAATCTCATTTCTCGCTTCCACATCGAGTCCTGCGGTCGGCTCGTCGAGGATCAGAAGCTGTGCCTTGTGTGACAGGGCGGTAAGTACACGCAGCTTCGCCTTCATTCCATTGGAAAATTCCTTGAACTGTTTTCCTTCCGGAAGATGCAGCTTCTGGCACTCTCTGGTGAACCAGCTTTCCTCAAACTTTGGATACATTTTCGCCAGAATTTTCTCCACTTCCACGATGGTAAACTGTCCGTTAAATCCAGATTCTGCCAGCGAAACGCCGATATTCTGCCGGTCCTCTGCCATAATTTCTGTGATCGGTTTTCCAAAGAGTTCGATTATTCCGCCATCTGCTTTTGCAAGGCCGAGCATCAGCCGGATCGCCGTGCTTTTTCCGGCTCCGTTTTTTCCAATCAGTCCGGTGATTCTTCCCTCCGGAATCTCCATAGAAAGCTCAAAATCAAATCCCGGATACACCTTTCTGACATTCTGCATTTTTATCATGTCTGTCTCTTCCTTTCTGCCGCTGCTCCGGCATTCCTTATTTTTCCTCCAGAAGAAGGGTTACTGTCTCCAGAATATCCTCCCGGCTCATTCCCATCGCAAGGGCACGGTCGATGGCTTTTTCAAAATCCGCCTCTGCTTCTCTCTGCCTTGCCTCCAGCGCGAGCTGTTTGTCGGAAGCCGTTACATACGTTCCCTTTCCGTGAATCGTTGTAACAAATCCTTCCTCTTCCAGCTTGTCATACGCCTTTTTGACGGTCAGCGCACTGATCCGCAGTTCCCCGGCCAGAGAACGGACGGATGGGAGCGCCTCTCCTTCTTTTAATGCTGTATTGATAATTTCTGATTTGATCTGCTCCATGAGCTGCTCGTAGATCGGCACCATGGAGGAATGATTCAAAATAATATGCATATCGTTTCTCTTCTCCTTTACAATAAACAGTATATAACAGTCAGCTACTGTTGTCAACTGTTATATACTGTTTATTTCAGAGAATTTTCTTTGTTTTCTTCTGCATTTTCCCCTCTTTTCTTTGCTTTCTATGGTTTTTCCTCTGCTGTACATGAAAAAAGCAATCAAAAAAATAGCAAAAAGTTCTTGACCAAATAAAAAACACCCGTTATAATGCGTGATATAAAATATGAAAGAGCAGACAAAGGAGTCTGAACAGAAATGTTTTCTCCCTGGTCTGCTCTTTTTCTATGCAAAAAAGGAGGAACACCATGAGATTAAATCCCAAGGAACAGGAAAAACTGATGCTTCATATGGCCGGTAATCTCGCCAAAGAGCGGAGAGCACGCGGCCTGAAACTGAATTACCCGGAAGCACTCGCCTACATCAGTTCCGAGCTTCTGGAACTGGCAAGGGACGGAAAGACCGTTGTGGAGCTGATGCAGCTCGGCACAAAGATTCTAACCCGCGACGATGTCATGGACGGCGTTGCCGATATGATCGGCGAGGTTCAGGTCGAGGCGACATTCCCGGATGGAACCAAACTGGTAACTGTACATAATCCTATTCAGTAAGGAGGAGACATCATATGAAAATCGGTGAAATCATGGCTTCCGATCGCGAGATCACATTAAACGAAGGCAAAAAGACAGTCACTGTCATGGTAGCAAATAAAGGCGACCGTCCCGTTCAGGTCGGCTCCCATTTTCATTTCTTTGAGGTCAACCGGTGCCTCTCTTTTGACCGGGAAACGGCGTACGGTTATCACCTCGATATTCCTTCCGGAACTTCGGTCCGTTTTGAGCCGGGCGAGGAAAAAGAGGTGCAGCTCGTCGAGATGGGCGGCAGAAAACGTGTCTTCGGTCTGAATGACCTGACCCGCGCACAGGCTACCGCTGACACGAAAGCCGCATCACTGGAAAACGCGAAGTTAAAAGGATTTCTGTAAGGAGGGACAGCAAAAATGAGTGTAAAAATTTCCGGAAGTAAATATGCCGCTATGTACGGTCCGACCGTCGGCGATAAGGTCCGCCTTGCCGACACCAGCCTTGTGATTGAAGTCGAAAAAGACTACACCACATACGGCGATGAAGTAAAATTCGGCGGCGGCAAATCCATCCGCGACGGTATGGGACAGTCCGTTAAGACCTGCAGCAGAGACGGAGACCTTGATCTTGTCATCACAAACGCTCTGATCATGGATGCTACAGGCATTGTAAAAGCAGACATCGGAATCAAAGACGGAAAAATCGCCGGCATCGGAAAAGCCGGAAACCCGGATGTCATGGACGGCGTGACTCCTGGCATGACGGTCGGCGCATCGACCGAGGCTCTGGCCGGCGAGGGTATGATCGTTACGGCAGGCGGCATCGATACTCACATCCACTTTATCAGCCCGCAGCAGATTGACTGCTCCCTCTACAGCGGCGTGACCACGATGATCGGCGGCGGCACCGGCCCGGCGGACGGCACGAACGCAACGACGTGTACCCCGGGACCGTGGAATCTGCGCATGATGCTGAAAGCCGCAGAGGAATATCCGATGAACCTTGGTTTTCTCGGCAAGGGCAACTGCTCCGACGAGGCTCCGTTGATTGAGCAGGTCAAAGCCGGTGCGATGGGCCTGAAAATCCACGAGGACTGGGGCGCAACGCCGGCGGTCATTAACCACTGCCTCAACGTTGCCGATGAGTTCGATGTCCAGGTTGCCATCCACACCGATACTTTGAACGAAGGCGGATGCGTCGAAGATACGCTTGCGGCCATCGGCGGAAGAACCATCCATACGTACCACACCGAGGGAGCCGGCGGCGGCCACGCACCGGACATCATCCGCGCTGCTGCTGCACCGAACGTTCTGCCTTCCTCCACGAATCCGACAATGCCTTACACCGTCAACACACTTGATGAGCATCTTGACATGCTGATGGTATGCCACCACCTCGACAAGCACATCCCGGAGGACGTTGCGTTCGCGGATTCCCGTATCCGCCCGGAGACGATCGCCGCAGAGGATGTTCTGCACGATATGGGTATTTTCAGTATGATGAGTTCCGACTCCCAGGCGATGGGCCGTGTCGGTGAGGTCATCACCCGTACGTGGCAGACCGCAAGCAAAATGAAGGATGAGCGCGGCGCTCTGCCGGAGGATGCCGGTCATGAAAACGATAACTTCCGCGTGAAACGTTATATCGCAAAATATACGATCAACCCGGCCATCACCCACGGTATCTCCGAGTATGTCGGCTCGGTCGAAAAGGGAAAATTTGCTGATCTCGTGCTCTGGAATCCTGCTTTCTTCGGCTCCAAACCGGATATGATCATCAAAGGCGGTATGATCGTCGCTTCAAAAATGGGAGACGCCAACGCTTCGATCCCGACGACACAGCCGGTCTGCTATCAGCCGATGTTTGCCGCTCACGGAAAAGCAAAACAGGAGGCATGCCTGACCTTCGTTTCCCAGGCTGCTTTCGATGCCGGTATCAAAGACGCATACGGACTGGAAAAAACGGTTGTCCCGGTACACGGCTGCCGCAGTATCAGCAAAAAGGATATGGTATGGAACGACCGCACGCCGGTGCTTACCGTAGATCCGGAGACATATAAGGTCACTGTTGACGGCGAGGAGATCACTTCCAAGCCAGCAGAAAAACTGCCGCTGACCCAGCTTTACAGCCTGTTCTAAACGGCTCTGCATTCTGTAAAACCATACGAGGAGAATTTTATTATGCTTGGAGTGTGTCTTTTATTTGTAGGAATTGTACTGATCAACAACGGCATGTGCACCCTGTACCATGTGGATGGACGCTCGGCCGCTGTAATGAATATCTTTACCGGCGGACTTTCCCTTTTCATCAACTTCGTGAATCTCGTGCAGGGAAATTATTACGCTGCCGGAACGGGACTGCTGTTCTGCTTCACTTACCTCTTTGTGGCCGTCAATAAATTTTTAAACGCCAGCCCGATCCCTTTTGCGTGGTTTTCGACCTTTGTTGCCGTCAACGCTGTCATCTTCGGAACGATCGAAGGCTTCATTGGAAGCGCGGCGCTTGGCATCACGCCGGATCTCCGCTGGGCGGGCATCTGGTATCTGTGGGCCATTCTCTGGGGTACTTCTTTTGTGGAGGATATCTGCGGAAAGAAGCTCGGAAAATTTGTGCCGTGCCTTCAGGTATTTGAGGGCGTTGTCACCGCGTGGATCCCGGGCGTCATGATGCTGCTTCAGATCTGGTAATTCGGTAAGGAGGAACTTTTTTCAATGGTTTGCGAACAGATTTTAGGAAAACTTTCGGAATTTGACACTTTCGGAAAAACGATCGAATACGTCGATATCGAATGGCATGAAGCCTTCAAAAAGATTCATAAAAAGACGACCGACCACGGAACGGAGCTCGGCATCCGCATGGACGATTCCATTCTCACAAGGGGTCTGTATCAGGGTGATGTGCTCTATGCAGACGATGAAAAAATCATCGCCGTCAATACGCCTCCGTGCGAGGTGATCCGCGTTTCCCTTACTCCGGGTCACGAAAAGCAGGCGGCAAAGGTCTGCTACGAGGTCGGCAACCGCCATGCACCGCTGTTCTGGGGCGAAAACGATACTTTTATCACGATTTACAATGAGCCGATGCTTCTGATGCTTCAGAAACTCCACGGCGTTACGGCCGAAAAAGAACTGAAAAAGCTCGACTTCGACCAGCGGATTTCCGCATCGATCCACAATCATCATCACTGATGCGGTCTGTCCGCACGCAGAAAAGAATGGGCCGGCCCCTTTTCGCGGGCAGGCTCATTCGATATCTTATGATTTTTCAGGAGACTTTTTATGTCCGAACTTAATTTTTATCTTCTTCAGATCAACGACGCCCTGTTTCCGATCGGCGCGTACTCGCACTCGCAGGGACTCGAAACGTATATTCAGCGTGGAATTGTGCACGATGAGGCGACGGCAAAGGAATATATCCACCACAAAATCCGATGGAATCTTGCCTTCACGGAGCTTCTCGCCGCAAGACTCTCCTATCTTGCTGCCGCATACGGGGATCTGGAACAGCTTCTTTCGATTGAAGAAATTCTGGAAGCGTCGCGGATTCCGATGGAACAAAGGGAGGCCGCACGGAAAATGGGGTCCCGTTTTGCAAAGACGATCGAAAAGCTGGAGCTGCCCGTGACAAAAGAGGAAAACGGGATCTTCCGTCGTTATCTTACTGCCAGGAAAGGGCAGGCGATAAACCACTGCTGTATCTACGGTGTTTTCTGCGCTGCCATGAACATTCCGCTTGCCGATGCGCTGTCGCATTATCTCTATGCGCAGACTTCCGCGATCGTGACAAACTGCGTCAAAACGATCCCGTTAAGCCAGAGCGCCGGACAGCAGCTTCTCGGCGGATGCTATACGGAATTTGCCGAGATTTTAAAAGATCTGGAACACCGGAGTGCGGAGGATCTCTGTCTTTCTGCGCCGGGCTTTGATATCCGCGGGATCCAGCATGAAACACTGTATTCCCGTCTTTATATGTCGTAATGTGTTTGTTTCGCGCAATCATTATTTTCAGGAAAAGAGGTATGTGTTATGTCTTACGTAAAAATTGGAGTAGCAGGACCGGTCGGCTCCGGAAAAACGGCACTGATTGAGGCGCTGTCCCGAAAAATGGCAAACGATTACAGTATTGGCGTTATCACCAACGATATTTATACAAAGGAGGACGCACAGTTTCTCGCGAAGAACAGCGTCCTTCCGGTGGAACGCATCATCGGCGTGGAGACCGGCGGCTGCCCGCACACCGCGATCCGCGAGGATGCTTCGATGAACCTCGAGGCCGTCGACGAGATGATGGAGCGGTTCCCGGACATCGAGCTTCTCTTTATCGAGAGCGGCGGTGACAACCTCTCCGCTACGTTCAGTCCGGAGCTTGTGGACGCCACGATCTTTGTTATCGATGTCGCTGAGGGCGATAAGATTCCGCGGAAAGGCGGCCCTGGCATTACACGGTCCGATCTTCTCGTCATCAACAAGATTGATCTGGCTCCGTATGTCGGTGCAAGCCTGGAAGTCATGGAACACGATTCGAAAAAAATGCGTGGCGAGCGTCCATTTCTGTTCACCAACATCCGCGGCGACGTCCATGTGGATGATGTTGTTTCCTGGATCAAAGAAAATGTGCTCTTAGAAGGAATGTGATGCTTATGGAAAACAAATTCGGAAAGATTTCCCGCATCACGGCCTGCGCGGCGTTAAAAAACGGAAAGACGATTCTCGAAGACCTCTCCTTTACGGCGCCGTACAAGATTATGGCTCCGTTTGCAAAAGAGAACGGCGGAATCCAGATCATGCCTCTCTGTGCCTCCGCGGGTATTATGGAAGGGGATTCACAGGAATTTTCTTACCATGTAAAAGAGGGGGCGGATCTCGAGGTCCTGTCGCAGTCGTTTGAGAAGATCCACAAAATGGACGAGGGATCGGCATCCCGCACAATTTCCGTTCAGGTTGATCCGCACGTGGTACTTTACTACTATCCGCAGCCCGTCATTCCGTTTGCACAGTCTTCTTTTACGAGTACAATGACGATTCATCTGGCAGACGAGACATCCCGCCTGTTTCTGCTGGAAATCATCTCCTGCGGACGGAATGCGCACGAAGAGCGGTTCCAGTACCGCCGCTTTGCCTCAAAGGTACAGATTTTCCGCGGTCAAAAGCTGATCTACCGCGACAACACCTGCTATCTGCCCGATCAGATGCCGATGGAAGGGATTGGTATGTACGAGGGATACACGCATATGGCGAACCTTTTTCTCTCACGGACAGAATACGCGGATACGCTTCTCAATGAAATCCGGGAAATTCTTGACGGCGATCCGGAAATCGACGGCGGCGCAACGACGCTCTCCGGCGGCGATCTTGCTGTTCGAATTTTCGGACACCGTGCGCAGAAGCTGCAGCAGACGGCGGAAAAAATCAAAACTGTGTATGAAAAACTTCTATAAAAACAGACTGGAAAATTTCTGATTTCAATCAATCAAAAATTACCGGAAAAATGTCAAAATAAGGTGTGACAACCTCTTTGGAATGTGATAAAATAGCTTTCGTTTGAAACGAAGATAAAACTAATTTTACCATCATTCTGAGGAGGTTTTTTCATGGAAAGAGATATGACAAAGGGCAGTCCGCTGCCGGTCATTCTGCGGTTTACGCTGCCGCTGATTATCGGAAACATTTTCCAGCAACTCTACAACATGGCAGACACGATTATCGTTGGCCGATATGTCGGAGCGGATGCACTGGCTGCAGTTGGTTCTACGGGAACGATTATGTTCCTGGTGCTTGGATTTGCGCAGGGCATCACAGCAGGCTTTACGGTTCTGACATCGCAACGGTTCGGTGCAAAGGATACGAGCGGAGTAAAGCGAAGTGTGGCAAACGGCATTCTACTGGCTCTCCTTTTCACGGTTGTCCTGACATTCTTCAGCATGATCTCCATGCGGCCGTTGCTGCATCTCATGAACACACCGGAAAATATTTTTCAGGACGCTTATACCTATATTATGATTATCTGCGGTGGCCTGATCGCTACGATTTTTTACAATCTGCTTTCCTCCTATCTGCGTGCAGTAGGAAACAGCCAGACTCCGCTGATGTTCCTGATTTTTTCGGCTGTATTAAATGTTCTTCTGGATCTGCTTCTCATCATTCGTTTTAAAATGGGCGTTGCGGGAGCCGGATATGCAACCGTTTTCTCCCAGGGAATTTCTGCTGTGCTCTGTCTTTTTTATATTTATCGCTCCATGCCGGATATGTGGCCGGAAAAACACCACTGGAAGCTTCATGCGGCAGATTCCCGCCATCAGCTCTCGATGGGCATTCCGATGGCACTCCAGTTTGCCATCACCGCATCTGGTACAATGATTATGCAGGCTGCCATTAACCTGTTCGGCTCGGAGGCAGTTGCCGCTTTTACGGCGGCCTGTAAGCTGCAGAATCTGGTCACACAGGGCTTTTCCGCAATGGGACAGACGATGGCAACCTACAGCGGACAAAATTTCGGAAAGGGCGATATTCCACGGATTAAAAAGGGAGTTCGCGCTGCACTTCTGACTTCCGTCACGTATTCGATCGCAGCCGCTGTTCTCGTCTTCCTTCTTCTGAAGCCATGTCTTTCCCTCTTCTTCTCGGGTGATGTCGATATGGCCGCCATGATGCCATGGGCAAAGACTTATTCCTATATGTGTGCTCTTTTTTATGTACCGCTCTGCACCATCTTTATTTTCCGAAATGCAATGCAGGGTTGCGGCTACGGCTTTCTGCCTATGATGGGCGGTGTTTCTGAACTCTTTGCGCGCCTTATTGTAGCTATGATTGCCATGAAAGTCATCAGCTACCCGCTCGCCTGCTTCTGTGACCCGGCAGCCTGGGTGACGGCAGCTGTCTTTACCGGTGTTTCGTATCTGTTTGTCATGAAGGATATCGACAAAAAGTACGGGACAAAGACACCGACGGATCCGATCAGCTGACATTTTTTCATACCAAACGCAAAACTGCGCGGAATGCACGATTTTGAAATGCATTCCACGCAGTTTTTTGTATTTACAGGATTACGGATTCAGTTTTGCTTTCTGCAGACTTACACAGGAACGATGATATGTGAGTGTCATCGTCAGATAAATGACGCCCACGACAATGACTGCGAGAATACCGGTATGGAACACCAGATGCAGGATCATCGTCGCACACAGCAGGATCTGAATCATCTTGCCCAGCGCCATATAGGCCTTATAGGCACTCTGATATACCATCTCTTTTTCTGCCTCATCGCAGCTTGCCATCCAGTCTTTCTGGAAGTTTTTTGAGTTCATATCGCCTCTCTTCTCCGGGTGAGCTGCCTGAACCATTTTTACATAACGCATCTGATAATAGCCATAGAGAAAGAAGTTGATACAAAACAGAGCACAGGTTGCCAGGAATCCGGCGAGCTCTTTTCCCGATGCTTCTTCCAGCCAGGAACGGGAAAAGGTAAATGTCAGCACGATGATATCGCAGACCTGCGAAATCACATTGCAGTTCATCAGCATCGCGCCGTATTTCTCTTCTTCATAGCTTAAGACTTCGTACTGTTCATCCTCTGCTTCTTCGAGATGCTTCATCGTATCCTTTAATTTCCGGCTGTAAAATTCCATCAGGACAATGCTTACAACGAAAATTACCGCAATGATCGGCAGTGCCAGCGGGCGGACCAGATCGCTCAGATCACTCATGCCATTTTTCACTCCGAACGTCATAAAAATTCCGGCAAAGCAACCGAAGACTCCGCCAATCCCAAGAGAAATCAGCATCCGCTTCGTCAGCTTTCCGTAGGAATTTGGTTTGTTCCCCTGTTTTTCTTTCATGGTTCATCCTCCTCATATTGAAAAATATCTTCTACTTTTACTTCACAGATTTTTGCAAGTTTTAATGCCAGTGTCACCGACGGTGAATAGTCTCCCCGCTCGATCAGGCTGATGGTCTGTCTCGATACTCCCGCCATTTTTCCAAGGTCGGTTTGGTTGATGCCAAGCTTCGAACGGTACTCTTTTAACTGATTGTACAGCGGCATCGCAGTATCTCCTTTCACTTTGTTTTTAGATGAGCTCTCTATTTGACAACTTTTCTTGTCATCTACTACTCTACTATTGACAACTTTATTTGTCAATAGTTTTGACAAGTTTTTTTGTCATTGTCAAGCAGATATTCGCAATGGAAGCAGGGGACTTACTTGATTCGGTTAAACTCCCGGTTGATTTGTAGGCTGAAATGTACTAAACTAGAGATATCTATTTTCGTAACTATTCAAGCCGCAGAAAGGACAGAATCTATGGAACAGAAAGACAGCCGGTTTGCCGTATTGATCGATGCGGACAATGTTTCCCCGAAATACATCAAATATATCCTGGACGAGGTTTCCGACCAGGGTGTTGCCACGTACAAACGGATCTACGGGGACTGGACCGATATCTCGAAAAAGAGCTGGAAAGAGCAGCTTTTGCGCTACTCGATCAATCCGATCCAGCAGTACAGCAATACGAACGGAAAAAATTCAACTGATTCCGCGATGATCATCGATGCCATGGACATCCTCTACTCCGGAAATGTGGAGGGCTTCTGCCTGGTTTCTTCGGACTCTGATTTTACCAAGCTGGCGCAGCGTCTGCGTGAATCTGGCATGTTTGTGCTCGGCATGGGCGAGCAGAAAACCCCTTCTTCCTTCCGCGTTGCGTGCGATGCCTTTAAAATTCTCGAAATCATTTCCCAGAACGAGGACGATATCTCCCCTGCGATTACCGCTGTCTCGGAAAATCCGGCGCGCTACGGCACTTCTCAGGACGAAACCCCTTCCATTACAAGCAAGGCAGAAATCGAGCGGACGGTTTCCCGTGTACTGACAGAGAACAATGATCACGGAAAAAATACGACACTTAGTGAGATCGGCAGTATCCTGCAGAAGAAATTCTCAGAGTTTGACGTTCGAAATTACGGTTATTCCAAACTTTCCACGTTTCTAGAAAGCATGAACGATATCGAAGTGCTGAAAACCGGTCATAATTACCTCGTAAAGGAACGCCAGAACACCGTATCGCGCCAGCAGATCGAAAAATGTATCACGGATCTGATCTGCTCCAACGGAGGCCATATCGACAACCTCAGCATTATTCACGATGCCCTGCGGAACCGTTTCCCGGGCTTCGATGTGAAGCAGTATGGGTATAGCAGGATTTCAAGTTTTATCAACAGTTTCAAAAAATTCAAAATCACAAACAATACGGTACAGATGAAACAATAGCATTCAAAACATAAACCAGATTCGCCGGATCCGGATCGTGTTTGATATACCATGTACATGTTTGGTGTGCCCGCAACAAAAAGCCCCCGGAAATGTCAGATTTTCTGACACCCGGAGGCTCTTTTTATTTCGTCTGTTGTTATCTTTTTCCGGTACTTCCAATTCCGCCGCGGTCCTCGCCGTTTAAGTGGTCAACTTCTTCAAAGCCGATGATCGGCTGGTGTTTCTCGATGCGGAACTGGCAGATGCGGTCATTCACATGAATCACGGTGTCGCGCAGGGCGTACGCCGGCATGTAGAACCAGTCGTTCGGTCCGCAGTAGCTCTCGTCGATGATTCCGCAGTGGTTCGTCTGGATAATGCCGAAGTTCTTGAAGGTGCTGCTTCTCGGCACGATATGCGCCTCATAGCCTTCCGGCAGCTGCATCGCAACGCCGAGGTGGATCAGCTTAAATTCTCCGGCCTTTAACTCCACTTCCTCTGCTGCGCGCAGATCGATCCAGTCGGACTTTCCGTCGATATAGCGCAGGCGCTCAATTTCATCGTTTAAATATTGAATTTTAATGGTTTCCATAAAGCGTCTCCTTTTCTTTTTGTGTCTATTTCTCGCCGAACAGTACGACTTCGCCGCGTGCTCTCGTCTTTTTCACATCAATGACTCTCTGATTCGGGCTGCCCTTCCATTCCAAGGTAACGTCCCTCTGGGCAAGAATAAAGCGGCCGTCCACAACCACGTCCGTGTAATCCATCAGTTCCAGATCACAGACGGATTCCCACTCATATCCGGTGTAAACCCAGATATCTTTTTTCGGATATCTTTCCTTGATCTCTTTTGCCAGAGCCGTCACATCCGCCCGGTTTGCCTCATACAGCGGATCTCCGCCGGAGAAGGTGATGCCGGAAATGTAGTCCTTGTCCAGCTGTTCAAAAATTTCTGCCTTTGCCGCGTCATCAAACGGGATGCCGCCATTTGGATCCCAGGTAATCGGATTCTGACATCCCTTGCAGTGATGACCGCATCCGGCGACCCAGAGCACGACGCGCAGGCCGTCTCCGTTCAGCATATCGTCTTTCGTTATATTATGGTATCTCATCGCTTTCTCTCCTATTCGGACATAAGAAAACACAGAAAAATGAACCGTTTTGCAGATCCTTTTTCTGTGTTCCCCACTCTTTATCGTCTGGCAGATCTATTTATTTTTCGTCTGCCGGAACATCCTTGATACTGAAGCTTACACGGCCCATTTTATCTTTACCCATGCAGACTACTTTTACAACATCGCCAAGGCTGACAACATCTTCTACTTTCTCTACGCGCTGTTTTGCGAGCTTGGAGATGTGTACCAGACCTTCTTTTCCAGGTGCAAACTCAAGGAAGGCACCGAAATCTTTGATGCTGACAACCTTACCGGTCAGGATCTGTCCCTCGGTAAAATCGCTTGCGATGATCTCAATATACTTCTTGGCCTGATCCATCATGGCCTGCTCAGTTCCGCAGATGGAAACGGCACCGTCATCTGTGATGTCGATCTTTACGCCGGTCTCGTCGATGATTGCGTTGATGGTCTTTCCTCTCTGACCAACAACTTCACCGATCTTCTGCGGATCAATCATCATCTGGATGATCTTCGGTGCGAACTCGCCGACCGTCTTACGCGGCTCTGCGATCGCTTTCTCCATAACCTCGGTCAGGATGTACTCTCTTGCCTGTTTCGTTCTGGCAATCGCCTCTTCTACGATCTGACGAGTCAGTCCATGGATCTTGATATCCATCTGGATCGCAGTGATTCCGTCGTGGGTACCAGCTACCTTAAAGTCCATGTCGCCGAAGAAGTCTTCGAGACCCTGGATATCGGTCAGTACGAGGTAATCATCATCGGTCTCGCCTGTTACCAGACCGCAGGAGATACCTGCAACCGGTTTTTTGATCGGTACACCGGCAGCCATCAGAGACATGGTGGATGCACAGATACTTGCCTGAGAAGTAGAACCGTTGGACTCGAAAGTCTCGGATACGGTACGGATTGCGTACGGGAACTCCTCCTCGGTCGGAAGCACCGGAACAAGGGCACGTTCTGCCAGAGCTCCATGGCCGATCTCACGGCGTCCCGGTCCGCGGGACGGTTTTGTCTCACCTACAGAGTAGGATGGGAAGTTGTACTGATGCATGTAACGTTTGGAGGTCTCGAACTCATCCAGTCCGTCCAGTTTCTGTGCTTCGGAAAGCGGAGCCAGTGTTGTTACGTTGCAGATCTGAGTCTGTCCACGGGTGAACATAGCGGAACCATGAACACGCGGGATAATGTCAACCTCTGCTGCCAGAGGACGGATTTCTGTGATCGCACGGCCGTCCGGACGTTTGTGGTCTTTTAAGATCATCTTACGAACGGTCTTTTTCTGATACTGGTAAACAGCCTCGCCTAATACTGCCAGCCACTCTTCGTTGTCGGCAAATGCCTCCTCGAGTTTCTCGGTGATGACGCGGATGTTTTCTTCTCTTGTCTGTTTATCATCGCTGAAAACAGCCTCTTCCATCTCTGCCGGAGGAACGATCTCTTTGATCGCTGCAAACAGCTCTTCCGGAATAGCGCAGCTCTCATAAGCGTGTTTCGGTTTTCCAACCTCTGCTACGATGCTGTCGATGAATTTGATGATTTCCTGGTTTACTTCGTGTGCTTTGTAGATGGCGTCGATCATTTTTGCTTCCGGAATCTCTTTTGCTCCGGCTTCGATCATGATGACTTTCTCTCTGGTGGAAGCTACGGTCAGTTTCAGGTCGGATACGGCTTTCTGTGCGAGAGTCGGGTTTACGATGAACTCGCCGTCGATCATACCGATCTGAGTCATGGCACACGGACCGTCAAACGGGATGTCGGAAATGCAGGTTGCGATTGCGGAACCCAGCATTGCGACTACTTCCGGATCACACTCCGGATCTACGGACATTACCATGTTGTTTAATGTAACATCGTTGCGGTAATCTTTTGGGAACAGCGGACGCATCGGACGGTCAATGACACGGCTGGTCAGAATTGCGTGCTCGCTTGCTTTTCCTTCTCTTTTGTTGAATCCGCCCGGGATTTTTCCAACGGCGTACATCTTCTCTTCGTACTCAACGCTTAATGGGAAGAAGTCGATGCCGTCACGCGGTTTCTCAGATGCGGTTGCTGTAGAAAGAACTACAGTATCGCCATAATGCATAAATGCTGCGCCGTTTGCCTGTTTTGCTACACGGCCTACGTCTACGGTCAGGGTTCTGCCTGCCAGTTCCATAGAAAAACTCTTGTACATAAATAATCTCCTTTTTTTCTTCTGAGCAGAATTTCCGAAACAACTGAAAAGCACACCGGAATACGGACAGGATGCAGCTTTTCAATGTGTTTTTCAGTGGTCTCGGATAAAATTCCTGCACCTCCAGAACCTGCCACTGGCAGCTTCTTACGGATGCAATGCAGCTCAGAATGGCTCCATGTCGTTTGCGTCTTTGATCTTACAAGCAAAGAAACGGGCGGAAAATGTATCCCGCCCGTTGTTCCAAGCTGATTATTTTCTGATTCCTAACTTCTCGATTAAAGCACGGTATCTTTCAATATCAGTTTTCTTTAAGTAGTCAAGCAGACCACGTCTCTGACCAACCATTTTCAGAAGACCTCTTCTGGAGTGATGATCTTTGTGGTGAACTTTCAGATGCTCAGTGAGCTCCTCGATTCTTGCGGTAAGAACAGCTACCTGTACTTCCGGTGATCCTGTATCTCCCTCAGTTCTTGCATACTCTTTGATGATTGCCTGTTTTTTTTCTTTCGAAATCATTTTAAATTCCTCCTGTTATTTTGATTGCACCGCTGACTAAGAAGTGGTCGGAGTGTCCTGCCTCTGAATCAGGGTCCGGGGATCTTTTTGTCCCGCATACTCGATTAGTATAGCATACGCTTTTCGAATTGTAAATACTAAAATCAGATGTTTTCGCGATGAATTTTCACGTAGTTACAGTTCTCCGAACTGTAACTTTCGCAGCTCTCATTTTAAGTTTTGCTTCGCAAAAGGAGAGCTGCTCACACCTGAATCACTTTCTTACGCAGCGAAACAGCGAGTGTTTCACTGCTGAGCGAACTTTTTTTCTACATATTTTTTCCCTGCCGCAACATCATGGTCGAGCTGGTTTTTCAGCGCGTCGATCGAAGCAAATTTCTGCTCCGGGCGCAGGAATTTTAACAGAGAAACCTCCGCCTGTTTTCCATAGAGATCCTCGCTGCAGTCAAAAAGATTCGTCTCCACGCCGGTAAATTTTTCCTGTACCGTCGGCTTAACACCGATGTTTGTGATACCGTAATAAATTTTTCCTTCGATTTTCACCTCGGAAACGTAGACGCCAAACGGCGGAAGCAGCTTTTCTGCCGGCGGGATCTGATTGATGGTCGGCACGCCGATCGTTCTGCCGAGTGCATGACCGTGGACAATCTCGCCGTGAACCGCGTAATCGTAGCCGAGCAGACCGCTCACGGCTTCCATATTGCCCTGTTCCAGCTCTTCCCGTGCCCAGGTGCTGCTGATTTCGCGGCCGTTTTCCTCTGCTTTTTCGATGATCTCGGTTTCAAAACCAAGGGACGGGCCCATTTCTTTCAGCATTTCGGCTGTGCCGCTTCTCTTGTAGCCAAAACCGAAATCCTTTCCCACAACAACTTTTTTCGCGTGCAGCTTATCCACCAGAATCTCTTTGATAAAGGCTTCCGGCGTCATGTGCATCACTTCATCCACAAACGGGCATTCCACAAGGCAGTCCATGCCAAGCTGTTCGAGGCGGGCTCTTCTCTCCTCATTCGTCAGCAGCTGATGCGGCTTGACATGCTGCACTTTCGACTGCGGCGGCACGTCAAATGTAAACACAACCGTTTCCAGTCCTTCCGTTCTGCCGATTGCAAGGACACGGCGGATCAGAAGCATATGCCCCCGGTGGAGGCCGTCAAATTTTCCCAGGGTTACAACGCTGTCCCCTCTGCTGTCAAAATCCAGTGTTTTTGTTAGATATCTCATGTTCTCTCCAGAAATAACTTGACCGGTCTGGTTAAGTTTTGTGATGATCTGTATTGATAAATACCGACAAACGTTCCGTCATCGAGATAAAGGCGGAACTCCTCGTCTTCTGCGAAGTCCCCGCCGGAAGCAGTTTCCCCGATTTCGCGGATCTGCGCCGGTTTCAGCGGATTTCCGTTTTCCGCAAGCTTTTTCGCATGATCGTCCGCTGTCGCAAAGCTGCGCAGCGCGGCAAACATTTCATCGACCGGCACGAGGATCTCCGAAAGGCGGCCCTCACCGACAATCGCTGCGATCTCGTCAAGCGTGTGCGCTCCGTTTCTGTCAAACTGGCCGACTCTCGTGCGGATCAGCTGCTCCATACATCCGTGGCAGCCCAGTTTTTCGCCGATATCGTGGCACAGGGTGCGGATATACGTTCCCTTCGAACACGTTACCTCCATGCGCACCAGCGGAAGCTTCACTTCCAGAATGCTGATCTCGTAAAAGTGCACCGTGCGGGCTTTCCGCTCGATCTCGATGCCTTCCCGCGCCAGCTCGTAGAGTTTCTTTCCATTAACCTTCAGCGCGGAATACATCGGCGGCACCTGCTGCTGCTCCCCGACAAACGAGGCGATGCAGTCCCGCACCTCTTCTTCCGTCACGGTCACCGGTGCTTCTGCTGTCACGGTTCCGCTCATGTCCTGCGTATCCGTTGCGATTCCAAGGTGAAGCAGCGCTTCATACGTCTTCGTCTCATCGGTCATCATATCGCAGAGACGCGTTCCCTTTCCAAGGCAGACCGGAAGCACGCCCGTCGCATCCGGGTCTAGGGTTCCGGTGTGGCCGATTTTTTTCTGGTGCAGGATACCGCGCAGCTTCGCAACCACGTCATGCGACGTAAATCCCGCCTCTTTCCATACGTTCAGAACTCCGTTTATCATGTTGTTTTGTCTCCCTCTTTTTCACAAGAAAACCGGGCGTGGATATATTTTCTGCGCCCGGCTGTTTCCTGTTTATGCTTCTTCCTCTGTCGTCTCTTCTTCCTCTTCTGCAAGAAGCTGTTTTTCGATATACAGAGTCAGATTGTTGATTACATCATACGGAGAACCTGACATCGTGCAGCCAGCCGCACAGACATGGCCGCCGCCGCCGAATACGGCTGCGATTTTGCTCACATCAACCAGCTCGTCGGAGCGGAGGCTTACTTTGAAGACCTGCGGCTCCAGCTCATACAGGAAGATTGCTACGTGAACGCCTTCTGTATTTTTTAACTGGCTGACAATGCCGTCCATATCTCCCGGTGTCAGGCCATAGAAGTCCATGACCTTCTTCCGCACGATACCGACAATACACTGCTTGTCGAGAAGCATGATGCTCTCTGTCAGCGTGCGTCCCATAATCTGGTTCTGTACGTATGTTTTCTTGAAGAATGCATCCTCGATGATTCTGGTAAACGGAACTCCCTTTTCCATCAGAGCGGCCGCAACCCGCATCGTGTGCGGAGAGGTGCTGCTGTACTGGAATACGCCGGAATCGGTCACAATACCGGTGTACAGCGCCTCGGCGCACGGCTCGGAGATCTTTTCTTCCTCCAGAAGCCCAAACAGCACCTCGCAGGCAGAGCTTGCATCCGGCTCTACGTGATTGATTTCGCAATATTCTGTATTCGTCACATGGTGATCGATGCAGATCGTCTTTCCCGCTTTTGCAAGAAGCGGTGCGGCAACGCCGATGCGCTCCTCGCTGGATACATCCAGAAGGACCACAAGGTCGTACGCTTTCTCTTCACAGCTTGTCTTTACCTCAGAAAAACCCGGAAGATAGGAAAATTCCGGCCGTGGATCCTCAAGATAGACATCTGCCTGAATCTCCGGCCGATTGTCGCGAAGATACTGGTATAATCCCAGGCAGGAACCGATGCAGTCACCGTCCGGACGAACGTGTCCGGCGATGGCCATGCAGGAGACTCCATTTAGAATTTCATCAATTTTCTTCATTTTCCTCATCCTTTTTGTCTTCTTTGTGTGTTACTTCATCAATCAGTTTCGACATCGTAACGCCATATTCAATCGACTCATCCAGGACAAAGGTCAGCTCCGGTGTATTGCGGAGGTTAATGGTCTTGGCCAGCATACGGCGGATGAAGCCCTCCGCGCTCTTTAAGCCGCGGATGGTTTCTTTCTTCGCCTCATCATCGCCAAACACACTGATATATACTTTACACGTCTTCAGATCCGGCGCTACCTCTGCCGCTGTGACAGAGGTCATCATTCCGATGCGCGGATCCTTGATCTCGTTCCGGATGATGTTGGAAAGCTCTTTCTGTACTTCCCCGTTGATCCTGGTGTTTTTAATACTGTTTTTTCTCAACTTAATTCCTCATTTCTATCTCGGCACTTCTACCATGATATAGGCCTCGACCTGATCGAACTCCTGAAGATCGTTGAATCCTTCAAATACAAGACCGCACTCATAGCCGGAGCGCACTTCTTTGACATCGTCTTTGAAACGTTTGAGGGATGCCAGATTTCCTTCGAAGATCTGGTTTCCTTCGCGGCTGATTCGAACTTTGCAGCCTCTCTGGAACGTTCCGTCCAGTACATAGCTTCCGGCGATCGTTCCGACACCGGATGCCTTGAAGAGCTGACGTACCTCGGCATGGCCGATAACTTTCTCTTCGTAAACCGGCTCAAGCATACCCTTCATGGCTGCCTCAACATCCTCAATTGCCTGGTAGATGACACGGTACAGACGGATGTCTACGCCGTTCTGCTCTGCCATGGATTTTGCGTTCGCATCCGGGCGTACGTTAAATCCGATAATGATGGCGGAAGATGCGGTTGCCAGCATAACGTCGGACTCGTTGATCGCACCGACACCGCCGTGGATGACGCGTACGGCAACTTCCTCGTTGGAGAGTTTGACAAGACTCTGTTTTACTGCCTCGACAGATCCCTGTACATCGGCTTTGACAACGAGTGCCAGTTCTTTTAAGTTACCCTCCTGAATCTGGTTGAACAGATCATCCAGGGACATCTTCGCTTTTGTCTCCTCAAGCAGGTTCTTCTTGTTCTCTGCCACGAAGGTTGCTGCGAAGTTCTTTGCTTCTTTATCGTTATCGGTCTGAACGAGGATCTCTCCTGCGTTCGGAACATCGGAAAGTCCGAGAATCTCAACTGGAGTAGACGGGCCTGCCTCTTTGACGCGGCGTCCCTTATCATCCATCATCGCACGGACTTTACCGGAGCATGCGCCTGCTGCGATGTAATCGCCGACATGCAGGGTACCTTTCTGTACCAGAATGGTAGCAACCGGTCCTTTTCCTTTATCCAGCTCAGCCTCGATGACAAGACCTCTTGCTTTCCGGTTCGGGTTTGCTTTCAGCTCGAGCACTTCGGAAGTCAGAAGGATCATCTCAAGCAGATCGTCGATACCTTCGTTGTTCTTTGCAGATACCGGAACGAATACGGTGCTTCCGCCCCAGTCCTCCGGAATCAGTTCGTACTCGGAGAGCTCCTGTTTTACACGCTCTACGTTTGCGCCTGGTTTATCGATCTTATTGATCGCAACGATGATCTCAACGCCGGCTGCTTTTGCATGGTTGATTGCCTCAACGGTCTGCGGCATCACACCGTCGTCTGCTGCGACAACGAGAATGGCGATATCCGTTGCATTGGCTCCACGCATACGCATAGCGGTGAATGCCTCATGTCCTGGGGTATCGAGGAACGTAATCTTCTGTTTGTTGATCGAAACGGTGTATGCACCGATGTGCTGGGTAATACCGCCAGCCTCGCGGTCGGTGACATGGGTGTTCCGGATGCAGTCCAGAAGAGATGTTTTACCGTGGTCAACGTGTCCCATAACGCAGACTACCGGCGGACGCGGAACCATGTCTTTTTCATCCTCTTCGTCCTCTTTTAAGAGCTCTTCGATCACATCGACTTTCTCTTCCGGCTCAGCGATGATGTTATAATCAAGCGCGATTTCCTGTGCTTTTTCGAAGTCGATCTCATGGTTTACGGTAACCATCGTTCCTTCCATGAACAGTTTCTTTACGATGACTGCCGGCTGCATTTTCATCTTCTCAGCCAGCTCGCGGATGGTCATTTTCTCCGGCAGGGTAATCTCCTTTACCTCATCCTTCGGAGCTTCCTGTTTCGGTTTGTTGACCGGTTTCTGGAGCGCTTTCGGGAGTCTGGACTGCTGATGATGTCCCTGGTTCGGACGGTTTCCGCCTCTTCCTCTGTCTTCACTGAATTTATTTTCTCTTAAAGAATCTTTGTTTTTGTCTTTTTCTTTTCTTCCTGTATCACGGCCTGGCTTCTTGATGCCAAGGCTCATTGTATCGCCTGTAGAGCTCTTATGCTCGGTTCTGCGGCGGTCTCCTCCCGGACGGCGGTTCTGATTCTGGGAATCATCATCCTTTCCTGCGAACGGTCTTCCGCCATTATTTCCCGGTCTGCCTCCGTTTGGACGTGCGGAACGCTCACCGAATGGTCTTCCGCTTCTCTCACCGTTTCCATTTCTTCCGCCGTTATTGCGGTCTCCTCCCGGACGGTCTCCGCTGCGGTTCGGGCGGTCTCCATTGTTTCCGCCGAAGCGGCGTTCTCCCTGCGGACGGTCTCCGCTGCGGTTCGGGCGGTCTCCGTTATTGTTGAAGCGGCGCTCTCCCTGCGGACGGTCTCCATTGCGGTTCGGACGGTCTCCGTTATTGTTGAAACGGCGCTCTCCCTGCGGACGGTCTCCATTGCGGTTCGGACGATCTCCATTTCCGCCGTTTCCGTTTCCACGGTTCGGACGATCCTCGCTTCTTCCGTTTCCATTACGGTTTCCTTCCGGACGGCCGTTTCCGCGGGACGGACGGTCTTTTTTCTGTCCCTGGTTCTTTGTGAACTCTTTTGCTTCTTTACTTGTTGCGTTCTGCGGACGCACAACGGAAATAATTTTCTTTTTCTTCGGTTTTGCCTGCTCTTCCGGTTTCTTCATTTCCATATTTTCTGTATCTTTCTTTTCCAATGATCTTTTCTCCTCTTTCTGCGGTTTTCGTGTTTCCTGCATCCATCCACCGACCTTTCCGGCCTTACGCCTTACGCTTCTGCCAACAATGCTGCTATTTTTTCTGCAAAATGCGCTTCACATACGGCAAGGGAAGAACGGTATTCTCTTCCGATGGCTCTTCCAAGCTGCTCTTTGTCCCCAAAAAGAATGCATGGCACTTTATAGTATGCACACATATTGCGAAATTTCTTCTGTGTATTGGCCGACGCCGTTTCCGCCAGAATGACAAGGTATGCGCTGCCGCTCTTTACGGCCTGCTCGGTCGCAAATTCGCCGCTCGATACCTTACCCGCCTTCATGGCAAGGCCCAGCATGGATAATCCTTTACTTTGACTGTTCAATCTTCGCAAATGCCTCCTTTAACTGCTCATAAACCTCTGATGGAATTTCTGCCTTCAGAGAACGGGAAAGTCCTTTGTTTTTCATTGCTTTCCCCAGACATTCCAGAGAGCAGACATAAGCACCGCGTCCGTTCATTCTTCCGGTTGTGTCCGGAACAATCGTTCCTTCGGTGGTTTTCACCACGCGGATCATTTCTTTTTTGTTTTTCATTTCATTGCAGCCAATGCATTTACGCAGCGGCACTTTACGAACTGTACTCAAATGCTCATCCCGCCTTTGTTTTTATTTTAATTACTCTTCGTCTCCGGCTTTCTCTGCTGTTTCTACATCATTCTCGTCGAAGTTTTCTTCTGCAGAGATGGTTTCCTCCTCTGCTGCGGACTCATCGTAATTGTCCTCTTCCTCGTATTCCTCTTCTTCTACATAGTCGAAGTCTCCTGCCTCGCGTGCCTGGGTCTCGCTCTTGATGTCGATCTTGAAACCGGTCAGACGTGCGGCAAGTCTTGCATTCTGTCCCTCTTTACCAATGGCAAGGGAAAGCTGATAGTCCGGAACGATCACTTTTGCGGTTTTCTCATCCGGATCTGCCATAACGGAAATAACTTTTGCCGGGCTCAGTGCGTTCTCGATCAGGAGTGCCGGGTTCTCATCCCATGTAATGATGTCGATCTTCTCTCCGTTCAGCTCATTGACAACCGCGTTGACACGGCTTCCGTTCATACCGACGCATGCGCCGACTGCATCGACGTTCGGATCGTTGGACCATACTGCCATTTTCGTACGGCTTCCTGCCTCACGGGCAATGCTCTTGATCTCTACGATGCCTTCTGCAACCTCGGAAACCTCAGACTCAAAGAGACGTTTTACGAGTTCCGGATGGGTACGGGATACCATGACTTTCGGTCCCTTGGTTGTATTCTTTACTTCCAGAACGTATACTTTCACACGCTGGGTCGGCTCAAATTTCTCGCCTTTGACCTGCTCGTTCTCGGTCAGCAGAGCGTCTACTTTACCGAGGTTGATGCTGACGTTGCGTCCTACATAGCGCTGTACCACACCGGTAACCACATCGTGCTCTTTCTCGAAGTACTGATCAAACAGAACTTTACGCTCTTCCTCACGGATCTTCTGAAGAATGACGTTTTTGGCATTCTGGGTTGCAATACGGCCGAACTCTTTGGATTTGATTTCTACCGGAACGATGTCGCCGAGTTCATAGCGGGAGTCTGCACGTTTTGCATCGGAAAGGGCGATCTCCATGATCGGATCCTGTACCAGATCAACAACGGTTTTCTCTGCTACGACTTTGAAATCACCAGTCTGGGCGTTGATGCTTACCTTTACATTATCTGCTTTGCCAAAATGGTTTTTACAGGCCTGGATCAGCGACTGCTCAATTGCCTCAAGCAGGGTATCTTTGCTGATATTCTTCTCTTTCTCAAGAACTTCAAGGGCCTCCATTAATTCTGTATTCATTTTTCTCTTTTCCTCCTGTATCTGCGTCTGTTTAGAAATCAAATGCTAAACGGATCAATGCAATATCGCTTTTCTGGAAGACGCGCTCTGTTCCGTCCTCCTCCAAAATGGTCACACTGTTATCATCATATGCGGTGAGTATTCCGTAAAATTCCCGGTTTCTCTCGATCGCACGGTATGTCCGGATTTCCAGCTCTTTTCCCATGCTTCTCTTATAGTCTTTCTCTTTTTTCAGCGGACGTCCAAGGCCCGGGGAGCTGACCTCCATGATATAGGCGTCATCGATAAAGTCCTCTGCGTCCAGCCGGTCAGAAAATGCACGGCTGACGATTTCGCAGTCATCCACGGTAATTCCGCCTTCTTTGTCGATGTAAGCACGCAGGTACCAGGTACCGCCCTCTTTGACATACTCCACATCCACCAGTTCAAAACCATTGGCTTCTACAATCGGAGTGATCAGTTCTTCTGCCTTCTGTTCGTATTCTTCTCTTCTGCTCAAATCCTCACCACCTTTTTGATTCAGGGAAACTTTCGAAAAATTCTTTCATTTCCCTGTACACAAGAAAGAGTGGACGAAATCGTCCACTCCTTAACAGTCACTTATTAACAGCTTTACTATAGCACCTTTTCTGCGTAATTGCAAGGGTTAATTGCAATTTTTCCCTTATTTATCACGTTTTTTCCACTTATTTACGCTCCGATCCCGGACAGATATGGACATCAAGCTGATTATACGGAATAGAAATCCCTGCCGCATCAAATTCTTCCTTGATGCGCTCGTTCATTTTCCACTTGACCGGCCAGTAATTTTCCGTTGCGACCCAGGCGCGGAGACCGACCGTGATCGCGCTCTCGCCCAGCTCATCTACGAAAAACTGCTGCTCCTCCGACTGAAAATGCGGCTCCTCCTCAACGAGGCGGCGCAGGATGTCCTTCGCTTTTTTGATATCGGACTCATAAGAAATGCCGACTTTGATCTCCAGCTTTCTCCGGTCCATCGCCGTCACGTTGATGATGGTGTGGTTCGTCAGATTAGCGTTCGGGATCATGATGGTACGGTTGTCGATGCTGTTGATTGTCGTATAATACATCTCAATCTTCTTAACCGTTCCCTCCTGACCTTCGCCCGGAAAAATGATGTAGTCACCGACCTTAAATGGCTTCAGCAGCAGAATCATCACCCCGCCTGCAAAGTTTGAGAGGCCGCCCTGCAATGCCAGGGATACGGCAACACCGGCGGAGGCGATGGCTGCTGCGATCGACGCTTCGGATACGATGCCGAGCTGAACGATAATGGTCAGCACCAGCAGCGTGTTCAGACTGTATTTCACCATGGAAACGGTGAAACTAACCACCGCCTCCTCCGTGTGAAAACGCCGCATGTTTTTCCGGATCAGACCACAGAGCCACAGGATCAGTTTGCGTGCAACCAGAAACAGAATTACTGCAAACACGATCTTCAGCACCAGATCGGCAGCCGAAGAGGCCTTGTCGATCCAGTATTCATAGACGCGTTCCGCCGCTGTCAGATTCACCATGTGTTATCTCTCCTCTGTCTCGAATTTTCTCTGCAGCTCCCCGCCGAGTTCACTCATGCCTGTGCTTTTTTTCGTTTTTGTCTCTGGTTTTGCCTCTGATTTTGCTTCCGACTTGGTTTCCGGCTTTGTAGCCGGCTTCTTTTCCGGATCGGCGGCTGCGCGGTATTTTTCCACGGCTTTTGCTGCCTCTGCCGCTGCGGATTTTCCGGCTTTCACCAGCTTGTCCACCGTCTGCTCTACCGTTTTCACCGGTTTGCTGTCGATCGCCTGCTTTACTGCTTTCTCCACCTTCTCTGTCGCAGTCGTAGTTCCCTGCTTTTTCTCTGCGGTTTTCACCGTTTTTTCCGATACCTTTTTCTCTGCTTTTTGGGCAGTCTTTGTTGTTTTCTTTGCTTTTACTGCTTTTACTGCTTCTTCCGTTTTTCCAGCCGGTTTTCCCTTCTTTCCGGTTTTCTTCTCTGCTGCCGCTTTCGCTGCAGTTTTTGCCTTTGCGCTCTTATTGCTTGCAGCGCCCGTCTCCGGCTTCGTATAAGAAAATACCTGAACAGAAAGCGGTGCGAGTTTTACGGTAATCGAGTTTTTCCGCTCGTCGCACTCTGTTTTTTTCGACATTTTCACGCGTGGATTTCCGACGCCGGTTCCGCCATAGCTTTCCGCATCGCTGTTGAACATCTCTTTGTACTTTCCTGGATACGGCACACCAATGCGGAAATCATCGTACTCGACATTCGAGAAGTTGCATACGACAAGCAGCGTATCTTCTTTCTTCCTTGTTCTGCGAAGGAAGATCAGAAGATTCTTTTCCCACTCCATGCCATTGATCCATTCAAAGCCCTCCGGCTTTTCGTCAAGCTGATACAATGCCGGATTTGCTTTGTAGAATGCATGAAGTGCCGCCATATAGTTTTTTAGCTGCAGATGTTCCTTGTCCTCAAGAAGCTCCCAGGACAGGGACTGTTTCTCATTCCACTCTTTTTCCTGTCCGAATTCCTGTCCCATAAACAGAAGCTTCTTTCCGGGATGCACCATCTGATAAGCGTACGCCAGACGAAGATTTGCCATTTTCTGCTCCGGTGTACCCGGCATTTTGGTATACATAGACCCTTTCAGGTGAACCACTTCATCGTGCGACAGACTCAGCATGAATTTCTCCGAGTATGCATATACCATAGAAAAAGTCAGCTGATCGTGATGTGCCCCGCGGTATACCGGATCGTTTTTCATATATTCCGTAAAATCATTCATCCAGCCCATGTTCCACTTGTAGTCGAAGCCAAGTCCTTCATCGTCGAGTTCTCCCGTCACCTTCGGCCATGCGGTCGATTCCTCTGCGATAAGAAGCGCATCCGGGAACTCTTTTTTGAAGATGGAGTTCAGATGTTTTAAAAATTCGATTGCCTCAAGGTTCTCATTTCCGCCGTAGATATTTGCGACCCACTCCCCGTCCTGCTTGCCATAATCAAGATACAGCATCGATGCAACCGCATCCATACGGATTCCGTCGGCATGGTACTCTTTTGCCCAGAAAAGCGCATTGGCGATCAGGAAGTTCTTTACTTCCGGTCTGCCGTAATTGTAAATCAGCGTGCCCCAGTGTGGATGGGATCCCTGTCTCGGGTCAAAATGCTCGTACAGACACGTTCCATCAAACGCAGAAAGTCCGAAGGTATCGCGCGGGAAGTGTGCCGGTACCCAGTCGAGAATAACACCAATGTCGTTCTGGTGCATCGTATCCATAAAATAGCGGAAGTCATCCGGCGTTCCGTATCGTGCTGTCGGTGCGTAATAGCCCGTTACCTGATAACCCCAGGATTCATCGAGCGGATGCTCCATCACCGGCATCAGCTCAACATGGGTGTAGCCGAGCTCTTTCACATAAGAAGCCAGCATCGGAGCGATCTCACGGTAGTTATAAAATTCACGGCCATCGTCCGGTTTTTTCCAGGAGCCAAGATGCACTTCATAAACAGAAATCGGCGCTTTGTCGCCCTGTGTGACACCACGCTTCTTCATCCAGTTCTCATCCTGCCAGGCATATTTTCCAAGATCAACCACAACACTCGCATTGTTCGGACGCAGCTGTGCTGCATTCGCGTATGGATCCGATTTCAGATACGTCAGACCGCCCTTTGCCTTAATTTCATATTTATAGATGTCGCCCGCGCGAACACCGGGGATAAAGAGTTCGTAGATCCCGGACTCCAGAAGATTCATCTGATATGCTCTTCCGTCCCAGTTATTGAAGTTTCCGACAACGCTGACACGGATCGCATTCGGTGCCCAGACTGCGAAGTAAACACCACTGACGCCGTCGATTTTTACCGGGTGTGCACCCAGCTTCTCATAGATGGAATAGCAGATGCCGTTTTCAAACTGTTTCTGTTCCTGCTCGGTGAACTGCATCGGATAGGCATACGGATCGTAATGCTCCATCTGGTTTCCGTCGCCGTCCCAGTAGATCAGCGTATAGGACGGAATTTTCTTTCCCGGAAGCAGCGCAGCGAAAAATCCCGCCTCATCCTCGCAAACCATCTCGGTCTGTTTTCCGTCGCGGATCGTATGTACGGCTGCACGGGTTGCATCCGGGAAAAACGCCTGAATCAAAACACCATCCTCCGTTACGCGCGGGCCTAAGATATCTCTTGGATGATTCTCCTCAGAATAGACCACGGCTTCTATTTCCGCCCAATCCATATAATCGTATAATTTTTCTTCCATTTTCAAAATTGTAACCCCTCCTTTTTTATTTTACGTGCTCTCGCTGCTGCTTCCCCCATACAAAATCGCATAAAAAAGCACTCATTCATGCCAGAGCGTGTTTGAAAAAAGCTTTTCGTGAGCTGCGAGTCCCATTTTCAGCCCAAACGGTCTGCAGCAACCGGATAAGGTCAAAACAGATCGCGAAGTGGGGCTTGCAGATTGTGGAAATGATTTTTCAAATTCTGTTTTTATTCTACCATCCTAACTGCGATTGTACAATGCAAATCTGGTTTGTTTTTTATTCATTTCCTACGATTACGGCAAGATCTTCATCTGTCGTCTGCATCTCATCGTCCTCAAACCAGATACTGTAAATGTTCTGTGAAGTCAGTGTTTCCAGGGACTCCCTGGAAAGCGATTCGGCCTGATAATCAGAAAATGCTGCAAGCAGCGTATTGGCACAGCCATATTCACCGGAATAGACGATCAGTTCGGATGCTGCTGTGTGGTCTTTTCCGTCTGCCGCGCTAAGATACGGCGTGCACATCGTTTTGTCCTGATACTGATAATAGCGGTACGCATCCGGGCTGCCCGCCTGGTAAGCGTGGAAAAACACGATGCTTTTCGGTCCTTCATACGTCATTGTTCCGTATGACTGGATTTCGTTCCCGGAAAGATGATACAGCGGATACCGGTACTCTTTTTCTCCCGTCTCATCGAGACAGCGCACGAAACCGTCCTTACTGGAAATAATGCCGAGCTGATAGCCCTCGCCGCGAATCGTATCCGCCAGATAATCAATCAAAAAAGCATTTTTCATCCAGAAAAAGTCGAGATATGCGGTATAGCCCATCTCTGCGGCATACGCCTGATACGCGTCTGACACATGCAGACAGACCTGGTTTTCCCCTGACAGCTCCAGTGAAATATCATCCGGGTTCTGTGTAAAGACAGCAACTGCTGCCGTTTCTTCTGCTGCCGCATCGTTCCGGTTCGGATCAAACTGCGCTGCAGCCGCATCATCATTGCTGGCGCAGAGATTTTCGAGGGACGCATACAGCGGTCCCAGATAAATTTCCCGGCAATTGGCATCGGATACTTTTTTCAGTGCATCGTATAAAACCGGATCTACCGTCAGCACTTCATTTGGATGCTGGTTGATATCATACAAGTTTGTCACATCCTCAAAGCTCTCATCTATATTGAAAAGCCGGTAGCCTTTCACCGCCGCATCTGTGTAAAGCAGCGAAAGTGCCTTTGCCTCCCCGCCTGCGGAAACCCCGCTTGCACCAACGTTATATTTCAAGGTAAAATCCTCACCGCAGTTCAAATCCGCGCCTGCCTTTACACTGATCTCACGCCAGCCGGAATCTCCGTGCAGAAAGTTCATAAAACCATACACCAGAAAACCGGATCCAATCGCCAGAAGCAGTACTACAAGCAGGATGCGCCGTCCGACATTTTTTTCGGAAAGCCAGACCTTCTGTACCGGCTTTGGCAGCCGTCTGTTCGGATCTTTTACTGTTCTTCCCATTTTTTTGCTCCTCTTTCATTCTAATTTTCCTTTTCCGCTGTGATTTATTGTCCCAAAAAACACATCGCCCGTCAAGTAAAATCGGAACGGAATTCATCTCGCACTTCGTTCCGGAAACCACAACTTTTTAATTTACAGAAAACTTCAACGAAGTTTCCTGTAAACTATGAGAAACACGCTCCGCGAGTTTCTCAAGTTATCGCGGCAGTCGCCAAGGTCTCGTGCAAGCACAGACTTTGGCTCGTTGCTCGCGTAAATCAAAAAAGCGGCACCAGAACCTTTTTTCTGGTTCCGGGCCACTTTTTCTTTCCTGTCCACTATAGGGCAACTAAAATCAATGCAATGATAAAGATCAGGAGAATCACGGCAAGTACAGCAAATCCGTACAGCGCGCCCTGCTTGCATGCTTTGTAGTTGTGATAGTATTGTTTCTTTTTATATACCATTGCGGCGATGATACCGATAATCGGGAAGAAGAATGACAGCACTTTGTACCAGACGCTTCCGGTATCGTGAACCGGAGTTTTCAGGAATTCATCTTCTGCCTTGGAAAGATGAACCTCGTGGTTCTCCTCTTTTACTTCCTCGCCAGGCTTTCGGATGGTGATCGGCTGCAGCGGCTCTCCCTTTTCACGGAGTGCCTTGTACTCTTCGATCTCTTTTTTATTTCCATATACAAAGTGGTTGTGTCCGATATCCACGAATTCCGGTTTGTCCACGGAATAATCATGGATGGACGGGTCGTAGGTGTACAGCACCTTATTCTTCTCGAGCTGCGGATCCGGAATCGGAATCGCAGAAATCAGAGAATGCGTGTATGGGTGCAGCGGGAAGTTAAACAGCTCCTCTGCATCCGCAACCTCTACGATATTTCCTTTGTAGATAACACCGATACGGTCGGAAATGAACCGAACGATGGAAAGGTCATGAGCAATAAACAGATAAGTAACCTGTTTTTCTCTCTGGAATTTTTTCAGCAGATTGAGGACCTGGGCACGGATCGATACGTCCAGTGCGGAGATCGGCTCATCGGCTACAACCAGCTCCGGCTCCATAACCATGGCACGGGCCAGACCGATACGCTGGCGCTGTCCGCCGGAGAACTCATGTGGGTAACGGGTCAGGTGCTCTGGCAGAAGACCAACCTCGTTGATCATGTTCTCTACCTTTTTCACACGGTCTGCCTCGTTCTCGTACAGATGGAAGTTGTAAAGACCCTCGGATACGATATAATCGACCGTCGCACGCTCATTTAACGATGCGGCCGGATCCTGGAATACCATCTGAATGTTTCGGATAACCTCCCGGTCCAGGGAATGCGGAATCTTACCGGAAATTTTAACGCCCTTATACAGGATCTCTCCTGCGGAACACGGGTTGACACGAATGACCGCACGGCCGATCGTTGTCTTTCCGGAACCGGACTCGCCTACGAGGGAGAAGGTCTCTCCCTTGTAGATGTCAAAAGAAGCATTTTTTACCGCTTTGACTGCGTCATCGCCCTTGCCGAAAGTGATATCTACATTTTTTACCTGCAGTAAGATTTCTCTTCCATTTTCGTCAATCGGACCATGCTCCGGCAGATGCGAAACAGTGGTCTTGCTTTCCTGCTTTGTAGACACTTTCAAACTCTCCTATAAGTTATATGCTTTTAACAGTTTTTCGTGAATATTCTGAATAGCTTCCGGTTTTTCTGTCTTCGGTGCTCTCGGATCCAGAAGCCAGGTCTTGGCATAGTGGGTATCCGTTACCTTGAACATCGGCGGCTCCTCCAGAGTATCAATCTTCAGACAGTACTGGTTACGCGGTGCAAACGGATCTCCGATAATCTTATTGTACAGAGACGGCGGCGTACCGGTAATGGAAAACAGCTTTGTATTCCGCTCCGCAAGCTGCGGCAGGGAAGAAAGCAGTGCCCAGGTGTACGGATGGCGCGGATCGTAGAACAGCTCTTCTACGTTTGCAAACTCGATGATCTGTCCTGCGTACAGAACAGCAACACGGTCTGCGATATTCGCTACGACACCAAGGTCGTGGGTAATAAACACGATGGTATAGTTGTACTCTTTCTGAAGATCCTTGATCAGCTTCAGGATCTGTGCCTGAATCGTAACGTCCAGCGCAGTTGTCGGCTCATCGCAGATCAGAATCTTCGGACGGCAGGAAAGTGCAATCGCAATAACGATACGCTGTCTCATACCGCCGGAATACTGGAACGGATAATCATCGAAACGCTGCTCTGCGTTCGGAATACCAACCTTTTCCATCAGCTCAAGCGCCTGTGCTCTTGCTTCCACCTCGCTGACATTCTGATGCTTCATGATAACAGAAGTGATCTGTTTTCCGATTGTGATAATCGGGTTCAGGGAAGTCATCGGATCCTGGAATACGGTTGCAATTTTCTTGCCTCGGATCTGGCCCCAGTCATTCGGATCCTGGATTTTTGCCAGGTTAATGATACAGATTCCATGAAGCCGCTCCGATGTCTCATCCAGATAGCGCACACGGAAAGTAGCCTGGTCGAAAACGCCGTTTCGCTTCTGCTCATCGTTCAGATCCACACCGCGCTCCATTGCAGCTTTGAATGCCTCGTGCAGCTTTTTAATCATGCGGACTTTTTTGCGCAGTTTGTAACGTCCAACGGAAAGATAAATCTCTTTGGCAAGAATCTCGTTTCTCTTTCTCGTCTCGTCCGTAATTTCTTTTGCTGTCAGGCCGGCGTACTCTTTTTTGTACTCTGCCATTTTTGCATCATATGCCTGATTGTAGGCCGTATCGTTCATGGCAGCCTGTTTGTGAGCCTTGATTTTTTCCTCTTTTGCTTTCTGCAGAGCCTTAATTTCTCCATCCAGTCTGGAAATCTCGGCAGATGTCTCTTTAACCCTCGCTTTTTCTTTGGAAGTATCGAGTGTCTGCTTGTAGTTGAAAAGTTCGGTTCTCTTTACTACGAGTTCCTTAATTTCAGCATCTGCTTTCTCGCGCTCTTCCTCGCTCAGTGTCATTTTTTCTTCTTTTTCCTGCTCCAGAGCCTTCATTTTCAGAAATACTTCTGAACCATATTCCAGTTTGGAATACTCATTCAGTTTTTCCCAGGTGGATGCGATGGTCTTTTTGGCATAAGAGTTCAGCGGCACAACGGTATCGCTCAGCTCGGCATCGTTGAAAATGATATCTCCCTGGTCAATGAAGCCGTTGCTGTCCAGCATGCCCGCAAACGCTTTTGTGAATACGGATTTACCGGCGCCGGACTCTCCTACGATAGCAATGGACTCATTCTCGTAAATATCCAGCGTTACGCCCCGGATTGCCGTCAGGATACGGCCGCGGACACGGAATTTTACCTGTAAGTCCTTAATCGATAATAATACTTTTTTATCTTCCATGCGGCTTTCCTTCCTACATATGTGTTCTCGGGTCGGACGCATCTCCAAGGTTCTGTCCAACTACATATAATACTACGGTGATGATTGAAGCGACAACAACCGGGCTCCAGAATTCGAATCCCCATCCCGGTGTCAGCATGGCGCCCTCAGCCTCATAGATCAGTCTTCCCAGAGACATGTCAGAAAGTCCCATACCGATGTAAGCCAGGAACACCTCGTAAGAGATGTAGGACGGAATCTCAGTTGCCGCCAGAGTAACAATGACAGATGTCATAAACGGGAGAATATTCTTCATCGCAATGCGGAAAATCGAAGTTCCAAGACATTTCGATGCCAGATTATACTCTCTGTCACGGATGATAACGACCTGCGTACGGATAAAGTACGCGATGGCAAGCCATCCGGTAACGGTCAGTGCAAATACCATGGTCCAGAAGCTCGGAGAAAAAATAAGCACCAGGACGGAGATCAGAAGTACATACGGAATATTTCCGATGATGTTGTAAACCTCCATCATGAAAACGTCAACCTTCTTCGAAAATCCCCAGACAGATCCGACAATCACACCAATTGAAAGGTTGATGAGTGCACAGATAAACGCCAGGGAAACTGAAATTCTTGAGCCAAACCAGACAGCATCAAAGGTTGACTGTCCGGAAGCACCGGATCCTAAAATCCAGTGAATATTGAATCCAAGCTGCTGCAATGCTTTGCTTGGAGACAGATGTTTTGTCGCGCCGTTCATCAGATTGGCGAAACGGTCGTACTCCACAAAGAGTGGATACACATACGTCATCAGCAGAATCACACCCAGGAGGCAAAGTACGGCAATGTTGATTTTTTTCTTAAAAAATACGCGGAACACGGAATGCCAGTAGGAATATCTCGGAGCCGTAATTTTCTCAGACTCCAGAGAGCTGTTATCTACAGGAGAAAACAGTTCTTCCTCAGACAGACCGAATTTATCTAAATCATAATTCATAAGTCCCTACCTGTCTTTCGTTGAGAATGAGATTCGCGGATCCACCATGGACATCAAAACGTCGCCCAGGATGATGGAAATAACGGAGAGCACTGCGTAGAACAGTGTAACACCTACGATAACACCATTGTCATATTTGCTGATTGCTTCCGTCAGCAGATTACCGGCACCAGGTACTACGTACACACGCTCGGTGATGATGGCTCCGGTCAGTGCGAACAGTACGCTCGCCGGAACACCCTGCACGATCGGAATCGCTGCATTCTTCAAAATGTGTTTCGTAAAGATTTCTCCCTCTGTCAGACCACCGGATCTTGCGAATTTTACGTAATCGGAGTTCATCTGGTCGATCATGTATCGACGCAGCCATTTCATCAGGTTTGCCACCTGCGGCAGTGCCAGGGAAACGATCGGCAGAATATACATCAGCTTGCTCTTCGAATCCATGTCAAAGGTGGTCGGCAGACCAATTTTTCCTCCGATTGCCTTAAACAGGAAGATATAGGCCAGTGAAGGTACTGCTATAATAAATACAATATAGATGGTTCCAAGCTGGTCAACCAGTTTGTCTTTCTTTCTCGCCATCAGAATGCCAAGCGGCACTGCGATGAGATAGGAAAGAATTACGGCAATGATACCGATTACAAAGGAATAGCCGATTTTTGATTTACCACTCTTAACTGTATCCACGTTGGTATAGTCATCTGCGAACCGATCGGAATGAACAGCGCTTGCATCCTGAGATTCGTTCATATACGTTGCGCTGTGCAGATCGTCTGCACTGTATTCCACCAGACCGCTTGGATAGGTAATCTCCGATTTTACGTAGGATCCCTGTGCGCGGGTCATGGTCAGTGCTACATCCACACCCTCATTTACGGAATAGGACTTTCCTAAATTTATGGTGATTATATTCTGATGGAAATATGGGAATTTTGAGTCAAAGTACATCAGGTACTTGTGTGTTGTGCCATTTCCCATGATGGCCGGTGAAAATTTCTTTCCCCCATATACCGGATCGTGTAAGGTAAATGTAATCCCCCTCTTACCTTCTACCTTTGCAGCATCGTGAATGCTGTCGATGTCAATCAAACCGGAAAAATATTTTCCGAGACGCGTTGCAAGCGGAATATCCTTGTACGCAAACAGCTGCTGCTGTCCGCCGTTGGCATATTTTTTCTTGCCCATCATGATCGCGTCGTATCTTCTTACGGTGTAACCTTTTGCTTTATAATAAGCTGTAAATTCCTTTACATATTCAGATACCAGTTCTGAATCCTGGTCTTTCGTTCTTCCGAATGCTACTGCTTTGGATCTCGTATCCTCGTCAATTTCGCCTTTTGCTTTGAGAGCGTTCAAATAATCTGCATAGGTTACATAATCAAGATATCCGTATGTCTCCCACTTCTGATATTTGTACACCTTTTTCTGGTTATTGCTCTGATGGGAATAGGTGGCGTCCTGTGCGAAAATCAGATTTCGGTCCATCAGAGAATAAATCATAGTCATAACGCATCCAACGACGATTACTACGGAAACAAGGCCATGCAACAAACGCTTAAAAAGATATTTTGTCATATTCTCTCATTCCTTAACACAATATGACAGGGGAATGGCTTTTTTTGTCCCCATCCCCCTGCCGGTTTATTCATTGGCTTTCAACTGTTCTGGTCTTTCCAATTTTTACTTTTCAAAAATTAGAAGATACCGAAACATTTGGTCATGTATCCTTCGTAGTCCGGAAGCATGGTATCCAGATAAGAGCACGGATCACCAAAGTCCGGACTCCATCCGGAGACATCATATACGTCGTAGTTTTGTTCATAACCATAGTTTACATAGTATCCTGCATAGTACCATCCATCCAGGTCTACGGCATCAACCAGATTGATCACAACTTTTCCGCCAAGGGCAGCCTCTACTGATTTCTTGTAGGAGTTTGCTTTGTTGGTGTAAACTTCTACTGCAGACGGATATGGATACTCAATCTGGATCGGGTTGCTCTCATCGATGGTGATGCCTTCTTCTGCGAGCTCCTCGATTGCGGTATTCAGTTCTTCTACTGCGTTTTCCGGATTGTACCATCCATCAAAACCATCGCTGGTCTTGTTTTCGGCATCCCATACTTTGATCTTCACGCCATCGGCGTCGATCTGTTTCTGTACGATTTCACCATAGTAGGTGCCTGCCGGGAAGGTTGTGTCGGTTCCGTTGATCTGAATGGTAGTGTCTTTTGACAGGCTTACGAAATATCCCGGGGTAAAGGTATTTCTAAGAGAAGTATATTTCAGATCCTCGCCAACCTGCTGTGCATTGTAAGCGCCACGATCTGCCGCAAAGCTGATCGCTCTTCTGAAGTGAACGTTCTGCAGCGCTTTGTTCGCTCTCTGGATTTCTTCGTCAGACTTTGTAGTCTTTGCTGTTGTTCCGTCGTTGGCATTTGCAGTCGCAGTACGGTTGATATTGTAGAATCCCATGAAGGAAGTAGCGTCGGTATCTGAAACTACTGCGTACTGGTCGTACAGACCTTCGGATTTTGCTGTCTCCATGGTGGAGGTGTTCAGGTTTACATAGTCAACGGTACCTGCTTTTGCATCTGTGTACATTTTGGTAACATCAGACTGGTCATTGTACAGCCAGGTCAGGGTTTTAATGTTTACGTTGTCTTTGTTCCAGTAAGAATCGCTCAGTTTAAATACGATGGTATTTTTAGCTGTAGCGTTGGTTACCAGGTACGGTCCGCAGTATGCGATCGAGTTGGAATCTTTTCCGTACTGATAATCTGCTGCGGAGGAATCATACTCAGCACCAAATTTACCGCCCTGGGACTGATAGTAGCTTCTGCTCATCGGCATGAAGATGGTGTAACCGAGCATAGTCTCAAAGTAGCTGCATGGCTCCTCAAGTGTGTACTCTACGGTATAATCATCTACTGCTTTCACACCAACCTCGTCGAAATCGGTAATTTCGCCGCTGATGTACTGGGATGCGTTTTTGATCACGCCCTGTACCAGGTATTCCAGACCGCCCTGTGCATCACACATGTGCTGCATTCCGGCCACGAAATCATCTGCTTTTACAGTATCCACTTCACGTCCCTGGGAATCAGTCCATTTTACATCTTTACGAAGGTGGAAGGTATAGGTCAGTCCGTCATCGGATACTTCATAGGATTCTGCCAGTGCCGGCTGCAGAGTTCCCTCTACATCGTACTCCATCAGTCCGTCATAGGTATTGATGATCGCATCGGTATCTGCCGAACGGGAAGTTGCAAGTCCGTCCCATGTTACCGGATCACTCGGATACGGCATGGAGAAGCTGTCTTTTAAGGTGTAACCTTTTCCTGCCAGATATTCTTTTACCCAGCTCTCATAGGTTCCTGTTCCTTTGAGCTCATCCCATTTTGCTCTCATCTCGTTGTAATCTTCTGCTTTGATAAAGTCAGTTGTTACAACATACTGATGATAACGGTCCCGATCGCTTCCCCAAAGGGTATAGTCTTTAGTGCGCGGAGCCATTCTGTACATAGCGTACATACCACCTTTTGAGATGAGCGGGTACATCATGGCAGACTCCATCAGTTTTCCCTCGGCAACTGCCATCAGGGCATATCTCTCATCCACCGTTTCTGCTTCCTTTGCAGTAGCAAGTGCATCGTTGAAATCGCCCAGTGCCTCATTATAGAGCTCTGTGCTGGTCTCATCGTATCCTTCCGGCATTTCGGATTCCTCTGCCTCGGCTTCACTCTCACTGCTTGCAGATGCGCTTGCATCACTTTCGGAAGACGCGCTGCTGCTTACGCTTACACTCTCATCTGCCGGATCAGAACTTCCGCTGCCGGAATTTCCGCAGGCAACCAGGCTTGCAGCCATACTCATAACAAGTAATGCGCTTACAATTTTTCTTTTCATAATTCTTCCTAACTCCTTTCATGGATTCGCGTTATTTTTACATCATCCGGACATTTGCCGGGACGGCTTCGCCATTCCACCGTTTTTCATTTTGGCACTTTACCACATCAAAACGAAGAGTACAAAAAGGAGATGCGTCCAACAAGATTTGTTTTCTTCATCCCTCATGCCCGTACATTTGTCCGTTTGTCCAAAAACAACTGGGTTCATTATAACCAGAACTCGCTCTGTTTGTCAATATCCGATGCAGGAGAAAAGTGTATAAACTGCATTTAAAGTCATCAAAATCCTCTATTTTCCTCTTTTTGGGTATTGTTCTGATGCTGTTTTTCTATTTTCCTGTATTCTTCGGTTTTATAATAAAAAAAGATTACACAAATAATTGTTTCTTTCCATTTGCGTTCTGCAGCACTGTCTTTTTGTATTTGTTTCAGATTTTGCTCCGGGAAAGAATCCTGCCGGACGCAAAAACAGACTTCTGAAAATCACATTTCTTCTTATTTAAGAGCGTCATACTGTTTTTTACTTTCGTTTTTTACTTTCGTTTCCTTCTTTTACAAAGCAAAGCCTTCCATGAAGACCGCTCACACCGAAATCACTTTCTTACTTTTTGTCTTCGACAGTCTCCGGACTATTGACAGCAAAAAAAAATCCTGCTAATATTAATTTTAATAAGGAACCAGTGCAGTACACGGAAAACAGGCACCGCACGCGGCGTCTCTGATATCCTTGTCGGATACAGCAGACGCTTTTTTGCTTTCTTGTGTATCATCACTTCTGCATCCGTATCCGCACGAAAAGAAAAAAGGAGACTTCTTTTATGTATCTTTATAATTCTGCAACCCATAAAAAAGCTGAATTCCTGACACACACACCGGGCCGTGTAGAAATGTACACCTGCGGACCTACCGTTTATCATTTTGCGCACATCGGAAACCTGCGCAGTTATATTATGGAGGATGTCCTGGAAAAGGCACTCCGCTATGAAGGCTACGACGTCAACCGTGTCATGAACATCACCGATGTCGGCCATTTAAGCTCCGATGCGGACACCGGCGAGGACAAGATGGTCAAAGGTGCAAAGCGCGAGCACAAAACAGTCATGGAAATCGCACAGTATTACACCGATGCATTCTTTGCGGATTGCAAAAAGCTGAACATCAAGCGCCCGGATGTCGTACAGCCGGCAACGGGATGCATTGACGAATATATCAAAATCATTGAAAAACTGATGGACACCGGCTACGCTTACTTTGCCGGCGGAAATGTTTACTTTGACACCAGCCGTCTCGACCACTACTATGTGTTCAACGATCACGACGAGGATGACCTCGCGGTCGGTGTGCGTGAGGGCGTAGAGGAAGATACAAACAAACGCAACAAAAATGATTTCGTTCTCTGGTTTACGAAATCCAAATTTGAGAACCAGGCCTTGAAATGGGATTCCCCGTGGGGCGTCGGTTATCCGGGATGGCACATCGAGTGCTCCGGTATCTCCATGAAATACAATGGCGAATACCTTGACCTGCACTGCGGCGGCGTAGACAATGCATTCCCGCACCACACGAACGAGATCGCACAGTCCGAAAGCTATCTTGGCCACGCCTGGTGCCCGCAGTGGTTCCATGTACATCACCTGAATACATCGACTGGAAAGATGTCGAAATCGAAAGGTGAGTTTTTAACCGTTTCTCTTCTTGAGGAAAAAGGTTATGATCCTCTCGTCTACCGTTTCTTCTGCCTCCAGTCTCATTACCGTAAGGCGCTTGTCTTCACCTGGGAAAACCTGGACAACGCCAAAATTGCCTACGACAAGCTGATCGCCCGCATCGCCGCTTTAGACCCGAAAGACGGACCGGCCGAGGAAGCTTCTATGACTGCTTTAAAAGAGAAATTCCAGAAAGCGCTCGATGCCGACCTCAACACCTCGCTTGCCATCACAACGCTGTACGATGTGTTAAAAGCAGACATGCATGATGCTGCAAAGCTGGCGCTTCTCGACAGTTTCGATCAGGTGCTCGGTCTTTCCCTTCTCGCTCATGCAGATGCGAAGAGAAAAGAGGCTGCAAAGACAACTTCTGCTTCCACCGCGTCCGGCTATCAGATTACCGGCGAAGGAGATCCGGAAATTGATGCTCTTGTTCTGAAACGATATGAGGCCAAGAAAGCCAAAAACTTTGCAGAAGCAGATAAAATCCGCGATGACCTGAAAGCCCAGGGCATTGAAGTTGCTGATGTACGCGGCGGAGCCGTCTGGAAACGGATCTGATCTGCACGAAAGAGGAACTCTGATTTTCTTCTTCATTTCCTACGAAGGAAACAGGGAATTTCATGTGCTGAAAGCAACAACCGACCAGTATATTACCTGTGAAAACGCGGCTGCACTTTCTATTAAACTTCTTCCAAAGAGAACTGCTCTGATGCGGCAGTTCTCTTTTTTATGCTTTTTCACCTGCTGCTTGCGGCTTCCTTCGGATGCATGGCATCGAAAAAAAGACGGCATCCATTTTCCGGATACCGCCTTTTTTGTTTCTTTCGGATAGCTGTTTCTTTATTTAATAATACGAACCCTTAACACGCCGTCTACTGCTTCCAGCGCTTTTACGATCTCTTCTGTTGCTTCGCTTTCCAGATCCATCATGGTGTAAGCGTAATCGCCTTTACCTTTGTTTGTCATGTCGCTGATGTTGACACCGGCGTTACCCATAACGGTGGTAAATGCACCCAGCATACCAGGAATATTCTTATGGCAGATGGTCACACGGCCTGCTCCTGTGCATACACCCATATCACAGTTCGGGAAGTTGACGGAGTTTTTGACGTTTCCGTTCTCCAGGAAATCACGGATTTCTTTAACTGCCATGACAGCACAGTTATCTTCGGATTCTTTGGTCGATGCTCCAAGATGCGGAGTAACGATGGTTCCCTCTGCGCCGACTACCTTCGGGTTTGCAAAGTCAGTCACATATTTTTTCATTTTTCCGGCCTTTAATGCTTCCAGAACAGCATCCTCATCAACCAGGAGGTCTCTTGCATAGTTCAGAAGAACCACGCCGTCTTTCATCTCATCGATCGCTGCCTTGTTAATCATACCTTTTGTGCTGTCCATCAGCGGAACATGAATGGTGATATAATCGCAGGTACGGTAGATATCTTCCACGTTCTGGATATGATGAATGTCACGGGACAGATTCCATGCCGCATCGACAGAAATGTACGGATCGTATCCGTATACTTCCATGCCAAGATGGGTTGCTGCATTTGCTACAAGCTGACCGATCGCGCCAAGTCCGATGATACCGAGCTTCTTTCCGCTGATCTCACAGCCGGCAAATTTCTTTTTCTGTTTTTCTGCTGTCTTTGCAATGTCGCCGTCTTCTTTGTCGCTCTTCACCCACTCAATACCGCCTGCGATATCGCGGGATGCAAGCAGCATGCCGGCAAGCACCAGCTCTTTGACGCCATTTGCATTGGCTCCCGGTGTGTTGAATACAACGATACCCTGCTCTGCGCAGTCGGCAAGCGGAATGTTGTTGACACCGGCTCCTGCTCTTGCTACGGCAAGAAGACTTTTCGGCAGCTCCATACCGTGCATGGCTGCACTTCTGACGAGAACCGCATCGGCTCCCTCCAGGCTTTCACTCTGCTGATAGTTTTCATTAAAATTTGCAAGGCCTACGCCTGCAATCGGATTTAAGCAATGATACTGAAACATTAGAGATTTTCCTCCTCGAACTTTTTCATGAAGGCTACGAGTGCTTCTACGCCTTCCTTCGGCATTGCATTGTAGATACTTGCACGCATACCGCCGACGGTACGGTGACCTTTCAGGTTCTCAAGTCCGGCTTCTTTGGACTCTTTGACGAATTTTGCATCCAGATCTGCATTTCCGGTGATAAACGGAACGTTCATCAGAGAACGGTCTTCCGGTACAACGGTTCCTTTGAAGAGCTTGCTCTGATCCAGGAAATCATACAGCAGTTTTGCTTTTTCTTCGTTGCGCTGTTTCATGACTTCCAGTCCGCCCATTTTCTTCAGCCATTTGAACACTTTGCCGCACATGTAGATGCAGTAGCAGTTCGGCGTGTTATACAGAGAGCCGGCATCTGCATGCGTTTTAAATTTCATCATGGTCGGTGTTCCCGGCAGGACATCGTCGGTAATCAGATCGTCACGGACAATGGAGATGACCATTCCGGCAGGTCCGATGTTTTTCTGGACACCGCCGTAGATGATGCCGTAATCGGAGACATTAACAGGTTCGGAGAGGAAACAGGAGGAGACGTCTGCCACCAGGGTTTTGCCCTTGGTATTCGGCAGTTTTTTGTATTTGGTTCCGTAAATGGTGTTGTTTTCACAGATATAAACATAATCGGCATCCGGGCTGATCGGAAGATCGCTGCAGTCCGGGATGTAGGAAAATGTTTTATCCTCAGAGGAGGCAATTTTGTTTGCCTTTCCGTATTTCTGTGCTTCTGCGTATGCTTTCTTTGCCCACTGGCCTGTTACGATGTAATCTGCGACACCGTTTTTCATCAGGTTCATCGGGATCATGGAAAACTGCAGCGATGCACCGCCCTGGAGAAACAGGACTTTGTAATTTGACGGGATTCCCATCAGATCGCGAAGGTCTGCTTCTGCCTCATCGATAATATTCTGGAATACTTTGGAACGGTGGCTCATCTCCATGACGGACATGCCGCATCCGCGGTAATCCAGCATTTCCTCCTGGGCTTCTTTCAACACTTCCTCTGGCAGAACTGCCGGTCCTGCGGAAAAATTATAGACTCTGCTCATTTTTTTGTCCTCCTGTTTCTCTTACTGCTTTATATTACTTGGAAACCACCGTTTCTATACCGGTGGTTTCCATTGTAATCTTATGTATTTTCTTTGTATCTTTTCTTACAAGTCTGCAATTCATATGGTAATACGGTATTGCTTTACCACGTTGAAACTATGATACCCCTTTGTCAGAAATCTGTCAATCCTTTTCTTGCTCCTTTTTTGCCAGATCCTCCGCATCGAAAACATCCTCGATCGGTGCTCCGGCCGGAACCATCGGGAATACCTTCTCATCACAGTCAATCCACACATCGATCAGCGCCGGTTTTCCGCTCTCGATTGCTGCACGGATCGCCGGACCCATCTCCTCTTTTTTTGTCACACGGATTCCCTTTACACCGAGCGCCTCGGCAACCTTCACAAAGTCTGCCTGATCCTGCAGAACCGTGTTGGAATACCGCTTTCCGTAGAACAGAGTCTGCCACTGGCGCACCATACCGAGCACGTGGTTATTGACAACAACCTCAATGACCGGAATGTTATGTCTGGAAAGGGTTGCCAGCTCGTTCATGTTCATACGGAAGCAGCCGTCTCCTGCGATGTTGATGACAACCTTGTCCGGGCGTCCCATTTTTGCACCCATCGCTGCTCCAAGACCAAAGCCCATCGTTCCAAGACCGCCTGATGTCAGAAGCGTTCTCGGCTTCGTATAGCGGTAATACTGTGCCGCCCACATCTGGTGCTGGCCGACATCCGTTGTGATAATTGCCTGTCCGTCCGTTGCCTTATAGATCTCCTCGATCACATACGGTCCGGTAAGCCCCTCTTCATGCTTTAACGGGTATTTTTCTTTCATTTCCCTGATCTTTGCAATCCACTCATCATGGTGCATCGGCTCCAGCTTCGCATTCAGCCGTTTTAAGACCTCTTTGACGTCTCCGATGATGCTCGACTCGACAACAACATTCTTGTTGATTTCTGCCGCATCCACATCGATCTGAACGATTTTTGCGTTATTGGCAAATTTTGCGGCATTTCCGGTGACGCGGTCGGAGAATCTTGCGCCGAGCACGATCAGCAGATCGCACTTTGTCACGCCGTAGTTCGATGTTTTCGTTCCGTGCATACCGAGCATGCCGGTGTACAGCTCATCCGTTCCCGGGAACGCACCTTTTCCCATCAGGGTGTCGCAGACCGGTGCCTGGATGCGGTGTGCCAGTTCGCGCACTTCCTCGGACGAGCCGGAGATGATACTGCCGCCGCCCACGAAAATATACGGGCGTTTCGACTCCTGAATCAGGGATACGACGTGATCCAGGCCTTCTTCTGTAATTCTCTCAGTAAACGGTTCAATTTTTTCCGGAGTCTTCGGCTCATACTCATACGTTGCCGCTGTGACATCTTTTGTAATATCGACCAGAACCGGGCCCGGTCTTCCGCTCTTTGCGATCGTAAACGCACGGCGCAGCGTATCTGCAAGAACGGTGATATCTTTTACAATCACACTGTATTTTGTGATCGGCATTGCGACACCCGCAATGTCAATCTCCTGAAAGCTGTCTTTTCCAAGCAGTGCCTTTCCTACGTTGCAGGTAATCGCTACCATCGGTGTAGAATCCATGTAGGCGGTTGCAATTCCGGTGACAAGATTCGTTGCGCCCGGGCCGCTTGTAGCCATGCAGACGCCTGTTTTTCCGGTAGCACGCGCATATCCGTCTGCCGCATGCGCAGCACCCTGTTCGTGTGAGGTCAGGATATGGTGGATTTCCGGATGACGGTAAAGTTCATCATAGATATTTAAAATGGTTCCGCCCGGATAGCCGAACACGGTATCCACACCCTGTTCCTTCAGGCACTCGATAACAATCTGTGATCCAGTTAATTCCATGTCTGTATGATTCCTTCCTTATGTTTTTCGCTTTGTGTATGAAATCTGTTTATGAAATCAGCCATCCGAGAAAAAGCGCGTTCGGACGGCTGATATGATTTTATGATTTTTCTGAATTAGAACTCCAGAATAGCTCCCTTATTTGCACTGGAAACCATCTTGGCGTAGCGTTTCAGATAACCTGTGGTTACTTTCGGCTCTCTCGGAGTCCATGCAGCTTTTCTGCGTGCCAGCTCTTCGTCCGATACGACAACTTCCAGCTTATGCTCCGGAATATTGATACGGATGAGATCGCCTTCCTCAACGAGCGCGATCGGACCGCCTTCTGCTGCCTCCGGGCTGACATGACCGATGGATGCACCGCGGGATGCGCCGGAAAAACGGCCATCTGTGATCAGGGCTACGGAAGAACCAAGTCCCATACCTGCAATGGCAGAAGTCGGATTCAGCATTTCACGCATACCAGGACCACCCTTTGGTCCCTCATAGCGGATCACAACAACATCACCTGCCACGATCTTGCCGCCGCGGATTGCCTCGATGGCATCCTCCTCACAGTCGAAGACTCTGGCCGGACCTTCGTGAACCTGCATCTCCGGAACAACAGCAGAACGTTTGACAACTGCGGTATCCGGTGCCAGGTTTCCTTTCAGAACGGCGATACCGCCTGTCTTGCTGTATGGATTCTCAACCGGGCGGATGATCTCAGGATTTTTATTGACACATCCTTTGATGTTCTCTCCTACGGTCTTTCCGGTTACTGTCATACACTCTGTGTGCAGCAGATTCAGCTTGTTCAGCTCATTCATAACGGCATAAACACCGCCTGCCTCGTTCAGCTCCTCGATATAGTGGTATCCTGCCGGAGCCAGATGACAGAGGTTCGGAGTCTTCTCACTGATGGCATTTGCCATTTCCGGATTCAGTTCTACGCCCGCCTCATGCGCAATCGCCGGAAGGTGAAGCATACTGTTGGTGGAGCATCCAAGTGCCATATCAACCGTCAAAGCGTTCAGGAACGCTTCTTTTGTCATGATGTCTCTTGGACGGATATCCTGTTTTAACAGCTCCATAACCTGCATACCGGCTCTCTTTGCCAGGCGCAGACGCTCGGAGTATACCGCCGGAATCGTTCCGTTGCCTTTTAAGCCCATACCGAGAACCTCGGTCAGGCAGTTCATGCTGTTTGCGGTGTACATACCGGAGCAGGAACCGCAGGTCGGGCACGCATTGCACTCGAAATCATAGACGTCTTCCTCTGTCATGGTTCCGGCAGCGTAGGAGCCGACTGCCTCGAACATGCTCGAAAGACTTCTCTTCTCGCCTTTTACGTGGCCGGCAAGCATCGGGCCGCCGCTGACAAATACGGTCGGAACATTGACTCTTGCTGCTGCCATCAGAAGACCAGGTACGTTTTTATCACAGTTCGGGATACATACCAGGGCATCAAACTGATGTGCCATTGCCATACACTCGGTGGAATCGGCGATCAGGTCACGGGTAACGAGGGAATATTTCATTCCGATGTGTCCCATGGCGATACCGTCACAGACTGCAATGGCCGGGAATACGATTGGTGTTCCGCCTGCCATGGCAACGCCCATTTTTACAGCCTCTGTAATTTTATCCAGGTTCATGTGGCCCGGTACAATCTCATTGTAGGAGCTTACGATTCCTACGAGCGGTTTTTTCATTTCTTCTTCGGTCAGACCCAGCGCACGCATCAGAGAACGCTGTGGTGCCTGTGCGATTTCTTTTTTTACAGCATCACTTCTCATGATTTTTTCCTCTTTTCTTATCTTACAGTTTTATGCCAGTGCTTTTACCAGCAGATCTCCCATTTCGGATGTAGATACCTGGGTACATCCCTCAGACATAATGTCTACGGTCCGGTATCCGTCTTTTAAAATTTTCTGTACAGCATTTTCGACTGCCTCTGCCTCCTGATCGAGATCCAGGGAATAGCGGAGCATCATGGCTGCGGACAGAACCGTTGCAATCGGGTTTGCGATGTTCTTTCCTGCGATGTCCGGTGCAGAGCCGTGGCTTGGCTCGTACAGACCAAATTTTGTCTCTTTCAGGCTGGCGGAAGAAAGCATTCCGATCGAGCCTGCTACCATACTTGCCTCATCGGAAAGAATATCTCCGAACATGTTCTCGGTCAGAACGACGTCAAACTGGCACGGATTGTGGACGATCTGCATCGCACAGTTGTCGACCAGCATATGCTCTAAGGTAACTTCCGGGTAATCTTTTGCAACATCCTCTACCACGGATCTCCACAGACGGGAGGAATCGAGAACGTTTGCTTTATCTACGCTCGTTACTTTTTTCTTTCTCTTCATGGCGATGTCGAATGCACGGATTGCAATGCGGCGGATTTCGGTCTCGCTGTAGGTCAGCGTATCGGTTGCTTTCCGGATGCCGTTTTCTTCTACAGTGCTGCGCTCTCCAAAGTACAGGCCGCCGGTCAGTTCACGCATAATCAGCATGTCGAAGCCCTCGCCGATGATCTCTTCTTTTAACGGGCAGGCATCTTTCAATTCCTGATACAGGTAAGCCGGACGCAGGTTTGCAAACAGGCCTAACGATTTCCGGATTTTTAAGAGTCCTGCCTCCGGGCGCTTGTCCGGGCTTAATTTGTACCATGGGGATGTTTTTGCATCTCCTCCGATGGAGCCCATCAGGACAGCGTCGCATTTCTTTGCTTCTTCTATGGTTTCATCTGTCAGCGGCACGCCGTGCACATCAATGGAGGCTCCGCCCAGCAGAAGGTTGGTATATTCAAACTTATGTCCATATTTCTCGCAGACAGCGTCCAGAACTTTTTTTGCTTCCTTTACAATTTCCGGTCCGATTCCGTCACCGTGAATTAATCCAATACGGTATTCCATATTTTTCTCCCTCTTTTCTTCCGGCTGAAAAACCGTTCTATTTTCTCTGCGTCTATAGCATTTCTAAATTATACGCCATTTTTCCGGTAATTTCAACACGAAATTTCTTTGCATCGGACGAAACGCAATAATCTTTTTGCTTTTTTGCCATTTAAAAGAAAAATACGCGGCATTTTTCCCCGTTTTCGCCGTGTTCCGCCGAAGAAGTTTCGGGGGCGAAAAAAACGCAGGCATTCGTTCTTTTTGAATACCTGCGTTTTTCCTGGCTTTTCGCCGTGTGAAATTATTTTTTCTTTTCTGTTTTCTCTTCAACGACTGCTGTCTCCGGTTTTTCAACCTCTGTGATGGCTGTTTTGCGCATCGGGATACGGCAGTTTTTGTTGTTTCCGAACTCTACGATGACATCGTCGTCTGTGATATCGATGACTACGCCGTAGAAACCGCTTGTTGTGATGACTGCATCGCCGACTGCGAGGTCATTCAGCATTGCCTGCAGTTTTTTCTGCTCTTTCTTCTGCGGGCGGATCATTAAGAAATACATCATACCGAACATGATGACCAGCCACATAATTAACATACCAGTGCTCATCACACCGCTGTTTGCTGCTGTTGTTGTTGCTAAAAACATTTTCTTTCCTCCTGTTATTCGAGAGTACATCCCGTTCTTTAGACACACCTATCATAATACACAATCCGGAACCGATGGGCAAGTCTTTTTCGGATATTTTCCAAAGATTTCATACTTTCCCGATTACTTTTTGTCGTATTCCTCAAATCCTGCGAGTTTTGCCCGTTTGTAGGAAGCAAAATTGCCCTCGTCCAGCGCGGTCCGGATTTCTGTCATCATATTGTTATAGAAATACAGGTTGTGCAGAACACAGAGCCGCATGCCGAGCATCTCTTTTGCTTTCAGCAGATGACGGATGTAGGCTCTGCTGTAGTGACGGCACGCCGGGCACTGGCAGCCTTCCTCGATCGGACGCGGATCCAGCTCGTATTTCTGATTGAACAGGTTCATTTTTCCATGGTTTGTGTAAACGTGGCCGTGGCGTCCGTTCCGGCTCGGATATACGCAGTCGAAGAAATCGATGCCGCGCTCTACGCCTTCCAGAATGTTTGCCGGCGTTCCAACGCCCATCAGATACGTCGGTTTGTCTTTCGGCAGGTACGGAACGACTTCGTCGAGAATATGGTACATCTCCTCGTGGCTCTCTCCTACTGCCAGACCGCCGACTGCATAGCCATCGAGATTCATCTCGGAAATCCGTTTTGCATGGTCAATGCGGATATCCTCATAAATCGCACCCTGGTTGATTCCGAACAGAAGCTGATGTTTGTTGATCGTGTCTTCCCGCTGGTTCAGCTCCTGCATCTTATTTTTGCATCGCTGCAGCCATCTCGCCGTGCGGTCGACAGAATTCTGCACATAACGGCGCTCTGCCACACTCGACGGGCACTCGTCGAAAGCCATCGCGATGGTTGAAGCCAGGTTGGACTGGATCTGCATACTCTCCTCCGGTCCCATAAAGATCTTTCTTCCATCTACGTGCGAGTGGAAATAGACACCCTCCTCCTTGATTTTCCGAAGGCCTGCCAGAGAAAACACCTGGAATCCGCCGGAATCGGTCAGGATCGGTTTGTCCCAGACCATGAATTTGTGGAGTCCGCCCATCTTCTTTACGACTTCATCTCCCGGGCGCACATGGAGGTGATACGTATTGGAAAGTTCTACCTGCGTGCCGATCTGCTGGAGATCTTCGGTGGAAACAGCTCCCTTGATTGCTGCTGCAGTTCCGACATTCATGAATACCGGCGTTTCGATATTGCCGTGCACGGTTTCCATATGGGCGCGCTTCGCTCTTCCTTCCATTTTCAGAATTTTATACATAACGCTTTTCATCCTTTCTCAATGATCCCTGCCTCCTGTTTTCATGCAGGGCATACTATTTTTAGTATACAGGCAAAATCTGTTTTTGACAATGCCTGAATTTTCTTTTTTCTCTCTTTTTTCTTTCCCGCTTTCTCCATTTTTCACAAGGACTTTATACTTTTTTCATAAGACATCGCCTTTTTTCCAATTGTATTTCCTTATTTTTTGTCGTATAATGTGTTGAGATTGTTTCTTATTATAAAAGGAGTTTGATTCATGACTGATAAAAAATATACTCTTGGAATCGACATCGGTTCCACTACTGTTAAAATTGCGATCCTCAACGAAGAGAACCAGCTTCTCTTTGCCGATTACGAGCGCCATTTTGCAAACATCCAGGAAACACTTGCCCATCTGCTCGGGGAAGCCCACGAAAAACTGGGCGAACTGACCCTGCAGCCCGTCATCACCGGTTCCGGCGGACTCGCGCTTGCCAACCATCTTGGCATTCCGTTCACGCAGGAGGTTATCGCAGTTTCCACATCGTTAAAAGCACTGGCTCCGCAGACCGACGTTGCCATCGAGCTCGGCGGCGAGGATGCCAAAATCATCTATTTTGAAGGCGGCAATGTCGAACAGCGTATGAACGGTATCTGCGCCGGCGGTACCGGTTCGTTCATCGACCAGATGGCTTCTCTTCTGCAGACCGATGCAACCGGCCTGAATGAGTACGCGAAACATTACCAGGCCATCTACCCGATCGCTGCCCGCTGCGGTGTATTCGCAAAAACGGATATCCAGCCGCTCATCAACGACGGTGCAACAAAAGAGGATCTTGCCGCTTCTATTTTCCAGGCAGTCGTCAACCAGACCATTTCCGGTCTTGCCTGCGGTAAACCAATCCGCGGCCACGTTGCCTTCCTTGGCGGCCCGCTGCACTTCCTCTCGGAATTAAAGACAGCGTTCGTCCGCACCTTAAAACTGGATGACGAGCACGCGATCGTGCCGGACAACTCTCATCTGTTTGCAGCCATCGGTTCTGCAATGAATGCAGAGGGAAAGACCGAGGTTTCTCTTCTCGCGCTGAAAAAACGGCTCGAAGAAAAAGTAGCCATCGATTTTGAGGTTGCCCGTCTCGAACCGCTGTTTAAAGACAAGGAGGAGTACGATGCATTCCTGGCCCGCCAGAGCGTCAACAATGTTGTAACGGCTGATCTTTCCACTTACGAAGGAAACTGCTATCTCGGAATCGATGCCGGTTCCACAACCACAAAAGCCGCGCTCGTTGGTGAGGATGGCGCTCTTCTGTATTCCTTCTACAGCAACAACCACGGAAATCCGCTCGGCACCTCGATCCGCGCGATCCAGGAAATCTACTCCAAACTGCCGGATTCCGCACAGATCGCCTGGTCCTGTTCCACCGGTTACGGCGAAGCACTCATCAAAGCTGCGCTGATGCTGGACGAGGGTGAGGTTGAAACGATTTCTCATTACTATGCCGCAGCATTCTTCGATCCGGAAGTCGACTGTATTCTCGACATCGGCGGTCAGGATATGAAATGTATCAAGATCAAAAACGGCACTGTAGACAGCGTACAGCTCAATGAAGCATGTTCCTCCGGCTGCGGTTCCTTTATCGAAACCTTCGCGCAGTCCCTGAACTACAGTGTACAGGATTTTGCACACGAAGCACTGTTCGCAAAACACCCGATCGATCTTGGTACCCGCTGTACCGTATTTATGAATTCCAAGGTAAAACAGGCGCAGAAAGAAGGCGCATCCGTTGCTGATATTTCTGCCGGACTTGCCTGCTCCGTCATCAAAAACGCATTGTATAAGGTAATTAAAGTTTCCGATGCCACCGAGCTGGGACGCCACATCGTCGTACAGGGCGGTACATTCTACAACGATGCCGTTCTTCGAAGCTTTGAGCGGATCGCCAACTGCGAAGCCATCCGCCCGGACATCGCCGGCATTATGGGTGCGTTCGGTGCGGCGCTGATCGCAAGAGAGCGCTATTCGGCAGATCAGGAGACTACGATGCTCTCCATCGAAAAGATCAATGAGCTGAAATACTCGACCACGATGGCAAACTGCAAAGGCTGTACGAACAGCTGCCGTCTGACCATCAACAAATTCTCCGGCGGCCGTCAGTACATCAGCGGAAACCGCTGTGAGCGCGGAATCGGAAAAGAGAAAAACAAGGATCATATTCCGAACCTGTTCGAATACAAATACAAACGAATCTTCGGCTACCAGCCGCTGCCGCAGGATGAAGCAATCCGCGGAGAGGTCGGCATTCCGAGAGTCCTCAATATGTTCGAGAACTATCCGTTCTGGTACACCTTCTTCACGCAGCTGAAATACCGCGTGGTACTCTCCCCGACTTCAAGCCGCAAGATTTATGAGCTCGGCATCGAATCGATCCCGAGTGAATCCGAGTGTTACCCGGCGAAACTGGCCCACGGCCATGTGACCTGGCTCTTACGCCACGGCGTAAAATTCATCTTCTATCCGTGTATCCCGTACGAGCGTACCGAGTTCCCGGAGGCCATCAACCACTACAACTGCCCGATCGTTACTTCCTACGCGGAGAACATCAAAAACAACGTGGATGAGCTCCAGGACGACTCCATCACATTCCGCAATCCGTTCCTCGCATTTACGAGTGAAAAGGTTCTCGCCGACGGCCTGGCAAAAGAATTTTCCGGCCTGCCGGAGGATGAGGTCCGCGCCGCTGTCCATGCCGGATGGGAGGAGCTCGCCGCTGCAAGACGTGATATGCAGAAAAAAGGTGAAGAGACGCTGCAGTATATGAAAGAAACCGGCCGCAGAGGTATCGTACTTGCCGGAAGACCGTACCACATCGATCCGGAAATTCATCACGGTATTCCGGATATGATTAACTCCTACGGTCTGTGCGTTTTAACAGAGGACTCTGTTTCCCATCTTGCACCGCTCGAGCGCCCGCTTCGTGTCAATGACCAGTGGATGTATCACACCCGTCTGTATGCGGCTGCAAACTACGTAAAGACACGCGATGATCTTGACCTGATCCAGCTGAACTCGTTCGGCTGCGGTCTCGACGCCGTTACCACCGATGAGGTTTATGAGATTCTGACCAGAAGCGGTAAAATTTATACCTGCCTGAAGATCGATGAGGTCAACAACCTCGGCGCTGCCAGAATCCGTGTCCGCTCTCTGCTCGCCGCTCTGCGTGCACATGACCGCAAACAGGCGGTACGTGAAATTGTTCCATCCTCGATCCAGAAGCCGGTCTTCACAAAAGAGATGCGCAAAGATTACACGATCCTCTGCCCGCAGATGTCACCGATCCACTTCTCGATTCTGCAGCCTGCATTCAATGCTGCCGGATACCATCTGGAAGTGCTTCCAAATGACAACAAAGAGGCGGTCGACGTCGGCCTGAAATACGTAAACAACGATGCCTGCTATCCGTCTCTGATGGTAGTCGGACAGATTATGCAGGCGCTGCTCTCCGGCAAGTATGACCTGAATAAAGTAGCCGTCATCATGAGCCAGACCGGCGGCGGCTGCCGTGCTTCCAACTATATCGGATTTATTCGCCGTGCACTGGAGAAGGCCGATATGACGCAGATTCCGGTCATCTCGATTAACTTGAGCGGTCTCGAAGAAAATCCAGGCTTCAAGATTACACCGGATCTTGCAATCCGTCTCTGCTATGCGGCGGAGTTCGGTGATATCATGATGAAATGTATCTACCGGATGCGTCCTTATGAGCAGAAAAAGGGCACGACAGACCGGATTCACAGGAAATGGGAGAAAATCTGTATTGATTTCATTTCTTCCAAACACCTGAGTCATACCCGTTTTAAACAGATCTGCCGCACGATGATCCGCGACTTTGACCACATTCCGATTACGGACGAGAAAAAACCGCGTGTCGGTATTGTCGGCGAGATTCTGGTTAAGTTCCTTCCGGCGGCCAATAACCATCTGGCGGAGCTTCTCGAAAGCGAAGGCGCCGAGCCGGTTGTGCCGGATCTGATCGATTTCTTCTGCTATTGCTTCTACAATACGAATTTCAAGGTAGAGCACCTTGGATTCAAGAAGAGCTCTTCGATGCTCGGAAATACGGGCATTAAGCTGATCAACTGGCTGCGGAGCGCGGCAGTTGCAGAGTTCAAGAAGAGCGAACACTTTGATCCGCCGGCTGATGTACGGGATCTGGCGAAGTATGCTTCTCCGATTGTTTCCTGCGGTAACCAGACAGGTGAGGGATGGTTCCTGACAGGCGAGATGATGGAGCTGATCCACAGCGACGTTTACAATATCGTCTGCATCCAGCCGTTTGCGTGCCTGCCGAATCATATTGTCGGTAAAGGTGTTATTAAAGCCATTCGCAAGGAGTATCCGAAGGCAAATATCGTGGCAGTCGACTACGATCCAGGCGCTTCGGAGGTTAACCAGCTGAACCGTATTAAGCTGATGCTTTCTACCGCAAATAAGAATCTGAAACAGGAATCTGGCGGAGAGAAAGACGCATAAGAAGTTACATACTGATTTTTCTATTCCGATATTTAAAAAAGCTCCTGTCCGGAAAACAGTTTTTTCTGTTTTCCGGACAGGAGCTTTTTTTACATAACAGGAAATTTCGTTGACATTCCCCGTTATAAGCCCTCCGGGCAGGATCGCACTGCGGCGGCGGGGAATTCTATCGCTAAAGCGGCCCGCCGCAGGCGGAGAATCCCGCAAAGCAGGATTTTCTCTTCTGTTTTCAGCGGTAAATCCGCAGGATGCGGAGAACCTTTACCAGCTTCGTTCCCATCGGCATACGGCGCATTTCTGCTTCCGTCGTACCGGTTACAACCACAAAAGCAATCAGATATACGACGATTGCGATCAGAATTGCGGCCAGCATACTGATCGATGGACGCTTCGTAATGGCGAACAGACCATAATAAACAATCCAGGTTACAACACCCATAATAGCTGCTGCGATCAATGGTTTTACATAGGTATTTTTGAACTCATTGCGGAAATTCAGGTGTTTGCGGATCGAAAGGTTATTCAATACGCACATGCTAAGGGAGAACAGGATTCCTGCAAAGACAACGGCATAAATGTTTGTCTTTGGGAAAACTGCAAGGATCAGCGCCAGGACGACGAGATCCATTCCAAGGGAAATTGCTGCATTGTGCAAGGCTTTCTTCTGCTGCCCGATCGACTGCAGGACACTGTTGGTAATGGTAGACAGTGCAGAAAAGACAACCGATACGGCACCCATCATCAGCAGTTTGCCGGAAAGGCTCGAACTTGACGGGAACAAAACGCCTGTAATCGGGAATGCCAGGACTCCAAGGCCGACGGCAGCCGGAATGGAAATAAACATGGTCAGGCGGATCGTTTCCAGAATTTTGTCGTTTGCCTCGTCGAGGTCACCGGTTGCGTAGCAGGAAGACACCTCCGGCATCATCGCAGATGCGGATGCGCTTGCCATGGCAAGCGGGACGTTAATCAGCGTAACGTAATAGTTGGAAAACTCGCCGTATGCAGCGTTCAGCGCTTTCTGGTTTTCGCCGTGCCATCCGAGAATGGTAAAGAACAGATAGTTGTCCAGGTAAGCGTTACAGTTATAAATAAAGGTCGTGAAGATGACCGGTGTTACCATCAGAAAGAGTACCTGAAAGATTTCGCGGTAGGATTCTTCGCGGTGGCGTGTGTCTTTGGCTGCTTTTCGCAGAATGCTTTTCCGGTTTACCCCGTAAACGAGCAGCATAAAGCAAAGGCCTGCCAGCACACCGGCTCCCGTTCCGAGGGTTCCGCCGGCAGCACCGAATTTCGCACGCTCGGTGTCATTTGTCGCAAACTGCTGGATAAAGAACCAGGCTGCACCGATACTGAAAGCAGCGTTGAATATCTGCTCGATGATCTGTGAAATCGAAGTCGGCATCATCGTGCTGTGGGCCTGGAAATAGCCGCGCAGGACGCCGAGAATCGCCGAGAAGAAGATGGTCGGTGCCAGTACGCGCAGGGCCAGGATGGCATTCTGCTGGTTATATGGCAGAAGGAATTTTCCGCCGAAAAACGCCACCAGTGCAGCGATTCCTCCCACGATTACGGCATAAAGGAGGGCTCCGCGGAAAACGCGGTGTGCGTTCCGGTACTCTTTTAATGCCAGGCGTTCGGATACGATTTTCGATACTGCCATCGGAATACTGTAGGACGAGATCAGCAGCAGGATCGTATACAGATTGCTCGCTGTACTGTAATAACCAAGTCCCTCATTTCCAATGGTTTCGCCGAGCGGCGACCGGTATAAAAGACCGATCACACGCGAGATAATCGTTGCAGCCATCAAGATAGAAGTATTTCTCAGTAACGTATTTTTCTTTTTACTCATTCTTTCGCTCCCCGGATTACATTTTCGATCTGCCAGTCAATCGGCGCAAGACCGTTTTCTTCCAGATATTCGTTCGTTCTGGAAAACGGATGGCTGCCGAAAAATCCGCGGTATGCAGAGAGCGGGCTCGGATGAGCGGACATCAGCACCAGATGTTTTGGATTGTGGATCATCTCTTTTTTGCGCTGTGCGGGACGTCCCCAGAGGATGAAGACCATCGGGCGGTCCTGCCCGGCGAGCACTTTGATTGCCGCGTCCGTGAACTGCTCCCAGCCGATTTCCTTGTGGGAATTTGCCTGATGCGCACGCACAGTCAGCACCGTGTTCAGCATCAGAACACCCTGCCGTGCCCATTTTTCGAGATAGCCGTTGTTCGGGATGTAGCATCCCAGATCGTCTTCGAGTTCCTTATAAATGTTGACCAGGGACGGCGGAATGTCTACTTCCGGTTTTACAGAAAAGCAGAGTCCGTGTGCCTGTCCCGGCTCGTGGTACGGGTCCTGGCCTAAGATGACTACTTTTACCTGCTCAAGTGGGGTAAAGTGGAACGCATTGAAAATATCATCAGCCGGCGGGTAAATCGTGTGGGTTTTGTACTCCGCTCCCACCGTCTGAAACAGTTTTTTATAATAATCTTTGGAGAATTCTCCTTTCAGGGCATTGGCCCAGCTTCCGCTAAGAGGCGGCATATCGTTTTCTCCCTTCCTTTTACAGGCGGACCGGCACATTGCGGCCTGCCAGATATTCTTTGACTTCACGAATTTCCAGTTCTTTGTAGTGGAACAGAGATGCGGCAAGTGCAGCATCGGCTTTTCCTTCGGTTAAGGCATCATAAAAATGCTCCAGCGTTCCTGCGCCGCCGGATGCGATGACCGGGATGCCGACGCTCTCTGCGATCGTTCTTGTCAGCTCGATATCGTATCCCGCCTTTGTTCCGTCGCAGTCCATGCTGGTGAGCAGGATTTCTCCGGCGCCAAGGCTTTCTGCTTTTTTTGCCCACGCAACGGCATCGATGCCGACATCGATGCGGCCGCCGTTTTTATAGATATTCCAGCCGCTTCCGTCCGCTCTTTTCTTGGCGTCGATCGCAACGACCACGCACTGGCTGCCGAATTTCTGTGCCGCGTCGTGGATGAGCTGCGGATTGTTGATGGCAGAGGAGTTGATCGAGATTTTATCGGCTCCTTCGCGGAGCAGCATCTTGAAATCATCCACGGTACGGATTCCGCCGCCGACGGTGAACGGGATAAAAACGTTTGCTGCTACTTTGCGCACCATATCAACAACAGTTCCTCTCTGATCGGAGGAGGCCGTGATATCAAGAAAAACAACCTCATCGGCTCCTGCCTTGTCGTACGCTTTTGCGATCTCCACCGGGTCGCCGGCATCTTTTAAATCGACGAAATTAACACCTTTTACGACTCTTCCGTTTTTTACATCCAGGCATGGGATAATTCGTTTTGTAAACATCCGTCAGTCCTCCTCTCCAATTTCCGCAAAGTTTTTCAGAATGGCAAGCCCAAGATCTGAGCTCTTTTCCGGGTGGAACTGGCAGGCGAACAGATTTCCTTTTTCCACAGATGCATGGATGTGTGTACTGTACTCTGTCGTTGCTTTTACAATTTCCTCCTCTTCTGCTTTCAGATAGTAGGAGTGGACAAAGTAAACATACGATTTCTGCGGGATGCCTTTGAATAAGCGTCCACCGTTCTGCAGATGGATGGAATTCCAGCCCATGTGCGGAATCTTTAAGCCCTCTTTGTCCGGAATCCGGAGAATTTCTCCTTTTAACAGGCCAAGGCCTGCAACGCCCGGGCTCTCTTCGCTGCGTTCAAACAGGATCTGAAGTCCGAGGCAGATTCCAAGAAACGGAGTCCCTTTTTCTACGATTTCATGAATAACCGGTACCAGATGATAGCGGTTCAGATTTTCCATCGCATCTCCAAAGCTGCCGACACCCGGCAGAACGACGTGATCTGCGCGTTTTAACACGTCTGGATCCCTGGTCAGTACAACCTCTTTTCCAAGGCTTTGAAAGACTTTTTCCACGCTTTTTATATTTCCGGCATCATAGTCGATCAGTGCAATCATAGGTGGGTCCTCCTCGTTTGTTATTTCAGTCCACGCCCCCTGTCATTGGGGGCATCTCTGCTGTTCTTTTGCAAACAGTACACTTCATTCTAACATACCGTTTTCTAAAATTCAAATTTTGAAGGTTATAAAATTATACAAAAATGCAGAAATTCTTAAGATTTCTTTTACTCCCGCTCCTTTCTTTCTTTTTATACTGGACAAATGGCGGGCATCACGCTACAATAAGAGCGTTGCACTAAGAAACGATAACATTTTGTGAAAAACGAGAGGTGTATATGATTACCAAATATCTGATTGTATTTTTGATTTCCATGGTTCCGCTCATCGAGCTGCGTGGTGCGATTCCGTACGCGGTAGCTTTCCATATTCCGACGCTTCCGGCCTATCTGATCGCCGTCATCGGAAATATGCTTCCGGTTCCGGTTATTTTCCTGTTCGCTCGAAAGGTTCTTGTCTGGGGATGTGATAAAAAGTATATCGGAAAATTCTTCACCTGGTGTCTGGAAAAAGGCGAAAAAGGCGGGGAAAAACTGAAAGCAAAAGCCGGTCGCGGACTTCCGCTCGCCCTGCTGCTCTTCGTCGGCATCCCGCTCCCGGGAACCGGCGCATGGACCGGCACACTGGCCGCAAGTATCCTCGATATGGACTTTAAGACCAGCGTTCTCGCCGTCATGGGCGGTGTTCTCCTCGCAAGCGTCATCATGCTGCTTGCAAGTTCCGGCGTATTCGGGGCAATTGGAGCGCTTCTGACGTAAACGGCTCTGATTCCGTTTCAATTCCATAAAATTTGGCTTACAGCCGCACAGATTTGTTTTTCCGATCTGTGCGGCTGTTTTTGTATAACTTTTTTCTAACAGAAATTTTCCCTGCTGTTTCCTGTTCACGTTTTTCCGGATCGAATTCTGTTTCTTTTCTTCCAGTATTTTCTTGTACTATTTTCATTTTTCCTCTTGAACATTCGTTCGATTTGTGTTACACTTCTTTTATCGAACAGTTGTTCTTTTCGTAAAATACCTGTTATCTTATTGTTTTACTTTTATTCGTATTCATTTGGACATAGAAAGGAATTTTTCTGCCATGCAGTTATCATCACAAACACTTTCTCTCTCCGAGAAGCTGAATCTTCTCGCTGACGCGGCCAAATACGACGTTGCGTGCACTTCCAGCGGTGTGAACCGTGCCGGAAAACAGGGACATCTCGGCAATTCGGTCTCCTGCGGTATCTGCCACAGCTTTTCTTCCGACGGACGCTGTATCTCTCTGTTGAAAATTCTGCAGAGCAACGACTGTATCTACGACTGTAAATACTGTGTCAACCGCGCCGGGAATGACCGGCAGCGCGCCACGTTTACACCGGAGGAGGTCTGTACACTCGTCACGGAATTTTATCGCCGAAACTATATTGAGGGACTCTTTTTAAGTTCCGCCGTCTGCAAAAATCCTGCCCATACGATGGAGCTCATGTACCGCACTCTGCATCTTTTACGTAATCGTTACCGCTTTAACGGCTACATCCACGTCAAAGCTATCCCGGGCGCACCCGCCGAGCTGATCGAAAAGACCGGCTATCTCGCCGACCGCATGAGCGTCAATCTGGAACTCCCGACCGGAGAAGGGCTGCAGAAACTGGCCCCGCAGAAGACACAGAAAGCGATTTTAAAACCCATGCGCCAGATCCAGTCCGGTATTGTAGATTACCGGCTGACCGCAGGGAAAAATGCTTTTTTAGAGCGTTCCTCGGGAAACCGCTATCTCTCCCACTCCATTTTCGATACACGAAAGCAGATTTCCGCCTCCGCTGCCGATCTGGGCTGGATCTCTTCTTCCTCCGCGCGGTCGCTGCCGGAAAAGGAACGCTCTGCTCCCTTCGTTCCTGCCGGCCAGAGCACGCAGATGATCATCGGTGCGACAAAGGAAAACGATTACCAGCTTCTCTCCACCTCACAGCTTCTCTACCAGCAGTATGACCTGAAGCGCGTCTTTTACTCCGCCTACATTCCGGTCAACGAGGATTCCGCCCTGCCCTCACGTGAAACCAAGCCGCCGCTTCTTCGGGAACACCGCCTTTATCAGGCAGACTGGCTGCTCCGCTTCTACGGTTTTCAGGCGGATGAACTGCTCGATGAAGCCCACCCGAACTTCCATGCACAGCTCGACCCGAAATGCGACTGGGCACTGCGCCATATGGAGCTGTTTCCGGTGGAGATCAACACGGCTGAGTATGCCGACCTTCTGCGCGTTCCCGGCATCGGGCCGAAATCGGCCATGCGGATTGTAAAGAGCCGCAGAAGCTCCCATCTTTCCTTTGAGCACCTGAAAAAGATCGGTGTGGTGCTGAAACGCGCCAAATATTTTATCACCTGCGAGGGAAAAATGATGTATCACATGCGGCTGGAACAGCAGTTTCTGACCCGGCAGCTCACGGGAGAGGAAGCCGCCTCCAACTGGGAGGTTTCCCATCCGGAACAGTATCAGCAGCTTTCTCTGTTTGATGCTGCCGTACCTGGGCATATATAATCCCGGGCGTTCTTCTCACGGAAAAGCCTTTTTGCTGTATCTGCGCTTTTTTGCAGAAGGCTGTTGTCTGTATCAATTGATTTCAGAAAGGATTTTATTATGACTGTTTACACCTGCAGTCCGGATCTTGCGTCGATCCTGACCTGCATCTATGAAGCCTGGAATTCCCGTCTCGGCTACCGCAATGTACGGCTGATGACGGAACCAGTCGGCAATCTGGAGCTGTTCTGCGATTACTGCCATGTTGAGCCGGACACAGAAAAAGCCGCCAGCGTCACGCGATCCATTCAAAAGAAGATCGGCGCAGCAGCCTGGCGGCTCGTCTATCTCTGTGCAATGTCCGAGAGAAGCGACGCTCCCGACATCATTTATCGTTTTCTGCTCTACGGCTTTTCCTATGGAAAGGATACCCTGCATATGCTGCAGGAACCGGCGGTATTCCACGCTTTTGAAGTTTCCCGTCAGGTCACAAATGAAGCGCATTCGTTCCGGGAATTTATCCGTTTTGCAAATATTTCCTCCGGTTTTCCGATCCTGGTCTCGCATATTTCCCCGAAAGCCAATGTGCTGACCCTGGTCGCTCCCCATTTTTCTGACCGGCTTCCCTCAGAAAACTGGATGATTCTCGATGATAACCGGCAGCTTGCCGTCGTGCATCCCGCTGACCGGCCCTTTTATCTGACCCGTCTTTCTCCGGATGAAATAGAACGCCTTTCCCTCACGGAATCCACTTCGGACCCTTACGAAGAACTCTGGAAAGGATTTTTCACCGCAATTGCCATCAAAGAGCGTTCCAATCCCGACTGTCAGCGTACGCATCTGCCGCTCCACTACCGGGATCATATGCCGGAATTTAAAAATTTTTAGAGTCTTAGAATTTTTCCAGCTGTTCCATGTTCAGCACAAACACAGTACAGCCTCCTGTCTGGGTATCAATCGGAACAGAGTAATTTCCGCCCGGGCAGAAGTTTCCGCTTTCCATCGGGGTGGCCGCATAGGTAACTGTTTTCCGAAGCCCTGCTTCCTGTTTTAAGATCGCAAGCACAGCGTCGAGCTTATGATCATCGGTTCCGATCAGCAGTGTTGTGTTCTTCTCCTTCAGGAAACCGCCGGTCGTGGCAAGCTCCGTCACAAAAAAGCCTTTTTTGTTCAACTCGGCAATGGTGTCTGCCTCGTCCTCTTTCCGTAATACAGCAACAATTAACTTCATACAAATTCCTCCTCGCATCCTCCGGTCAAACGGATTCTGATTTTTGAAAAGTCAGCTGCTTATGCCGTATGGCACATTGCATTTTTCTGTTTTCACAGTAAAAATAGCATAATGTCACGGAAAAAGAAAGTCTTTTTTTACTTTTTCACTTCAAATCCGTATGACACGGTTCCATTTTCGAATACCGCGTCCACTTCGTAGATGTAGCCGGCCTCGGCTCCCGGAATGCTCCAGCTCTCCGCATGCTCCACAGAAACGCTTTCTCCCTCCGGGTAACCATTGCCAAAGTTCTGCCCCCGGTCTTCGGCCGGCCATCTTTCTGCTGTGACAGAATCCGGCTCCTCCGAGAAGACAAGCTCCAGATCGGTTTTTCCTTCGTCATTTGCTGTATGCAGATCACTCAGTTCCGTCCATTCCAGAATGAACGCACTGTCCGCAACGACGTTCTGACCATTGCCGTCCTCATCAACATAAGACCAGGTATAACCTCCCTGTGTTGCCATAGCTGTCACCTGGGCATTTGGCTGTGTGTAGCACAGATTCAGAAACGGAATTTCCGATGGATCCTTTTCCGGCAGAATCTGGGAAAGTTCCTCATCGAATTTTTCTGCATCCGCCTCCGTACCGCCGCTGATTCTCATAATACGGCTGATACCCGGATATTGTCCCGGATAGGAGTTCAGCATAATACCGTCGCCCTCCACTTGAAGAAAATCTCCTTTTTTGATCTCGGACGGATCAATAGCATTTCCATTTTCATCGTAAAGTGTGTCGGACGGTGTATGTGTCACATAGATGTTTCCGTGTTCCAGATCTCCCAGGTACCATAACCCGGAATCTTCTGCAAGAAATACGGCTTTCTGTACTTCTTCTGCCCTATTGCTGTCCGCTGCAGTACTTGCTGTATCTGCATTCAGATTTCGGTCCCGTTCCGTTTTCATATAGATTCCGCCTCCAATCAGCACGGCGGCAACTACAACACCGGTCACTCCAAAAATAACTGCGTTTTCTTTTTTCATAAGCGTATTCTTCCTTTCCTGTTGTTTTCCCGTTTTTTTTACACGACTTGTTTTATCTTTCTGCAAGACATGCAAGAAACGGTTCCCCGTACTTTTCAAATTTGCTCTCGCCGACACCAGAGACCGCCAGCATTTCCTCTTTGTTGGACGGTTTCTCCATCGCCATCTGGATCAGTGTTTTATCCGAGAAGATAATATACGGAGGCACTTTATGCTCCTTTGCAAGCTCCATCCGGAGTGCCCGCAGTTTTTCGAATACCGCGGCCTCCTCGTTGGAAAGATCCTTTGCCGCTGCCGAGGTTTTTGTCTTTGTCTTCTCTTTTGCGGCTTTCGGAATCCGTTTTTCTTCTTTTGCCATCTTCATCAGCATCGTGCCGTCCTCATCCAGCAGCTCCGCCGCTTTTGGCAACAGGCGCACAATGCTGTATGTGTCGGCCGTTACATAGAGATATTCCCGGACCTGCAGTTCATTTAAGATCTGCCGCAGCCGGTAGACCGGCTCTTTTGCCAGTTCCCCGTAATGGGAGTTTTCATCCATGCGGTACTGGCGGATTTTCGCGGTATTCGCACCGTGCAGGGTATCGAGAATCACCGTCGTGCCGTAGCGCTGACGGCATTCCCGCACACAGCCAAGGATTGCCTTTGCCGCCGCTGTCACATCCACCGTTTCAAATTCCGAGAGGCAGTTGGAACAGTTTCCACAGTAATTGGAACCGTATTCCCCGAAATACCGCAGGATATAATCTCTGAGGCACTCATGGGTGAAACAGTAAAACGTCATTTTCTTCAGCCGTTCCTCCTCCCGCTGACGGATCAGCGCTGTCGTCTCGGGATCCTCACTCTCCTGCGCCATGTTTTCGATAAAAAACTGGTTTGTGATCACATCCTGTCCCGCATACAGCAGAATACATTCCGCCGGAAGGCCGTCCCTGCCTGCTCGTCCGGCCTCCTGATAATAGCTTTCCATGTTTTTCGGCATATTATAATGGATGACGTACCGCACATTAGATTTATCGATTCCCATACCAAAAGCGTTTGTCGCTACCATGATCTGCTTCCGGTCATAAATAAAATCTTCCTGGTTTTCCTTCCGTTCCAGGTCAGAGAGACCCGCATGGTATCTTGTGACAGAATATCCTTTCTGCTCGAGTTTCTCACAGACCTCCTCCACATTTTTTCTGGTCAGACAGTAAATAATTCCGCAGTCCGCCTCGTGCTCTGCAAGGAATGATTCCACGGCTGCGAATTTATCTTTCGGCTGCTGTACCGTAAATTTCAGATTTTTCCGGTCAAAGCCTGTGACCAGACGTACCGGATCACGCAAAGACAGCAGTGCTTCGATATCATCCCGTACCTCTTTTGTTGCCGTTGCCGTAAAGGCACCGATCACCGGCCGTGCGGGAAGCTGCTCGACAAACTCTGTGATTTTCAGGTAGCTTGGGCGGAAATCCTGACCCCACTGGGAAATACAGTGTGCCTCATCAACACTAATCATCGAAATTTCCATCGACTGCACCGCGTACAAAAATTCCGGTGTCAGAAGGCGTTCCGGAGCAACATAAATTATCTTGTACCGGTCCTCCATGGCAAAGCCGAGTGCCTTCCGGTACTGCGCTGCACTCAACGAGCTGTTCAGAAATGCAGCGTGAACTCCCGCCTGGTTCAGGGTGGATACCTGATCCTTCATCAGGGAAATCAAAGGAGATACTACCAGCGTAATCCCCGGCAGCAGAAGCGCCGGAATCTGATAGCACAGCGATTTTCCCGCGCCGGTCGGCATGATGCCGAGCACATCCTGCCCGGAAAGAAGTGCATCCACCAGCATTTCCTGTCCCTCCCGGAAGGAGTCGTAACCGAAGTACTTTTTTAAAACCTCATATTTTGTCATCTTGTTTTTCTCTGCCCTTTCCATCCACTCTACCTCCATTGTGACATAGATTGCAGGTAAAGTCAAACCGATGTGTGCCGCATGTTTTCTTTCATCCATACATATATTGTCTCAAAAAGTCCTGGAGGGGGATTTTATGCGTTCTCTTTCACCCCTTTCCCGCCGGATTCTGAAAAAAGCCGGTATCGCCGCCGCTTTTTTCTGCTCCGCTTTCCTTTTTGGCTCTGTTCTGTCCCACTTTACCTGCCGTGCGCTCCGAAAGGCAGCCCCAGTTTTTCTCTCTGCTGCGCCGGAGACACCTGTTTCTTCCGTTTCGATGCCCGTCCTCTCCTCTGCTGCCGAAAACTGGGGGCTCTCCTTCCCGGAAAAAGGGAAGACTCCCGTCGGCAATGCCACATCCGAAGAGCTTGCCGCCTACAACGCCTGGTTTGCCGCTTCACCGGAAGAAAACATCATCTATCTGACGTTTGACTGCGGCTATGAAAACGGCAACACCCCGGCGATCCTTGACGCACTCCAGAAGCATCAGGCACCCGCGGCTTTCTTTGTCGTCGGCAATTTTCTCTCCGACCAGCCGGATCTTGTCAAACGCATGGCGGCAGAAGGTCATATCGTCGGAAACCACACCTGGTCACACCCGGATATGTCCAAAATTTCCACGCAGGAAGCCTTCTCCGAAGAACTGAACCGAGTCTCCACACTTTATCAGGAAACCACCGGCCAGGAAATGGTGAAATTTTACCGGCCGCCGCAGGGAAAATACAGCACACAGAATCTGCAGATGGCAAAGGACCTCGGATACCAGACGTTTTTCTGGAGTCTTGCCTATGTAGACTGGTACCAGGATCAGCAGCCAACCCACGATGAGGCTTTCGAAAAGCTGACCGGACGCATTCATCCCGGCGCCATCGTTCTGCTTCATAACACCTCCTCAACCAACGCGGAGATTCTCGATGAGCTGCTGACGAAATGGGAAGAAATGGGATATTCTTTCGGCTCTCTCGATCAGCTCGCATCGAAATCTGCCTGAGGACCGGAAATACGGTTTCTCATGTATTTCTATCTTTCTTTTGTTCTGCTTTTTTTATCCTGCTTTCAAACCGGAATGCCTCCTCTTTTACTTCCTTCCAGAGCCGCAGCACACAGAGCAGATTCGGCACCGCCATGCAGGCATTGGCAAGCTCCGCAAAATTCCAGACCGTTTCCGCCATGCAGACGCACCCGGCAAACGCTGCAAAGCAGAAGAAAACACGGTAAACCATTCCGAAGCTATCCTTTTTCACCAGCCAGAGAAACGCCTGCTCCCCCTGGTATGCCCAGCCGGCCATCGTTGCAAATGCGAACAGCAGAATCCCGACCGCGACAACATAGCCTCCCGCCGGTCCGAACACACTTTCAAAGGCCTGAATTACCATCGCCGCTCCATCCGCTTTTTCCGCCTCCAGTATCCCCTCTGCCGCCCCGGTCACTCCAACGGCAAGGCCGGTCACAAGACAGATCACCATGGTATCAACGAACACACCTGTCATGCTGATGTACCCCTGCCGCACGGGATCGTCGGTCTGTGCCGCCGCAGCACTGATTCCTCCTGCTCCAAGCCCTGCTTCATTCGAAAACACACCGCGGGAAATTCCATACCGCAAGGCCGGCGGCAGCAGGGAAATTCCCGCACCCACCGCTCCTCCCGATACCGCCCGGAAAGAAAACGCGTCCCGTACTATCGCAAGCAGTGTCCGCGGAAGCTCTCCGGCGTGCAGACCGATTACCATTCCTGCCCCGCCCAGATAAAAGAGTGCCATTCCCGGTACCAGCACCTCCGCCGCTTTTGCAATGGAACGCAGTCCGCCTGTCACCACGAGCAGAAGAAGAATCGTCAGCACCAACGCGCTTTTTTCTCTTGCCACGCCAAACGTATCCTGCATCGCCAGCGCAATCGAGTTTGCCTGCGTCATATTGCCCATTCCGAGAGATACCAGCACGGTGCTTCCGGCAAAAAACACAGCCAGCATCTTCGCCAGCCGCTCCCCCGGAAATGCTCTGGTCAGCGTCACCATCGGACCGCCGCAGTATGTTCCGTCTTTTCTTTGCATCCGGTACTGCACCGAGAGAAAACTCTCAGAAAATTTCAAAGCAAGTCCCACAACCGCCGCCAGCATCATCCATCCCAGTGCTCCCGGTCCTCCAAGCGCCATTGCGGAGGCAACCCCCACGATATTGCCCGTCCCGATCTCCGCCGCAAGTTCCGTCATCAGCGATGCGAACGGCGAAACTCCCGCTTCTGTTTTCTCCCCGCTGTACCTCGCCTCACGGCCGAATGCTGTACGAAGCGCAAAGAACAACCGTCGAATGGGTAGCGCGCGAAGCTGGATGGTCAGAAAAATGCCTGTCCCAAGCAGCAGAAAAAGAAGCGGCGGTCCCCAGGCGGCTGCATTCACCGCTTTTAGAAATGCATTGATTTTTTCGAGCGTGGCCATATCCATTCCTCCCTGTACAAAGTTCCAAAGGAAAGCAGTTCCCGTCCCTCCATTGTTAAACAGTTTTCTGTCCATGCATCGCAATGTTTTCTCTGCACTTTATGCAGCACCGCACAAAAAAAGAACCCGACAGCAGCCTTACGGCCCGTCCGGTTCTTTCGATCTTCATCTTATTTTGTTGTATTCCGCTTCCGCCCGTTTTTTAGGACTCCTGCTCCTTTAAATCATCCGCCACGAGAACACCCGCTTTGAAGCCCATCAGCATCATCTCGAGCATTTCCGCATCGTAATTGCGGTATTTCAGGTAATAAAACAGCGAATCGAGATAATTCAGAAAGCCTTTTTTCGTCTCCGGACTTAAAATCACCCGTTTTCCGTCGCCCATCAGATATTTGGCAATCCGGGAAAAGACGAACTTTTCGTTCAGAAATGCCATCGCATCCGATGTCTCATCCTCCACCAGGATCTGGATCGGTTTTCTCCGCAGCAGCCAGTAGGTCTCATAGGAGATCACTTTCAATGAATTGATATGCTTTGCCTGATGAAAATGTTTCAGACGGGAAATATCCGTGAAATAGTCCAGCACTGCATGGCTCAACAGCGACTCGCTGATCTGGATTTTCTCGCGGATGCCGAGACTCTTGGCAAATTCCTCGATTTCTTCGTAAAAAACAGCGTAACGGCTCTGGATTACTTCCTCGGAAAATTCTTCCAGAAGTCCGTCGTAGTTTGTGTATATTTTTTCTATTGTATTCATTTTTCCTCCCCGGGCAGATTCAGGATTTCATAGCAGAGTTTCGTCCGGATAAAGTCGGTATATTCGGTCATCTCGCGTTTTTCCATTGTTCCGTAGCGGATCGGCGAGGTATTTCCCATCAGATGTTTTCGGATTTTTCCGGCTTTGACTGCCGCCATCATATTCTCCGCAGAGTCCTCTGCTGCATGAGAGAAGCCCATGCGGCCCGTGTTTCTTCCATCCATTTTTTATCCTTTCCCATGTCTGAAAAGCAGTTTTATTCTTTCAGTATGCTCCAGACGGCATCATCCATCGTATGAATTTCGTTCAGATCGCGTTTTTCCACCGCTGCCTTGACCTGCGGTTTTAATTCACGCTTGCGCACAATCGTTTCCTTGCTCTGGAACTTCTCATCCGGCACAACCTGGAGACGGCGGTAGAACGATCCCATCTCATCTCCCATGCCCGCCAGACGGTTCAGCAGCTCGGAAAACTCTGTCAGCATGGCGTTTCCCTTGCGCTGCGGATAAAGAATACTGTGGTCAATCTCTCCCCAGCCCTCCTCGAACAGCGTCTTAATCTGAATTTCAATGTAGACGCCGCGGTAAACGACAATGTAATGCACCGCACGGTAATGTTTCCGGTCCAGAATGTTCTCCTCCGGAATCCAGTTCACATAAATATCGGCGTAATCGCCAAGTCTTGTATGGACTTTCGGCGGCTCTGCCATATAGCCCGATGCGTTCTGGTCGTAGTCACGGCCGTAATCACGGATGTATTTCTCCGGATCATTTTTAAACCAGTGCGTAATGTATTTATGGAAGTTTACCCAGTCCTCCCGATACAGCAAAAGTCCCCGGATTCCGATCAGATCTGTCACGTAACGCATATAGTTTGTCGAATCCATTTTCCGGTATTTTGCATAATTTTCCAGACGCTTACGCACCAGCTTTTCCACCAGATGTTCGGTGTCCTTCAGGCGGCTGTGGTACGACTGCAGTCCGATCTCTTTTTCCTTGTCCTGCAGAAATTCTGCCACAAATTCTTTTCGGATCTTTTCCAGCGTCGGCCGGTGCCGTTCATAATCATCCGCAATTTCCAGCAGTTCTTCCCAGGAAATATCTGCTTCTTCAAATTCCTGCGGCAGAATTCCAAATTTCTGCAGAAACTCGTCCTTTGTCAGATACACGTAAATTCCTCGCTCTCTTTGTCAATTCAACGTACAGGTTTCTTTTTTTCAGAACGCACCCCGGAGAAACCCGGCCCCGCTGCGTTCTGACGCACCGGAGAGATTATAGCACATTCATCCCCGCTTCACAAGTAAAATCTTTATTTAAGAATGCACATTTCCACTTTAATCTTTCTGCCAATTTCTTAAACTTTCCTTAAGCTGTCTTGATGTTTCACCTGCCCCATGGTAAGATAATCGTGACTTGGCAGAATTGTCTGCTGTTTACACTTACATTAAGAGGGAGGTCTTTTTTATGTGGACTCGAGAGGAACTGAAAACCCGCGGAAAAGCCGCATTTTTACGCAATTACTGGATCTGTGTGGTAGCCGCCTTGATTCTGACTCTGCTGGTCGGAAGCGGTACTTCTAATTCTGGAAATTCCAACAATGACAGCAATCAGACTAACTCGGTCGGTATATCTGGATTTACGATTTCTTCCGATAACTTCAATGTGGAATCCTTTGCAGAAAGATTCACCCCGCTTGGACCGGTTAAATTTGTTTTTACTGTCTTCAGCGGCATTGTACTTCTTGTCATTGGTCTTGCCTTTATTCTGATCCGTATTTTTGTTCTTGCACCATTTGAGGTAGGAGGCTCGAGGTTTTTCATTGAAAACTCGATGGAAAAAGCGGGACTTGGCAACATACTGTTCGGATTCCAGAACGGCTACTATGGAAAAACTGTGTGGACTCTGTTTTTAAAAAATCTTTATATATTCCTCTGGTCGCTGCTTCTTCTGATTCCTGGAATTGTGAAAGCTTATGAATACCGCATGGTTCCTTATCTTCTCGCCGACTACCCGGAACTTTCGACCGAAGAAGCATTCCGCATCAGCCGTGAAATGATGAACGGTGAAAAGATGAATACATTTATTCTTGATCTCTCCTTTATCGGATGGTATATTCTTTCCGGAATCACCTGCAATCTTGTCGGTATTTTCTATCTGTATCCGTACAAATATGCAACCGATGCCGAACTGTTCCTGGTTCTGAAACAGAATTACTTCTCCAGCCGGAGTTATGGCAATACGTATCAGGCTTACTAAACCGCACAAAAAATCAGGTGCTTCTCTTTTTCGGGAAGCACCTGATTTTTTATGTATTTCTTTTTAAATATCTCTTAGATATAATCTTTCATTTCAAAATACCGCATCAGAATATCGGCACAGTTCTCGATGCCAAGATCCGAGGTATTCAGGATCATATGGTAGTTATTGACATCGCCCCATGTCTTTCCGGTATTTTTATAATAATACTCGGCACGCTGCTTGTCTGTCTCTTCCAGCATCACCTCAGCCGCCTCTCTTGTCAGGGAAAACAGCTTCATGATACGTTTGATCCGGTCCTCTTTGTCCGCGCAGACATAAATATTGATGACGTTGCTTTTATCTTTCAGAAACTCCGAAGCACACCGTCCAATGATAATACACGGCTGTTTCGCCAGCTCGCGGATCGCATCCGCCTCAGATTCAAAGGCATTTTCACGCATGCCGTGCTCTACATCGTCCTTATCATATACCGGGATATGCAGTCTCTCGGAAAGTTCTTTCGCAATAATACTCGCCCCAGTACCAAACCGGCGGCTCATCGTAATAACTAAGTTCATTTGCCACTTCCTCCTTCGCACTTCTCATAACGCAAACAAACGCCTTATGACAAATCAAAAAATTTTTCTTTCGCTGTCTTTTATTATAACAAACCCCCACCGAAAACTCAAGGTTTTTCGACAGGGGCATGGATCACTCAGGCGATGGTGATTTCTTCTATTTTCTTTTTTGCGAAATGATTGAATGCCGTGATGACTCTTCCTGTGCAGACCATGGCTATAACAGTGCCGATTCCGATTCCTACCGGGCGGCCGGCTCCGATGAGGCCGATCGCAAGGGAAATGACGATGGCGGAGAAATCAAAAAGATTTTTTCCGAAGCCCATGTTCTTTCCGCAGCGCTCGCCAGGTAACTTGCGGCAACCTGCAGAAGCTGGAACGGCGGGAATTTTCCCTCTTTTCTTTCTGTACAACATCTTTATCCCAGCACAGATCGGGGAAAATGTACAGGGAACTCCTCGGATATCAGGGCTATTCCTCTTCCAGTACGCATCCTTCCGGCGCATAGGTTTCAAAGAGCCAGTCCTCAAGAGCATTCAGATTATCGTCGGAATGCTCGACCTCGCGCGCGTATCTCCAGGAAAGCTCCTCGATGTCGTGCATGGAAAGCGTTTTTCCATTTTCCAGCCACCGTGCAACCAGGATTTCCTGAATCCAACGGACAGAGAACAGCGCGAGTTCCATTTTGGAACAGACCATATCGTCATAGACGGCGCCGCAGAAATAGGTGTAGACGAAAAACATCAAAAGCTGCTCACCGATGTTTTCCCACTCTGCACGGCGTTCACCTGCAGCGCCCCAGGTGCGATGGAATTCTTCACAGATGGCCTGATAAGCGGTTTCTCCGTTCTGATACAGCGCTTTTTCTGTGCCGTCAAGCACAGTATCCCATTCCGGACGAAGACGCTCGAGACCGCGGAGAACGGCAAGTTCCTTCACCTGGCGGTCATATGCATGAAAGGATGCAGCATCCACACCTTTTTCCGCAAGGCTCTCCGCCACGCACTCGCTTAAGGTTCCCTCTTCCAGATGCTTTTCATACTTCCGAAGCAGGTCATCGATATCATACTCCCGCTGCTCCTCCATACAGATCTGATACTGTTCTGCGAGCTGCTCTGCCGCCGTCATGCGCTCCTGCAGCGGCAGTTCGCGGTTCTGCAGAATCCGGAACAAAACATCTCTCGTGTCTTCCAGCTGGGAGAACATCATGAAGTCAAACTCTTCAAAATCATCCTCCTCGTCGGTCTCCTCCTCCAGAAAACGCACCGGCTCTTTGCAGGACAGGATAATCCGTGCAGCTTCCGGGCAGGAAAGGGACAGGGATAATTCACGCAGACCCTCGTACTCCTCCGTATGGCGCGGGTAAAGGCGGCAGGTGTCACATAAGGAATCCGGCCCCAGTTCCTTGTAAAGATCGCAGAGATTTTCATCATTCAGAAAGGCACAGCGGCGGTTGTTCTGGTAAAAACACTCTTCCTCCCAGTCGATCGAATTGCGCAGGCGCTTTCCAAACTCACTCTTCTCATTTCCATACCGCTCCAGGGAATCCTCGTCGATCACGATCTGCCAGCCGGCACAGCACGTATCCGGGCAGTCTCCGGCGGTGCATACAAACTGGTCGTAAAAATGTGGTTTTAAATATCTCATGCTTTTTTGTTTCCTTCTTTATATTTCTGTACGATCCACGCACCAGCCTCGCCGACCGGCATGCCGCTTTTTTCTGCAATTACTGCGGCACTCTCGTACTCTGGGTAAATTTTTTCGATCTCGCCGTGGCGGCAGATCTTGACTGTCACATGGCCGTACTCGGTTGCGATTGTCGCAAACTCGCGTTTCATCACGGTGCGCTCCATCCGGCAGCGGCGGATGCCGATTGTGGTGGTCTCGGCGAATATGATATTTTCCAACGTCTCCCGCGTTTTATCATCACAGATTACATCCAGCTGGTAAGCCGGGCGGTTTTTCTTCATATAGACCGGGATGTAATGGACATCTCTTGCGCCTGATCGCAGCAGTTTTCCCATGCAGTAGCCGAGCGCCTCGCCGGTGCAGTCATCAATGTTGCACTCCAGCTTCCAGATCGTATCTTTCTCGTCGTTTTCTTCTGTTTCGAGCATCATTGCACGCAGCAGTGACGGGCGCTCATACGTCCGTTTTCCGGCGCCAAGACCTGTTCTGGTACATTTGAAGGATGCCGGCAGTGTCTCTTTGGTACGGATTGCCGCAACAATGGCTGCTCCGGTCGGTGTAACCAGTTCACCCTGGATTCCGGTCGGAACGAGGGTCAGGCCATGTGCCTGTACGATATTTAAAACAGCCGGTACCGGAACCGGGATCATGCCGTGCTGGCATCTGACAAAGCCGCTTCCCTCGCTGAGACCCGTCACGATGACTTCATCCGGCGCCAGGTTATCCAGGCAGACAGCGGCAGCCACAATATCAACGATGGAATCGACAGCTCCCACCTCATGGAAATGCACCTGATCAAGCGGAACGCCATGGGCTTTTGCTTCCGCTTCGGCAAGAATCTGGAAAATCCGCTCCGCCAGCGCTCTTGCTCCCGGTGTCAGACCGCCGCTGCGGATAATCGCAAGAATCTCCGGCAGCCCGCGGTGCTCATGATGGTGATGATGCTCCCCTGTGTGATCGTGGTCATGGCTGTGCGCATGCTCGTGGTCATGATGATGCTCGTGATCATGTGGATGGTCATGCACTTCCGCCCCATCCCCGTGCAGATACGCCATATCGTGATCATGGTTCTCATGCTCTGCATCCAGAATCACATTGAAATCGCAGGCATCCAGCCCCGACTTTTTCACTCTTGTAATCGCAATTTCATATCCCGGCAGTTTCAGGCTTTCCAGTGATTTCTCCAGTACTTCCCGGTCTGCTCCCAGGTCGAGCAGCGCTGCAACGGTCATATCTCCGCTGATTCCGCTCCCGCACTCCAGATATAAACTTTTACTCATCTTGATGTACTCCCATTCTGTTAATCTGTGTTGCAATATATCCGGCTCCATAGCCGTTGTCGATATTCACGACGGCAATTCCGTTCGCGCAGGAATTGATCATCGTAAGCAGCGCCGAAAGACCGTTCATGCTGGCCCCGTAGCCAACGGATGTCGGAACAGCAATCACCGGCTTGTCCACCAAGCCGCCGAGCACGCTCGCCAGCGCCCCCTCCATTCCGGCAACGGCTACAACGCAGTTGGCGCTCTGAATCGTATCGAGACGCGACAGCAGGCGGTGGATACCGCTCACACCGACATCGTAGATACGCTCAACGTTTGCACCGAAGTATTCTGCGGTCTGCGCCGCCTCCTCGGCAACGGAAATATCCGCAGTTCCAGCCGTACAGACCGCAATTTTTCCGATCCGCTTCTTGTCTTTCTTTTCTATTTTTAAAATATGGGACAGCGGATCATACACCACTTCCGGAAACTTTTCGCGGATCAGCTCATACTGATGCTCACTGGCTCTCGTTCCGAAAACCTCTCCGTCCTGCTCATACAGGCGCGTAAAAATCTTCAGCAGATGTTCATCCGCCTTCCGTGCACAGAAAATGACCTCCGCAAATCCGCTCCGGATTTCACGGTGCGTATCCAGCTTCGCATATCCCATCTCCTCGAACGGCTCTTTTTTGAAATATTTCTCTGCCTCCTCGATCGAGATTTCGTTGTTTTTTACTTTTTCTAATACCTCTCTTGCCTCCAAAGCATTCACCTCGTTTTCGTTTTTTCCTTTTTTTCACACCCAAATACGATACAACATAAAAAGAAAGCCGAAACCTCTGCTTTATCAGAACCTTCTCTTTTCTGACACCGCAAATCTCCAGCTTTCTTTATTTTAAACTATGAAGTGCACTTTAAGTCAAGCAGATTCTATACACAAGTATACCCTGCTTTCTGCGTTCCCGCAATGTTTTCTTTTCGCAGTGTGAGTCATCGTATAGAAATAAGAATCCCCGCCGATGCCGCATCAAATGCCGCACCGCCGGGGATTCTGTAAGTTTAACTGTATTCCGCTGCTTTATTTCTCTGCTTCTCTTTTCTTATCCAGCTTCACATTGCGGAAGTACAGCACCATATCTACGGTGATCTCTGCAATGTTCAGGAAATAGAAAGCCCATGCAAGGAAAAAGATCCAGTCTTTGTCCGGGTTGTTCATATAGCTGATAAATTTGTTGGCAATACCGAAAATATATCCGATCCAGATGAACACCTCAAAGTAAAGGCTCTTTCCTTTTGCTGTTCTTGAAGTCCAGGATTTATAAATGGACAGCGGCCAGGACAGGCCAAAGCACAGGATCATCAGTGCTTCCAGTAAGTGGCTTATCATTTCTACAGTCATGTTTTTCTTCCTCTTTCATTTCTTTTTCTGCCGAAAGTCGCTTGCAAGTGTTAATGCCCTGATGTCTTTTCAGCTTGAGACCTGTCTGAAATAATCAGACGGGTCTATGGTCTCTCTTGTATTTCGTCGTTACAAATGTAACCTTTAGTCTTCTTTATGCGCTTCTAAATACTCTTTTCTTCCCATCTCATACAGGTTATTTCCCTCACAGTCGATGATAACGAAAAGTGGCATATCCTCTACTTCCAGACGACGAAGTGCCTCTGCACCGAGATCTTCGTATGCGATCAGCTCTGCTTTTTTGATGCATTTTGCAAGCAGTGCGCCGGCTCCGCCGATGGCTCCGAAGTATACGCCATGATATTTCTTCATGGCTTCTACAACTTCCGGAAGACGTGCGCCCTTACCGATCATTCCTCTTGCGCCTACGGACATCATGGTCGGAGCATACGCATCCATACGGCCGCTGGTGGTAGGACCTGCAGATCCGATGACCTGGCCTGGTTTTGCAGGGGTCGGTCCTACGTAGTAAATCGTAGCGTCTGTCGGATCAAACGGGATTTTTTCTCCTCTTGCGAGCGCTTCACACATTCTCTTATGTCCGGCGTCACGGGAAGTATAGATAGTTCCGGTCAGATATACGGTATCTCCGGCATGCAGTGTTTTTGCCAGTTCTTCTGTTAAAGGCAGCTGAATATGTTTTTCCATGATCAGATCACCTCCGTTTTATGACGGGTAACATGGCAGTTGATGTTGACTGCACACGGCATTCCCGCGATATGAGTCGGCATTGTCTCGATGTTGAGGCCGATGGCTGTGGTTTTTCCGCCGAAGCCCTGCGGTCCGATGCCGAGTTTGTTGACTTTCTCCAGCATTTCTTTTTCCAGATCTGCGTAGAACGGATCCGGGTTCTCGGAATCGATCGGGCGCATCAGTGCTTTTTTCGCAAGCAGTGCACATTTATCGAAGGTTCCACCGATACCAACGCCGACTACCATAGGCGGGCATGGGTTCGGGCCTGCTGTTTCAACAACTTCCAGGATGAAATCCTTGATTCCCTGAAGACCTGCGGACGGTTTGAACATACGGATCATACTCATATTTTCGCTTCCGAAGCCTTTCGGGCCTACGGTAACTTTGATCTGCTCGCCAGGAACGATCTCGGTGTAGAGCATAGCCGGTGTATTGTCGCCGGTGTTTCCTCTTCTGACCGGATCTTTGACAACGGATTTTCTTAAGTATCCTTTGTCATATCCTCTTCTGACACCTTCGTTGACTGCCTCTGCAAGATCCCCTCCTGCAATGTGCACATCCTGTCCGATTTCCAGGAAAACACATGCCATTCCGGTATCCTGGCAGATCGGCACGTTCTGTGCGTCTGCGATCTCATAGTTTTCTACGATTTTGTCCAGAACACCTTTTGCAATCTCGCCATCCTCGCAGGCACGGCAGCCTGTGATGGCACATTTTACGTCTTCCGGAAGATGGTAGTTTGCTTCGATACAAAGTTTCTCTACCACATCCGTAATGGTACTAGCCTGAATTTCACGCATGGGATTCTCCACCTTTCTTTCCTTGCTATTTTATCATACCGATCATCCAATGGATTTTCAGCACGGAAAGCGTGTCCAGGGACAGTATTTCTGCCCCGGGCCACGCTTTTTCGCGGTTACTGCATTTTACAGGTGTCTCTTTCCTGCATAATCCGGCAGAAGCTGCGGAGATACCATACCGGTGTCAATGCCTGCCTCTTTTAAGGTCTCAGCATATTTCTCCACATGATCCAGATTCATCTTTCCAAGTGTTACGTCTTTTGCTTTTGCTGCTGCAGCTTTTCCTGCATCACGGCCAAATACGATAACATCCAGCAGAGAGTTACCCATCAGACGGTTTCTTCCGTGGATTCCTCCAACTGCCTCACCTGCTACGAGCAGGTTGCTTACGGTGTTGGTAAAGCCTTCGCCGTTGATTTCCAGTCCACCGTTCTGATAATGCAGCGTCGGGTAAACCAGGATCGGCTCTTTTCTCATATCGATGCCATACTGCATGAACATACGGAACATAGCCGGGATTCTCTTCTCAATGGTGCCTTCTCCGTGGATCAGCTCGATCATTGGAGTATCCAGCCATACAGCCTTGCCCTGTGGAGTCTCAACGCCCTCGTTGCGGTCGTCGGAGCACTCGCGGATGATGCTTGCTGCAGATACATCACGGGTTTCCAGCGGATGCATGAATGCTTCGCCGTCTACGTTTACGAGCATTGCGCCCAGAGAACGTACTTTCTCGGTTACCAGAGCACCGAAGATCTGAGCCGGGTAAGCAGCTCCGGTCGGATGGTACTGAATGGTATCCTGATACAGAAGCGGAGCGCCTGCACGGTATCCAAGGATCAGACCGTCAGCGGTTGCACCGTAATGGTTGGATGTCGGGAAGTTGTTGTAGTGAAGACGTCCCGCACCACCTGTTGCGATGATAACGGTTTTTGCCTTTGCTACCTGGTACTCGCCAGTCTCCATGTTCTGGAGAACAGCACCTGCAACCTGTCCCTTATCGTCTTTGATCAGCTCTACTGCGGAAGAGAACTCGATCACCGGAATACCGCGGTTGATGACTTCATCACGCAGTGTTCTCATGATCTCTGCTCCAGAGTAGTCACGGCATGCATGCATACGTTTTCTGGAAGTTCCGCCGCCGTGCGTAGTTACCATACGGCCATTCTCATCTTTATCAAACATAACGCCCAGGTTTTCCAGCCAGGAGATTGCATCCGGAGCTTCCATAACCAGTTTGCGGAGCAGTTCCGGTCTTGCAGCAAAGTGTCCGCCGCCGAACGCATCCAGATAATGCTGTGCCGGGGAATCGTTTTCTTTGTCCGCTGCCTGGATTCCACCTTCTGCCATCATGGTGTTTGCATCACCAATTCTCAGTTTGGTGGTAATCATAACGTTTGCGCCAGCCTCGTGAGCCTCGATAGCTGCAGAAGAACCTGCTCCACCGGCACCGATAACCAGTACATCTACGTCATAATCTACTTTGTCAAGGTCGATGTCAACACCGAGGATACGGCTGTTGGACTCCAGCAGATAGCCGAGCTCTGTCGGAACTTTCTCACCTTTGTTCGGGCCGACTTTCAGGGTGATGAAGCCTTCCTCTTTATAGTCCGGATGATATGCTGCAAGAAGGGCATCTTTCTCATCCGCTGTCATTCTTCTTGGCTCTGTTGCCATTCTCTGGGCTCTGGTAGCTTCTACCTTTTTAATAGAGTCCTGCATATTGGCCAGTGTATACATTCGAAATTCCCTCCTTATTTCTCGATCTCACGGTTGTTGTAAAGTTCCTGCATTTCTTCGATCGGTTTCTGCATAACCTGCTCGATCAGATCATCGAATTTTCCTTCTTTGATCTCTGCTACACGGTTCTTTACATGTTCAGACTTCGGAGCAATGTATTTTCCGTTCAGACGTCTTGCCAGCTCTCCTACCATCGGATGGGAGATACCAGCCGGACAGCGGGATGCACAGATTCCGCAGCCGATGCAGTCGAAGGACTCTTCTGCACATTTCTTGAAGTCGCCTCTCTGTGCGTATGCAATATACTGCATAACGTTCAGGCTCTGCGGACATCCTTTGGTACATGCATTACATCCAACGCAGCTGTAGATTTCCGGATACAGATCCATCATGACTCTCTGCTCTGCGCTGATCTCTTCGATATCGTATGTTCTCTTGTCGATCGGATAGAACGGAAGGCTTGCGATATACATGCCGTCTTCTACCTGTGTCTGACATGCCAGACAGGTTTTCAGTTCATTTTTTCCTTTGATTCTGTAGATGGTCGCACATGCACCGCAGAATCCGTGACGGCATCCGCATCCGCGTTTTAACTGATATCCGGCGTACTCCATAGCGGTCATGATGGTCAGATCGCCAGGTACGGAATACTTTTTGCCGTAAACGTAAATATTTACCATTTCCTGCATTTTCTTCAACCTCCGTTTAATATTCGTTCGGTAATTCGTCAATCTCGTCGCAGCGGAAAACCGGGCCGTCTTTGCAGACGTATTTGTCTCCGATGTTGCAGCGGCCGCATTTTCCGATACCGCATTTCATACGAAGCTCCAAAGTGGTGTAAACCTGTGTTTTCTCATAGCCCAGCTCCTGAAGTCCCTGAAGAACAAATTTGATCATGATCGGCGGTCCGCAGATCAGAGCTGTTTTGTCAACAGACATGTTCAGTTCTTTTACATAATTCGGAACGAATCCTACATGGCCGTCCCATCCTTCCTGCTCGCGGTCGATCGTCAGGTGTACGTTGACATCTTTTGCTTTTGCCCATACTTCCTGGATCTCTTTTAACTGTACCAGATCGTCTTTGGAACGGGAACCGTAAACGATATCTACTTTTCCATAATTGTCACGGTTGTCCAGTACGTAGTTAATGACGGAACGCAGCGGTGCAAGACCGATACCTCCGGCGATGAACAGCAGGTCCTGTCCTTTTAATACGGTTTCTACCGGGAAATGATTTCCATACGGTCCACGAACCAGGATTTCATCTCCTACGGACATGTTGTGAAGATAATTCGTTAAAGTACCGCACTCCTTGATGGAGAACTCCTGGTACTCTTTGTTTGTCGGGGAAGAGGTAATGGAAAACAGTGCCTCTCCGACACCCGGTACACAGAGCATTGCGCACTGGCCAGGCATATGTTCAAACAGCTTGGTGCCGTCCGGACGAACGATACGGAATGTTTTTACGTCCGGTGTTTCGCGGCGGATATCTGTGATGATACCGACCTGCGGCAGCAAAGCGTTTTTCTTTTCTTCGCTTCCACAACTACAATTGCACATTTACTTAGTACCTCCCATGCGTTTGATTACTTTGACAATGTTCAGCGACTGCGGGCATTTCTCTACGCAGCGTCCACATCCGACGCAGGAATACATTCCGTCGTTGTTGTCCGGGAAGTATACCAGTTTGTGCATGAAACGCTGACGGAAACGCTGCAGCTGTGTGGTACGGTTGTTTCCTGCTGCCATCATGGTGAAATCAGAGTACATGCAGGAATCCCAGCAGCGGTAACGCTGTACACCGTTTCCGGTGTTAAAGTCTTTGATATCGTAGCACTGGCAGGTCGGGCAGGAGAACGTACAGGTTCCGCAGCCTAAGCAGGCATCGGAAAGTTCTTTCCACTTCGGATCGTCAAAACGTTCTTTTGTCTTGCCAACGCCCCATCCCTCGAGGGAAAGGTTGCTGTTTGGCATCTTGTCGATCAGGGTACGGATTGCTTCTTTCTCAGCCTCTACTTCTTTGGTAAGATCCTGCTCGGTCAGGTAAGCTTTTACAAGCTCGGTCAGTTTCTGGCCTTTTTCGGTTTTTGCTTCCCATGCATAACCGTCAGCTACCTGCCACATAGCAACATCTGCTGCCGGTTCTGCAGCATCGATGCCGAAGGTTTTACAGAAGCAGCTGTCTTCCGGCTCATGACAAGCCAGGGAAACAACGATGCCGTGCTCTCTTCTTGCTGCATAGTAAACGTCTGCAGGCTCGCTTAAGAAAACGCGGTCCAGAACATCGAACGCTCTGACATCGCACGGACGAACGCCGAAGATAGCAAACGGTGCGTCTTTTAATGCAGCCGGTTCAATGCTGGTTTTATTTGCCTTCTGATAGCAGGAGTAAAGAATTTCACTCTGCGGGAAAAAGGCATCTTTCGGGGATTTTACGGTTTTTAAGGTATCGAGATCCACGTCTGCGTCCTCGGTCCAGAAACCGAAATTGGTAATTCCATTGTTTTGTACCGGAAGGAAAAGATCCATCTCCTTTGCAACAGCGGCAAGGAGCTCCGGCATTTTTTCTCTGCTAATCTGATACATCCCTTAACCCCTTTCCTTAACGATACTTGGCTCTACATCTTCCTGTGTGAAGTTGGTGAGCGGTGCACGGCTGTCGGTATCGGCGCCTGCCTGATACTCTCCGTAGAACTCGTCGATATCTTTGATGAATTTACGGTTCAGCAGGTGCAGCGGAATGTGCTGCGGACATACACGGGAACACTCGCCACAGTCGGTGCAGCGTCCGGCAACGTGGAATGCACGGATAATGTGGAACATCTGCTCTTCAAATGTAGTCGTATTTGCTTTCTGTGCGGTATCGTAACGGTCATTATCGAAGACACATTTGATACAGCTGCAGGCCGGACATACGTTACGGCATGCATTACAGCGGATACAGCGGGACAGTTCGTTCTGCCAGAATGCGAAACGCTCTTCCGGAGCCATTGCCTCGAGCTTCTCAACCAGTTCAAAACGGCCTTCTTTTGCCGGTTTCTCTTCGTCGCAGTTCTCTGCCAGCTCGTCGTAGGCAACGTGTTTTCCGCCCTTGCAGGCTTTGCATCTTTCCAGGATAACATCCTCTCTTGCGAGCTCTTTGTCGCCGTAAACAGTTGCCACTTTGATGGTATCGCCGTCTTCTGTTACAGCGGTAATACCCTTGCATCCTGCTTCACGGATCTTTTCGATATCGAGTTTTCCATCGCAGCCGATGCCGACGATATAGGTTTTCTCGCGATCCACACGATGCTCTTTGATTAACTGATTAAAGCTGTAAGTATCACACGGTTTTAAGAAAACGAGTGTTTTTCCTTCTTCTTTCGATGCTTTAATCATGTATTTGCTAAGGTTTGCGCCGCAGAATCCGTCGTAGGTAAACTCGGAAAGGCTCTCGGCAGTCTCGAAGAATGCAGGCTCTGCACTGAAATCAGTGTCACCTTTTCTCCAGCCAAGAACACGGACTACGGTACCGTCAGACAGAAGCTCTTTTGCGCGGGATACTAATTTTTCTTGCATCGTAAATCCTCCAATCTGACATTCTTACCAAGGCTTGTAACCTGCTCGATGAACTCGTTCATGGTCTGGGAGAATTTCACACCTTCTGCGGCGGATACCCATTCCACACGGGTACGTCCGTTCTCAACGCCCATGTAATCCAGCATGGAGAACAGCAGGGTCATACGTCTTCTTGCATAATAGTTTCCTGTGCTGTAATGGCAGTCTCCCGGATGGCATCCGCAGAGGATGACTCCGTCAGCGCCCTTCTGGAATGCTCTTAAGATGAAGAGCGGATTGACACGGCAGGAACATGGAACACGGATGATCTTTACGTCTGCCGGATAGGAAAGACGGCTGGAACCTGCCAGGTCTGCTCCTGCGTAGGAGCACCAGTTGCAGCAGAATGCCACGATGACTGGCTTAAATTCTTTGTTTTCGTTGTTATCTATCGGCATATTGCATCTACCTCCGCGAGAATTTGTCTATTGGAGAATCCTTTCAGGTCCATAGCGCCGGACGGACATGCAACGGTACATGCACCGCATCCATGGCAAAGTGCACCGTTAACGACTGCCACATGTCTGGTTTCACGGATTCCATGGTCGTTGACCTGACGGTCTTCGTAGGAAATTGCGCCGTATGGGCAGACTTTTTCACAGGATGCACATCCATTACAGAACAGCGGATTGGATTCTGCTGTACACGGGTTGGTGGTCAGTTTGTCTTTTGCCAGCAGTCCGACTACTTTGACAGCAGCAGCTCCTGCCTGTGCAACGGTCTCCGGGATATCTTTCGGTCCCTGGCATACGCCGGAGAGGAAGACACCTGCGGTCGGGGACTCTACCGGACGCAGCTTTGCGTGTGCCTCAGTAAAGAAATCGTTGGTATCCATACTTGCGGTCAGCATGGTAGCCAGTTTTCTTGCATCTTTGCTCGGCTCGATGGCAGTTGCAAGGACAACAAGGTCTGCTTCCATTTTGATCTGACGGTTGTCAAGCAGGTCGGAACCCTGTACCAGAAGACGTCCGTTCGGAGCCTCGGATACTTTTCCTACCTGGCCTTTGATGTAGTCTACATCAAACTCTTCTACCGCACGGCGATAGAACTCATCGAAGTTTTTACCCGGGGTACGAACATCAATGTAGAAGACATGTACATTGACATCCGGATAATGGTCACGCACCAGCATAGCCTGTTTTGCGGTGTACATACAGCAGATCTTGGAGCAGTAGCTCTTTCCTCTGCAGGTCACGTCACGAGAACCGACACACTGGATAAATACGATATCCTTCGGATGCTCGCCGTTGGAAAGACGTACTACTTTACCGCCTGTCGGGCCGGCAGCATTCATCAGACGTTCCATCTCAAGGGAGGTAATTACGTCTTTGCTCTGGTTGTAATAATATTCGTCAAACTTGTCCAGACTGATGGTATCGAAACCAGTTGCCACAACGATTGCGCCGTACTCTCTGGTGATTACTTCATCTTTCTGGTCGTAGTTTACTGCACCTGCTGCACAGACTTTGGAGCAGATACCGCATTTTCCGGTTTTGAAGTGGATACAGTTTGCAGTATCAATAACCGGTACGTTCGGAACTGCCTGTGCGAACGGTGTGTAGATTGCAGTACGGTTGGACAGGCCTCTGTTGAACTCGCTCAGGTTCTTCTTGGAAGGACATTTCTCCTGACAGAGTCCGCATCCGGTACATTTGTCCATATCTACGTATCTTGCTTTCTTACGGATGTCTACTTTGAAATCACCGACGAATCCGCCAACGCTCTCTACCTCACTGTAGGTATAGATGTTGATCTTCTCATGCGCGTTTACCTCTCCCATACGAGGAGTCAGGATACAGGAAGAACAGTCGAGGGTCGGGAATGTCTTGTCAAGCTGTGACATTCTTCCGCCGATACTCGGGGTCTTCTCTACGATATCTACTTCATAGCCTGCATCTGCGATATCCAGTGCAGTCTGAATACCTGCGATACCGCCTCCGATCACCAGCGCACGTTTTACAACGCGGCTCTCGCCCGGGGTAAGCGGGGTATCCAGCATAACTTTAGCAACGGCTGCACGGGCCAGAATTACGGCCTTCTCGGTAGCCTCTTCCATGTCTTTATGAATCCAGGAACACTGCTCACGAATGTTTGCAATCTCCAGCTGATACGGGTTCAGGCCCGCTTTTTCTGCTGCTTTGCGGAACGTTCCTTCATGCATACGCGGAGAGCAGGAACAGATGACAACGCCGGTCAGATGCTCGTTCTGAATGGCATCGATCACTTTCTGCTGACCCGTTTCGGAACACATATACTGATAATCCTCTGCATGAACAACACCCGGCTCTTTGCTGATGACGTCAACAACTTTTTTGACATCAACCGTAGCCGCAATATTTGTACCGCAGTGGCAGACAAATACTCCTATTCTTTGCACTTTTCTCTCACCTTTCTGTGGATGGGTTGTTTTTTACTTTCTATATTTACGGAATGCACTCATCAGAAGCTGCTGCGGAGTCTCATCATCCAGAAGAGCCGGAATTTCATCCGGAGAAAGATAATTCTCTCCTCTCTGACGGATCACGGAAAGACGAACTGCCTCGATCAGTTTGGCAGGTTTTACGTCTCTTGGACAGCGCTCTACACATGCGAAGCAGGAGAGGCATTTCCAGATGGACTTGGAGTTCATCAGTGCTTCCACATCGCCGTTCTGTACGTAAGATACAAACTGATGCGGACGGATGTCCATTTCGTTATAAGCAGGACAGGATGCGGAACATTTACCGCATTTCATACATTTTCTGGTATCCACACCGGCGATGGCACGGATTTCATCGGATGTTGCAATTTTCATGCCTGCACCTCCTCTTTGATGCCGAGTGCTTCTGCAAGAAGCTCGGTAAAGTAGGTAACCGGAAGACCTTCTTTTGTTCCGTTATTGCGCAGGTTGTACATGCAAAGCGGACATGCAGTGATCAGTTCTTCTGCTCCTTTGTAGGATGCGGATGCCATGATCTGGTCTACCATGTTGGATGCCATTTTCTTTTCTTTGAGGGATATGTAGCCGCCGCAGCACTCATTTCTCATCGGATATACGACCGGTGTTGCGCCAAGGGCCTTGATAAAGTCTTCAATGATTGTCGGATTTTCCGGATCGTCAAACTGCATTGTGGTGCTCGGACGAAGCAGCATACAGCCGTAATATGCGCCGATTTTTCTTCCTTTTAATGGGTTTACCACTTTCTCTTTGATCTTGTCAAATCCAACGACGTCACGCAGCACTTCCAGATAATGAAGTACTTTCGTTTCGCCAAGATATGGCTCGGAAAGAGCCATGTAGTTGTTTACTTTTGTCTGAATGTCTTCTACATTCGCCATATCATCGTTTACGCGTTTGATCACGTGATGACAGGCGGAACAGACTGTGATCAGATCCTGTCCTTTTTCTTTGGCGTCTGCTAAGGCGCGAACCGAAGAAAGTTTTGTGGCGATTTCATCGGATGCCTGTGGATACACAGCTCCGCAGCACTGCCAGTTTTCAATTTCTTCCAGTTCAAATCCCAGAACTTTTGCGCACTCTCTGGCATAATGATCCAGATCTTTTGCTTTGTTCTTCAGCGTACAGCCCGGAAAATAACTGTAGGTCATGGAATTGCTCCTTTCTTACTTGCTCCTGTTGGTTTCCATTTTTCCTGCGGTATCTTCTGTCCGGCACCGGAAAAGTTTCCGGTACTCTTTTTATGTACACCCGGCGGAAAATTTCTTCAGGCGCACGTTAAGGCAGTGGGAGATACCGCTCTTTCGCACTTTCTGCCACTGCCATAAATTTTATGTTTTGAGCTTATTGCCCGCTCTTAGTGCTCGATCTGTGCGATAACTGCTTTTAATGCGTCGGCACTTGCTTTGAGTTTTTCTACTTCCTCTTTTGTCATACGCATCGGAATCTTGCCCTGTACGCCTTTCGGTCCAACGAGGGTCAGTGTGCTTAAGCATACATCCTCGATGCCGTACTCACCGTGCATCATGGAAGATACGGTTGCTACAGAATCGGAAGAAGAAAGAATGGTTGCTACCAGTTTGCATACTGCAACAGATACTGCATAGAAAGTAGCTCCTTTGTTTGCAATAACCTGTCCGCCGGAAGTTCTTACGTACTCCAGCATAGCATCTTTGTCGATCTTGGTTACGTTCCTGCCCATTTTTTCTACGGTCTCGTAGTACTCGTCCAGACTGACACCGGAAACGTAAGCGCCGCTCCACGGAATGAAGGAAGTATCGCCGTGCTCACCGAATACGTAAGCGTGGATGTTTTTCTGGGCAATGTTGAGGTGTTCAGACAGTCCGCAGCGAAGTCTCGCGGAATCCAGCATGGTACCAGAACCAAGGATCTGGTTTTCCGGAAGTCCGGAGATCTTTGTAAACACGTAGGTCATGATATCAACCGGGTTGCTTACAATGATGTAGATGGCATTCGGAGCCGCTTTTACGATTTCCGGTGTGATGGATTTTAAGATGTTTACGTTGGTCTGGGTCAGCTCAATACGGGTCTGGCCAGGCTTTCTTGCAATACCGGAAGTAATAATTACGATATCAGAGTCCTTGGCATCCTCATACTCACCTGCGATGATGGAGACCGGATCGCGGAAGCAGGTACCCTGCGCGATATCCATAACCTCTCCCTCTACTTTTTTCTTGTTAATATCGATGAGAACAATCTCAGACGCGATGTCTTCGTTCGACAGTGTATAGGCGATCGTAGATCCAACGCTTCCAGCTCCAATGATGGTAATCTTGCTGCTCATAAATACTCCTTTCTAAAATACCCCTAGTTGGTTTTTGTGATTGATAAATTTTTCACTTTCCTTATCATAGCACTATGACAAGAATTTAACAAGTGTTTTTTTCGAGCATTTTCGTGAAATCTTTTTTCTCACTGAGCCCGTACGCTTCCAGAAGGGGTGTTCTGGATATATTTCAATACAATTATACCATTTTTTGTTCTTTTTCACAAGAATTCTTTCCAAAAACTTACAGCTTTGTCCTTCATCCCGCAGAATTCGTCTTTTTCCGCATGGTTCCCGGGTTTTTGCTTTCTGTGTTTAGTTTCACACGTCTAACTTTCGTTCGTTATATTTTTAACAACTTTTCGTCATACGGGCTTGTTTCTGTCCTTCTTTTCTACATTTTGTAGGATGTATCCGCCAAATTTCCTGTCTGATTTTCATTTCTGCTGCCGCCAGACGCAAAAAAGACACGGATTTTTCTGTTCCGTGTCTTTTTTGCTCTGTTTTTTCTGTTTTTGCTTCTATTCTTCTGTTTCACGAGCCGTTGCCGCTTCGGCAAATGCATTTCCATATTCGGCAAGCGCCTCTTTTGCATAGACGGCATCTGACCGGTACGGCACATTTCCGTTTCCGACGTGCATCGTCACGTCCGCGCCTTTTCCAAGGATCAGAACAACCTCTCCCGGTACGGCGCCAAGAATCGCCTCCCGGATTGCTGCTCCGCGGTCCATGCGGATCTGGAAGGATGCACCTTCCTTTGCTATGTACCCGCCGATCTCCTCACAGATCGCCTGCGGATCTTCGTTTCCCGGATCATCCGGTACGAGGAAAATCCGGTCCGCCCGTTTTCCGGAAATCTCACCCATATCTTTTCTGCGGTTGAATGCTTTTCCGCCCGGGGTTCCGAACACAACGCTTACGCGGCTCCCCGGGTATTCGAGTGCTACGGTATCAAACATTTTTTCAAAACTCAGGCCATTGTGCGCGAAATCCACGATCGCCGTGACCTCGCCCGCGCTGCTCTCATACGTCTCCATCCTTCCCGGAACGGTGACGCCAAGGAGGCTTTCCTTGATCAGCGAAACCGGGATTCCCATCGACCAGGCAGCCGCAATGGCAGCTACGGCATTCTCCACATTGAAGGCTCCGTGCACCGGCAGGGTAAAATCTTCCGAGAAATCCGGTCCTGCCACATGGAAATAGAATTTTCCTCTGCCCGGCTTGATATCACTCACGCGGATTACAGCATTTTCTTTCGATCCAAACGTAACGACGCGCTCACATTTTGCCGCAGCTTTCAGGATTTCCCCGATATGGTCGCTGTCCAGGTTCACGCAGGCGCAGGTGCAGCGGTCGAAGATCTTTAATTTCGACTGGAAATAATCATCAAAATCCTTGTGCTCCGTCGGGCTGATGTGGTCCTTGGAGATGTTCAGGAAAATGGCGGTATCAAAATGCGTGTTTCCGACTCTCTCGTATTTGAGCGCCTGGGAGGATACTTCCATCACCATATGGGAAAGGCCTGCATCTACGGCATTGCGCATATGACGGCACAGCTCCAGGGATTCCGGCGTGGTGAGCGTTGATGCTTCTCTCGTCTTTCCGTCGTAATATTCAATCGAACTTAACAGTGCACATCCGTTTCCGCCCTGTTTTTTCAGGCAGGCATCGAGCATCGACTGCAGGTAGTAGGCTGTCGTTGTCTTTCCTTTTGTTCCGGTCAGCGCCGTGACATGCAGCGACTTTGCCGGATAATCGTAAAACGCCTCACCCAGCACAAACTGTGCTTTTCTGGCATCGTTGACGATGAGCGCCGGAATTTCTTTTCCCGCTTCGTATTTTTTTTCACTTACATAGGCAACAGCACCGCGGTTTACGGCGTCTTTTAAGTATGCCTCTTTGAATGCAGCTCCTTTGCAGAGAAACAGCGTTCCCTGATCCGCTCCGCCCGAAAAATACGTTACGAGGGTAACGGGTCTGTCCTCTCCTTCTTTTCCTTCCGGCTCTGCAAATTCCACCAGAAGGCCTTCCTGCTCCAGAAGTTTCTTATATTCTAATACCGACTGTTTCATAGGATATCTTCCTCTCTTCTATGGGATTCTTTTTCAGCTTTCCTAAAATCCAGGCTCCATTATACCAGAATTGAAACAGCTTGTCCATCTTGCGGCACGGCTTACATCATCTGCGCATTTTTCTCAAAAAGAGAACGAAGCGTTTTTGCGCAGTACAGGTACGCCGGAACGAGAAACAGATCGGCGAGAATCCATGCCACCGGGCTTGCGAAGCAGACTGCGGTGTAACCAAAATACGGAACCAGGAAAAAGGCTACCACCGAACGGCCGATCATCTCGCAGACGCCGGCAAGGATTGCAAATTTGCTGAAGCCCATGCCCTGCACGGTAAAGCGTACGACATTGACAAGGGTCAGCGGAATGTAAAATACCATGTTGATCAGCAGCATCTGACGCGCCTGGTCGAGGATGACCGTCTCAGATGCATCTACAAAGAGAAGCGAAATCTGGCGGGACCACAGAAACATGACTCCTAAAATGACCACGGAATACACGCTTCCAATAATGGAACTTGTCAAAATACCGGTGTTGACACGATCCATCTTCTTCGCACCGACGTTCTGTCCGGCATACGTCGCCATAGTGGAGCCGAGCGCGTCGAACGGGCAGCAGCAGAACATGGAAATTTTACCGGCAGCCGTAACAGATGCAACCGCCGTGGAACCAAGGCCGTTGACAGCGGTCTGCAAAATAACACTTCCGATCGCGGTGATTGAATACTGCAGTCCCATCGGGATTCCCATATTGCACAGATTAAGCACATAATGCTTGTGCAGCTTCCAGTCCTCTCTCGTAAAAGCAAGGATAGTGAATTTTTTCTTCATATAAAAGAGACACAGGAATCCAGAGACTCCCTGCGCGATAATCGTCGCCCACGCGGTTCCCGCTACTCCCATCGGGCGGACCAGCGCAAGATCTAGCACGATATTCAGTATTGAAGAGATACCGAGGAAAATCAGTGGGGAGCGGCTGTCGCCGAGGCTCCGCATGATTGCTGATGTCTGGTTATAGAGCACCATAAGCGGAATTCCGAGGAAAATAACAAAGATGTAAGCGTATGCACCGTCCAGAATATCGGACGGGGTTTTCATCAGAATCAGAATGTCGCGGCACCAGATGCAGACAAGAACGGTCATCACCACGGAAAGAATACCGGCCAGGACGGCTCCATTTCCTACATACCGGCACAGCGCTTTCCGGTCTCCTGCCCCGAACATCTGCGCAACCGGAATTGCAAATCCGCTGCAGACTCCCATACAGAATCCCACGATCATAAAGTTGATCGAACCTGTGCTTCCAACAGCCGCGAGCGCTTTCGCGCCTAAGAATTTTCCTACAATAATCGTATCGACCATGCTGTAAAACTGCTGGAACAGCATGCCGAGCAGCAGCGGCAGTGCAAACCCCAGAATCAGTTTTACCGGGCTGCCGTTTGTCAGATCTTTTACTGCACTTTTCTTTGTTGCCATGTGATGTCCTCCCTATTGTCGTATGTTTTTGCTTCCCCTTTTTGTCGAATCTCATGCCATTTTATATCTTGTTTTCTCAGAATGCAATCCCGTAATACTGCCGAATTAAGAGACGTTTTTTCATCACTTTTACGTGTTTTTGACATGGCGGCCGCCTGTGCAGGAATTCTGTTTTTTTGCGCACGCCAAAAGCGGCTGCGGCAGGTTCCCGTTCCGGAACGCTGTGCCGCAGCCGCTTTGCTGTTCTTTCTTATTTTGCAAATTCTTTCTTTTTCCACTGAAGCAGAATCATCACAGCCACCGATGCGGTCAGAAAATCAGAAACCGGCTGGGAGGCAATAACACCGGAAAAACCGGCAAGTTTTGAAGCGCAGAAAATTACAATGGCAAAAATCACGCCCTGACGTCCTGCTGAAAGAATCATTGCTCCTGCCCCGTTTCCGATCGCCTGGAAAATACAGGTCGATGCGAGTACGATACCAACAAACGGCATACCAATGAGCTGGACGCGAAGGATCTGCTGGGCCACTGCAATGACATCCGCCTCTTTTAAGAACAGTCCCACGAGAAGCGGAGCCGCCGCACCGAGCACAACCGCCATTCCGGCACCGGTCAGCACTTCCAGGAGGAAGGCAAAGCGGATCGTCTCACTGAGACGTTTTTTATTTTTCGCTCCATAATTGTATCCGACCAGCGGCTGTCCGCCAAAAGCGAAACCGACCATCACAAGAACAGAAATCATAATAATTTTCAAAGCAATTCCCATCGCTGCAACTTTGTCCGTTCCATACGGCTGCAAAAATCGGTTCGTCAGCGTCACGCCGATGCTCTGCATGAAGTTTGTGACGGATGCCGGAATGCCGATGGCAAGAACGGCGAGCACCTCTGCTCCGGTCATTTTCAGTTTTCGGAAATCGACGGAGAGATAGCGGCATTTCTTTATCATAAAGATAACATAGAAAATATCACCGCAGATGTTGCCGATCACCGTTGCAATCGCTGCTCCGGCTGCTCCCATGCCGAGCGTGTAAATAAAGATCGGGTCAAGAATGATGTTGACAACGGCTCCCAGCATTGTTCCGATCATCGAGGCTTTTGCGAAGCCCTCGGTCCGAAGAAGATTGTTCGGCGTCAGCTGCAGGATGATAAACGGTGCGCCGAGTGCAATCCACTGGTAATAGTCCCCCGCATACTGCCACGTCGTCTCATCACAGCCAAGCAGGCCAAGGATCGGCTGTTTGGCGGCAAGCAGGATGATGCTGACCGCAATGCCGACAGCAATCGCTGCGTAAAAGCAGAATACGCTGATCCGTCTTCCGTCCTCGTACTCTTTTTTACCGAAGAGGCGCGAAATGACGGAACTGCCGCCGACGCCGAAGATGTCACCGAGTGCAATCATCAGCGTGAAAATCGGTGTGCCGAGCGATACGCCGGCAATCAGTGCCGTGTTTCCGGTCCGCGCGATGAAAAAAGTATCTACCATATTATAGATCAGCGACACGACCATGCCGAGCACGACCGGAAGTGCGAGCGTCATATATGCTTTGGACACTTTTGTTTTCTCAAATAATTCGTTTTCCATTTTGAAAACTCCCCTTTCCTCTTTTTCGGTTACAGTTCACTGGTACCCAGCAAACTGTAACCTTTTTCATTCTGGTTTATCTTAGCAGACTTTCTTGCTTTTTCTTGTGTCATATGTCACAATAAAGAAAAAGTTTTCCAAAAAATTTTTCTGTGAAAGGATTTTCCTATGAAACGAATTTTTGATCCGGCTCTGCTGGACTTTTATCTTCAGAAACATGAGATCCCATCTCTTTTCGATACCCCGGATCTCGCATTTTCTCTGTATCAGTTTGAAAAAGGCGAACGGCTCGACACGCTGAATCCGGAGGAATACCTCTCGTTCCTCGTGGACGGTTCCATCGAGATCAGCGCCAACCGCGCCGACGGCACGAGCTACCCGATCGGCTATCTCGACGGCTTTACCTGCATCGGCGATATGGAATTCTGCGGAAAACGCGATGATACGCACCAGATCGAGGCACGCACCACCGCGCTTTGTATTGTTCTGCCGCTCGCTTCCACGAAAGAGCTTCTGCTGAACGACAACCGCTTTTTACGATATCTTTTAAACTCTGTCACCGAAAAGCTGATGCTTTATTCCAGCTCCCAGTCGAATTTTTCCACGCTCGAGGAATCCTTCCTCTCTTATCTCTCAGAGCGCTGTCCGGATCAGACGTTTTCCGGCGTGGAAAAGATGGCCATGCAGCTCCACTGCAGCCGCCGCCAGCTCCAGCGGGTTTTAAAGAAGCTGCTCGAAGAAGGACAGCTTGTGAAACTTTCGAAAGGTTCTTACCGCCTCAGCTGAAAACGCCATCGCTTCCTTATTTCCACGATTCCAGGATCGATGTTCCGATCGTTCCCTCCGGCATTTTTACGCCGAAGTTCTCTGCAACGGATGCGCCGATCACAGCGAAGGTGTCCTTCGTCTCCTGAAGGCCGCTCTCCTTCATAGACGGTGAGTACGCAAGGAGCGGCACCTGTTCTCTGGTGTGGTCCGTTCCGGTATAAGTCGGGTCGTTGCCGTGGTCTGCCGTGATCAGGAGCAGATCGTCGTCTTTTAACTGCTCCAGCAGCTTTCCAAGGTTCACATCGAATTTTTCAATCTCTTTTCCGTAGCCTTCCGGGTTTCTTCTGTGGCCCCAGAGTGCATCGAAATCGACGAGGTTGACAAAGCACAGTCCGGTAAACTCTTTTCCTGCCGTCTCAATCGTCTGCTCCATGCCGTGGACGCTGCTCTTGGATTTCAGACTCTCCGTGATGCCCTCGCCGCAGAAAATATCGTTGATTTTTCCGATACTGATGACATCATATCCTGCCTCCTGCATCGCGTTGAGCACGGTTTTTCCCGTCGGTTTGACAGCGTAGTCGTGACGGTTTGCGGTGCGGACGAACTCTCCTTTTTTCTTTCCGACGTACGGTCTTGCAATGACACGGCCGACTTTCCACTCGTCTTTCATGGTCAGCTCACGGGCAATCTCGCAGTAATGATACAGCGTCTCCAGTCCCATCGTCTCCTCGTTGCCGCAGATCTGCAGTACGGAATCCGCCGAGGTATAGACAATCAGTTCTCCGTTTTCGATCTCGCGCTCTGCCAGCTCATCGAGGATCTCCGTTCCGCTCGCCGCCTTATTGCCGATGATCTTTCTGCCGGTTCGTTTTTCCAGCTCGTCGATCAGTTCTTTCGGAAATCCGTGGTCGGTGAACGTAACGAACGGCTTTGTCGTGTAAATTCCCATCATCTCCCAGTGGCCGGTCATGGTGTCTTTTCCGTTGCTCGCCTCGTTCAGTCTTCTGGCGTAACCCTTTGCCTCATCCTCTGTCACACCGCAGAGATTTCCCATGCCGAGACGGCGCAGGTTCGGGATTTCAAGGCCTCCCTGACTCTCCCAGATGTGGCCGAAGGTATTGACACCGACATCCCCAAACTTCTCCGAATCCGCCATCGCCCCGATTCCGAGAGAATCCAGGACGATCAGAAAAATACGGTTATATTTTCTCATACTCTTTACTCCTTTCTTTTTAACTCAGCTCAAACATTCCATGATAGAGCTGATAATATTTTCCTTTCTGTGTCAGAAGTGCGTCGTGGTCGCCGCGCTCTACGATATTTCCCTGCTCCAGCACCATGATCGCATTGGCGTTTCGCACGGTGCTTAAGCGGTGGGCGATGACAAATACGGTTCTGCCCTCCATGAGCTGGTCCATTCCTTTTTCGATCAGCGCCTCGGTTCTGGTGTCAACGGAGGATGTTGCCTCGTCAAGAATCAGCACCGGCGGATCGGCAACGGCGGCACGGGCAATCGCGAGAAGCTGGCGCTGGCCCTGGGAGAGGTTGGCTCCGTCGGAGGTCAGCATCGTGTCGTAGCCGTTCGGCAGACGGCGGATGAAGGAATCCGCATTCGCAATTTTGGCCGCACGTTCAATTTCTTCCTGCGTGGCATCGAGTTTTCCAAAACGGATATTTTCTGCTACGGTTCCCGTGAACAGATGGGTATCCTGCAGAACGATACCGAGGGAGTGGCGCAGAGCGTCTTTTTCGATATCTTTTACGTCAATGCCGTCGTAGACAACCGCGCCGCCCTGGACGTCGTAGAAACGGTTGATCAGGTTCGTGATCGTCGTTTTTCCGGCTCCTGTGGAACCGACAAAAGCAATTTTCTGGCCTGGTTTGGCATACAGGCTGATGTTCTTTAAGATCAGACGGTCTGCCGTGTAGCCGAAATCCACGTTTTCAAAACGCACATCGCCCTTTAATTCCGTCATCGTTCCGTCCGGGCGCTTCCATGCCCAGCGGCCTGTTGTCTCTTCGCAGACGGCAAGTGCGCCGTTCTCTTCTTTTACGTTGACCAGTTTCACTTTTCCCTCATCGATTTCCGGCTCCAGGCTCATCACGTCGAAGACACGCTCCGCACCGGCGAGCGCTGAGAGAAGGAAGTTGCTCTGCTGGGTGAACTGGTTGATCGGAAGCGCCGCCTGGCGGACAAAGACAAGGTAGCTTGCCAGGCTTCCGATATCGGCTTTTCCGTGCAGGGCGAGAAGGCCGCCGAGCACTGCCACAATCGCATAATTGACATACGAAATGCTGACAACGACAGGAACCATCGTCGCCGCATACCCCTGCGCGCCGGTTCCCGCTTTCCGGAGCTCCTCATTCTTTTTGCAGAATTCCGTAAAGCTCTCTTCTTCGTGGTGGAACACCTTGACGACTTTCTGTCCGGTGATCAGCTCCTCAATATAGCCGTTCAGTTCTCCGAGACTGTTCTGCTGCTTCGTATAATAACCCTTGCTGCGCTTTCCGCTGAACTTGATATACCAGAACATGATACCGTAGCACACCGTTACAATCAGCGAGAGCCGCCAGTTTAGGATATACAGCAAGGTCAGTGTTCCCACAATCTGGATGAAGCTCTGGATAACCATCGCAAAACTGTTGTTCAGAGCATCTGCCATCGTGTCGATATCGTTCGTGAAAAGACTCATGATATCGCCGTGGCGTCTGCTGTCGAAGAACTGCAGCGGCAGTGTCTGGACGTGTTCGAACAGATCGCGGCGGATATCAAAGACAACCTGCTGTGCTGCTTTTACCATGGTCTGCGTGTAGCCGTATGCTGCGAGTGCGCCGCACCCGAAAATGAGTGCCGTAATCAGCACGCCGCGCAGCAGTGTGTGCACATCTCCGTCCGCCAGTCCGTTGACTACCGGGCGGATCATATACGTTCCAAGGAGGTTGGCTCCCGCGCTGATTGTTACCAGTACCGCTACGACTGCGAGCATTTTTTTGTGCCGTCCCAGATAAGACAGGAAGACGCGCAGCGTGTGTTTCAGGTTCTTTGGTTTCTTTCCGCTATAAGCTCTCGCTGCCATTTTCGTCTCCTCCCTTCATCTGTGAGGCGTAAATTTCCTGATAAATCGGGTCATCCGCCAGCAGTTCAGCGTGCGTGCCGATCCGGTGTACTTTTCCGTCATCAAGAATGATGATCTGATCCGTATTCATGACGGATGTTACTCTCTGCGCAATGATAATTTTTGTGACATTCTTCCGCGCCGCCAGTGCCTCGCGGATCTTTTTCTCCGTTGCCGTGTCGACCGCACTTGTCGAATCATCGAAGATCAGGATTTTTGCCTTTCCGATCAGCGCACGCGCGATGCAGAGACGCTGCTTCTGGCCTCCGGAGAGGTTGCTTGCGCCCTGCTCGAGCACGGTGTCGAGGCCGTCCGGCATGCGGTTCAAAAATTCATCCGCACACGCCGCGCGGCATGCTTCCCAGATCTCCTCATCGGATGCATCCACATTGCCCCATTTCAGGTTTTCACGCACGGTTCCGGAGAACAGCACGTTTTTCTGCAGAATGATATTGACTGCATCGCGGAGAGCGGCAAGATCGTACGCGCGCACATCCTTTCCGCCGACGCGGACGGTGCCGCGGCTGGTATCATACAGACGCGGAATGAGCTGCACCAGCGTCGTTTTCGAAGAACCTGTTCCTCCGAGGATTCCTACCGTCTGACCAGCTTTGATCTTCAGCGTAACATCGGAGAGTGCGTACTCTTTTGCTTCTTCTTTGTATTTAAACGATACGTTGTCAAACTCCACGCTGCCCTCTGTCACTTCTGTTACACCATTTTCCGGCGAGGTGAGCACGATTTTCTCATCGAGCACCTCGACAATCCGGTGTGCGCTCGCCATGGAACGGGTCAGAAGCAGGAAGACGTTTGCAATCATCATCATCGAGTTCATGACCTGCATGACGTAGCTTAGAAATCCGGTCAGGTTTCCAACGGCAAGCTGTTTTTTCAGAATCATATTTCCGCCGAACCACAGAATCAGCACGATCGCGGTATACATGACGCTCTGAAATGCCGGCAGATTCAGCACGGCGTAGTGGAACGTCTGCTCGCTCGCTGCGGTCAGGTCGGTGTTGACCTCGTTGAATTTGTCTTCCTCGTACTCATCCCGCACGAAAGCTTTGACGGCACGGATCGCGGTCAGCCCCTCCTGGACAACGTTGTTCAGGCGGTCCACCATGGACTGCAGTTTTGTGTACATCGGGGCAACTCTCCGCACAATCAGGGAGAGAATAAAGCCAAGAAGCGGGGTACATACAAGGAATACAAATGCCAGCCGCGGATTCATATAGAATGAAAGGCCGATTCCCATAATCAGAAGCGACGGTCCGCGCGTGATCGGGCGGAAGCCGGCGCTTACCATATTCTGGATGACGGTAACATCCGTCGTCATACGGGTGATCAGGGATGATACCGCAAAGTGGTCGAGGTTGGAAAATGCATACTGCTGCATTTTCTCATACTCCGCCTTCCGGATCTCAGCTCCCCAGCCGTACGTCGCCCGCGCCGCAAAGTGCGCGTATAAAATTCCGGTCACAAGCGCACAGAGCGCGCAGATTCCCATCTGGATTCCCTTGCGGTAAATGTAAGGGATATCGCCGTTCGCAACGCCGATGTCAATCAGATTGGAAATCAGAATCGGAATAAAAAGTTCAAAACACGTTTCTACCAATACCAGCACTGCTCCGAAAATCATATCCCGCTTGTAGGGACCTGCATACGAGAGCAGACGCTTCATATCATTCATCTTCTGTCATGTCCTCCTTTTGCTGTTTTTCGGAGTCCATTTTACCATACCCCGGCACGATTTTCAACGCGCCGAAATAATCCCTTTTACCCCAAAAATCCCCTTTTCCCAACAACTTTTCTGTCGTCAGAAAAAGAGGATCGTTTTTTCACTCACGGATAACCTGAAACGTTTTCCACTTGCCCTGTTTGAATCTCCACCAGAAGATGATGCCGCGCACGGACCAGTCGAGGCACATCGCAAGAGCGATTCCCATAACGCCCATGTTCATCCAGATTGCAAAAATCACAGAGAAAATCAGGCGGACGCCGATGGTCGTGAAGAGGGAAATTCCCATTGTGAATTTTACATCTCCTGTCGCACGAAGGCCGCTTCCAAGCGGTCCGGCGTAGCAGAGTGCAATGCCGTTGAAAATATTATGCAGCAGTACCAGCCAGAGTGTCAGCCGCTTCGTCTCCTCGGACACCGCATAGAAGGAAAGGACAAACGGTGTGACTGCAAAGACAAGCGCATTCCATGCCACTCCAATGATCAGTGTGATTTTTATCAGCTTGCGGAAATAATACTCCGCCTGATCAGTATCTCCCGCGCCCATGCACTGTCCGATGACGGTGATGAATACTGGGGAAAGTGCACTGCTTGTGAGTGCCGCCATGGACCATATACTCTGGGCAATGCCGTTTGCGGCAATCTGGTAGGTACCAAACAGTGCTACCACACTGGAAAGTGCTACTTTGACGAGCTGGAAAATACCGCTCTCGATACCGTTCGGAACTGCGATACTGAGGATCGTTTTCTGGAAGCTCAAGTCTACTTTAAAAATCCACTCTTTCAGGTACTGCACCGGATTTCGCTTTGAGAAGCAGAGAACCGTGATAACAGCTGCGGAAAAGATACGCGCAATCAGCGACGGAACCGCAACGCCAGGCACACCTGTATGCAAAGCAAAGACGCCGATACAGTTTCCGACTACGTTGATCACATTCGATGCAATCGAAAGGTACATCGTCGTGCTGGTTTTTCCAAAACTGCGGTACAAAGCCGCTCCCGCATTGTAAATCGCCATTGCCGGATAGGAATATGCCGAGATACGCAGATACGTCACGCATGCCGCCATGACATCATCCTCAACCTTGCCGAACATCAAACGCATCAGCTGTTCGTTGGCAACCAGTACCACTACAGAAATAACAACCGACAGCAATACCGATGCCGTCAGAAGCTGGGAAGCTGCCGCTCCCGCCTGCTCCTTGTCCTTCTTTCCGATATACTGGCTGATGACCACCGCACCGCCGGATGCCAGCGCTGTGAACAGGTTGATAAAGATCATATTAAACGCATTGACCAGTGACACACCGGAAACCGCCGCCTCTCCGACAAATCCGATAACAAACACGTCCGCAATTCCGACCAGAGCCACCAGAAGCTGCTCTAGGAAAAGCGGAATAATCAGCTTTTTCAAATCCTGATTTGTAAACATAAAACCCCTCCTGCCATTTTTCTTTCTGTCTCTATTTTAGACATCTAACAGCTCATTTGTCTAATGCTTATTCTAAATGGCAGTTCATACGCGGATTGCATATTACACTTCACAGAAATCTCTTTTCACTTTCTCACACAGCTTGCCATACACACGCTCCACAAACCACGGCTCTGTCGATTTTTCTGCGATCTGCTCCACCGGAATCCAGCCGACTGCGCTGTTTTCATCCGGCTTGCAGCGGATTTCCTGTACCGGGTCTGCTTCCATGAGATATGTCACATTCAGATGGAGATGTGTCGTCACGTACTTTCCGCGCTTCACATGGCCGTCCACCGACAGGATTTCGAGCGAGAATGGCTGATCCGATAAGAGCTTCACCTCTTCAATCCCGGATTCCTCCTTCACTTCTCTTGCCGCCACGCTGCAAAGATCCGCATCTCCGTCCGCGTGGCCGCCGAGCCATGCCCAGGAATGGTAAATATTGTGATACGCCATCAGCACCTGCTTCCGATCCGGGCTTACGACCCAGGCGGAGACAGTCAGATGTGCGGTCTCATTTTCCCGCGTCAAAATATCGCATCCGCTCTCCATCCATTTCAGCAGAATCGCCCGATCCCGCTCTTCCTGCTCATTGTACGGACGGTATTTCCGGATCTGCCGCAGCAGGTTTTCTTTGGCTGTTTCATTCTGCATCCGTTTTCCCTCCCACTTTGATTTTAAACGATTGATAAAAAAGACCCCGGCGCCTGTATTTCTACAGACCGCCGGGGTCTCCTTACGTTTGAACACAAATCATGCTACTGCATGAATATCCTGATTCGGACAAATTCCGCTTAAATTAAGCGTTCTTCTGAGCGATAGCTGCCTGAGCTGCTGCCAGACGGGCGATCGGTACACGGAACGGTGAGCAGGAAACATAGTCCAGACCCAGTTTGTTGCAGAACTCTACGGAGCTCGGATCTCCACCGTGCTCACCGCAGATACCTACGTGCAGAGAAGAGTTAACCGGTCTTCCAAGATCGATAGCCATCTTCATCAGCTTGCCAACGCCGTCCTGATCGAGTTTTGCGAATGGATCGTTCTCGAAGATCTTAGCGTCATAGTAAGCATTCAGGAATTTACCAGCATCATCACGGGAGAATCCGTAAGTCATCTGAGTAAGGTCGTTGGTTCCGAAGCAGAAGAAGTCTGCCTCTTTTGCGATCTCATCTGCAGTCAGAGCTGCTCTCGGGATCTCGATCATGGTACCAACTTCGTATTCAAGGTCGCTGCCTGCAGCTGCGATTTCAGCGTCAGCGGTCTCTACTACGAATTTCTTAACGTATTTCAGCTCTTTGATATCGCCAACAAGTGGGATCATGATTTCCGGTTTTACATTCCAATCCGGATGAGCTTTCTTCACGTTGATGGCTGCGCGGATTACTGCGCTTGTCTGCATCTTAGCGATTTCCGGATAAGTTACAGCAAGACGGCATCCACGATGACCCATCATCGGGTTGAACTCATGCAGACCAGCGATGATTGCTTTGATCTGCTCAACAGATTTGCCCTGTGCGTCAGCCAGTTTCTTGATGTCCTCTTCCTCAGTCGGAACGAACTCATGAAGCGGCGGATCCAGGAAACGGATGGTAACCGGGTTGCCTTCCAGAGCTTCATACAGCTTCTCGAAGTCTCCCTGCTGCTCCGGAAGGATCTTAGCAAGTGCTGCTTCTCTCTCTTCTACGGTCTCAGCACAGATCATCTCACGGAATGCATCGATTCTGTTGCCTTCGAAGAACATATGCTCTGTACGGCAAAGACCAATACCTTCTGCGCCAAGCTCACGAGCTTTTTTAGCGTCTGCCGGAGTATCAGCGTTTGTACGAACTTTCATGGTTCTGTATTTATCTGCCCAGCCCATGATTCTTCCGAACTCGCCAGCGATGGTAGCGTCTACGGTCGGGATCAGTCCGTCATAGATGCATCCTGTAGAACCATCCAGAGAGATGCAGTCTCCCTCGTGGAACTCTTTGCCAGCCAGTGTGAATTTCTTGTTTGCCTCGTCCATTACGATATCACCGCAACCGGATACACAGCAGGTTCCCATACCACGGGCAACTACGGCTGCGTGGGAAGTCATACCACCACGAACAGTCAGGATACCCTGTGCAGATTTCATACCTGTGATATCTTCTGGGGATGTCTCAAGACGAACCAGAACAACTTTTTCTCCTCTTTCAGCCCATGCAACAGCGTCATCAGCTGTGAAGACGATTTTACCGCAAGCAGCTCCCGGAGATGCTCCCAGTGCTTTTGCCATTGGAGTAGCCTCTTTCAGTGCTTTTGCATCGAACTGCGGATGAAGCAGAGAGTCAAGGTTACGAGGATCGATCATTGCAACTGCCTCTTCCTCTGTTCTCATTCCCTCATCTACAAGGTCGCAGGCGATTTTCAGAGCAGCTTTTGCTGTTCTCTTACCGTTACGTGTCTGCAGCATGTACAGTTTACCGTGCTCAACAGTGAACTCCATGTCCTGCATATCTCTGTAATGTGTCTCCAGAGTTTTGCAAACATCTTTGAACTGTTTGAAAGCTTCCGGGAATTTTTCTTCCATCTCGGAAATGTGCATAGGTGTACGAACACCGGCAACTACGTCCTCGCCCTGTGCGTTGGTAAGGAACTCACCGAACAGTCCGTTCTCTCCTGTAGCAGGGTCACGAGTGAAGGCAACACCTGTACCACAGTCATCTCCCATGTTTCCGAATGCCATCATCTGTACGTTAACAGCGGTACCCCAGGAATACGGGATGTCGTTGTCACGACGATAAACGTTTGCTCTCGGGTTGTCCCAGGAACGGAATACGGCTTTTACAGCCTCCATCAGCTGTACCTTAGGATCGGTCGGGAAATCCTCACCGATTTTAGCTTTGTACTCAGCTTTGAACTGCTCAGCCAGTTTTTTGAGGTCATCTGCGTCAAGATCTACGTCCTGTTTTACGCCTTTCTCCTCTTTCATCTTGTCGATCAGCTCTTCGAAGTATTTTTTACCAACTTCCATAACTACGTCAGAGAACATCTGAATGAATCTTCTGTAGCAGTCCCAAGCCCAACGTGGGTTGCCGGAAGCCTGTGACAGAGTTTCAACAACCTCTTCGTTCAGACCAAGGTTCAGGATGGTATCCATCATACCTGGCATGGAAGCTCTTGCTCCGGAACGTACAGAAACGAGCAGCGGATTCTTAGCGTCTCCGAATTTCTTTCCTGTGATTCCTTCCATTTTATCGATTGCTTCCATGATCTGACCCATGATCTCGTCGTTGATCTGTCTGCCATCCTCATAGTACTGTGTACAAGCCTCGGTTGTTACCGTGAATCCCTGTGGTACAGGAAGTCCCAGGTTTGTCATCTCAGCCAGGTTTGCGCCTTTTCCACCGAGAAGGTTACGCATGTCTGCATTACCTTCAGTGAACATGTAAACCCATTTTGCCATTGTTACTTTTCCTCCTACTTGTAATTTTGATAGGTTATAGTAAAGTATTTCCAGATTGCCCTGGATGATACGTTCACCCTATACTGATTGCACCGAAAATGAAGATATCCTCGGGGCGCACACATTTATTTTACCATAAGAATATCTTTAGTCAATAAAAATATGGCAAATTTTCGGTATTTTTTTTAATTTACAGTTCACTCGTGTGTTCTGGCGGGCAAATTTCATGCTTGCATGAAATTTTGTTTGCAAGAACACACGAAGGGAGCGCCGAGAAATGAGCAAAAGGAGCTGCGCAGCAGCGGAAAGCGCTGAAAGCGCAGTTTTGCGAATGGCGCGGGTGAACTGTATCGTCTGTGTCCCTCTTGTGTCCTATTATATCAGCTTTTGGTTACTTTTTACAGGGTTTTTTGTAATTTTCGCGTAAAAAAAGAAGTATCGCACAATTTTTTTCATTTTACGATACTTCTTCTTCTATTTTTCCCGGTAAATTTTCGGAATTGTTCGATTTTATGCTTTCAAAATTACGGTTTTGATTACGAAATACAGCAGCACAATCACACCGAGTACGATACGGTACCAGCCGAAGGCTTTGAAATCGTGCTTCTTGATGTACTGCATCAGGAATTTGATGGCAAAAATCGATACCGCAAATGCCACCAGCATGCCGACGATCATGATCGCCACCTCAACACCGGTAAAGGCAAAGCCGTGTTTTACCAGTTTTAAAAGGCTCGCGCCGAACATAACCGGAACGGCAAGGAAAAACGTGTACTCCGATGCGAGCTCTCTCGAGCATCCCAGCAGGATACCGCCGATGATGGTTGCCCCCGAACGGGAAGTTCCCGGTACGATGGAAAGGAGCTGGAAAACACCGATATACAGTGCATTTTTCCAGGTAATTTCTTTGATTTTCGTTGCAGACGGAGTTCTCGTCTTGTTGTAATTTTCAATAACGATGAATAACACACCATAGATAATCAGCATCAGGGCTACAACCACGTAATTCATCAGATGTGCCTCGATCCAGTCGTTGAATGCCAGACCAATGACAGCTGCCGGCAGGCATGATACAACAATCTTAAACCACATGATGATTTTGTCCAGATAACAGTAATTGTCTACAAAGTTCTGAACAGCGCCAAATACCTTGTTGTCGCTTGGATTGGCAAAATAGCTCCGGCTTCTGGCTTTACTTTTACCATGAAACGGCCAGAGATCCCAGAAATAGATGACGACAACCGCAAGGATTGCACCGAGCTGGATGACAACTTCAAAAACATTCTTGAAATCAGCTGTCACATTCAGCTTAATAAACTCATCTACCAGAATCATGTGGCCGGTGCTGCTGATCGGAAGCCACTCGGTAATGCCCTCTACGATACCCAGCAGGATAACCTTTAACCACTCAATGATGTTCATACGATATGTACCTTTCTCTTTTTGAATTGGATGCCCTTTTCTGGCATTCTATTAAAAATCTATCATACTTATGCTAAAAACACAAGCGCGTCACGTTTTCTTTTTTTGTAAAATCCATTCAAACCCACATTCGGCCAAAAAAGCTCTCTGCCGCTTTGTTTCTGCAGCAGAGAGCTTTTCTTTGCTTTATGCTTCTATCATGCTTATCTCTTGTCGATCGTTGCGATATCGATCAGGGTCAGCTTCTTCACATCTGTATTTTCCAGACTGGTTACGAGTGCGGTTGCGGTATCCAGAGAGGTCAGTACGTTGACACCTGTCTCGATCGCGTTCCGGCGGATGACGAATCCGTCTTTGGAGTGCTCAACACCCTGGGACGGAGTATCGATGACGAGATCGATCTTGTGGCCGAGGATCAGGTCCATCAGGTTCGGGGACGGCTGCTCGATCTTGTTGGTGCGGATCGCATTGACGCCGTTCTCGTTCAGGGCTTTCGCGGTATTTCTCGTCGCATAGATCTTGTAGCCGAGAGCCTGGAATCTCTGTGCGATCGGAACGATATCCTCTTTATCCTCATCCTTTACGGTGATGATCATGTTTTTATATTTCGGCAGGTTGATTCCGGCGCCGAGGAATGCTTTGTAAAGAGCCTCGTTGAAGGTCTTTGCAATACCAAGGCACTCACCGGTGGATTTCATCTCCGGTCCAAGGGCGATATCTGCGCCGCGGATCTTCTCGAAGGAGAATACCGGCATCTTGATGGCAATGTAATCTGCCTCTCTCTGCAGTCCCGGCTCGTAGCCAAGCTCGCGGATCGTGTGGCCGAGGATGACTTTCGTTGCCAGCGGCACGATCGGGATTCCGGTTACCTTGCTGATGTATGGCACGGTACGAGAAGAACGCGGGTTGACCTCGATGACGTAAACATCCTCACCGCATACGATGAACTGGATGTTGATCATACCGATGACATGCAGGGATCTTGCCAGACGTTTCGTATACTCTACGATAGTGTCTTTTGCATGCTGGCTGATGCTCTGTGCCGGATAAACGGAGATACTGTCTCCGGAGTGAACGCCGGCGCGCTCGATGTGCTCCATGATACCAGGAATCAGAATATCGGTGCCGTCGCAGACTGCATCAACCTCGATCTCCTTGCCCTGCAGATATTTATCAACCAGGATCGGATGCTCCTGTGCGATCCGGTTGATGATGCCGATAAATTCATCGACGTCCTCATCGCTGATGGCGATCTGCATACCCTGTCCTCCAAGGACGTAGGACGGGCGGACGAGTACCGGATAGCCGAGCTCGTTGGCTGCTTTTTTCGCCTCTTCTGCGGTGAATACGGTGTGTCCCTTCGGACGCGGGATTTCACACTGCTCCAGGATCTCATCGAACAGCTCACGGTCCTCTGCGGCATCTACGTTCTCTGCAGATGTTCCAAGGATCGGCACACCCATTTTCAGGAGTGCTTCGGTCAGCTTGATCGCGGTCTGGCCGCCGAACTGTACAACGGCTCCGTCCGGATGCTCGATGTTGACGATATTTTCTACATCTTCCGGTGTCAGCGGCTCGAAATACAGTTTATCTGCGATATCGAAGTCGGTGCTGACGGTCTCCGGGTTGTTGTTGATGATGATGGTCTCATAGCCCTCTTTCTTGAATGCCCAGGTACAATGTACGGAGCAGAAGTCAAACTCGATACCCTGTCCGATACGGATCGGGCCGGAACCAAGGACGAGGACTTTCTTTCTGTCGTTTGTCTCGACAGCTTCGTTTTCGCCGCCGTATACGGAATAGTAATACGGTGTGGTTGCTGCGAACTCAGCGGCACAGGTATCTACCATCTTGTAAGCTGCGGTGATATCATACTGTTTTCTTAACGCTTTTACTTCTTCTTCGGTCTTTCCTGCCAGTTTTGCCACCAGGTAATCCGGGAACTCAAGGCGTTTTGCTTCGCGCAGCAGATCCTCATCCAGCTCTTTGGCCTGTAATGCCTGCTCCATCTCAACGAGGATAGCCAGCTTATCGATGAACCATACATCGATTTTGGTGATCTCGTGGATCTCGTCGTAGGAGATGCCCTGACGAATCGCCTCTGCGATTCTCCAGATTCTCATATCATCTACGATGTGAAGCTCTTCGATCAGCTCGTCTTTGGACAAGTGGCTGAAGTCATAGGACATCAGGGAATCTACGTGCTGTTCCAGGGAACGGATGGCTTTCATCAGCGCGCCCTCGAAGTTGTTGCAGATACTCATAACCTCACCGGTTGCCTTCATCTGTGTGGTCAGGGTACGTTTTGCACTGATAAACTTATCGAACGGCAGACGCGGGATTTTTACAACACAGTAATCCAGCATCGGCTCGAAGCTTGCGTAGGTTTTTCCGGTAATGGCGTTCGGGATCTCATCCAGAGTGTAGCCAAGTGCGATCTTTGCAGCAACCTTTGCAATCGGATAACCGGTCGCTTTGGAAGCCAGTGCGGAAGAACGGCTGACACGCGGATTTACCTCGATAACACAGTACTCGAAGCTGTCCGGATTCAACGCATACTGTACGTTGCATCCGCCGGTGATGCCGAGCTCGGTGATGATGTTGAGTGCGGAAGTACGCAGCATCTGATACTCTTTATCTCCCAGGGTCTGGGACGGTGCTACGACAATACTGTCTCCGGTGTGAACGCCGACCGGGTCGATGTTCTCCATGTTGCAGACGGTGATGCAGTTTCCTACGCTGTCCCGCATTACCTCGTACTCGATCTCTTTCCATCCGGCGATACATCTTTCAACGAGTACTTCGCCGACACGGGAAAGACGGAGTCCGTTCGAGAGGATCTCGATCAGCTCTTCTTCGTTGTAAGCGATACCGCCGCCGCTTCCGCCGAGGGTGTAAGCCGGACGCAGTACAACCGGATAACCGATCTTGTTGGTGAAATCGATACCAGCCTGTACATCATGGACAACCAGGGATGCCGCTACCGGCTCGCCGATTTTTTCCATGGTATCTTTGAATTCCTGACGGTCCTCTGCTTTTTTGATGGTCTGTGCTGTGGTACCGATCAGGCGTACGTTGTTTTCTTTTAAGAAGCCTTTTTCTTCGAGTTCCATCGCAAGGTTCAGTCCTGCCTGGCCTCCCAGAGTCGGAAGAACGCTGTCCGGTTTTTCCTTCTGGATGAGCTGCTCTACCACTTCTACGGTCAGCGGCTCGATGTAAACGCGGTCTGCGATGTCTTTATCGGTCATGATGGTTGCCGGGTTGGAGTTCAGAAGAACAACTTCCATTCCCTCTTCTTTCAGGGAACGGCACGCCTGTGTTCCTGCGTAGTCGAACTCTGCTGCCTGTCCGATGACGATCGGACCGGAACCGATAACCAGAACTTTTTTAATATTCGGATTCTTTGGCATTATTTGTTACCTCCCATCATCTCAAGGAATCGATCAAACAGGTATCCGGAATCCTGCGGGCCAGGGCATGCCTCCGGATGGAACTGTACGGTAAAGATGTTTTTGCCGACGTATTTGAGTCCCTCGTTGGTGCCGTCGTTGACGTTCACAAAGGCCGGAACTGCCACATTCGGATCCAGGGTATCGGTATCTACGACATAGCCGTGGTTCTGGGAAGAAATGTAAACTCTTCCGGTTGCAAGGTCCTTGACCGGGTGGTTTCCGCCGCGGTGGCCGTATTTCATCTTGTGGGTATCTGCGCCGGTAGCCAGTGCCATCAGCTGATGTCCAAGACAGATTGCAAAGATCGGTACATTGGAATCGTACAGTTTTTTAATCTCTTTGATAATGGATACGCACTCTTTCGGATCTCCAGGGCCGTTGGACAGCATGATTCCGTCCGGATTTGCTGCGAGGATCTCTTCTGCTGTAGTAAGCGCCGGATAAATGGTCACTTCGCATCCGCGCTCATTTAAGGAACGTGCGATGTTGTTCTTTGCGCCAAGATCCAGAAGTGCAACTTTAAAGCCTTCTCCTTTTAAAACTGATTTTTCAGAGCAGGTTACCTTTTCTACAACTTTTCCGGTATTATACGCTTTTAATTTTGGAATAATTTCATCGAGGTGATAATTTTCGTTGGTCGTGATCATACCGTTCATGGTACCTTTTTCACGAAGAATTTTGGTAAGAGCACGAGTATCGATTCCGGCGATTCCGGGAATATCGAACTTTTTCAGGAAATTCTGAATGGTGTCCTGGCAACGGAAGTTGCTGGGGAGACGGGATAATTCTCTTACAATATAGCCATCCGGCCAGGGTCTTAAGGACTCCTGATCATCATAACAAATTCCATAGTTTCCAATAAGAGGATACGTCATACATACTGCCTGTCCCGCATAGGATGGGTCGGTCAGCACTTCGAGATATCCAGTCATGGATGTATTAAATACGATTTCACTGATCACTTCTTTTTGTGAACCAATGCTGGTTCCGGTAAAGACATGCCCGTCTTCTAAGATTAGAAAAGCTTTCATCATTCCACCGTTTTCCTTTCTTTTTCGTTCGGTTTTAGGTTTGCATAAGATATGCGTCTCATACTTTAATCTTTCAGATTCTATCACAACCAGGGAAACATTTCAACTATTTTTGTCGAATTACGGAAATTTCTTTTCTGGAAAAATAAAAATACCCTGACGGAAAGTTTTCACACTTCCCATCAGGGCAATCCGAATTGGTCCACCGGACCAATTCTTGATACGCAAAGCGAAAAAATAATGCAGGAGATGGGACTTGAACCCACACGATCTTGCGACCACAGGCACCTGAAGCCTGCGCGTCTGCCAATTCCGCCACTCCTGCATTTCTTAGTTGTCTTAGCGGTTGTCCGCTTGACAAGATAGATAATAACAGCTTTCCAAAGAAAAGTCAACACCTTTTTTGAAAAAATTTTAATTTTTTTGATTTTATGAAAAATATGGATAATAGCGATAATTTTAAACAACTTTACACTGTCTGAGATTCGTCTGTTTTTCTTTCCCCGTCTGCACATCTTCTTCGCACAGAAATAAAAAGACCCTGCCGGGAAGTTTCTGCATCATTCCCGGCAGGGTAATCCGAATTGGTCCACCGGACCAATTCTTGATACGCAAAGCGAAAAAATAATGCAGGAGATGGGACTTGAACCCACACGATCTTGCGACCACAGGCACCTGAAGCCTGCGCGTCTGCCAATTCCGCCACTCCTGCATTTCTTGTCTTGCAGCTCTCATGTGCCGCTCAACAAAACATATATTACCAGATGATTCCGAATCTGTCAACAGCTTTTTTCAAATTTTTTCAAAAAATTTCAAATTTTCTTTTTTGCCCCGAAAAGCCCGCCATCCGCAGGGCTTTTCGTGAGATCCTGCATCACCTGGACTCCCGGCAGGAAATTGCCGTCAGCAGCGCAAGTCCGAAGAAAATACAGAAATCAGAAACATTGAACACAAGTCTGCGGAACTTCTCCGGTCCAAACCGGAAGCTGACATAGTCGGTCACGTAACCTCTCTTATGCCGGTCATACCAGTTCGACATGCCGCCGCCAATCGTAAGCGCAAGCCCAAGCTTCTTCGCCTTACACTTACGTCTGCCCGCCAGCGCTCCGAGACGCGCCCACAGTCCGGACAGCAAAAAGAAGGTGAGAATTTCCACCTTCTTCGTGCTGTCCGCGAAGCCGCCGCCCGCTACGCCGCGGTTATGACATTTCCGCAGGACAATATGTCCTTTGCAGACCGGGATCTGCTCATTTTCCTTTAACTCCTCTTCTGCCTTCTTTTTCAGGCATCCGTCTGCAAGGAAAACCGCTCCCGGCAGCAGGGTCCAGATCATTCCTCTTCCGGTACCTCTGCTTCTTTTTCAGGCTCTTCTTCCGGCGCTGCTGCTTCGGTTTCTTCTGCTTTTTCTTCCGGTTCTACGTGTACAAACTCGGCATCCTCCGGCTCATCTTCCTTCTCCGGCATAGCAGCACCGCAGCGCATGCAGAAAGCTGCATCTTTCGGAACACTTGCGCCGCAGGCCGGGCATACGATGCGGCCTCTCTTGTTTGCCACATCTTCCTTGCAGTCTGCAATCTCTTTTTCCAGATCGGTGATATCTTTGCAGAAGCCGGCAAGATTCTCGTCGAATGCTTCGCCGTTCAAATAGCGGTTGTAGATGATCTGTCCGATATCCTGGTAATTCTTCTCAATCTGATCCTCGAGCGCATGCTGACGGGTGCGGATCTTCTGAATTTCTACGAATTCATCTGTTTTCTTTCCCACAGTATCCACTGTTTTTTTCAGTGTTTTACTTAAATTTCCAAAAAAATCCTCTGCCATAGTTAAAACCCTCTCTTTCTTATCTCTTATTTCAAGAAAACGCCAGTTTCACGTCTGCTCCGCTGTGTTTTCCAGTTACCTTATTTCTGCTCTAACTTTGGAACTTCCTGGCCGCGCAGGAGAATCGTCGGCCCGCCGGTCTTTTCAATATAGTCTTTTGTGATGATAACCTCTCCGATGCTGCTGTCCTTTGGAATCTCATACATGATATCCAGCATGAAATCCTCGATGATCGAACGGAGTGCTCTCGCACCGGTATCTTTTTCCAGCGCTTTTCTTGCAATAGAGCGAAGTGCATCATCATCAAATTCCAGTTTCACCTCGTCGAGTTCGAGCAGTCTCTTATACTGCTTCAGGATCGCATTTTTCGGTTCTTTTAAGATCTCGACCAGCATATCCTCATTGAGACTCTCCAGCGTAAATACGATCGGCAGACGGCCAAGGAACTCCGGCACCATACCGAAAGTCCGAAGGTCTTCTAAGGTCACCTGTGACAGCAGGTTCTTATCCCCATCATACTTGTCCTTCAGATCCGCCTGGAAGCCAATGGAAGCTGTCTTGTTCAGACGCTCCTTGATGATGTCCGTCAGATCCGGGAAGGCACCGCCGCAGATAAAGAGAATGTTTCTGGTATTGACGGTCTCGAGCGGAACCATCGCATTTTTGCTGTTGGCTCCCACCGGAACTTCGATGTCGCTGCCCTCGAGGAGCTTCAGCATTCCCTGCTGTACGGCTTCTCCGCTGACGTCTCTCTGGTTTGTATTTTTCTTTTTCGCAATCTTGTCGATCTCGTCGATGAAGATAATACCGTGCTCCGCGCGCTCCACATCGTTGTCTGCGGCCGCTAAAAGCTTAGATACCACGCTTTCAATATCATCGCCGATATAACCCGCTTCGGTAAGGGATGTGGCGTCCGTGATGGCAAGCGGCACATCTAAGAGGCGTGCCAGTGTCTGCACCAGATACGTTTTTCCGGAACCGGTCGGTCCGATCATCAGCATGTTGGATTTTTCGATCTCGATATTTCCGTCCTGCGGTGCAAAGACACGTTTGTAATGGTTGTAAACGGCAACCGACATGACTTTCTTTGCACGTTCCTGGCCGATGACGTATTCGTCAAGCATCGCCTTGATCCGGTGCGGCGGCGGAATGTCCTTGATGGAAAATTCTTTTGTTTTCTTCTTTTCTTCTTTTTTCTTTACCCGCTGCCGGTTCGGGATCTGGTTGGAAAGCCCGGAGAGATCGAACATGCCGATATTCGGCATGTTGTTCATATTATTCATCATCTCATTGATCTGGCCCGGGTTCTGGTTCATGGTATCAAAGCTCTTCTGCATGCAGTCCGGGCAGATATTGATGTTTCCCGGAAGGGTAATCATCTTTCCGGCTTTGCTCTCCGGTCTGCGGCACATGAAGCAGACTTTTTCATAAGTATCTTCTGTATGATGGTCAGAGCTTTTTGTTTCCGCCTTCGTTTCGTCCGCGGTACCGTCCACTCTGTCTTTCTCTTCTGACATGATTTTTCAAATTCCTTTCTGTAATAGATCGCTTGGTCTAGCTTGATTATAGCCCAAAAGCCATAGGGTCACAAGTAAAAACTTTCTTAAAAATTACCAACTTTTTTAAGAATTTTACGAATTCAAAAAATTATATCAAAAAATGCAGAAAAAGGCGGACAGCCAGGCGTTCATATTCCTGTGCTGTCCGTCTTTTTTCTCTTAGGAAATAGTTATTTCGAGTTTTTATCTGTTGCCAAACGGATTCTGAATACCCTGGTCATTCTGATCGGAGCTTCCGGTTCCATCGTTTGTGGTTCCGTTGCTGCTTCCGCTCGTCTGCGGCATATCTGCTGCAGAGCCAAGGGTCAGCGTCAGTGTTACTTCTTTGTACTCACCGTTATCCGCGCGCTGTACGGTGACATCTACAGTCTCGCCTGCCGCATAATAGGTCAGTGTCTCTTTTAAGCCTTTGGCGTTCGAGATGCTTCTTCCATCAAACGTGGTGATAACATCGCCTTTCTTGAAGCCCGCATCGGCTGCCGGGCTGCCGTCCACAACGCTCATGATGCAGACACCGGTCGGAATACCGTAGTTCTGGGAAACATCTGCGCTGACATCCGCCATGTTAATTCCGATATAAGCGGCCTCATCATCGCTGACTTTGTATCTTGTTGTCAGGTTCATCAGGTTCTGCAGAATCGGCTCCGCTTTCGAAATCGGGATCGCAAAGCCCATGCCCTCGACCTGTGTGGAACTGTATTTTGCTTCGTTAATGCCGATCAGCTCACCGTTCATGTTCAGAAGGGCGCCGCCGCTGTTTCCAGGGTTGATGGCTGCATCGGTCTGGATCAGTCCCTCAGAAGTAATCGTCTCGCCGGTACTCTCATCCTGACTGGAGATCGTACGGTCTTTTGCACTGATATATCCGCTCGTCAGGGACTGGCCGGTTCCCAGTGCATTTCCGATTGCCACAACCTGATCACCGACCTCAAGGTCATCGGAATTTCCCATCACGGCAATTTTGATCTGGCTCTTTGTCTCGTCCTTGATGTCGGAAAGTTTTACTGCAACAACAGCAAGGTCATTGTCCGCATCGGTACCTTTGATCTGGCCTTCTACCGTCTCATCGTCGATAAAGCTGACGGAAAGAGACGTTGCACCGCTGACAACGTGGTTGTTTGTCGCAATCAGGAGCTCATCGTCGTTCTGTCCGACAATAACTCCGGTTCCGCTTGCAGGAACTTCCTGGCTTGTGGTTCCGAAGAATGTCTCAACTTCTTCCACCGTTGTCGTAGAAATTGCTACCAGAGACGGCATCGCACTCGATGCAACATCTTTCACGGACATCTCGCCGGTTGCTTTTACGGTATCGGAGGTATCACTGCTGTCTGCTGCCGTTGTTGTGGTGGTCGTCGGAATTGTAACTTCCTGCTTCTGCTCTGTTGCTGTACCTATCACTTTCGTACCGACTGCTGCAGTCCCAATGAAAACACCGCCTGCCACGAGTCCGAAGCACGCTGCCATGGCAAGTGTCATGCCCCATTTTTTTGCGGATGACATTGGTTTTTTCGCTTTCTTTTTGTGATCCTGCGGCTGCGGAACGGCAGAAAACTGTGGTTTTTCCTGCTTCGGAGCACTCTGTGTCTGTGACTGGTACTGATAATGTTCTGTCTTTGCAGAAGATGTCTGCTCTGCCTTTGCCTCCGACGAGTCCGGTTTTCCGGTGTAGGAAGCGCTGTTATTCTCCTCGCCGGTCTTTCCGCTGATTTTCGGATTCACCCAGCTGTAGGTTGTCGTTTTCTTTTCTTCCGTCTTCGGCGCTTCTGCGGTTTCCTGCGGTTTTTCCGTCTCTGCTGCGCTCTGCTCTGCTGTCGTTTCTGCTTTTACTTCTTCTGTATGCTCTGCAGCTTTGGTTTCCTCTGCTGCCTCACCATTTATTTCTTCTTTTTTGAATTCTTCACTCATGGCTGATCCCTCTTTCTCTTTTCTATCTCAGGCACCAATACACAGTGCTCTTATTTCTTTCTTCATTTTCTACTGCCTATTGTACGTTAGAATTGTGTTGAAACTGTGATAATTTTGAAAAAAGAGGAATTTTATGCTGCGGTTTTTATTCTACCGTAACCGATTTCGCCAAGTTTCTCGGTTTATCCACATCGAGGCCTCTGCCGATCGATACGTAGTAGCCAAAGAGCTGCAGCGGAATGATCGCCAGGGAGTTTGCAAAAATCGGATTTGTCTCCGGCAGGTAAACTACGTAGTCGGCTACTTTTTCCACTTCTGTATTGCCAACGGTCGTTACCGCCATGACAAACGCGCCTCGTGTCTTCACTTCCTGAATATTGCTGATCGTTTTCTTGTAGAGCTCCGGCTGGGTCAGCACGGCTACGACAAGGCGTCCGTCCTCAATCAGGGAAATGGTTCCGTGTTTCAGCTCACCGGCTGCATACGCCTCGGAGTGGATGTAGGAAATCTCTTTCAGCTTCAGGGAGCCCTCCATCGAGATTGCATAGTCGATGCCGCGTCCGATGAAAAAGACGTGTTCTGCCGCAAGATAACGGTTGGCAAAACGCTGTACGTTCTCCTTATGGGACAGCAGCAGGGAAATCTGCTCCGGCAGGCGCTCAAGGCTCTGGATCATCGCATCGAAGTCATTCTGCGAAACGGTTCCGCGTACTTTGGCAAACTTCATCGCCAGAAGATACTGCGCGATAAGCTGTGTGCTGTACGCTTTCGTTGTCGCAACAGCGATCTCCGGACCGGCCCAGGTGTACATGACATTGTCTGCCTCTCTTGCAATCGAACTTCCAACTACGTTTACGATGCCAAGGGTACGCACGCCCTTTTCTTTTGCAAGGCGGAGAGCCGCGAGGGTATCGGCCGTCTCACCCGACTGGCTGACGATGACCACGAGCGTATTTTCCGGCAGAATCGGATCACGGTAGCGGAATTCGCTTGCCAGATCTACCTCAACCGGGATTCTTGCCAGCTTTTCGAAGATGTATTTTGAGGTTACACCGGTGTGGTATGCGGAACCGCAGGCAACGATAAAGATTTTGCGGATCGCGCGGATCTCCTCATCAGTCATGCCGAGTTCTTCGATCACAACATCACCGTTCTTAATACGCGGCGTCAGGGTATCTTTTACGGCTTTTGGCTGCTCATGCATCTCTTTCAGCATGAAATGCTCATAGCCGCCTTTTTCTGCCGCATTCATATCCCAGTCGATGTGGGTTGCCTCTTTCTCCAGCTCCTCCTCGTCAATATTGTAGAAGTGAAGGCCATCGCGGGTCAGTTTCACGATCTCCTCATTTTCCAGAAAATAGACATCTCTTGTATATTTCAGGACAGCCGGAACGTCGGATGCAATCAGGTTTCCGCTCTTACTTGTACCAACGATCAGCGGACTGTCTTTACGGACCGCATACACCTCATCCGGATAGTCGCGGAACAGGATACCCAGTGCATACGATCCCTCCATGCGGTGCATAACCTTTGTGATCGTTGCAAGCGGATCGCCGTTATAATAGTAATCCAGCATATGGGCAATTACCTCGGTATCTGTCTCCGAAAGGAACTCATATCCTTTGGACATCAGTTTTTTCTTTAATTTCAGATAATTCTCAATAATTCCATTGTGTACAACGACAATCGAGTGGTCTTTATTGAAATGCGGATGTGCATTCAGATCGGAAGGTGCCCCATGCGTTGCCCATCTCGTATGTCCGATTCCTACGGTACCCGGAAGTGTCGCTCCATTTTGTGTCATTTCCTCAAGCACCTTCAAACGGCCCATTGCTTTCTGCATCTGAATTTTGTTTCCATCGTATACAGCAATTCCGGCCGAATCGTATCCGCGGTACTCCAGCTTTGACAATCCGTCCAGCAGCACCGGGGCAGCCTGGCAGGTTCCAATATATCCAACAATTCCACACATAGATTTTTTCCTCCTAACAGCAAAAGGCGGCACCCTTGTTCTGTTTTCAGGTTATGCCGCCTTCTAATTTCTTGTTCTTTACTTTTTTACCACGCTGCTCCGTTCTCTGTCAACCTTATGGAGCATTTCGTATTTACTTACAAAATCTTTTTATTTTTGTTTTTTACTTTCACTTATCTTCTATTTCGTTTTTTTCTTATCTTTCCGTGATATTCCCACCACGTTTTGTTTGAGGTACACCAGCGGATCACACCGTCCGGAAGGCTTTTGTATCGTTTTCCGAGGAAGTATCCCACATATTTGAATCCGCTTTGAAAAAATAACGTGACGAGCAGCCACGGCTTATGAATTTTGCAGACGTAGGATGCCGATTTTTTCACCATACGGATTCCCTCACCCTCAGACGGATACGCATCAAAGATCTCCGGATGCTGTGCCTGGGATACACCGAGGTCGAAATTGCGGTGAAGCTGTGCCATGCAGCCGTAATTGTGGGAATGTACCACCTTCGCATCTGCCGCATAGGCAATCGCATAGCCCGCCTGCACAAGATGCCCGGCATAGATCATATCTTCGTTAAACAAGGTGCTTTCTACAAATCCACCCAGCTCTTCATATGTCCTGCGGTCATACATTGCACAGACATTGGAGCAGAAAAAAGTCTTAACACCAAGTTTTGGCAGATCACCGGCATCCTTGATATCACTCTCCTCCGGATAGTTAAAGCCTCTCGTAAACCGTTCCAGTGTACGGCAGTCATCCCGCGGAAGCTGCCGCGCATAGGCCGCCTTCACATGCGGCAGTGAAAATTTTTCCACCAGATGTTCCACGCACGCATTGTCGTACGGCATGGCATCCTGGGTCATAAAAAGCAGAAGATCCGCATCCGAACTTTCTGCCATCGCCCTTCTCGTTCCGCCGTGGTCAAATTCGCTTGGCCGGATATGCTCTACCATAATTTTATCCGATAACTGCTCCCACGCCGGGTTCCAGAACTTTTTCCCTGTGTTTACAACCCGGATCGACCGGATCGGGTAAGTCTGTTCCAAAAGGCGGGGCAGAAGTTCTGCGAACTCCTGCCCTGGTTTATACGTTGGTATCATAACATCAACGGTATAGAATTTCATGTCTGGTTTTCTCCCTCGTATTTAGTCGCCTGCGATCACCGAATCTGCCTCTGCACCAGGCCCCTGGTTCAGCACATAGCCGATCATATCTTCATCGTAACCGCTCTTTCTTGCAATGTAGTCGCTGTACTCTGTAACAGCCGCAGACGGTTCATACGAAAGACCCGGATACAGATATTCATGCAGCTCTCTTACATTGAACTCCAGCGTAACCGGAATTACAACATCCTCACCAAGGGCATTCACTACATTTTCACCATAGCAGAGCTGGAACGGATAGGCATAGGAGGTTCCCATCGTATACGTTACCGCATGCATACCAAGTTCCAGGATTTCATTCTTGGTAAGACTGGTGCTGACATTTCCCATCACCTTGTCCAGAATTTCCGGAATCTTGGTCGGATTCTGTTTCAGCTTCTGTACCATAAGATTGATAACAATTCGCTGACGGCTGGTACGTTTTGCATCATCACCGCCGCCATAACGGATCCGCGCATAGGAGGTAGCAAGCGCACCGCTGACATGACGTACTTCGCTGTAATCATCCCCAAGGTCCTCATCATACGGAATAGCTTCATACTCTACGCCCTGTGCTTCCGATACCTCTCTGTTGTAGTTGTTTGCATGAACACACTCTGCATTTGTCATCTCGATGTCGAGACCGCCCAGGACATCAATCGCATCGGCGAGTGCCTTGAAGTTTACGGTAACGTAATCGGTCAGTGCAAAGTCAAGGTTTGTATTCAGCATGGAGAGCATACTCTCCGGGCCGCCGCGGTTGTATGCGGAATTGGCTTTGTCAAACTCATAATATTCATCGGTATATTTCGCCATATTCATCCAGGTGTCACGCATAATCGACACCATACGGATTTCCTGCTTGTCATGATCAATACAACAGAGAATAATCGTGTCACTGTTCATGCTTTCTGCCAGCTCGGAGCCTTCCACACCTCTGGCATCCACGCCGACCAGCGCGATGACCTGTGTACCGGACATCTGTGAGAGATCGGTATTTGCCTTTACTTCACTGTTGATCTGAATCTGGGAGCTGTCCAGCGTATCCTGATTCATCTTATCCATCGAACGGTTGATCCATGCGTAGACGAACAGAATTCCGGAAAGAATCAGCAGAACGGTGATTTCAATTCCGAAAATTATTTTTCTGCGGCGCATTTTTTTGTATTTTCTGCTCTTTTTGTAATTCTTCTTCGACATCTCTTTTCCCCTTATCTTTTAGTAAGCGTTTTTATTCACAAATCCTTTGAAAAAGGTCAGGAACAGAATTTTAAAATCAAGTCCCAGCGTCCAGTTTTCAATATAATACAGATCACAGTCAATACGCTTGCGGATAGAAGTATCCCCCCGGTATCCATTCACCTGCGCCCATCCCGTAAGACCGGGACGAACCTGATGTTTTACCATATAACGCGGGATCTCCTCCCGGAATTTTTCCACAAAGAAAGGTCGCTCCGGCCTCGGTCCGACCAGGCTCATATCTCCTTTTAAGATGTTAAAGAGCTGTGGAAGCTCATCAATGCTGGTATGGCGCATGAATTTTCCAAATCCCGTCACACGCGGGTCATTCTTCACGGTCCATGCCTTCTTTTCTTTCTCCTCCGTCTGAACTTCCATCGAACGGAACTTGTACATTTCAAACGGTTTGTTGTGCAGTCCGACGCGTGTCTGACGGTAGATCAGCGGACCCGGTGAGGTCAGCTTGATCATGATGCAGGAAAACAGCATCACCGGTGAGAACAGAATGATCGCCACGAGCGCGCCGAAAATATCCACAATCCGTTTCAGCATCGCGTTGAACGTGTTGGAAAGCGGCACATAGCGGATATTGACGACAGGAAGTCCCTGCAGGTCTTCTGTGTACGGCTTTGTCGGAATGATGTTGTGGTAATCCGGCACAAACTGGGTATGTACGCCGGATTTTTCACACATGGCAACGATCTCCTCCAGGCGGAAGTATTCGTTCAGGCCAAGGGTAATGGCAATTTCATCCAGTTTGTTTTCCGGCAGAATGACTGAAAGATTGTTGATTCTTCCAAGAACCTTGATACCGCGGTACATCGTTCCCGCTTTGACATGGTCATCGAGGATTCCGCGGACGAGATAGCCCCACTCCGGGTTTGCAATGATCCGGTCAATGTATTCCTCGGTCGCACGGCTGTAGCCGACCATCAGAATCTGCTTCTGGTTGCGGCCGTGTTTCCACATATTGCTTAAGATATAGTGGATCAGATTTCTTACGATCGTTTCCAGCGTCACATTCAGCACAAAGAAGATGCAGAGCATACCACGGGAAAAGTGAACCTGGCGCACCATGTAAAGGCTGGCCAGCCAGACCAGAAATCCAACCGTATTCGCTTTTAAGATATTGGCAAATTCCAGACGTCTTCCCTGAAAACGCTTGGATGCATAGAGATTGAATGCATAGTAAAGCAGCAGATAGCCGGGCACGATATAGAGCAGTGCCATCATATACGTCGCCGGCGGCAGAATTCCCCTCTCCGGATGATTATTCATAACGCCCAGCCGCACATAGCAGTACCAGGACAGTACATAGGAAAGTGCGAGCACCAGGGCATCGATCAGAACGTGCATCCGGTCAAAATATTTCTGATTATCGTTGATCAAATTCGTTCACCTTATCTGTTTTTTTCGGGATTTAAAAATTCCCTACCCCTAACTATACAATAAGTTCCAAAAAAGAGCAATCATATTTTTCTAACATTCTTCTTATTTCCGTAAACTTTTTAACTTTTTCGTAATCTTTTGAAAGAATCCTTATGCCCTCTCCAGAAATCTCCGGAACACATTGATAAAAAGCTCCCATTCGATGACAAAATACGTACCGAGGCGCTTCCACTCGAAACGGATCTTTTTTGCTCTGTTTTCCGGCTTCCGGCAGATGAAAAAACCATTCTTGATTCCTGCCAGATATTCTTTTCCGTATCCTTTCGATGCAAAAAAGACCAGTTTTGCCGAAAAACCGAGGATAAAGGCCGGCAGGTTAAGTAAAATCTGTAAAACCGGCATATTTTTATAGATCAGATAAATATTGTTCCTGGAAGAATAACGGATTTTAAAGAGGTTATACCGGGAGCCGCTCGTTCCGCTTCCGACGTGGTAAACCTTCGCGGACGGCTCATACCAGTTCTCGTAGCCCAAAAGCCGCGCACGATAGCCGATGTCGGTATCTTCCAGATAAGCGAAATGTTCTTCGTCAAAAAGTCCGGTCTTTTCCAGAAATTCCCGGCGGTAGATTGCTGCTCCGGCGCAGGCCGCAAAAATCCGGTCGGACGTTTCAAATTCACTGACCGGTTTTCCTTTTCCTCTTGCGAATGCCCATCCCAGCATATTATAGTAATTTCCCGCATCGTCGATTTTATCACGCTCCTGATAGGAAATCAGCTTTGCGCTGCATGCAAACGCATTCTTTCTTTTACAGATTCCCTCATAAAGGCGCTCGACAAAGTCCGGGAACACTTCGGTGTCGTTGTTTAAAAGGATCACATACGGCTCCTTCGACTGGCGGATGCCTTCGTTGACCGCACGGCTGAAGCCATAGTTATCATCGAGCTGGATGATTTTCGTCTCCGGGTAGTGTTCCCGCAGAAACGCACAGCTCTCATCCTGTGAACCATTGTCCACGAAATATGTGGTAAATTCCGTAAAGGTCTGCTTTGCAAGCGCTGCAAAGCACGTCTCCAGATACCGGTATCCATTATAATTTGGTATTACAACTGCTACTTTGTCCATGGTTTTACTCCCCTGCCGTCGGCACGCAGTCCATAGTTCCACGATGCCAGCGTTAAATTTGGATTGTAGCAGGGATCTCCTGCCTTTAACAGCCCAATCCAGCGGCTGCGCATAAATTCGATTTCCGACTGGAAGCGGCGCACCTTCTTCTCGTCATCCTCTGCTCCCCTAGATTTCGATTCATAATGGTACAGCTCCACGTGCGGATTGTATACGATTTTATAACCTGCTTTTCCAATGCGCAGGCACAGATCAACATCATTGAAAGCGACGGACAGTTCTTCTTCAAAGCCGCCGACCTCCTCAAAGACCTCTTTTTTCATCATCATGCACGCTGCTGTCACCGCACTCACATTCATCTGGAGCGATGCCTTATGCAGGTAGCCGCTTCTTCCGCGCGCCAGCCCTAAAAAGGCGTGGCCCGCAATGCCGCCGATACCGATGATGATACCCGCATGCTGCACCGTGTTGTCCGGGTAATACAGCTTCGCGCCGACCGCCCCGATCTGCGGTCTTTGCAGATTGGACACCATCTTTTCCATAAAATCGGGTGTGATAATTTCCATATCGTTATTGAGAAACAGGAGATACTCTCCCTTTGCCTCTTTGACGCCGAAATTATTGATCGCAGAATAGTTAAAGCCCTGTTTTGGATACTTCAGGACACGGATGCCCTGTGCTTCGAGTTCTTTGTAATAGGAAAACGTTGCTTCCTCAGTGCTGTTGTTCTCAATAATCAGAATCTCATAGGATGGATACATGCACTTCTTCTTAATGGATTCCAGACAGGTGCGTAACGTATCGGCCTGATCCTTGTTCGGGATCAGAATCGAAACCAGAGGCGTTCCCCGCAGTTTATAATCTACATCGTAGAAGCCATAATCCGAACGCAGTGTGACGGTTCCCTCTTCGCCGCAGCGCGCAAGGTTTCCCTCAATTGCCTTTTTTCCGGCCTCATACGCGTACAGCTTGCTTGCCGGATTGTCTGCGGTGGAAGCGCTGTGGACCCTCCAGTGATATAAAACTCTCGGAATGTGTACAATTTTTCCCGCCATTTCCGTGCAGCGGAAGATATAATCATAATCCTGCGCCCCATTGTATTCCGGACGAAGGCCGCCGGTTTTCTCCGCAATCTCCCGCCGTACAACGAAGAAATGGCAGATATAATTGTTTGACCGCAGCAGATCCAGATTGAAATCCGGTTTGAAATGCGGCTGGAAATACTCGGACAGATCGGTCCGTACCTTGTCCTCATCGGTATAAAAAGCATCAATGGACGGATCTTTTTCCAGACGGATGGCAATTTCAAAGAGTGCATCCGGCGCAAGCAGATCGTCGTGATCCATAAAACCGACGAAATTTCCCGCTGCTGCGGCAAGCGCTGCATTTGTATTCTCTGCAATGCCGATATTTTCCGGAATCGGAACGTTCTTTACGCGCGGATCTTTTCCGGTATACTCTTTCAGGATGCGCGCCATCGTCTCATCCTCCGGGCTGGCATTTCCGATCACCAGTTCCCAGTTTTCATAACTCTGTTTTTCCAGGGATTCGATCATCTGACGCAGAAAAATTTCCGGCGTACGGTAAGCCGGAACAACAACGCTGATCTTCGGACAATAAGAAAATTTATGATTTTTCTGACGCGCCAGGTCCTCCTCTTTTGCGCAGTACTGCTCCCGCCACGGTCCGTACGGAACCTCCTCCGGCTCCATCCTCTCCGAAAGACGGATCAGGAATTCCTTTGGGCCATAATGTTTCAGGTAACGCAGTCCCTTCTGTATGTTGTAAGGTTTCAATTTCCGTATAAAACGGAGCCATTTCATATCTGACACTTTTTTTAACTCCTTGGGGTTTTTGTTTTTCAGGTTTTTTGTTTTTTCCGTATGAACTCGTTCGCATTATACTCTATTTTACTGCATTTTGCAAATCCCGACTGAAAATATTAAGAAATTATGTGTTTCTTCCCTGCTCGCTTTATGTTATAATAATAAAAGTGTGTCTAATACATTTTAGAGAGATCCGCTGCCCGGACAGTCTTATGCAGCTGTACCCGCTGGATCAGAAGGAGTGAGTTATGATTAGAAAGAATTCTGCAGCCCGCACATTTTTATGCCTGTTGCTTGCTTTTGTTTTTGCCGCGTCCTGCCTCCCGCAGACGATTTTTGCCACAACCGATAAAAAAACAGTCACCACCTGGCCCGAAGGACCGGAAAACAATTCCGGCGCTGTCTGTTTACTCGATGCCGATACTGGTGCTGTTTTATACGATAAAAACATGGACGAGCAGCGCTATCCTGCCAGCATCACCAAGATTCTGACGGCTCTGCTGATCATTGAAAACAAGCAGATGACCGACACCGTTACCTTCGGCGAACATGCTGTCAGCGAATCCATTCCGGGAAATGCCCGCATCAACGTTCAGCTTGGCGAAACGATCACAGTGGAGGATGCTCTTCACGCGATTCTTCTTGCCTCGGCAAATGAGGTCTGCACACAGCTTGCCATCGACATTGCCGGAAGCGAGGAAGGTTTCGCCGCCATGATGAACGAACGCGCCGCTGCACTTGGTTGCACGAATACCCATTTTGTCAATGCAAACGGTCTGCCAGATCCGAACCACTACACCAGTGCACACGATATGGCACTCATTATGCAGGAGTGCATCAAAAACGAGACCTTCTGCCGCATCGAGTCCGATCTGACCTACACAATTCAGCCGACCAATATGACCTCGACACCGCGTGATCTTCAGAACCACCACGCATTGCTGTTCCAGGACGGTCAGTGGGGATACAAGGGTGCTTTCGCCGGAAAGACCGGTTATACCGATGAGGCACACAACACACTCGTTACCGCTGCCAAGCGAGGCAATATGACGCTGGTCTGCGTTGTTTTAACCTGTGATAACCTCGATTATATCAACGATACCCGTACCGTACTTGATTTCGGTTATGATAATTTTACACATTATACCCTGAAGAACGCAAAAAAGGAAAGTCTTTCCGGTGTGGTAACGCTTCCAAAGAATGCGAAAATTGAAACTGCAACCTACACCGATCCGGACGGCGCTTCCGTTGAGGAACCGTACACCCGCCAGTATTTTTTCGATGATCACTTCATCGGAACAGCCGAGGTTTCCGCTCCAGGTACTGTTTCCGACAGTTCTTCGGTTTCCTCCGATTCATCAGAAGAAACCGACAGCACAGATATTCCAACACCGGAAGAAACCAAGAAAATTTCTTTTCTCTCCACACTGCTCTATATTCTGCTTGGCCTGAACGGTGTCGCTTTTCTAATTCTGATCATTGTCGTGATCAACAACGCGAGAAAGAGACGGAAACGCAGAAACAGACGCCGCAATAACCGAAACAAACGGCACTGATCTTCTAATTTATAATCAATCAGGACCTCCCGTCCAACGGGTGATCCTGATTCAAGAGTTCGACGGAAGTCGAACTTTCCTATAAGAAGTAAAGAATGGCATCGAAAACGCAACCGATTTCGATGCCATTTGGGTATAACGCAGAGCTACCGCCAGAAATATTTGCTAGTGCGACAGCCCTTTTTGTTGCTTATTTATTTTCCAAGATACTGTTCTAAAATCTGTGGTTCGATTCTTTTCCAGTTTCTTTCCTTTACCGTCTCTTCTGCTCCCGTATCCAGTTTTTTCCTCAGTTCCGCATCTGTCAGAATACGCTCAATCGCCGCTTTTGCCTCCGCGAGATTTCCCTGCGGATAGAGAATACAGTTTTCCCCATCTTTCAGGTATTCCAGATTGCCACCGTTCGGCACAGCAACGACGTAGCCGCCGGACGCCATCATCTCAAGCGGCGGATAGGAAAAGCTCTCCAGCAGGCTTGTTTTCAGCAGGATATCACACGCCGCATAGACTTCCGGTGTTTTTTCATACGGAACCCGGTGTAAAAAGCGGTCCACACGGTACCAGGATTTCGGATTTCCATTGTAGGACATGTACCAGATCTCGAATTTTTCCAGATCCAGCTGTTCCACGATACGGAAGCTCTCGTCCACGTTTTTATGCTCCGCGCTGCAGTCTCCCTCGATCAGAATCCGAATTTTTCCCTGCAGATCCCGCCCCCGTTTCGGATAGAAGGACGGATCGATGCCGTTCGGAAGATAGACTGCTTCGGTATGGTATTCCTCCCGCAGCCAGTTCTGACACCATTTGGAAATGGTTACGTACTCCATCGGGCTCCTCATCCGGTAAGTCGCCGAAGTTGCGATCCGGTACGGGCTTCCCGGCGGATAAAATCCAACTTCAAAATTCTGCACCAGATATTTTTTCTTTCGGATCTTACTGGACTGTTCGACGAACTCTGCGGTATTCCACATCGTCGCTACCGCAAGATCCAGCGTTCCCTGCAGTTTCTCTCGCTCGGCCGACAGCACCGGAAAATGGAAATCACCCTCATGATACCACTCCGCCTCCCCTTCCAGAGTAAAGAGGCTGACCTGCGCTCCTGCTTTTACCAGCATTTCCGCATGAAGAAGTGCAACGCGGATGCCTCCGCTGATCTCCATCGCTGGAAGCACAAAGGCACAGCGTAGATTCCAGTGGCGCTCCACCCACTCGCAAATCCCGGTGGCATGAAAGATTGTGACACACTCGCGGCTGCACCGGCCATATGCCCGTCCGGCAATGGCTTTTCGTGCCGGTTCGTCGTCGATCAGCCACTGCAGTTTTTCCAACCACTCCGCTTCGTCTCGGCAGAGTACGCCGTCTTCTCCATCCTGTACCATCTCAGCAAAAGCGCCGAGATTGCTGGCTGCTGTCACGGTCTGCACCAGAGCCGCTTCCACCCATTTATTTTCCGATTTCGCACGGTTAAAAATCGTATCGGTAAGCGGAGCCAAGTTGATATCCACCGACGCAATCCGCTCCGGCAGTTTTTGGTAATCGACAAATCCCTCCATCTGGATCTGGGAAGCAAACAGTTTCAGCTCCACCGGGAGTTCCAGAATTCCCACGATGAGGAGTTCCAGGTTCGGATTTTTGCCAAGCAGCTGTTTCAGCACCGGAACGATCATCTCGATGTCGTCCAGATGCGTCGCACTGCCGCTGAAATAGCCAAGGCGTACTTTTTTCGCCGTTCCATCTGCTTCGTTCTTTTTCTGTTTTTCTTTTAACACCGCCTCGGACAGTAGCAGCATCTCATCTGACGCACAGTTGCGGTTGATCAGCACCTCCGGTACGTACTGCTTCAGTTCTTCTGCCAGCGCCGCTGTCGTCGTAACCGCCGCATCACAGAGGGAAAGCAGCTCGCCCATGTTTCGGACATTCTGATCGTATGCCTGCCGTTCTTCCGGCTGCATCCGGTCGAGAAACGGAATCTGATCGGTGTATTTCGTATCGATCACAAGATCATCCACATCGTACCACAGAGGCTTGTTCATCTGCTTTGCCATTGTGGCAAATTCCCGCAGGGTGTCCGTCATCGGGCAGCGGAAAATCACGAACGCGCCGTAGCAGCGTACCATCCAGGGCTTCAGCTCCTGAAAATAAACCGTATCACACGTATATCCGCCTGCCTCCAGCTGCTCCATCTGATGCACCACGCGGTACCGGTGTGGATGCGGCAGCTGTTCATTGCAGCCACTGATAAAGAGAATATCCCGGTAGACCCGGGATTTTTCTCTCTGAAACCCTTTTTCTTTTTTTGCCCGCGCAAGGTACCCTTTCGTACGCCCAGCGAGACCGCCGATTCCTTCTTCTGCAACAGCTTTTTTTAATTTTGCTGTCAGCACTGAAATTTTTTCCAAACGTTTCACCGCTTTCTTTCTCTGTTCCGCTTACCGCAATCCGTAGTAGTTCTGCAAGTACATCGGATAGATGATTCTCGCCCAAGTGAATGCCGCTAATGCCGCTGCCGCCACACAGACCAGAATACAGAACAATTTTTCATACTTCTGTAGTTTTTTCTCCCGTTTCAGGAACGCCTGCACACCCTTCGTCACGAAATACATCAGCGGAATCAGCATCGGCATGCTGTATCGTCCCTGCGGCTGAAAATCAGAGCTGTAGGAATAATATGCATTCAGATAGTTTGGAATCAGCAGTGCAAACACATTTGCCCAGGTAAACCATCCTGTTTTACTCCATTTTCTCTTTGTTTTACCAGCAATCGCCGTCTGTGTGCCATCGGCATTCCAGAAGAAAAAGTCTCTCTGGCAACAGTTCCGCATCAGAATGAGGCCGATGCCAAGACAGCAGAGGTATGGAACAATAATCATTTTGGAAAGATAAATCCTATTATAGCCAAAAGCACCGACAAAGCTGTACAGCACTGTCACAAGCCAGTCATGCTCCAGATAAACTGGTCTGTAGAAGATCATACATAGCATGGAGTCGCCTTTTTTCTGGAATGTTTTGCTGTTCGATGGCTTGTACTTAGCTCTCGCATACAGTTCCGCACACGCACTCGATGTCTCTCTTCCCAGAAAATCCCCGTGATAGAGAATTGCATTTCGAATAAACCACCACAAAGCAATGACACAGACGATCACAAGAATAAAAAGACCTTTCTGGATCATCTCTTTCCAACGCTCTTTTGGTGCCTTTTCCTGATCGGTCAGCATCGTTCCCACAAAGAAGAAAAATGTCGTCAGGATAAATCCATACGCATTGTAATACGACAGGAAACAAAGGCCCATTCCAATGGCAGACACTGCACAAGTTGTCCAGTTCCATCCTTCCTTATACGCCTTGACCCAGGAATAAAAAATAATAGCCGTTGAACACATGGCGAGCGCATCGCAGTTGACGTAAGAATACAGAATCACATTTCCCGGCAGAAAGACAACCAGTGCGGTAAACATCCATGCATACCGCCTCGGAAACAACAATTTTGCTGCCTTCAACACAACCCATGCCATCAACGCTCCAAGCAGTACATTAACAAACCGGGCGGAAAGCAGCAGCATCCATTCATTTGTTGTAAAAAGACTCATGCCTTTCATCAGAACGGCTGATGCCATGTAAGAAAGGATGGGATTAAACGCATAGGAGGTTCCCCAGTCCTCATTCCGGATCAGTGGATCATCTCCGCGCGGAAGACTTCCGTGTTCATAGATAAACTGTGCAATCTGATAGCGCATTGATTCATCCGCCGAAAAATTGTATCGCTGCGTACAGGACCATAAAAAGTAAAACAGGAATACACCGAACACAAACAGAATTTCTATTCTGTGTTCTCTGCTCACATCCTTACTGCAGTTTTTTCTCATCTTCCTCAATTCCCTTTAACATGCTTGCATAAACTTTTTCTGCTTCTTTGTACCAGGAGGTTCCCTTTACGAAATCCATTCCCTTTTTGCGGATTGTAGCCAGCTCATCCGGGTGGTTGAAGTAATATTCCATTCTGTCTGCGATCTGGATCGGATCATAGTCAACCAGAATGGAGTTTTCCTCATTTACCATCCAGCTGCTGTTTGCACCCTTGGAGCAGACAGCGACCGAGTTGCAGGCCATAACCTCGAACGGTACGAGGGAAAGGTTGGTATTCGAAATAACAAGGCACATATCACAGATCGCATAGGAATCTGCCAGCACCTGCGGTGTTACGATACCTAAATTTCTGTGTTTGAACGGAATCTCATAGCCGCTGACATCCCATCCCGCGAAAACAACCTCGATCTCTGGCATTCTGCGGCACAGCTCATTGAGTGCCAGCATACCGAGCTCGAAATCACGTCTCGGGGTAACCGGGCGCGCATAGAAAAAGACTCTCTTTTCGTTGTCCGGTTTTTCTTTCGGCTGATATACTTTGTCATCGTAGGAGAAATGGAAGCTGTCTGCCTGCATGCCGTACTCATTTCTCATGATGTCTCTTAACCAATCACCTGCAGTGATTCCGCGGAATCCCATCTTATAGGTGTTCTCAGCAAATTCATACTCGGAACCGTGTGCATAGAAATGCGGCTCGAAATCCTGTACGAAGTAAAACTTCGAAATCGTATTCTGGAATTTTCTTACGTAGTAAGCGGTGGTCCAGGAGGTTGCTACGGTTGCATGTGCAAATTTCATCTGGGATACATCGCAGTAAACTTCTACTTCCGGCACAAGAAGCGGGAAGTACTCTTTTAGGAATTTGCGGATGGACGCATTATCCTGAAAATTCGGGGACATGTAGAGATAAACTCTACTGTGGAAACCGAGGCGCTCCAGGTTGGAAATAAAACGGAAAATGGTGGTATGACCGCCGGAACCAGGTCCCATTTCCGGTACAACCCAATTCAGGATCTTTTTCTTGTCGTTTTTATGTTTCTCATACTCTTTTTGATTGAACGGGATCGGATCGTTGTCTACGACAAATCTGTAAAATCCGATGACGTTGTTCTTCGGCGGTACAGCCGGCTCATTGCCCTGTTTTGCGCGCTCAATCGTTTCTTTTAATCCATGATTCTTCAGATACCGTAACGCACGGTATGCTACATTTGGTTTTTTCACGTTTCTTTTTCCTTTCTTCTATGCATGTCTCTGATCGTACTGCTGCGAAATGTGACGATCCAGGAACTGTTGTTTCCGTTTGGAATACAGATGGTATTTTCCGCCGAGATAGCCGCCCACAAAGCGGTCAAAATTGCGAAACAGGGAATAAAATGCCCAGTGGATTTTCTCTTTTTTACTGAGCGGCTGCTGACGGATATACACGCAGTCCCCTCTCACCTGACGGTACAGCATGCCCGGAAGCTGCGTCCATTTCTGTGCAATCATATACTGATGAACTTCATATAATCCCTTCTGCTCATCATAATACCGTTTGAAATACGTTCTGAGTTTGAAATTGTGGGAATGATATACCGGTGCATACGGGCAGTATACTTTTTTGAATCCGAGTTCAATCATCTTTCTCGCCCAGATCTGATCCTCGGCAAAGTTGACATCCTCATACGGATATTTTTCAAAAATATCTCTTCGGATACAGGAGTTATTGTCGGAGAAAAACGCCAGATAATGACGATATCCTTCTTCTCTTTCGTAGCGTTCCGGATCATCAAGGTGGAAAATCGTATTAGTTTCTCCAAATCCTTTAAAATGGCCGTCCAGATCACGCTTGTCAAGCAGATTGCAGTCCGGATACGGATAATGAATCCCGAATCCTCCCACGATTTCCGGGTCCATCTTCATGGCATCAATGAAATTCTGCAGCCAAGTATCGGTCGCCGGAAGCGCATCCTGCGTAATAAAGATGATATACGTTCCATTTCCTTTGGAAGCACCATAGTTTCTCGTTTTTCCATGTCCAAATTCGGACGGCTCAATCTGAAACAAACGGCATGGATATTTGCGGATCACATCGAGCGTTCCGTCCTTTGACCCGGAATCCACACAAATTACTTCATATTCATACTCTGTCTTCTGTTTGAAAACGGCATCCAGCACTTTTTCAAACAGATGCCCACCATTTTTGGTAGGAATGACAATGGATACATCCATAGTTATTTACTCCTTTTTATCACATGCTGCACTTTATCTGCCATACGCACAACCTTACGCTGGCGCATCCGCTCCAGCTCTTCCTCCAGAAACTGCTTCTGTTTTCTCGTTTCCTGGAGTTCTTCTTCCCTGTGTGCAAGTGCCGCTTTTTCTGCTTCGATTTCTGCCTGCAGCTGGCCTTTCCGATAAATCTCCCCGTTCAGTTCATCCCTCAGATCTTTATTCTGACGGATATATTGAATAAACTGGGACGTAACGCCATCGCCTTTGTAGTAAATCCGGTAATCAATCCGGATCTGTTCATAACCGGCATTCCGGAATTTCAGAACCGGCGTTCCAAGGAAATAATAGTCGTCGATAATCTCAAGCTCGGCGTTGTGCGAAAAAGCGATACGTTCCGTCTTTCCATCGCTGCATACGCCCGCGAGAGAACGGATTTTAATGACAGCCCCCTCCTGCATCAGCTGAAGGGAAAGCTCTCCGTCCGCGTCTGCCTTTTCAAGCATCATCACCTTCTGCTCATCCAAGCCGAAGCAGTCCTCATAATAGAGTTCTCTCTCCTCCGGTGCTGTTTCGGTGAGCACAACCGGGTACATCATTTTTTCTTTTTCCCAGATAGAAAGCGGATAATTGTGCCGGTGCAGTTTTCCATAGAACGTGGCGAGCGCATTTGGCTCACCCTTTCCGGCCGCGAATTCCTGGAAGCACTCTTCCATATGGTAGTATACCGGAATCTCTTCCATGGAAATACCGCCAATGGCGTACAGTTCTTCCTGCTCTTCCTTCGTCAGTGCACTCGCCGCCTCCTGTAAAAAGACGCTCCGCGCATAGATAAATGCAATCGGTACGGCAAACGGGAATACCCACTCGTAGTCTGCCACCCAGACCTTTTCTCCATCCAGAAGAAGGTTGCCCGGAATCATGTCAATATTGGAAATCTCCGCTGCGGCAAGTCCTTCTTTCAATGCCGGATGGCCGAACACCTCACAGAACGCATCGGTTTCCACAAAGGATTTCTGCCCTTTTGCCGATGCAATGATCTGATACAGCAGTTCATAATCCTTTTTCAGCGATGCAAAATCTTTTTCTTTTCCATGACGGGAAATGCGCGTTTCCAGACTTTCCCCTTCTACAAAAGGAAATGCAAGCGCGCATTTTTCTTCATCCAGTTCGCATGGGCAGATCTGTACGCCCGCATAGGCGTACAGATGCTCCAGCTTTCTATAGTTTTCATACATATGCCGGATGTGGAGTTCTCCCTCTTTCTGCAGCGGAAGCTTCCACACACGCCGGATCCCATCCTCTTCTGTAATCCGGGTCATAATCTGAAATTCGTTCCGACGTTCTCTCGAAAATTTCGTATACAGAACTTTCCTCATACGTTTACTCCTTTTTCTCCACTTCAATCAGAAAGGAATTGGAAAAAACCGGAAACAGACCGGACTTCAGGATTCCGTCAAATGCTTTGCCTTCGTCAAAAAGTGTGATCCTGTCAGCATCAAAATTCCGCTGATTTTTTCTCAATTCACCCGGCTTCGGCAGATATTCATCCGAATAAATGACCGCCGGAAATTTGTAATCCGGATAGGGATAATAAAACTTAAACTTCGAAAAACCGTTTTCCTGCAGTATCTGCTCCAGCTCCGGTTTGCTGAATGTCTCGACAAAATCGATCCCCGGATATCCTTCAATTCCGACAAATTCCCGGCCCACATGGTCTTCCCTGCAGCCGGCAAAATACTTCAGTCCCAGACGGTTCTCAATCGCAATCAGGATTTTTCCGCCCGGTTTTAAGAGACGATTGATCTTTTCCAGATATTCCGGATACGGATTATCCTTTCCAATATAGCTTTTTGCATACTCCAGAACACCGATCAGTGTCACGTAATCAAAGCGTTCTTCCATTTTTTCTGCAACAACATTAAAATTTCCAACCATAATCTCCAGATTGGACGCATCCTGATTTTTGTAGGCATTGATCGTACTGCGCCGCTTCGACAGATCGTTTGCCACTACCCGCTTTGCATTTCTGCAGAGCACGCCGGAAATGGCTCCGCAGCCGGCTCCGACTTCAAATACGGAAGCATCGTCTTTCCACTCATACCAGTCCAGAATATTTTCCCGTTCCGGAGAGAGATGATAAAAAATCGGCCAGCTTTTTTCTGTGAGGATTACCTTCTGGTAATCCTCTTTCGGCGTCGTCTTGACGATCTCCAGCAGCCGGTCCTCAATGCTGCCGTCGCTGTAAGCATCTTCGCCGTCATAATAATCCAGGTTCAAAAGAACATTTCCTATTGTTTCTTTCATATAACCCCCGTCGTTTATCCTCCGCATCCTACTCGTAGGTCACGGTAGAGTTCATATCAAAAAATCCTACGGTGTCTTTCATGGAGAAGACTTCCAAGAAGCAAGCATCGTACAGTCTGTGGTGGATCACCAGCTCTTCCAGATGGTAGCTGGTACATCCAAACGACATCAGATACTGTCCGCTCTGCAGCGGCATGATCTGGTCAAAGCATACCGTGACGGTCTTTCCTGCTTCCACCACGTCTTTTGTGTAATCCTCCAGCGCCGTATTCGTTCCTGTAATCTCCGTTCCCTTCCGGTCTTTAATCGAAAAGGCAAAAATCGGATGCTCCATCGTTTCATGGAACTTGATTTTCATCTTGATGCGGAATCTCTGGTTTTTATCCACAGAAGATGTAATCATACCTTTGTGGTCGATAATCGCAAAGTCCACGATCTCCGCAGCCTTGTCTCCATACTCTACCATCTGCGCATTCGCAATCAGGCGTTCTCTCCAGCGGCCTTTTTTCGGCTTTTCTGCCGATACGGCACCGGATGCCTCTGCTTCGGTTCTCTCTTCGGTCTGTTCTGCACTCTCTTCGGTCTCTTCCTCTTCTTTTGTCTCGTCATCGTACTGGTTGGCAAGAATCTTCTTGTAGACATCGACTGCCTCGGACGACTTTCCGACCATCACCTGTTTTCCCTTGTTGATCAGAAGGCATCGTTCACAGTATTTGATAACACTTCCCATATCGTGGGAAACAAAGAGAATCGTTTTTCCTGCTTCTTTTAAATCATTGAATTTTCGGTAGCACTTCGACTGGAAGAAAATATCTCCGACACTTAAGGCCTCATCGACAATCAGAATATCCGGATCCACGTTGATCGCAACCGCGAAGGCAAGGCGGGCAAACATACCGCTCGAATATGTCTTCACCGGCTGATTAATGAAATCTCCGATCTCAGCAAACGAAATGATGTCGTCAAGTTTTGCCTTCATCTCCTCCTCGGTATAGCCAAGCATCGTTCCGTTCAGGAAGATGTTCTCAATACCGGTATACTCCATGTTAAAGCCGGCACCCAGCTCCAGAATAGCACTGACTCTTCCTTTTAATTCCACATTTCCGCTCGTTGGGTTTAAAACACCTGTGACGATCTTCAGCAGTGTGGATTTTCCGGAACCGTTCGTTCCGATAATGCCGACACACTCGCCCTTATGCACCTCAAGTGAGATATCCTCCAGCGCAAAATGATCGGTGTGATAGTTTTTATGTGTCAGCGAAAGCGATTCTTTCAGACGGTCCATCGGCTTTTCAAACAGCTTGTAGACCTTGCTGACATGGTTAATTGAAATTACGGTTTCTGTATTTTCTGTGCTCATTCCATCCTCCTATAATACATCTGAGAAATGAACCCGGAGGCGCTTGAACACTTTGGAGCTGATCAGTCCCGCCACAAGCACGAAAGCCCAGAAATAAAGGGTGTGCCATGGATGCTCGAAGAACCAGAGTCCATTCATAAAGCTATCACGATATCCCTGAACAACGTAATACAGAGGATTCAGCTTCAGAATATGGTCAAACCATCCCGGAATGTTCGGAATCGTTGTCTTATCCCACAGAATCGGGGTTGCCCACATTCCAACGTTCAGAATTACGTTAATAATCTGGCCGAAATCACGGAAAAACGGCATGATTGCACAGGTCAGATAGGAAAGCACGACAACCAGGCAGATCACTGCAAAGGTATAATAACCGATCTGGATAATCTGAACCGGCGGGAGTTTTCCCATCAATGCAAAAATTAAAATTGCAAATGCAATAAAGAACAAATGTACAAACAATGCTGAAATCACCTTCACAATTGGAAGCACACTGATCTTAAATACAACCTTCTTTACCAGGTAACTGTATTCCAGCAGACAATTTGACGCACTTGGCAGTGCATCAGAAAAGAAGAACCACGGAATAATACCGGAAACCAGCCAGCAGATATACGGATATCCAGTGGCAGCTGGCTGTACACGCAGTCCGAGCTGAAACACGACAAAATAAACAGCAACCGTCACCATCGGCTGAATGAATGCCCATACGATGCCAAAATACGCTCCGGCAAATTTGTTGCGGAAATCATTTTTCGACAGTTTCCAGATCAGCTTCCGGTTCTGATAAAGTTCTTTGAATACGTTCATAAATGTTTTTTACTCCTTATTTCTTTAAATCCTTAATTCCGCCCCATTTATGATCTTTTTCCGAAATAATCAGATCTTCTTTTGTCATTCCTTCCGGCATCGGCCACTCCACGCCGATCTCCGGATCGTCAAAGTACAGACCGCCCTCATCGTTTGGATGATAGAAATCGGTACATTTATAAGCAAACTCTGCATAATCAGAGAGTACGATAAATCCATGTGCAAAGTTCTTCGGAATAAAGAACTGTTTCTTATTTTCTGCGGAAAGCAGGACGCCGAACCATTTTCCGTAGGTTTTGGATCCCTCGCGAAGGTCAACCGCAACATCGAATACTTCTCCGTTTACCACGCGTACCAGTTTGTCCTGCGGGTAATTGATCTGGAAGTGAAGTCCACGCAGGACACCTTTTTTGGATGCAGACTGGTTATCCTGTACGAACTGGACATCAATGCCGGCTTCTTTAAAATCATTGTAATTGTATGTCTCCATAAAATATCCGCGCTCATCGCCGAATACGGTTGGGGTAATTACTTTTAATCCTTCAATTTCACAAGATTCTACTTTAATTTTTCCCATTTTTCTTTCCTTTCTCTTCTCCACAAAAATGTGAACAGATCTTTTTTTGACCTCTTTTGTGTCTACAATCTTTGCTATTATACCATTCTTTTCTGAGAAACTCAAGAACCCATTTTCACGCCCGCCCCGCCGCTTTTTATGTAAATTCCCGGATTTTCATTTTTCCACTCGTATTTTTTAAGAAAATACTATTTTTTTCGTAAAGTTTCTGTTATAATATCGTAAGTTCCCAGTTATATTTTATACCTAACGCTACCTGTTTGTTACCTATTATAAAACACTAAAGAAAACTGGAGGTTATTTACTGTGTCTCGCAAAAAAGTACAGCATGTTGGAAAGATACTTTTTTCCATTCTTTCCGTTCTGTTAGGATTCCTTGGGATCCTTCTTTTTACGTCTTCCCGCTGGATGCTCGCGACCTGGGCGCATCTTGATATGGAAGAACTTGTTTATCACTTAAAGGCACCCCTTGAGGGTACCAGCAAGGATGTGCTCTGGAGTTACGTCTGGTCCTGCGGCATGATCTCTTTTGCCGTTCTTGCTATTCTGATCGCGCTTTTTATTATCCTGCGCCATCGGAAGAAAGTGGAAATCATTCTCGGTTGCATCTGCATTGCCCTGGGAATCGCTCTTTCTTCCTATTCTCTTTATAATGTCTGGACGACGCTGGATATCGATACTTACCTGCACATTCAGAACAGCTACAGCACTTTGATCGAAGATAATTACGTCAATCCGTCCCAGACAACGATTACATTCCCGGAAAAGAAACGGAATCTGATCTATATTTATCTGGAATCAATGGAAAGCACCTATTCTGATAAAAAAGACGGCGGTGCTTACGACCACAATTTTATTCCCGCCCTGACTAATCTTGCCCTGGACAATATCAATTTTTCCAACTCCGACAAGCTGGGCGGCGCTTATCCGACAACCGGAACCACCTGGACCATGGGCGGTCTCTTTGCACAGACTTCCGGTCTTCCGCTGAAGCTTTCGATTCAAGGCAATGAGATGGCTTATCAGGACAGCTTTTTTCCGCAGCTTTCAACACTTGGCGACGTTCTCAATGAAGCCGGCTACAAACAGTACTTTATGATGGGTTCCGATGCCGCATTCGGCGGACGGAAGAATTACTTCACTTCGCACGGTGATTATGAAATTGACGATTACTACTGGGCGATCAGCGAGGGACTGATCCCGGAAGGCTACTACCAGTGGTGGGGCTATGAAGATGCCAAACTGTTTGAGTATGCAAAAGATAAACTGACGGAGATTTCCAAGAATGACGAACCGTTCAACTTCAGTATGCTGACTGTTGCCACCCACTTCGAGGACGGCTACAAATGTGACGAGTGTGATGAAAAGCAGTACGGAGATGACCACTACGGTATGGTGATTGACTGCTCCAGTTCCCGTGTCAGTGAGTTTATAGACTGGATCAAGGAACAGCCTTTTTATGAAAACACGACTATAATTCTTTCCGGTGATCATCTGACCATGGACTCTGATTTTTGTGAAAACATCGATGAAGATTATCAACGTTCTACTTATAACGCTATTTTAAATTCACCCATTCTTCCGGTTCATGAAAAAAATCGGATTTTCACCACGATGGATATGTTCCCAACTACTCTCGCAAGCCTTGGAGCTGTCATTGACGGTGACCGTCTTGGACTTGGTACGAATCTTTTTTCAGACAAGCCTACACTTGCCGAAGAACTTGGCTTCGATGAACTGAATCGCCAGCTCTCTATGGGCTCCCGATTCTTCGATGAACTTGATGCTGATCTTACCCCCGTCTGGGTCGGCGATGGCGAATATCAGAAATTTTATATTAAGGAAGAAGATCGATTTGCCAATAACGAATGGGTAACTTACAATCCACATCAGCTCTGGGCTGACGGTAAGCAGTCTTATTTTATTGATAAGGACGGCCACGCGGTTTCCGGCTGGCAAAAGCTTGAGGATGGGAAATGGTATCATTTTTCCGAGTCGGATTACCATCTCATCGAGGGTCCTTGCGATACAAATCCTGAATTGGAAGAGGAAACACCCGACTCCACTTCGGTAAGTGACATTTCCTCCGCTTCTTCTTTTACAGAAAACGATTTGGATTCCACAGTCGAAAGTTCTTCTTCTGGAATAGATGAGGACGATTTCTCTGAAAATGAGGATAATTCCAAAACCATCAGACATCTAGGCTCTTCTGCGGAAGATGATCCTCACGACCTGTCTCCTATCGATTATCAATAAAAATTTGATAACGATTCAGATCTATGCAATATAAAATAAAATCCCGCAGAAAAAGTTTTCATTTCTTTTTCTGCGGGATTTTTATTTTGCAAAATATTTAAAGCAGTATACGCTTAACTATTGTCTTACGTACAAAAATATGTTTTTTCCCATTTTTTTCACCTGTGTAAGGATCCACTGGATCAGTAAGGCAACAAAAATCGCTGCTAATAAATACAGAATTTTTGTCTGTTCTACGTCCTTCGGCATATAATACCACCAAATATCACTTTTACATCTTGACCAGTCAAACTTCAAAAACAGCTTTGTGCCATTCGCAATTGTTCCGAAAGCAACTTTTACAAGTAAAAAACCCAAAAACTGATTTTCCATAATCGAAAATGTGTTGTCTGCAAGAAGATTAATCCACTTTTTTCTTCCAAGTACTGGTTCCATTATCGTTGCAATCCGCATCCAAAGTGCAATTCCCAAAAAACCAATAATAATTGGCATGACCGGTCCTTGATTAAAGTCATTGCACCACGCTGGCGTATAAGCCAACCTAGTTTTATAATGAAGAAAAATCATAAGTTTTGCAGCAAACACAATCGCAAAATACACTACAGATGGAATCCTGTCCACATATTTCTCCAGTATCTTTTTATAAAAAATACCCATTGCATAAAACGGAGCAAAATACAGAATTCTGACCACTGTCAGCCACCAGCTGGTGCGATATTCCATAATCGCCAAAAAATTGCCGCCCATTCCAATAAGTACTGCCCCTGCAAAAAATATCCATTCCGGTATCTGCCATCCTTTTCGCTTAAAAAATGCCCGAATCATACAATTTAATATTTCTACCATAAACAAGGGCACAATATACCAGCCGGCCATATTAAGAACAAACTGATGCCCATCGTTTAAAGGTGAAATCAGAATATTGTGCAAATTAAATTTTCCACCGATTTGAAAGCCCCACCGATGTAATAACCTGACAAGCAGCCCATACGCAATCGTATACCCATACATTGGAAGTATCAGGGTACGAAGCTTTTTACAGACATATCTCCCCGGTCGTTTCAGTGCTGCATCTTTAAAAAAATATCCTGAACAAAAAGTAAACAGCGCCAGATGGATTCCCTCATACGGAAACCATTGCGCAAAGTCCAAAGAAATTCCACCACCATCACAATGTCCCGCAACAACCATCAGAATCGCCACAGCATATAATATCTTAAAACGATAATCTATTTTTTTCTTATTCATAATCAAAAGCCGTTCGTTTGTTGTACGCAGACCCCCTATTTCAAAGGACAAGGACTGCTTAGCTGATATCGCTTTCTTTCCATCATCGGAACGTTTTACGGCAATGTATACACCAGTACTCCCAGGATAATAATCAGATTCCCAATCAGCTTTCCTTTTGATACCTTTTCTTTCAAAACGCCAAAGGAAAGCAGCAGGACAAAGACGTACGTAAAGGTATCCAACACCGGACCGTATTTCAAATCTACCTGTGTGTAGGCATACGTATTTAAAAGAAGTACACTGCCAAAAATCAGATACGCCACAATCACGCGCCAGTTCAGATACTCGCGAAGTGCAGATGCATGCTCCTCGTTGGCGCTTTGTTTCAGCAGAATCTGTGATACTGCTGAAAACATTGTACAGATCAGCATTAAAATCATATATTTATTCATATCGCTGCACCACCATAACTCCCACCAGCACAATCAGAAGGCCGATGATATTTTTTACCGTCAGATTTTCATGAAAAATGAGCACGGCCCAGATCTGGGACCAGATCAGATAGACGCTGCGGTTTGCATATGCGGTTGACAAAGAGAATTTTTTGATTACCTTCTGCCATGCAATAGCGTAAATGCCACAGTTTGCAACCATCAGAAATAAAAATACATATAATAGAGGATTTTTGATTCCTCCCCGGTTCAGCTGAACCGATGCTGCTTTCGAGAACACACTCGTCAGAGAAAACAGCAGGATATTCAGGTGCAGCTGAATATAATTTTTTGCCTTATTCAAAAACAAGTCCTCCTTCTTACTTTTCTTCCACGCGGAAAATGATATGCCCTTCTACTTCTCTTACCGGGATGCACCCCGCTGTTTCCACATAGGATACTGCCGCTGAACTGCTCGAAAGTACAATATACTCTGCATTCATTTCCCTAAGACTTCTGTAAAATTCTTTCTGATCCAGCGACAGATCCATCTGTGTGATAATCTGAAGGATCTTTGTTTCGTCTTCAATTTCCTGCTCGGTCAGTGCATCGGTTGATACCGTATTGGAGCCCTGATAGGTCAGAACCATATCGCGGTCCAGAACCAGTTCAAACGAAGCATCATACTGCCGCACGATCAGGTTGAAATCCGGTTCAAAGACAACTCTTACGGTCCCCTCTCCCGCTTCTTCGTGCAGCACCGTACAGACGGCCAGAAGATCATCTGGCATCTTGTACTGGTTATCCGGCAGCTTCGGCAGTCCGCCAGCCAGTACGGAATTTCCGCCAAAACAGATGACCGCTGCCAGCGCAGCCGCGGTCAGATACCGTCTCCAGCCTTTTTTCTGCCCGCCCACAACTTTCGTGCAGGCATATCCGATGGTCAGTACCATCGGCAGAATCCAGAAAAACCGGTAATAGACATTGACCATTCCAAGTTTTCCCAGGATATATTTCACCGCAAATGGATTGTATACCGTAAAGGCCAGGAAAACAGCGGTTGTTACGAACACATACCGCTCTTCCTTTTTTCCTTTTAAAGCGAGATACAGCACCGACAGCAGAAACAGCGTCAGTACGGTTGTGTTTCCTCCAAACGTCACAAAGACCTGTCTCACAAAATCGAGGCCGCTCTCATTCAGATTTATTCCGCCCACATTTTCTCCTTTCTACCGCACAACCGGAATCTGCAGGATACCGCGCACACCAAGGAGATAGACCCCAAGCACCAGCACACACGGCAGCACAGCAAGCAGATAGAGCCCGCTCTGTCCCCAGCGTTTTTTCCGCACAAGATTCGGCAGAATCACAGCACTCATGGCCACCGGTACGGTCATCATGGATGACATCGTAAGGTCAATCGCAGCGACGCCTGTCATGAAAAACAGCAGCCAGACTCTCTTTCCGTTTTTCTCCTGATACATGCGCAGGCCAAGATAAAACAGAAACGGGAGGATGATATTGCACAATACGGCCTTTCCCTCGTATCCCCTCGTCAGCAGGAACGACGCATTCGAAAAGATCGTATGAAAATTCAGATTCACAACACTAATAAAGCACAGGAGCACCCATACCATCTGTTTTTCTTTTAACAGCGCCTTTCCGATCTGTGCATAGACGAGATAACTTAAAACTACCGTCATCATACAGAGAATCACCTTCGTCACTACGAGCGGATGAAGGCCCGTTAAACGGCACAGTACTGCATTTGCTGCCGGATACATGCTGAACACATAACGGATGTTAAAAAAATCCAGTGCTTTTCCTGTATATGGGTCAAAGCTGCTGATGGAATCTGTCGCAAGGTTCGTTGTCACACTTCCCACATAATACGCTGCATCCGCACTGCCGTTTTCCTGCAGTGCAGCAACAAAATACAGCTGGATTCCAATCAGCACCAGCATCACATAAAAAGCCGCCGTCTTTCCTCTCCAGAAACCGCCGCTTCTTTTTCCCCACTCTCTCCACATTCCCAGATGAAGACAGATGGAAGCAATTACAAGGACAGCCACAACAGCAGCCCATACCCATGCGAGCAGATGCAGCTTTGCACCGAGCACCATCATCGGCACAGAAATCAGTTCAAATAAGAAGTAATATGCAATAAAGCCAAACAGCACAGTTTCACCCAGATGTCCGCTCTCATACCTGTTTTCTCTGATAAAAAAAGAACCCAGGCAGCAGAACACCGCGAGCATTCCCAGAAACAGTGCCGGCATTTTTAATAAGGTAATCATGTTTGGTTCCTTTCTTTTCCTTACATTCCCAATCCCACTCATTCTAACATGATGCCCTGTCTGCGTCAAGTAATCGAAATTCTAATAAACATTGACTTTTCCCTGAAATTTTGTATAATTGTGATGTCGGGCGCTTATTTTCCGCCCGGCTGTTTTACTTTTTGTTTTAATGATATATGTTACGAAAGGAGCCATTGATATGCCTTTTTCCCGGCATACCCGCAGATCCGTGTTTTCCATCGGCGCGGCATCCCTTGCCGCTGCTTTTCTTTTTCTCACCCCGGAAAACACACATGCGGCTGATACTACAGCAAAAATTCACATTCTGACACTCGGCAGCGGCTCCAATGCCATCGTTCTGGAAAGTGTAGACGATAATGGCCAGAAAATTTTCGGCATGGTAGACTCCGGCGAGGACTGGGATTACCCTGACGGATCTGATCCGCGTTATCCGCTGCGTAGCGGCATCACAACGTCGACCGGCTACGACGATGAGGTACTCTCCTACCTGGACTCCCTCGGTGTCACCTCCGATAATCTGAAGTTTTATGTTGCAACACATCCGCACAGCGACCATATTGGAACCGGCGATACCATCGTGCGGCTGTATTCCCCCGACCGGGTTTATCTGCTCCCGTATGATGACAGTTATATCTATAATACTGCGCGTCTCTGGGATAATCTTTATGTCTACGACCAGCTTCTTACTGCTGTAGAAGAGACTGAAGGTGTGACCCTGATCCAGCATCTGAATCCCGGTGCCGCCTCCGCAGAAGAAGGATCTCCTGATTTTGCTTTTGGAAATTTCCAGATCCAGATTGTCAACTACGAGGAAGATTATCTCACAAGTCCAAAAGAGGACGCCAACCAGTTCTGTCTTGGTGTAATTGCCTCCGCAAACGACCACCGCGCTTTTCTGACGAGCGATATCGACGACGTCGAGGGCGATGCCAGCCGGATTGTTTCGAACTACGGGCTGTACAGCATTGATCTGATGACTTCCAATCATCACGGATATCCGAATGCTGTCGATGCAGACTATCTTGCTGCCGTCAACCCGGAATATTTTATCCAGACCGGTGACTTCCGTATTATGGATAACGATACCGTCGAGACCCTGACCTCTCTGGGGCTGCGCGTATTTTCCACGACAGAATATTCCGGCGATCTTCCGGCAGTCATTGCTGACTTTTCCGGTTCCGCGGTCACTTCCAACGTGGATGATACCTATGAAATTTACCGCGGCCGTTCTTCCAAGCTCGTTGCTTATCATGACGGCATCCCGTACAGCGGATTTTTCACCCGCGGCGGACAGAAATATTATGCAGACAGCAGCCATCTTCTCGTATGCTCCACTTCCTGGCGCGACACAGAAACGGGCATCGAATATACCGCTGATGAAAACGGCGTGATCACAAACGAACGCCACGTCATCGGCTGGGTAAAACGGGATGGAAAATGGTATTACTACAACGATGATGAAACACCGTATACCGGCTGGCTCACCCTCGACCGCAAAACGTATTACCTCGGCGCGGACGGCATTATGACAACAGGCTGGCTTCTGCTTGACGGAGATTACTATTATTTTTCCGGCAGCGGTGAGATGCAGACCGGATGGCAGTTTATCAGCAACAACTGGTACTATCTCGCCAAGGATACCGGTATTATGTATTCGTCCGGATGGCACGCTGATCCAGAGACCAAAACGATGTACTATTTTTACACATGGGGAGGTGCCGCACGCAATACGACACTTACCTTAAACGGTTACCGCGTCAAATTTCTTTCCTGGGGCGGTATTTCCGGCAGCACCTGGCTGTACCATGACGGTGCCTGGTATTATGTACAGAAATATTCCTGCGTAACCAATGGCTGGTATCAGATCGATGGCGCCTGGTATTTTATGAATGTGGACGGTTCCCTGAAGCAGAACGAAAGTTTCCTGTATGACAACAATCTCTACTTTGTAAATAAGAGCGGAAAAATGTATCAGAACCAGTGGCTGAAATGGGATGGAAACTATTATTATCTCAGAAGCTGGGGCGGTGCCGCACACGAAGGCTGGCTGCTGCTTCAGAATAAATACTATTATATTAATGAGGACTGTACACGGAAAACGGATGAAGCCTTTACGTATGATAACAATCTTTATTTTGTTGATGAAAACGGCGTCATGCCGGCAAACCAATGGGTGATCCGGGAAGGTGTCTGGTACTTTACCTACAGCTGGGGCGGTGCGAGAAAATCGCAGTGGTTCTATTATAAAAACAACTGGTATTACTTCAACGATGATGCTTCCATGCAGACCGGCTGGGCAGAAATTGACGGAAAAACATATTATTTCCAGAACTGGGGCGGATGCGTCACCGGGACGAAAAAAATTGACGGAACAACGTATGTGTTTGATAAAAACGGTGTTCTGCTTTCCAAAAAAGAAAGCTAGAAAAATCCATATAAAAATGCGGCAGAAACGAAAATCTCATTCGTTTCTGCCGCATTTTTTATAAATTTCTTTTCCGGAACAGTGCACGAACGCACTGCCGGTAAATTCCGGTTCCCAGAAACAGGGTCAGATAGGCGGTTTTCCGCCCGTTCGTGAAGTGATCGCCTTCCAGTACCAGAAGCGGATGCTTTTTAAGCTCTTTTGCCAGCCTCTTCGCAAGCGCCTTTTTCTCCGCGTCCATGGTTTCCAACAGCATCAGCTTGTCCAGCACGAAAAACCGCGCCCAGCAGCAGCGCACACCTGCTTCTTTTTTCAGCGCCGGGTGGCGTTCTTCCACGACACTCCGGTTATGATCCCACACTTCCACCGAACCCAGATCTGACCAGCGAAAACCGCTTGTCGTGAGGCTTTCGCGCCGGTGCACATAATAGTATTTCTGTGCTGTGGAAAAGGCCACCTTCCGGCAGTGCTCCATTAACGGAACGATGACGTATGCATCCTCGGCGATTGTTTTCTCCGGATAGACAACGCCCTCGAAAATCTCTCTCCGATACAGCTTGCCCCACGGCATCACGCCGAACACGCGCGCCTTCATCACCTGGCGCAGTCCCTCCTCGCTGTCGGTCACAGATTCGATTCCCTCCTGTTTCAGATCCGGCACCGGCCTTCCTTCATAGAGATCGTATCCGCGGCAGATACTCATTTCGGCATCATATTTTTCCGCCAGACGATACAGTGTTTCCAGAAGATCCTCCGCTGCGAAATCGTCGCTGTCCACAAACGTGATATAACGTCCCTCTGCAAGCGCAACGCCCGCATTCCGCGCCGAACTGACGCCGCCGTTCTCTTTTTGATGATAACGGATCCGCGCATCCTGTTCTGCGTATGTCCGGCAGATTTCACTGCTCTTGTCGGTGCTTCCATCATCTACAAGAAGCAGCTCCCAGTCCGTAAAAGACTGGGAGAGAATGGAATCCACACATTTTTTTAAAAATTTTTCTGCCTGATACACCGGGGTAATGATTGAAATTTCCGGCATTGTTTTATCCTCTTTCTTTATTTCTTACAGCAGTAGTGTATCCCCTTATACTGCTCATACGGATGATCGAGATCCAGAAACGCCGCATCGTGGTGGCCTTTCTGCTGTTCCTTCGGCGGCAGTTTCATATAATCGCCGAACGCCATGCGCAGATATGTGTCGTATCCGACCGGAATCGGCAGGCGCTCGTTCTCGAACGGAACCTCAATCGCCGATGCAAAAATCTTTTTCGGATATTTCCGGAGAATCGCCTGCGGTGCGCACATCTCGGTGATGCCGTCCACCCGTGGGCTGTCGATATCAAATTTTGTAATATAGTTCTCTGCCTGCTTCCAGATCCGGTACCGCATCTTCTGCGTCGGAGCCAGCGCCAGCAGAACGCTTCCAAGATAATGCATAAACGCACCGTGGCGCTCTTTCGTCGGGATGACCTGTGTGCAGAAAAGCTGGAAAATCTTCCCCTCGATGACCTGCCATTTCCGCGCAAGGTTTCCCGGTGCATAGCCCTCGATCGGGAGAATATCAAGCGCAACGCCATGGCAGAGATCCATATCGACCTGCTCCTTTTTCACCTGTGTAGTGCGGCTGTCGCGGATGTTCGCAAACGTGTGCGCATTGCAGAAGCCCTCTTTCGGGTACTCGAGCTTGTAGATTTTACTCTCCTCCTGCGTATCCCAGATCTTTAAAAACTTCTCATAGTCCTTGCGCGGCATAAAAAAGTCGAGATCATCGTCCCACGGAATGAAACCGCCGTGGCGGATCGCGCCGATACAGCCGCCGCCGCAGAGATAGCATGTCAGATGGTTTTTCTGGCACCAGTGGTAAAACATAACGGCCATTTCCAGGTTTTTCTCCTGCAGTCCGCGTAAAACCTCGTCCTCGGTATTAAACATCTTTTTTCTCCTCTTCCTTTGCGTTCAGGCTGATCGTCTGTCCTTCCTCGAGCCCTTCTGTGCTCTCCTTTGTGAAGACAATCTTAAAGGTTGCAAGAATCAGCTTCAGATCCTCTAAAATCGAATAGCTCTCTATGTACATCAGATCCAGCTTCAACTTGTCGTATGCGGTCGTGTTGTACTTTCCGTAAATCTGGGCGTAGCCGGTAAGGCCTGCCTTTACTTTCAGACGGTAAGCAAACTCCGGAATCGATTCCTCATATTCCTTTGCAATCTCCGGCCGCTCCGGGCGCGGTCCGACGACGCTCATATCGCCCTTGAAAATGTTCAGAAGCTGCGGCAGCTCATCAATTCTCGTCGCGCGGATCACCTTTCCGACCGGCGTAATGCGGCTGTCGTTCTTCGTTGCCAGGCGGGCTACGCCGTCTTTTTCGGCATCCACGATCATGCTTCGGAATTTGTAAACATAGAATTCTTTTCCGCCGATCGTGAGACGTTTCTGTTTAAAGAACACCGGGCCATGGTCATACAGCTTGATGCAGAGCGCTGCGATCAGCATAATCGGCGACGTGATCACAAGAAGAAGCGTCGATACGAGCAGATCCAGCAGGCGCTTGCAGAATCTCTGATCAAACGAAAGACCACTGTTTCGCGCGAGCAGAAGCGGTGTATCGAAAATATGGAGCGCTTCCGCTTTCCGTATCATAATATCCGACAGCTTCGGCGTCAGATAGACACGGATTTCTTTCGCATAGCAATATTTCAGCAGACGGTTGCGCAGCTCCGAATGAAGATCGCCCAGGATCACGCCCTCCTGGCCGTATGCGTCAATCTGGCGGCAGAGCTCTTTCTCTCCCACTTCCGCGCTCACCTTATGTGCTACAATATACTTGTCCGGCCGCTGGTTCATCTTCAGCTCCAGGCTTTCCATCGGGTATTCACCGTAAATCAGGAGAACCTCTCTCGGCGGAAAGAGACGCGCAAACGTCTTCTCAAAAAGCCAGGATACGATACCTGCCAGCGCAAAGTCCACGAGCGTCATGCCGACCATCGGCAGAATGTACGGCAGGTGGCGCCACAGCAGGATAATCTGCAGATACATCAGCGCATTGGCACAGAATGCCGTCATCATCTGGGAATAGATGATGCTGCTTCCCTTCATGTAGCCGATCTTCATGCCGCCGTAAATGTACATGAAAACCAGAAGAAAAATGCCGTAGATCACGACGATAATCTGATTTCCCTTATCCCAGAACGGCTCCAGCCACAGGTGGCTCGCATAGTATCTGTCCCAGAACACAGAAAAAACGGCGCATTCCAGAAGCACAATCGCCGCGACCGCCAGGACACGCATCAGATGTTTGTACTGTTCCCTGTTTTTATAGCTCATCAATCTCTTCCTCTCTTTTTGCCCTTACCGTAATACTTCCGCACACCGTTTACGGCATAGCACGCAAAACAGTACAGGGAGCGGAACGTTCCCATTCCCAGTTCGCGGTAAACACGGTAAGTCATGCCTGCAGAATGCAGTTTATTCCCCGATTTTCCTGTGCTGGACAGCCGGTATTTCAGCAAAGGCTCATCCACACCGCAGGCTGTCCCGTATTTTTTCAGGATCCGCAGCCAGTCCAGATAATCCTCGTGGCACTCGTCCTTTTCCATCGGGAATTCCAGCAGAACGCTTCTTTTGGCCAGTACCGACGAGCAGCCGATCACGTTGCCGCGCAGCAGCATTTTGTAGGTGATCCGCTCCGGGACAGAAAAGATCTTCTGCTTTTCCGGTTCCTGATCGTAAATCAGCTCCCGACCCGTACAGCAGAGCACATCACCGGTCTTTGCAAGAGCTTTTTCCTGCTTTTCCAGTTTTTCGGGATCCCAGTAATCATCCGCGTCCAGAAAGGCAATGTAATCGCCCTTTGCGAGCTGTACACCGCGGTTTCTGGATGCGGACGCTCCTTTGTTTGTCTCATTCCGGATATACCGTACCCGGTCATTTTCTCCGTAACGCCCCATCTTTTCCATCGTATCGTCCGTGGAATTGTCGTCGATCACCAGGATTTCCAGCGGGGTTTTTGTTGTCTGGCAAAGGACTGAGTCGATTGCCTGAAACAGTGTTTCTGCACCGTTGTACGAAGGGATTACTACTGAAATCATGTATTTTCCTCTCTTACTTTGTCTGCTGCATCTATTTTTTTAATTTTCCAGCAGCAAACCTCCTACTTTTATAGCATATCTGCACGGGCTTGTCAATTTTACGCCGGGATCTGCTGGTTTTTCTTTCTTACATGTAATTCTATGTGAGCTTTAAAAACGCCAGTAAATAGAACAGAATTCCTCCGAACAATGCTCCGTTTCCGCCGTTTTTCTGCCCCGTCTTTTTTCCGATGGCAGTTCCGGCATACATCGCCGCCATTCCGACCGCGAAGGAGGCAAAAAAGATCTGTCCTCCTGTCACCGGAAGATCCGCGGCAAAGACGCCGGAGACAATTCCATCCACCGACATCGAAACCGCCAGCAGGCCAAATTCCAGCGGGTGGAGCTGTTTTTCCAGATGTTCCGGTCTTGCTTCTGTTCTTCCCTGCTTTTTTCTTCTGCGTTTTCTCAGTTCTTCGAAAATTTTCAGCGTTCCCATAAGAAAAAAGCAGCCCGCCCCCACCCTGGTTCCCCATTCCGGTCCTGCGGACTGCAGAAATCTTTTTCCAAACTGTGCGGAAGCAACCAGGGCAGCACTGCAGAACAGATTCAGCAGCGCCGTCATGCCGGGTGAAATTCTCGTATTGCTGCTTCCATATCCGATGCTTACTGCAAAGTTATCGGCCGAGAGCGCCGCAGCAAGCAGAAATAATTCTACCATATGACACGCTCCGTCATTCGCTCACTTTACAGTATTCGTCTGTTTTTCAAACCGTGCATCCCGGAAAGGCAGTTCTTTTTCTTATTCCACTGCTTTCCGGAATTCCCGGATTTTTTCTCCGAAGTGCGATACATCGGTGCAGAAAATGCTCGAAGTTCCCGCCACAAAAATGCTGGCTCCACAAGAACGCAGCGTCGCGCCGTGCTCCTTCGTAATGTTTCCGTCCACTTCTAAAATGATGTCCTCCCGGTGCATCTCCTGCAGAAATTTCTGCAGCTTTTCCGCCTTGCGCAGCGTACTCGGCACAATTTTCTGTCCGGCAAAGCCCGGATTCACCATCAGAAGATTGACGCCGTCGATATAATCAAGCACTTCCTCGATCTGCCCGATCGGTGTCGCCGGGTTGATCGCGAGGAACCGCTTGCAGCCGTACGGCACGAGGTAATCGAGCGCGCGCTGCACCTGGAAAGTGCTCTCATAATGAATCGTCACGATGTCCTCTTTGTGAATGCCGATCCACGGCAGCTTGTACTCCGGGTCTTTGATCATCAGATGAAGATCGAGCGGAATACTCGTCAGTTCCCGCAGTCCGCGGATGTAGTCGACGCCAAGGCCGAAGTTCGGAACGAACTCGCCGTCCATCACATCGATATGGAGATATTCGACTTTTTCTTTTTCAAATACATCGATCGTCGCCTGCAGATCCACAAGGTTTGAGCACATCATGGATGCCGATATCTGACTTTTTCTCATATTTTTCTACTCCCATGAAACCATTACTTTGCAGTATGGCTCTTTATGATTTTTCATCAGTTCCAGTCCGTCCATCAGCTTTTCAGACGGGAAACAGTGCGTGATCAGCGCCTGTGCCGGGATTTTTTTCTTCGAAAGCGCATCGAGTGCCTCCGTCCAGTCGCAGGCTTCGTCTTTTTCATAAGAAGAATTCCACGTTCCCGTCAGATTCAGCTGCTTGCGCAGGATGCGCCAGTACACGTTCTTTTCCATCGCAAGATCGCCCGATGGATTTCCCATCAGCACGATGCTTCCGCCCGGTCTGGCAAGAAGAACTGCACTGGAAACGGCCTGCGGCGTTCCGACCGCTTCTACTACAACATCCGCCTGAATCGCTTTGCTCTCCTCTTCCGTCACATATGCGATGCCCGGGATCTGTTCTGCGATCGCACGTTTTGCTTCGCCCCGTCCAATCACAAAAACGGTCTCGGCGCCGAGCGCTTTCGCCCACGCTGCCGCTGCAAAACCGATCATGCCCGTTCCGATCACTGCTGCGGTATCGCCCGGCTTCACCCCGCTTCGCTTCACCGCATGAAGCGCCACAGAGAGCGGCTCCAGCATCGCTGCCTCACGGAAGCTGACATTTTCCGGCAGCTCCAGCAGATTCCAGTCCGGCACGGCCACGTATTCCGCAAAGCCGCCGTCCCGGCGCGATCCAAGGTAATCGTAGTGTTCGCACATCTCATATTTTTTCTGCCGGCACTGCGGGCAGGTGCGGCACGGGATCAGCGGAAAAATGCCGACCCGTTTTCCGATCCGTTCCTCCGGTACGCCCTCGCCGCATGCGGCAACCACGCCCGAAAATTCATGGCCTGGAATCGTTGGAAAATGATACGTTCCGTTTGTGAAAATCCGCGGAATATCGGAGCTGCAGATTCCCGATGCCTTTACCTGCATCAGAACCCAGCCGGATGGGATTTCCGGTTTTTCGATGTCTTCTATTCTTAAATCATTAATTCCGTGCAGCTCGTATGCTCTCATTTCGTTTCTCCTTCCACAATCGTACAGAAACGCTCCAGGTCGCTCCGCGTCGTAATCTTAAAGTTCCGTTCATCCCCCGGGATCATTGCCACATCCAGCCCATGGCGGTAGGCGATTTCACTCGTTCCCCTTGTAAGAGACAGCTCCTCTTTCGATGCTTCCCGGTTGATTTTCGCATACGGATGCAGACGGAAGGCTTCCGGCGCCTGACCGGCAAACAGGGTGCTGCGCTCCAGCAGATGGTCAATTTTCGTTCCGTCGCTGCTCTGATAGATCGTGTCCTTCATCGGCAGCACCGGCATACAGCCCTCATGATCGGCGAGCGCCGCAAGGCAGTCGCCAATCAGCTGTTCACTCACCAGAGGCCGCACGCCATCGTGGATGATCACACCGTCGTTCTCCGATACGGAATCCTCCATGCAGACGGTAAGGCCATTATGAATGGATTCCTGCCGCGTATCCCCGGCATCCGCAAAGGCGAGAAATTTCGTAATCCCGTCTTCTTCCATCCATCCGCGGATCTTCTCTCTCCAGGCATCTGCCGCCACGATGACGATTTTCTCAACGGCACTGCTTTTCTGAAACTGCTCCAGCGTATACAGCAGAATCGGTTTCTTTTCCACTTCCAGATACTGCTTCGGAAAATCCCCCATCTGCATTCTCGTTCCGATTCCCCCCGATAGTATGATTGCATAATTCATCTTAAGCCTTTCCTTTGCTCTTTTTACTCTCTTTTTTTCGCTCTTCTTCCAGCTCTTTCAAAAAGTCTCCCAGTTCTCCGGATGCGTTCTCCAGCAGGTACGACTTCGTTTTCTGTTCTTTCTCCAGATAGTTTTCCCGGATCTGGCCGTTTGTATGTTCAATCTCAGTGCGCAGATCCCGTGCAGAGAGACGATGCGCGCCCGCTCCCATAATGATGATCTGCTCGAGACCGTCCGAGGAAGCCACCGTTACGTTGCCGTTGTGGCCGATCCTGTGGACCGTTTTCTCGATGTACTGGTCAGCCGTCTCCGCCTCTTTCGTATAAACGACATGAATATTATGGTACATGCCGACCTCACCCTGATTGCCCTTTACTTTGTAGGCATCAAAGACAAGGATCAGCGTCATTTTTTTATATCCCTGATAATTTGACAGGATGTCCATCAGCTTTCCTCTGGCGCTCTCAATGTTGTACTTCGCCAGCTCATTTAAATCATCCCAGGCAAAAATAATGTTATAGCCGTCCACCAGCAAGTATTCTTCCTGCGGCTCCTTCGGACGGTTTGATTTTGCATATTTGGGATCCCCGATGCCGGACGACGAGGTGACCGGCCGTGTCCGCCGCTCGAAACCGGCGCGCTTCCGCTCCACTTTGCCGTATGTCCTCGTAAAGATTTCTTCCAGCTCCTTTGCCTCCTGCAGGGAAGCTGCCATCGGCACGCGGTCGGATGCTTTTTTTGCTTTCTGCACAGAGGATGCTCCGCCGCTCCGGTCTGCCGCTGCTTCCGCCGGATCACTTTCTGCTTCCGGATTTTCCAGTGTATATTCCAGATGCATATAGTCTTCCACTTCATTCCATGGAACGACAAAGCCTGCCCCGTGGGCACAGAACACGGAACCCGTCGGATTTTCCACATCCGCCTCGGAATCGTAGCCGATGGAGGCGATCACTTCCTCCGCGTTGTGGCACGGCTCATATCCTTTTAAGGTACAGAACACTCTTCCGCGTCCCCGGCTGTAAGCAGTCACTTCTTTCTGATAATCCCGCATCGTCACAACCGGTGCGGTTCCGGTGATCACCGTCATATCGCCTTCCATTTCCGGCGGTTCAAAGCTGCCGTACATCCGCTGAATATCGTTCAGCGCCCGTCCTGTCGATTCCGACGGAATTTCCAGCCGGAACGCATAGACCGGCTCCAGCAGAACGGATTCTGCTTTTTTCAGTCCCTGCCGCACCGCACGGTACGTCGCCTGACGGAAGTCGCCGCCCTCGGTGTGCTTGATATGCGCACGACCCTTGACCAATGTGATTTTCATATCTGTAATTTCTGATCCGGTCAGCACGCCGGGATGCTTCCGCTCCAGCAGATGTGTGAGGATCAGACGCTGCCAGTTGCGGTCCAGGGTATCCTCGCTGCAGACGGTTCCAATCTGCAGTCCGCTGCCCGGTTCTGCCGGTTCCAGCAGCAAATGGACTTCTGCATAGTGGCGCAGCGGCTCGAAATGGCCGACACCCTCCACGGCACTGCGGATCGTCTCTTTGTATACAATATTTCCGGCTCCGAATTCCACCCATTCGCCGAAACGCTCGTGGATCAGACTCTTTAAGATCTCGATCTGCACCTCACCCATGACCTGCGCATGGATTTCCGCGAGGCGCTCATTCCAGACAATGTGGAGCTCCGGGATTTCTTCTTCTAACTGGCGCAGTTTTCCAAGCATCTGATGGACATCGCAGTCCGGCGGAAGCTCGATGCGGTACGTCAGCACCGGCTCCAGCACCGGTTTTTCCGCCTCGGTTTCGTTGCCGATGCCCTGACCGGAGAAGGTGCTGTTCAGTCCCGTTACAGCACAGATCGTCCCCGCCGGTGCTTCCTGTACTATCGTATAGCCCGCACCGGAATAAATGCGGATCTGGTCTGCCTTTTCTTCGCCGAGCATCTGCTTCACCTTCAGCACGCCGCCCGTGATTTTCAGGTGCGTCAGACGGTTTCCTGCCGTGTCCCTTGAAATCTTAAAAACGCGCGCGCCAAAATCCCCGCCGTACTCCGGCGTTTTTGTAAACCGGTCCAGAATTTTCAGAAATTCCGTCACGCCCTCCATCTTGAGTGCAGAGCCAAAGCAGCACGGAAAAACCTTCCGCTCTGCGATCATCGTGCGGATCTGGTCTTCTTCCACGCTTCCCGTTTCCAGATACTGCTCCAGCACGTCCTCATCACACATGGCGAGTTCTTCCAGCAATTCTGCGTTCTGGAGATCCTGCGAGAAATTCAGGCAGTGCTCTGAGAGACGGCTCTGCAGTTCTTCCAGCAGTTTTTCCGCATCCGTGCCCGGCTGATCCATCTTGTTGATAAAGAGAAAGACCGGGATCTCATACCGCGCGAGCAGCCGCCACAGGGTTTCCACATGACCCTGCACGCCGTCCGCACCGCTGATCAGAAGAACCGCATAGTCCATAACCTGTAAAGTGCGCTCCATCTCCGCCGAGAAATCCACATGGCCCGGCGTGTCAAGGAGTGTGACCTCCGTCTCGTTCAGCTTCAGCACGGCCTGTTTGGAAAAGATCGTGATGCCCCTTGCTTTTTCCAGTTCCTCCGTGTCCAGAAAGGCATCCTTGTGATCCACTCTTCCGGCTTTCCGGATCTGGCCTGTTTTATATAAAATTCCCTCTGCCAGCGTCGTCTTTCCCGCATCGACATGCGCTAAAATGCCTACCGCCAGTTTTTTGGTTTTTTCCATTTTGTTTCATCCTGTCTGTATGATTCATATTTTTCAGGCCCCCTCATCCCCTGCGGCCCGACTCACTGCTTATTGTACCACAAAACCTCTCATTGCGGAACCCCGGAGTGAAACGCAAAAAATCTCAAAACGGATTTCTCTCCTGCTTTGAGATTTTTTATGTTATGTTCTGTTTTATCTCTCCCCCGCCATCGGCTGCCGATCTGCAATTTTCAGGAAAATAAATCCCAGTGCAAAGAAAATCGCCAGGCATGCAACCGCCACGTTGATCGTTCCGCCTGCCAGTTTTACAGCTGCAATAACTGCAGAACCAAGGAACGATGGTTACTCTGTCTTCCAACGTCATATCCGTTTCTTTTAAAAGTTCATTTGCAAGAAGTGCACCGTACTCTGCCTGATGGGCAACCTGCATACAGTGTTTCTGCGAATGATCCGTATACCCCAGCTGTCCCAGGTTTTCGTTTCCTTTTTCAGATATGCGCTGCATCCATTCCAGACTCCAGCCTAACCGCTGTATTTTTGCTGTTCCTTCCATTTCTTTCAGAATATTTTTTACTGCAATCACGATCGTAGCACATTTGTATTTTAACTGCTATCCTGTTCCTATAAGGTCTATATCAAATGATTGTTAAATTTTTTATATTTTTGATGCAGTCAGACGGGGTTCTGTTACAGCAGAAAAGCACTGCAAATACAGATGGATGTATTTACAGTGCTTATTTTGAGATTATTTTTGTTTTTTAATTCTGTGCGTCTTTGTATTCTTTTACTTTTTCTTCATACTGCTCCTGGCTCTCGATCGTATGTTTTACAATATGACCGTGCTCTTTCTGCTTGTGTGCCAGATCCCGGCCAGGACGCGGTGCATATTCGTCTTCCGGGATTTCAAGTGCATTGGCGGTGGCGTGAATGATACCGTTGCTGCTGTAGGTGGCACCGCTCAAGGCATCGATGTTAAGGCTCTGTTCTTCTTTCATCTGCCCTATCACGTAAGGCGCTGCACGGAAAAAGTATTCCTCGGTGTCGCAGTAGGAAAGGATGGAGATGTCGGTCACTTTCTGGTTTTCTACCGTTACCTGCACTTCTACATCCCCGCGGAAGGCATCGGCGGTACCCGTGCAGATGCCGTCTTTCAGGTCGTGGAAACGGCCGGCGTCCAGGAATGCCTGTTTTTCTTCCGTTGTATCCGTCGATTCAGATGCTGTATTTTCCTGTACAGTATTCTCATCTCCGGCAGCTTCTTTTAACGCATTTTGAGTGGCCTCAATCAACCCTTTACTGCTGTAGGTGGCGCCGGAAACAGTATCTATCTCCTCGGCACTCTGTTTTTTCATGATTTCCGAAAAGATTCCTGACTTTGCTCTGTCCAGATATGTCTGATCATCCTCGGCGTTCTCTATCGTCAGTCCGGTTATCGTTCCCTGTTCCACTTTTACGGAAACAGTCACGGTTCCGCGGTAGCCTTCTCCACTTCCGGAATAAGTGCCGTCCTGGAATCTGCTGTCCAGATTCTGTTCTGCCGTATCAATGGCCGCATCACCTGCTGTCTTACCAACGGAACCGCTCTCGCTCCGGATCAGGAACTGTGACGCTGCAATCGTAAGGCAGGTCACCCCGACACCGATCCACACGCTGTATCGGTACTTCCAGTGTGCATTGTTCTTCAGACATCCGTTTACACATACCCCGCATCCAATGCACTCGCCGCCTGCCATCTGCTCTTTTTCTGTCAGATCAATTCCCATGGTACATTTTGCAGTACAGAGATGGCAGTTTCCGCATTTGCTCCGCGGTTTTACAATTTTTAACAGCGTACATCTGGAAATCAGGCTGTAGATGGCTCCCATGGGACAGAGATACCGGCAGAAAAAACGCTGGATTAAGACGGATCCGACGAAAATCACCAGAATCAGCGCACCGCCAATCGAAAACATCGGCTTCACGCCCGGCCAGTGTCCGATGGAACTGTACTGTCCAAACACCTGCCACGGCCCTGCGATGTTCCATTTTATCATACCGCTCCATACGAAGACTGCCCAGAACAGGAGCACACCATATTTGATCCAGCCTGTTGGAACATTTCTTCCACTCTTCTTTGAATTTGAATGCAGGTTTTTCGCACCTGCTTTTCGAAACCGCTTTTTCAGCTTATTTCCTGCAAACCACAGAAAATCCTGCACAGCCCCGAAGCTGCAGAAATATCCGCAGAAAAACCGTCCCACAATAATCACCGCCGGAACCGTCGCCAGCACCATCCATACCGAATACCTGATCCGTTCCCACGAAACCGTCCCCTGATAAACTGCGGAAATAATCGTCCCAACCGCAGAAAACTGCGCCTCAAACAAGCCCGGGATCAGCAGGAAAGAAAGGATCTGAATCACTGCTTTCGGCCAGTTTCTTTTGTCTTGTTTTTTCAAATTTGTTCCTCTTTTCTTATGTTTAACGTTTCATCTCCATTACCGGACCATTCGATTTATGTTCCTGGATTAATTCACAAATCTCCGAAAGATTCATTGCCGGGAAATCTCCGGGGACGGTATCCTTCAGGGCACTTACTGCATTTCCGATGGATACTGCCTGTGACAGTAAAAAACCCTCATAAATCGTGTATTTTCTGCACATTTATGAGGGTTTTATATTTTTGCGTTATTTTTACAAATTCACAGTTGAATTATGCGTTCATCTGTTCTGCTAACTTTCAAAATTTTCCCCAGTAAATAAAGACTTGCGCGCTTTTAAGATCACTGTGTACCCAAATTTAATGTCTGGGTACAATTTTAATCTTATTTTTCCCTCTAGCACTCTCCCGCTTTTACTTTTTGGGTATTTTTCTAAAATGTTGGGTACAAAATTCTATACCGCATGTCCAAACTTCTGAACTTCCTTATCGAAATTCATCTGTGTTACATGCGTATAAATTTCGATCGTTGTGCTATAGTGCTGATGTCCCATTAGCATCTGCACAATTTTGGGATTCATTTCTTTTTCAAAGCATCTGGAGCAAAATGTATGTCGGATTGCATGAGGATAAACGCTTTCGAATATAACAGGCTTTCTGTTTTCTCTTACTGCATTAAATGCTTCTTCCTCATTAATTTCCTTTACTACTTTCTTACACTCTTTTTCCACATGATACCTTAATACCGGAGATCCCATTGTCGTACAAAACACAACGTCAGCAAATTCGTCAACCGCTCTATAACGACTGCCTAATTCTTTTTTCAAAATATCCTGTTTTTTCTTCTGAGCTAAAAACATTTCTTCCGCTTCTCCCATAAACGGGATTTTACGATATGAATTATGAGTTTTTGGTGTCGTTAATATTTGCTTCTTTACACCCTTCTCATAATTACACGATAGCGAATGTGTTATGTGAATACACTTGTTTTTGAAATCAACGTCTTCCCAACGAAGCCCGCCAACTTCTCCTACTCGCATTCCCGTCAGAAACATGATATAGAGCATTTCCTTATACCAATTATTTTCAACAGTTTTTAAAAATAACGTCTGCTCTTCTTTCGTCAGAAAGCGTCTTTCCTTACTTTTATTCTCCCATGGTACTGAGATTTCAAAGCATGGATTTTCGGCTATGATTTTGTTTCTCTTTGCCGACTCCATACACTCTCTGACCCTTCCAAGTGCTTCTCTCATACTGGAAGACGCTCGCCCCTGCTGATGCATTGTGTTAATGGCTTCTTGAATGTCAATGTTCAGAATATCTACAATTTTCTTATCGCCCAATATTTTTCCAAACGTATTATAATACTTGCTTTTCATTGGGAAAATACTGGTTTCCTTAATAACTGGAGCCTTGTACTTTGTAAACCATTCCTCAAACCATTCATTCAGCGTGATGTTATTCCATCTTACATCAACATTCTGCTTTGCCTGCTCCTTCGCCTGTTCAAAGTCTTTCTTTAATTCTTTCAGATTAAGTCCGTATAAATTAATTTCTATCCCTTTTACAAGCGCTCTCGCTTCATATCTTCCATCTTTTCGCTGTCTTATTCCTGTTCCTAACTCTTTACCTTTTAAATCTTTTCCCATCTATAATCATCCTCTCTTATTTCTGTTTCGAGGGTGATGCTTTTGATGTTGTACTCATTATACTCAAAGTTCTCATGAAAAGCAACCTCCTTTTTTCACCTGTATTTTCGACTACCGCTTATGGATGTAAGCCATTTATCCACTAATAACTTGTTGGCATATAAACGGTTTCCGATCTTCACTGTAAAATTGCAACCCGGGTCGTGCAGAAGTTCCCTTGCTTTGGTCTGCCCGATGCCTAGATACTCTGCAAATTCTTTTACATTGAGCAATGCTTTTTCCATAAAACTACGCTGCCATGTTTTTGCTCTGCCATTTATCAACATCCTTCTTCCCTTATTGCTTTACTTTACGATACGTTACGTTGGGCGTGCTGATCTGGCTTTTCCTTTCTGTAAAAGGCTTATCTGGAATAGACCGGATAAGCCCTCTTACGTTTTTATTTTCTTTTATCTTCTCTTCTTCTTTTTTATTCCGGCTCGGTTTCTTCTGTTCCCGGCTCCCCGTCGGTGGGATCTTCTTTCACGTATTTCATATAAAACTCTCTTGCCGCCGGGTTCCATACTTTCTCATTGACGGGGCGCTGTTTCCATTTTTCTTTTTCTCCGGCTGCGATTAACAGCTTTTCCCGCTGGTATTTCTCTGTCTGCTTGTCTTCCAATGGGACTTCCTCGTGTGCGAATGCCTTTTGTATCTGATAAATGGTTACCTCCTCCCGGATCACTCTTCCGGTTTCATGCTCCACGATGCGGTATTTCTCACAGTAGCCCGGGCGGCGGTTTGCCTTGTATCCCTGCCAGATCTGTATCATATCCCAGCCAAGCTCTTTCATCACTCGCAAGATTCGCCAGTAGGTATAAGGCAGACAGTCATATACCCGCCGGAACTCTACCCCCTCTTCGAGTTCGATTTCTTCCGGGACGATATATTTTTTCTTTTTCACGCCCTGCTCTTCGTCCTTGTTTCTTTCGTCCATCTCTTTCCCTCACTTCCTAATTAAATGGGCATTCGTCCGCGGGTTCCAGTTTGTGAAACTCTTTGTTCCGGTTCAGATATTTTTCGACCGAATCGTATTTCACAATGGTTCCGTCTTCCAGATACACCTGCACTTCATGAATCCGGCGTAGGAATGCCGCCCACGTTTCCGGGCTTTCCTTCTGTACCTCTGTATACTGGTCTTCCAGTGGGATATTCGTTGTTATGAATACCCTGTTATAACAAACGACTTTATTGCAGTATCTCGCCGGGAGCGTCACCGGGTATACATCCAGATAGTTGAGCATGTCCGATATTTTAAAGGAGCTGCGGAACTCTTCGAACACGATGACCGCGTGACCGTCGTATTGGTCAAAGGGATGCCCTCCTCCATTTTCAATCACGCGGTAAACGTTACTGTCTCCGTAAGCGTCCATGATGGATCTTGTTTTTCCCCTTCCCGTCGCTCCCCAGATATAGGTAACGTGCAGATCCAGTCTGCGTTTTCCTTTGAATTTTTCGTTCAGAAACGCTTGTCGGATTTTCTCGATTTTATCCATGTAAAGGATCATGTCGTTGTTTTCCTGTAAAATTTCCGTTACCGTATATCCGGCTTCTACCATCTGCATGAGGTCTTCCAGATCGGAACGTCTGCCTTTTTGTGTCGGCATCGTCCCCCATTCCTCATAGGTGTTCGGGACGCTGGTTTCTGCTTTGTCGGTGTCTTTCCATTTGCCGCTCTTTTTGACGTATTCCACGTTATTTTTCGCGGTTCCGTTTGCTATGTCGATGTGGGCAGATGGGAAATATTTTTTTATTTTTCCAACTCGTACACGGGAATTGAAATGGATGTAAACGTGTGTGTGGTAGGTTCCCTGTTCTCCGATTTCATCCGCCATGCAGAAGAATTTGAGCGTCGGGAAACTCATGACCAGATTTTGTTTTATTTTTTCATGCCCCATATCGTACTTCTGAGGGTTATTGATGGTTAAAAGAAACGCCTGCCGCTGGATGCCGTCCATCCTCGATTTCCGTGGTTTTTCCGGCTCCTCCGTGGCTTCTGGTTCTTCCTTTATCTCCTCTGTGGCGGCGTTTTTCTTCTCTGTCTTTTCTTCGACCATTTGTTATTTCTCCTTTGTGCGTTCCATTGTCTTCGGGTTCTTATTTCGGTTTCTCTTAATGGGTTCATGGGAAATTTTTTCCTTTCGTGTTTTATTTCTTTTGTGTTTCTTTTGTTTATGGTCTGCGAACAGGGTTTTGAGGGCTGGAAAGCCGCATAGATACTGGATTTTTTGAGTGGTGGTGGGCTTTTTTGTGCAAGCGGGGGTAATACTATACCCCCGCTTGCATCCCCTCTCAGCTTTCGCGCCGGACGTTACCGTCCGCGCTCTGCTCGAGGGTATCCAGCATGTGCTTTCTCCATCCCGGGACATCCGTAACCCACGGAATCTTAACTTCTTCTACTTCCCGACCATCCAACAGAATAACGCCCTCTCCCTGCTGATAGCTCCGTTCCGGCAGCTCCTCGCCGCTGAACAGCATATTTTTCTGTTCTTTGCTGAGTCTTCCCAGCGCAAGGATGCACATGAAGTTGTCCCGGCTGCCATTTGCAAACAGGGCGGCATCTGCCCGCTGCGTTACAATCCAGATTCCATAATGCAAGCCCCTGCCAAGCATCAGAATTTCTGATACCGCGTTCATGACATCCGCAGCCCTTTTCTCTTTGTTCTGCTTATCCAGCATCTGCAAGCGGTTCAGAAATGCCGGGTACTCGTCGAAGACCAGCAGATACCTTTCTTTTTCTGCTCCGCCGGACTCTCTGGTTTCATGGAACCTCTGGTAAAACGCCATGATGCCGTCATAGCACCGTTCACCCATATAATAATTCTCATAACCATTTAAGAACCGGAAATCCTCAGAATTTTTATAGTCACAGATGAATACGTGTGTCTTCGGGTCTGCCTGTAATCTTCTTCCCAGCAGGTACGAAACCGCTACTGATTTTCCAGAACCGGAACTTCCCGTAATCAATGCATGGCAATGGGTGTCTATCTCTGTCTGAATGGATGATTTTGTCTGATACTGATGTGCTATTTTTGCATCGTATCCCCATGTCATCCGATCCCCTTTATTTTCTCCCCACACCTCTTCCAGTGTGCAGATGCCCTGCGCCTTTCTCTGGTCTTCAATTTTTGCCCGCTCTTTTTTCTTTTTAAGGTTTTCAATTACTTTTACGCCTTCTTTATTCCGCGCTATGGCGATCTCCATATACTCCGGGTATAAAGTTACCATGAACAACGAACTGTTTTCACCACACCACATACTATATTTCATCATATGATCTGCAAGGCAGCCGCCCAGCACCTTTGTGACCAGTGTTTTAAATTCCTCTGAATTTTTCTGTCCGGCATCCCCGTAAACAACGGAAATTCGATAGGCATAAACATTTTCATTATACCGGATGTCGATACACCGGAAGAACTGGAACAGTTTGCCAAGCTCCACAAGTTCCTCGTCTGCAACTTTTGGATTGAAGCACTGTCTTTCCCCATCCCAGCCGATATGCGTCATATACTGGACAGGCGGCTTTGCAAACGCTTCTTTCCAGCTCCATGCAAACACTTCTTTGATCTTCTGAATGCAGAATGATGCGGCTTCTCTGGTTGTGCAGTGTTTTACCGTCTGTACGACACATACCGCCACGCCGTACCAAAAAAGCATTACAAATAAAAAGAATATTATATTCACCATACCTTTTCTCCTCCTAATGTAATTGAAACATTGATCGAATAATCCGGTTCTTCCGGGTACGCATCGCTCCTGCCCAGCCTGACCACACGGGCATTGACTGCAAACCTGCATCCAAAGAAGTTTTTATAGAGTATCTGTGAAATCATACCCTCTACGATGTACTCGACTGCCTTGTTGCTTAAACTTCTATATGCCGGTTTTAAGTCCCAGCAGGACACGGATGTGTAACTATCATTTATGCTTTCTATATCATCACATTCTTTTACTTTCACAAATAATTTGCCAGCGACATACAGGGCAATCGCGCTCTGTAAATCGCAGGACATACCGTATTCATTACTTATCATACTTCCACCCTCTTGATTCCTGCATTGACGGTAAAGGTATCTTCATCGCTCTTGTCACGCTTAAACATGGCATCCACTTCCCACTCCTGTTCCGGGAATGCAGCATTCAGACACTGGCGCATACTGCGTTCAAACAGCTTCTTGTATTCTTCCAAGGTCTGCTCTTCCAGACCTGGATTTTCCGGGTCGTATACCAGCTCTTCACCAGCGATTGCAATGCCCGTATCCATCCAGTCTGCGCCGCAGTATGTTTCATAGCCCCACGCTACTTCGATCTCCGTACCGAGCTGGTCTTCCATCCGTTTGAGTGCTTCTTCCAGAAGTTTCTTTCCTTCCTCTTCTGAAAAGGCAATCTCTTTGCCGCCGATGTTGTCTGCTCTCTCTGCAAAAGAATAGTAAATTGCAATGCTGCACTTCACGTTATACACTCTTTTTTCATGCGGATCGTCATAAAAAACCGTCACCCGGACATCTGGATCACACGCCGGAAACTCTTTCCCGATCGCCTGCGCAATGCCGGTTTTGAGTTTTCTTTCCAACGCATCCTCATTCATTGCAAGGTAGTCTTCGTTCAGTTTTCCATGACGGACGGCATACTGAAACGTCCGGTTCGGATGTGAAAAGCTGATCTCCGGGTTCTCAAATACCTTTTCAAAAACGTTATTAATAATTTCACTTACATTAGCAGCCATTTTTCTCTTGCTCCTTTTTCTTTTGTTATGGGGATGCAATATATTTTTTTGCATCCCCATAGTTACGCTGTTATAACGTCTGGCGCTCCGAGATCTTCACCGCATCAGCGGTAAAAGAATCTTCTAATGATCGGACGGTGATGTTGTCTTTGTACTCTGTCCGCTGATACGGCGTGTCAATGCCGCCTACAAACTCCACAAAGACGCGCTCTCCTGCTTCCCGCATCGCCTGTACTTCCTCGTTCTCGATGTGCGGTTTGTTGGCATCCAGAACACGGACGCGGAATTTATCGAAATTTGTAGTGTCGCAAACTTCATAAGCGTACCCGATGACTTCATCTGTTTTCTCGCCGTCTACGTATTTGTAGACCTCCGCGACTGCAAACAGAAGAAAGATCGGCTCTTTGAAGATGACTTCGAATGGAATTGCTTTCCGGTTTAAGATTGTCATACTATCCCACCTTTCTTTATGGCGGAATGCAGTTTTCTAAACCCTTTTTGCCCTCGCGGGGCTGATATTTTATCTGTCATGGTTAGGACTCGCATTCCTATTGTTTACGTGTTACTTGTATCAGCTGATAAGGGTATTATAGCTCAATCTTTCCGCAAAAGATTCGCCCTGTACTTTCCTCTCCCCTCATCCTTTGCGGCTTTCGGTCATATACGTTATGACCAGTTCCAGCAGTTTATTTATAAATTCTTTATCCCCTTTCTTCAAAAATTTCGAACAAAAATCAAGTTTTTCAACTATTTCTAACTCCTCGGAGCTTCTTGTTTCTCCAAATAATTCCTTCTCGCTCATATGCCCTACCTTACAAATCTCCCGTACCGTTGCATACTGAATAGTTTCAATACGACCATTCAAATATTTTCGCAATGTGCCATCTGAAACGCCTATTCTCGCTGCAAAATCCTCCTGTGTACCGAATGAATTTTTGCCCATAATAGCATACACGTTGTCAACGAATGCCTTTACTTCATCATCTGTGTATTTAAATCCTTTACTTCTCATGGTATACTCACCTGTATACCAGCGCTGATATATTTATCCTTTGCTGTTATTTTTTACCGGTGAATCCATTGTATAATAGATTTCTTCAAAAATAATTCCTTCCTTTTTCCCCAGATAATCTGTGTATAAAAAAATACTAAAAAAGAGCATCCGTCTTGGATGCTCCGATGATGTGTTTCTATTTTATTGTTCTATTTTCTTTCTGCGTTCGGTCACACTGTTATGTATGTCATGCAGTTCTTCCAGCAGTTCCTCGCTCTTCTTTCTTACTTCCTCAATCCCATAACGGAAGGTATAGAACGCAATTTTATTTCCGTTTTTCTTATGATCGGCTTTTCTTGCTTCTACATCATAAATCATAAGATTGTAATCGCCGTATTTACTCGTTCCGTCTGACTCGATATTAAAAACCAGCATTGTTAAGAGTTCCCGCAACGCTTCCACCCTTGCGCATTTTAACCCCTGCCGCGCTGGCTCGGCTACTTTTAATGCCTCTTCTATCGTTTCATAGAAATCAGATGGTGGGATCGGCAGTTCTCTTTTCTTTCTTGACGAATTAATTATTTTATCTGAGATTCCCTTTGCTTCTCCCGGAAGATACTCTGGAAACGAAAAACCCGTTCCCTTCTTTCCGCCTTCGGCATCATACTGCTCTCTTAATTCTTTGATTTTCAAATAATCTTCATATGCGCAAAGTTCACTATCATATTTATTCCATTTTTCTTTGCAATCCTGCAAAAGTTCACATACGCGGTTCCACTGGCTCATATAGTTTAATGTGTCCGTCAAATTATCCAGCCTCTCTTTAAATTCTGCCCATGTGTCTTCTGTGCACATCTGGGGAATGACTCTGTAAATACCATCAATAATCTGTTCCTTCGTTGCAGATTCCACAAACTCCATAAACTCCTTGTTTTCTTCATTTGCCATTTTTCTTTTCTCCTCTTTATAATTATTATTTGCGCACGGGTAGTCCAAGAATGTAATCAGAAGAAACTTGATAATATCTACACAATTTTATCAATACTCCAACTGGCAATTCCCGTTTTCCACTCTCGTACTGTGAATATGTATTTTGTGCTACATTCAAATATTTTGCAATTTCAGATTGCGTAATATCTCTATCCTCTCGCAACCCTTTAATTCTCTCCAAATAATCCATCTATCCACTCCTTTTTTGTATCTTACCAAGTGGACAAATTTCTTATTGCTAATTATCTCGAATTGAGATAATATATTTGTACAAAGCATCTCGAATTGAGATATGCAATTCACGAATGGAGGAAATCACATGAAGAAAAACACAAAGAAAATTGCAACTGTAACTATGACCGGCGCGGTGCTGCTTGCTGCTCCGATCGCAATGAAGGCGGCTCCGATGCTGTCGGCGCAGACGGTAGAAGCTGCTGTAAAAACGGGCTGGGTAAAAGAATCCGGCAAGTGGTACTTTTACAAGGACGGCGTGAAAGCCACCGGATGGCAGGAATGGGATGGAAAACGCTACTATCTGAATAGTGACGGAACCATGAAAGCAAATGAATGGATGATCGACGCCAACGGAAGTATCTACTATTTCCGCAGCTGGGGCGGTGCTTACAAGAACTGTAACGCTGTCATCAATGGAAGAAGCTACACCTTCGGCGCTGACAGCAAAATGCAGGGTTCCCAGTGGATCGTAAAAGGCGGCAACTGGTATCTGGCAAAAGATGGAAAGATTGCGACTGGCTGGCAGGAATGGCAGGGAAGCAAATACTATCTGAACAGTGACGGAACCATGAGAAGCAACGAGTGGCGTTTAGACGATACCGGAAAAATCCGTTATCTGTGCAGTTGGGGCGGTGCTTATAAAAATCGTTCTGCGAAGATCAATGGAAGAAGCTACACTTTCAACAACAATGCAGATGTGACCAATACCCAGTGGATCGCCATGGACGGCACATGGAAACTTGCAAAAGACGGACGGATCGCAACCGGATGGCAGACATGGGATAAGAATCTTTATTATCTGAACAGTGACGGCAGTATGAAAGCCAATGAAGCCTTTACTGACGGTGGAAAGCTCTATTTCTTCCGTAGCTGGGGCGGTGCTTATAAGAACTGCTGGTATACTTCCGGCGGAAAGAAATATTATCTGCACGATAACAGCGCAGCTTACCAGAACGAGTGGCTGAAAGCAGATGGAAAATGGTATTATTTCCAGAGTGACAGCACGATGGCAACTAACACATGGATTGACAATTATTATGTTGATGCATCCGGTGTCTGGATTCCGAACAAAGAAAAACCGACGGACAAATGGATCACCAGCGGAAACCGCAAATGGTATCGCCATGCCGACGACAGCTATACAAAGAATGATTGGGAACTTATCAATGGAAAATATTATAGATTCGATAACGAAGGCTGGATGGTAACCGGCTGGAAGAAGATCAATGACATCTGGTATTACATGGATAAGACAACCGGAGAGCGATATGGTGAGGGCTGGCATTGGATTGATGGCAGCTGCTACTATATGAATGCGAAGGGTGAAATGGCTGTAGATACGTGGATTGATGGATATTATGTAGATGAATCTGGAAAATGGATTAAAGATCCAAAGAACGAAGAACATACACATAAGTGGGTTGAAGAAACAAAGACGGTTCATCATGAAGAAGAATCACATTACGAAACTGTACATCATGACGCAGTTACTCATACAGTGAATCACCCAGAAGAAAGTCATACGGCAACTGTAAATCATCCAGAGGAAAGTCATATCGAAACGATACATCATAAAGAAGTGGGACATACAGTCCATCACGATGCAGAAGGGTATTATAAAACGGTGCATCATGATGAAATATCACACGAGGACTATCACTATTTCTGTAGAAACTGTGGAGCCGACATGGGAGACACGCAGGAAACTATTAATGCTCATATATTATATCATGCAGATCTTGGTGAGTCAATCAGTTATTATGCTAAAACTATTAAAATCGTAGACCAGCCGGCATATGATGAGCAGGTTTGGGTAGAAACCAAAGCCGCTTGGGATGAGTATGTAATCGATCAGGAAGCCTGGGATGAGCAGGTTAAGGTAGTCGACAAAGCAGCATGGTCTGAGCAGGTAAAAGTCGTAGACAAAGAAGCCTGGACAGAGACCATCGTTGACAAAGAAGCTTGGGATGAGCAGGTTAAAGTCGTTGATAAAGCAGCTTATGACGAAACCGTTAAGCAAAATGTATGCTCTATCTGTGGTAAAATTCAAAAATAAATCTTAAAATAACGAGAAGCACTGATCTCTCTTTTGAAGAGACCGGTGCTTCTTTTTATTCACATAAAAATAAGCCTGCACACTCATATTTCTATCAATGTGCAGACCTATTATTTCATTTGTAATCAAAAGCATCATCCCGGATATTTTTTGTTTTAAACAACACGCAAACTTCTCGTTAAACAGTTGGGTATTTCTTTTTACCCAAATCAACACCCAATCTTTACCCAAAATTCCATGCTATTTTACGATAATTTACGGGAAAATATGATAAGCTGCTTTCTCTTACAAAAATGGCTGTATTCCTTATAAATACTGCATTTTCAAGGGTCTTGAAAACCAGTGCTTCACAGAAATTACTGTGCCATCTGTTTAGCAACTTCCTCAGCAAAGTTCTCTTCTTTCTTCTCGATTCCTTCACCGGTCTCGAAACGAACGAAGCCTTTTACTGCTACAGTTGCGTTGTTTGCTTTTGCAACCTGTGCTACGTACTGAGCTACGGACTGTTTTCCGTCTTCTGCTTTTACGTATACCTGGTCAAGCAGGCAGATCTCTTTGAGCTCTTTGTTGATACGGCCCTGGATCATTCCCTGGATAACTTTTTCCGGTTTCTGAGACTCTTTCGGGTCGTTCTGAATCTGAGCCATGAGGATTTCTTTCTCATGTGCGATGTAATCAGCGCTTACTTCGTCGCGGTTTGTGTACTGCGGACGAAGAGCTGCAATCTGCATTGCAACGTTTTTAGCCATCTCTTTGAGGTCATCGTTTACAACATCTGTCTCAACGTCAACCAGAACACCGATTTTACCGCCCATATGAGTATAAGAAGCAACGAAACCGTTCTCCTCTTTTACCTGCTGGAAACGACGGATGTTCATGTTCTCGCCGATGGTAGCGATCTGATGAGCCAGCTCTTCGCCAACGGTCTCGTTGGTATCGAATTTCCAAGGCTCTGCCAGGAATCCTTCTACGTCTGCTGCAGTTGTATCCATAGCCTGCTCTGCAACCTGTGCTACATAGCCACGGAATTTCTCGTTCTTTGCAACGAAGTCTGTCTCAGCGTTTACTTCTACAGCGACAGCTTTCTTTCCATCCTCGGATACGTTCAGCATAACGATACCCTCAGCTGCGATTCTGCCAGCTTTTTTCTGAGCAGTAGCAAGTCCTTTTTCTCTCAGGAACTCCATTGCTTTGTCCATATCACCTTCGGTAGCTGTAAGAGCTTTCTTGCAGTCCATCATACCAGCACCGCTTACTTCTCTTAACTCTTTTACCATTGCTGCTGTAATAGCCATTGTTTTATTCCTCCGTATACGTGATTCAGCAGACTGCATCTTCATGCCGGTCTGCTATTGTGAGATTCGCCGAAGGGAACCTGAATTTCAAGTTCCCCCCAGTTCATTACTTCGCGTAAATTATTCAGCGTCTGTCTCTGCTGCTTCTTCGTATGCAGCTTCCTCAGCCTCGCCCTGTTTTGCCTCGATAACTGCGTCTGCCATTTTGGAAACGATCAGTTTTACGGCACGGATAGCGTCGTCATTACCCGGAATTACATAGTCAAGCTCTTCCGGATCGCAGTTGGTATCGCAGATACCGATCAGCGGAATTCCCAGTGTATGAGCTTCCTGTACGCAGATTCTCTCTTTTTTCGGATCTACTACGAAGATAGCGTCCGGCAGTCTCTTCATTTCTTTGATACCGCCAAGGTTTTTCTGCAGTTTTGCAAGCTCTTTCTTTAACTCAATGACTTCTTTTTTCGGAAGAACTTCGAAGGTGCCATCCTGCTCCATGGTCTCGATTGCTTTCAGTCTTGCAATACGGCTCTGGATGGTTTTGAAGTTGGTCAGCATACCGCCGAGCCATCTCTCGTTTACATAGTACATTCCGCAGCGCTCTGCCTCAACAGCGATAGCGTCCTGAGCCTGTTTTTTGGTTCCTACGAAAAGGATTGTGCCGCCGTCTGCTGCGATGTCTGCAACAGCTTTGTATGCGTCATCTACCATTCCTACAGATTTCTGCAGGTCGATGATGTAGATACCATTACGCTCTGTGTAGATGTACGGAGCCATTTTAGGATTCCATCTTCTTGTCTGATGTCCGAAATGAACACCGGCTTCCAGTAACTGTTTCATTGAAATTACGCTCATTGTTTTATCTCCTTATGGTTTTATTCTTCCCCATGTTTTTTCACCTTGGAACCTGTTTTTCAAAAAACAGGCACCATCCTTGGTACCGCATGGGTGCTTATTGTGCAACAGTAAGATTGTATCACAGAGTTTTTTTCATGACAAGCATTTTTTTCGCGGATTCTGCGGTTTTTTTCTGTTATTTTTGTGTTTTTCCCTGTTTATCCTTTAAAAACAGATACCAGAATGTTCCGGCGCAGATTACCGCTTCCAAAAAGATGAACATCCATGCACCTGCCGGTGCTTTTTGGGTCATCCAGGATACGAACTGGCTCCGGTAAAGTCCCCAGATATTTTCTGCCATGTGCGCAAGAACCGGGGCAAGGAGTGTTCCGCACCGCTCATAAATAAGGATCAGAAGCACACTTACCACGGCTGCATAGACAAACTGCGTCACATTGCCGTGATATGCACCGAACAGCAGACATGATGCTGCGATGCCCCAGCCGGTTCCCCAGAAATCTTTTGCCCTGCGGTAAATCATGCCGCGGAAAACAATTTCCTCTGCGGCCGCGCTCAGCACACCGACGGACAGGATCAGAAGCAGCGGGTTCTGTCCTTCATAAATCTTTGATGCCATGTCCTGATAGCCGGAAAAGATTCTGGTAAAGCCGGTCACGTTCATTACAGTATTCAGGAGATGGCCGAAGGTCATAACCAGCAGAATACAGGCGGCTGCCTCTGCCGCACTCCACCGTTTTTCCGGTTTCGGGAACATGCCTTCATCTTTTTTGTACTGTTTCCAGAGAACCGGGATCGCCGCCAGACTGCCGATTGCTGATGCAAGAACGGATGTCGCGTGCATACGCTCTTCCAGATAACCGCCGGTCGTAAACGTCATCAGGATCAGCGCCAGAAGTACGGTTGCTCCGATCAGAAACAGTTCGTACGTCAGAAGCGGTTTTAAAAGACGCCATAGCTTCCGCTGGATAGGAATTACGATTTCCTCCGTTTTTGGCTCTGTTTTCGCTGTCCTTTTTTCTTTTATATTCTCTGCTTTTTTCTCTTTCTGCGCAAAGATTCCTGTTCCACTTTCTCCTCTTGTCAGCCACGGGATACGCTCCGGCTTCATTTTTTTGATGCGGTCGCGTCTTTTCTTCTCTTCTTTCGGATCCTCCGCCAGCAGTTTCAGTTCTTCCGGTGTATCACATACCTTTGCGGCACCTGCTGCCTCGAGTTCTTCTCTTCCGCCGTACCCATACGATACGCCGACACAGAGCAGTCCGTTTTCTCTTGCCCCGATTACGTCATAGCTTCTGTCACCAACCATCACCACGTCGGAACGGCTGTCTTCTGCTCCGAGTCGGCGCAGCGTCTCTGCGATGACTTCTCCTTTGTCGGTTCTGGTTTCGTTCATTTCTGAACCGGTTACTACGGTAAAATACTTTCTGATTTCGAAATGCTCCAGGATCTGCTCCACGTATTTTTCCGGTTTGGACGATGCTACCGCCAGAATTTTTCCCTTCTCTTTCAGATACGCCAGAACCTCCGGGATTCCCTCGTATACTTCATTTTCAAAAATGCCCTCTGCCTCGTACCGCTCCCGGTATTTTGTGATGGCCTGCTGTGCTTCTTCGCAGCCAAGGCCTGCAAAATTCATGAAAGATTCCAGAAGCGGCGGTCCCACGTAACAGTTCAGTTTTTCCAGATCCGGCTCTTCGATGCCAAAGGATGCCAGCGCATACTGTACGCATCTTGTAATTCCAGGACCGGAATCGGTCAGGGTTCCGTCCAGATCAAATAATATCATATCTGACATACTCTTATTTCCTCTTTTACTTTTTTATCGTATGACATGTCTTTTATTCTAGCATATCGAAATTAGAAATACAAACAAAACCGGATCAGGCTATTTTCTGCAGAGTGCACGCAGATAGCGGGTGGTCTGATTCTGAATTTCGGCAATGGCACGAATCAGGTTCCAGAGGCGCCTTAAGGACTGCAAGAGGCGGGTTCCTTTTGGTTTCTGGCTGGTTCTTTGGCTGACAAGTGTGGAAGTTTTTGGTTTCACGTTGACTTCCCACGGTTTCATGGTTCGTACAATGCCGTCTGCGCCACGCACTTTTACAGTGATGCGGTTGTAGCCTTCGGAAAGGCTCTCGGCTTTCAGACAGATTTTGTTTTCTTTCCATTCATATTCGGCTTCGGAGCCATTTACCATGCAGGAAAGAATTTCAGCCGTGTCGGCGGCTCCCTCGAGCAGAATTTCCGGGGTATAACCGGGATCTATTTCGACGCTGGTGTCGGCCGGGCGGATAATCAGGGGGTTCGGCGCTTCGAAATCTTCGTCTGCTATCTGTGATAATACGAAATCGGCGATGATCTGCGGCCGTATTTGAGATGGCTCCTCCCCGGCACTCTTAGATGGAGTTTCGGCAGGCGGAGGACTGCTTTCTTCTGTTTGTAGCGGAATATCATCTGGATCTTGGGTCACCTCCTCGGGCGTGGCTGCAGCAACGGGCAGCTGTTCGTCTGTTTTGAGTTCTTCTTTCTCCGGAGACGATTGCCCGGGCCCCGTTTGTTCCTGCTTTTCTGTGTTTGACTTTCCGGCATCTGGCATTACGGTAGGCTCCTCTTTTTCTGGTGCTTTTGTTTCCGAGGTTTGATTTTCTGACTCTTTTTCGGTTGACGGAGATTCCTGCTTCGTTTCTTCCATATCAGGCTTTTCCGGTTCCGGATCTTCTGGCATCAAATTTTCCGTTCCGGATTTTTCTGAACCTGTATCTTCATAATCTGGTTTTTCTGTGTCCATTTCTCCAAAATCCGTTCTCTCCGAATCTGACTCTTCTGTCTCTGATTCTTTTGTATCTGTTTCTTCACATCCTTCCTCTGATTCCGATTCCCCGGAACCCATATCTCCTGCCTCCGGCAATTCTCCTGGCTTCCCCGATTCTGAATCTTCCGAAATTTCTTTCTCCTCTTCTTCCCACCTTTCCGCTGGTTCTTTCTCCGGATCCGGAATTACCGTCGGGGGAAGCATTTTTTCTTCTCCTTCTTTCTCTTTCTTTCCGGTCTCTGCCGGATCTGTTTTCTCTTCCGGCGGCTCTGGTTCCTGCTCTGGTTTCTCTTCTATAGGCGGTTCTTCTTCTGACTTTTCGTCCGGCAGCAGTTCCTCCGGTCCGGCTTTCCCGTCTGCATCTGTCACATCACTGTTCTCGATGATTTCAGCTTCTAATTCCACGCTTTCCACCGCACTTGCGGCCTCGCCTGTCGTCTGCTGTGTCTCCGCGTGGACTTCGATTCCCTGGACTGCCAGGAATCCTGTCATCATTGCGCATATGGTCTTTTTTCTCATCCTGCTTCCTCCCATCTTTTTCTGATCTGCTGATAAAAAATATCCTCCTCCATTCCCGGAATTTCTGCGGCCTCGTTGAGGTACTGTTCTGCTTTTTCCTGCATGTCGAACTGAAGTGCCAGCTCTGCGGCCCTGAGCAGATTTTTCCGCCGGTTTCCATCCTGTCTGCTGCACAGAAGCCGTTCGTAATAGAGAAAACTCTCCTGGCACCAGTCCTGTTCTCTTTCCCCATCCCCGGATTTTCCGCCAAGATAGCACGCATCCGCCAGTCTCTGCCAGATAACCGCCTCCCACTGCCCCTCCATATTCTCGCCTGCGGCCTTTTCCAGCACTTCGATTCCTTTCCGCATGGCGTCTGTGTCATTTTCACGCGCCAGTTCTTCGGAAAAACTGAAATACATTCCTGCAACAGCAAGATATCTGCGGCAGCGTTTTTCCTTTTCCGGCTCCTGCTGCGTGTCATCATAAAATTCAGCCAGCAATGGCTCCATCTGCATTTTTTCCCTTGCCGCATCATCCGCCAGACAGTATTCCACAAGTTCCTGCTCCACACGCCCCGCCTGACTGAGATGGTCTGCCTTTAAGAACGCTTCCCGCGCTTTCTGGTAGTTCGGCAGACTGCCTTCTTCCACCGGATTTCCGCAGAACCAGAGATCTCCCTGCTCCTCCCATTCGTCTGCCGCCGGAAACTGCCCCCATGGCATCCTGCTGGCAACCGCAGCCGCTCCTCCTGTCAGAAAAGCAAAAACTGCAAAGATCCGCAGAGTCTTCCTGCCTTTTTGCTTTCTTTCCAGCCGCCGCAGTGCCTTTTTGACTTCTCCGGCAGACGCATACCGCTCCTCCGGCTTTTTCTGCATACACTTTTCCATCACCCGCCAGAGTCCTCTTTTCTGCCGCTTTTTCGCATGCTTCGCCATTGCCGCAAGCAGTGCGCCGAGTGCATAAAGATCGGAACGGGCGTCACACTTCCCGTCATACTGCTCCGGCGCTGCATAACCGCGGGTTCCATAACGGACTTCCACACCCGTTTCTTCTGTTCCGGCTGCACCGAAATCCACAAGGTATATTTCACCACGCTCTGTTATCATCACGTTGTCCGGCTTCAGATCCCGGTAGAAAACCGGCGGGTTCTGTGCATGGAGATAACAGAGAATCCCGCTCAGGGCAATTCCCGTTTTCAGAATTTCCCGGCTGGAAAACCGTTCTCCCTTACGCATACGCTGTCCGATAGATTTTCCGTTTACAGCTTCCATCACCAGAAAGCTTTTTGTCCCACTTTCCAGAAGTTCCACCGCACAGGGAATCCCGGGATATGAAAACTTCTGTAAAAGAAACGCTTCCCGGCGCAGTTTTTCCCTGTCACATATACTTACCTTGACTGCATACCGCTTTCCGGATCCAGTTTTCTCTGCAAGATAAACGACAGACGTTGCCCCTCTTCCGAGCACTGACAGCAGGCGATACTTCCCTCCCGGAAGTTCTACTTTTCCAATGATCCCGCCTCCTCTTTTTACGTCAAAGTGTTTGTCAGTCCGATATTCTGTTTTTGTACATGGATATAAATTGAGCCGAATGGCTCTTCGATAGAGTAATATAGAATCGATTTTTCAGGACGAATGTCCAAGCGGATGAAAAATCGTGATGTAAGTATAACACAACAGCCGCCGTTTCCGCAAGAACTACAGAAGCCGACGGCTGCCAAAAAAATCGCCTGTTTTTTATCTATTTTTTCCCTCTTGACGAATCTTACATCCGTTCCGGTGCCGAGAATCCCAGCAGGTCGATGCAGGTCTCAAGTACCTCGCGGACAAGATCCAGCAGTGCCAGGTAAGATGCTTTTCTTGCCTCATCCTGCTCACTTAAGATCTTGGTCTCGTGGTAGAAATGGTTGAACTCGTTTGCAAGCTCGTAGATATAAGCACAGATCTTATGCGGTGCTTTCTCCTCGAATGCGTTCTCCACAACGCCGTTGAAACGGGATACGGAAAGCATCAGAGCTTTCTCGCTGTCGCTCTTCGGTGCCAGAAGTGCGCCTTTCTTCAGTTCATTTCCCTCTTCTTTATATTTTCCGAGGATGGATTTTGTACGAACGATCGTGTACAGGATGTACGGACCGGTGTTTCCCTCGAAGGAAGTAAATCTCTCAACATCGAATACATAATCTTTCGATGCCTGGTTGGACAGGTCACCGTATTTAATAGCAGACAGTCCGACAATCTGTGCCGTTCCTCTTGCATCCGTATCTTTTACGCTGCGGTTCTCCACGATCTTCTGATACATCTCATCGTTGATCTCGCCGATCAGACGCTCCAGACGCATAACGCCGCCCTCACGGGTCTTGAACGGTTTTCCGTCTTTTCCGTTCATGGTACCAAAGCCGATAAAGGAAAGAACGGTATCATCATTCACCAGTTTTGCTTTTCTTGCACAGCGGAAACACTGTACGAAGTGAAGCTCCTGACGTTTGTCTGCCAGATAGCAGATCTCGTCCGGCTTGTACAGTTTCATACGCTGGATGATGGTTGCCAGGTCTGTCGTATCATACAGAGCTGCCCCATCGGATTTTAAGATCATGCACGGCGGGATCTCTTTTGTGTCTGTCTCTTCTTTGACATCAACAACGAGTGCGCCCTGGTCATAATGTGCATAACCATTGTCTTTCAGGTAATCTACCATGTCTGGAATGTACTCCTGTGCATCGGACTCACCCATCCACAGATCGAAATGAACGTCGAGGTTTCCATAGTTCTTTTTCAGATCGGCAACAGAAACGTTCATAATGTGTTTCCAGATCGCACGATATCCTCTTCTGCCCTGCTGCAGCTCTCTCGTTGCCTCGAGTGCACGTTTCTTATAGTCCTCGTCCTCTTTCGATTTGCCGCTTGCGCAAGGATAAATCTCCTCGAGCTCGCTGATCGTAAACGGTGCTTCCTCCGGGTACTCTCCCGTAAAGGACTCATCAAAATAAACAAGCTCCGGATGGCGCTCCTGCAGCTCGGTGATGATCAGTCCCATCTGCAGACCCCAGTCTCCAAGATGAACGTCACCGATCATGTTGTGGCCCATGAAGCGTCCCATACGCTTAATGCTTTCCCCGATGATCGCGGAACGGAGATGGCCGACGTGAAGCGGTTTTGCCACGTTTGCTCCGCCGTAATCTACGATGATGGTTTTCGGATTTTTTGCTTTCTCTACAGAAAGATCTTCGTCGTTCTGCATTTTGGAAAGATAATCTGCCAGAAATTCCGGGTTGATTTTCAGGTTGATGAATCCCGGTTTTACGGCTTCAATTTCACCGATCACGCTGTGATCGGTCACTTTTTCTACAACTGCTTCAGCCAGCTGGATCGGTGCTTTGTGGTATGCTTTTGCAGCTGCCATTGCGCCGTTGCACTGGTATTCGCACAGATCCGGGCGGTTGGAAACGGAAACCCTTGCATAGGACGGGTCCATCTCCGCAGCGGTAAAGGCTTTTACCAGCTCTTCCTGGATAAGATCGATCAGTTTTTTCATAATGTTTCCCTCATTTTCTTCTTTACTGCAGAATCATCTGTTCTGCGTTTTGTTTCCGCGCGCTGCGCCGGGCTTCTTCCTCTTCTTTGATGCCGCTTTTCTGATAACAGTACTGGATGATATCTCTTCTTCGGATGATGCCGATGAAGATTCCCTCGTCATCCACAACTGGAACGAAATTCTGCCGCATGGACATCTCGATCAGGTCCTCGATGTTGCTGTTGATGTTGACGGACTCATAATTCCACCGTTTTGGAACCTGCCAGAGCGGGATATCCTCTGCTTCATGGTAATTCAGCAGATACCGTTCTTTTATGATGCGGAGCAGATCTCCTTCCGTCAGTGTTCCCACGTAGCAGCCCTTTTTGTTCAGTACCGGAACCGCCGTGTATTTATGATATTCGATCTTCTCGATGGCCTGCCGAAGTGAGCAGTCGTCATACAGATAAGCCGTTTCACTTTTCGGTGTGATAAAAAACAAAATATTCATTCGCGTATACTCCTTTTCGTTGGTCATACTCTTGTTTGATTATACCATAAACGAATGTGAAATGTCTTTGAATCTTTCTTATATTTTCATAAACATACCGAATCCGAAACTCGAATGCCTCTTTGCTGCGCCGCAAATTGCGCTTATTTTCCAGTATAACCGACTTTCCGCAAAAAGTAAAGATCTTAAGTTTCATCCGCACACGCCGCACAAAAAATCCGCACGGATCCAGCACCTACGCTGTACCCGCACGGATTTTTCAACTCTTTTTTGTTCTATTCTCTTCGCAGCGCATCGATCGGATTCAGGTTCGCTGCTTTTACCGACGGCAGCAGTCCGAATACGATACCGATCACCATGGAGAAGACCACGGAGAAAATGATTGCCGGAATACTGATCGCCACAGGCGTCTGCGATACCCTCGAAATCACCTGTGCCATGATAATGCCGCCCAGCACGCCGAGCAGTCCGCCGATGCTGGTGAGCACCGCCGCCTCGGTCAGGAACTGGAACAGAATTCTGCGTTTTCTTGCTCCGATCGCCTTTTTCAGGCCGATCTCGCTTGTACGTTCCGTTACAGATACCAGCATAATATTCATAACACCGATACCGCCGACCAGAAGCGAAATGCTCGCGATCCAGATCAGCTGCTGGTTCGTGCTCTGGCCTAACTCCTGCAGACTCTTTGCTTTCTCCAGCAGATCCTCTGCCTGATAGGAAAGAGAATCAGTTGTATTGGTCACGGATTCGTTCATGATATCCGCTGTTGTCTTTCCCACCGTGCTCATATCCTCGGTCGTTTTTGCCATCACAACGGCATTTTCCGGTTCATCATACTGGAATACGATCGGCCAGCAGACATCCGGCATCAGCACCAGCGGATAGGATTCCTGATTGTACGTATAGTAGTCATCTCTGGAATTGATGACCGGCTGGAACGAATCGGCTTTTTTGATCACGCCGATCACCGTGAACGGCTCTCCCATGATCTCGATCGTTTTGCCGACCGGCGACTCATCCGGGAAGAGTGTCAGCACTGCGGTATCGTCGAGGAGGACAACTTTGTGGGTCTTCGAGAAATCGCTCTCCACAAAGCCGCGTCCCTGATAAATCTGATATCCGCACGTCGACAGATAATTTTCATCCACTCCAAGCGCCTTCGCACTGTCCAGTGTTGTGTTTCCTTTTGCGATGCCGCTCACATACGTTCTTTCGGTGTAAAACGATGCATTTTCCACCTGATCCTGCTCGCGGATCCGCTTTTTCTGATCACCGGACAGTTTCGACACGCCGCTTGGCAGTCCGTTGTCCATCCAGTAATCACCGTCGCCCTGCTTTAAGCTGACGGTCACGTTGTTGTTTCCAGCTCCGATCAGGTTCTGTTTGATCTGCTCATTCGTTCCCTTGATCGTGGAGACAATTGAGATGATCGACGCAATTCCGATGATAATACCCAGCATCGTCAGGAAGGAACGCATTTTGTGTGACCAGATTCCCTGAAAGGAAAGTCTTACATTTTCTAACATAATGCGCCTCCTTAACTGTTGTAATAATCCGATGAACTGGATTCCTTCGTGTCTGCGCCTTCCACCACGGTTTTGCCGTACGGAAATGCAATGTAATCCTCTTCGGAAAGACCGCTCTTCACTTCGTAATAACTGCCCCACAGAAGTTTTCCGGTTACCACATTCTGTTTCTTTAATTTATCATTTTCATCCCGGATATAAACGAATTTCTGTCCGTTTTCCTCGCGGATGAATTCTTTGCTGACGTACAGGCCGTTGCCGTTTTCTACATCGTTTCCGACAGTGATTGCAATCTCGATCCAGTCACCGTTTTCAAAACCTTCTCCGCCTTCCGGGATAACGGCTGTGAACGGATAGAAGGAGGCTGGTGTCTCGCTGTACGACATGTAGCTTGTTGTCGGGTACGGAGAAATCTCGGTTACGGTTGCCGCTGCAAAAGCACCCGAAGACCAAGAAGTCACGTTGAGTTCATCGCCGACTTTTACCTGATCGAGATACGTCTCGCTTAAGTAGCCGCGCACGTACAGACCTTCGTTTCCACTGACCTGGATAAAGGCGCTTCCGTCGTTGGACGGGTTTTCTGCATTTCCAACCTTCTTTACCACACCGCTGATCGTCGCTTTTACGGTCTGGGAATCCAGGGATTTCTGCGTATTTTTGACTTTGAGTTCCTCTTCCTTCTGATCCAGCTTCAGATTACGGATCTGGCTTTCTTTTTCGCTGATGGCTTTTTTCAATTCATCTTTTGTGTAGGTCATCTGGGTATCATCACCGGAAGAAGTATTGTTATTTGCGCTGCTTCCTGTGGATGATGTAAAGAGGGACTGTACCGATGCTTTTTCACCGTAGAATACGGTTTTTGCTGTCGTCTGCACTGCTTCCGGCGCATCTTCGCTCTGCGGTTCCGCTTCCGGTTCTGCCGGGGCTTCGGTCGGCGTCGGCGTTTCCGTCGGAACTGGGGTCTCGCTCGGCACCGGAGTTTCTGTTGGAACCGGCTCTGTGGTCGGAATCGGTGTTGTACTTGGTTCCGGGCTGACGGTCGGCTCTGGAGTTACACTCGGTCCCGGCGTAACGCTCGGGGTCGGAGTTACACTTGGTGTCGGGGTAATCGTTCCTTCTTTTACCGCCACATTTGCAGTGCTGACTGCCATGGAAGTACCCTTGTCATTTTTCGCTGTCACTTCTACTGTATAGATTCCGGCATCCTCTTTTGTGATGTTTTCTTTTGTGTAAGTATCCTTAAAATCTCCGTCGATTGTCTTTCCGTTGTGTTTCCAGACGTATGTGTAAGTGACATCCGTTTCGGTGTTTTCCGTGGAATCGTCTGCCTCACCGCTTCCATTTCCGGCTTCACCCGGCTGTGTCACATCGTCCTCGGACGGACTCTCGGTTCTATCATCCGTTTTATCGTCGGCTTTCTCATCCGGCTTCTCTTCGGTATCTTTCTTCTCATTGATTCCGATTTTCAGCTTCAGCTCGCCGCCCTCTGCCACCTCTGTGTTGGCAAGCGGCGTGGTGATTTTTATTTCCGGTGCATCCGCCGATTCGGATTCTTTCAGACTCAGGACTGCTTCATACGAAGTCTCGTATGCTTTCGCAATCTTCGTTCCATCCTGCTCCCACACGGTTTCCAGCGCCTCTGCGGCTTTGTTTTCCTCATGAATCTCCAGGCGAAACCAGTATCCTTCGCTGTCCTCTTCTTTTTTCGTTCCCTTTTCATCCGCGTATCCTGCCATCTGATTCAGGAATCCGCCTGTTAGGACTGTTCCCGGTGCGCAGAGATAGGTGTATGGGTCTTCCTGCGTTCCTTCTCCTTTGTATGGTTTGGAACCAAATACAAGCTTATTCGTACTGCTGTACAGAACAGCATCCTCGTACGTCGGCTCCGGTTCTGGGGTCGGAATCGGTTCGTCCGGGAAATCCGGATCGATGGGTTCATCTGGAAAATCCGGGAAATCCGGGAAATCCGGCTCCACCGGATTCAGCGGCGTATCCGATACCGGTTTTGTCTTTTTCAGCTTTTCCAGTTCTTTTTCACTCTGCTGGATTTTCAGCTTTGTCTGTGCAAGCTGTAACTGCTGCGTTTCCAGATCCAGCTTGATCATGCTGGTATCGTATGTCATCAGCGTGTCTCCGGCATTTACCACATCGCCCTCTTTGACGAGAACCTGGGAAATGGTCTGGCTGTCGGAAAGATAGATGTTCTGGGAAGCCGTCGAGGTGATCTGGCCTTCCATGTTCATGCTGTCTCCCCAGTAACCACTCGTAAAGTCACTGACCGGATACACTTTTACGGTCGTCTTCTGCGCCTGGCGGATGCCGTAATAACCGCCGACACTGACACCGCCCACGGCAACTGCGGTCACAACTGCAATCGCGGCTTTCTTTGCTGCTTTTCCTTTTTTCATGTTTCAGCCACCTCCTTCGATTTCATCATTCCGTCGCGGATCTCCACGGTGCGCTGTGCCATCGATGCGATCTCCGCGTCATGTGTAATCATCAAGATGCTGACGCCCTCGTCGTTCAGGCTCTGGAACAGCTCCATGACCTGCTCGCCGGAATGGGAGTCGAGTGCTCCGGTCGGCTCATCAGCCAGCAGAATTTTCGGATGGTTGACAATCGCTCTTGCAATCGCCACACGCTGTTTCTGTCCGCCGGAGAGCTGGGTCGGTTTGAAACTCATACGGTCGCCGAGCCCCACCCGCTCGAGGGCAATCGCTGCCCGCTCTCTTCTCTCTTTTTTCGGCACGCCCGCGTACGTCAACGGCAGGCATACATTTTCCATTGCGCTCTGTCTTGCAAGGAGTTGGAAGTTCTGGAAGACAAAGCCGATTTTCTGCAGGCGGATGTCCGACATCTGATTGTCACTGCATTTGCTGATGTCCTGTCCGTCGAGGATCAACCGTCCGCTCGTCGCCTGGTCGAGGCAGCCGACAATATTCATCAGTGTTGTTTTTCCGGAACCGGAAGGACCCATGATCGCAACGTACTCGCCTTCTTCCATGGAGAAGTTGATGTTTTTCAGAACCGGAACCGGGATTTTGCCCTGCATATATTCTTTACAGATATTCTCTAATTCCAGAATCACGGCTGCACCTCCCCGTCATCTGCTGATCCGGCTTCCTGTGTGTCTGCCGGTTCTGCCTCACCATTGTCGGCGCCGCCGATCACGTTCGTTGTATCTTCCTCACCGCTGTACTCTGCGCCGTCCATGGTATTGTCGACCATGCCGTTTTCATCCTGCGTCATACCGTCGTCGACCATTCCATCGTCGTTGTCAAGCATACCGTCATCCTCGCCGCCGGCCGGATTGCTCTGTCCCAGCGAACCATCGGTACTAACGACGGTCTTCATGCCCTCTTCCAGTCCATCCTCCGGGAAGGTGATGGCATCCTCCTCTTTGAGACCATCAGTGATCTGATATTCCATCATATTTTCATCGTATGTTCCCAGCGTTACGCTTCGTTTTTCCAGTTTGCCGTTTCCATCATCGGCCCAGACGTAAGGGTTGCTGTCGACATCGTTGATAAAGTAATCGGACAGCCAGATTCCTGTTTTGACTTCCTGCTGGCCGATATCCGGCTCTACGTAAACGTGCTGGCCGAGCATCAGGCCGTTCGTTCCGTCGAGCTGCACATAAAACGGATAGTTGCTTGACTGCGTCATACCGTCTCCTGAACTGCTGTAAACGTTATTGCTTCCTGTCCGTGCATTTTCCCGATCAATCTTTGTCACAGTTCCAGTCCAGGTCTGATTCTCATCTACACGAGAATGCACGATCACCTGGCTTCCTTCAGTAATCGAACCGTCGCTCATATTCTGTTCATTGATCTGGCCTTTTACACGGAAATCTCCCGTTGCAAGAACGGTCAGGAAGGAATTGTCGGAGTTGTCACCGGAGTAAGCGCCGGCGCTGCTGTCATCGTTGTTGATTGATTTTACAACACCGGCGATTTCGCTGATCACGGTCGCATTGGTGATGTTATCGTTTAATTTATCAATCTCCGCCTGTTTTGATTTTCCTTCATATTCTTTTTTCTTTAAATCCAGCTCCGCTTCCTGAATTTCCAGTGTGATGCTTGCCTGCTGGTCTTTTGATGCCTGCTTTTTGTCTTTGTAAAGCTGGTTGATATTGGTATTCATACTTGAAAGTTCATTGTTTATGCGTTCCAGATCCAGCTGCGCCTGCTCGAGGTCACTCTGGAATTTCTCGGTATCGTAGGAGAACAGCGGTGTTCCGACCTGAACCTCCTGACCGACTTCCACATAAACTTCCTTTACCTTTTTCTCGCTGTTTTTCTCTACCTTCCAGGTATTTTCCGACTCCACAACACCGGCATAGCGGTTTTCCATTCCATTTCCGGTTCCCAGATTGGTCAGGGCTTTTACAGTATTGACATAGACGACGTTATCGTCCTCTTTTGTACCGTTTCCAAGGAAATGCCATGTCACTCCCCCTCCGGCTGCCGCAAGCACTGCGACTGCACACACAATCGCGATTACTTTTTTCTTCATATGCTTCCTCCCACTTTTCTATTTTACAAATTAATTTTCTGCTTTCCCAAGTTAGTTCTATCGTATCACATTTTGTTTTTTGTTTTCTTACTTTTTCCTTACTCTTTTTTTAGCAAATACTGGCTTTTTCTGAAAATAGATTTTTGTTTTTGTCATTAAAAACCTGCCTCCGTGTTTATGACGGAAAGCAGGTTTTCTTTCGAATCTGTTAGATTTTATTTTTTATGCTACAAGTTTCATCTCCCGCAGAATGCGGTATACGAGATAACAGATCAGCGCTGCACAGACCAGTTTGAACAGAAGCGGAACGACGGCGAACACGATTTTAAATCCAAGCCAGATCACGCCGATCGGGAGAAGAATAGTGGCGCATGCGCCGAGGACTTTTCCTCCAAATTTCAGCAGCAGTCCGACGATCCCAAATAAAATTCCAATTCCGCAGAGCAGACCAAAACAGGTTGCCAGCATGACTAATGTAACTAACATCGTGATCCCTCCTTGTCTTTTTCTCTATGTGTTCCACTTGCTGTGGATGTTTCCGTATCTTTCTTACAAACCATATTGTAGCACTTTTTTCCAGCAAAACAACGGGGAAGACGTGGAAGAATTTCTTAAGTTTTTCTTTACACCGATCGAGTGAAACCTAAAAAAGGACAGACAACGCTGCACTTCTGCAAAATTGTCTGTCCTGTAAATTACAAAATTTTCTTTACTCTTCTGTTGTCTCTTCCTCAGCCTGCGGCTCAACCTCAAGACCAAGCTCTTCCAGCTGTGCTGCGTCAACCGGTGACGGAGCCTCGGTCATCAGACAGGAAGCATCTTTTACCTTCGGGAATGCGATGACGTCGCGGATGCTGTCCTCTTTTGCCATCAGCATAACGAGACGGTCCAGTCCGTAAGCCAGTCCGGCGTGAGGCGGAACTCCGTATTTGAAAGCATCCAGAAGGAAACCAAATCGCTCATGTGCCTGTTCCTTTGTGAAACCAAGCATCTCAAACATCTTCTCCTGCACATCGTTCTGGTGAATACGAACGCTTCCTCCTCCGATCTCAGTGCCGTTCAGGACGATATCGTAAGCTTTTGCACGAACTGCGCCCGGATCGGTATCCAGAAGCGGCAGATCCTCGTCCATCGGCATGGTGAACGGGTGATGCATTGCGGTGAAACGGTTCTCCTCATCGGACCACTCCAGAAGCGGGAACTCGGTAATCCATACGAAACGGTATTCGTTCTTGTCGAGAAGTCCCATCTGCTCTGCCAGTTCCAGACGAAGTGCGCCAAGAACGTTCCAAACAATCTTGTTGCGGTCTGCTGCGAAGAGAAGAAGGTCTCCAGCCTGTCCGTCCATGGCTTTGATGAGGGCTTCCATCTGCTCCTCTGTCATAAATTTGGAGAAGGAAGATTTCCAGCTTCCATCCTCATGGATTGCAATGTATGCAAGACCTTTTGCACCGTAACCTTTCGCAAACTCAACGAGCTTGTCGATTTTCTTTCTCGGCATTGCGCCCTGTCCCTTTGCGTTAATACCGCGGACAGAACCGCCGTTTTCAAGTGCGCCCTTAAATACAACGAACTCGGTATCTTTTACGGTCTCGGAAACATCAACCAGCTCCATACCGAAACGCAGGTCCGGTTTGTCGGAACCGAAACGGTTCATAGCCTCTTTCCAGGTCATTCTCTGGATCGGGAGCTGTACCTCAACGCCGAGCACCTCTTTAAACAGGTGTGCCAGCAGTCTCTCATTGACATCGATAACATCATCTACATCAACGAAAGCAAGCTCCATATCGATCTGGGTGAACTCCGGCTGACGGTCGGCACGCAGGTCCTCGTCACGGAAACATTTTACGATCTGGATATAACGGTCATAGCCGGAGCACATCAGAAGCTGTTTGAACAGCTGCGGAGACTGCGGCAGTGCGTAGAAGCTGCCTGGATGAACACGGCTCGGTACCAGGTAATCTCTGGCGCCTTCCGGTGTGGATTTCGTCAGCATCGGGGTTTCGATCTCAAGGAAGCCTTCTTTGGACATGAACTCACGGGTGAGCATTGCCACTTTGCTTCTCATGATCAGGTTTCTCTGGATGTCCGGGCGGCGCAGATCCAGGTAACGGTATTTCAGACGGAGCTCTTCTCTCGTCTTGGAATCCTCCTCGATCGGGAACGGCGGGGTTTCTGCCTCGGAAAGAATGCGTAAGGACTCAGCCTTTACTTCGAGCTCTCCTGTTGCCAGATTTTCATTGACAGCACCGGAGCGAGCCATAACTTCACCTTCTACGGCGATGACGAACTCGCTGCGCAGTTTTGCTGCTTTCTCAAAACCTTCCTCACTGATCGGGCCGTTCTCAAAGATAATCTGCATAATACCGCTTCTGTCACGCAGATCGACGAAAATAATTCCGCCTTTATTACGGCTCTTCTGTACCCAGCCCATCAGGGTTACTTTTTTTCCGATATCTGCTTTTGTGACTTCCGCACAGCGGCAGGTTCTCTTCAGGCCTTTCATGGATTCAGCCATTTTCTTGTTCCTCCTATTTGGAACTGCGGACACAAAGAATCTGCATCCGCAGCACATCGTTTTTTCATGCGATTACTATTATTGGATATTCCTTACATTTTGTCAACAAAAAATTCTTCGATCTCAGTGTAGCCCTCGCTGGCAAGCTGCTCTTTCTGGAATTTCTTGTTCTTCTTCATCACGGCAATGTTGATGGCCGTGCCTTCACTTCTCTCTTTTGTCGCCTGCTGAATGATCTTCTGCATTCCCTCTGCCGGCATGTTTTTCTCGATCAGGTACGCTTTTTTCTTCTGTGCGCCCGGGATCTGGTAATCTCTCTCAAGCAGAAGCATAACGATACGCTCAAATCCGATGGAGAATCCGCATGCGCAGGTCTGGTTTCCGGTGAATTTTCCGATCATTTCATCGTAGCGTCCGCCGCCTCCGACAGATCCGCCGTACTCATCCATAGCGATCTCGAAGATCGGTCCGGTGTAGTAGGACATTCCGCGCACCAGAGTCGGATCGAAAGCGATCTTGAATTCTGCGGTCTTCACGGCATTGACACTGTCGATGATGGTCTTCAGGCCGTCTGCGTACTCTTTGTCAAGGAATCCCTCGAGTTTCTCACGGCAGTACTCTACGCCTGCGGTATCCGGGGTGATCTCCTCGAACATTTTCAGGTATTTCTCTACGGACTCTTTTGCAAAGCCGGCTTCCTCGAGCTCTTTGGCAACGCCCTCAAAACCGATTTTATCCATCTTATCGAGGATAATAAATACGGTGTCATAGGACTCCTCCGGGAATCCGCTGTAGGCTGCCATTGCTTTTAAGATGCGGCGGTCATTGATACGGATCGTAAAGTTCTTGAAGTCCAGTTTTCCAAGCAGTGTGGTGGTAGCAAGGATCAGCTCAATCTCTGCGAGGTTGGTCGGCTCGCCGAGGATATCGATATCGCACTGCATGAACTGGCGGTATCTTCCTCTCTGCGGACGGTCTGCACGCCATACATTTCCCATCTGAAGTGCTTTGAACGGGGACGGAAGCTCGTTTGCGTTGTTGGAATAGTAACGGCAGAGCGGAACGGTCAGGTCATAACGCAGGCCGCTGTCTACGAGATCGTTTTCTTTCTTAGCGGTCTCGAGTTTCAGCTTCTCTCCTCTTTTTAAGATCTTGAAAATCAGTTTCTCATTCTCGCCGCCCTGTTTGCTGTTCAGGTTTTCGATGTGCTCCACGCATGGGGTCTCCATGGAGGTAAAGCCGAAGGTTCCGTAAGTTTCCTTGATCAGACGGATCACGTAGTCACGGATTGCCATTTCTTTCGGTAAAATATCTTTCATTCCGGTAACCGGTTTCTTTTTTAATGCCATTTTCTGTTTTCTCCTTTATGATTTCCCGTATCAATTCATCGACATCAGAAAGCTCGATCGCTTTCCGGCTGCCGCTGTGGATCACTCTCTGAAATGCCAGGAACATTTTCAGATCGAAATTTTTGACTTCTTCTGTCATAAGCTCCATCGCCTGTTCCCGCGTAAACGCACTCCGGTACGGGCGGTCGGAGGTCAGCGCGCAGTACACATCACAGATGCGTAAGATACGCGCCCCAAACGGAATCTTTTCTCCCGCCAGATTGGCCGGATACCCGGTTCCGTCATAATTTTCATGGTGATACAGAATACTCTCCAGCACAAAATCGGAGTAGCCGCGTCCCTGCAGGAGTTCATAGCCCAGTGTGGAATGGGTCCGCACAAAGCGCATCTCCTCAACGACGAGCGTATCCTGTTCTTCTACGTAATTCTCCAGTACAATCTTTCCGATATCGTGGAGAACGCCCGCTTTTGCAAGCTCATAGCAGATTTCTTTCTCATACCCAAGTTCCCGCGCAAGATCGTAAGCTAAATTGCTCACTTCCATGCCATGGATGAGCTGCTCGGTCAGGGTATAGCGCAGCATGTGAAGCTGCTGACTGGAATTTTCTTTCATTTTGGCAGATACTTCTCCATTCCGATACGTTTTCTCTCGATCATTTCATCGATACGCTCCACGTAGTTTTTCAGATCCTTCACGTTCTCCACCCGCTCAATGCGCTCTCCGTGTTCAAACACGAATTTCGTGGACGCTCCGGCTCCCGCGGCCAGAATGGACTGTTTTTCCTCCATAATGAGGATGTTGTAGATACCTGCTTTTCCTTCGCGGGAGTAACCGACATTCTCAAAGTTACCCGCCATATTTTTCTGGCGGTACATGTAATACGGTCCCATCTCCATGCGGTGTGCGCTGTCCATCGTCATTTTCATGATCTCGGCAGAGTTTTCAAACGAGATTTCCTGATATTTGTCTTTGAACAGGTTGAGTCTCGTTGCACGCTTTAACGCAAGGGAATGGACGGTCAGGGAATCCGGATTCAGCGCTTCCACTTTTTCCAACGTATGCGCCACTTTTTCCTTGTCCTCGCCCGGCAGACCGACGATCAGATCCATGTTGATGTTGTCAAATCCAAGGGAACGCGCCATACGGAACTTCTCCTCGATCTCCTCCACGGTATGGTGGCGTCCGATCAGATCCAGCGTTTCCTGGTTCATGGTCTGTGGATTGATCGAAATACGGGTGACCGGGAATTTGCGGATGGCTTTTAAGACCTCCTCATTGATCGTATCCGGCCGTCCTGCCTCCACGGTGAACTCCTGCACCTGCTCCATCGGGAAGAGCTCTGTCACTTTCGTGAGCAGGCGCTCCATCTGTGCCGCATTCAGCGTGGTCGGCGTACCGCCTCCGATGTAGATCGTATCAAGGGTGTAATCCTTCATGTTCTCACTGATAAAGATCAGTTCTTTGATCAGTGCATCGAGATACGGATCTACCATATGCTCCCAGCGGCTTAACACATGGGAGCCGAAGGAACAGTACAGGCAGATGCTCGGACAGAACGGGATGCCGATGTACAGGCTGTAACCGTGTTCGTAGTCGATCGTCTTTAAAATGTCCTTTTCCCGGTTGGCAATCGTGATCGCAAGTGCCGTCTTTTCCGGGCTGGTGTAGTAAGTTTCGCGCATGTATTTCGCAATCTCTACATTTTTTTTACCCTCTTCAAGCATCTTCATCGGAATTTTCGTCGGACGGATGCCGGTGAGATCGCCCCATGGAAGTTCTTTGCCGCTCACTTCGGAAAGCGTGCGGTATACCATCCGTTTCAGGACATTTTTCGTTTCATGGCGGTCTTTTTCATATTCCACCGCCTCACACTGCGAAGCGAGCGTCTCATGTTTCTCGTCTGCAATCGAAAAACAGATCTGATCCGCCTCGTATGTGATCGTATCATAATATGCAAATTCCCCGTCCAGCGCCCCATCCTCTTCGTACCATGAGGTAATCTCACAGCCCGGATAGAATGCCTTGATCAAGGAATACACATCGTATTCAAAATCTTTTCTGTTAAAACAAAGGCTGATATTAAGCAAGGGGATTGTACCTCTTTTCATGTTCAATCGTAGTTTCATCGTTGTGGCCCGGATACACGGTCACATCCCCGGGAAGCTCTTTTAACAGGCGCTTGACCGACGCGGTCAGCTCTCTGCCGGAGGATGTCGGGAAGTCGTATCTTCCGTAGGACTCGCAGAACAGCGTATCACCGGAAAAAAGTGCTTTCTCTGCCGGAATATAGTAGCAGACACCGCCTGCCGTGTGCCCCGGTGTCGCAAGAACGTGGATTTCAAAATCTGCGAGATGCAGCACATCGCCCTCTTTTACGGTTTTGTCCGCCTGCATCGTGTACGGTTTGCTCCAGAGCCCGGAAAGATTTTCCTTTGGATCCCCCAGCAGGTGCTGCTCTTTTTCATGGACATAGACCGGGATATGGTATTTTTTCCGCAGCGCATCCGCTGCCAGCATATGGTCGAAATGGCCATGGGTCAGCAGAATGGCCTCCGGGTCGCCGTCGATCTCGTCGATCTGGCGTTCAATCTCCAGCGGCGAATCGCCCGGGTCCACGATCAGCACCTTCTGGCTGTCCGGATTTTCCACAACGTAGCAGTTTGTCGAGAGCATTCCAAGTGCCCGGTAATTTACCTTTATCATACGCTTTTCTCCTTTTTATCCTCTCGATCTCTGAATATCAATCACGCTCTCCACCTGGCGCACCTTCTCGATGATGCTGTTCAGCTCTTCGTTGTTGTGCACGTCGAACGTCACATCGATGGAAGCCGTTCCCTGCTTGCTCGTTCTCACGTTCATCGCCGCAAGGTCGATCTTCCGCTCGGTAAAGATCTTGGAGATATCCACCAGAAGACCGGTACGGTTGTTTGCGTAAACGCTGATCTCCACGGTATAGAGAGAGCCACCGTTGTCCTCTGCCTGCCATTCAGCATCAATGAGGCGCGCCCGCTCGGATTCCGGCAGATTCAGGACATTGACACAGTCGGTGCGGTGAATGGTCACGCCGCGTCCTCTTGTGACAAAGCCCACGATCTCGTCTCCCGGGATCGGGTTGCAGCATTTGGAAAAGCGCACCGCCACATCGTGGATACCACGCACGACGATGCCGCCCTTGCTCTTTCCAACCGGCAGAACCTTCTCTCCGGATGCCGCTTCGAGCACCTGCTCGTCGGTGATCTCTTTTTTATGCTGCTTTTCGTACGTCTCAATCAGCTTGTTGAGGACCTGGCCCTCTTTTAAGCCGCCGTGGCCGATGGCCGCAAGAACGGAATCCCAGTCGCGGAAGCCGTACTTTCTCATGACAGCCTCTTCGTACATCGGTTTCGTATAGATTCCAAGGTTTTTGCCCTTCAGCTTTGCATAGCTGGTGAGCATTTCCTTGCCTTTGACGATGTTGTCCGTCTTGTTCTGCTGGCGGAACCACTGGTTGATGCGGCTCTTTGCCTGGGAACTCTTCGCAATTTTCAGCCAGTCGCGGCTCGGTCCCTTGGAGTTCTGCGAGGTGATGATCTCGACGCGGTCTCCGTTGTGAAGTTCCGTCTCGATCGGCACGAGTTTTCCGTTGACCCTCGCTCCGACCATCTTGTTGCCGACCGCACTGTGGACGGAGTAAGCAAAGTCGATGGCACAGGAGCCGACCGGAAGCGTTTTGACATCGCCCGCCGGGCTGAAACAGTAAACATTGTCGGCAAACAGGTCGAGATCGCTCTTTAAGAGGTTCATGAACTCATGGTTGTCCGCCATGTCCTGCTGCCACTCCAGAATCTGGCGCAGCCAGGTCAGTTTTTCCTCTTCCTGCTCCGGTCCCGGTTTCTTGCCGTCGGAGGCCTCTTTGTATTTCCAGTGTGCAGCGATACCGTATTCTGCAATCCGGTGCATCTCATAAGTACGGATCTGAATCTCAAACGGCTGTCCGTTCGGTCCGATCAGGGTTGTATGCAGGGACTGGTAACGGTTTGGCTTCGGCATCGCAATGTAATCTTTGAAACGGCCCGGGATCGGCGTGTACATTTCATGGATGACACCGAGCGCTGCATAGCAGTCTTTGACGGATTCCACGATGATGCGGACCGCAAAGAGGTCATAGATCTGATCCAGCGTCTTGTGCTGGTTGACCATCTTTTTGTAGATGCTGAAAAAGTGCTTGATTCGTCCGTTGACATCTGCCTCAATGCCGGCCTGGTGGATATGACGGGTCACCTCTTTTACGATCGCATCGACAAACTCCTGCCGCTGCTCCCGCTTCATGCTGACCTTCTGCACCAGTTCATAGTACGCATCCGGCTCCAGATATTTCAGAGAAAGGTCATCGAGTTCGACCTTGATCTTGGAAATACCGAGGCGCTGTGCGATCGGGGCATAAATATCCATCGTCTCACGCGCTTTTTTCTTCTGCGTCTCCGGCGACCAGTACTGTGCGGTCCGCATGTTGTGCAGACGGTCCGCCAGTTTTACCAGAATAACACGGATATCCTTTGCCATCGCAAGGAACATCTTTCTCAGGTTTTCTGCCTGCTCCTCGACCTTATCCGCAGAATATTTCAGCTGTGCCAGCTTCGTGACACCGCTTACAATCAGGGACACCTCCGGGCCGAACTCCTCGGTCAGCTCTTCTTCGGTCATGACGGTATCTTCGACAACGTCGTGCAGAAGGCCTGCCGCGATCGACTCCTTGTCGAGCTCCAGATCTGCCAGGATAATTGCCACACAGAGCGGATGGATGATGTACGGTTCCCCGCTCTTTCTTTTCTGGTCCTTATGTGCATCCGCTGCCACGCGGTATGCTTTTTCGATCAGGGAAATATCGTCCGATGGATGATATTTTTTCACAGAAGCGATCAATTCCCCGTATAATTCCTCCGGACTTGTAAAATCGTCCGTCTTGCGGATTCTGGCTTCTGCCGCCGCCACATCCTTCTTTAATTCTTCTTCACTGATTCTTTTCTCTTCTTCCATATGTATCCTCCGCTCTCATGATTAACCCCTGCGTTTCGTTGGATACGTTATTTGCCATCGTAACGGATGACAGATTTTACATCATATTTTGCCAGTTTTTCGCGTCCTTTTAAGCCGGCAAGCTCCATCAGGAACACGATTCTGGTTACTTCGCCGCCGAGGCGCTCGATCATTTTTGCACAAGCCTCCACGGTACCGCCGGTTGCAATCAGGTCGTCGATGATGACTACCTTCTGGCCCGGTTTGATGGAGTCTTTGTGCATCTCGATCGTTGCGCTGCCGTACTCCAGGTCATAGCTCTCCTCGACGGTCTCCAGAGGAAGTTTTCCTTTTTTACGGATCGGCACGAACGGTTTGTGCAGATTGTAAGCAATCGGCATACCGAAAATGAAGCCGCGGGACTCGGTTCCGCAGATTACATCACAGTCTACTTCTTCTACAAAATGCTGCATCTCATCTATGGCAAGCTGCAGTCCGTCTGCGTCCTGCAGGATACTCGTTACATCTCTGAAAATAATACCCGGTTCCGGGAAATCCGGAATACTTCTTACGTAATCCTCTACTTTTTTCATAAAATATTCCTCCGTTTCGTCAAGGTTTGACAATTCACCTTACAGTATAGCATCAATATTCTTCTGCGTCAATTTTGTTTCCGATAGAAAACAGGGCAGAAAAATCAGGTATTTGCGGCTTTTCTGCATCTTTAAAAATAACTCTGGATATTGATCTGTAATTTGTCGCGTCCGTTCCACGTATCAATCGACGGATAGTACGCTACCGAGAGGGTCGGATGTGCATCCACGTATGCGGCGAACGCTTCTCCCTCGCCGAAATAGACACCATCCATCTGGTATCCGCCCGCATCGGCAAGCTGTACTTTCACCACGTTTCTATTCTTTCCAAAAATGCGGTAATTTAATACAGTCAGTCCTTTCTGTGCGAACAGCGGTTTCGTGTTGCCTTTTCCGAACGGCTCCAAGAGACTTAACTGGCGGATCAGATTTTTGGTGATGTAGGTGATCGGCATCGGCACATCGATCACAACTTTTTCGACGAAATCCTCTTCCGTCAGCGTGGAATTATCGTTCAGTGCCCGGCGGAACGGTTCGATCATCTCCTCTCCTGCGAGGGAAAGGCCCGCAGCCATCGGGTGGCCGCCGAATTTCGTCATCAGTTCTTTGCATTTGCAGAGCTCCTCATACATCGAATACGCTTCGATCGAGCGGCCGGAGCCCTTGACGCCCTCCTCACTTCTGGTGAGTACGAAGGATGGTTTGTGGAAGTGCTCCCGCAGGCGACCTGCGATGATTCCGGCAAGGCTCTCGTGGCAGTCCGGCAGATAGACGACGAGGACTTTGTCGTTCTGCAGCGGGGAGGTTTCCACGAGCTCGATTGCTTTCGCCTCACCCTGGCGCGTCAGCTCTTTGCGGCTTTCATTCAGGTCTTTCAAGTCCCCGGCAAGCTTTGCGGCCTCCTCACGTGTCTTTGCGCAGAGCAGTTTTAACGAATGCTCCGCCGTGTCAAGCCGTCCCGATGCGTTGATGCACGGGCCGAGAACGAAGCCGATGTGATACGGTGTCACGTTTTCCGCCTCGATGCCCTGCACACGGATCAGCTCCTGCAGGCCGAGGTTCTGCGTTTTATGGAGCGCCCGAAGGCCGGCTTTTACAAAAATCCGGTTTTCTCCCTGCAGATCCATCACATCACCGATCGTCGCAATGGCGACAAATTCCAGAAAGCGGAAGCTGTGCTCCTTTGGAATACCTGCTTTTGCCTCCATCGTCTGGATCAGTTTCCATGCGACGGCCGCACCGCAGAGGCCCGGAAACGGATAGGAACAGTCTTTCCGTTTCGGATTGACAACCGCGTCCGCCGGCGGCAGGATGTAGCGGCGTTCTCCGTTTTCATCCTCCTCAAACGGAACCTCGTGGTGGTCCGTCACAACAACCGTCATGCCAAGCTCTTTTGCCAGACGGATCTGACTGCCCGCCGCGATGCCGTTGTCACAGGTGACGATCGTGTCCCGCCCCTCATCCGCGGCAAACTGCACAAGATGCTCATTTAAGCCGTATCCGTCTGCAATCCGGTCCGGGATACGCACATCCGCATCGGCACCGAGATCTTTTAATCCGGTCAGCAGAATATACGTTGCCGTAACACCGTCGATGTCGTAGTCCCCGATGATGCGGATCGGCTTTTTCTCCCGAATTTTTTCTGCGATCAGATCTGCCGCGCGCTCCATATCCTTCATCAGCAGCGGATCGTGGAGCTGCTCCAGATCACCGAAGAGATACTCTTCGATCTCTTTCTCCCCGGTCACATCCCGGTTCCGGATCAGGCGGGCGATGACGGGATCGATGCCGAACCGGTCCGCAATTGCCTGGAAATCGGCGCGTTTTGCCGAAACTACCCAGCGTTCTTTCTTCATATGTTCTCCTCTTTCCTGTTAGCAGGAAACGCCGGACTTTTCCGGTCCGGCGTTTCTCTTTTTATGGTTTTTGCTGCTTTTATTTATTTTTTGTCTTATTCTGTACTGCTTTGGACGGCACATATTTGTTTTTTCCAACGTGCTTCATCACATACCACAGGGCACCTGTGATGCAGACAGAAGTGTAAGCTCCGCATACGATACCAACCATCAGAGGTGCTGCAAAGTCGCGGATGGAAGAAACTCCCATCACGAACAGAACAAAGATGGTGATAAAGGTGGTGAGGGAACTGTAAATGCTTCGGGTCAGGGTGTCCGTGATGCAGCGGTCAACCAGGGACTCGATCGGCTCTCTCTTTAACTCCGGCAGATTCTCACGGATACGGTCGAAGATGACGATCGTACTGTTGATGGAATAGCCGAGGATCGTCAGCATACACGCGATAAAGGTGCTGCCGACCGAAATACGGGATACCACATAGAATCCGAATACAATGGCGATATCGTGCATCAGTGCAAGGATGGCACTCGATGCGAAACGGATGTCGCGGAAACGGATCCATATGTACAGCAGCATGCAGACTACAGCGATGATAACTGCTTTCATCGCATTCTGGCTCATTTCTTTACTTACAGTAGAAGAAATGTTGTCGAAAGTGATTTCAGAAGTATCGACACCGAAATTGTCTGCCATTGCCTGGTAAACCTGTTCACGCTCTTCCAGAGTCAGAGAACGTGTTTTGATGATGACATTGTTGCCTCCGACAACCTTTGTCATCTGAATATTGGAATCTTTTGTCACGCCTTCCACAACCGGCTCTACCTCTTTGTCCAGCTCTTCGATGGAGTAATCCTCGTTGAACGGAACGTTGATGGAAGTACCGCCCTTGAAGTCAAGGCCGAAGTTCAGTGCGCTTCCCTTTGTCTGATGCATGAAAATCATGCTGGCCGGAACGGCAAGCAGCAGAATGCAGGAGATCGTGAAGAAGATCTTTCTCTTTTCCACAAATGGAAATCCCTTGCGCTCTTTCTTGGTTCCGTAGTATTTCGCATCCTTCAGTCCCATACCGTACAGGCTGTTGACCAGCAGTCTGGAAACAACCATGGCGCTGAACATGGAAAGAACAATACCAAGAGCAAGTGTCATGGCGAATCCGCGGACACTTCCGCTCGCAAGCGCATACAGAACAGCTGCTGCAATCAGGGTCGTCACGTTTCCGTCCAGGATGGCAGAAGCTGCCTTCTTGAATCCGTCGCGGATTGCCGCATGAACCGTCTTTCCGGCACCGATCTCCTCCTCGATACGGGCGTAGATGATAACGTTCGCATCGACCGCCATACCGATCGACAGGATAACACCTGCGATACCAGGCAGGGTCAATGTCAGGTCAAATGCATTTAAAGCAATCAGATTCAGCTCAACATAGATGAGCAGTGCCCATCCGGCAGCAATACCAGGCAGGCGATATACGATTGCAAGGAAAAGGATAATCAGTACAATGCCGATCGCTCCCGCTTTTACGCTGGTGGAAACAGCTGCAGATCCAAGCTGTGCTCCAACGACGCTGGAGTTGATCTCCTCAAGTTTCAGGGAAAGGGAACCGATACGGAGGGTGGATGCCAGGCTGGTTGCTTCATCCCAGTCCATGTTTCCGCCGGAGATGACTGCAGTACCATCGGAAATCACAGCGTTTACACTCGGTACACTGACGAATTTTTCATCATAATAGATACCGATGCTCTTTCCTGCGCTGTAGGCTTCCTGGGTTGCGTCTGCAAATTTCTGTTTTCCTTCGTCGGTCATTTTCAGCTGAACGACGCTCTCGGTTGCTTTTGTGGTGGAGTTCTGCTGATGCATGGCTTCTGCGCTCTCCACATCTTTACCGGTCAGAACGACGGAGCCGTCCTCCTCGAGCTCTTCGATAGTTTTTCCGTTCAGAACGTACTCGCCGGTCGAGCTGTCGTAGGTGTAGTTTTCTGTTCCGTCATCGTTGGTCTGTTTGATGAAATACAGGCTTCCCGGTTTACCCATCTCTTCCAGAATGGTGGTTGCATCGGTTGCACCCGGGATTTCAATGGTGATACGGTTGTCGCCCTGCAGATATACCTGTGCCTCTTCGCTGTACTGCTGCGCACGCTGTTCCAGCTTGTAGCGGGTATCTGACATTTCTTCGTCTGTCGGGTTGTCCTTTACGGCCTGGTAGGTAATGCTGACACCGCCGGACAGATCCAGACCCAGGTTGATGTTCTTCATCGAACCGGTTCCGGTAGGACCCCATCCTTTGATCATCGTCCATCCAAGAAGCACTGTTACAATGGCTGCCAGGACGAGCGCGATGATACTCTGTTTCTTTTTCATCATGTCGCGATTTTCCTCTTTTCTTTAATCTTCGGCCAGAGCTGCCTTTATCATCAATGCGCACTCGATCCGCTTCTGCTGCATCTTACAGCCGATCTCGTAAACATCGTTGATCTTACCTGTGAAGTTGTAGGAGTTTGCCGCGCATCCGCCGCTGCAGTAGAACCGTGCAAAGCACTGGCTGCACTCCTTTTTGGAATAAACGTTGCATTTTTTGAATTCGTTGACCGTTTCTGTCTTTTTCACGCCTTCGTAAACATTTCCAAGGCAGAAATCTTCCTGTCCTACGAACTGGTGGCACGGATAGAAATCGCCCCACGGTGTTACCGCAAGGTACTCGGTTCCGGAACCGCAGCCGGAAAGACGTTTATAAACACATGGTCCGCCGGTCAGATCGATCATAAAGTGGAAGAAATTGAAGCCTCTTCCTTCTTTTTCTCTCTTGATCATCTCTCTTGCCAGAATGTCGTACTGTTCGAAGATCACCGGAAGGTCTTCCTCACGGATCGCATAGTCCTCGGTCGGAGGCGCTACAACAGGCTCAACCGAGATCTGCTTGAAGCCGAGGTCTGCCAGATGGAGAACATCAGCTGCAAAGTCTGTGTTGTAATGCGTGAAGGTTCCGCGCACATAGTATTTATCCTGATGACGAAGCTCAGCGAATTTCTGGAATTTCGGCACGATCAGATCGTAGCTTCCGGCACCTTTGCGGAACGGACGCATGTGATCGTGAACTTCTTTTCTTCCGTCGATACTTAATACGACGTTGCCCATCTCTTTATTGCAGAACTCCATGACCTCGTCGTTTAAGAGAACACCGTTGGTGGTCAGGGTGAAACGGAAGTTCTTGTTATGTAACTTCTCCTGTTCTCTTCCGTAGGCTACGAGCTGTTTTACAACATCCCAGTTCATCAGCGGTTCACCGCCGAAGAAATCTACCTCGAGGTTTCTTCTGCTGCCGGAGTTTGCGATCAGGAAATCAAGCGCTTTTTTGCCGACTTCCAGGGACATCAGTGCACGTCTTCCGTGATACTCGCCCTCTTCTGCGAAGCAGTAACGACAGGCAAGGTTGCAGTCGTGTGCAATGTGGAGGCAGAGTGCTTTTACGACGGTCGGACGGTTGGAAAACTGATCAATTGCGTTTTCGTAAATGTCTTTTGTAAAGAGCATGCCGTTATCTGTAAGTTCCTGAATTTCTTCTCTGGCTTCGGTGATGTCCTGCTCGGCATATTTACTGCTAAGCGCCTCTGCTGCCTCTTCTGCATTTTTTCCTTCGTTCATGCAGGAAAGGACATCGTATACGCAGTCATCCACAACATGGACGGAGCCGCTGTTGACGTCCAGCACCATGTTGAAGCCATTGCTTTTATATAAATGTATCACTGTGGTATTCCTTTCTATAACTCTCTCTTTTTTTGATGTGCCTGGCAAAAAGAATGTTCCCAAATCCGGCGAAACCGGTTCTGGGAACACCTTTTACTCGTCCTTATGGATTACTTTTACTTATGCTCGCAGCTCTGGTTGCCTACGGTGCAAGAAGTCTTACATGCGGACTGGCAGGATGTCTGGCACTCACCGCATCCACCTTTTTTTACAGTGTTCTGTAAGCTTTTTGTATTTAAAGTTTTGATGTGTTTCATGGCACATTCCTCCTTCATTGTAGTTGACGCGCGACTTTTTTATAGTCTTCGGCCATTAGCTCTTCCCATTATAGCATAGGTTTTTCAAATTTAAAAGTCTGTTTTTTGAAAAAATGTTCTGTTTTGTCCGCTTTTATCTGCCGTGTGCCGTCATTCCGCCTGCCATTCCGCCGACGGCACAGACTGCTGCCGCCCACAGAAGTCTTCCGGCTCCGGCAAATCCGCCCGGCAGGAAGACTGCGGAGACGATGATCAGAATGGCAAAATACACGATTCCAAAGCAGATGCCCCAGAGAAACCGCCGTTTTCCCGCCATGTTTCCTGCCATTCTTCCGCCGGAAAAGCTTGATGCCAGATAGATCACCACAATGCCCGCCTGCACCCAGCTTTCCTTCCAGGAAAATTTCCAGAGCAGGAAAGACAGCAGCAAAAGAAGAAGCACCGAGATCAGATAGGAAACGAGAAGAGCCTTCAGCCAGCTGATCCCGCTGCCCGCACCCACCGCCCATGTTTTCTTTTCTTCCATAAGAAAAAGCCCTCCCATACTGTAAATGTATGGAATGGCTTTTCCGGATATGCCTGTTTCTTTATTCTTCGTCAAACGGATGATTCTTTTTGAATTCCAGCCATGCGGCCATGCTCTTTGCGCGTTTCGCCTGCATCTGAAGGAATGCCATGCAGAACATAACGGCTGCAGAAAGTGCGGAGCTGATCGCCAGCGGAAGCACCATCGTCTCATCGCCGGTGTTGACCGGGATGCTGCGGATGCTTACAGTGGTCTGTGTCTTCTTCTGCGGAATCTTTGTGCTTCCGGTACTGGAATTGGAAGAGCTGTTGTTACTGCTGCTCTTCGACGGTGTGGCTGTCGGAGTCGGAGTGGATGTCTTATTCGTTCCGTAGTTGTCCGGTCCTACAAGGATCGTTCCTGCGGCACGCAGCGTACTTACGTCATCGGCTGCACTTGCTGTCATTTCACCTGCACTCAGGTTGGATTTCTGCTCTGCAGCTGCAAGCAGTTCATGCTCGCCTTCGTCCGCCGTCTCAGCTTCTGCTGTTTTCGTCTGCTCCTCTGATACAAGGCTTCTGGACAGACTTACTGCCACCGGCTGGATCAAAAGAGAGACATTGGAGATCAGATAGCCGTCTTCTGTGCTGTCCGTACCGGATGGATTGGAAATTTCATCGAAATTTTTTACGGTTTCGTTTTCTTTCTGAATTTCATCTTTTACAAGGTCATCCAGATTTTCATCCTGTTTCCACTGGTCCGATGATGCATCATTTCCCGTTCCGTTCTGGTTATCCTGGTTTGTATCGTCCTGGTTTGTATCATCTGCTGCAGGATCGTCTTTTGCTGTATCATCCGGGGCAGGTGTCACGGTTGGATCTTCTGCCGGAGTTTCCGGATTCTCCGGATTTTCACTGTCATCGGTATTCTCGCCCGGTGCTGTCGTCGGAGTTACTTCCGGCGTTACGGTCGGTTCCGCATCCGGTGTCGGCGCTGCCGTTGGTGTATCCCCTGTATCTTCTCCGTTGTCCGCATCCGGTGTCGGAGTTGCCGTTGGTTCCTCCGCCGGCGTTACGGTCGGCTCTGCGTCCGGCGTTTCCGTCGGTTCTGCGTCCGGGGTCACCGTTGGTTCTGCGGTTGGCTCTGCATCCGGCGTTTCCGTCGGACCCGGAGTTGGTGTTACGGTATCTTCTGCCGCATCCGGTGCCGGAGACTCGCCTGGCGCAAGCGTTGGTGTTTCCGAAACCGTTTCTTTTGCTTTTTCTGCTGCCAGAACAGCCTCATATCCGGCTTCTGTCACCACGATTTCATCTGCCGCAAAAACGGTATCTGTTACTCTTCCCCAAAAGTCTGTTTTCTGCTGTTTCTTTCGATACGTTTCCAGCTCTTTTTCATCCATTCCGACAAATACCAGATATTTTTCTGCTGCTTCCTCCGCTGCCGTTTTGCTGGTATCTGCAGCAGTGTTTTTTTCGGTTGTTTTCCCGTCCGCCTGCAGTTCTGCCGCTGCAACTGCAAGAAGCTCCTGTGCTTTTTCCACGGTTTTTACTGCTGTCTCTGCCGTTGTACCGTCTGCCGTATCATCGCCGGTTTTCAGATTCACATAAACGGCTGCCCGTTTTGTCTCTGTACCGTTCTCCGTTCCGGAGACAGTTTCGTTCTGTACTGCGCTTTTTTCCGTTCCTGCCGATGCGCTGGCACGGAGCGGAACTGCATCGGAAAATACCAGTGTGCCCGCAAGGACAGCACCCATCACTTTCCATGCCTGCTTTTTCTTCATTGCGTTTCTCCTTATGTTCTCTTGGTCTATCCTAAAAAATCTGTCTTTTTGTGTCATAATTTCGCATTACAGCATTATAGCACAAGAAAGAATCCCGCGCAAGGCTGAAGTCGCCTTGAAACGCGGGATTCGTGAATCACTTTCTTACGCAGTGAAACAGCAAGTGTTTCACTGCTGGGTGAACAGTAACGCGGGATTCTCATCTGCTTTTATCGCTTTTTAGTTTGTTTCCATTCTCGTTGTCGTAAGCTGATCCGGGGATAAATTCAGGATTTCCATAAACTCATCACCTGTGATCGTCTCTTTCTCATACAGATATTTTGCCAGCTCGTGGAGTTTCGGCATGTTATCTTTTAAGAGCTGCTCTGCTTTGTCGTACTGTTTTCTGACTGCTGCAACAACCTTCTCATCAATCTGTGCTGCTGTCGATTCGGAGCATGCCAGGGAAGTGTCGCCGCCGAGGTACTGGTTCGTTACCGTCTCAAATGCAACCATACCAAATTCCTCGTTCATACCGAAGCGGGTGATCATGGATCTTGCCACCTTCGTTGCCTGCTCGATATCGTTCGAAGCACCTGTCGTGATGGAATGGAACACCAGATCCTCTGCCACACGGCCGCCGGTCAGCGTTGCAATCTTGTTTTCCAGCTCTTCGCGGCTCATCAGGTTGTGCTCATCTTCATCCACCTGCATCGTATAGCCGAGGGCGCCGGACGTACGCGGGATAATGGTGATCTTCGTAACCGGAGCGGAATGGCTCTGCAGTGCTGCGACGAGTGCATGGCCGACCTCGTGGTAGGAAACGATCAGTTTCTCTTTGTCGGTCATGATCTTATTCTTCTTCTGGTATCCGGCGATGACAACCTCAACGCTCTCCTCCAGATCCGCCTGGGTGACAAATTTTCTTCCATCACGGACGGCACGGAGTGCTGCCTCGTTAATCATATTGGCAAGTTCTGCACCAGAAGCACCGGATGCCATACGTGCGATCGCATTGTAATCGACATTGTCGCCCACGCGGATGTTTTTCGCATGGACTTTCAGGATTTCCTCACGGCCTTTTAAGTCAGGCAGTTCAACCGGCACACGGCGGTCGAAACGGCCCGGACGAAGAAGTGCCGGGTCCAGGGAATCCGGACGGTTCGTCGCTGCCAGAATGACAACGCCTTTCTTTCCATCGAATCCATCCATCTCGGCAAGCAGCTGGTTCAGGGTCTGCTCACGCTCGTCGTTTCCGGAGAATCCGCCGCCGTCACGTTTTTTGCCGACGGTATCGATCTCATCGATAAAGACGATACACGGTGCTTTCTCGTTTGCCTGCTGGAACAGGTCACGCACCTTTGCAGCTCCCATGCCGACGAACATCTCGACGAACTCGGAGCCGGAAATGGAGAAGAACGGAACATTTGCCTCTCCGGCTACTGCCTTTGCAAGCAGCGTTTTACCGGTTCCTGGAGGGCCGACAAGCAGTGCTCCTTTCGGCATTTTTGCACCAATTTCTTCATATTTTTTTGGATTATGCAGGAAATCAACAATCTCCTGTAAAATTTCTTTTGCCTCATCCTCTCCGGCAACATCTGCAAATTTAATGCCGGTTTCGGACTGTACATAAACCTTGGCGTTGCTCTTTCCAAAGCTCATCGCATTTCCCATGCCGCCCATCATCTTACTCGTCATGCGTTTCATCAGCCACTGTCCGAGCGCAACCATCACAACGATCGGTATTACCCATGTTAAAAGAAATTCCATGAGCGGCGACATCTGCTCTATGATCGGCGTTCCAAATTCGGTAATACCTGCCTCATATAAACGGTCTACCAGCTTGTAATCATTCATCACACCCGTCTTATAATAATTCGCCGGGCTTGATTTGTCGCTGAAAATAATCTCATTTGACTGGATCTGGACTTCGCTGATTTCGTTGTTATCTACCATCTGCAAAAATTTTCCGTAATCAACTTCTGTTACCTTTGGCTCGAGAAGTCTCGGGAAAAGCAGAAGATTTAACAGCAGAATGACGATCAGCGCAACCACATAATAAAAAATTATGGGTTTTTTCGGTTTCTGCACCTGCTTCATCTGTATCCCCTCCTGTTTCTTGATTTTCTTTCTTTTTTAGTAGCATAAACTTTTCTTTCGCTAAAATCAATCAAATTCTGACATTTCATGAAACTTTTATACTTTTTTATATTTTCGCTATAAAAAGGTAAGTTTCTTGCTTTTCCATCTGTTTTCGGCTATACTTGCGAAAGACTGGGAAAGTCTCTTTTTGAAATTTTGCCCCGAAATGACGGGGTTCATTCGATAAAAAAGCTATAGAAACGGAGGTTTTGTGTATGGGACACAGGTTTACATATGTGGTTTCGCCGGAGGAGGAACGGGAAAATCTGACTGTGGAATGGTTTCTCCGCCGGCATGGATATTCGCGCCATATTATTACGGGCTTAAAACGCACAGAGGACGGCATTTTCCGAAACGGCGTCCGCGCCTGGACGAGCCAGGCCGTGCACGCCGGGGATGTGATCGAAACGCACCTTGTCGAAACAGAACCCTCCGACGGAATTCTGCCGCGGCCGGTTCCGTTTTCGGTTGTGTATGAGGATGACGACATCCTCGTTGTGGATAAACCCGCTGATACTCCGATTCATCCGTCGATTGGAAATTATGAAAATACGCTGGCAAACGGCATTGCATGGTATTTTGAACAGAAAGGTGAACCCTTCGTCTACCGCTGTATCAACCGCCTCGACCGCGACACCACCGGCCTTATCGTGCTCGCCAAGCACGCCTTAAGCGCCGCCGTTCTCTCCCAGGCCATGCGCTCCCGCGAAATCCACCGCACGTATCAGGCCTTCGCCCTCGGCGAAACCGCTGCATCCGGCACCATCGACGCCCCGATCGCCCGCCTCAACGGCTCCCTCATCCAGCGCACCGTCGACTTTGCCTCCGGCGAGCGCTCCGTAACCCATTACCGCACCCTCGCGCACTGCTCCGTTTTCTCCCACCTCGAACTCAACCTCGAAACCGGCCGCACCCACCAGATCCGCGTCCACATGGCTTACATCGGCCATCCGCTGCTCGGCGATACCCTCTATAACAAAACTCCCGGCACTTTCCCCCGCCAGGCACTTCACTCTGCATCGCTCTCCTTCGTCCATCCGATCACCGGAGAACCCTTAAACTTCCACGCACCACTGCCGGAAGATATGCAAAACCTGCTGACATAAACCAACCCCCGTGAGTTGCCGCTCACGGGGGTTTTGTTGTCCCTGATGGAACTGTCATGTCTTTTTGCCGGTGACATTATATCATACACAAAATTTAGTTTCAATCATCATTTTCATACAGTTCTGATTCTTGGTACTTCATCGATATGCAAATATTTGCTGATGCATTTCACAATCACATCATGATCCGAAACCTGTCCCATGCCGGACACTGCTACGGTTGCCACAACGCCGACTTCTTCCACGCAGATCGGAAAACCTCCGCCCAGCATTGCGTATTCCTTCGGGTCCAGTACCATCTGTTTTACGCTCTCCGGCGCATTCGTCGCTGCCATGTAAAGCTGCAGCGAACTCCGCTCCGTCAGAAGCACCGAATTGCTCTTCCGTCTCATCAGCTCCACATTGTGCGGCGTAATGCCGTTATCGCAATACTGGAATACAACTTCCCCGTTGCTTCTGCGGATCATGATGCCAACCTGTGCTCCGCGCCGTCTTGCCTCCATCAGGATCATCGTTCCCAGTTCCCATGCGTCTGCATTTGTAAAATGCGTAAACTGCAGAATATCCTCCTGCATATCGAGCACTTTCATCAGTTCATCCATTGTCATTGTCATACTTTTGCCCCGTCCTTTCTGCCATTTTATATTTTTTTAGCTTTTCGCCCCTCATTTTCTGACTTTCAGTTTATCATTTTCCCAAATTCAAGTCAAGCCAGCCACCCCCGGCATTGGCTAACACGATATCACCGAAAAGCAAAAATTCCACGCCGCAGAAGTTCCCTCCCACAGCATGGAATTTCTCATTTTTATTTTTCTACCATAATACACTTCCGCGGGCAGTTCTCCGCGCAGAGGCCGCAGCCTGTACATTTTGCCGGGTCGATCTCCGCGCGCTGGTCCACAACGTGAATTGCATCCGACGGGCAGTTCTTCTCGCACTTCTTACATCCGATACAGCCGATCTCACACGCTGCCATCACCGCCTTGCCCTTCTCGGTTGAGCGGCATTTCACCGTGATCTTCTGCTCATACGGAATCAGGTCGATCAGATTTCTCGGACAGGCCTTCACGCAGGCACCGCATGCCTTGCACGCTTCGCCGTCCACAACGGCAATGCCGTTTTCAATATGGATCGCATCAAACTTACATGCCTTCACGCAGTTTCCAAAACCAAGACATCCGTTTCCGCAGCTCTTCGGACCGCCGCCCGGTACAAAACCGGCGTAGGAGCAGTCCCTTGCACCCGTGTATTCATACTTGTTCTTTGCCACGTCACACGTACCGGCGCACCGTACCACTGCTTTTTTGCGCTCCTGTACATCGGCTTTTTGTCCCATGATAGCTCCGACGGCCGCTGCAACCGGCGCTCCGCCGACCGGACAGACAGAAACCGGGGCTTCACCCTTTACCACTGCAGCCGCCGCTCCGTCACAGCCCGGGTAACCGCAGCCGCCGCAGTTGTTGCCCGGCAGCGCTTCACGGACCTTCGTCTCGCGCTCGTCCACTTCCACATAAAACTTCTTTCCGGCAATTCCAAGGAGAATACCAATCAAAAGGCCGGTTCCACCCACCATCAGGGTGGCTGCTAAAATACCATTCATCTCTTCATCCCTCCTAGATCATTCCGGAAAATCCCATAAATGCCATTGACATCAGCATAGCCGTAAGAAGAACGATCGGCATTCCTTTGAATGACTCCGGGATATCGTTGTACTCCATCTTTTCCCGCAGGCCAGCCATCAGCACCATGGCAATCGTAAAGCCAATTGCGGTTGCCAGACCGTAAACCGTACCCTGCAGAATCGTGTAATCCTTCTGTACGTTGATGAGTGCCACACCGAGTACCGCGCAGTTTGTTGTAATCAGCGGAAGGTAAACGCCGAGCGCTCGGTACAGAGATGGAATCGTCTTTTTCAGGAACATCTCAACGAGCTGTACCAGCGCCGCGATGACAAGAATAAAAACGATCGTTTTCAGATAATCAAGTTCTGCCGGTGCTAGGATAAATTTGTAAATCAGACTTGTCACAAATGAAGAAATCGTGAGGACAAAAATAACCGCTCCGCCCATGCCGGCCGCCGTATCCATCTTTTTGGAAACACCGAGGAAAGCACAGATGCCGAGGAACTGGCTTAAGACAACGTTGTTCACCAGCGCCGCACCGATCGCAATTAAAATCAGTTCTTTCATTTCGCTTCCTCCTTTCCTTTCACAGCCTGGCAGTATGCCTTATTGGCGCACGCCATACAGCCGGTCTCTTCTGCCGGGACTGCCGGTTTTCCGGTTTTCTCTGACTTCTGGCGTTTGATGCGGTTCTGCACCGCAACGAGCATTGCCAGCACAAGGAATGCACCCGGCGCCATGATGAAGATGTTGACCGGCTCGTAAGCACTCGGCATTACCTGGATACCGAACAGGGTTCCGGCTCCGATCAGCTCACGGAACATACCGATCAGGGTCAGGCCGACGGTAAATCCAAGGCCCATGCCGATACCATCAAATAAAGACGGGATCGGACCATGTTTTCCAGCATATGCCTCGGCGCGTCCCAGGATGATACAGTTTACAACGATCAGCGGGATGTAGATGCCAAGGGCGGAATAGAGTGCCGGAATAAAACCTTCCATCAAAAATTCCACGATGGTTACAAACGATGCCACAACAACGATGTATGCTGGCATACGCACGCCGTCCGGGATGATTTTCCGAAGCAGGGAAATCATCAGGTTGGAGGCGGTCAGGATGACCATCGTCGCAAGGCCCATGCCGATACCGTTCTTTGCAGAAGTGGTAACCGCAAGCGTCGGACACATACCCAGCATCATGACGAAGGTCGGGTTTTCTTTTATGATACCATTATAAAGCCGTTCCAGCGGCGTATCTTTTCTCATGAGTTCCCTCCCTCTCCGGAAAGCAGACCGGATTCGTTGCAGTAGTTAAAACAGCAGATTCCTGCATTGACACCGTTTGTTACAGCGTTCGTTGTCAGAGTTGCTCCGCTCAGCGCATCGATTTCATCATCCGCGGATGCGCCGGATTTTGTGTAGGAGAATGCTTCTACGTTTTTATCCTTGAACTGATTCTTGAAATCGTCTGTGTCGGCACGCATACCAAGGCCGGCCGTCTCGGAAAGTGACAGGAAAGAGATTCCTTTTGTCGTTCCGTCCGATGCAATTCCCATCGAGAACTGCATGCCGCCGCCATAGCCTTCGGTTGTGGAGATGATCTCAACCAGGCCGATCGTCGCGCCGGATGCGTCTTTTGCAAGCAGCAGTTCGTCAATCGTCTGTGCTTCAAAACCGTGGCCGATCAGTGCTGCCGTAAGCTCTGCCTGTTCTGCATCGCTCATTGTTACTTCTTCAAAGGAAGCTGCCTCCGGGAATACGTTCTGGCAGGATTCCTGTTTTTCTTTTTCCTGCTGTTTCTGGATCGGCTCTAAGGTTACCTGGTGGGCCGCACCGAGAAGCAGGCCGGCGGTCAGCGTGATCGCCGCAAGAATCAGTGCATTTTTTATAATTTTGTTCATGCTTTTTTCTTGCCTCCTCTTCCGAATCCAACCGGCACGGTCACACGCTCAATGAGCGGAACTAGAAGGTTGGTAAAGATGATAGCATAGGAAACGCCCTCTGCCGAATTTCCAAAGATACGGAATACGCCGGTCAGAAGACCTAAAATGACCGCATAGATATACTGTCCCTTCTTTGTGATCGGGCGGGTAACGTAATCGGTTGCCATGAACCATGCGCCGAGCATCAGACCGCCGCCCAAAAGATGCGCGCCAAGGAAGTTGATATCAAAACCGTGGCCGCCGAAAAGCAGGGCGAACAAAAGCTCTGTTCCGATGTAGATGAGCGGAATATTGAGGTCAATCACATGAATGCAGACAAGGAAAATGCCGCCAATCAAAAGGGCCAGTGCGGAAGTCTCACCGATCGTTCCGGCCGTATTTCCAAGGAACATGGACAGCAGATTCACCTGCTCTCCTGCTTTTGCTGCGGCGAGCGGTGTCGCACCGGATACGGTATCCACGAGGTGTGCGGCTGCCGGGGCAGCAAAGTTGGTCATATGACCCGGAAAGGAAATCAAAAGGAAGCATCTTCCTGCAAGCGCCGGGTTCATAATGTTCTGTCCAAGACCGCCGAAAAGCTGTTTTACGACGAGAATTGCAAACACACCGCCGATCACCGGCATCCAAAGAGGCGCCTGCACCGGCATGTTCATGGCCAGCAGAAGGCCGGTTACCAGTGCACTGCCGTCGGCAATCGTCACCGGTTTCTTCATTCCTTTTTCATACAGATATTCCGTCAGGGGACAGACTGCCATCGAAATCGCAATCAAAAGCAGTGCCCGAAGGCCGAAATTCCAGACTCCCACGCAGGCTGCCGGGGCAAGGGCAAGCAGGACGGCAAACATGATTTTGTCTGTCGTCACCTTGGACCGCGCGTGTGGGGAAGATGATACGTGTAATAATCCATTCATATGTAAGATCCCCCTATTTCTTCTTTCTCTTTGCCAGAAGCACTTTACGCATTGAGCTGATTTCCTGCGTCAGCGGACGTCTTGCCGGGCAGATAAAGGAACAACAGCCACATTCACAGCACTCCATTCCGTCGTATTTCAGGAACTTCTCTTCCTCTCCGTGCTCCGCAAAAACGGAAAGGCGGGCCGGAAGAATCTGACCCGGACAGACGGAAACGCAGCGTCCGCAGTTGATGCAGGCAGATGGTGCCAGCGCAGATACTTCATCCTCGGTGAGGCAGGTCAGTGCAGATGTTGTCTTGGTTACAGGAACCTCCATTGTAAACAGGGCTTTTCCCATCATCGGACCGCCGCAGATGATCTTGGATGCCTCGTTTTTCAGACCACCTGCCTGCTCTAAAAGTTCGGATAAGAGCATGCCGACCGGCACTTCAAAGTTGCACGGATTCTGTACGGCATCTCCTGTCACGGTAACGATACGGCTCATCAGCGGTTCGCCGAAGCGGACTGCCTGGTAAATAGCGGTCACGGTATCGATGTTATCCACGATACAGCCCGCGTCCGCCGGCAGCATGGAGGAATTTACCTTTCGCCCCGTTGCTGCATAGATCAGCATACGCTCGGCACCCTGCGGGTATTTCGTTTTAAGTTCCAGAACCTCAATGTTGTCCTCCGGAAGCAGCAGCTCACGGAACTTCACGATACAGTCCGGTTTGTTGTCTTCAATGCAGATGACTCCCTTTGCCCTCGGGAACATATGCAGCATAATTTTTAAACCTCCGATCACCTTTTCCGGCTCCTCGATCATTCTGCGATAGTCGCTTGTCAGATACGGCTCACACTCTGCTCCATTGACGAGAATGTGGTCGATCGCTGACGGATCTTTCGGGGATATTTTGACGTGTGTCGGGAAGCCTGCGCCTCCCATTCCCACGATTCCGGCCTCTTTGATCTTGTTCCGGATCGTACCTGCGTCGAGTTTTTCCCAGTGCGGGCACTCCTCAAATGTTTCTTTTTCATACAGCCCATCGTTCTCCACAACGATACAGTCTACCGGGGAACCGGCTGCGGAAACTTTTTTCTCAATTCCTTTTACCGTGCCGGAAACCGATGCGTAAACAGGAGCCGAAACAAATCCTCCCGCTTCTGCGATTTTCTGTCCCGCTTTTACATGGTCGCCTTTTTGTACGATCGGCACAGCAGGCGCTCCGATGTGCTGTGACACTGCGTAATACAATAAGTTGCCCGGCTGCGCTTTGACAATCGGTTTGTCCTTGGAGAGCTCTTTTCCCTCGTACGGGTGAACGCCGCCATGAAAAGTATTTCTTTTCTTCTGAAACATGCTTTTCACCTCATCCTTTCTCTTTTCTATGCTGCATTTATCAATTCACAGCCTTTTTTCGGTTTTTTATGCAAAAAGGCTGATGCATTGCCCTGATTATTTCGGTTATTCATATCGGACTTCTTTTAACAGGAGTCCGCATGCCGGTGCAAGAAAACCCGCACTTTCGCGATTTTTTGCTTTGAGAAGCTCCGTCATTGATGCGATATCCCGTTTTCCCATCCCGGCCTCCACAAGTGTTCCGGTCAGGATCCGCACCATGTGGTACAGAAAACCGGTTCCGGTATAGGAAATGATAAGAATCCCGTCTTTCTCGCAGAAATCAATTCCGGTAATCGTCCGTACCGTCGATTTTTTCATACGTTTGTTGGCACAGAAGCTCCTGAAATCATACGTTCCGATAAACGCTTTCGATGCTTCTTTCATTTTTTCCACATCGAGCGGTGCTTCCGGAAAATACACGTATTTCCGCTCGAAAACATGCTTTCTGCCATCGATCACGATACGGTATTCGTATGTTTTTTCCACCGCATTCAGACGGCTGTGGAAGCGCTCCGGCATCCGCGCGAGGCTGGTAACTTCGATGTCTTCCGGCAGATAATGGTTGATTGTCTGCAGAAGTTCTTCATCGGATAGATCAGTATGGAACTTTGCATTTGCGACCTGTCCTGCCGCATGGACGCCGGCATCGGTTCTGCCCGCGCCGTGGATCTCCACCGGCTCTCCTGCGATCCTGGACAACAGCGTTTCGAGCTTGCCCTGAATCGTGTTGTCCGTATTTCCCTGCTTCTGCCAGCCGTTATAGCGCGTGCCATCGTACTGCAGGATCATTTTATAATTCATCTTTTTCTCCTTTCCAAAGTGGCCGCTTATCATTCGGCATCCATGCTTTTCTCAATCAAAAAAGCCCGCAGCGCAGGACTTCGTGCCAGATTTGCTTCAAACAGTACCACTTCTGCTCCGCCCGGAAAGCTGTTCTGTAAAAATTCAGCGGCACGGCGGATCTGCAGCTTCACATCTTTTACTTCCTTCTCCGCTTTTTCCTGTTCCAGTTCACATACCGTTTCAAAAAGCTCTTTCATCTGATCCGGATCGGTTTTGCGACATTTTTTAGCGGTCTCCTCGAGTTTTTTTAACTTTTTCAAGACCCGCGCATTCGTTTCTTCCTCGTCCTTTTTCAGCAGTCCCTGCTTTTTACACACTGCAAATCCCTGCTCTTTCTGCCGCAGCCAGGAACGATACGTTTCTTCTTTTTTCTGCCTGCAAAGTCCGGTAAACTGGCGCAAGCACTCGGAAAGCTCCTTTGCCGTGCGCTCCTGCTTCTGGCAGGCAGATGCCTCTTTCCGAAGTGCCGCATGAAGCAGAGACAACAGTACAGATCGCTCTTCTGCGGAACCATTTACCGCCATCTGCTGTTTTTCTGCCATGATTTTTCCGGAAAGTGCACCGGCCAGAATCTCCTTCACGCCGTAATCCTGTCCATATTTTTCGTAAATCCGGTAGTACGAGCTGAATTCCTCCGCCGTCTTTTCTTCCTGCAAATATTGTCCAATCAGTGCTTCGTCGACCGGAAAATTCAGGATTTCATAACTTTTCAGCACTGCCGACAAATCCTCCCAGCCGCGTGCCGTTACAAAACGCTTTTCATCCGCTTCCTGCGAAACAGAATAAAAATGGTCACTGTGTGCCATAAGGTACGTTGTCACAGCACCGTGGATCTGATTTTTCTCTGCATAGGAAAGCCACACGGAAAGCTCGGGAACCACCTCGATCTTCCGCACACGGTCAAGCGTTGCCACATCAAATTCCCGCACAGATTTATTATATTCCGGCGGATTTCCGGCGGCCACGATCAGCCAGTCATCCGGGATGTGCTGATTGCCGAATTTTTTGTCCTGCAAAAGCTGCAGCATTACCGGAGCGAGGGTCTCGGAGACACAGTTAATTTCATCGAGAAAGAGGATACCCCGCTTCTTTCCGGTCTGCTCCATGCAGTCATAGATCGAGGCGATGATCTCGCTCATCGTGTATTCCGTTGTATGTACCGTTTTCCCTTCGATTGCACGTTTGCAGATCTCCGGAAGGCCCATGGCACTCTGACGCGTATGGTGTGTCATCGTGTAGGCAACAAGCCCCACACCGCACTCTTCTGCGATCTGCTCCATAATTGCCGTTTTTCCGATGCCCGGCGGGCCGATCAGGAGAATGGGACGCTGCTGCCGGAGGGGAACCAGCAGATTACCGGCTTCGTCTCTTGCAAAGTATGCGCGCAGGGCTTTTTCAATTGTCTCTTTTGCTTCTTGTATGTTCATATGTTCTCTCTTATCTTGTGCACTCTTTATGTACTCTCGAAATCTTTCTGTGTTTGATTTTGCGATATGCTTTTTTGTCAGTTATGTTCAAAGAGTACATTCTTCTGTCAGCAGTTTTTTTGCCCATTTTGGGACAAGATTCATTTTTTCGGTCTGTCTGACAAAGACAAATGCCGTCTCGTAATCGGGCTTTTGTTCGGGATAAATTCCGTCTCCGTCGGTAAAATAGATCAACGCTTTTAAGTTTCGGAATACATGCTGTTTCCGCAACTCTTCCACTTTCTGAAAGACAGGACGGAAATCGGTTCCGCCCCGGCCCTTGATGGTAATTGTTTCACGGTAAGCTTCCCATTCTTTCGGTGAATGGATCATCGTGACATCCTGTACGAAGCTGTCGCACTGGATCAGGCAGACGTTCCATCGGGAAAAGAAGTTTTCTTTTTCTTCAAGAATGCTGCGCGTCTCACCGAGAAATTTTGCTACGATTTCTTTTTTGCACGAACCGGATGTGTCGATCGCGATAACCAGCTCTTCGAGACGGTTTCCCTCGCGCGTCTCCGGCGGCTCGATGAAAGGGAAATTTCCGTAATACATAAGCCCATAATGGTAAGCGACTGGATCGAAGCTGTCGAGATCCAGCTCCATTTCCTCGCGGGTAATGGTAAAGCGTTTCAGGAAGCGGCGGTAATCGTACGCTCTTTTTTCGATCCCGGACAGGGTTTCTTTTTTTCCACCACGGTTCCGGCCTCGCCGCAGGCCGCCGGTGCCGTAGTTTTCCGCCAACTTGCGGGCAGCACGTTTCCAGACTGGTTGAAAAGACTCGATAAGTTCCGGCTCTTTTCCCGGCACCATCCATGAAACCGGAGACTTTTTTTCTTTTTCCGGCATCAGCCATGAAACCGGGGACTGTTCTTCTTTTTCCGGCTCCGGTGTTTCTTTTCCAAACCGACGGATGCATTCCAGCAGCAGGTGCTGATAGCCTTCCTTGAGGAACGATGAATTTTCGGCACACATGCGGAGTACAAAATCGGAGTTAAAATATATCGTATGACCGTCGGATGTGATGGCTTTTGTCCTGTCGGACGGCTGATGACGAAAGAAAAGAATCGCTTCACCAAGTTCCGGGTACAGCCAGCAGAGGTTTTTGCGGGCTTCTTCGAAAAGCCGGAGCGCCAGCACTTCTTTTTCTTTTGTGGACTTTTCTTTTTGAACCGCAGCTTCTGTTTTTCTGCTTTCCGTATTCTCCTGCATCGGATCCTGTGAGCTCCGGTTCAGGAGAATGCGGAAGGCCTGCCATTTCTGCTGGTCGGCGGCAAGATTGAGAAAACGTTTTCGGTCTGCATCGGACAGCCATCCGGTCTGCAGAATATTTTCCAGCTTTGAAAAATCATCCTCACGAATCAGCATTTCGACAGCGGGACGGATACGTTTCCGCAGGTATGCGGTATATGCGGCTCGCTGTTCTTCCGGAAGATCCTGCGATTCACAAAAGCCGGAAAGTGCAGCCCGGAGGCGCTGCTGTTCGGATGTCGTCGTTCTGAAACTACTCCAGTCATCCATTTTATTCACTCCCTTACTCGCCGCGTTTTCTCACTTGCACTCAATCTTACGCTGCCGCGTAAGCGACATTCGTCGTTCGCCAACTGAAAATAAATTTTCGTTTGACTCACTTGCACTCAATCTTACGCTATCGCGTAAGCGACATTCGTCGTTCGCCAACTGAAAATAAATTTTCATTTGGCTCACTTGCACTCATTATATCGTCATTTTTGAGCATTGACAATGTTGGATCGTGTTATTTTTTTCACACTTTTACCATATTTTTATGATATACTTGATATTATAAAATACGATTGCAGTCGTAAAAGCGCAAAGGAGATCCTTTTTATGAACAAAGAAAACAGAAAAACTGCCAAGGAACGGCGTGCCAAAGAGCGGGAGCACGAAGCGAAAGTAGCGCATTACAAAAAGATCTGGAGCTGGGCCGGACCGGCTCTGATTGTCGTTGTGATCGTCGGCCTTATCATCGCCAGCGTACTCGATTCCAAACGACTCTCTGCCAAAAGTGCCTCGGAGGATACCTCCACAGCCTCATCGGCCGCATCCGCCTCATCAGCCTCCACTTCGGCTTCTGCCTCTTTGCAGACCGACACTTCCCTCACCATTGAGGATGGTGATACCGTCAATATCGACTATGTCGGCTCCATTGACGGCGTGGAATTTGAAGGTGGAAACACAAAAGGAAACGGCGCTGATCTTGTGATCGGTTCCCACACTTACATCGATGACTTTGAAGAACAGCTCATCGGTCATCACCCGGGCGACAGCGTAGATGTAACCGTCACTTTCCCGGAAGACTATGGAAAAGACGAACTCAACGGAAAGGAAGCTCTTTTCAAAGTTACCGTCAACGGCATTTATAAATAGAACAGCAAAAAAGACATCCTCCACAGATTTTCCGTCTGCGCCGGATGTCTTTTTCTTATTATTTTTTTGTTAAGTTTTTTTCAAAGACGCTTCGATGTATTAAAAAAAGTACATCTTCTTATTCCACAATTTTGTAATACGCCCGCGCCGTCAGCACATAGACAATCAGGTAAACCACGGCAAACGCCGCAATCGTAATCGCTGTTGCAGCCAGGAACAGATTGCTGTCCGGGAAATTCAGCATTGCCATGATACGCCTGGTCAATGGAAACGCTACCATTGTATGCACCACGGCCACCGCGAGCGGCAGGAAAAAGACCGTTACCACCTGTGACTGAATCGTCTGACGGATTTCTTTGCGGCTCATGCCGACCTTCTGCATAATCTGGAATCGTTTTCGGTCATCGAAGCCTTCTGAAACCTGCTTGTAATAGATAATCATAACGGCACCCATCAAAAACAGCGTACCGACGAAAACACCTAAAAACAGAAGTGAACCATACAGACTGTAAACCGTATTGCGCTCTTTTTCGCGCACTTCCACCCATCCGTTAAAAGATGACTCCGTCAGTATCGTCTCAATCTCATCTCCAACTGTGATCTGTTCGCCGGCATCCCCGATAAGATCCAGAGCATATTCCCAACTGTATCCTTCTGGCTCCTTTCCCTGCACAGCTGCATACGCTTCCTTTGCTTCATGGTTCCGCGTCACCACCGTCATTGTCTCATACACTTGCGTCTTCTCATCCAGAATGTACGATTTCTTATCGGTATTCCATTTTTTTACTTCATACGTCTGATTTCCCAGTTCAATCGTGTCATATCCATAATTTTTCTGTTTTGCCTGAAAAACCAGAGCCTGCCCTGGTTCCAGCTCTACCTGTTCGCCGGTTACCTGATTGTACTCCGACTCTTCCATAATCTTTATCAGTGTACTCGCCGCAGCATCATCTGACTGTGTTTTTTCTACTTTGTTTCTATCTACATCAGCAAGCATCACATAGTATCTCTGATCACTTTCATACTTTTTTCTGAGCTGCTTTTCTTCCAGATGCTGATCAATCCCAGTTTTCACTTCCTCTATCATCTTCTGACTGACCGGCTCCACCGTCTTCATAATGCCGCTCACGCCAGTATTTGCTTCGATCGAAATCTGATGTGGAAACCGCGTATAGGTAACCTCCTCAATCCCCGTCCACAAACATGTGCTGATGGAGATAACCAGAAGCACACCCGTTGACAGAATACAGATATTCGCAAGACCGACCGCATTTTGCTTCATGCGGTACAGCATGCCCGAAATGCTTGTAAAATGGCGTGTCTGGTAATAGTAATTCTTGTTTTTCTTCAGAATTTTCAAAAATGCAATACTTCCAGCAGAAAACAGGCAGTACGTTCCCACCATAACCAAGGCGATTGCATTAAAAAACTTATCAAGTGCGTCCATCGAGGATTGGCTGGTCAGAGCCAGATAATAGCCAACACCAAGAAGCATGAATCCAAGAACCGCCGTCAAAAGCTTCGTTTTCGGTTCCCGCTCACCCTGCGCGCCGCCGTGCAGCAGTTCGACCGGCTGTGAGACGTGGATCTGGCGAAGGCTTAAAAGAAAATTGATCACAAAAGTCAGGCCGAACAGCAGCATCGTACTTCCCACGGCTTTTGCACTGAACGCAAAACCAATTGTTCCGTTCAGTCCGGTCAGCTTCATCAGCACCAGAAACAGCAGGCGGTACAGCAACACACCGAGCAGAATACCGATTCCAAGCGATGCCGCCCACAGATACAGACTCTCAAAAAAGAGGATCTTCGCCAGATGCTTTTTCTCCATGCCGAGAATCTGGAACAGACCGAACTCTTTTTTTCTTCTTTTTGCCAGAAAACTGTTGCTGTAGATCAGAAAAATCACCGCGAACAGGCCAATGATATAGGTTCCCATCCCCATCACTGTCAGGATCGTATCTTTTCCGATCATGGAATCAAAGCCACTTCCCTGCGCCAGTGTATCCATGATAAAAAACATCACCACCGTGCCGATGCATGACAGCAGATACGGAAGAATATTCTGACGGTTTTTGCTCAAATTTGTTTTTGCCAGTCTGGCATACAGCAGATTATTCATCCCGTTCACCACCCGTCGCAAGAATTGTCAGCGTATCGGAGATCTTCTGATACATCTCATCGCGCCCTAAAGAACCGCGATACAGCTGGTGGAAGACCTCGCCGTCCTTGATGAACAGCACACGCTTCGCCGAGCAGGCCGCCTTCACACTGTGCGTTACCATAACAATCGTCTGGCCCTCCTCGTTGATCTCCCCGAACAGTTTCATGAGGCCATCCGCTGCATGGGAATCGAGCGCGCCGGAAGGCTCATCCGCAAGAACCAGCTCCGGATTGGTAATCAGCGCACGCGCAACGGCTGCACGCTGCTTCTGTCCGCCGGACACCTCATATGGGTATTTATTGAGGATCCGGGTGATGCCGAGTTTTTTCGCAATCGGCTCTGCCCGAAGACTCATCTCCTCGTATTTTTTTCCTTCCAGCACGAGCGGCAGATAAATGTTGTCACGCAGGGAAAAGGTATCGAGCAGGTTGAAGTCCTGGAACACGAAACCTAAGTTTTCGCGGCGGAATCCGGCAATCTCCTTCTCTTTTAATTCGCCGAGATTCTTTCCATTTAACCGCACCTGTCCGCCGGTTGGCTTGTCGAGTGCTGCGAGCAGGTTCAGAAGCGTCGTTTTTCCGCTTCCCGATTCGCCCATGATTGCAACAAATTCGCCCCGTTCCACTGTAAAATTAACGTCTTTCAACGCTTCCACCCGGTTGCTGCCAAGGCGCGTGGTATATGTTTTTTTCAGATGTTCTACTTCCAGAATTGCCATGTCACATTTTCCTTTCTGTCTGAACTGTTTTCTTAATTGACAAGGCTTATTATACCCGTCCGCGCCCTCTTCTGCCTTAGGATCATCTTACAAAAAGACCGGCAACCTTACATTTCTGTAAGATTCCCGGCGAAGCTCTCTATGTACTACAGGGATACGGTATCCAGCCCAAGATACACCTTCGTTCCCACTCCCATCTCCGACTCGATGCGGATGGTATGCGAAAGTTTCTCCATGATCTGGCGGCACAGATACAGTCCGATGCCCGTTGACCGCTTGTCTGCGCGGCCGTTGCAGCCCGTGTAGCCTTTTTCGAAAATCCGCGGCAGATCCTCCGGCGCAATGCCGATGCCGGTGTCCTCAATCACCAGCGTTTTTGGTGCATCCGGTGACAGATAGATGTGAATGCTGCCACTTTTCGTGTATTTCAGCGCATTTGACAGAATCTGTTCCAGCACAAAGACGAGCCATTTTTCATCTGTCAGCACCTCGCAGTGCACCGGCTCGTAGGAAAGGATAATTTTCCGGCGGATAAAAAGCGGGGCATATTTCCGCACAGCCTGGCGGATCAGCGCATCCAAATCGTACCTTGCAAAGACAAGATCCGATGTCATTTTTTCCATGCGCAGGTACTGCAGCGCCATCTGCACATACTGCTCCGTCTGGAAAAGTTCGCTCTGCATTTCACGCGAAAGCGGCGTATCCTCCTCCTGCAGAAGCAGCCGCATCGCCGCAATCGGCGTTTTGATCTGATGGGTCCACATCGTGTAATACTCCATCATATCGCGGTATTTCTGCTCCATCTTAATCTGTTCTTCCTGAAACTGCCGCTCGTAGGATGCGATGATCTGCTGGTAATCCCGCGCCAGAAGCCCGTCCGCCTCCGGAAGCGCTTCTGTTTTGCCCTGCGGTTCGGCGGCAAGGAGTGCTAAGACCAGATGATGTTTCCGGTACTTCCCATAATGAAAGCAAAAACCTGCGGCTCCGACAGCAGCCATCAGCACGATCATATAAACGGTGACATCCTGCGGCACATTGCGCAGAAAACAGAGGAGTGAAAATACTCCTATAAAAGCGGCAATCCGCACGGCCGATGCGAGATGCTCTTTCAAATACCAGTTAAGAAGCATAAACTCCTGCCGGATTCCCTCTTTCTGTTGTTCCATCCTTTTTCTCCTGTTCTGCTTCCGTCATGCGATCAGGTAGCCGACACCCTTTTTCGTCTGGATAAAGTCTGTAAGTCCTGCCTCCTCCAGTTTTTTCCGCAGGCGCGTGACGTTGACGGTCAGCGTGTTGTCATCTATAAAGCTGTCCGACTCCCACAGATGCATCATCAGCATATCTCGGCTGACGGCTTTTCCTTTATTTTCGAGAAGGGACTGCAGAATGCGCCACTCATTTTTTGTCAGCTCAATCCGCTTTCCCCGGTAATTCAGCACACCACTTCCCGTATCGAGCATGGCACCGCGGTGCTCGAGGAAATTCGTTTCTCCGGCAAATTCGTAGGTGCGGCGGAGCATCGCCTGGACTTTGGCGGTCAGGACACTTAAATCAAACGGCTTCGCGATAAAGTCATCGCCGCCCATATTAACGGCCATAATGATGTTCATGTTGTCCGATGCAGAAGAAAGAAAAATTACCGGCACTTTAGAGACTTTTCGAATCTCCTGGCACCAGTGAAATCCGTTAAAAAAGGGAAGATGAATGTCCATCAGCACTAATTGCGGATTTTTCACGGCAAATTCGGCGAGAACACCGGAAAAATCCTGTACGCAGAACGCATCCATGCCCCAGGAAACCAGGCTCTGCTGCACGGCGCGGGCGATGACTTCATCATCTTCTACAATCATAATTCGATACATGGCTGTTCCTCTGTTGTCTCTGGCAAAGCGGATATTCGCAATCCGCTTCGCTACTTGCTTGATTCGGTTAAAAATATGGACTCCGGGCGGGTGTTTTCAACGCACAGCCGCTCCCGGAGCCGTTTTCGCAGATGATTATACTCTTACAATATAATCTGCTTTTCTTTCTTTTGCCTCCGGGTACTCGCAGTCGCGATAACCGAGGATGCAGTGTCCGATGCCAACATAATTTTCGGAAAGTCCCCACTCTTTTAAGAGGGCTTTTCCCTCCGGGCTCGCGAACTCTTCTTTTGCACGATGGATCCAGCAGGAATCCACACCAACGGCATGTGCTGCCAGCATCAGATTTCCCATAACAAGAGAGCCGTCCTCCACATAAGTTCCACGCTCCGGGTCAGCAAGCACGATCAGAACGGTCGGTGCGCCGTAGAACGGATCGGATGTTGTACCCATAACAGCCGCATTCATTTTCGAAAGTTTTGCAATCAGCTCCGGTTTCTGTACCACAACAATCACCGGCGACTGTTTTCCCATGCCGGTTGCCGCATACGTTCCGGCCTCCAGAATTGCATCGAGCTGCTCATCGGTAATCTGCTCCGCTTTGTATTTGCGGATGCTTCTTCTTGTTTTGATTGCATTTAATACTTCGTTGTTCATGGTAAAAATCCTCCTGTTCTTTTTTTGTTTTTATCGCAAACGCCGCAGCTTTGTATACCGGACGCATTGCCTGCCTACATCTGTTTCCGCACAATCCGATACTCGTCGCCGAGCTGGTAGTACGGACAGTTGTAAAATTTATCCTGCAGAAAACGTGCCATCTCATCCTCATCAAGATCCACCTCGCAGGTGTAGCACTCATAATCCTCATCGTACACAAAATTGCCGCACGACTCACAGCTTGTGGCCATCTGGCGGGAGTGCTTTTTCTTTTGTGCATGGGGTGTTGGTTCTGTCATATGGCAATTCCTCCCATTTCTTACACTTCGCTTTTCCGTTTCGGCGCTTCCGGCAGAGGAAGAATTTCTATTTTTCATCCACAACCTGGAAGATATAAAATTTCAGGTAATAGGACTCATCCGCCGCCCACAGAATTGGATGATCCGGGGCCTGGGTGCGGTATTCTACCTGACGAAGGCGTTTGTGGACGTTGTGAGCCGCCTGGTTGATGGTTTTCGTGAAGAGTTCGTAGTCCATAAAGTGGGAACACGAACAGGTGCACAGATAGCCGCCGTCTTTGACCAGTTTCATGCCGCGCAAATTGATTTCACGATATCCCTTGATTGCGTTTTTGATAGAGTTTCTTGATTTTGTGAAGGCCGGCGGGTCAAGGATAACGACGTCGAATTTTTCTCCCTCTTTTTCAAGACGCGGCAACAGTTCAAAGACATCCTCGCACACGAAAGATGCTACGTTTTCCAGACCATTTAAGGATGCGTTTTTCCGTGCCTGCTCTACACCGAGCTCTGATGCATCAACGCCGATAACTTCCTTTGCTCCTGCATATGCCGCATTCAGTGCAAACGATCCGGTGTGGGTAAAGCAGTCGAGCACTCTCGCGTCCTTGCAGAGCTTCTGCACAGCCAGACGGTTGTATTTCTGATCCAGAAAGAAACCAGTTTTCTGGCCGTCCTTGACATCGACGAGATAGTGGACACCATTCTCGACGATTTCCACGCTGGTGTCAAACGGCTCGGAGAGAAATCCTTTCACACGCTCCATGCCTTCCTGCTCACGCACTTTTGCATCGCTTCGCTCAAACACACCGCGGATCTTAACACCGTCTTCTGCCAGAACCTCCTCCAACAGGCGGATGATCGTCATTTTCATTTTGTCGATGCCGAGTGCCAGCGACTGGACAACCAGCACATCGGAGAATTTATCCACTACGAGTCCCGGCAGGAAGTCTGCCTCGCCAAAGATCAGGCGGCAGCTTGATGTGTCTGTCACTTTTTTGCGGTATTCCCAGGCATCCTGCACTCTTTTTCTCAAAAATGCTTCATCGATTTCCTGGTCGATATTTCTTGTCATCATACGGATGCGGATTTTGGAATGCTCGTTGATGAAACCTCGTCCCATCGGGTATCCGTCGAAGTCGCGCACCAGCACGATGTCTCCGTTTTCATATGCTCCTAAAATCGAAGCGATCTCATTATCAAAAATCCAGGCTCCGCCCTGCTTTAGGGCGCGGCCCTCTCCTTTTTTCAGTGTTACAACTGCGTTACTCAAAAGTTTTTCCTCCTTAAAGCAATATAGTTAGCCATATCTAATCATAGACAAATGTGTTTTGCTTGCATTCTCAAAACCGCGCTTCCAGCGCTTTTTGCTGCTGCGCAGCTCCTTTTTGCACGAGTGAACTATAACGTCAGATTCCTCTTCCGTCAAACTCCGGAATGAAGCTCTCCTCGGCCACCGGACCTTCCTGTAAAAAGGCGTTGGTGACGCCGAGGGAAAACGTATAGTCCAGCAGACGCTCATACTCCCGCTTTGTCGTTTTCCGGTTCAGCGGACTTATGTTTTCCACCTGCGGAAGCGGCGTGTACTGGCTCATGAGGCTCAGCCAGACGGTATCGCCGTACGTCTCATAGACGTATTTTACCACAGCTTTTGCATTTTTTACAGCACCGGGCAGCAATAAATGGCGCACAATCACACCTTTTTTCATCAGACCATTCTCATCGAATACAGCCCTGCCCGTCTGGCGCACCATTTCCGCCAGCGCCCGTTTTGCTGTTTCCGGGTAATCTTCTGCCCGCGAGTACGCTTTTGCAAGGGAGGGAACCATATATTTAAAATCCGTCAGGTAAATATCGATCAGCCCATCCAGGGCCTGCAGGGCTTCCACGCTCTCATACCCGCCGCAGTTATACACAACCGGCACGGTAAGTCCCTTTTTCTTTGCCTGAAAAAGTGCCTCCCGGATCTGCGGCACGTAGTGGCTTGGTGTCACAAGATTGATATTATTTGCATTCTGTGCCTGCAGCTCCAGAAAAATGTCCGAAAGCCGCCCGATCGAAATCACTTTTCCGCTCTCCATTTCCGCAATATGATGGTTCTGACAGTAAACACAGCGCAGATTACACCCGGAAAAGAAAACCGTCCCCGACCCCGTCGTCCCGGATATACACGGCTCTTCCCAGAAATGCAGCGCCGCCCGCGCCGCCGCAACCCCGGAGGGTGCCTTACAATATCCCGTCTTTCCATGCTCCCGGTCCGCTCCGCACTTCCGCGGACAGACCCGGCACCGGCTCATCTCCAGTTCCAAATCCTGCATCGTATTTCTCCCTTTTCTCTTTAGAAAAAAGCCGTGTCTCCGGAAAATAGTTCTTCCACAGACACAGCTTTCGTATTTCTATGCGTCAATTAATATGCCAGAATTTCATATCCATCTTCTGTTACCGCAACCGTAACCTCCCACTGGGCTGACGGTGCGCCGTCTTCGGTGTAGACGGTCCAGTCGTTGTCGGAGTCGATGAAGATTTCATCGGTTCCGAGATTGATCATCGGCTCAATGGTGAATACCATGCCCGGTACGAGCAGCATTCCGGTATCGCGTCTTGTGACATAGCTGACGAACGGATCCTCGTGGAACTCCAGACCGACGCCATGACCGCCGATGTCACGGACAACTTTATAGCCCTGGCTCTGGGCAAATTCATTGATCACCGCGCCGACATTGCCAAGCCGGTTAAACGGACGTACTTCGGAGAGTCCAAGCTGTACGGCTTTTAACGTATCTTCCACCAGCTTCTTTGAAACATCGTCTACCTCACCGATGCAGAACATACGGGAAGAATCAGAAAAATATCCCTTATAAATAGTAGAAACATCGACGTTGATGATGTCTCCGTCCTGCAGAATTTCCTCCTCATTCGGAATTCCATGGCATACCGCATCGTTGATGGAGGTACACACGCTCTTCGGAAATCCTTCATAATTCAGCGGTGCTGCAATTCCGCCGAGTTCTTTTGTCTTTTCTGCGACCAGACGGTCGATGTCTTCCGTACTCATGCCTGCATGAATGTTTTCGGCCACATAATCCAGAACTGCAATATTGACAAGACCGCTTTCACGAATTCCATCGATCTGATCCGGTCTTTTGATAATTTTCTTCGGCGGAATTTTCCATCCCTTTAATTTATAAGAATTGATTTTCTCATCCAGCGCCAGATGGCAGTCTTTGTACTTCTTCCCGCTGCCGCACCAGCAGGGATCATTTCTTCCAATTTTTTTCAGCATAATGTTCTATCCTCTTTCTGAACGCGGAATGACAGATCCGATTTTCTGTCCCCCGCTGAAATTCATATAACTCCTCTACTACTTTACCACACTCCGGCAAAACTGCAAGCAAAAGTTCACAAATGAATAACTCTCTCAAAAGAGACCATCTGCCCAGATGACAGATCCCGTTTCTCCCAGAATCCCAATCGCCGACTCCGGCCCGTAATGCACCATATCTTTTGTGGTCAGCAAATGCCAGCCGCCTTTCCTGTCGCTGACGAAATATGGATTTCAGGTAAAATTACAATTCAAATCAGGTATATTTGCCCCGATTTCCGGCAATACTTTTTCATGAAACCACCAAAGAAAGCAAGAAAGGAAGATGCACGATGAGTGGAGATGCAGAGCTTTTAAACTTTATTTACCAGAACTCCCAGATGGGTGTCGACACGATCCGGCAGCTCATTGGAGTCGTTGAGGACAAAGACTTAAAAGAACATCTGAAAACCCAGTTTCAGGGCTATGAAGAATTTCATCAGGCGGCAAAGGAGCTGCTGAATGAGCACGGCTACGATGAAAAAGGCCTTGGTATAGTGGAAAAAGCACGCACGTATTTTATGATAAACCTGCAGACTATGACGGATCCATCCGCCTCACACATTGCCAGCATGCTGATTACCGGAAGCAGCATGGGCATCGTCGAGGCAATCCAGAAGTACCGCCAGTATGAGGACGCGGATCCCAAAATCCGGGATCTGATGGATAAGCTGCGAAAATTTGAAGAACACAACATGGAAAAATTAAAAGATTTCTTATGAAAATCATATTCAGTCAAACTACCCGCATCTGCAGACACGCTCTAGTAGCAGCTTCTTTTGGATGCAAAGGAATCGAGAAACGATCCGGTACCGGCACAAAACAGTGCCGCACCGGATTTTGAGTTGTTTTGACCGTTTTACAAACTTTACATACATTTAACACAAAACTGTTTTTAGATGTGTTATCTTCTAAATGTAGGTTTTTTCTCGAGTAAGACCTGCAAAACGTGTATCTATTGTTAAAACCACGAAAAGAAAAAGAAAATTACGTAAAGGGAGAAATTATGGACATTTTTGGAGTGTTATCCTTTGTCGGTGGCCTTGCCATGTTCTTATACGGCATGAGTGCCATGGGCGATGGCCTGACCAAACTTTCCGGCGGTAAACTGGAATACCTGCTGGAAAAGCTGACCTCAAAGCGGATTATGGCAGTTCTTTTAGGTGCCGGTGTTACCGCAGTTATCCAGTCCTCTTCTGCAACTACTGTTATGGTTGTCGGATTCGTAAACTCCGGCATCATGAAGCTGAACCAGGCAGTCGGTATTATCATGGGCGCCAACATCGGTACCACCATCACTTCCTGGATCTTAAGTCTTACCGGCATTCAGGGCGACAATGTATTCATTAAAATGCTGAACCCGTCGTCCTTTTCCCCTATTCTTGCAATCATCGGCGTTTTTATGCTGATGCTGGCAAAGAGCGATAAAAAGAAAAATGTCGGTACCCTGTTAACCGGTTTTTCCATTCTGATGTTTGGTATGCACACCATGAGCAGCGCTGTATCACCGCTTGCAGATGTACCGGAATTCACGGGACTTCTCGTAAAATTCTCCATGCCGGTGCTCGGTGTTCTCGCCGGAACCATTCTGACCGCCGTGATCCAGAGTTCCTCTGCTTCTGTCGGTATTCTTCAGGCACTCTGCGCAACCGGTTCCGTCAGCTACGCCGTAGCGATCCCGATCATCATGGGACAGAATATCGGTACATGTATCACCGCATTGCTCTCCTCCATCGGTACAAGCCGCAATGCACGCCGTACCGCAATGGTTCACCTTTATTTTAATATCATCGGTACTGTTCTTTTCCTGGTTCTCTTCTATGGAATCAATGCCTTTGTGCATTTTCCATTCCTGGAAACCTCCGCAAATGCAGCCGGCATCGCAATCGTTCACTCCGGTTTCAATATTTTTGCAACACTGATCCTGTTCCCGTTTGCAGACGGACTGGTCAAACTTGCGAAACTGACCATTCCGGACGGACCGGAAGAAAAAGCAGACGAAGCTGTTCAGATGCTCGATACCCGTTTCCTCGACAGCCCGGCTTTTGCTCTGCAGCAGTGTAAAGTTGCAGCCGCAAAAATGGCAGAACTGACCGAAACCGGTCTTGTTACTTCTGTTGACCTGATGGCCTCCTACAACGAGGCGAATGCGGAAAATGTAGATATTCTTGAGAAAAAGGTGGATCATTTTGAAGATGCCCTCGGCACATATCTGGTGAAGCTTTCCAGTGAAAAGCTTTCCCCGAAGGACAGCCAGACACTTTCCATGATCCTGCACTGCATCGGCGATTTCGAACGAATTTCCGATCACACCGTCAACATCATGAAAGCTGCAAGAGAAATGCATGACAAGAACCTGCAGTTCTCCGCTGACGGAGCCGCAGAGCTTGCTGTTTATGGAAAAGCAGTCAAAGATATCGTCAGCCTGACCTTCTCCGTTTTCAATAATGAAGATGTGAAAAAAGCAAATGAAGTGGAACCGCTCGAGCAGGTGATTGACAGCCTGAATTCCAGCCTGAAGAATCACCACATCGAACGGCTCCAGAGTGGAAAATGCACGATCGAGCTTGGTTTTATCCTTTCCGATGTGATGACCGACTTCGAACGGATTTCCGACCACTGCTCCAACATTGCCGTCTGCGTCAGCCAGATCCACAGCGGATCGTTTGATACACACGAATATCTGCATGCGCTGAAGAAAGAAGAAGAGTTTGAGTCAGAGTACAAAGAACTGAAAAAACAGTATCAGCTGCCAACGCTGAAAGCCTAAAAACAGACTGTACTGTAACCATAAGCTGTACAACCGGGAATTTTTATGGTAAGAATCTTCCCTTCCTTAGGCTGTCACTGTTTTGTTTTATTACCATATCACAGATGCATTACTCAATCTACTATTTTTCTCTGAATTTTTCCAAAAAATACCGACTGCCCATCAATATTGATATATTCTACATTGGCAGTCGGTATTTCTATTTCATTCTATTCTTTTCTTTATACCACCTGATCCTTCGCAATAAATACCGGGAAGGAATCGGTTCCTTTGAGCTGTTTTCCCTCAGATACCGTAACGTATTTATCAGAAACAACGTACTCAATCTGAGCGCCTGCTTCAATCACGGTATCCTGCATCAGAATGCAGTTCTTTACTTTTGCTCCCTTGGCTACCTTGACACCACGGAACAAAATGCTGTTTTCGATTTCGCCTTCGATCACACAGCCGTCTGCTACCATCACGTTTTTCGCTTTTGATCCGTTGATATAACGGGTCGGATTGTCGTCGCGGACTTTGGTATAGATCGGGTTTCCCAAGAAGAGGCTATCCAGATTTTCATCTTTTAAGAGCTTCATGTTCTCATCGAAATAACTCTTCATATCGTCGATTCTTGCCTGATAACCGGTAAACTCATATCCCTGAATGTTCAGTTTCTCCGTTTGCGGTGCCAGAACATCACGCTCGAAGAATTTATTTCCAAGGACAAAGCCTTTTTTGATTTCGTCGATCAGAAGCTGACGCTCCATCACGTAGATATTCATCGATACATTCTGTACTCCGTTTTCCTCCGAGTTTACAAAGATCTTGCTGATCTTCTGTCCTGCCATGGAGAAGGTGTAGTGCAGATAATTGGTTTTCTCGTAAGAGCTTCTGACGCCTTCCGGAATCGGCTGCTTGGTATAAGCTGCAGTAACATCTGCGCCACTTTCGATATGCTGATTCAGCATCTCTTTGAAATCAAAATTGCAGGCAATGTTGGTGTCCGCCATAACAACGTATTTTTCTTTCTGCCATTTCAGGAAATCGAGAACATTTGCCAGTGCTTCCACTCTTCCGGAATACACCTGAATCTTCTTCTCAGAATAAGGCGGAACAATATTTAAACCGCCTTTTTTTCTGGCAAGATCCCACTCACGTCCGGAGCCGAGATGATCCATCAGCGAATGGTAATTTTTACGGACGATAATGGATACATTTCCGATTCCGCAGTTTACCATGCTGGATAAAATAAAGTCCACCATGCGGTAACGGCTGGCAAAAGGAATGGAGGCCATCAGACGCTCGTTTACCAGATCCGGTACCTGATCATCATAGCTGTTTGGGAAAATGATGCCCAGTGCATCTGCATTTGCGTTTACCATTCTTCTTCACCATCCTTTACATTTGCATTTACCATTGCATTTGGTCCTACTTTGGCACGCTCACCGATATGGATTCCGGATCCGATGGTGGCAACACCTTTTTCACCGTCATGCGGCATTTCTCCTACCACGGCATTCTGGCCAATCACAACGTTTTCCGCAACGATACAGTGTTTCACGACTGCTCCGGATTCGATCACGGTTCCTCCCATGATAACGGCATCTTCTACTTCTGCGCCCTCTGCAACCTTTACACCGGAGAACAGAATCGAACGTTTGACATGACCTGCAATACGGCAGCCATCGGTGATCATACAGTTTTCCACAACAGCGGTTTCGGTGATCTTATGGCCTGTTTTTCCGCTGTTTCGGCTGTAAATCTTCCAGTCATTGTCAAACAGGTTGATTCCGCTGTGTTCCGGATCGAGGATTTCCATATTTGCCTCCCACAAAGAGGAGATGGTTCCTACATCTTTCCAGTATCCGCTGAAGTGATAAGCGTACATATTGCGTCCGTCTTTTAAAAGATTCGGGATGATGTTGTTTCCGAAATCGTTCGAAGAATTCGGGTCTGCCTCGTCCTCAATCAGATATTTTTTCAGGATATCCCAGTTGAAAATGTAGATACCCATGGATGCCAGATTGGATTTCGGCTGTTTTGGTTTTTCCTGGAACTCGGTGATTTTGTCATTTTCATCTGCCACCATAAGTCCGAAACGGGATGCCTCCTCCCACGGCACTTCCATAACCGCAACGCTGAATTCTGCGCCCTTTTCCTTATGGAAGCGTAGGAAATCACTGTAGTCCTGTTTGCAGATCTGGTCTCCGGAAAGGATGATGACGTACTCCGGATCGTAGCTCTCGATGAATGGAATGTTCTGGTAGATGGCATTCGCAGTTCCTTTATACCAGTCAGAACCTGAGGCTTTCTGATAAGGAGGCAGCACGTGAACACCTCCATGGAGGCGGTCCAGATCCCACGGCTGGCCGTTTCCTATGTACTCATTTAACACCATTGGCTGATACTGTGTCAAAATACCTACGGTATCAATTCCGGAATTTACGCAGTTAGAAAGCGGGAAATCGATGATTCTATATTTTCCACCAAATGGAACTGCCGGTTTTGCAAGCTTCTCGGTCAGCGCATAAAGGCGAGATCCCTGACCTCCGGCAAGAAGCATTGCTATCATTTCTTTTGCCATAATCTATCCCCCTGTTTTAATAGATGCATTCATTATAGCACACTATGTACTCTAGGGACAATCTTTTTGTGCATTTTTCACTATTTTTTATTTTTTTACCGATTTTATTCTGTGTTTTTCTCCAGTTTTACAGTTCTTTCGTGAGCTTTTTACATTTTCTGCCAGCACCTAACATAGAAACTCAATCCGATCAAAAAAGGGGTCCTCATTTGACGATACAAAAAGCAGCCCCGCAAAGCCTTATGGTAAAGGTCTGCGGGGCTGCTTCTATGTTTTTTTGATTTTTTATGCTTTTGTAACGGTAACTGCCTCTTCGAGCTCGAACTGGTCACCGTACGGTTTACAGTCATCATAGGCGAGGGACTGCAAAACAACATTCAGAATACGGTACGCACAGGTCTGAAGCTGTCCAAGCGGCAGGGTTCCGTCTGCGACAGATGCTACAATTTCCTGGCGGTTTCCTTTCTGGCCAGGCATCTGCAGATCGTTTCCTGCAAGAACACATTCTCTTGAAGTGGAATGTCCGTATTTCAGGTTATATTTGTAAGCGAACAATCCGCTCATGTCCTCTGAGGTTCCCCAGTCGGTCATGACATAGCCTGCGAAGCCCCACTCATCTCTTGCTGCTGCTGTCAGAAGGTCGTGGCTGTTGGCAGTATGTACACCGTTTACCAGGTTATACGAGGACATGATTGTCATCGGCTGTGCTGTCTTGACTGCGATTTCAAAGCCCTTCAGATAGATTTCACGCATTGCACGCTCGCTGATATGCTCATTGACGTACATACGGTTGTCTTCCTGGTTGTTGGCTGCAAAGTGCTTGATACTGGTTCCGATTCCGGCATGGGACTGAATTCCTCTGGTATCGGCTGCTGCACACAGACCTGCCACAAGCGGATCCTCTGAATAGTACTCGAAGTTTCTTCCGCACAGCGGATTTCTGTGAATGTTCATGCCAGGTGCCAGCCATACGGAAATGTGGAATTCTTCCATCTCTTTTCCGACGATATCACCGCATTTCTGGATCAGATCCATGTTCCACGATTGTGCAAGGAGTGCTGCTACCGGGATTGCGGTGCAGTACTGGAAATACTCCGTGCCGCCTTCCGGAACTTCGATTTCATTTTTGTTAAACGCATCTTCCAGAGGATTTCCGGAGGATACCATCTTTCCGTCTGCATCAACGACAAAGTGCGGAATCAGACGAAGACCGGCCGGACCGTCTGCAAGAATCGTATTGTAAATACCTCTGTCCGCAAGAAGAATGGAAGTTGTATCTCCCGCTGCTCCAGGCGCCATATCGGAAGAAGATCCGATAAAGCCTTCCTGGCCGAGGCCGTCTGCCGTACCATTGCAAACGGTAGCCATCTCCTCTACGGTCAGCTGCGATACGAGATCTTTTAATGTTGCTTTTCCGCTCTTTACATCTGCCGCAGTCAGCTTCTCTCCCTCATAAACTGGGAATGCTTCCGGTGTTCCACTGTAGATAACGGTCTCTGTCTTGATGCATTTACTGCAAATCTCAATCTGTTTTGCAGCTGCTTTTTCTTCTGCCTCACCTTCATAGCTGTACGGTGTTACGCCTGCTTTGGAGAGTTCCTGCGGAGCGTCATCTGCCGGGAAGAGATTCTTTCCCTGAACCGTAACAACGGTCTCTTTGAGATTCAGGGCTGCTGCCACTTTCGTTGTTCTGGAGCTGTTACCGACACGGATGTAATACGTTCCTGCTTCGAGTACCCATGCTGCTTTTTTCTCATCGTAGGAAGCCATAGATCTCGTCGGGAAGGAAATGGTAATCGTCTGGGACTCACCCGGCGAGAGCAGATCGGATTTTCCGAAGCCGCCAAGCTCCTGATACGGTTTCTCAATCGTTCCATCCGGTGCGGAATAGTAAACCTGTACGACTTCTTTTCCGGCGAATGTATCACCAATGTTCTTTACGGATGCAGTAACGGTAACGTTCTTATCATCTGCCTCCACGTCCTTTACTTCCATCTCAAAATCGGTATAGCCTTTGCCGTAGCCGAAGCAGTAGTTCGGGGTTACGTTGAAGGTGTCAAAATAACGGTAGCCGACATAAATGCCATCGCTGTAATACTCATCGTTGGTGTCACCGTTGTTGTGGCTGAAATTTTTTGAGGACGGATAGTCTTCATAGGAAGCAGCCCATGTATCGGTCAGCTTTCCGGATGGGATGCTCTTTCCGAGAACAACGTCTGCAACGATGTTTCCGGTTGCATTTCCGGCCTGTCCTGCAAGAAGAATTGCATTTAGTCCTTTGATTTTCTTTAACTCTGTGGTGTCTACAAGGTTCGCAATATTCAAAATTAAAACTGTCTTCTCATAATGCTCTGCCAGATAGGCAATGTCAGCGAGCTCGTTTTCGCCGAGCAGATAATCGCATGCTCTGTTATAGCGGTCTGCACCTTCACCGGAGTTTCTTGACAGAACGTAGATAGCGGTATCAGTGTCCTCTTTTTCGGTAATCGCAGGTACATCAGGCTGCGCAAATGCTTCCGAGAACATGACAGCAAAAATCGGAATGTGAAGCTCCTCTGCTTTTTTTGCCAGCTCTGCCTGATATGCAGCCTGCGCATCTGCAAGCACTTTGTCATATTCGTCAAGCCATTTACCGGTCAGAATTTCAAAGCCGGCCTCTTTTAAGCCCTGTTCGATCGTGACAACCGTTCTTGTGTTAACGTCTCCGGAACCGGTACCCCCTTTTACCGTGTGGCGGACGCCGTTACCATAAACTGCGACTTTTCCTGCACCGGCAAGCGGCAGGGTTCCGTCGTTTTCAAGAAGTGTCATGCACTCACCGGCCAGTTCACGTACCAGCGCGGAATGTTCTTTTTCTCTAGCAGATACTTCTCCTGTTTTTGATGCATAAAATGTTGCCATAATTCTAATACCTCCCAATAATAAATTCACATATAGCGCTTTTATTGTAACGCATTTTTCGTCATTATGCAAAAGTTTTTTCACCCGTTTTCTCATATTTTATTTGTATTTTGTGCATTTTCTCTTATTATCCGACTTTTCTGTCTTTTTTTCGCTCATTGATTTCTTTTTTTATTTTTTATATTGATGCTTTTATTCTATTGATTTTTCTGTAAACGATACGCTTTTTCCACCTTTTTTCGTCTTCTTTCACAAAATTCGTTGACGCGTTTGATTTTGGCAGTATAATGGAATCAGAGATCAATTTTAGGAGGCCCCAATTATGTTAAAACAACTTTCTATTTTCGCAGAAAATAAAAAAGGCACGATGCAGCAGATCACACAGATTCTGTTTGAAAATGACGTCAACATTTTAGGTTCCGTCAACAATGACAGCGCAGAGTACGGCATTGTCCGCATGGTCGTTTCCGATCCGGATAAAGCAGAGCAGGCGCTTCAGGCTGCCGGTTACATGACACGCCAGACGGATGTACTCGGTGTCGAGGTAGTTGATCAGCCGGGTAACTTAAATTCCCTTCTGAAAACACTGCTTGAGACAAATATCGACATCGACTATATCTATCTCTCTTTCAACCGCGAGTCCGGCTGCCCGATCATGGTGTTTCATGTACCGGATGTATACGAGACAGAAGCAAGCTTAAAGAGCAAGGGATATACCGTTCTCTAGAGCATGTTTGAAAAGCACGAAAAAAGACATCTGGCGAAGTGATTTTTCACCTCTGCAGATGTCTTTTTCTATATCATCTATTCTTTTTCTTCATCCTCAAACAGATGATCCCGCGTAATGTTTTTTGCCCACAGTCCGCTCTTATACCGTTTCAGAACCCACGGCCATTTTACAAACTCATCTGTACACAGCAGGAAATAAACCACAAGGACAGGAAGCTTGAAGACAAACGCTGCAATAAATCCAAGCGGCACCGCGTAGCACCACATATCAATCGTATCGCAGACCAGTCCGAACTTTGTGTCACCTCCGGCACGGAATACTCCGGCAATCAGCGTTGTATTGACGGCAGTCCCCATAATATAATAGGTGTTAATCAGCAGCATATATTTCAGATAATGCATCGCGGTCTCATTTAAAGAAGCAAACTTCAGTACAAACGGCGTGATACCCAGTACAACCAGTCCGCCCACAGCTCCGGTAACAACCGTCAGCTTCAGCAGTTTCGATGCATATTCCTTCGCCTTTTCCAGATTTCCTTCTCCCATAACATTTCCAAGCAGAATACCGCCCGCACTTGCCACACCAAAGCACAGCACGGTTCCGATATTTCTTACAACGACAACGAGCGAGTTTGCCGCTACCGCATCGCTTCCCAGATGGCCCAGGATCACAGAATACATCGAAAATGCAACGCCCCAGGAAAGATCATTTCCAAGCGCCGGAAGTGACAGCTTCACAAAATCGGAAAACAGCAGCTTGTTGCGGATGAACATGTACCGCAGATCGAGCTTGATATCCTTACTCATAATCGACACAATCACACAACCGATCAGTTCAATGACACGCGACATCGCCGTTGCGATTGCAACACCGGTTGCTCCAAGCTTCGGAAATCCGAAGAGGCCAAAAATGAAGCATGCGTTGAAAAATACATTCAGTGCGAATGCCATCATATTCATCGCCATGCTGATCGTCACACGGCCGAGGCTTCGAAGCACCGCAAGATAGATCTCCGTAATGCCCCAGCACAGGTAGGTCACACCCATGACGCGCAGATACGAAGCACCGATCCGGATCAATTCCGCATTATCTGTAAACAGACGCATCATCATCTGTGGCATGGTAAAAGCAATTCCTGCCACAACGACGGAGATGATGACGGAGAATCGAAGTGCGATTCCCTCGACAGTCTGAATTGCTCGCATATTGCCTTTTCCAAAGTACTGGGCACACAGAAGTGTTGCTCCTGTTCCCAGTCCGTAATAAACCATAAATAATACATTTGCATAGTTGGATGCCAGGGATACCGCGGAAATAGCGGACTGTCCCACGTAGTTCAGCATCACGACATCGGCAGAGTTGACTGCCGCGCTTAAAAGATTCTGAATCACAATCGGCAGAACCAGCTTAAAAATCTGGCTGTAAAAGCCCTGCTCTTTTGTTGTTGCCCTCATGTTTCTTCTCCATTTCTCTTCTTTATTTGTCTTCTTTCTTTTCCTGTTTTGCCTTCACATACGGATATCGGACCTGCGTGTAAACAAACATCACCAGAATATAGATGCCGCATGCGATCGCCGCTGGAACCGTAAGATCCGACAGATTGACATACGAGGTTCCGATCATCAGAATGCCGATGAAAAACAGCAGAATGTGAAGTGTCCGCTTTTTCATACAAAACGCAGATTTCTGATACTCTTCCGGGAAGATATCCGGCAGACGCCAGCAGGCCAGGAGTACCATAAATTCCGTCACCATATCGGTTCCGACACCCATGTTGGAAATCAATGTCAGATCCATTCCCGTAAGGATCGGAATGGCGCCCATCAGGAAAAAGACCATCAGAAGGATCGCCGGAACACCGTTTCTATTCTCCTCCGCGGTTTTTTCCGGCAGCCAGCCCTGTTTTGCGGCAGCCTGCAGTCCTCTTGTCACCCAGCTCAAGGTTCCGTTCAGGGTGGTAAGCAGCGCAAATACGGCACCACCGAACACGAAAAACAGGTACAGCCAGGTTGGAAAAATCTCCTGTGCGACAAGCGTCAGATTCTGAAATGCAACCGTTTCGACCGGAAGCACGCCGCCTGCCACGATACCGATCAGCACATAGAATACAGCAACGATACTCGTGGAAAGCACGATAACCTTTGGAATTGTGCGGGACGGCTCCACAATATCGTCTCCGTTCTCCGCAACGAATTTTGCGCCTCCGCACGCAAAACTCAAAAGTGCCACGCCTGTGAAAAAGTTCTTCGGACCGTTCGGCATCAGGTTGGATACCGTCGGTGTCAGGGCATCCCAGCTTACTTTGGGCAACCCGAATACAATAAATAAGAACAGGCTCAAAAGCAACAGCACAACCATGCCCTTTTGCACCAGTGCGCTCGATTTCAGTCCGATGAGATTGACGGCGGTACAGATTACAAGTGCTGCCATTGCGACAGCCGACTCGCCAAACTGCGGAAAAATCGAGCAGAAATAGCTTGCAAAGCCTTTCGCGTACGTTGCGATCAGAACCTGGCTTAAGACAAACATCGCAATGTACATAAAGCCGGCTTTTTCACCCATCAATCGTCGGATGTAAGTAAAGCCGGCGCCTGATGACGGGATTGCGGACGTCAGGATAATAAACGGTACACAGGTGATAATGGCAAGCACGGCGCCTAAAATAAACGCTGCGGCAATGCCGTGTCCTGTCAGACCGATGACGATTCCCGTCAGTACCATGATGCCTGAACCGATGATCTGTCCGATCGCAAGTCCCATACAGTCAGAAATATTCAGTTTTTTATGACCTTCCCCCATACATTTTCCTTCCTTTCTCTCCCGTTTCTATTGGCGGATCCCAACAGAAACGCATAGCATCCTATTTTTTTATTCTACTGAAATCTCATCGTTTGTCAATTTGCAAAATGCGCAAGGTTTAGCGCTTTACCTGTACAGAATAGACAAATATTATAATTGAACTTATTTTTCTTCTGTTTTGAACTTTTCAATATTTTTTACAAATTTCAGCTTTCCTATTGAACTTTCTTCCCACTCATGCTACAATAAGCACAGTTTTGAACTTTCTTTATTTTGCATTCTATTTTAAGGAGATTTTCTATGACAAATGAAACCTTTTCCGACCGTCTGAAACTGGCCATGCAGGCAAAACAGTTCAAGCAGGTCGATTTGATCCGAGCGGCCCAGCGGCGCGGTGTGAAGCTTGGAAAAAGCCATGTCAGCCAGTATGTCAGTGGAAAAACGGTTCCGCGCTCCGACATTCTTCACTTTCTGGCCGATGTGCTCCAGGTCGATCCCGACTGGCTGCTTGCAAAAGATTCCACAGTAAACTATACGGCAGATACTGTTTCCGATCCGGCAGAATTCTTTTCTGATCCATCTGCCGCTTCCCTTTCCCAGACAAAAACAGGAGGTTCCCCTATGCGAGAATTTAAAAAATCATCGAAACTCGACAATGTCTTATATGATGTCCGCGGACCTGTCGTAGAAGAAGCAAACCGCATGGAAGCGTGCGGCACACAGGTTCTGAAACTGAACATTGGAAATCCGGCTCCATTTGGCTTCCGTACTCCTGATGAGGTCATCTACGACATGAGCCATCAGCTTACCGACTGCGAGGGTTACTCTCCTTCCCAGGGTCTCTTCTCTGCACGAAAAGCGATCATGCAGTATGCGCAGTTAAAGAAACTGCCAAATGTTTCTATCGATGATATCTACACCGGAAACGGCGTCAGTGAGCTGATCAACCTCTGCATGTCCGCTCTTCTGGATGACGGTGATGAAATCCTCATCCCATCCCCGGATTACCCGCTCTGGACCGCCTGCGCAACGCTGGCCGGTGGAAAAGCCGTCCACTACATCTGCGATGAACAGTCCGAATGGTATCCGGACATCGATGATATGCGAAAAAAAATCACCGACCGCACAAAAGCGATCGTTATCATCAATCCGAATAACCCGACCGGTGCACTCTATCCGAAAGAGGTACTGCAGCAGATTGTCGATCTCGCCAGAGAGCATCAGCTGATCATCTTTTCCGATGAAATTTATGACCGGCTCGTCATGGACGGTCTTGAGCATGTTTCCATTGCATCCCTCGCACCGGATCTGTTCTGTGTCACCTTCAGTGGTCTTTCCAAATCGCACATGATCGCAGGCTTCCGTATCGGCTGGATGATCTTAAGCGGAAATAAAGCTATCGCAAAGGACTATATTGAAGGACTCAAAATGCTTTCTAACATGCGTCTCTGCTCCAATGTTCCGGCCCAGTCCGTTGTCCAGACCGCTCTTGGCGGCCACCAGAGCGTCAACGACTACATTGTTCCGGGCGGACGGATTTACGAGCAGCGCGAATACGTTTACAAGGCATTCTGCGATATTCCGGGTATCACCGCAGTCAAACCAAAAGCTGCGTTCTACATGTTCCCGAAAATTGACACGAAAAAGTTCAATATCACAAACGACGAAAAATTTGCTCTCGATCTGCTGCGCGACAAAAAACTTCTGATCGTCCACGGCGGCGGCTTCAACTGGGGACAGCCGGATCACTTCCGCGTTGTTTACCTGCCGCGAATTGAAGTTTTAAAGGATGCGGTTGGAAAGCTCACCGACTTCCTCTCTTATTATCATCAGTAAAATTCTGATCACTTTTTTCACAGAGCTCCACCGGAAATACCACCTTTTTTTCCGGCGGAGCTTTTTTCCTTTACCGGATTCTTTCCTGCTGCATTACACTTCACCGGTACCCGGCAAACAACAGGTAACTTTTCGTTACTGTTCACTCAGCAGTGAAACACTTGCTGTTTCGCTGCGTAAGAAAGTGATTCAGGCGTGAGCAGCCCTCCTTTTGCGAAGCAAAACTTTAAATGAGGGCTGCGAATGTTACAGTTCGCTGGGAACCAGTGAACTGTAACAACTTTTCTGTTCCACGGCTTAATTTCGATTGCGGCTCCTGTTCCTTTATGTTATAATTTTTTTAAATCAAGCCACAACCGTTCTTTTGAGTTCTGTTCTCGCTGTATCGCTTCTTGGCGGATGCCGCGCCTCCGACAAACCCGTTACGCTGACCGTATGGACGTATTACAACGGAGATCAGTTAGCTTCCTTTGAACGTCTTGTTGAGGAATTCAATACAACGATCGGAAAAAAGAGCATATTACGGTCGAAGCCTCCAGTCAGGGCAGCATCAATGACCTGGAAAAAAATGTTCTCGATGCCGCCAAAGGAAGGGTTGGTGCCCTTGCCATGCCAAATATTTTTTCCGCCTACGCCGATACCGCCTATACGCTTGAGCAGATGGGACAGGTCGTTGATCTTTCCCCTTATCTTACATAGAAAGAAAAGGCTGCCTATCTTCCCAATTACCTGGAAGAAGGTGACTTTTCCGATGACAGCAGTATCCATATTATTCTGACAACCTCCACAAAATTCCTGCGTATCATGGAAATGGCAAGTATTGAACTGGGTGGCTATGAGATGCGTTTTGATCTCAACACGGTCTATGTCACAAAGAACTTTTTTCCCATGCTCAACCTTCCATCTGAAGATGTTTCCGAGCTTTCCACCCGGTATTTCCGGCGATGAATTTAATCTTCTGTTCTACGGCTACCAATCGCAGGAAGAAATTCGAGCACTTCTGCAGAATCTTTCCCTTGCGGTTTCAAATACAGCCCTGGAGCTGCCAAGTGGTCGTAAACTGCCCCTTCGCCTTTCCGGCGGAGTTTCCTGGTATCCGGAAAACAGTACAGATCTGTCTACGCTGAAAAAATATGCGGATTTCGCAATGTACCAGGTAAAGAAAGCAGAAAAAGGGTACATTACCGAATTCGATCTGGAGCTTTTTACAAAAAATGCAAAGGAAACCGAGATGCGCCGCCTGTTCCATAGAATGTTGAATGAAGAGCTGTTTACCTATTACTTCCAGCCAATTGTTTCCGCTGCGGACGGCAGTATCTACGCCTACGAGGCGCTGATGCGCGGAAATCTCCCGGCACTTACTCGTCCGGATCAGATCCTGCAGCTGGCTCACGAGGAAGAGTGCCTGCATGAAATAGAACGTCTGACTATGTTTCTCTCTGCAAAATCCTATGCCACATTCCTCTCCACCCATCAGATACGCGGTGATGAGCTTCTCTTTGTCAATTCGATTGCAAGCCAATACATGAATCACGATGAGTCAGTGGCTTACGTCGAACAATACAGCTTTCTTCAGGATCGGATTGTCATCGAGATCACAGAGGAGGATTCACCGGATCTTACAGCTCTGTTGAAAAAACGTGAGATGCCGGGATTTTCCGGTGTATTTGCCCTGGATGACTACGGCAGCGGCTACAGCAATGAAAAAACGCTTCTGGAGCTTGCACCGGCGTATATCAAGCTGGATCTTTCCATCATCCGCGATATCGACTCCGATCCGGACAAGCAGCAGATCGTAGAAAATATTGTTTCCTATGCACATCAAAGAGGCATGAAAATCATTGCCGAGGGTCTGGAAACTCCAGCTGAACTTTTGAAGGTACTGGAACTGGATGTTGATCTCCTGCAGGGCTATTTTCTTGCAAAACCGTCCGCTGTTCCGAAACCTGTCAGTGCAGAATCCGTTGCTGTCATAGAACACTTCTGGAAGCATCTTGCGTAATTCCACCTCTTCCTGCAGCATCCTTTCAAATCACAGCATCTATGTCTGATCTGCTGCTTCGAAGCAGGTACCGGTCAGCGACCCGGAGCGTATCTGAGCAATCATCCCTCAAAAAACACCCATAGCAAACCCTGCAAAAGCAGGGTTTTGTCTCCACTCTGAAGGATCCTGCCTGACAGGATCCTTTTTTATACTTTTTTCATATTTTTCTCCTGTTCGTTCCTCCGCTTCTGTGCTATGATACCTTACAGTAATGACAACCCGTCCATCGAAAGGAGTTTTTCTATGTGTACAGCAGCAACCTATCAAACACGCGACTTTTATATGGGTCGCACACTCGATTATGAATTTTCCTATGGCGACCAGATCACCGTTACACCTCGCAATTACCCGTTTTCCTTTCTTCATATGCCGTCCCTTTCCCATCACTATGCAATGATCGGCATGGCGTGTGTGATGGATGATTACCCGCTCTATTATGAGGCGTTCAATGAAAAGGGGCTTGGTATCGCCGGCCTTAATTTTGTAGGAAATGCCGTTTATTTCGATCCGAAACCGGAGAAAGACAATATCGCGCAGTTCGAGCTGATCCCGTGGATTCTCGGTACATGTGCTTCGCTTGCGGAAGCAAAAGAATCCCTCTCCCGTATCAATCTCATCAGCACACCTTTTAAAAAGAATCTTCCGCTCGCACAGCTTCACTGGATCATCGCAGATGCATCGGGTGCCATCACCGTGGAATCCACGGCGGACGGTCTGCATGTCTACGACAATCCGGTCGGCGTTCTGACAAACAATCCGCCGTTTCCAATGCAGATGTTCTCACTGAACAATTACCTGCATCTGTCACCGAAACAGCCGGCCAACACGTTTTCCAACCAGCTCGATCTTTCTACGTACAGCCGCGGCATGGGCGGTCTTGGACTGCCGGGTGACCTCTCTTCTGCTTCCCGCTTTGCACGCGTGGCGTTTGTAAAGCAGAACTCGATCTCGGGAAACAGCGAAGCGGAGAGTGTCAGCCAGTTTTTCCATATTTTAAATTCTGTTGACCAGCAGAGAGGATGCTGCGAGGTGGCGGACGGAAAGTATGAGATCACGCTCTATACTTCCTGCTGCAATGCGACGCAGGGAATTTACTATTATACGACGTATGACAATCATCAGATTTCTGCGGTTGATATGCACCGCGAGAATCTTGATGGCGAAACGCTTCGCTGCTTTGCGCCGGTGACGGGCGAGCAGATCCATATGCAGAATTAGAAAAATCCGGTACAGAAATCTTTGAGGACCCCTCAAAAAAGATTCTGTATCGGATTTTTTCTACATCTCATCACATATTGTAAAACAGACGTCGCACCGGCTTCTTCTTTTAACCTCTTACTTGTTTAGTAGATATTATTTTACTTTCATTTTTTTCTGTCCCTTCCGGCAGTTTTATGATACACTTTTCGTATTGGAAAACCGATTTTTTTGAAAGGATTTTATCATCATGCAATTTTATCTCGCCCCGATGGAAGGGCTGACCGGATATGTGTACCGGAGCGCCTACCACAAATATTTTCCGGCGGCTGACCGTTATTTCACGCCATTTATTACAAATAAAAAGATGAGCTCCCGCGAGCGCAATGACATTCTCCCGGAGCATAACGAAGGGATGACGGTGATCCCGCAGATTCTCACAAACCAGGCGGAGGACTTTCTTTCTCTGACAAAGGAACTGAAGGAGTACAGCTACGATACCGTCAATCTGAACCTTGGCTGTCCGTCCGGCACGGTTGTCGCCAAGCGGCGCGGCTCCGGACTGCTTGCGTGGCCGCATACACTCGATGCATTTCTCGATGAAGTCTTTTCGTCCTGCGACTGCCGGATTTCCATCAAGACAAGACTTGGCACAACCGACACCGATGAGTGGGAGACGCTGCTTGCGATTTATGACAAATATCCGCTGGAAGAGCTGATTATTCATCCGCGGATTCAGAAAGATTTCTACAAATATACGCCGCGCATGGAGTGTTATCGGACAGCATATGAAACGAGCCGCCATTCGCTCTGCTACAATGGGGATCTTTTCTCAACCGCTGATTTTCAGAAGCTCTGCCATGATTTTCCCTTGACGGAAAAGGTCATGCTCGGCCGCGGGGTGCTGCAGAACCCCTGGTTGATCGGGATGCTGCGCAGTACAGATCCTGCCAGCAGTGAAAATTTAGCTCCGGCAGATAAGGAGCTGCTGCGCGCATTCTGCGAAGATCTCTGTGCCGGCTATGCGCGCGTTATTTCCGGGGATAAAAATGTCCTGTTTAAATTAAAGGCACTGTGGATTTACCTCGGAACATCGTTTACGAATCCCCAGAAGTATCTGAAAAAGATCAAAAAAGCAAATCGCCTTGCCGAGTATGAAGAGGCCGTTGATTCGCTCTTTCGGGAACAGGAGCTGATTTTTTAACCGAATCGAGCCGCGCAAGCCGCTTATGAACCTTCGCTTAATTTTTCCATCCTGTTCCGCACAGATAAAATTGAACCGCGTCTGATCAACGAAAACACAGCTCTCATCCTTTTCTCTTACCACACCGAATGCATCCGCCGTGAGGATGGCACTTCGTACGGCATCCGCGGACTCGAGACACAGGTCGCCGTCAAAGAGGACGAGAAATGGAAATTGCAGCATATTCATTATTCGAAAGAAGCATGAGCAAAAATACGCCGCAGATCTGATCACTAGACCTGCGGCGTATTTTTATGCTCTTTTTCTCCAACTCCCAAATCCGTTCTCTATTTCATCGGCAGCATTGCAAGCGTATCGCACTCTTCCTCTTCTGCTTCCTCTGCAATCAGATTCCGGATATTCTGCATACGGTTATCCAGCTCCGCGCTCTGTCTTGCGCAGTCGTAGAGTTCATCCTGCAGATATTTGACATGATTTTCGGGAATATTTTTCTTGTAGCGCATCTTGTGCTCCAGACTCGCCCAGAAATCCATCGCGATCGTACGGAACTGTACTTCCACGTAAACCAGTTTCTTTGTATCCTGTAAAAAGATCGGCACCTGAACGATCAGATGAAGACTGCGGTAGCCGCTCTCCTTCGGATGCTGAATATAGTCCTTCCGCTCAATCAGCGTAATGTCATCCTGTTTCAGAAAACTGTCTGCCAGCTTATAAATATCGCTTGGAAAAGAACAGATCACGCGCACACCGGCGATATCGCGGATATTTTCCTCGATAGACTCCAGTGTGACCGGGATGTCTTTCACGCGGATTTTCCGCATAATGCTCTCATACGATTTGACCCTTGTTTTGATTCCTTCGATCGGGTTCTGGTCATAGGAAAGCGAGTATTCCTGATTCAGCACCCGGAACTTTGTCTCGATTTCCATAATGGCGCACTGATAATACGACATCAGAAGATCGAACGGCTTTTTGTTCTTCTGCATCATCTCAATAAACTCATCCGATAAAAGATTCTGCTTTACAAATTCATCCCGTTTTGTCCCAACCAGGTTTTTTCCCTGTTTTTTTATTTCCTCCAGTACTTCGAGGTTTTTCATCATCCGTTTTTTCGTCCTCCCAAAACTGCGTTCTCTGTCCTTTATGCTATCATTTTAGGCCTGTAAAGTCAAATTTTTTCTTCTTTTACTCTACCTTCAGCATCCGGTAGCCAACCCCGATATGCGTCTGGATATACTGCGTCTGCTCTCCGTTCTTTTCCAGCTTTTTCCGAAGCGTCGCCATGAAAACACGGAGGGAAGCGATATCATTCTCCCAGCTGCTTCCCCAGATTTTCTGTGTGATAAACGTATGCGTCAGCACCTTCCCTGCATTCTGCGACAGCAGGCAGAGCAGCTTGTATTCGATTGGGGTCAGATGAAGTTCCTCTCCGTCAAGATATGCGCACCCCGCTGCGTACTCGATCCGCAGTGCGCCATTTTCAAAGACAGCCGACTGGACTCCATTTTCTGCCTGCATCTGGGACAGACGGCGCTGTGTGACTCGAAGGCGGGCCAGCAGTTCCTCCACAGAAAACGGTTTCGTCAGATAATCATCCGCTCCTGCGTCCAATGCCTCGATTTTATCGCTGTCCTCACTTCTTGCACTGATTACGATAATCGGCATATTCGACCAGCTTCGAATCTTTTCAATCACCTCTACGCCATCAATATCCGGCAGGCCAAGGTCGAGCAGAACAATGTCGGGATTATGTGTGGATGCCTCCATAATGGCACCCGCACCGTTCTTTGCAGAAATATACTTATAATCGTGTGTTTTTAACGTCGTAGTAATCAGGTTGTGAACCGGCGTATCATCTTCCACAACCAGAATTAATGTCTTATTCATTCAAATTCACCTCACTGAGCGGCAGGTTAAACCAAAAGCAGCAGCCCTGTGGATCGCAGTCATAAAGTGCTATCTCCCCGCCGTGCGCATTTACAATCGAACGGCAGAGTGCCAGTCCAAGGCCAAGGCTTCTGCGGCTGTCGCTTACTTTATTTTTCCCGGAATAGAACATCTCAAACACATGCTCTCTGGACTCTTTTGGAATCCCGGGGCCGTTGTCCTCCACCGCGATCCAGATATTTTTCTCCTCTTTTCTGGCTGTCGAGAACCCACTGAATGATTTCCTGTTCCCTTGGGTCAAAGATTTTTTCCGTCTTTCCTCCTGTCTGCGCGCTGTAAAGTGTTCCGCGGACAATTCTGCTCTCCTGTGCCCCTGCCGGTGCGGCCGTCAGATCCCTTCCCAGCAGTTTTACAAGCTTTGTCGCTGTAATATCAAAAATCTCCGACGCATCCTCTGCCTTCTGCAGAAGCTGGCTGGTATTGAAAAGAAGGTTCTGTCAGGAAGTAGTTAAACAGCACTACACTGATCACAGAACTGATTACGCTGCAGGTATAACCGCTGGTCAGAATGGACGTCATCATAACGCCGACCAGATATATGGTAATGATATTGGAATCCGGAATGATATGGATTTCCAAATCCGGCACCAGATCGGTCAGCCGTTCGGTCCATCCCCTTCTCTTTCGAAAAAATCCCTGATCCATCATGCTTTTTCCAATGACAATCCGCGTTACTTCGGAAATTCTCGCATATTCTGCAATCTGCAGGGCAATGTCCTCGCTGTGCGTCGTTACAATCTCCGCCCCGCTCTGTTCTACCAGGCGGATATGCTTCTGCAGCCTTGCCTGATCCTCCGGCGTTTTCTCTGCCGGTTCCGCGGTCTGCACATACAGTGCTGTAAAATTAGCACCAAATGCCCGGGCCATCTGTGCCGCAGTCCGGATAAACACTCAAAAAGGACACCTTTTATTGTATAATTATGTTACCCCACAAACATACGAAAGAAGGTGTCCTTAATGAAAAATTAGCATTGAAGAAACTGCTAACTTATATGAAAAGTGTATACAAAATTCCACAAAAAATCAAGGGTTTATCCGATGAAAGAAAAAGAAAATCCATCCCGTTGTTTAATATTGTTATGCCAGTGCTGATTTTCCTGATGCTTCAGTATGAAAGTTTTCACACCATTTTTTCAGCGCCGGAAAGCATGGAGAAACGACTGAAAAACTGTATCCGTGGAAAAATCCCAAAAGTTGATGCAGTCAGGGATCTTCTTTCCCGGATTGATCCAAAAGAAATCGAGGAAATTCACGCGCAGACGATTGATGTTCTGAAACGCAACCGCGTATTTCGGGAAGGAACCATAGGCGGATATGTTGCGGCAGGTATTGATGGGATGGAATTATTCAGCAGTACAAAAAAGTCCTGTCCAGACTGCCTGAGCCGGAAGAACGGGACGGGGAAGACAAAATACTTTCATCGAAGTGTGGTATGTATGACGGTAGGAAAATCGCCGCATGTGATCTTTGGGCAGGAAATGCTGAAACCCAGAGATGGTTCAGAAAAAGATGAAGGGGGACTGACAGGAGCGAAAAGGCTCATCCGGCGTTTAAAGAAAAGGCATGGTCATTTCGCAGATGTGATTGTGGCGGATGCACTGTACCTGAATGCCCCGTTTATCAATACTTTGAAAGAATGCGGTTTAGAAACGGTAATCCGTCTGAAAGATGAAAGAAGGCTTCTGTTTCAGGATGCGGAAAGCATGTTTCAGCGGGACGAGGGGAGAAAAAGGAGCTTCAGGAAGGGAAAAAAGAGTATTGAAGTCTGGGATCTTTCCGGATTTGAGATAGACCTGGACGATATCTTAAGCGGACTGAAATACGAGGACGGCCACTACGATCTCGTGAGTCTTTCCGACAAGGATTATCAGAAAAACTGGATGTCCAGATTGCCTACTGGGATAAACCGAAAAATGAAATTCAGAAGGTCAGATCCGGAGAAAACGGAACGGCGGATCTGGTAGACATGAGAGAGACGTATTTCCAGATGGCAGATGAAACGGTTGCCGCAGTCAAAGTTTCCCGTGCCAACCGCCAGCTGGAACAGAAAGCCTACATCGACCTTCACACGGGACTGCCGAACAAGAGCAAGTGCGAAGAGCTGTTCCACAATGTGGAATTCATCAAAACTCCTACCGCCTGTATCGTCTTTGACATGAACAACCTGAAACGCGTCAACGACAGCCTCGGCCACTCCATCGGCGACCAGCTGATTCTGAACTTTGCCCGGCTGCTGCGAAACTCGATTCCCGCGAAGCATTTCGTAGGAAGATACGGCGGCGATGAATTATGGCGGTCATCTATGATGCAACCCGCGAAAGCATCACAGAAATCCTCACAGAGCTTCAGAACGAAGTCGAACAGTTCAACAGCTACGGAACCCAGTTCCGCATCAGCTATTCCCACGGCTGGGCACTTTCCACCGATTACAACGAATGTACGCTCCGCACGCTGTTTGACAAAGCAGATAAATATATGTATGAAAACAAGCAGCAGAGCAAGCAGGGACGCCAGGACTAAAGAAACGCCGGAACCGGAAATATCTTATCGCCGGTTCTGGCGTTTTTTCTTGCTGTTTCTCTTTTATTTTTTTGCAAACGCTTCTATCTGCGCATATCCCGCTGAAAAATCAATGGGTTCCTCCCGCAGCTTCTTTCTGACCGCATCGCGTCCTTCCTGATCTGCCAGCACTTTCTGGATTTTATCGGCAAACTGCATCACATCCAGCGGACAGAGATATCCGTTTTCCCCATCCCGGATCTGCTCGCGCATGGACGGAATATCGGAAGCGATGATGACCTTCTGCAGGCTTCTCGCCTCTACAATCGTAATCGGATAGCCTTCGTGACGGGACGGCTGGAGATACAGGTCGCAGGATTTTACGTACGGCGCAGGATTTTCGCGCATTCCGAGAAAAATAATTTCCTGCTCCACCTGATATTCCTTTGCCATGGTCCGCAGCTTGTTCAGATCTCTTCCATCACCGATGATGAACCATTTGAAGCGAAGTCCCCGTTTTTTCAGCTCCGCCGTAATCTGCACCGCAATATCATATCCTTTTTCTTCCGAAGCTCTTCCCACCGTCAGAAATTTCAGCTCTCCTGTGTACTGCGGATCGCTAAGCGGCTCCTCACTCCGTCTCTGCACCTGTTTGATGTCAATGAAATTCAGCAGAACCTCTGTCCGGTCCGCGAGTTCCGGAAAACGGGCAATGACCTGTTTTCGGACAGGCTCGGAAACACAGTAAATTTTATCATACTCCGGAATAAAGTCCCTGGTCCGGAACAGCCACCAGAGATTTTCTCCGTGGAACCAGACCGCTTTTTTCCGCGCATTCGTCTTTCTGGCTCCGAATGCGGTTGTGAACGCACCGAATCCGAAAAAGTCGAAAACAAGATCGTATTGTTTTGTTTCCGGCTCCACACACTCCAGAATCCGTTCATACAGTTTTCCATACCGTTTCTTTCCATACACGACGCGCATCAGAAATACGCCCATTCCTCTGGCATAGAAAGACCGTTCTGCCGGTGTCTCCCGTTTTCCCACAATCCGTTCCAAAGCCGGATGCGGTTTTTTGTTCCAGATCATCTGGCGCACTTCCACTTCCTTCGGAATCCGCTCCAGCAGAACGCCTCTTTTTTCGACCAGAAGAAGCGTTACATCTTCTTTTTTCTCCACCAGTTTCTGCAGCAGCGCTGCCATGGCAACTTCCGTTCCGCCCATGTCCATGGTACGTCCCAGCACCAGTATTTTACTCATTGCTTACCTCTCATCTGCTTTTTTCTCTGTTCTAACGCCAGTAGGCATCTCCCACATGCGCAGGATGACGCTGATCCTCCGGCGGAAGCTGATGGTAATCGCCGTACAGGGTGTGAAGATACGTCTCATATCCCGCCGGGGCATTGATCAGATGGCCTTCAAACGGAAGGCGCACGATCTCTTCGATCGCTGTTTTGGGAATTGCGTCCGACTTGCGGTAACCGCCGCACTGGCAGGCCACCCACTTTGAGTCCTCCGCGCGGTACTTTCTGCACTCTTTTTCCATCTCGCGCAGAATCCGCTCTTTTCCATAGCATTTCCGGATCGCCCATTTGCACCATTTTGCGAAGCTTCCTTTGTTTCCTTTTAAGGTCTGGCGGTAGGTGCGGAATGCATTCATCCGCTGGCTTTCCAGAAACAGCAGCTTTTTCCAGTGACGGTCGTACTCCGGTGTATCTTTTTCCGGCAGTCCGTCAAACGGGAAAATGTCGACGAAAAGACCGGTATCCACAGCTCCTGCCACGTGCTCCACAAGACTCGTTCCGGTGTGTACCAGCTTTCCGTATGCCAGTGTGAAACCCTTTGTATTATGAAAATTCATGACGCGGTACGGTGTATCCGTTTCGCTGTTTACAATCTGTTCCAGTTTTTCATAATCCGCTCTCGGCATCCAGACATCCACATCATCATCCCACGGAATGAACCCCTGATGCCGGATCAGCCCGAGCAGAGTTCCATCTGCTGCAAAATAGATCAGGTGATGTTTCCGGCAGACTTCATCCAGATACAGTAATATTCCAAGCGCAATCTCCTGTTTTTCTTTTAATTCTGTAATTTTACGCATAACAGCATTGCCTTTCTGTTTTGTTTTTCCCATCCATTATAAACACTCTGCCGGATTTTTTCAATTTAAAGTTCCTGCCGCTCCGGCGCCCGTCTGAAGATTCCGCACTGTTTTTATCAGTACCTTCATATCCACCGGTTTTACTATGTGTGCGTTCATGCCCGCATTGAAGGCATTCTGCACATCTTCTGAAAATGCGTTGGCTGTCATCGCAAGAATCGGGATTTTCTTTGCCAGCGGGTGGCTGCTGTTCCGGAATTCTTTGCTCATACCGATTCCATTATCCGCTACCCGCAGGCACATCTGCGCATAATGATCCGATGTCGGCACCAGCATCAGCATCGACCAGTCGTATCCGTCCAGCTTCTTTAAAACCATGTAATATGTATTTTCTTCGATCACAACATCCGTACACATAATGGTCTTTTTTTCTGTTCTTTGACCAGACTGTCATCCGGCGTACCGGATGAAACTTCTTTTACGTTCTTCAGATATTCTTTTGCTGCATCAAGACCGACGATTCCGGTATCCTGCTGATTCAGCTCGTCTTCCATTCCTTTTGAGAAACCACAGATCACAACGGTGTACTCTTTTTCGTCCTCCAGATCGGTTCCATCTTTGGTCAGAAGCACATATGGATAAGGATATCCGTTTCCATTGAGATCACAGCCTTCTTTTGCCATTTCTTTGATCTTTGCACCCGTCAGGGTTGATGTCTGCAGCGTTCCATTGCCAAATCCAAATAAGCAGATACAATACGCTCCAATGAACGCATTTCCTTATCTGTTAGATAATTCTTCGCAATGCTGACATCACTTTTTACAATCTTGCCCTCCGGAGCTGCAGCCCATGTAGTTAATCCCATGTGTGGCTTATCTGCATCGGCTCGCTCATTATTAACCTTGAATCCAACCGCAATAATCATTTGAAGATTATATTGCTATGTTCATTTATCGTTGGCAAACCAACGTCATACAATGTGCTCATCATCCTCTGTGTCAGCCATATATTCTCCTCCTCATAGCGCATCTCAATACTATCCTGCTGACCACCAACAGAGGCAACATAGGTCAAGTATTCTGCTGCACTGGAACGGATAGTTACTTCATCTTTTTTCTTTTTCAAATAGGAGGCCTCCTTCTTCGATAAATCACTCAATGCTACAGCAGGGTCAAATGCAAGATTGATATACTGCTGTTCTAATTTCTGTTTCCATGTAGGTATGTCTGTCATGCGGATATCCTTAGTAACATTGAAAACAAAGTTTTTAATTGTGCTGTAATCTACAGAGCGGTAATTGAGACGGTTTCAAGTTTTATGTAAGCAGAAAAAACTGATATAAGATATGTCATTAGTTATCGAGGACGGAGCCCGTTTTGGGGACTCTGTCCTTGTTTGTATTATAATGCAATTTCCAGGCATGTCAAGCAGGCTGTCATCCGATGGAAATACAGTTTTTGATTTTGTGACTTTTCGGAGCTGGCGGTTAAATCCTTCGATGGTGTTGGTCGTATAGATCAGGCGTCGGACTGCTTCTGGATACTCCCGCCGGTGACGATTTTCACCAAATCCACATCTTTATTTTTTTAATAGCTTTTTAGTTTTTGATGCTGTAAACTGAATAACCGGTCCTGAGATAATGATCGTTACGATTGTACATATGCCAAACTTTCCCCCCAGCAAAACTCCGGTAAGTACCATAACAATATCCAGTATCATCCGCACTGTTTTTACCTGCCAGCCGTTCTTTTCCGCAAGAGAAAAGGTTAATGCCTCGTAAGAACCACGTCCCAGTGAAGCTGCCGCATAAACTCCTGTTCCGACTGCAAAAAGCATGACTCCCAGCAACATAATCAGTGCATTCACCCACAAATGCGTACTGTACACATGTGCATTTGCAAACAAATCAACACAGAGGCTATACACAAGCTGATAAATAATCGTACCAATATGTATCTGTGATCTGTCATAGAAAAATGAGAACACGATCATAATTATGGCTACAATCAGAGATGCCATGCCTATACTTATATGAAATGTCCTTGAAATCCCCTGCCACAAAACAGCAAGGGTTGCCCCTCCAAATCCCGCATACAATGCAAGGGTAATGCCATATGCTGCTATGATCGAACCAATCACAATGATTATTATTTTTTTCGTCCATTCTGTTTTACTCATTGTTATAGCCTCCTTTTATTTTTATTTGAATTCTTACTACGCATTTTATCTTTATACTATAAATGAGCAAGTTCGTGATTTTGCATAAAAGAAAGACACCTTGAATTCGATTGTGTTGTATAATGAAAGTGACCAAACCAACATTTACAGCATTCACGAAAGAAGGTGTCTCCTGCAAATACTATACATCATTCAGCATTCATATACAACCAGTTTAAAAAATTAGATTTATGCAAATCGTATTCTAATCGAATGATCAATCATCTTATGAGTATCCTGATTAGCATCTTTCTTTCTGGATACCATGGAAAAACCACGGATTTTGCCAAAAACAGTTCCTGCCATAGAACTACAATTGCCCATTTTCTCAACTCTGGAAAGTGGGATGAATCGTTGCTTTCAGATACATTAAAACGGTCTGTCATTGAGATTATTTATTCAGAAGCAGCCCGCACCGGAAAACCTGTTTTCTGTATTGTTGACGATACGATAGCTGCAAAGACAAAGCCTTCGTCACGGGCTCTGCATCCGATTGAAGATGCGTATTTTCATCAATCTCATTTGAAAGGCAAACAGGACTATGGGCATCAGGCAGTTTCGGTTATGCTTTCCTGTAACGGCATTGTTTTGAATTATGCTTTTGTGCTGTATAACAAGCTCAGCGAATTGGCTGCCGAATTATCCGTGACACATAAAAACTTTGATCTTGTGACAGTTAAAGGCAGAAACTCTTCCTTAACCCCGACCATGAGCACACTACCCGCCTGACTGAATTTTATGGCATTGTCCATAATATTCGACAGAATCCTTCAAATCTCCGCTCTGTAGTTTATTCATACCCAGCACATCATTTACCAGAGACACCAGATATTTCAGGGATTCCATTACCTTTTCTCTGATCTTCTGCTGCATCTGTGGATCATCTGCGTACTGATTTCCCATATTTACCATACCGATAATACCATTCAGTGGTGTACGGATATCATGACTCATCGTTGCCAGAAACCTTGTTTTCATTTCGGCTTCCCGCTTTGCTGCTTCCGCAGCAAAGTTAAGATCCTCTTCACGTCTCTTGGAATCGCTGATACTACGGACCGTACATAAAACATGGATTACATTTCCAGACTCATCCCTTTTTTTACAGTAAAAATTTTTCCATGCACCTGGAAGGCTCCTGATTGCCTGATTTCCATTTCCCTCTTCTACCTTGTGGGTTTTATGATGTTCCAGGCACCTAATCCAGATTCTTTTGTAACGTATCGATCAATTCTTCAATAATTATTGGCTTGGATAAGAATCCATCCATACCGCATTCCAGAACTTTCTTTCTGTCCTCATCAAAAGCATTAGCAGTCATGGCAAGAATGGTAATTCCCGACAGTGCCGGATCAGTAAGCGCACGGATCTGCCTGGTAGCCTCATATCCATTCATTACAGGCATCTGCACATCCATCAGTACCAGATCATAATCCCCTGGTATTGAATTTTTAATTTTCTCCACTGCCTCTGCTCCATTTTCTGCTGTATCAACCAGGAATCCATATTCTTTCAGAATTTCCACTGCAATTTCACTGTTCAGTTCATTATCTTCCACAAGAAGTATACGCCTGCCTCTGAAATCTAAATCTGCTGCCGGAAGAATCTTATCCTCTGCCCGGGCCTGTTTCTGACCGATGGCGGCCATCAGAGTCTCTCTGATATCTGACATAAACAGAGGTTTCGCGCAGAATGCAGTCACTCCTGCAGTTCTGGCTTCTGTTTCGATATCTGACCAGTCGTATGCAGTCAGAATAATGATCGGCGTATTGTCATCAAGACTGCGGATCTGACGTGTAACTTCAATTCCATTCATATCCGGCAGACGCCAATCGATGATATAAGCATGAAATGCATCCCCCAGCTCCATTGACTGTCGTGCACGAAGAACAGCCTCTTTACCCGAGACTGTCCATTCCGAACGCATTCCAACCTTTACAAGCATCTTTGTTACACTGTCACAGGTGTTAAAGTCATCATCTACAACCAATGCCTTAAGACCCTCTAGTTCCGAAATCTTCTCTATGCGATGATGCTCAGGCTGAGTCCGAAATGGCAGACGGACTATAAACTCGGTGCCTTTGTCCTGCTCTGTCTGAACCTCAATAGTACCGCCCATCATATCCACGATGTTCTTGGTAATGGCCATTCCAAGTCCCGTACCCTGAGTCCTGCTGACTGTAGAAGTCCGCTCCCGCTCAAAAGGAGAAAAGATCTTCTGTACAAATTCCTGACTCATTCCAATTCCGTTATCCTTTACCCGAAATTCATACAGTTCGCTGCCTTTTGCTTTTCCCGGGTACTGTCTGAGACGGACAGAAACGGTTCCGCCTGCCGGAGTAAACTTAACCGCATTTGACAAAAGATTCAGCAGTATCTGGTTCAGCCGCAGTTTGTCACAATAGACATCCTCATTCGTAACATCCATGGCATCCATATAAAGCTCCAGCTGCTTCGCATGAATCTGTCCACTGATGATCGTCTTCAGATCATGAAGCACATCCGACAGACAGACTTCTGTTTCTTCCAGATGGATCTTTCCGCTCTCAATCCGGCTCATATCCAATATATCATTGATCAGTGAAAGCAGATGCTTACTGGAAGAAAGAATTTTGCCCAGATAATCCTGAACCCTTTTTTTGTCATCAATATTACTTGCAGCCAATGTTGTAAATCCAATAATCGCATTCATTGGTGTCCGGATATCATGAGACATATTGGAAAGAAAAATACTCTTCGCCCTATTTGCAGTCTCTGCCGCATGGACTGCCTCAGAAAGAGCCTGGTTCATTTTCCGGTCAGAGGTACGGTCTGACATAACCAGAATATATTTCTTTTCCCCGTTTACCTCACTTCCCATTGCAATATTATGAAACCAGCGCCTTTCCCCTGTCTTCCGATGTATAAATTCACAATCCCACTCCTGCTGTTCATAAACCGGAATTTCTTTCAGATGATTCTTCTGCGAGTCTTCAGAATCTGCAGGGTGCAGTTTTCTTAAAACACGAATATCCTTGCGAATCTGTTCTACTGTAATACCCAGCAGTTTTTCCGCATTAGGGCTGACGTAATCCGTCTGATATGTTTGGGCATCCAGCATCAGGAAAACGTCATCCACATTCATTGAAAGCTTTTGAAACAGCTCATCACGGTACCGGATCTCCACATCCTTTCTTCTGAGATTTTTCCTGTTTTTCTGGATAATAAGACTGATAAAAAAGGCAGCAATGCAAAGTACAACAGCTCCAACAAGAAGCATCGTGGTAAACTGCAGATTGTTCATACTGGCATTGACAATATCAGCCTGGACAAGTCCCAGAAACATCCAGTCCTGAATATCCGATTTTTCATAGACCAGATAATAATTTCTTCCATCCAGATTCAGCAACATCGCATCAGTACGTCCCGCTTTAAACTTCTCCAAAAGGACATTGATCTCTTTTTCAGACATATCAGAATGCCTACTCAGAAAACCGAAGAAATTATACACGTTCCCCCATAACTCGGAAGAATGATCAATCACAACACGACCATCCGGATGAATAATAAAACTCTGGGCATTTCCATCAAAAGCAGAAATATCCAGTACATCTACGATATCAGAATTTTCATAAGCAATGGCAATCGCATCATATTCAAATCCCTGATAAATTCCATGCGCCTTAGGTGTGGCAAAAACAAGCAGCTGGGATTTTCCGGGAACTGCTGCATTCGCTATCACATCATTTCCCTGCCGGATATCCTCTTCAATATTTTCCTGTAATCCAAGATACCCGGTTTCACCTGTCGCCATCTTGTAGTCACCGTCAGATGATAGAAAAAAGAATTCCAAAAAGCCTGCATCTTCCTGCGCTTTCTTTATATAATCACGGATCTCGTCTTCACCGGAAATATTCTGCAGATTCTCGCCCCAAATATGTAGGTAAGTCAGGTTCTTATTTGTCAGTTCTCTCAGCATCTGATCAGACTGATGAAGAACTTCCGTCAGATGAGAAACACTTTCCTCGTAAATAGATTTCGACATAAACTTATAATATCGGAAAACAGCCAGAACAACTCCTATAAAGAGAATAAGAAAAGCAACTATTCTTAATCCTTTTTTCCTGACAGGTTTCTTTCTATTTCTATTATAATTCTTAACATCCATTTTTCTCACCTCAGGGTTATGTAATCTTCAGGTTCTGCAAGAACGGCATTACCACCTGAAACATATGCTGTCCAGGTATCTTTCACAGATGTAGCTCCTCCATCAAATATCATATTTTCATCTACAGGATAAGTTTCCATATGCTGCGGTGTGGCAAGACAGGTCACCGTGAAAGTATCCTCATCCCGAACTGCCTTTCCATCCTTTGTAACTTTACTTAATGTATAGCCATCTTCCGTTTCATTAATTTCCACAGAAATACCACTAACCACAGGCAAAGAGCCACGGTTAAACGGAATAAATCCTCCCTCATAGCCTTCTACAAAGTTTTTGATTATTTCTTTCAGCTCAGCCCCACTCATCTTGCTGCTGTAAGCCGCCAGACCATTTGGCATGATCATGTCACCTGCCATTTTTTCTGTGTAACCGGCTTTCAGCACATTTCCCGTAAAGCTGTTTCCGGTTGCGATCAGCACATCTGACCCATAGATGCCACGTAGCGTGTTTGCCATAACAGAATATGCTGCATTTCCTCCACTGCTGTGGAAACGGTTGGAATACGACTTCTGTGAATCCAGCACGATATCCTCAGAAGCAGTTTCTTCCTCAAGAAGCTGAGAATTAAATGACTGGTATGCCTGCCCTGCATCGTATTCTCCTGAGATCATTTTGGAAACCACATCCTTGGAAACAGAGAAAAAGTCACTTGACGCAATACGGATATACATATGGTTTTCTTCGATCACAGGTTTTATATCTTTCAGATATTCCGTAAGCTGCATATCCACCTCCTGACTGTAGCTTAACAGATCCTGTCCATCACTAATGATCCTGTTCTGCGCATCCTCTGAAAACATTGTATCCAGTACCTCCATTGCTTTCTTTCTGCGTGTTTCATCCTTTGTCAGATCACGGTTTAAGGCCACCTGGAAATATGGCGTAGTCATAATCCACTTTTCACCGTTCTCCTGAAAGAATGGAAGAAATGTTGTGTTAATGCCTTGATCCTGGAACATTTTTACACCGAAAGAACTGCCAAAGTACATGGCAAGCTTGCCACTTTTGTACATCTCAACAACATCATCATAATTCATATTCAAATCTTCCTGACTAAGTCCTGTATCCTGAATAAACTGTTCCATACGTTCAAAAGCCTCTGGCCAGACGGTATCGTCCAGACCTTCTCTCTTTGTATTTTCCGAGTCACTGTAGACCGTCCGCCACTTGCGTCCTTCCACAGAAGACAACTCTGATATAGACAGACCCTGCAGTGTTTCCATACAGGTATAATCATAAGAATAGTCTGCCGTAAATCCACGAACACCCACTTTGTCAAATGCCTGGCAGGCGGAAACAAAACTCTCGTAATCTGTTGGCAACGGGATATCATATTTTTCAAAAAGGTCTTTGTTCACTACAAAACCATGGGCATCTGCACACACAGGAAGCCAGTTTACGCTTCCATCCTCGTTCCTGAAATTGCTGAGGTAGGTATCATAGACAGCACCTGCCGCATTGGTTGTGGAAAGATCCATCAGACTGTCTTTCAGAGGACTTGCATCATGCAGGGAAAATCTGCAGCAGGTTATAATATCCGGCAATCCACCGTTTTCATCAAGGAACTTGTAGAAATCCAAATCATTATTCCCTACAACAAACTCGACATTGATATCCGGAAGCTGTTCCTGGATATATGGTGCATATTTTTCATACAGGTTTGTGCTCCATAAATATACTGTGATTGTTTCTGCATCTTCTTTTTCCGCACTCTTCCCGCCACAGCCTGACAGAAGCGATACGGCTGTCACCATCACTAAAAATACAGACAAAACCTTGCTCCATTTTTTCTTTTTCATTACAAGTTCTCCTAATAGAATTGTTATAGTCACGTCTATGAAATAACACCGTAAAAAAGCACTGCCAAACAGACAGTGCACCTCATTTCATGCAACTGGCTGCCATTTTACAGGCCCTGTAGCTTTGCGTCCCAGACTTTCATCTGGTTTGCCGATTTCCATATTATAGCTTTAATACTTATGCAAAAAACTGGTTTTATTATACTATAGCACTCTACTGTACACAAGAAAAACATTACCGTTTTAACGCCAAAAAATAAAAAAAGAACAGCCGATACATATACTCGGACTGTTCTTCTACTTCCGAAGTCCACGCAGCATTGCTTTTAGTAGAAATCTATCACAATCATAAACGAGTTCCTCTTCAAGAACTTTACGAAAGGGCCATGGCAAAAGCTAAATGCCGCTCTGCTTGATTTTTCTGCCTGTCTGTATCATACTGAACTTATTAACAGACAGGGAGGAATTTAAACCATGGATGCAAAGCTTATAGAGGAACTCAGACAAAAATACAGCAAGAATCCTCCAGAGGGAATGACATCCAATCTGGTCAAAAACATGACAGACTCTGACATTTTGGATATGCACTATTTTCTTACCGAGGATGATGACCTCGATGACGATGAATTTGAAGAAGGTTTTTACATCGACTCCTTTTAATCTATCGTCTGTTTTCTATGCCCGCTTTTGTGCGGGCTCTTTTTATCAAGACTTCGACGAATGTCGAACTTTCCTATTATAGAACAAAAATGTCCCCGGAGGGCTTGTTACAGCTCTCCGGGGACACTTTATGTGCTATGCCTTAGTGCACACAACCGGCGTTTTACTTGATTACAATCAGATTCGGGTTCTTTGGGCTTCATCAACATCTGCAAACTGCATATTGCAAATATGCTGTTTTGACAGGCACTATTTTTGAAAATTGCGATAGTATTCGTTTATTCACTCTGTACAAGATCATATACATGGTATAAATGCTGTTTTTATTTTTCTTTCATATAATCCATACAATTTCTCGCATTCCATGCATATCCATCCTGCTTCGCCTGTATATAGCGGATATTTTCGTTCCTTACAATATTCTGTTTCATAATTTCCTACTAATTCCACAAGGTTATTGATATCCCTCATCTGCGCAGCAGCCATTCCTGTCATTGCCCACAAAAAGCCAGTTCTTTTTTTATTCAGTTTCTGCCACTGAAACCTTTCCGTAAACTGATCATATAATACCTTTTGCTTTTTCTTCTCTTTTACCGGAAATTCATAAATCAGCGGATAAATCTGAGCAACACCATCCGGATAAAATTCTGTCTGATGATACCGATCACTGTTTCCGATAATTCTCCATCTTTGATTCGCATCATCCCAGAATATCTTTTCTATCTGTTTCTGTATCTTTTTACGAATTTCACTGATCGCCTGCGTATCTTCCAGTCCTGCAAGTTCCAATTCGTACAGGCCTTTCCACACTTCCAGATTATCCATCAGATAAACTGTTGTGTTTTCTTCTGAAACCTGTGTAATTCCATCCTGCATCAGGCTTTGAATCTTTTTTAATGCAAGGCTGATTCCATTTTTCCAGGATTCCGGCAGGTCTGTACTTTCTGTCTTTTCCAGATATTTTCCCATAAGAAAAAGGTACATACCAAGATATCCGTCTTCGGAATCAGCCTTTTCTTTATAAATAAGTTCCCCACCCTCTTTCCTGTAGATTCCCATTTTTCCATCTGTTTCCAGCAAAACCCCAGTATGCCAGTCCAGATACCTGCCAACAGCTTTTTGCTCTGTTTCAGTCATGGGGCAATTCTTTGTTTCTGCCAGAAGCCCCAGTGCAGCCATACATGCAAAGTATGGATTAACATCTCCGGCTTTACTTCCATTCATATAGATTTCGCCTTCAGGGCCCTGATTCTCAAGGATCCACTTTTTTTCTCTGGTCAGGACGGTTTCCAGCCATTCCTGCCGGACAGATATTTCTTTTCTCAGGTTCTGATAATAAGCAAACATAAACACAATGCACACAGTTATGCAAAATATAATAAGTCCCATCACGTTCTTTCGATGTTTCACTTTTCTTTTGCATTGGCTCTGTTTATGCTTATGCATCTATATCCTCCAGGATTTTTCTGATTTTGATACTTGCAGTCCCATCACCATAAGGGTTTCTGGCCTCACTCATTTTTCTGTATGTCTCCGGCTCTGTAAGAAGCCGCCTGCATTCTCTGTAAATATCCTCCATCTTCGTGCCTACAAGCTTTAAGGTTCCTGCTTCCACACCTTCCGGACGCTCTGTTGTATCCCGCATGACCAGTACCGGTTTTCCCAGTGCAGGAGCTTCTTCCTGAATTCCGCCGCTGTCTGTCATGATCAGATAACTGGCTTTCATCAGGTTATGGAATTCCACCACATCCAGTGGTTCGATCAGGTGTATTCTCTCGCATCCACCAAATTCCTCATCTGCGATCTTCCTGACCTGCGGATTCAAATGTACAGGATAAATAACCTTCACATCTGTAAATTCTTCCACGATCCTGCGTATAGCCCGGAACATATCACGCATGGGCTCTCCCAGATTCTCCCTTCTGTGTGCTGTTACAGCAATCAGTCTGCTGCCTTTTGCCCATTCTGTTTCCGGATGATAAAAATCACTTCGCACCGTATAGTGCAAAGCATCAATTCCTGTATTTCCTGTGATAAAGATCCGCTCTGGATTCTTACCCTCTTTCAGCAGTGCATTCGCTGCTTTCTGAGTGGGCGCAAAATGCAGGCTGGCAGTAAGTCCAATGGCCTGCCTGTTAAATTCTTCCGGATAGGGAGATTTCATATTATAAGTACGAAGTCCCGCTTCCACATGTCCTACCGGGATCTGCTGGTAAAATGAGGCCAAAGATCCAGCAAATGCAGTAGACGTATCTCCATGGACCAGCACAATATCCGGTTTTTCCTTTTTCAGGATCTCCCTCATTCCTGTAAGAATAGCCGTTGTCACATCCGTAAGATCCTGCCCTTTTTTCATGATCGCCATATCATAATCCGGGACCACTTTAAAAATATCGAGAACCTGCTTCAGCATTTCCCTGTGCTGTCCTGTGACACACACCAGAGTTTCCAGTTTTTTACTTTTTTTCAGTTCCAGAACAAGAGGGCACATTTTAATTGCTTCCGGTCTTGTTCCAAAAATCACCAGTACTTTTTTCATTTTCAATTTCCTCCCAGTTCTTTATCCAGATACGCCAGTCTTTCGCGGATAGTATCTGTCAGCTGTTTCATAGCTTCTTCATAGCTTCTGATATTCCTCGATGTGCCCTCCTTACTGGTTCCGGCTAACAGATTCTCTTTAAAAGAATATCCCCACACTTTAAAGTTTCTGTCCACAGCCTCTCCCAGTTCCTCCTGATAAGATGCTATTTTCTCAGCGATATGTTCATCAGCGAGAGTAGTTTCTCGTAATTGCCTGTATCTTTCACAGACACGATCCCTGAAATTTTCATCCTGCCACAGCCTTTGAAACCATGAATTCTCCACAGTATGAAGAACATCCGTTTCTGTCCGGAACCACTGATAATTATCAAAACCATTGTTAAAGTCCCATACAGCAAGCTGCAGTTTTCCGTCCAATTCTTTATACAAATAAGTAGAAAGATTACCAGCATCATAATTCATGGCAAATTCATTGATAATAAAATAGTCCACCCAATTATCCATGTCTATATATGCCTGATATCCAATTCTTTTGTCGCTGAAATTCTTCCCATACAGAACTTGTTCAAATTCGGAAATATCTTTCTGGATATATGCTTTTTGTTTTTCCGTTATTTTATTTTTTGACGGATATCTTATGTACAAAGCGTTATATGTATAGCCGTTAGTCTTTCCCCATGTGTCTATCTCTTCAGAGCCCGTATCAATTCTGTCTCTGTTTACAATATATGCAGTTTCTCCGGACAACAAACCAAATTCCGCGAGACGCAGTCTGCTTTCTCCGTTTGTTACAGGCTCCACTGCCAGATAAACGCCCTGATATTCTCCATCAACAAACAATTCCACAAACCTGGTGTCCGGAGCCCATCCATTTAATTCCCTTGCCAGATCATATACCAGTTTATTTCTAATCAGCGTCTTATCAAGATAAGGACCATTTAACACCCATTCACTGTTTGCTCCCATTCCTGCAAGAGACACTTCTTTTGCACTGTCTTTTTCATTTTTATAAAATTTAATGCGATACTGCTTTTTATCGAATTTGCTATAAGAAGAAGCGCCTCTGTATTTGATCGTAGCGCGGTATATGGAATTGGGAATAGAAAAAACAGATTGTTCCTCTCCGTTTCCATCCAACAGAGCAATATTTCCCCAGATTGCATTCTCCTTCAGGACCTGCTGTCCCTTTGTATTCATATAGACTACCGGAAGTGTCGTAGAGAATTCTCCCAGATCATAGTATTCCAGACTCTCCTCATCCGGTGCAGCCCACTCCTTCACTTCTTCTTTCGTGATAGTGGTTCTCTTTTTTTCCTTTGACTTATTTTCCGACTTTACAACAGAATTTCCCACAACGGATATTCCACAGAGAACTGTTATCATCAGAATACATAAAAGGATACGTCTTATCCTTTTCATAGCAACACCTCTCATTCAGGCAGCCTTTTACTGCGAAAGTTCATCCTTCTGGTCAACTATATTTACCCTTTTCACACCATCGATTTTGATCAGTTTCTCTGAAATATCCATCTGATTTTCTTTTGCAGCTTTATACAGGATTCCCTCTCCGATAGAATAAACCAGTTCAAAGCTGCCTTCTGTAACATTTCTCATGGAAACATGTGCCTTTCCTGAAAAAAAGGTATCCACTGCTGCCTCTGTTTTATGTAAGCAGTCAGGTTTTCCCTGAACAACCAGCAGCTTATTACAGGATGTAAAGCCTTTTCTTGTAATAATAAGAAAAAGAAGTAAAAAAGCAGAACCAATAACAATAAGCGCATACTGAGATACACCGCAGCCAATGCCTGCCGCAATTGCCCAGAAAATATAAGTAGCATCTCTTACATCCTTTACAGCAGTACGAAATCTTATGATAGAAAGAGCACCAACCATACCAAGGGACAATGCAATATTATTACTGATAATGCTCATGATCATAGCTGTGATAATCGTGATCGATCCGATCGAAATATTAAATTTTCTGCTGTATGCAGGTCCTGCATAAGAAATTTTATAAGTAAACATAATAAAAAAGGCAACGATCAGTGCGATCACATTATTCATTAAAATCACAGTCACACTCAGTGCTTCTGTATTTGTCAGATTTTCTACGATAAATTCTCTCATATTTTTCTCCAATCCCGGCATCCGGTTTCCCATCGGTCTCCGGTCTGCCGCATGTAAAACTTACAGTCACATCATTCTGGCTCTGGAATATTTGCTGTGGCTGGTGGACAGTTCATCCGCTTTTTTCAATGTCTCAGCGATCATATCCGGCAGAAATCCTGTATATTTTACTTCCATCAGCACCTGTTCTGTACTGCCCAGCGCATCGGTTCCAACCTCCTCGAACAGACCATATGGATATAACGTTCCTCGGATATCCGTATCAAAAGTGATCCTTACATCACCTGCAGGATAAGCAAATGCCAGCCTCTGATAATCTATGATCGTCTTTGGACGGTAACAACCCTGTGTGATCCGCAAATACAATCTCATAGCCAGCTCTGTTTCATATTCCAGAAGAAACGAAGCATCTCCCTGTTCCATCCGAAGTGCGTGTTCACGGCTGACAGGTATGGAATATTTCACTCCGTCAAATCCGTTTTTGCATTTAAACTCCAGCTTTGCAGATAGATCATTCAAGGAATAAATTCTTAAACGGATCTTCCTTTTTTCATACATTCCATCCAGATTATCCCATAGATCCTGATCGTCTATGGAATCATAGTACTGAGATCTGATAAAATATCTGCCATTATCTCCATGGATATCTCTTTCCATAATGCCATCCAGCTTTTGTTGAAGAATCATGGCCTCTCTGCGGCTGATCAGATATTTGATTTCTTTGCGAAAAACCGTTTCCAAATCTCACGCCCCCTCTCTGACTTTCGTTCAAACAGAACAATCTGGAACAGGAGTCCGCATACTGTCAGCAAAGCCACATATCTGACTCCCGTCTCATGAAGAAGAAACATTCCTGCCACAACAGAAGAAAGGATCGCGCCCTCCAGCGGAAAAAAGGCCGCTGCAGCTGCAGCTCCTGCAGCGAAAATAACTACAGCCCACCAGAACGGATAACACATCCATACAACTGCCGCAGCAGTCATGGCAGACAAGATCATGGAATCTGCTGTTTTCCACTTAAATGCCATATATCCCATCAGACACCCAAGTATCGTAAATGCTGTTACGATCGTCCCCCATCCGGTTTTTCCATCCATAACAGTACATAGGGCAATCGTCACTCCCCAGAACATTATGAAGGAAACAATCAGACGGTACACCTTAGCTCCTGCAAAAACAAGCAGAATCCCAAGGATCAGGAACAGCATTCTTTCTGTATTTCCGCTTATATGAAGCTTGTCTGCACTTCCTGTTTTTTCCATAAACAGTTCCGTTCCCTTAAGGATCAGTTCCGACATCAGCCATTCCCTCCTTCCTTTAAAAGTGGATTCAATGCATTCATATAGGATCTGTTTCCTGTTTCAGCAACATCCTGTGCCCATATAATATATTCTATATCATATTTTTCCAGTATTTCATCCAGATTCTGTATCAGATCTGCATCCTCATACATATTAGATACATAAACCTTTTCAAAGATTTCTGAAAGATAAGATATCATCATCTTTCCTCTTGTATCTGCAATAAGAAGAAGATTTCCCTTTCTCTGTCCTTTTCCTCTTCCTTCCACTATACTATGCTTATAACTCGAACCAATGACTGCATAATTTCCGCTGCCATTAAACTGTATCGTTTGTCTTTTTAGTGTCTGTAGCTGCCCTTCTTTGTTTTCAAAGGTTAATTCTTCGCGATTGGGATTTGAACCATTGATATAAATATAGAATGGTTCTTCTTCCATGTTTTCTATTCCTTTCTTTATTTCGTCTGTCGTATACTTTCCTAGCGCTTCCAAAAGAAGGTTTCCCTTAAAATTTCCAAAAACATATTCACGGTAAGCATCCAGATTTTCCTTATCATATCCAAGTTCTCCAAAAATCACCTGCGCCCCGTAAAATGCCCCACGCATTGTCCAGCTGTTTCCAGTTCTGAAATAAATATATTCATCCTGATGTTTCTCCAGTTCAGACAGCGGATTCAAAACCACTGAGGGATCTGAAAAAGAGGCTTCCAGTTTCTCTATAAAATCACTGTATTTTTCCTTTTCAGTTTCATATCCGCTTTCAAATACTGCTCTTTGCGGTATCGGCATAATATAAGTGTCTTTTCCACTCTTTTTCTGTAATGCTTTCATAATATCTGCCGCATATGAAATACGATCCTCAGAAATCTGATTTATATTAAAGATACGGTCTGTATAGATCACCTGATCCTGCGTTTCCAGGATTTTGGTTTTTGAAAGAGACTGGTCATTTTTCAAGCCATAATTATTATATACATCTCTTGTTTCCGGAACATATACGCTTTCCTGCTTAACACTCTGCAACTTTTCCATTCCATTCTGAAGGATCAGAATTCCTGCAGACATCACGATCAAAACAAGCAAAACCAGAAACACTTCTGCGGTTTTATTCTTTTTCAACTGAATTCACCTCCCTGAACCTGATCCTGGCATTTGGACAGTTTTTCTCCAGTTCTGTAATACCCGGCTGATCTTTTATTTTCTCTGATACGGAAATCTGTTCAAGAGAAACACAATCTCTGAATGCACTGACTCCCACATATTCCACACTGTCCGGCAGATATACTTCTTTCAAATTCCTGCACCCGCGAAAAGCATGATCACCTATTTTCTTTAACAGCGCGGTATCTGAAAATATCAGTTTATTAACAGACACACAGCCAGCAAATGCAGCTCCTTCAATCACAGTCAGAGAATCCGGAAGACTTATAAATTCCAGCGCATAACAGTTTTCAAAAGCTGATATCCCTACCGATTTCAGCGAAAGCTTTTCTATACTTTCCCATACTTTCAGCACATGACAGTCAGCAAATGCATAGTCCCCAATAACAGAAACGCTTTCCGGCAGATGCAGTTTTTCAAGACTTCTGCATCCAAAAAACTGACTCTTCGGAATAACAGATGCACCTTCAGGAATAACTGCTTCTTTTACATATATATCTCCTCGAAATCCCTGAAAGCTAACATTTTCATACTCTGACAGATCCCGGAAAGTAATCTTTTCTTCATGAACAGGTTCACTTGGAAAACAATACTCTCCCAATACCTCTCTGTCCGATTTCAGGATTTTTCCACCGCCCTCTGAAACCACATATCCATAAACATAATTACCGCCATAAAATGTTATTGTTCCGCGGGCAACAACTGAAGTAATCTTACCCGGCTGACCTACACTGGCGCCTTCTTCAAATATAATGTTTCCCTGTGTAAAAATGTTTCCGAGCACTGTTGCATTTTTTTCCAGCAGTATATCATTCTCCGCAAAAATATTTCCAAGCACCGATGCATTTTCCATGATTCTCACAGCCCCATCACTGTGGATATCTCCCTGCAGGATAATGTCCTCTATCACCTTTATATCCCCATCGGAAATAATCGTATAAGGAACTGTCCCGCTTTCCGTAACCATATCATCATCTATGTAATGCCTGTTATATTCATGACTGTTCATTACCGGCATACGAAATATTCTGGGATCACGGTCCTCCATAAACCGGTCCGGTTCCTCCGGACGCTGTCCCAGACGGATCACCGGTGCATACAGACTATGGAAAACATTGTCAAAGCCTATTACAAGCTGTTCTCCACTTGATACCCTTTCACCCAGATCACATTCATCATAAACTGCAACCGCATGTTCTGCGTCCGCCCATCTGAGAAGCCGGATCTTATTTCCGAAAAGCAGTCTTTTTTTGCTGTATACAGCCCGGATCCGTATGTTTTCTTTCACAAACAGCGCATCCTTTTCACTGTAGATCTCTTTTTGGAAATGCAGATCATTTTGCTGCGGACAGAAGACGGTATTTCGGGCAATGACCAGATCTTCAATGTCAGGCTGCGCAAACTCCTGGTTTCCATCTGCTTCCAACACCTTTTCCTGTCTTGAAAGCATGATCGTACCATTCTTCATTTCCGGAAGAGCTTTTTCCACCAGAGCAGAAAAGCTTTTTCCAAAATATCTGGCATCTTTCACATAATCCTGCCTTATTTTCAGGATCTGCCCTTTTCTCATCCTGAAATGCAATACTGCGACCAACAGAGGCATAGAGAACATACAGATAAAGATCAAGATCCATACCTTCATTTTTCAGCCTCCTTTTCCGTTTTCTGCACAGTAAACCGCACTGTTTTATCCCATTTCACACCTCTTCCGGTAACAGTATCTACCACTGCATCCCAAAATCCCAGAGAGATATTCCACATATAGAAGAAAAAATTAAACATCATAAGAGGCAGAAGCAATGCCTCTCCGGGAAGTCCGTCTATGATCAGCGAGGTACCTATCTCAAAAAATGGTGCAAAATTTCCAAGGGAATTATAAATTCCCAAAAACAATATAACCCACCAGCCACTGAATATCTGCATTTCACCCAGGAAAAACAATCCAAGGGAAACTACCCAGCCCAACAGCAGAAATACCGGTACCGAATAGATAAAAAGCAGAAATAAGCCATCTATTTTCTGAAATAGTCCCATATAGGGAGTTGTGATCGTAGGGATCAGATAACGGAACAATACTTCATTATGACCTCTTGACCAGCGTCTGATCTGTCTGCCTCTCACATTCCAGCTTTCCGGAGATTCTTCATAACATTCCGCCGAGTTAGCGTATACGACCTTCCATCCATTGGTAAAAAGCCGATATGTAAGTTCCGTATCTTCTGCCAGAACCTTTGGATTAAAGCCACCTGTTTCTAACAGAAAATCTTTTCGAAATCCTCCCACTGTACCGCCATACTGCGGAATTGTTTTCAAGTTATATCGTGCCTGTTGATCTACCTGATATCCGCCGGACCGTTCCAGATTGATAAGTCTGGTCAGCATATTTGTGTTGGTATTGTACGGTATCACCCGCCCCATAACTGCACCTACCTGCGGATCCTCAAATCCCAGCGCAATCTGTTTCAGCATGTTTCTGGCAGGTCTGTAATCCGCATCAAATACAATGATGATCTCCCCTTTTGCCAGCTTCATTGCATCATTCAGACCTACCGGCTTTCCTCTGTCCGGACAATCTCTGTGAAGGGGGCGTATAAACTCATACTTTCTGTGATACTCATCCAGCATTTCCCTTGTACGGTCCGTAGAATTATCATTGATCGGAATAATTTCAAGTTTGTCCCTGTCATACTCACATTTCAGCAGAGAATCCAGAACGTTGGAAAGCACCTGCTCCTCATTATGCATAGGGATCAGTACGGAAATACTTTTCATCCGGTCCGTAAGGATATCATTGTAATAGAGACGCTGCCTGCCCAGAAGTCGTACAATTGTAAAATAAAAATGTCTGGCAGTGTACAGAAGCATCAGGATAATAACAAAAATAGTATAACCTTTCATAATAGCTACGACCATTTCCATACCTCCCTTCCCTTTCTTGAATCGTAAACACCGATCATGCGGTCGACAAACACTGCATAAATCATAACCAGATATAAAAAGTCAAACATGGGCCCTATTATAAAGTAGAAAAACGCCATATAAATCACAGAAAATCTGTACAGCAGCCAGATAAAGATCACATAGCGAACAGTTCCAAATACTATGGAATACAGCATTACTGCAAGAAGCGTCAAAAGCTTATAGATCACTCCCCGGTCTCCTATAATTCCGGTGACCATAATTGTCATGACAAAAAACATCACCCATATGCCAATTTCCTGAAGCATATATAATTTTGAATAAACGGTTAAAGTATATGGGAAATATTTTTCCCCAAATACAAACCACAGACTGTTTATCAGATGGATCGCACTGCACAGGATCAGATAAATGGCAAGAGGGCGCCCCTTCCATGGAAGTCCCGCCAGCAGAATGATTGCCGCAAGAGAAACTGCTGCATTTATAAGGCTTATCTGTATTCCCGGATATACGGTTCCTGCACTGAGATAGCTGATTTTTCCAAACAGAGGATACGTTTCTGAACGGATCCCAACATACATCTGCGGTTCATATTTTTTTAAAGCATCGGCCCCTATCTTACAGATCACCCTGGTCAGATCATCGATCTGCGTCCACATAAGCAGAAAACCAAGCAGGATCAGTATGACAATATACAGAATACATTTCTTTTTATCTATCTCAATTCTTCGATAGGTTCTGGTGTAATCAATTACTTTCTTTTCTTTCATAGACTTCTCCTTTTGTTCCGCTTCGCTATGCAGCTCATAACTGGGAACCTTCCAGATTTTTTACATTCCCTCCCCATAAATTACAGCACTGCAGCCTTTCTGCTTTTTACTCTGATACATTGCCCTGTCAGCCTTTCTGTATAGCTGATCAAAAGAAACATCTTCATATCCATCATAAAAACACGCACCCAGACTTATTTCTATACTCTTTCCACGCATCTCTATGATATCAATCTGTCGAATATTTTCAAAAAGGCGCTCGAAGAATTTCTCAGCTACTGTTTGCTCCAACATTTTCGGCATAAATATTGCGAACTCATCACCTCCAAGCCTCATAACCACATCACTGTCACGACATGTTTTCTGCAGCGTCTTCGCAACGGCTATAATCACCTTATCTCCTACAGAATGCCCATAAGTATCATTGATGGATTTAAATTTGTCACAGTCGATCAGGCAAAGCAATCCCTTTGTTTTTTCCTTTAAAAGTTCAGTAATCCTTTTTTCTCCGCTTCCACGATTACATAATCCTGTCATAAGATCTGTCTTCGCCAGATAAATCAGCCAGTTCTCACGCTTTTTTTCTTCTTCTATACACTCTATACAAAAAAGCACATGCAGAAGTCTTCCATTTTCATCGTAGTCTACAGGAATAAATCTGCTTCGACACCAACCTGATTTTTTATCTATAAATTCATGTGATATGCTGTTTTTTCCAAGAAGCCGTTTTTCCAGCGTACTGATATCTACAAACTCCAGTGATTCCTGACGTTGTGATTCTATACACATTTTCTCAACCATATCATTGATATGTCCACAAAAATCATCCCTGATTTCATATTCTCCCATTTTTTTGAAATCTTTTCCCAAACATTCCATAATCTGATCTGTCATTTTTACAATATGATATTTCTTTGTCTGCACATCAACCAAATGCATGGATGTATAGATCTTCGAGAGGGATGCATAACTGCTGAGCCGTGCCTCTTTATTTGACTTTATAAATGAATTACGCAATTTCAGTAACGAGATAAGAAGCGTTCCTATCATATCCAGAAAAATAGTAAGCCCCCTGTAATCACCCTTTGGAGGATTATCCACACCGAAAAAACCACTTATCTCATCTTTGTAACGCAAAGGACATACCACCACATTTCTTACATTCTGTGCTTTTAACATATCATAGGGCATGCGATGTTCTTCTTTGATATCTTCTATATCAGCGATAATGATACTTTCGCCCTTGGAAAACGTATCGTACCACCACTTTATTATGTCCATATCTACATTCTGCAATCTGTCTATTTCGGGAACCACTCCCTGCGCACACCATTCATACGTATTGTTTGTGACATGCCTTTCTTTACAATCTTCGAAAATATATATTCTGTCAGAACTGATATGTCTGCCGAAAAAACGAATAAATTCATTAATCTGCTCGTCAGGTGTATGGTAATTAAGTGCGGATCTAAGTGCTTCATTTATGACAAGTTCATACTTCATGATCGTCTTCATGCTGTTTTCCTCCCGAATGTCTTTCTTATCTTATTTTGTTACATTCAAGCCAGATGGAAAGTCCTTCTTTTATTTTCTGCTCTTCCACAGGTTTCATAAAAAAATATTCTATCCGCAGTCTGAACGCATGGAGCGAAAAATCAAGGTCACTACACCAGATGATTCCACATTTCGGATACAGGGAACGAAGATGTTCTGCTGCATTCAGGCCGGCTACACCCGGTAATGCGAGAAACAGCACTGTTGGTACTTTTTTCAATGTCTCTGCAAAAAACTGTTCCTGATTCTGATAAATTTCAATCAGCGGAAAGACATTCTTCTCTGCACAGTACTTCCTGATATATTCCGCGCTGTTTTGTCCTTCCTGTTCCTGGTCGGCCAGTATGGCAATACAATACACGATCCCCCTCCTTTCCATTTAACGTACTTTCATTTGTTACCCTCATTATAAAAAATATCAAAATTATTTCAATAATTCTGTCACGAAACGACAGAAAATGACACGAATTGCAACTCCGTGGTATTGTTTTATGATATACTGTTACCAGAGCGTTTTCGAAATAACTACACCACTTGCTTGTCTGCGAATTCGGTTGCACAGATGAAAAAATATTACCGAAAACAGCGTGAACAGTAACGAGGAATTCTCAGCAGGCGGAATTTTATAAATATATATTATAAGGAAGATTTACTATGAGAATTGCAATTGTTGATGATATTTCAGAAGAGCGGACACTGTTACGAAACAGACTGGAATCTCAGTTTTCCAGGCGCAATGTCCATACAGATATATTGGAATATGAAAATGGAGAAACTTTCCTCACTGCGGCAAAGGAATGTCCTTTCACTGTAGTGTTTCTGGATATTTATATGAATGGTTCTAACGGGATTGATACAGCAAAAGAACTTCGCAGATCAGATACTGACTGTCTGCTGATCTTTACAACAACTTCTACCGACCATGCATTAGAGGGATTCCAGGTCCGGGCTCTGCACTATCTTGTAAAGCCCTACAGTGAAAATGATATTTCCGCACTGGCCGATGAAATTCTTTCCCGCATCCCGGATTCCGGGAAATACATAGATGTAAAGGTAAACGGCAGTAATATTCAGATTCCCTTCCGGAAAATAATCTACGCAGAGCATTTTTCCCATATGATCCACATCCACACTGACGGTGAAAGGGAACTGGTGACCCGTCAGTCCTTTGATTCCTTCATAACCTCCCTGAAAATGGATCCACGCTTCTATCAGTGTAACCGAGGCGTTGTGATCAATCTGGAGCATGCCGTTGATTTTGACGGAACAGGCTTTCGCCTTGATAACGGAAGCAATGTCCCTGTCAGTCGGAAGCTGCTCAAAAACGCCAGACAGACATTTATGGAATTTCTGTTCCAAAGGAGGTCCTGAAATGACTGACATACTTCGCCCTGTACTTGAACTTTCCGTAATCATTCCCGGCATACTGCTGTCATATCTGCCAGTAAAAAGCTATCTGAGGCAGACACCGCTTAAGCTGACAGCGTGGCTTCTTCCTCTTCTTCTGGGAATCTGTATTTTCGGAGGAGCAGTTTGCTGTGCCTTCCACTTTCCCACCAGATGGATCCTGTTTCCTCTGCTGCCTGTTATTATGCTTATTTATCATAAAACGTTAAAAATCTCTGTCTGGAAATCCGTCAGTATTTTTCTGGCAGTCTTTGCAGTTTTTGCATGTGTCAACAGTCTTTCCCGGGCAGTCAATGCCCTTATAACTGCTGACCTGCATATTACAGAAAATGAACTGTGGTTTCGTACCGGTGCCGGAATTTTCTATAACCTCATCTGCCTGCTGTTTGTTCTGGTATCCTGGTATCCTGCCTGCCACTGTGTTCAGACAATGATCGCAGACGAAAACTTTGCCCAGACCTGGTATGTATTCTGGATTATTCCGGTAATCTTCATCGGAGTGAATCTTTTTATGATTCCCAAATACCGTAATACTGCAATTCTATCATCTTGCTGACCTTGCTCAATCAGCCTAACTATTTCGTATGTTTTCTGAAGTTGGGATGCAATTTGAGCCATTTGCTGTTGCATAGCAATATTATGAAAGTTCGTACACATATCTTGTACCGGATTACCCTGTACTAAGGATTGCTGCTTAATTGGAAGATTATCTACAAACTGTGGTCTGCCATTTTCAGCTTTCCTCATTAGTGTAGGCCACTCTATTCCGGTTCTTCCATTCTTATTGATGTAAACCTCACCTTTGTTAATCATTTCCTGATATTTAACAGGTATTTGAACTACATACTCAACGCCCTTTTGAATATTAGCTGAAATATCTCCAATGCTAAAACACTGTGCCAAACAATCCAATGCACCAGCAAATTTAACTTTTTCTTCTGGTGTCACCCTTAGTATTCTGTGTCCGGTCTCATCAAACACAATTTCACCAGATAAAACTTCGACTTCTTCTGTCTCCACAATCTCATCTTTGGTTTTTAGCTCTTTTTTACTGTGTTTAATAAGGATCATATTTAGCCATTGCTCGTCACCGCGTCCTTCTCTAACATCCCCAGAAATATAAGACTCTTTTATTTCCAGTTCAGGGATATCATTAATTAATGCCTCGATTGAATCCTCATTCATATCAGTAAACATTCTACCGTTTCTTTCACCTTCAAAATCGCCATACTTAAAGGATGCATACAGAATTCCATTATCGCGTAGTGCTTTTGCAATTTTAATGAATACTGATTTTAACTCACCTGCTGGAACATGCAGTAATGATGCGCAAGCCCACACACCATCAAATTCGTTACTATATTCAATATCTTGAAAATAAATGTTTTTTACCTCAATTCCAGCCAGTTCACTTGCACGTTTGCATAACTCTTCCGAGCCATCAATCGCTTCTACGTGATATCCCTGCTCTATGAAATACTTTGTATCTCTTCCAGAACCACAACCGAAGTCGAGTACACGTGCACCGTCAAACATATATTTTTCAAACATATTATACTGTGAGCTCATATCTGCATTTACCGTATTCTCACAAAAAGCTTCTGCATTTTCATTATAGTAATCTAATGTTTTACTCATTGTTTCATCACCATCGCAATCATACTTCTGTAGAACGGATCCTTTTCAGGAATAAAGTCTTGTGTACCGCCCCACACATTTTTCTCAGTAACAGCATTTAATATTTCATCATATATTCTAAACGTCTCACGTTGACGCTTAGCTGGCGTATCGCCTAATGCAGCCTTTATGCCCTGGCTTAGTGGGTGATTGCTTTTTATCAATCTCTCATTCCTATCCACCAATTTCTTTATGTAATAGCGGCTAGGTAAGAAATCACTTTTTTGCTCGTTGCAATTACCATGCGAAAGAACTAAATTCCAAGGCTCATCATGATATAAGAAAGCTCTTGGAATAACATGTACAATCTTCGTCAAGCATTTCTCCACAATAAAAACAGCGGCCTTCCTGATATCCATTTAGCATATCCTTCATATATGTAATATCAGTTCTCTCATAACCTTTAAGCAGGTAGAATTTCTTAATGTCATTTATAAGCTGTGCATTTTCACGCTTCATAGCAAATGCAGATTCTAATAAAGACCACCTTGCATCGAGCTCCTGCTTTAGATTCTCTTTCTCAGCGCCTTCAAAAACCTTAAATACCGAATCAGTAAGTATTATTCCAGAATCTGTGATTTCATAAAATTTGTGTCCTATGTCTACTCTATCTAAATTATGAAATCTAGGAACCACATCTCCAAATGCGTTATTTTTTACAAAGTCTATTGCCTCATCGTAACCAATAACACCGCCTTTATATTTTGCTACCACCTTCTCCATTACCGTCAATCTGGTTTCATGCGATAACTGTGGCATTCCATTTTCTAATCGCTTGTTATATAAGTCAAAGAACTCCTTTGCCAACATCTCCATAGTTACTCTTGTCTTATCAGCTTCAGTAAAATTACATAAGCACTGGCCCAAAGCAATTTTATATGTTGCAGTATTCAACCCATACAGAGTTAACATTCTCCACAGTTCTTTGTCACTAAACTCCTGCATTAATGCACCTCCGTTTATTTTTTATCTTTTAGGGCTTTAAGCAGCCAAGCACTTGTACCTCCAGCAATAGCTAATCCTGGACCAATTACAGGTACCGCCATAAAAGCGGCTGCTATCCCCAATGCTCCTGCTGCTCCTACTAATTCTTTTGACACTGCAGCTCTACTTGTAGTTCCTGCAAGAATAGATGGTGTTAACATATTTGCTTTCGCAAGAAGTTCTTCTCTATCTTTTGCCTCGTATTTATCTGGATTATCAATAAATACATCCAATAAATATTTAAGCATTTCTGTGTCATCAGGAGAGGCAGCCATTTCTGCATCAAGTACAGCTCTAATAGCAATATACTGAGTTTTATTTAGTTTGTTTCGCTTAGCTTCTAGATTATTTATAGTTTGTCTCGTAACACCAATGCGATCACCTAACTCCTCTGCTGTCCAACCAGCAGCTCTACGAATTAATAATAAATGCTCTTGCAATTTTTCTATTTCGTTCATATGGCACCTCCTATGTTTACATCATATACTTTGACAAATATTTTGTCAATAAGCAAACTATTTTCTAGCGCATAACAAAAAAGCCGGTAAGCAAACCACTCTCGGTTCACCTACCGGCCATTTAACTCTACCGCAGTGTGGGCAGATAAGCATTCCACTCATTGGATATCTGTTCTGGTATTTATTGCCGCTTTGAATATTTCTTTGTTCCTTGTGATATTGCATGAGCTCTTGTACCTGCTGCCATTCTTCCTCACTAACAATGGCCGGATGATTTTCCGATACATAAAAGCTCTTTACTTCTCCATTATTCTTAACCGTATGGTTTCTCTTTCCTTCTGGCGTGTAATACTTTTGAATATGGAAATCACCTTTGTACTTCTCATTTATGAGCATTCCTTTTATTGTACTGGAATGCCACTTGCTACCAGTGATAGTCTTTATCCCTTCATCGTTTAGAATTTTCGCAATTCTATGACAACCTTCACCCGAAAGATACATCTCAAATATTCTTCTAACAATCTTTGCTTCCACTTTATTGATAACCAGGTCTCCTGTCTCATCCTTATCATAGCCCATAAACCTTGTGGTATTTATCATACCCTCGCCTCTTTCAAAGCGCTTCCCTATGGACCATTTGTTATTTTCAGAAATGCTGCGGCTTTCCTCCTGTGCAAAGGAAGCAAGCACTGTCATCATAAGCTCCCCTTCTGCTGATAAGGTATTGATGTTATTTTTTTCGAAATAAACTCCAATGCCAAGCTGCTTAAGCTCTCTGGTATAATTAAGCACTATCGTTGTGTTTCTTGCAAATCTGGAAATAGATTTTGTAATGATAAGGTCTATCTTCCCATTCCCGCAATCCTCCATCATTCGTTGAAATTCCGGTCTCTTCTCACTGGTTCCACTAATACCCTGATCAGCATACACTCCAGCAAATTCATATTCCGGATTTGACTTTATCAGCCTCTCATAGGTGATAACCTGATTCTCGAATGACTCGCCTTGCTCTATGCTATCAGTTGAAACTCTAGCCACAGGGCTAACCTGAACCGTATCACCTGCCACAGCAATCACCGACGCTGCGCTGGCTGCCAGACCATCAATCTTGACAGTTACATGACCTGCATAATCACGAAGCATGTTGTAAATCTGTGCTGCAGCAAAAACATCACCACCAGGAGAATTGATCCAGACGGTAATATCACCGCTATCCGCATACAGCTCATCTTTGAAAATCTGAGGAGTCACTTCATCGCCATACCAGGTTTCATCTGAAATTTCTCCATTCAAAAAGAGCGTCCTAGAAATTCCAGGATCGCCCTCATTCTTTACCCAGTTCCAAAACTTACGTTTCATCGCTTGCCTCTCTTTCTATTATTTTCTAGTGGTTTTTCTTCCGGCTCAGGTTCCGATTCTTCCTGCTGCGTCTGTCCAGCAAAAATACCAGCATCAGACAGCTTGCACATATTTCCGTTAATGAGGTATAGATTTCCACCTTCCTCATCAGATAAAGGATTTAAGTCCTCCATCTCCCTGATATCATTGGCAGATAACCACCCGTTCTGTCTGCCAATGGAATAACCATTCATGGTCCTGTTAACATGTCCTGAATGAATGAAGTACAAGGCTGAAACACCTCTTCATCATTCTTCTTATATAACACACCACGTTCAGTTCCCTTTATTGCTCGATAGCCAATTTTATGGCCTCCAAGATATAACGCTTCTCTTTCCTTCTTCAATAAACACACCTCCGAAAATCTTAACTTCTAAACGCGTCTCCTTTTGAAGCGCGCCTAAAGGATGTATCAAGAATCAACTGAATCAATCTTTCTTTATCTCTCCATTTCATAGCCAACTTAGAAGGATCCATTCCATAATCAGCAACGATATCTTTAAGCTCCTTCTCTGTTAAAGGCGACAACATATCGGCTGTTAGCTCACCATCTTCTGCCAACTTAATAGGATCGAGAACTGCCTTGTCTCTTCTATTAGAAGCTCTTTTCTCTCCTGTATTATCCTTGGTCTTTTTTTCAGGAGTTTCATTGTTGAAAATCCTACTTAACGCTTCTGCAAACTCTTCATTCTTTTCAGCCTCATCTACTATCAAATCAAACAAGGCCTTCATGTTCTTTTTGAGTTTTTTATCCATGCTATTATCCCTCCATCTTCTTCATAACTTCACAAGTGAAATTATAAAATCTATCAAACTGGCCCTGATATCCCCATTTTTGTCTAAGAGTTGTTACTGGAACACATTCAGCGGCCTCTCCCATCTGATTATTCTCATAGAATACAGTATCAAAAAGTTCTGCATCATGACAACGTTTAAGCTGGTCCAATGTTCTGGAATGAAGTGACGACTGACCTCTTACCTTTGTTGCAACAATTCCGAGACATTCAATATCCTCTCCAATATTATCAGAGAACTCGCTTACGCGACTTATAATCTGAGGAATACCGTATGTAGAAAGAACATCAGGTATTGTTGGAATAATATATGCATCTGAAATTCTAAGTCCATTAAGCGTAATTAAGCCCATGTTTGGAGGGCAATCAATAAGAACATACTCGTAGTTATTGATAATTGGCTTAATAGCCTTCTTGATAATCTCTGTAGGATTATTTGAAAAGAACTTACCCTGAGGTATGGTTGCAAGTCTATCCTGGACGTCAATCATCTTTAAACTTGAAGGTATCAAATCAAGCCCACTGACATTTGCAATATGAGAAACATTCTTTTGTAAAGTTGCATCCATATCAAAGTTATGAGTCTCATTAATAACGTCCTCAAACAGAGTTGATAAAGTATGGCCTTCATCATCCAGTTCTTTCCACTTTTCTTCCCCAATTAGCATTGTTGTACAGTTGGTCTGTGGATCCAAATCTACAACAAGAACTTTTTTACCAAACTCTCCTGCTAATAAAGTTGCTGTTCCTACTGTAGTTGTTGTTTTTGCAACGCCACCTTTTAAATTAATAAAACTAATAACCTTTGCTCCCATAATCTTTCCTCGCTTCCTTAACCATGCTTCAACCTGATCACTATCGTAGAATTTGCCCGCCTGCAGCTCTGTTACCGGTTTCGGAAAGTCATCCGCATATCGTCGGATCCAGTTTGTTACAGCTCCTGTAGTGACACCGGCTCTTTCAGCTATTTCATAAACACCTATCACTTTACCCATGACGGCACCTCCTCTTGTTTATCCTAAACACAGTATATCATCTTTTGTTTATTCTGTAAACACTCATTTTAAACTTTGTTTAAGTTGCTATATTTCTTCCAATCAAGTGTTATTGGAAACAGCTACATATTCCTTATATGCGCCAAAAGCAAATAGTATTGAAAGTCCGGCATAAGCAATCAAATTACACTCATGCGGATGTTCCACATACAAATCATGTAAGGACTGCATAATCATTGATGAAATATTATCTGTTATTATGGCTTCATTCTTCTTCATAATATCCTCCTTAAGCAAAACTGCCGAAGAGTTCTTCTGTTGCCTTAATTAGTGGATTACTAATAAGATATCTGTTACCATAACAACCCGTCCTGTAGAACCTGATCTAGTGATAAGAATCCAATCCTTCTCTAAGACAATTACCATGCGTCCGCCATCACTACTATCTGTTGCATCTTTCAAATATGAAATATCGCGCTCTACAAACAATTTATCCGGATCCTGTCCATCCAGTAACTCCGAGGTTGGTTCTCCGTCAACAATTTTATGTCCCAAATCATACGCTGCTAATACTTCTTTACGGGTATCTTTTATCTGTGTTCCAAAAGGAGGATTAGTAGTAATTACATCAATGCTAGTCAATACACATATGCGCGTTACTTTTTGGCATAAAAAAATCGAGATTTTTTCAATCTCGAAATGTATATATCGCCCTCTAAGCCGCATAAATACGGCATTTCTTGTTGTTTCTTTCTACGACATCAACACCTAATTAAAAAACGTCTTATCTAATATACTGGGTGCAACTATTCGCGGACACCAAATCTCTACCGATACTATTCCGGCGCACAACTTCGGTCTCAACAAATTTTTGCACCCCTCTGCAATTACTAAATTCTATATACATTTTTTCCTGCTAAAAACACAAGTGCATAATCTTCAAAAAAGCCCGCTAACCCGCATAAACTCAAGGTTTCTTCGACAGCAAGCAGACTGTTTCAACGGTACTTTCGTTGTCCCAATAAAGTTCCTGTGTCTCCCTGTCTCCAAAATACACCGGAAAACGGAACTTTATGTGCTTCAGGAATCTGCCATCTGGCTGCTCCTGCTCATAAATGTCCACCTGTTCCACAAAGCTGTTAAGAAATTCTTTCTTCTCCAGGTCGGTGAACTTATCATATAGTTTATCAAAATATAAAAGAAATTGATAGACGTTTTCTTCTGATATTTTCTGTTGCCGGATATTCAGCAGGCGATTCTTAACTTCTTCTATACTGTTCTCCACGCCTTCAATTTCATCATACAGATGGTATAACCTTGTCTCCATATCCTGATATTTCTTCTCATAAAATTTATCCATGATATCCAGGCTATATGCTCTTCGCCAAATTCTTGGCTTTTACTCCTTGTTTGATGACGTCTTACGGTTTCCTCAAATGGTATATTAAAATAGTATGAATAAACATTTGCCCCATATAATTCATTAGCCACATTAAATAATGGATTATACCACTCGTCATACATAATTCCTTCTAAAATAACAATGTCACTATGTTCATTTCCATATTTCAAAAGTTCTATCATTAGTGGCAATGCTTTCGTATCTATGCCATCTTTAACCCAAAGCATATTTCTTCTAATTTCATCCTGTGAAATAAGCATTGTATTAAATCCTATCTTTCTTTGTAACGCTCTTGCTACTGTCGTTTTCCCACTACCTGAATTACCTCTAAGTATAACTAATTTTTTCATAGATTCTCCTTATCGTGTCCCATTATTCTCCTAAAGGAATTTTACCGTTCACAATGTCAGCTATGACTTCCACCAAAAATTCATGTTCTCTCTCCAACACCCTCGCTGCTAATGTTTCCAGTGTGTCTCTTTCCAACACGGGTACTGTTGTTTGAGCTACGATTTTGCCGCTATCATATTCTGCATTTACTCTATGAATTGTTACTCCTGTTTCACTTTCTTTTGCCTCAATAACAGCCGTATGCACATTCATTCCAAACATACCTTTACCGCCAAATTTAGGTAGTAATGCCGGATGAATATTAAAAATTCTATTGTTATATCTTTCAAGAACTGATATATGTAACATCCTCATATATCCTGCCAAAAAAATCATATCAACATTATATTTTGACAATACATCTAAAATCTCTGTTGCCAAACTCTCTTCACTTCCTGATTTCTTGGCACTAAGGTGATAGTTTGGGATACCTTCGCCAGCAACTCTTTGTAAAGCCATTGAACTTCCATTGTTACTAATAACAACTGCCACCTTTGCATTAATTTGATTATTCTTACACCCATCCATAATCGCTTGTAAATCACTTCCACCATGGGATGCAAATACTGCTATATTCATAATTGTTTTCTCCATTCTTTGGTTCGATAAAGCTAATGCAGCTACCGTATATATCATAGCATATTACCCACCTTATTTCCTCTGTTTTTTCTCTTACTATTACAGTTATTTTTGCTATAAAAGAGCAGAGGATTACCAAACTTAGTAATCCTCCAAAAACTAACGTGTTCTTCCTCTTTCAATCGACGGAACATTCCCATAATACTGTCCATCCCCCGTCGCTTCAATCTCCGTCCTAACACATTCTTCCTGCCATACCTTGCAAGCCTCCTCATACTTCCGCTTCTCCTCACGCACCGCAAAAAGCTCTGTAAAGAATTCCGCAGCATTAGCATATCCGGCATCCCGAAGCACCTGTGAAAGCTCAGCCTTCATCTTCTCCACCTTTTTATCCAACAGAGTAATCCTCTCCTGCAATTCCCTCCTCTGCTTCTGCTTAAATACTCTGGAACATACAGACAGTTCAATCTCCAGATTGCCCCGCTCCTGTTCAACCGCAAAGATTTCCTTATTCCAACGCTTCAATTCTGCATCCAGCTCCATAATCACTGGATACTTAGACAGCAATAACGGTTCCTTTGGTTTCTTAGGAAGCTGTACCTTTTCCCAAATCTCAACCGCCTGCTCTGGCTCTTCCACCAACACTGGAACTTCTTTCTCTACAACTTTCTCATGAACCACATCCACAATCTTTTTAGCCACTTTAGCTGCTGCAAGTAATACCTTTGATATAAGCAATTCCAATGCCTTAATTGCAAGTCTGATAATATCCCCCAAGAAAGACGGATTATTCCCATATAATTCAATAGAATGCTTGACTTCCTCCGATATCTTTTCTCGCTTCACGCCTAGGATATCCTCCTCGGCAACACCTGAAATCAATGCTCTGTCCACAGTCTGATTCCATCTTGCACGCTCCATATTGTCAGCTTCTATCTCTGCTCCTTTAGGATTGTTTTTACCAATTTTCTTGGTAGCAAGATACATTCCATTCCTATCAAATACCTGAAGTTTATCTTCTTCATTTATGGCACAGACATTAATCAGGTCCGTGTATAAACGCTTTACCTCGTCCAGAAATCCATCAGCCTTAAACAGCTCGTTTTTCGTAGTAAACAGATTCCGCTCATACGCTTCCCCCTTCTTGATAACCTTGCACTTTTTACGGATGTTCCCTGCTTCATCCAAGATTTCCTTCTTGGTACGCCTATGCTTACCTTTCTCGTCATAAAACATATTTCTGGTGGCAATCTTCTCAATAGGTTTATCAAGAAGCTGACGCTCTGCAAATATCAGATGAATGTGGTAATTGGTCTTTCGCTTGTTATGATGCAGTGCTGAGATACATTCCACCTTATAATTCTGCTTAAAATGGTCTGTAAATCGCCTAAGCAAATATTCCGGCTCATAATACACAAAGGATTCCGGCAACGCTATAATCAGTTCCCTTGCCTCAATACACTTTCCCTCAGTCCCACTCTGCCGAAAACTTTCCTGGTTATATTTCGCCAGTTCTCTCCAAAAACTCTGCTCCGAAACCGTAGTATAAGTAGCATACAGATTTTCCTGCTTTGCCTTACTTGATATATAAGTAATTCTGCCAGACACATTGGTCAGCTTATTCATTTGCACAAATGAATTTCTTGGCATTCTAATCATCTCCCTTCTATTGCATAATGTGAGTGGATGCATAGGCATCCGTATACGAACCCACCGCCGTTTCCGGCGTAATAGCCCCCTGCAATGGCGAAATACACAGAGTACAAAACGAAGTATTGTGCGATGGGTGTATTTCGCTCTCAAACGCCGACGGCTGGATAAAAAATCTATCTTTAGCAAATACAGAAAAAGCCACATACCTTCGAAAAGATACATGGCTTCATCAAAGCTAATAGCTGTATTTAATTGGCTACATAATTTGCCGTTTCCGACACCACTTATTCCTACTGCAATTATGGCTACATATTCTTTCACAACTGATGCTACATCGCTTTTATTTACAAAAGCTTTGTAGCCATCTACTATCATTCACCACAAAAACTAAAATCAAGGAACTCGTTAATATCAGGTTCTATCTGATACTTTTTCTCATCCTCCTCAGTGTAATCTCTTTTTTCACATCCATCTCCACCAACCATAGTCTCTTGCCCTTGCTTCGACTCTTGTACGGCTGCTGATACCTGACCTGACATCTGCATTCCTGCTACCATCTGTGGCATTGGCACCTGTTGTTGTACAGGCACCATCCCCTGTAATCCCAACACGGATAAAAGAGACTGCTGTTGCATCATATACATGCCCGCCAACCCCGGCAGATTATCAAGTACCTTTTGCTCTACTGCCTCTACAATTCCTTTTACAAATGTATCCTCCTTCTCCCTCGATTCCAGATAGGGATCTCGTTTGAGAGCAAGATGCCTTGCATAGTAATCATTGATGGCAGCTATAACAAATTCATTCTGAGAGCGGAAGTCCTCCTTCACTTCTTCTGAGTGAAGAATTTGCCATGCTTTTCTTTCCGCTTCTTTTTCCTCATTGAAGCGGAAATTGTGATTCTTTATAGCCATCTAACCACCTACTTTCGATTCTTCTGACGAAGCATCATATAACAGAAGTATTCATACCCCTTGGCATTTGCACAAATATCATGATTATAGGTTGTCCTATCCGGATTGTATTTTCCAAAAATTTCCACCATTTTGGCACCGCCACCCATAACATACAGATTCATCAAATCCTCGTTATACTCGTAATCCCGAAGCTTCTGGAACAATCCCTGTACATACTGTTCAGCAACCTGCTTCATCGCTGATAAATATGCCTCACTTACATCCGCATCGCCATATCTTAAGAAATCATTGATAATTTCATCTGGTAATTTTGTTCCAGTCCTATCCATTATTCGATTCTGAATACGAATAAAGCATTGATTCACACCCAGTTTTTCTGTCCATGACTTGCTTTCAATCGGTCTTCCGTTATTCAGATACATAACATTCATAGTACCGTTGCCAACATCCACCAGCAGATTCATTCCCTTGAAATCCTTCAAATTTTCTGCAACAGCCGCATAGCCCTGTGGCATGACCGTGCAATCCACAATTTCAATCAGATAGTCCACCTTCTTGTATTTCAGTGAAACATATCTTTCTCTGGTCAGATACTTCTTAAAGCTCTCCCTCTGTGCCTGTACCCACTTCAAAGGAAGTCCCACCGCCAGATGAATTCTAGTCTCTGTAAGTCCTCTTGCCTCAAGCTCCTTTGCAATCGCTGCAAGAGTCAGAATATAAGTATCATCATCCTCCTGCTTGTCTGCAACAAAGCCCTTGTGACCTTCACCAATAATATAATAAGAACCATCATATTCGATATACTCCTTACTCAGCACCGGTTCACTGTCACACTTTATAATTCCCGTAGGAAATACTCTGTGGGCGGTTTTCACATTGCCATAACCATTATCCACGCCCAAAATAATAGTTCCGTTCATATTGTATTCTCTAATCTCTCTCATACTAAAATCCTCCAAATTCTAATGATACTGGCGAACAATGTCGCTTAACACGATCTCTTCCGCCATTTGTTTTGCCTGTTCCCGAAGCTTCCACATTTCCATTGTGGAAGCTGAATGCTGTGGCTTATGCTTTGCCAGATACTGACTCACGATTCCTTCCAGCATTTCATAAGCCTCTTCATTTAGCTCAAAAGCTCTGGCACTCAAGGTTCCCATACGAATATGGTGCCTGTACCTTTCTGCATGATTGGATTTCATATAATCTATCCATAACAGACCATATTTTCCAATCCACACATCTGCTTCCTCCGAAACCACAATATTCGGATAAAACACTCCATCCGCCTCTGTATAAGTGCCACCCATTGCTTCATAAGTTGATAATTCTCTGCTCATCGCTACTACCTCCATTCCTTTATCTTGCTCTGCCACGACTGCTGCCAAGGCTTTCCTGCTTGCTGTATTCCTGCTTCTCATACCACTCCTTCAGAAGCTGTTCGATTAAATCCGTCTTCTGCTTTGGTGTATAATCCTCTGGGAAATATTTTGCCAATGCATCTGCACGAAGCTTTATCTGCTCCCGCTGATTGGGCTTTTCTTCCTCCAAAACCATACAAATCGCATCCATATCCAAGGTTCCGTGCTGACTCATTACCTTCAAGCGACACGCCTGTGATAAGCATGGTGTACACTGTTCCAAATCCATAATGGCATGAAGCTCGTACTGCTCCTCTTCCTTCAGATAAGATAGCTCCACAGCCACCGTAAAGTCGTGTAAATCACTGATTTTGACGTTTCCCAACCTGACACCATGGTCGTCACCCCATGATGGATACATTTCCTTTATTTCTTTCATTCTCGCATTCCTCCATTCTGAAATCTTAGATATGAAAGCTGACAAAAGAAAGAAGACCGCATGCTTTCACATCCAAAGATGTTGAAAACAAGCGGTCTTGCGACTCTTTTAATATTTAGTTGTTGATGAAAATAATCTCCGAAATAACCTTAAATATTAACTGTAGATTTTTGTGTCCACTCATACCAGTTCCATAACTACTGAAACTTTAATCTCGTGAGAAATCTCCTTTTTACGTCCGATTCCGCCGGTATGATTAAATCTAAAAACCTGTGAAAAGTGCGTAAATTCAAGGATTTCTACATATCCACCCTTTGTAGACATGCGACGGTCTCGACAGTTGTTTCAGTTTCCAAGGGAAGTTCTTTCACTTCCTCGCCATCAACAGGCACAGGGAAGTTGAACACAATCTTTCTTATCCAGCTTCCGTCTTTCCTTTTCTCCGGGAACATCTCAATTCGCTCGATAAAGGCTTTCATAAACTCTTTCTGTTCCGCTTCTGTTGCGGAATGGTAGACTTCATCAAATGCCAGTAAGAGCCGATAGATATTGTTACCGGAGATTTTCTCCTGCTGAATGCTGCGGATTTGACCTTGCAATTCGCCAATCTGAACTTCGATATCCTCTATTGTATCATACTGCTCATCATAGCGGCGCTGCAAGTCCAAAATCTTTCTGTCATAGTGGGCATCGTTGATGTCCAAGGTGTCCATCTGACGCTCCAAGCGGCTTTTCGTTCCAAAGGCTTGCTTCAACTGTCCTTGCAGGACGGCGATCTGCTTTTCCATATCCTCTGTATCAACAGCCGAGCCGATTTTCGCCTGAATCGCTTCTACAAACCGGGGATTGTTGACCATAGCGGATATAATCTTAGCCACAAACTTGTTGATCTCCGTCTGCTCGATATTCAGTCGGAAGCTGCACTCATGTCCGGTAGGTGTTACCGTGTTTTTGCAGTAGTAATAATACCTCGTTTTCTTGTCCTTGCTGTGAGCCCTGGCGATATTGCCGTACATACTCTTTCCGCAGCATGGGCATTTCAGAATGCCGGACAGGATGTGTGCATGATCTGGATTGTTGACCTTTTCCCGCTTAAAGGAATTGATCTTACGCTTTTCCTGTGCCAGATACCAATCTTCTTCCGAAATGATGGCTTCGTGCTGTCCCTCATAAATCGGGAACTCCGACTGCTCAACTACGTGCATCTCATTTCTTGTGCCTTGCTTCTTTTCCGTCCTGCGTCTGCCATAGGCGATCTTTCCCATGTAAACGGGATTGTCCAATACATCCTGCACGAAGTTCCTTGAAAATCCGGGAATGGTATTGTTCTGCCGCAGTTTCTTGATAAAGCCGTTGCGGTTCAGATATTTAGCAACCCCGGCAACGCCCTCGTTGGTGTGAATGTAGCGGTCATAAATGACACGGATTACTTCCACTTCATCCTCCGCAATGACCAAATCTCCGTTTTCCAGTTTGTAGCCATAAGGAGCGAAACCACCGTTCCACTTGCCCTCACGAGCCTTTTGCTCACGTCCTGCCATTGTCTGGGTGCGGATATTCTCTCGCTCTATTTCTGCCACCGCAGACAGCACGGAAATCATCAGCTTTCCGGCATCCTTTGAACTGTCGATGCCATCCTCCACGCAGATCAGATTGACACCGAAATCCTGCATGAGCTGCAAAGAGTTCAGAACATCCGCCGCATTTCTGCCGAATCGGGACAGCTTAAAGACCAGCACATAGGAAACGCCGTCCTTGCAGTCCCGGATGTCATTCAGCATCCGTTGGAAGTCCTGCCGCCCTTGGATATTCTTTCCGGAAAATCCCTCGTCAGAATACTCCCCGGCAATAACCATATCTTCGTATGCCGCATACTTCCTCAGCTTGTCACGCTGGGCATCCAAGCTGTACCCGTCAACCTGCATAGAGGTGGACACTCTTGTATAAATATAGCATTTAAGTTGTTTCTTTTTCAGAATCTCCACCTCCCTCATTCATTTCCTTTACCATAAGTCCCTCGTTGCGGATATAATACTCCAAAAGCCACAGCACATAATCCGGTGCATGGCGGTTGTCCAATTCCCACTCGGTCATAGTCCGGTAAGGGATATGGACGAGCTTGCAAAAATCTTTCCGGTTCAGTCCTGTGCTTTCCCGCAACTTGATAATTCTGTTCTTACAATCCATCTGTCTTTTCTCCATAAAAAACAAAAATACACGTTGCGTAATCATTATAGCATAGCCGCAGTGAATACGCAACGTGTAAATTGTAAATTTTTACGCAGCCTTATTCGTCAAAGGCTGTGCTTGATTACTTTCCTTGGAATGCTCCACTTTCTGAGGGGCATCCTGTTCCAATTTATCCAAAACCTGATGTCCATATTTCTGGAGCATCTGGCTCATAACATCCACACAGCGGACAAATGCCGCATTATATTTTGCATCCTCATAATATTTCTTCAATAGGCAGTTACCTCCATCAAATTTCCATGTCCTGTCCACGCTTACGGGCAGGTGCTTTGTGTTCCTGTGTTTCCTTTCCTCTGGCGAGGATGGAATTGATAAAAGCCCGAACCTTTTCGGATGCAATTTCCAGTGCATCCAGGAAAGGCTGGGCTTTTTGCTTCAACTCTTGATATTTTTTATTCGCTTCTTCACATCGCTGCTTCCAAATGGATGCAGACTTTTGAGCAGATTCCAGTTTCCCTTTCAATCGCTCATTCTCTGCATGAAAGAGAATGCCGTTGGTGGCATAGCGTTTCAACGTGTCGCATTCATCCGGTGTCAGCGTGATATTGTTTCCGAACGTGGCTTTCTTGCCCATCGCTTCAATATCCTGCACCGTAAGTGCAATGGCCTTTGCTGCCTTGGTTTCCTTTTGCAGAGCTTCCAGTTTCTTTTTCTGCTTTTCCGTAGCAGCTTTAGCATCCTCCAAACTCTGTTCTGCCTGTGCCACCTGTCCTGTCACAGCTTCCAAACGCTGCTGTTCCGCCTGCACCTTAAACTGTGTCACCGTCAGATGTTCCTCGGTGCTGCCACGCTCTCCACGCTCCACATCGGTATATCCGGCAGCACGCATGAAATTAAAAAAGTCATCCTGCAACACGCTGTAGGATGACCTTAAAATCTTTTTTCCTTTTTCATTGAGCTTGGGATTTCCGTCCTCGTCAAGCACCGGTTTGGAGTCCCATTTCTTACTTCGGCTGACTTGTGTGATCGTTTCCTTTACCGTTCCCCGGAGAGCTTCATCCTTACATCGCTTCGACCAAAGGATCTGCTTTTCCACTACCGGAATATAAACCACATGGAGGTGATAGTGGTACACATCCTCGCCAAGAGCTTCGGACATTGCCCGGTTGTGCTCATCGGCGTGCATCACAGCAGAGAGGATATACTGCTCACCGCCTACGATCTCCACGGCGGCTTTATAGGCATCAGCATAAAACTGTTTTGCAAATTCATAGCCGCCGTGGTTGTAGAAATAAGCGGAGTTCACATCAAAAACCAACTCGCCGTATTTGATGGCATCCGGTTTCAGACCTCTGGTGGAGATCACGCCATCCTGTTCCATTTGCTCAAACATTTTCACATAATCATCGGTGGGAGTCTTGAAGTGAACATTCAGCGGAGTGCGTTCCGGCACAATGTCTTGATTGCTGTAACTGTCCTTTTCTCGCTCATTGTGTTCCTGTATTTTTGCCACATCGTCCGGTGTCGGTAAGTCCTGATTCCGGGCTACGGTGCGGTCTATTCCATCATTTCTTGCCATAGATTTTTTGTCCTTTCCTTAAAATTTGCAGACAGCGGGGAGCTGCGGAGAGGCACTTTTTCAAAGTGTAATAACCCACTATAACACTTTCATCCATACTGGCTGCAAAGTGCCGTGGGCTCTCCGAGGGCTCTCCCGAGGGGGAGTGCGGTTGCTGCGGCAACCTCTGCTGACCAATGCGAAAATGTCTGCAACTTTTCCCATGGTCAGCCCGTCTGCATGAAGCTGTTCCGGTGAACTTCTCTTTGCAGACGGCGGCAGCGAAAAGCGTATCTTTCACTGCCATCCATAGACAGCACTGCGGTGTGCCTATGGGGACGGGAACTACGAGGGGATGTTGCCGGGGCATCACTTCTCCCGTCTTTGCTGCCATACGATGTCGTATCCCAGCACATCGGCAAGCTCCAATACTTCCTTGTATCGGATGCTTTCCCGCTGTAATTTTGCGGACAGGTTGGAAACGCTGTCGCTCCAACCGTACTCGTCCGAGAGCAGGTCAACTACTTCCTGCATAGTCATTCCGGCACGGATGATCTGTGCCTTGATTTCGTTGCGTACATTCATATTGTAAATTCCTCCATATTTTTGATTTACAATTCGGTGCAAAGGCTACTCCCCAAAGCGGAGCAGATGCACCGAACAGTGAAAAATCTGCTTTCTCCAAAATCGCTTTCATTTTGTGAGTGCGATACTCTGTCCATACAGGCATATATCCCACTTTGCTGTTCCGTGGGATTTTGTCTGAAACAGTGAAAACACCCATTGTTTCGTAAACTGGGTGCATGGTTTGGAGAAGCACGATTTGGTGAAATGGTTTCGTCCTGCGGTCAAGAACTTTGCTGTTTCCATTACCATTGATTTTCAATGCCCGAAAACAGGTCAGTTCTGACAGCTGATTATTCCTATAAAAAAGGAAAACAGGTAAAACGCTGTGTACATACATACAGAAAACGAAAGACAGGAATCAGTCCTGCCATTCCTCCGGTACGTACGTACATGGCGAAACGTCGTAAAACCCGTTTATACTAGGTCGTGCCACAGCTTCCACACCCATAAATCCCCATACCCGCCGTCCGGCTGAGTTGGTGATGTTGTTGCAATGCTCCAAATTAAATTTCTTTGCATTGGCAACCATGGCATCGCTGAAGCTGCGGGATTTCAGAGGGGCAAGGGAGTTTTCCTCACACCACAGGCGATAGATAGCGTAAAAGTCCTTGGAACTGATGGACGCATCCGCCTTGCGCCGGATATATCCCTCGGAATCCATGAAGTCAAAAATGTTGTTATTGTCACGCTTGACCGCTTCCCGGTTTTCACGGATGCGGTCGCTCTCCGTAAACTTAAAGTTGTTGGCAACAAGCCGCTGCAAGCCTTCAAATGCCCAGAGGAAAATCCCCTCGGCTTCGGCTTTCATCTTCTCTGCAAGATCGGGATCGTCGGCTCTGTCCACGGGCTTTTCCTTGGTAGTCAGCACAAGCTGTCTACGGTAAAAACCATCGCTACGGTCATACAGGGCTTGCAGATCGCCATTGCTGAATGCCATCAACCGGGCGAACATCCAGCCCTGATAGCTCTGTTTACCTTTGCGTTCCAAATCCATCTTGCCCTGTGCGGTTACAATGGATTTTACATAGTTGGTCTGGCGCAGAGCTTCCATCCGCATATCATCATCCACGCACAGCAGGATGTGTTCCAGATCGGCACGGGCGAAGCGGTTTTCGGAAATTTTACCGATACTGCCGTCTTTCATATTCGTGCCGAATATGGTGGACAGCACTGCACCGATTTGAGATTTGCCCTCGCCGCCGTTGCCCTTAATCACCATCATGCGCTGCCCCTTGTTGGAGGGAATCAGGCAGTAGCCGATAAACTCCTGCAAGGTGGGAATATCTTCTTCATAGAGCAAACCGTCCAAAAGGTTCAGCCACAGAGCAGGTGCAGCAGCGTTTGGATTGTAGGAAACAGGCAAGCGGCTCTGTACGATTTCCTTTTTCCCCTCGATAAATCTTCCATCCAGCATGAGCGTTCCGTTGGCAACATGGATGCGGTCAGGCTGGGGAGGAAGATCCTCAACCATGGCTTCCAGTTTCAGCAATTCCATGATGTTTTTGATCTTCTGCGGTACGCTGCTGATGGTGTAGCTTTTCAGCTTTTCGTAGACCTCGCCCCGCAGGACAATATCATCCGTTACCCGTCCATTGGGCGTAAAGAAAGCCCTGTTTGCAAAGATGATTCTGCTCTCTTGCAGAAATTCTTCACAAAACAGAGCTTCATTGATATTCTGCCCATCAAACCAGACAGGCAAATTCATATCAGGCGTTTTCCGGTTCTTCGCCATGGTGTGCCACCTCCTTTTTCTTTCGTGCAGTGTACTCTTTCAGAAAGTCGATATACCCGTCCTTCATCAGTTTGTCCACAACAGCTACACGCTGTTCCAATTCGCCCACGGTCAGCACATCTGCCATATATTCGATATGGCAGTGCATCTGGCAGGCTTCCACAAAACGGTCATCATAAGGCTCGTCCGGTGTCTTTGGTGCATAGCGCACTTTCCAATCCTCCAACAGATGCAGATAATCCGTCAGCACCCGGAAACACAGCATTTCATCCTCCCGGAACTGACGGATATAGGGACGCTTTGGCTTGACCATAGCTGCGGCAGTGGGCGGTTTCGGGTCAAGCCCAAAGTCCGCAGCCAGCTTTTGCACTGCTTCATGGTTACTCAGATTGAACAGCTTTGCCACAAGGTCGATCACGTCTCCCTTGGCTCCGCAACCGAAGCAGAAGAAATAATCTTCATTCAGCTTCAAGCTCGGATGCCGGTCATTGTGGAATGGGCAGCAAGTCATACCGCTGCGGTTGACTTTCAGCCCATAGTGCTCGGCAGCTTGCTTCACGCTGATCGCCGCCTTGATGTTTTCATAGATTGTCATAGAAAAACCTCCGTTCATAATAGTCTGGAAAGCACGAAGCACCCGCCGTGATTGGCAGGTGCTTCGCCCTTTCTACTATGGTTATGACGGATTTGAAAAAAAGCAGGCTAAAAGCAGGACAACCTCATTTCAAAAAACAGGACAACTTATCTGATGATGTAGATTTCTTCACATTTGCATGGTATAATTAGAAAAGTGAAAAAACAGGACAGGAGGGCAAGCATGAATCAAGAACTGATGACATTGGATTTTTGGCAGGATACGGTCATATATGAGGGCAAAATATTTCCTATCGGTACTCTTGCCTGTGATGCGCTGAATGTTCCTGCGGATACCCTCGCAAGAATGAACGAGCAATGCGAGAAAATCAATCTACTGCTTGGAATGTTAAACGCCGGACAGGATGCTTCCGCACTCTTTCCTATGGCAAAGGAAGCTGTGCTGACAATGGTGGATATTCTCAGCGAAACGCCGCCGTTCTCCAATATGAATATTCCAAAACATAGAGAACGGATTGAAAAAGTCTTTACTGCGGACAATGCGCTGAAATATATGGAGTTTGCCATAAAAGCCGCAACTAATTCCTTGCAGTTTGAAGAAATCCCGAACTATGCCGATGCAATGATGCTCCAACGATATACTGCTGTATTCGGGCATCTGGCATACTCCCTTGGGGAATACCAAACCGCAATGCTTGATTTTGCGGAAAAATCAGACGGAAATGAAGCAGACCGTACCGCAGAGGGCTTCGCCAGAATGTTCGGCAGCTATTTCCCGCCGGAGTTCTCTATCACGGAGGGCAATGCCTGGATGTCTACCCTGAACAATTCCGTTCAGTATGTATCGGTCATCCGTCCCGGCGAAAAGTTGCAAAGCTCGTCAAGCGAATCCATTATGTATCCTTTGTGGGGATGTTCCGGTCTGATCTCTTTGAGGGCTTGTGTGTCGGTCATGCACCGAAGAAATGTAAAATTTGCGGCAAATGGTTTCTGACAACCAACGCAAGGCACACCAAATACTGCGGCGGCTATGCGCCGGGGGACAAGCTACACCGCACCTGCCGACAGATCGGCAATCTGAAAGGCAGAGAACAACGGGAGCTTGCAGACGATCATCCTGTTATCCAGATATACGAAAAGCGGCTGAATACCATAAACCGCTATATCAAGCGTGGCAAACTGGATGAGAATTTAGCAGAGGTTATGAAGAAACTGGCGAAAGATAAGATGCTCCGGGCAAAAAGTAATGTCGCTTATGCCAAGGGAACTTATGAGAAAGAAATGGAACAGGTTGCTTTGAAGAAAGAAGCCCAAAAGTGCATTTGAATTTGTTAGGAGGAACAGTCAATGAAAATAGGATTTTTGTTTTTCTTGGTTTTCTGTATAATTGCAATTTTTGCGAGTAAGAAAAAGAAATAAATTTGAAATTGGACGTTGAAAGGAGGTGCGCTATGCTAAGTGATTTTACATGGAATATGACCGGATACATACCAAAATACGCTGTCAATCCGCACGGTGATGGTATCATTCCCTATATGGAAGAGCGCATCTTCCAACTGGAACCGGAGCCGCCAGCGGTGGGCAGTCTGAATGAATATATCCTGTCTGCCTTGCGGGAAAAGAATTTGATATATTTCTCGTTCTTCCTCCACCATTATGAGCCACAGCTCAATAAGCGCATCAAAGGCTTTTGGGGTGTGGATGGCGGCGATCTGTACGATACAGACCGTTTTATAGATATAAAGCTCTCCTGCAGGGAACAAATGCTCCAAAAGCTGATGGACTATGATCCTGCCAAGGGTGCGGAGTATGCTACATACATTTTCCCGTTCATCCGGGATGCTATGCTCCGCTTCCGCATGGGCGAAGAAAAATGGTCGGTATCCTCTCTGACCAATTATAAAATGGTGCGGTCAATGGCTTGGCTGTACCATAACACCAAGGATGCGGTCAGCGAGTTTTCCAAAAAGTATAACTGTGACTTTGCCCTTGCGGAAGAATATCTGAGAGTTGTTCGAGGTATCCGCAATCAGCAACCATTCTATGTGACAGATGAGGACGGCGAGGAAACGGGCGAAGATGTTGCTCTTGATGATACTTGGAACTACTCCGACATCCTCTGGAACGGCATACAGGCAGAAAAGGTGCAGCGAGCTTTTGATAAGCTGAACTACCGGGAACAGACCTTGCTTGAAAAGCGGCTGGCAATCTGCATGACCTGCGGGCATGTCGGCTCATGGAAAGGCCGTCCCACCTTTGAGGAACTGGCTGTAATGTTTGAGGGCAGCACTGCCAGCGGTGCGGAGCGAGCCTACCGCAGAGCAGTGGACAAACTGACAGAATTGTTGGTTGCCGAGGGCGCAATCCATGCTGTCCGCTTGAAACAGAAATCCAAGACCAAACGAAAAAAGAAAATCGCCACCGCAATCTACGAATACCAAGCAGACTGCGACGGCGAATGGGGCCAGATTTCATTTGATTTTGAGAACGGCACATCAGAAATAGTCCGACTTGCCGATTGGGATACAATGAAAACAAACCGCTTTGCGAACAAGGCAATAGCCTACCTTCTAAACTGCGAAAACGAGAAGTTGCCAAAGGAAACGATAGTAGCGTTTGAACTATAAAAGGAAATTGACGAGGAACGAGAATGAAAACAATCGCAATCATAGATGATGATATTCATATTGGAGATATGCTGAGAGAAGTGCTGGTGCAAGAGGGCTATTCTGTTCTTCGTGCATACTCCGGCACAGAAGCGTTATATCTTCTTTCACAAAACAAGCCCGATTTGGTGCTGCTGGATCTGATGTTGCCGGGATTGTCTGGCGAGGAAGTTCTGCCCCACATTGAGAACATTCCTGTTATCGTTCTCAGCGCAAAAGTAGATGTGCAAGACAAGGTAAATCTTCTGCTGGGCGGTGCGGCAGATTACATGACCAAGCCTTTTGATACAAAGGAGCTTCTTGCCCGTATCACTGTTCAGCTCCGCAAGGCAGAACAACATGGCGAAACCAAATCTCTTTCCGTTGGCGATTTGGTTTTGGATATGGTTTCCCTTTCTCTGACAGTACAGGAGCAGCCTGTGAAGCTGACCCGAACGGAGTATGCCATCTTAAAACTGCTGATGGAAAATCCCAAACAGGTAATTTCAAAGAGTGTCCTGCTTGACAGAATCAGTCTGGACACACCCGACTGCACCGAGCGTTCTTTGAAGCAGCACATCAGCAATCTTCGTAAAAAGATGCAGGATGTCAGCGGTGTAGACTATATCGAAACAGTCTGGGGAATTGGTTTCAAATTGGCAGAACAAAAAATCTTGACCAAATCTTGACGTTTTTCTTGACCACTTTCTTGACTTTTGTTTTGTAAACTTAGGTCAGCAAAGGAGGTAATACAATATGAACTATATTTTGCAAACAAACAGCCTGACAAAAAAGTATAAAAACTTTCAGGCATTGAATGGTCTTACTATGAATGTTCCCAAAGGTTCCATCTATGGCTTTGTGGGAAAGAACGGCGCTGGTAAGACAACCCTGATCCGCTTGATCTGCGGATTGCAGGAACCGACTTCCGGTAGCTTTTCTCTGTACGGCATCCGCAATGACAGCAAGGATATTATCAAATCCCGCCGTCGCATGGGTGCTGTGGTGGAAACACCGTCCATCTACATGGATATGACTGCGGAGGAAAATCTGAAGCACCAGTATCTCATTCTTGGTCTGCCATCATTTGATTGTATTCAGGAATTGTTGAAGCTGGTAGGTCTCGACAACACGGGAGAGAAAAAAGCGAAGAACTTCTCCCTCGGTATGAAGCAGCGTCTGGGCATCGCTATCGCATTAGCCGGTGATCCCGACTTTCTTGTTCTTGATGAGCCTGTAAATGGTCTCGACCCTCAGGGTATTGTGGAAATGCGAGAACTGATTTTGAAGTTGAACCGAGAAAAACAGATTACAGTTCTTATTTCCAGTCACATTCTGGATGAACTTTCCCGTCTGGCTACTCATTACGGTATCATTGATAATGGTCGCATGGTGAAGGAACTGAGTGCAGAAGAACTGGACACAGTTTGCCGCAAGTGTGTCCGCATGGAAGTGACCGATACTTCTACTCTGGCTCGTGTGCTGGATTCCATGAATCTGGAATATAAAATTATCTCCGCAACAACAGCCGATGTGTTCGCAAAGATCAATGTGACACAGCTGACCGTTGTACTGGCAAAGGAAAACTGCGAAGTGCTGTCTATGCAGGAAAAAGATGAAAGTTTGGAGAGTTATTACATCTCTCTGGTTGGAGGTGATAATAATGCGTAAACTTTTTCGAGCAGCCTTTTACCGTACAGAGAATAAAAAAATGATTCGAATAGAATTAGTGATTGCTGTATTGCTTTCCGCATTCATCATCCTCAACGGTTACTTCCAGACGAATTTGACTAATGCATACATCTATAAGCTGGTCGCCCGTTTTTTTGGATATTCACCCCTGATGGGACCATTTATCGCCGTATTTGCCGCATATTTGTGGGGAACAGACTATGAATATGGAACTCTGCGCAATAAACTAATCTGCGGACACACTCGTGAAGAAGTTTATTTTTCCAATCTTCTCCTGACCATATGTGCTGGACTGAGTACTGCACTAATCTGGTTGATAGTTAATGGGATGCTGGGTATTCCGCTACTGGGTACGGCAAGCCTGAACCTCTCTTTGGGAGAGATGGCATTTTATATTTTTTCAAGCCTTTTGATGGTCGTTGCACTCTCCAGCGTATGTTGTCTGTTGGCAAGTCTGGCGGAGAACAAAAACTCAGCGACACTTCTTTGTCTGGGAGCTGTAGCTGCAATGGTCATAATCGGGATGCTCCTTTATGATCGTTTTGCAGAACCAGAGTTATTGGATGGATGGATGTGGAGTGATACAGACCCAACTGTGCGATGGCATCCCCAAAATATCAAATTCATTGGTGGAACATTTCGTATCCTGCTGGAATTTCTTATCTGTCTGACACCTGGAGGACAAGGTGTAATTCTTTGCGAAGAAGGGGTGGAACACCTGATTTTTCTTCCATTGTGCTCTGCGTTTGTAATTTTTTCAACATCTCTTATAGGAAGTCGTTCCTTTAAGAAAAAGAACCTAAAGTAAGGAGGTAGAAAGATGTTCCCTTGGATTTTGTGTTGTATTTTGCTAATTGTTGTATTTTTTCTAATCACAAAGATTATTTTTATAGAAAAAAGTATTGATGAAATTCATACAGAATTCCAGGAACGTCTTTCCTCCGACACAAACACTCTGATTGATATTTCTTCCAGCGACCCTCATCTGAGAAAACTGGCTTCGGAGATTAATATCCAGCTTCGATTGCTCCGCAAGGAACGCCATCGTTACCAACAGGGCGATCTGGAACTGAAAGAAGCTATCACCAATATTTCCCATGACCTGAGAACTCCGCTTACGGCGATAAACGGTTATCTTGACCTATTGGAACGAGAGGAAAAAAGCGAAACGGTACACTGCTATCTTTCTCAAATCCAAAACAGAACAGATGTTTTAAAAAATCTAACCGAAGAACTATTCAGATATAGTGTGGTTACTTCTTTTCAGGAACTGAAACCAGAACGTATGGATGTTGTCCGGGCATTGGAGGAAAGTCTGCTGTCTTTCTATGCGGTCATGCAGGAAAAAGGCATCCAACCGGAAATCGAATTGCCGGAGGAACCGGTTTTCCGTGAACTGGATGCAGGTGCGGTCAACCGTATCTTTTCCAACATTATCAGCAATGCGCTGAAATACTCTGACGGCGATCTGTCCGTAGTCATGGATAAGAACGGCTGTGTTACATTCAGCAACACGGCGCACAATCTGAATTATGTGACGGTCGGCAGATTGTTTGACCGTTTCTATACAGTAGAAGCCAGTCGCAATTCAACCGGTTTGGGATTGTCCATCGCCAAGCTGCTGATTGAGCGTATGGGCGGAAGTATTGGAGCAATCTACAACAATGACAAACTGCAAATCAAGATAATCTTTGCAAAATGAAATAAAAAAGAGTTTATATGAACGGAGGTGTTTTGATTATGAAGAAATACTTGAAGGAGATACTAATACTCTTAATTCAATTATTTATGTTTTATGTATTTCCATTATTTGCAGGACCAACAGACGTTATGGGAATGATAGTTTTGCTTATTTTAGCAACATTATTGCTTTCAATTCTAATTGGCAGCATTTCAAATCTGAAAGTAAAGTACTTGTATCCAATAATCATAGCAATTACATTTGTGCCATCTGTGTTTATATACTATAACGAGACAGCATTGATACATTCGCTTTGGTATTTGGCAGTATCATCCTTTGGTTTGATAATCGGCATGGTCATTCATAAATTGATTCTTAAAAAGTAGAAAGAGCAAAACTTTCAAAGGCTACCCAGTCAAAAAGATTGGATAGCCTTTATTTATGTTTTCTAAAATTAAAGTTGAATATCTGCCTTAGCCAATAACTATGGGCTTAGAGGTTTAGTGAGCCAGGCAAATCGCTCCAATCGCCGTATCCACAGATTTATACTCTGTAACAGTTTTTCAAATAGGTTTTGGAATCTCCGTTCAATATCAAATCAGCATATCCAATCGGGTCATTGTAAATCAGATAATCCAGTTCCGACCTCTGATACATATTGTCGGCAACCTCGTTCTCAACCGCAATCGTATCAATCGCAATCATACTACCATCAAAGAATTTCAGTTCCACACAAGCGGTATCCATGTTAAACTTACAAGAAATCAATCTATCCATAAGAAACCTCCATTTTACGGGATGTTATATCATCCCAAAATATTTGAATGCTTCTCGGATTGCTTTCTCTTTTTCCGGTGGACACAGAGGCTGTCTGGAATCTTCGGACTTCGGCAGATTGTAGTTCTTACCAACCTCAATCCCACATTTCCGCTTAATCTGTGAGATATACAGGTTTGATACCTTTAATCCGCTATGTTCCAGTACATAGTCCTTGATCTGCGTGTAGGTTGCCCCATCTTGAAATTCGGACATATCCATATCTTCTAAAGAGAACTCAACCCGAATCTTTTTCGAGTCGACCTCACCCTTGGAAAGCAAAACAACCGTCTCTACATGGCAAGTCATCGGAAACTGGTCCACGCCTCTTACCTTTTTCACCTCATACCCCAGCTCCTGAAGAATCTTCAGATCCCTTGCCAGTGTCGCAGAATCGCACGAGACATACACAATCCGATCCGGCTGCATATCGGCCATGGTGCGGAGCAGATTTTCCTCGCATCCTTTCCGCGGCGGATCGACTACAATCACATCGGCATGCGCATGTTCGCCTGGATGTTCTTTGGCATATTTTTCGTAATATTCCGGCAGTACTTCCTCGGATTTTCCGACAAAAAACTCTGCATTTTCGATTCCATTGATTTTCGCATTGTTTTTCGCATCTGCGATGGCCTCCGGCACGATCTCCACGCCGTAAACTTTTTTCGCCTTCTGCGCCAGAAAAAGTGAAATCGTTCCGATACCGCAGTACAGATCCCAGACAGTCTCTTCTCCGGTAAGACCAGCATATTCCAGCGCAAGGCTGTACAGTTTTTCTGTCTGCACGGGATTTACCTGATAGAAGGAAAGCGGAGAAATCTGGTATTTTACCTTTCCGATATAATCGGTAATAAATTCCTGTCCCCACAGACAGCGAATCTCTTTCCCCATGATAACATTGGTCCGCTCACGGTTTACGCTGAGTGTAATGCTCGTCATGCCTTCCAGTTCCGTCAGTGATTGGATGAGTTTTTTCTCTGCCGGCAGTTTCTTTCCGTTCACAACGAGACAGACCATGATTTCTTTCGTTGTAAATCCAAACCGGATCAGCACATGGCGCACCAGACCTTTGCCGGTCTCCTCCTGGTATGCCGAAACGCTGTTTTCTTCCATCCACGCGAGAATGCGGTTCAAAATCTCTTCGTTCTGCTCTACGCCAAGATAGCAGTTCCGGTTTTCCATGATCTGATGCGTTCTTCCCGCATAAAATCCGGTAATCAGTTTCCCGTTTTTATCCTGTCCGATCGGGAACTGTGCTTTGTTTCGATACCGGAACGGAGACTCCATCCCCACAATCGGCTCCATCGGAATTTCCGTCATCCCACCGATCCGCTGGAGGTTCTGGGCAATTTTCTTTTCTTTAAAGCGGAGCTGCTCTGCATAATCAAGCATCTGTAACTGACAGCCGCCGCATGGACGGGCCACAGGGCATATCGGCTCTACGCGGTGCGGGGACGGTTCGATCAGACGCATCAGCCGTGCGTAGCCGTAATTTTTCTTTGCTTTTATCACTTTTACTTCGGCAAGATCTCCGATAACCGTGTCCTTGACAAAGAGGGTATAGCCCTCGCATTTGCCTATACCCTCTCCGTCGTGTCCCATATCTTCAATTTTCACCGTCAGTACATCATTTTTCTGATAGCTCATGAAAAGTCTCCTGTTCTGCGGATGTTGGACTCAAAGAACCGGTTGTAGCCAATCCACTCATTGCCTGCCGGCGCTGCATCAAACAGCTCGGTCAGAGTCTCCATTTTGGCATCGGCATTATCAGCCAAGTTCAGCGCTACCGCTTCTACCATTGCCGGCTTTTTCGGGGAACCGTATTCCAGCTCACCGTGGTGTGCCAGAATGCAGTGTTTTAACTGATTTTCCAGCTCCATCGGAAAACCTTCTATTTTCTGTGCAGCATCGTGTACCATCTCCGCACCGATCATAATGTGGCCGAGAAGCTGTCCATCATCCGTGTAATCGTTCTGCGGGAATAAAGAGAGTTCTTTCGTCTTTCCGATGTCATGCAGAATCGCTGCCGTAATCAGCAGATCACGGTTTAAGATCCCGTACGATTTCGCCATAAAATCACAGAAACGGGTGACACTTAACGTATGCTCCAGCAGTCCGCCGACAAAGCCGTGGTGAACACTTTTTGCCGCAGAGCTCATGCGGAACCGTTTTACCGTCTCCTGGTCCTGGATAAAATAGTACGTCAGGATTGCGGAAAGATACTGGTTTTTCACCGTTCCAATCCAGGAAAGCAGTTCCTGATACATCGTGTCGATGTCGTAACGGCTGGTCGGCAGATAGTCTGCCGGGTTGTACTCGCCCTCTCCTGCCTTTCTTGCACGCTTGATCGAAACCTGAAGCGCGCCGTTGAATACGGTGATATCGCCGCTGATGTCGACGTAGTCAAGTGCTTCGAATTCGTCGATTCCCATCGAATTCGGATCCCAGATTTTCGCATCGATCGTACCGGTGCGGTCCTGTAAGATCACGTTTTCATACTGTTTTCCGTTTTTCGTAACGGCTGACTGTTTATGTTTGCAGAGATAGACACCGGACATGCGGTTTCCTTCCCGGAGTTCGTTAATATACTTCATAAAAATAAATCCTCTTTTTCTAAAATAAATGCGGACACAGCGTTCCGTTTTTGTTTTCCTTGTTTCTTTACATGCCTTACCAATTCTACCAGATTTTTATACAGAATGCACGTATTTTTTCACAGCGGTTCGGAAACCGTCCGAAAAGAAAAAGCTTTCGGAAACCACGCCGGTCAAGGCCGGCTTTTTGGCTTCCGAAAGCCTCTGTTTTCAGACTTCTCCAAGCGTCACATCAAACGTCATCTCCGCGTATCCTTCGGCGCCTTTCCGCATCGCCGTCACGGTAACCACTTCTCCTGCGCTGTGTTTTCCCAGCTGCTCATGGTACTGTTTGATCGTTTCCACCTTCTGTTCCCCGAGCTTTACAATCACATCATACTCTTTCATGCCCGCCATCATCGCCGGCGAATCGTCTGTGACGCTGCTGATCAGAACGCCTTTTGGAATCCCTGTTTTGTCGGAAAGCTCTTCTGTGACATCCTGCCCGCGGATGCCGATATAAGCGCGGCTCACATTGTTGGAGAGATTTTCAATCAGCTTTTTGATCTGCGAAATTGCAATGCCCGTCACCACGTTGTTTCCCTTGGCACTGTAGCTCTGCGCGATAATACCGACGATTTCGCCGTCCAGATTTACCAGAATACCGCTGCCGTCCGTACTGCCGAGGATGTCAGTTGTCAGCAGATTGTACTCATTGTCCAGCGCTGAGATCTTATTCGTAACCGAAGTCACCACGCCGTACGCAATCGAATCACTGTAGCCAACCGGGCTTCCGACGGCCACAACCGGATCACCCTGGCTTACGAGATACGAACTGCCAAGCGGCGCAATTTCAAGGCCGTCCCGTGTTTCCTCATCCAGCTTCGACTTGTCCACCTTCACAATCGTAAAACCGGTGCTCGGATCATGGCGCTGGTATGTGGCATCTACCATCGTCTCATCCCAGAACGTAACCTGAATCCGCTCCACATTTTCCACAATGCGGTATTCCGTCAGGATGAAAAGATCCTGTCCGTTGTCTGCAACGATCAGTCCGGAAATCTGCTGCTGGTTTTCATAGTTCTGGTTAAAATAGTCCATCTGATTGGTAATGCCGATGACGGTCACCAGCGCTCGTTTTGGTTTTTCCGTTACTTCCAGCATATCCTGGTAGAGCACTTCATAATTTCTGAGACTGTTGTCCTTTGCCTCCGCATCCGTTTCACCATCGACTGTGGAAGCCTCACTGCTCTCCTCCCCCGTCTCCGTTCCCTCTGCCGCTTCGTTTCCATCCGTGCTCTCGGAAATCGTGCTTTCTGCGACACTTTCATCCAAAACACTGCCATCCGCTGTGGAACTGCTGATTTCCGAGCCGGAACCACTGCTGTCCACCGGCGCATTCTCCGAAGATGCTGTCATCGTCTCATCCATCTCCTGTCCGCTGTTCGGATCCTCGTCGCCCGGAATATCCACTTTGGCCGGCGGCTCCTCTTTTGTAATTGCACCGGCAATCTTTGGCTCTGTCACAGCAAAGACCGCGGCCGCAACCAGACCGCCAAGTGCTGCAAGAACCAGCCATCCGGCAATCAGCAATACGATCTTTTTCCAGTCAGGCGGCTGCTTTTTGATGCTCTCTTTCATGAATTTGTAAGGTTTTGGGTCATTTTCCATACATTTCTTTCTCCATACATTCGTATTCCATTCCGAACTGCTCTGCGCATACGCGCTCCCACAATTTTCACATATATAAGAAACTTTACCAGATAGATATGAACATTTTATGAAGACTGTTACATTTTTTTCTCATTTCTCCAAGATCCCGCATTTTCTCGTTCTTGGGGTTTCTTTCTTTTCCTTTTTAAGGTATAATTGGGGGAGTGGAAAAACCTGTGACCCACATTCCACCTGCGCTCTGTGCTTTCCCGTACAGACGCCAGATCAGATCCGGGCGGTATGTGATAAAAAATACCGCATTATCTGTAAACGATGATGAATTATTAATACGAAAAGGTAAGTATCATGAATCAGAAAGCATTAAAAACGCTCGAATACGACAAAATTATCGAACAACTGGCTTCGTATGCCAGTTCTCCGCTGGGCCGGAAGAAATGTCTGGAACTCGTTCCTTCCTCTTCCCTTTCCCAGATTACACGGATGCAGCACGAAACACACGACGCGCTCACCCGGCTCTTTAAAAAAGGCCACATTTCCTTTGGTGATGCCAAAGATATCCGCGGCGCATTAAAGCGTCTCGAAATCGGCAGCTCCATGAACATCACGGAGCTTCTGCAGACCGCCGCACTTCTGGAAAACACGGCACGCGTCAAAGCGTACGGCCGCCGCGAAAATGCGGACCAGACGCCGGACAGCCTCGAAGATCTCTTCGAAACACTGGAGCCTCTGACGCTGCTTTCCACGGAAATCCGCCGCTGTATTCTCTCCGAGGATGAAATCAGCGATGATGCAAGCCCGAATCTACGCCGCATCCGTCGTTCCATCAAATCGTGTGAGGAAAAAATCCACAGCCAGTTAATCTCGCTCGTCAACGGTTCCTACCGCACGTATCTGCAGGATGCCGTCATCACGATGCGCGACGGCCGCTACTGTATCCCGATCAAATCCGAGTACAAAGGCCAGGTTCCTGGCATGGTACATGACCAGTCCTCGACCGGTTCCACCTTCTTTGTCGAGCCGATGGCCGTTGTCAAACTGAACAACGATATCCGTGAGCTGGAAATTGAAGAAGCAAAAGAAATCGAGGTCATCCTCTCTACGTTGAGTGCCCAGGCAGACCTGCACCGCGATGAGATCCGTTACGACCTCGAAAACATGGTAGAGCTTGACTTCATCTTCGCGCGCGCCGCTCTTGCAATGGAGCAGAACGCCAATGAGCCGATCTTCAACACCGAAGGTAAAATCCACCTGCGCAAGGCACGCCACCCGCTGATCAATGCGAAAAAAGTCGTTCCGATTGATCTGTCGCTCGGCGAAGATTTCGACCTTCTGATCGTCACAGGACCGAATACCGGCGGTAAAACGGTTTCCTTAAAGACGGTCGGACTCTTAACACTGATGGGCCAGTCCGGACTTCACATTCCGGCACTCGACCGCTCCTCCCTTTCCGTTTTCGACGAGGTTTACGCCGATATCGGTGATGAGCAGAGCATCGAGCAGTCGTTGAGTACCTTCTCCTCCCACATGACGAATGTGGTTTCCTTCCTCGACAAGGCAGACCGCAATTCCCTCGTCCTGTTCGATGAGCTCGGCGCCGGTACCGACCCGACAGAGGGCGCGGCGCTTGCCATCGCGATCCTCTCTACGCTCCACGAGCGCGGCATCCGCACCATGGCAACGACACACTACAGTGAACTGAAAATCTATGCCTTATCCACACCGGGCGTGGAGAATGCCTGCTGTGAATTCGATGTCGAGACTTTAAGCCCGACATACCGCCTGCTCGTCGGCGTTCCTGGAAAGAGTAATGCGTTTGCGATTTCCAGCAAACTCGGCCTGCCGGACTACATCATCAACAAGGCAAAAGACGAAATCAGCGAGCAGGATGAATCGTTTGAAGACGTTCTGACCACTCTCGAGCAGAACCGGATCACGCTGGAACGCGAAAAAGAAGAGCTTGCCCGCACCCGCGCGGAAGTCGAATCCCTGAAGCAGAGCCTTGCCAAGAATCAGGAACAGATCGACGCAAGAAAAGAAAAGATGATCTCCAATGCAACCGAGGAGGCACAGAGAATTCTCCGCGAGGCGAAGGAATACGCCGACCAGACGATGCGCGATTTCCAGAAATTTGGAAAAGAGAATGTTTCTGTCCGCGAAATGGAGCAGAAACGTACCGCTCTGCGTGAAAAGATGAACAAGCTCGATAAGAAAAAGGAGAAGGAAGTGCCGAAGCGCACCGGAAATCTCCGCCCGCAGGATCTTCATCTCGGCGATGCCGTCAAAGTCTTAAGCATGAATCTCAAAGGTACTGTCAGCACCCGCCCGGATTCGAAGGGAAATCTCTTCGTCCAGATGGGTATCATGCGGACCAAAGTGCATATCTCCGACCTTGTGCTGATCGACGAGGCTGTCATCACCGGCCCGTCCATCTCCCGCACAAGCAGCGGAAAATCGAAGCTTTCCAAGGCTGCCACGATTTCTACCGAGATCAATCTGCTCGGAAAAACGGTGGATGAAGCGGTTGCCGAACTCGACAAATATCTCGATGACGCTTATCTCTCCCATCTGCCGAGTGTCCGCGTTGTCCACGGAAAAGGAACGGGCGCACTGCGGAAAGGCATTCACAATTATCTGCGCCGCCAGAAACACGTAGCGGACTTCCATTTAGCGGAATTCGGCGAGGGCGATGCCGGCGTTACGATTGTTACGTTTAAGAAATAAAAACTCAGGAAAATATGGGACGGAACGCATACTGTATGCGGTTCCGTCCTGTCCCCAGTGAAGGAGAATCTTTTATGGCTTCCAAACAGAAAATTCTGATCGTCGATGACGATAACAATATCGCAGAACTGATTTCTCTCTATCTGACCAAGGAATGCTATGACACAAAAATTGTAAACGATGGAGAAGAGGCTGTCCGGGAGTTTCACTCCTTCCAGCCGAACCTGATTCTGCTCGACCTGATGCTGCCCGGCATGGACGGCTACCAGGTCTGCCGCGAAATCCGGCACGATTCCGATGTTCCGATCATCATGCTCTCGGCAAAGGGCGAGGTGTTCGACAAAGTCCTCGGCCTGGAACTCGGCGCGGATGACTACATCATCAAACCATTTGATTCCAAGGAGCTCGTTGCCCGTGTGAAAGCAGTGCTGCGGAGATTTCAGCCATCACGCACGATCCCTGTGTCCGCGACCGCAGGAAAATGTGTCGAGTACCCGGATCTTATCATCAACCAGACGAACTATTCCGTCATTTACCAGGGCCGCACCGTCGATATGCCGCCGAAGGAACTGGAGCTTCTCTACTTCCTTGCTTCCTCACCAAACCAGGTCTTTACGCGAGAACAGCTCCTCGACCATATCTGGGGCTATGAGTACATCGGCGATACCCGCACGGTAGACGTTCATATCAAACGTCTCCGCGAAAAAATCAAGGACCATGCCTCCTGGGCCATCACGACGGTCTGGGGCATCGGTTACAAGTTTGAGGTTAAAAAATAATGCGACGCACGCTTTACCGGAAATTAATTCTCATTTATGTCATTCTCGCCATTGCCGGCTTTACGCTGATCTCAACGGTCGGCTCCCGCATGGTGGAGGACAGTCTGGTCTCCAGCGCGAGCACCAGTCTGTACCGGGAGGCCACGCAGATCGCTTCCAAACAGGGCGACCTTTATTACCACAGTGAGCGTTCCCTGACGGATCTTTACAATTCGCTCAGTGCACTGGCTTCCTATCACAATTCCCAGATCTGGCTCATCAGCGCAGACGGGGAAATTCTGCTGAACACGGCAGCTGCACTCGATGAGGAAAACCCGGAGATCATCGACGGTTTTGATCCGGTTGCGCTCGGCAGCGAGTATTACAGCACGGGAACGTTTTTCGGCTATTTCGAAGACAGGATGCTGAGCGTCATGGTTCCCGTCACCTCCGATTTCCGGATCAATGGCTATGTCGCCATCCACCTTCCGCTGCAGGACGTCTATCAGCAGAGGGAAAGTCTGCTGGCACGGATTGATTTTCTGTTCCTGCTCGTGTTCGGACTCTCGTTTGTGATTCTGATCTTTTTCTCCCTCGTCGTGTACCGGCCGCTGAAAAAGATCATCAACGGTGCAAAGGAGTATGCCTCCGGCAACCTGACCCACAAAATTGATGTTAAATCTCACGATGAGATGGGGTATCTCGCTTCCACGCTGAACTACATGTCCGGCGAGCTGAACAAGACCGGCGAATACCAGCGGAAATTTGTGGCGAACGTCTCTCACGACTTCCGCTCACCGCTGACCTCGATCAAAGGCTACGTGGAGGCAATCCTTGACGGAACGATTCCGCCGGAAATGCAGGAAAAATATCTGAAAATCGTTCTGTTTGAGACAGAACGGCTGCACAAGCTGACGCAGAGCCTGCTGACGCTGAACGACATCGACGATAAAGGGAATATGCTCGATCTGACCTCGTTTGACATCAACGCCGTCATCAAGGATACCGCCGCTTCGTTTGAGGGAACCTGCACGAAAAAGCGGATTTCCATTTCACTGATCCTCGCATCGCGCACCTTATACGTCTGCGCCGATATGGGAAAAATCCAGCAGGTGCTGTACAACCTCATTGATAATGCAATCAAATTCAGCAACAACGATTCCACCATCACAGTTGAGACAACGGAGAAGCACGGCAAAGTCTTCGTCTCCGTCAAGGACACCGGCTGCGGCATTCCAAAGGCAAGCATCACGAAAATCTGGGAGCGCTTCTACAAGCTCGACGCCTCCCGCGGCAAGGACCGCAAAGGAACGGGACTTGGGCTTTCGATCGTCAAAGAGATCATCACTGCGCATAACCAGAATATCAATGTCATCAGTACAGAGGGCGTTGGTACCGAATTTATCTTTACACTCGCCAAAGGCGAAGCACCAAAATAAGCCCCTCCGCCGAGGGGCTTTTTTGCCAGACATATCAAACTAACTCTGGAGGTAATTTTCACTATGAACCCAAACACCATTGATTCCATCATCAAACAGCTCATTGCATCTCACACCACCATTTCCACCATGGAAAGCTGCACTTCCGGCCTGATCGCCTCCCTGATCACCGACACCGAAGGCGCCTCCGCCATTTTCCCCGGCGGCTACGTCACGTATCTGAACGAAACCAAAGTCTTCGTCGGCGTCGACCCTTCCGTCATCGAAATCCACGGCGTCTACTCCCCCGAATGCGCCGAAGCCATGGCCCGCACAGTACAAGAAAACCTGCACACCGCCATCGCCATCGGAATCACCGGCACAACCGGAAATCTCGACCCCAACAACGCTGACAGCGTACAGGGCGTTGTCTACTTCTGTATTTTATACAAAACCCAAGCCCACACCTTCACCTTCCAGACCAACGTCTCCGGCATGACCCGCCACGAAATCAAACAGCTTTACGCCGAGCAGGTCTTCGCCGAATTGGAAATGATCTTAACTTCTTCCTTATAAAAAGAATGCAGTTCCGTCTACGATCACCAGAGTCCCGTCCGTCTACCTCCACTCATGCGTCCGCAAATGCCCCGCGAGCTGCATATGGTCAAAGTTATTCTGCCGCAGTGCCTCGTACAGTACGATCGCCACGGAATTTGAAAGGTTCAGCGAACGAATATCATTAATCATCGGAATCCGCACCGCCGTCTCCTGATTATTGTACAGAATATCCTCCGGAATCCCCGCGCTTTCCTTTCCGAACATGATAAAGCAGTCCTCTTCATACTGCACATCCACATACGTCTGCGGCCCCTTCGTCGTCGCATAGTAAATCTTCGCCCCCGGATTTCTCTCCAGAAAATCCTCGTAACTCTCATACACCGTCACATCCAGCTTCGGCCAGTAATCCAGCCCCGCGCGTTTCACCGCCTTGTCCGAAATATCAAACCCCAGCGGCTTAATCAGATGCAGCCTTGTCCCCGTCGCCACACACGTCCGTCCGATATTACCTGTATTTGCTGGAATCTCCGGCTCATGAAGAACAATATTCAAATGTGCCATTTTACCAATCACTCCTGTCGTATATTTAAGCCTTATCTGCCAACCCGGTACATCTCATCCATCTGCGGCTTATCCAGATACCGGACCTCTTCCCCGTTCCGGAGAATCCTCTCCTTCCCGGATGTCGTCCGCCCAATCACCGCCGATGGAATCCCTTCGAGTGCCATTTTCTGCACCAGCCCCTCGCCGTCCGCCGCCGCAATCAGCAGCGCCCCCGTCGAAAGCATCTGATACGGATTCACCCCGAAAAACTCACAGATCTCCACCGTCTCCTGCTGGATCGGAATCCTCTTCAGCGCCACATCAAGCCCGATACCCGCGCCGTCCGCCATCTCCCAGAGCGCCCCGAAAATCCCGCCCTCCGAGAGATCCTGCATCGCAGCCGCACCGTGCTCGATCGCAATCTCCGCCTCACGGCAGACAGAGTAATCCTCCGAAAAATCCGCCGCCCCATGGATAAATCCCGGAGAAAATCTCGTCAGAAGCTCATCCCTTCTTGTCTTTGCCAGATAAGACACCGCGCCAAGCGCAATCCCCTTCGTCACGACAAGATCCAAATCCGCTGTCACACACGACGGATCAAACAGCCCCGCACGCGTTGTCCCGCCTGCCGCCGTCACGGTAAGCACCGGATACAAAACCCCATCCGTCACCTCCGTATGCCCGCCGATCACCGCAGTTCCATACCGCACACACGCTCCGTCAACCGCCCGCATCAGCTCCTTTAAATCCTTTTCTTCCATCGCCTCCGGCAGCATCAGCGACACCAGCACTCCTTTTGCCGATGCCCCCGCCGCGGCCACACTGTTGCACACCCGGCAGACCGCTAGCACCGCGTCCTCCGGATCCTTCACCAGCACCGGCACACACGAAAACACCTGCGTCTCCTTTTCTCCTGCAAGTGCCGATACCCCGCGTCCGACCGCCGGCCCTGCTGCGTCCTCTCTTTTCTGCCCCAGCATCTTAAACACCGAGCGCACCAGCACGCTCTGCTGTAATTTACCCTTTCGCATCCCTTGTCCTCCTCGAACTTCCTGTTTCAAACGAAAAAGCAGACGGAATCCGTACTCCTTTTCCCTCTGCTTTCCCATTTTTCACGGAAAATGTTACAGTTCACTGGTTCCCAGCGAACTGTAACCAGAAAACGCCTAGTCCTCATCGTCCTCCGTTTTCTCTGTATCTCTGCTGTCGTCCGTCTTTTCCGTACCATCCGAATCCGAATCATCGCTGCTGTCTTCCTTCTTCTCCGAAGAACTCGATGACGAACTGCTCTGGCTGTATTTCGCTGCAACTTCCTTTGCTTTTGCAAGATCATTTGCCGCAATCACCGCCTGCATTTCCGCACGCGCCGCTGCATTGTCCGTCTTTGTTCCCACGGTATAGACATCCGATGTCATGCGGTAAGTGCTGGAATTCACCTGCTCCTTCGTCTCATTTCCATTGTCATTCACAATCTTCCACAGCCGCGCCGTCGAACCCTGATAGCCGTACGATGTCTGTTCAATTGTTCCAAACGATGCATTCGCATCTTCCGTCAGGCTCGGCGTCGGATCCTCCGTGCTTGTCGTCTCACTCTCATAGCGGACCGTGCGGTTCGGATCTCTCGTCTCATGGCCGTAGATGGCAAAATGCAGGGTGCTTCCGTCCGCGCTCGCCTCAATATAAATCGGCGCATCCGTATTGTTGATGAATTTCAGGTCTTTCAATCCCTCTGCAATCGCCGCATCCATCGACGGATCCACATAGTGGACAATCATGGAATGGCTGTACCGCTCCGTCACCTCAAGCTCTGCTTTTAAGACAGCAACATAGAGCGTTGTGGAAACCTGGCAGATACCGCCGCCGTACGAATCGACGACCTTTCCCATCTCATACGATGCTGCCAGTGCATAACCATTTTCCGCATCAAACGGCACAACGACCGCCTCTACGGAAAATTCCTCGCCCGGCTGTACCAGCGTTCCGTTAATCTTCTCTGCGCCGACTGCGACATTCTGTTTTCTGCCGCTCGTACCGTTGCCATACTCCGTCGTACCCTCGCCGAGCAGATCTTTGACAAGTGCAAGCTGCTCAGGATTACCGCCTGCCGGTGTTTCTTCTGTTACCAGTTCTACGCCGCCGATGCCGCCCCGCCAGCTTGTCGTCAGGTAATTGACAACCTTCGCCGTGGACTCATCCACGTTGACGCTGCATCCGGTCTGGCCCGGATTGACGATAAATTCGCCGTTTTCGCGGGTCAGCGTTGCGTCTGTTGCCTCGCGGTTCAGCACAGCCGTGTTGTTTTCTACCGCCTGGCGCGCTGCCTCGCCATCGACTGTATATTTCAGGGAAAACGTCACCGTCTCTCCATTTTTGAGCCGGTTCTGTGTCAGGAACCGCTTCAGTACATTGCCTTCCTGCCCGATTGTGACGGCTTCTCTTGCCACCTCCGGGTTGGCGCAGGAAAGTCCGAGATCCCCTGCTGTCACCTGTGCATTCTGCTCTCCGGCAGACAGATTGATAACCGAGGGTTTTAACTGTTCAATTTTGTCGTTTACTGCCTGTGTGATCTGCTCTTCGGTCATACCGCTGACGGAAATGTCTTCTACATAGATTCCGTCCAGCGCTGTCCGGTCATCCGCTTTGACTGGTTCTGCCAGAAAGCAGAATGCGAATGCGATAAGCATCACCAGCAGGCCTCTCATTTTTCTGCTGTTTTTCATACTGTGCCTCTTCTTGATCCGTTTCCCATTTCAATCTGTCTTTTACAGAATCTCTTTACACCAGCCATAAAAGTGCTGGAAGAACCATACCAAGCACCATAACCACTGCAAGAATCAATGCCAGCATCTTTGCTGCATTTCTCTTCTTTGCCAGCGGATCTTTCTTCTTTTTCTGTGCCTCTGTCGGGGCTTTTCGATTGACTTTATTACTCATCGTTCCATCCTTTCTTTTTCTCTTCTATTTTTTCTCAGTTTTCTGTCGTTTTTCCATTCTTCCATGCGCCAGAATAATCTGATCAATCATGCGGGATGCACGGCTTTTTGTGAGTGCTCCCCACTCCGGTTCGAGATCCAGCTCATGGTACCGGATCAGATCCGCCAGATATTTTTTCTGTGCCTCCGTCGCCGGAACCTCACGTTTCATTTTTGCCTTCAGAGGCGCTGCGGCAAACCATTCCGGGTGATCTTCCGAAAATCCTTCTTCCAGTTTTCGGAACAGTGCCAGCGTTTCCAGCACATCGTCCATTGCACGGTGTGCGTGTTCCCGCGGGATCTGATAGTAGCCGCAGAGTGCTTCAAGGCTTCTGCTCTCCAGATCCGGGAGGGCTTTCCGTGCAATTTTCAACGTATCCCACGCTTCTTTTTCAAAGTCCAGACGGGCATTTATCGCTGCCTGCTTGATGAAGCTGTAATCGAACAGAATATTGTGCCCCAGAAGCGGCAGGCCGCCGCAGAAATCCAGAAAGCCGCGGACAGCAGTCTCCACATCGGGCGCATTCGCAATCATCTCATCCCGGATTCCGGTGAGTTCCGTGATCCGCTCCGGCACTTTTCTGCCCGGATTGACGAAAGTCTCATACGATGCCGTGACCTCTCCGCCCTGCACTTTTACTGCACCGATCTCCAGAATCTGGTCTTCCTTTACAGAAAGACCCGTTGTCTCAAGATCGAGCACTACAAAATCTTGTATTTTCATCTTTTATTACCTTTTCTAGTATCTCATGTTCTTTTGAAATGTCAAGCGTAAAAAAGCTCACTGCAGTCGATCATCTCCGCATTTCCCGTCAGCGGATCGCGCTTCTGATAATCAAACAGGAGTACCGTACGCGCCTTTTCCCCGTTTCCGAGCACATCGTAATCAAAAACTTCCACATGCGTCATGCGCTGCAGCTGCTTCCAATCGTATGTCGTATACGATGGCAGAAGCGTTCTCGTTTCGGCTTCTTTCTGATAAAAGTCACGCGACTCGTTTTTCCATTCGGACGGATCTTTTGCAAAGCGCGGCCGTGTCTTCATATTTTCACGCGCATACAGATCGAGCACCATCATCTGACGGAAGAATGCTTCGTCCTGCTGTTTTTCGTCCTGCAAAAACTCGAGCAGAATTTCATACCGCTGAATCCGGTTATGTGCCGCCTCACTGTAGCCCTTTGCCCGGTAGAAATCGCCGAGCTCCTGGAAGAAATCGAACGGGTTCTCATACAGACGCTCGATCATCGGCAGTGTGTGGACGAACTGGCCGCTGTTGTAGTAGACTTCCACCATCTCCTCCACGTCTTTGAGCTTCAGCACATCGTCGTACGGCAGCCATTTCGTGTACAGTACCTCATATGGTTCGCGCTCCTGATAATGACAGTCATATTCCTCGGTATGCTCATGCATGAAAGAACCGCGCAGCACTTTCAAAAATCCCAGCTGTAACTGCTGCGGACGCAGTGCATAGACATCCGCAAACGAACGGCGGAAACTGTCATAATCCTCATACGGCAGGCCCGCGATCAGGTCGAGATGCTGATGGATGTTTCTTCCCTTCGCAATCCGGTTTACAATCTCTGTGACTCTTCCAAAATCCATCTTCCGGTGGATCGCCTCGATCGTCTGCGGATTCGTAGACTGAACGCCGATCTCAAGCTGTACCAGCCCCGGACGCAGGGTATTTAAGAGTTTCAGTTCCTCCTCAGTAATCAGATCAGCGGCAATCTCAAAGTGGAAATTCGTCACGCCGTTGTCATGCTCCGCAATGAATTTCCAGATCGCCATTGCATGGTCTTTCTTGCAGTTGAACGTACGGTCCACAAATTTGACCTGCGGTACTTTCTGTTCCAGGAAAAAGGCGAGTTCCTTTTTGACCAGATCCAGATTTCGGAACCGAAGCCGCTTATCAATAGAAGAAAGACAGTAACTGCATGAAAACGGGCAACCGCGGCTTGACTCATAATAAATGATGCGGTTCTCGAATTTTTTCAGATTCGCATACGGAAAATCCACCTCGGACAGATCCATGACCGGACGCCACGGGTTGCTTTTGATGGCTCCTTCTGCATCACGGTATGTAATGCCGTGGATCTCTTCAAGCGTTTTTCCCTCCGTGCCGTTCTCCTGATTCTGGTAATACACTGCCAGTTCACGGAAGGTAATTTCGCCCTCACCCTTCATGATTCCGTCAAGAAACGGATACTGCTCCAGCATCTCCTCCGCGTGGTACGACACCTCCGGCCCGCCAAGCCAGATCTTCGTTTCCGGGCTGATTTTGTGATATTCCGTAATCAAATCTTCCACAATAGATATGTTCCAGATATAACACGACACACAGACGACATCCGCATACGCCAGAAACAGACTCCGCAGCATGGAATCTTTTGACTGGTTGATCGTAAACTCACGGATCTCCGGGAACACACCGGCTTTCTCCGCGCTCGCCTGCAGCGTGTAAACTGCAAGATTGGAATGAATATATTTTGCGTTGACCGCAGTCAGAATAATTTTCATAATCTTTTTAATACTTCTCCTTGCTTCCTCTTTGCATACCTTTTATACTACCACATTCTCGAACGAAAATACACCGCCATTCCCCAAAAAGCACAATTTTTTCACGATTTTCAACAAAACAGTTGCAATTTTCGTGAATTCATGTTATATTAACAAAGGTTTCCAACAGGAAATCCAAATGCCCAGATAGCTCAGTTGGTAGAGCAGAGGACTGAAAATCCTCGTGTCGCTGGTTCGATTCCGGCTCTGGGCATTTTTTGCTGCCCAAAAACAGGATTCACAATTTTTTTGCCATAGCAAAATCCGGCAGAATTTCCTGTCTCCTATCGCATAGGTAAAGTAAAAAACTCTGCATCGCATCCCCGGAAATTCCCAGATGGATACGGTACAGAGTTTTTTCATCGCATGACTGCCCAAGAAAGCTTTTCGTTTTTACAGATCTTTGATGACTTCCCATGCCTCATCATCAAATTTTCTGTCCTTGAAATAATACTGTTTATCTTCTTCTGTAATCTTTTTTACCACACGGCACGGATTTCCCACGGCAACGCTCCAGTCCGGAATATCTTTTGTCACGACGCTTCCTGCTCCGATAACCACATTACTTCCGATATGTACCCCCGGCACAACAACCGTGTTTCCGCCAAGCCATACATTATCACCGATCGTTACCTCAATCCCATATTCATAAGCAGAATTTCTTGCTGCCGGATGAATTGGATGACCAGCGGTATAAATTGCAACATTCGGCGCCATCATACAGTTCTCCCCAATGGTAACCTTTGCCACATCGATAATCATACAATTATAATTTGCAAAGAAGTTTTTACCGACCTCGATATTTTTTCCGTAATCGCAGTAAAACGGCGGATTTACAAACGCTCCATCTGTTTTTTTCTTCGTTCTACCTGATTCATGTTTTTCCCTTTTCTCCTTTTCTTTGTGCATATTGTTTTCGACGATTGCTATAGTATCAAAGGGGGCTAAACACCTTTTGACCTCAACATTATGATATGTTATAATCATATTATCTAGAATTTAGCGTTTTTTCAATGACAATATTCCGTATTTTTATAATTATTGTATTTTTTAACAAGACGAAAGAGGAGCTTTTTATGGTCAATGATCCTATAACAAAAATCATGCGGGATGCATCTGAAATCGTCCGTTACGATGAAGTCGGCATTCCGCTTTCTATTCGGGAAGGACTTCTTTCCGCCTACCCGAATCACAGGGCACTTTGCCACTGGCATGAGGACATCGAATGGGTGTATATCCGCTCCGGACAGATGAACTATTATATGAATGGAAAACGTGTTCTGTTAAACACCGGTGAAGCACTCATGGTCAATTCCCGCCAGATGCACTACGGATATTCCGAAAACGGGCAGGACTGCGATTTTATCCGTATTCTGTGTCATCCCAAAATTTTCATCACGAACAGTGTTCTGTACCAGTCGTATATTGCACCGGTTCTCTCGAATCCGTCTCTGGAATATCTTCATTTAAAACCGGAGTTTCCGGAGGATGCCGAAGCACTGCAGCTTCTTCCTGAAATTCTCCGCATTAAAAAAGAGCATCCGGCCGCCTATGAAATAGAAGCCGCCGCACTTCTATCGCTTTTATGGTGCCGTCTTTTGCGCAACCATCCGATGATGCCAAATGAGGCGGCCGCAAAACCGAAGGAGCCGGATCTTCTCGTACAGCGTGATATGGTGTCTTATATTTACAGCCACTACAGCGAGTCCATCAATCTCGACGAAATTGCGGCCGCCGGAAAAGTCTGCCGCAACAAGTGCTGTCAGATTTTCCGTCGTTATCTGAACCAGAGTCCGATCGATTTTCTGAACCATTACCGCCTGGAGGTGAGCTGCCATCTTTTAAACAATACGAAACTGTCGATCGCGGAAATTTGTACTGCATGCGGCTTCAATCATCAGAGCTACTATTCCAAAATCTTCCTTCGTACCTACAGCTGCAGCCCCCGGGATTTCCGAAAACGCACAGAAGAGAAAACATCAGCCGAAGCTTCCGAAAAAGACTGATTTTTCTTCCATTTCGCATGACTCTGCGCAGTTACCGCGTTTTTTGGTCAAAGCGGATATTCGCAATCCGCTTCGCTACTTGCTCATAACCGAATAGCTGCTTCGCAGCTTATCAGGAGTGGCTTGTACCACTCCTGATACAAGCAAGTCCCCACCCACTGCTTATTGCTTTTCGCAATGGAAGCAGGGGACTTACTTGATTCGGTTAAAAAAAGGATGATTTTTGCTAGACATTTTCCTGATCCCTGTTATAATAAAATTATAAAGGTGTTGCGCTAAACCTCACCAAAACACTATATTTTCCATTTATGTTACAAGGAGGATGACATGGTAAAAAAATTTGTCTACGGAACCCCATTTGAAACCGAAGCCGTTGTAAAAGAGATCCCCTCTTCCGAAGAAAACCCGGATTACGGTACCTTCTCCACCGAGAACGGCTTTTCCTTCACCACAAAGCTTGCTGACGATGACATGGTATTCGGACTTGGCGAAGCCAACCGCGGTATCAACAAACGCGGCTTTCTTTACATCAGTGACTGCGCTGATGATCCAAACCACGTAGAGAGCAAAACCTCTCTGTATGCAGCACACAACTTCATCATCATCTCCGGCAAGACACACGTAGGATTCTTCTTCGATTATCCGGGCACCCTGCGTTTCGATATCGGCTACACAACTTCCGATACGATGACCGTTTCCTGCGAAAACGCAGATCTCTACGTTTACATGATCACCGGTGATTCCGATCTTGATATCGTAAAACAGTTCCGTGGCATTATCGGACGCAGCTACATTGCTCCGAAGTTTGCTTTCGGTTACGGTCAGAGCCGCTGGGGCTACAAAACAGAGGATGATTTCCGCACGGTAGTGAAAAAATACCGCGAAAACCATGTGCCGCTCGATATGGTTTACATGGATATTGACTACATGCAGGATTACAAGGACTTCACCGTAAATGAAGAACGTTTCCCGGATTTCGAGGGATTTGTACAGGATATGAAAAAAGAAAAGATCCATCTCGTTCCGATCATCGATGCCGGTGTGAAAGTCGAAGAGGGTTATGACATTTACGAAGAGGGCTGTGAAAAAGGCTACTTCTGTCGCCGTGAGGATGGCTCCTACTTCGAAGCTACTGTATGGCCAGGCTGGACTCATTTCCCGGATGTCTTAAATGCAGATGCCAGAAAATGGTTTGGTGACAAATACGATGTTCTCGTTTCCAAGGGAATCGATGCCTTCTGGAATGACATGAACGAGCCATCCATCTTCTATTCCCAGGAAGGCCTTGCTGATTTCAAGGAGACTGCAAAGAAATATGTGGAAGGTGACCCAGAGGTTCCGCACTACATGGTAGGCGGAAAGCTTCAGGCACTGGCAAACAACCATGAGGACTATAAACGCTTCTATCACAACGTAAACGGCGAACAGGTCCGCCATGACAAGGTACACAATCTGTTTGGCTACAACATGACCCGTTCTGCCGGTGAAGCTTTTGAACGAATTTCCCCGGATAAGCGAATCCTGATGTTCTCCCGTTCTTCCTACATCGGCATGCACCGTTACGGTGGAATCTGGACCGGAGACAACTGCTCGTGGTGGTCACACATCCTGCTGAACCTGAAGATGATGCCGTCCCTCAACATGTGCGGTTTCCTCTATACCGGAGCCGACCTCGGCGGATTCGGTGCAAATACCACAAGAGACCTGCTGCTTCGCTGGCTGGCACTTGGTGTTTTCACTCCTCTGATGAGAAACCATGCTGCACTCGGAACACGTGAGCAGGAACCTTACCAGTTTGAGCATATCGAGGACTTCCGCAACGTCATCGGCGTTCGCTACCGCCTCGTTCCGTATCTGTACAGCGAGTACATGAAGGCTGCTTTAAACGATGATATGTACTTCAAACCGCTTGCCTTCGTTTACCCGGATGACAAGCTGGCAAGAAATACAGAAGATCAGTTGATGATCGGTAACGAGATCATGATCGCACCGGTTTACACCCAGAATGCCATCGGCCGTTACGTATATCTGCCAGAAGAAATGATGTTTGTAAAATTCCTCGGCAATGGAAACATGTTCCAGGAGATTCTTCCGAAAGGTATCCACTATGTAGAAATTGCCCTGAATGAGGTTCCGCTCTTCATCCGCAAAGGCTGCGCAATCCCGGTTGCCGATTTTGCAGAATCCGTACCAGATATCAAAGAGGAAAGCATCCGCATGGTCGGATACGAAGGCGCTTCCTACGAACGTTATACCGATGACGGAGTTTCCCGCATCTGATTTTAAACACAATTTTTGAATCATCTCTCCCCTTTACAGGAGTTCTTCGGAATCCAAAGCTTCCGGGAACTCCTGTCATTTTTTTCAAACGCCTCCCGGGAGTTCCTTTTGTCCGATCGCTCTCCCGACAAAAAAACGGGAACCTCCTGCATCTTTTTCCGGAGTTCCCGCCTTTGCTATTCTCTCTTCTCTTTATTCTGTCTTCGGAAGCCGTACTTCTACAACAGCTCCGTAATTTTCATCCATGTTAGAACACGTAATACTTGCCCGTTCCCCATACATCAGCGCCAGGCGGCGTTTTATATTGGAGATGCCGACATGGTGACGGCCGTGGTAGATGATAGGCGTGTCGTTTTCGATTGCATCCAGTGCCTCTTTCGAAAATCCGTTTCCGGTATCGGAAATGCAAATGTAGAGGTACTCGCCGTCTTCATACGTCTCATTTGTCAGATACAGAGAAATCTCACTCTTCCGATCCAGGGATACACCGTGTACCACGGAGTTTTCCACCAGTGTCTGCAACAGGAGAGACGGAACCTTCCATTCTCCGATATCACCGTCCGTCGTTGCTTCAAAGGAAAAGGCTTCTTCACCGTACCGCAGCTTCTGGATGCGGATATATGCCTCAATATGCTCCAGTTCTTCCTCTACATCTCGCTGTTTTTTGGAATCCTGAAAAATATAGCGCATATAATCCGACAGCACCGTTGTAATTTCCACAATCTCTCCCTCATGATTCTTATCCGCAATGCCATGAATCAGGCTCAGGCAGTTCAGGAAAAAATGCGGCTTGATCTGTTCCTGCGTGTATTCCAGCTCGGCTTTCTGTTCGGCAAGCTCTTTTTCGTAGATTGCAATTTTCAATCCCTGTATTTTCCGCAGCAGTTCCTTGAATTTGCCGCTCACAGACTCCAGCTCTAACAGATTGTTGCTTCCATCGTCATTCAGACTCTGCTCTTTTTCCAGCTCCTCCAGTTTTTGTCCGAATTTTTCCAGCGGTTCCAGAATCCGGTGGTAATATGCTGTAATTTCCAGTGCGCAGACAAGCAGAAGAACCGCGATCAGGACGACGAATGCAATCTGCATAATCAGTACATTCTCAAGAATACCGCCTCCCGGCAGAACCATGAAATTGATCTTTCCGACCGTGCCAAGCTGGTAGGAATAGACCGTCGCATTTTTCTCTTTTTTCTCTCCCGCTTTGGAAAAATCGATAATCTCATTTTTATATTTTTCCGACGTATCTGCCTGCGTCATGACACGGCCTCTGGCATCCACCATAAACGGAATGACATCATACTCCTCTGTTTTGGCACGGATGGTCCGGAAAATCAGATTCAGATTGATGACGCAGCCGATGACTTTTTTGTTTTTCGCGTACCAGCCGACAATATAGTCGTCGTCGCCAAACGTAATCACGATCCATTGTGTGCTGATCGAATCCTTGGATGTCATAATCTGCAGATAGGACATCAGCATCTGATTCAGCGTTGTCATTCCCTTACTCTCGGTAAACATAGTTCCGCTGTCCGTAATCAGAACATTGGCTTTCTGACCGTAGACGAAGAAGGTCTGTACCTCATGGTAACGGATTTTCAGCACACGGTTTCGCTCCCGCAGCGTCTGCTCCATTTCATAATACTGAGCATCTGTCGATGTTATCTGATCCGGGATTTCTTTGATGTTGCTGTCAGAATCCAGCAGATAGATCAGTTCACTGTTGATCTGCGACATATCACGGTTGATCTGATCGACATAGAGCTTTGCCGTATCGGCAATATATTTATCTGCCAGCTTGCGGTTTTCCCAAACGCCCCAGAGCAGGCAGACAACAAGCCCCATCAGGACCAGAAAAACCGGAGTCCCAAGCCGCAGGGACGTATCCTTCAAACTGCGTATTCGAACGCTGCGCAGCATCCTTCGTTTTCCTTTCTGCCAGAGATTCATAAGCGCATCCACCCCTCCTTTTTTTCTGTCTGCAGAGCGACTGCCGGACGCCGCACCTTACCTCGCAGCTCCAGCAGTCCTTTTACACTCACGGAATGCATTTGCAGCTATGTTCTTTGTAACACAGCCCATTATATCACATTTTCCGGCTTTGTCCATGCAGAGTCCGTGTTTCACATGGTGAGAACAGAATTCTCTGTTCCCGTTCGCCTGGTACCGGTGAACGGGAACATTCTCTTATTCAGAGAAAATATTCAGCAGATGTTCGGTATCTGCTCCTTCCTTTACGAATACCGGAATGGTATCCATCGGAGCAGCAACCGTTACATTCTGTCCTCCCTCATACTTCTCTCCGGTCCATGCGTTAAACCATGCCGTTCCGGCCGGAAGATAAACCTCGCGCTCCGTTACGTGATCCTCCATCACAGGTGCAACATAGAGATCCGGTCCGAACAGATAAGCGTCCTCCACATTCCAGCTTTCCGGATCTGTCGGGAAATCATAGAAAGCAGGCCGCATCACCGGGGTTCCGTCCTCATGTGCTTTCTTCATCTGTACCCGGATATAATCTCTCAGGCGCTCACGCAGGAAAATGTATTTCTTTGAAATCTCATATGCCTCATCGCTAAAGCTCCAGATCTCATTGTCACTGCCGGATCCGATCTGTTCTGCACCGTAGCCCTCCTGTGGGTTGCGGTTTCCGTGCAGACGCATGACAGGGCAGAAGCATCCGTACTCAAACCAGCGGATGTACAGACGATGGAAATCCGGGTCATCGGTTCTTGCGCCGTGGAAGCCGCCGATATCAGTGGTCCACCACGGAATACCGGCAATTGCCATGTTAAGACCTGCCTGTACCTGGCGCCGGAAGCACTCAAAGGTACTTACAATATCGCCAGACCATACGAGTGCACCATATTTCGCGCTGCCTGCCCAGGCAGAACGGATCAGGCTGATCGGCATGGTATCGCCTTCTGCCGTCATGCCGTCATAGAACGCTTTCAGATAATATTTCGGATAAATATTTCCGACCTCCTGTACGCTTCCGAGCTGATAACGGTAGTTCTTGAAATCATAAACGCTGTATTCCGGCTCTGCCACATCCAGCCAGAAGAGCTTGGCACCCTGATCATAATAATTTTTCTTGATCTTCTCCCAGACATATGTTCTTGCATCCGGGTTGGTTGCATCGAAGAAGACTTCATTTCCACCGCAGAGCATCGTCAGCGGTACACCGTGCTCCGTGCGAACCAGATAGCCCTTCTCTTTCATCTCCTCGAAGTTTTCGGAATAAATGTCAACGGTCGGCCATACCGACACAACAACCTGAATTCCCATCTCCTTTAATTCGCGGCACATGCCCGGCACATCCGGCCAGTATTTCGGATCAAATTTGAACTCGCCCTGCTTCGTCCAGTGGAAGAAATCGACGACAATCACATCAAGCGGTACACCGAGTTCTTTGTATTTTCTTGCTACAGACAGAAGCTGTTCCTGGTTCCAGTAGCGGAGCTTACACTGCCAGAAGCCCATGCCGTATTCCGGCATCATCGGAGGTTTTCCGGTCAGCGTCATATAATTCTCCTCGATCTCGGCAGGGGTGTCACCTGCAATCACAAGGTAATCAATTTCTTTCCCGGATTCCGTTACCCATTCCGTTCCATTGTTTGCAAACATCACCTGTCCGACGCCCGGATTGTTCCATAAGAAGCCGTAGCCGATACTGGAAAGATAGAACGGAACACTGACCTGTGAGTTTCTCTGTGCCAGCTCCAGCATACAGCCCTTCAGATCCAGCTCATGCTGCTGATACTGTCCCATTCCGAAGATTTTCTCACCTTTTCTTGCTACAAACCGCGCTACAATACGGAAATTATCCCCGACGCCGTTGCTGTACTCGCGTCCCATGATGTTGAGCGGCATGCTTTCCTCATCGCGCAGACGGCGGAAATGCTCCTTTACCAGAACTCTTCCATCCTCATGATAGAACGTAATGACGCTGCCGGAATCGATCACTGCATGAAGCTTTCCATTTGTGATTTTTCCGTAGGAAGTATCCGTTCCCTCGTACATATTGGCAAAGGCTCCGCCTTTTGCTGATGGATCCTCAAAGATTTCAACCTCTCCCGCATGCGCGTCCTTTGCTTCCAGCGCCCAGTCGCGGCCGGTAAAGCTTCGATTTTTTGTCGCGCGTACACGCAGTGCATCTTTTCCCCACGCTTCGATGCAGACGGTCTCGCCATCGTAAGAATAAATTAACTTACCCTCTTTTTCCCAAAACATGTAAAAATCCTCCTTTTGTCAAAAACGGCAGGTCATTTCTGGCCTGCCGTTTCTCCTGCTGTTTTGCACCTCAGACATTGACCCGCCGGATCAACGCCTGCTTCTTACAGGTAATATTTTTTCTGTTTATTTTGCCAGATTTTCTTTGTATGCATTGTAAGCATCTGTCTGAATCTGAAGGAACTCGTCAATGCCCATAGCTTTCAGCTGATCGATGTAGGAATCCCACTCATCATCAATGCCGCCGTCTACTACCCAGTGCGCATACTGTGCTTCTACATATTTATAGATATCGGTTCCGATTGCCGTGATTCTGGAAAGGTCTTCGTCGGTATACTGAACCATCGGGAATCCACAGTTTTTCTCAGTATCAACGTATTTCTCATTGATCGCATCATCGGCCAGTTTGACACCGTCGCCCTGATCCTCCGGAAGAGAAACTTTGTCATAGAAATCCTCGTTCATGTATTTTGGTCCGAAGTCACGTAAGGAGTTGGACCATGCGGAAGTATCCAGAGAAGATCCATCGCTTGGCACATCTACATTGTAGGTTCCGTCGCCATTGTCTGTGATCTGGCTTCCGATCGTACCATAGAAGGTCTGTAACGATGCAAGATCGGTGTAAAATTCATCCGCCCATTTCAGCAGGGTGTCAGGATCTTTACAGTCTTTGGAGATCATGAGCTCACGGTCGGAGATATCAAGGTAATTGGTTGCTGCTTCTACGTAGTGGTTTCCATCGTAGCCTTCTACTGCCTCAAGAGTCTTAAACTGATTTACGTTCGGACCAACCTGAGCGTCTGCAGTCCATCCAAAGATAAGACCTACCTGAGAACCGCCATCAGCCTGCTGTTTTGCTGTCTGCATAGAGCCATCCTGTGTGAAGTACTCTGGGTCAACAACGCCCTCTTCCCATAACTGACGCATCCATTTTACTGCTTCTTTGTAATTTTCTTCCATCGGCATGAAGACCGGTTTTCCTTCGCCATTCAGTCCCATGTAGTTTCCGTCACGGCTTACCATGGTTCCGAACGGGGAAAGGATGTGGCGCAGATCACCGCTTAACAGTCCGCTGCTTGCTGCATTTGTGATACCAATCTCATTGGTTGGATCGCCATCGCCGTCAGCATCTTCTGTCGCAAATTTAACAAGAACCTCTTCCAGTTCTTTATAGGTCTTCGGAGTTTCCAGTCCTAAGTTATCCAGCCATTCCTGGTTGATGCACATAACATCGCCGCAAACCTTCGGACGAAGCGGAAGCTTCTTCGGTAAGCTGTAGATTCTTCCGTCACGGCTGGTGCAGACTGCTTTCAGTTCCGGATCAGCCTCAAAGGCTGCTTTCAGGTTTGGCATATCTTTTTCGATCAGATCTGTCAGATCCAGGAATGCCGATTTGTTCTGTGCCATATCTGCCTGTGTTAAGCAGATGGAGCCAAGGAATGCATCCGGGAGGTCTCCGGAAGCCAGCAGCAGAGATTTCTGCTCGGACCAGTCACTGTTGTAATAAACCTGCCAGTCGATGTTGATATTCATCTTGTCCTCGATTTCCTTCATGACTCCTTCCTTCAGGAAATCGGTCGGCCAGGTATCGGTCCATCTTACCGTTGCAATTTTGTAGGTTGGGCGGTCACTGGTATCTGCTGTATCACCGGCAGAAGATTCTGTCTTGGCAGAACTTGTGGCAGTGCTTCCACTCTTACTTTCCGATCCTCCATTACTTCCGCATCCTGCAAGCAGTCCGGCTGCCATTGCGGCCGAAAGAGCAACGCTCCAGGCCATTTTTGTTTTCTTTCGCATCATCATCTCTCCTTTATGATTTTTTTATTTGCAATACTTCTCTCCTGTCCGCAGGATCAGCCTTTCAGTGATCCGAGCATAACACCCTGATTGAAGTATTTCTGCACTAACGGGTACATACACATGATCGGCGCGGAGGAAACCACGATGATCGCGTATTTGATAAGGTCGGCCATCTGCTTTGCCTCAACGGCTGCAGCGCCGGTACTCATGGCACTCATGGTCTGATTGCCGACCAGAATGCTTCGAAGGACAATCTGCAGCGGCTGCAGACTTTCGCTTCGGATATAAATCAATGCATTAAAGTAGGAGTTCCACTGTCCTACTGCTGCCCACAGGGCAATAACAGCGATAACGGCTTTGGAAAGCGGGAGAACAATCTTGAAGAAGAATCCAAGGTATCCACATCCATCCAGCTGCGCCGCCTCCCAGAGATCCTCCGGGATACTGTTGTTGAAGAACGTTCGTCCTACGATGATGTAATACGTTACAACGGAGAACGGAACAACCATAACCCAGAAGGTGTCCAGCAGATGAAATCTCTGTACTGCCAGGTAGGTTGGGATCAGACCGCCGGTGAAGAACATCGGGATCAGGTAAAATGCTGTGAAAAATCTTCTTCCATACAAATGCTTTCTGGAAAGCGCGTAGGAAGCCGGAATATTGACAACGAGTGTCACAAGCGTTCCCATAATTACGTAAGCAATCGTATTCCGGTAACCGGTCCACAGCTTTGCGTAGCTCGCCAACTGTTTGTAGCCTTTGAAGTTAACTCCTTTTGGTAGGAACATAATCTGTCCGTTGGATACGGCTGCCGGATCACTGAACGATGCAATGACGATGAAGTACATCGGATACAGGGTAATGATGATCAGAAGCACGCCGATCGTATACAGGATGATATCGAAAATCCAGTCTTCTCTGGATTTTTTTACTCTATTTGTTGATACTGCTTTTGCTTTACTCATATCTTTGCTCTCCATTCCTATGTAGGCTCAAAATTCTGTCAGATCAGTGAGGTATCACTCATTTTACTGGAAATGAAGTTGACTGCCAGAAGAAGAACCAGGTTGATAATGTTGTTGAACAGGCCAATTGCAGCGGAAAGGCTGTACTGGCTGCTCACAAGACCCATCTTATACACATAGGTGGAAATGATCTCACTTGAGGTACTGTTCAGTGTATTCTGCAGCAGGTAAACCTTCTCAAATCCAACGCTCATGACGCTTCCCATTCTCATAATGAACATGATGGTTGCCGTCGGCAGCAGAGCCGGAACATCGATGTGGATCATTTTATGCCATTTGTTGGCACCGTCCATCGTTGCCGCTTCATACAGGGTCGGGTCTACAGAGGAAAGTGTTGCGATATAGAGGATACTGTCCCATCCTACATGCTGCCATGCCTCAGACCATACATAAATGTGCGGGAATGCTTTTGCACTTCCCATCAGGTTCGGGAGCTTGAATCCAAGCAGCCCGACCAGCTTTGCGATAATACCTGTACTCGGGGAGAGGAACAGGATCAGCATTCCGGCCATAACAACGGTAGAGATGAAGTGCGGCAGGTAGGTTGATACCTGGAAGAACTTTTTAAATTTCTGTGCCTTCATCTGGTTAACCAGCAGTCCCATGATAACAGGGAGCGGGAATGTTACCGCGATGGTATAAAGACTGATGATGATTGTGTTTTTGATGGTCAGACCGAACTGATAGGAGTTAAAGTACTGTTTGAAGTATTTCAGTCCAGCCCAGCTGCTTCCCATAATTCCATCCGCAGGTGTAAAGTTTTTAAATGCAATCACAATTCCGTACATTGGATAGTACGTAAACAGTGCAAAAATGATGATGGAAGGAATCATCAGTAAGTATAATGGCCTGCTTCTTCTCACTCCCTCTACAAATCCTATGGAACTCTTCTTTTTGGTTTTACTATGGTTGGCGCTCACATATCATCCCTTCTTTCCTTTAAATTTTTCGTAACTGTTCAGAGTCCCATCTCGATTTTTCTTCCATTTCGCATGGCTCTGAATCGTTACAATTTTTCTTTTTCATGCTCTCGTTTCAACCGATGAACATATTATACAAAAAAGAGGGGCGTTTTTCTATCATTTTCCGGCAGTCTGTATATTAAAAAAGAGATGTCTTTTCACATCTCTTTTTTAATCAGAACGTTTTTTTGTTATTGACATCGTTTTTTTGTTATTTTTGTCTGCTCCGGTACTCATTTGGTGTACATCCGACCAGCTCCCGGAACGTTTTACTGAAATAAGAAAAATTTCCATAGCCGACTTCCATCGCAATTTTGCTAATCGGAAGCGATGAACTGCGCAAATACTCCTTTGCCCGCTCAATGCGCCGCTCAGCAATATAATTCGGAAGCGACATTCCCGTTGTTTTCATAAAAATTTTGGAAACGTAGTCCTCTGAGAGGAACACTTTTCCTGCAAGCACGGATCTTGAAAGATCCTCGTTCAGATTCTGTTCGATATAGTCTTTTAGCTGCTCCACCACATTGTCACTGCGGGATTCGTTCTTTTTCTGACCTTCCAGCACATCAAACAGATAATCGATGAACGCATGGGCACCTACCACAGAAAGAACCGCCTCTCTCCGTTTCGTTTCATACTCTTCACTGTCAAAAATCTGTCCGAAAACGATATTGCTCTCTTTTAAATAAACATATATATTCTGTATCATTTCTTCAAAAAAACGACTTGTGAAATCTTTTCGCAGACCGCCGCTTTTCTCACGCTTTTTCAGATATTCCTGCAGCTTTTCCCGCACAGCCGCAAGGGAATCGGATCGCTCCATCTCAGCCAGATACGTTTTCCACGGCACTTCCTGATAATCACGCTCTACGAAGGACCAGCGTGTCTCATACAGAATCCCTGTTTCATCCGGCACTACATACTTTTCCATCTCTTCGAGCTGATCGCGGCTCTTTGAAATCTCATCCAGTACCGCCGGTTTTCCCATGTACATGCAGAATCTTGCCGGAAACGCACCCGCCAGACAGGTCCGCAGTTCTGCCAGTTCCTCCTGCGTTCCCATCGCACTTCCGTGATTTCGCAACACAACTGCCCATTCCAGATCGCTGACATGTACCACGGTTTCCAGTTTCATTTCTGTTGTTTCCACATATTCCGTCAAAACATTTGTAATCACAAAATTATATAAACTGATCTCTTTTTTATAATGTTCCTTATCCGGAATTTCCAGTACCCGCAGCAGAATCAGACGGAAGGTCTCATCCGGAGTACAATATCCGCTCTTTTTTGCCCTTTCAATCCAATACTCCTCCTGCAGACACTGAACCAGAAGATCCTCCCAGAATTGCTTTTCATTCTCTCCTTTTTTCTCCTGTTTCTTCTGTTTTTGATGTTTTTCCTGCACAATCCCGACAATTCTGCGCAGCGCTGTTTCCAGATCCACATTGGAAATCGGTTTTAACAGATATTCCCTTGATGACAGCTTCAGCGCCATCTGCGCATACGCGAAATTTGCATAGCTGCTCAGGAAGGTACATTCAATATCCAGCTTTTTGTACCGGATCCATTCCAGAAGCTCCAGCCCGTTGCCCTGTGGCATATCAATGTCACACAGCAACATTTCAATCGGATACTCTTCCAGCAGCTTCTGCGCCTGGCGGATGTTGTTTGCCGTAAATACCATATCAATTCCAATTCCGCTCCAGTTGACGGTTTCTTCCAGCTTTTCCACCAGAAGCTTATCATCATCTACAATCAGAATACTAATTCCCATAGGTAAGCCTCCAATATATTTTTTCTGTTTTTCTTCTTTTTCCTACAGAAAAAAGCCAGCCGACAGACTCTTATTTTTCTGTCAGCTGGCCTGTTTAAAAACCATTATAACCTGTTTATTCTTTTCCGTCAAAGCAATAGGTACACATTTTGCATTTCGGCAGTCCGATCGACTCTACCAGATCGTCCAGACGGTGATACCTAAGGCTGGTGAAATTCTGACGGCGGCAGATTTCCTGGCACATGGACTCGTAGCGGTCGCTGGTCGGATCTGCATACTCTTCCAGTACTTTCTCTGCGTTTTCTCCCTCTTTTTCCAGAATAATCCGTCTGGTGATCAGATCCAGCTCGGATTTGGAGCGGGAGAAATTCAGGAATTTGCAGCCATACAACAGCGGCGGGCACGCCGGGCGGACATGAACTTCTTTTGCACCGCTCTGATATAAAAATTCCGTTGTCTCACGGAGCTGCGTACCGCGCACGATGGAGTCGTCGATCAGCAGCAGTTTTTTCTGATCGATCAGTGCCTGCACCGGGATCAGCTTCATTCGGGCAATCAGATTTCTCTGTTCCTGGTTGGTCGGCATAAAGGAGCGTGGCCAGGTCGGGGTATATTTGATGAATGGTCTTGCAAACGGAACTTTGGACTCATTCGCATAGCCGATTGCATGGGCAATTCCGGAATCCGGCACGCCTGCAATGAGATCCGGGTGGACATTGCTTCCCGCATCACGTTTGGCAAGCATGGCACCGCAGTGATACCGCATCTCCTCTACATTGATCCCCTCATAGGACGCAGTCGGGTAACCATAGTAAACCCACAGGAAGGAACAGATCTTCATCTCCTCCTGCGGCGGCACGAGCATCTCGACGCTCTCCGGCGTAATAAAGTCAATCTCACCCGGTCCGAGTTCATGGTAATCCGTGTAACCCAGGTTCAGATATGCAAAATTTTCAAAGGATGCGCAGTACGCTCCCTCTTTCTTTCCAATAACAAGCGGGGTGCGGCCTTTTTTATCGCGCGCAGCGTAGATGCCGTCTTTTGTCAGCAGCAACAGCGTCATGGAACCGTCAACAACATCCTGCAGATGGCGGATGCCCTCCGGAATCGTCTTTTCACTGCAGATCAGAGATGCCGCAAGCTCGGTTGCATTGATCTGACCGGTGCTCATCTCCTGGAAATGGGTGCGGCCGTTGCCGTAAACCTCTTTTAAAAGCTGATCCATGTTGTTGATTTTTCCAACCGTGGTAATCGCAAAGCTTCCAAGGTGTGACTGGATCAAAAGCGGCTGCGGTTCATAGTCGGAAATGCAGCCAATGCCGAGGTTTCCCTCCATTTCTTCCACATCACGCTCAAATTTTGTACGGAACGGTGAATTTTCAATGTTGTGGATAGCACGTGAAAAGCCATTTGCTCCGTATGTCGCCATACCGCCTCTTCTTGTTCCGAGATGTGAGTGATAGTCTACTCCATAAAACAGTTCCAGTGTACAGTCTTTTCTTGATGCAACTCCAAAAAAGCCTCCCATTTGTCGTTTACCTCTCTTTTGTATTTTTTCTCCCTTATCATACGAAACGCATATGCAATTCGGGCGGTTGCCCTGTTTCCACAGTTTTTCTTTACACATACGCTCTGTCCTGTTATAGTGTAACACGATTTTTCCCGGATTGTAAAGTTTTTCTAATAAATTAGATTACAAAAATAACTTACATTAATAAATCATTTTCTGGCTGTTTTCACAAATTTTCCCGGATATGATCGATAAACTTCGTCGCAGCAAGGCTGAATGGCTGTTCCCTTTTCCAGGTAAACACACTGCGGCAGATGATCGGCGGATCTAAGAATCGTCCGACAATCTCTTCTTCCTTCCATAGCTCGGAAACGCCCTGCACCGTAATCAGATAACCGAGTCCCTTCCGAACCATTTTTGCTCCATTTGTCGGCATATTACAGGTAAATCGGATGTTCAGCTTCTGATAATATGCTCCGAACCAGTTGGTAATTTCATTTTGCACATCCTGTCTTCTTGGCAGAATCAGCGGAAGATCTTTTAAATCTTCCGGATGTACGACTTCTTTTTGTGCCAGCGGATCATCCGGACGCATCAGCACCTGCTGCCGCTCCCCTTCTTTCAGACGCACAAACTCATATTTTCCCACATCAACCGGCTCCAGAAGCAGTGCAACATCCATCAGACCACGATCCATCTGCTCCTTCAATACATCTGCGGTTCCCGTCACCAGATCGAACGTCACGTTCGGATATTTTTGGCTGAAAGTTTCGATCAGATCTGCCAGAACATTCACAGACCTTGTCTCTCCGCATCCGATTGTCACACGTCCGTCAATCAGTGCTTCCTGCTCTGCCAGTTCTTTTTCTGTCTTATCAATCAGCCCGATAATTTCTTCTGCCCTGCGGCGCAGCAGGACCCCCGCATCTGTCAGCCGGATTCTCCTAGTTCCCCGTTCAAACAGGATTACCCCCAGTTCTTCTTCCATCTGGGACAGCTGACGGCTTAGGGTTGGCTGCGTGATATGCAGGACCTCTGCCGCACGGCTGATGTTTTCTTCCCGTGCTACGGCAAGAAAATAGCGAAGTACTCTTGTTTCCATATGTCTCCCTCTCGTTTTATTTGTTTCGTTTTTTATTTCTTTCCTGAAGCATATTTGAAAAAGGCTTTTTGCAAACTGCAGAAATGTTTTTCAAACACGCTTTGCTTTTGGGAAAGAATTTTCTTTCTTCTACTATATCGCTTTTTTTGTTTTCTGAAAAGAAAGTATTGATTCTTTTTTTCAAGTATGATACCTTGAAATTATTACGTACAGAGGTTCTGCGTTAAACTTAACGAAAATTTTCTGTACCTGCTTGCTATCTGCAGAAATCCGAAATAAGCATATCTTTTCTTTTTTCTGATTTCTTACGATGATTTTTTTATTAGGAGGGTTTTACTATGGTTTCACTTTTGCTGCCTGTCATTTATCTGGCATTCATCAGTCTTGGACTGCCGGATTCCCTGCTTGGCTCTGCGTGGCCGGTCATGTACCAGGAACTTGGAACTTCCGTTTCCGCAGCCGGTATCATTTCCATGATTATCTCTGCCGGAACAATTGTTTCCAGTCTGAACAGTGACCGGCTGAACACACGGTTTGGCACCGGAAAGGTCACCGCTGTCAGTGTTCTGACAACCGCTGTGGCACTGTTTGGTTTTTCCATCAGCCATTCTTTCTGGGCCCTGTGCCTCTGGGGAATTCCCTACGGTCTCGGCGCCGGAAGCGTCGATGCCGCTTTGAATAACTACGTTGCGCTTCATTATAAGGCGCGCCATATGAGCTGGCTGCACTGCATGTGGGGTGTTGGCTGCAGTACCGGCCCTGTTGTGATGAGCTGGGCAATCAGTCACCTGAACTGGAACAAAGGATATCTCATCATTTCCATTTTCCAGATTGTGCTGACATTGGTTTTGTTCTTAAGCCTTCCTCTTTGGCAGAAACCTGCCGGAGCTGCCGAAGAGGATACCTCTGTTCCGGCGGAGCGGAGTTTTTCCAGTCTGATCCGTGTTCCTGGTGTCAAAGAGGTGCTGATCTGCTTTTTCTGTTACTGTGCAGTGGAATCTACTGCTGGCATGTGGGCTGCAAGTTATTGTACGCTGTTCCGCGGTATTGATGCACAGCGTGCCGCAAGCTGGGCCAGCCTGTTTTACATTGGTATTACCATCGGACGTTTTATCTGCGGTTTCGTTACCATGAAGCTGAACGATCAGAATATGATTCGTCTGGGACAGTTTTTCATCGCCGTTGGTGCGGTTCTGATGCTGCTGCCGTTTGGCGATTCCCTTCTTTTTATCGGCCTGATCCTGATCGGACTTGGCTGTGCGCCGATTTATCCTTCCATCATTCACGAGACACCGGCAAACTTCGGTGCCGACTTAAGCCAGGGAATCATCGGCATCCAGATGGCCTTTGCTTACGTCGGAACCTGCCTGATGCCGCCGGTTTTCGGTGTTCTCGGCCAGCATATTTCCTTCGGACTGTATCCGGTATTCCTGATGGCCATTTTGATTCTGATGGTTGTAATGGCAGAGCGGATGCACCGCGTAACGGCGGAAAAGAGAAATTCTTATAAAGCCAACTATTAATCCAATTATTCTGCAGCAGAATGGTCCCCTTGGATCAAACTCTGATATACTGCGTACAAAAAAGTACATCTGATCAGGTTACTCCCTGATCAGATGTACTTTTTGTAAATTTCGGAAATTTTTTCAAGCACGCTCCGCTTCAAACTCTTTCACCACATCCTCCAGCAGGTTTCTGATCTGCAGGTGCTGCAGACATACTTTCTCACATTTTCCGCATTTCACGCAGTCTGATGCCTTTCTGCCCGGTGCAGTATATACAAGATTGTGATAAGAAATACTGATACATCACGCCAATTTTCCTGTTTCATTCCTCAATCATGCCAAAGACATCTTCAATCTCGCCCATATACAGATAATGGAGATCGCCATCTTTATATAAAGTATCGCGCGTAAATTCCGGCAGATCTTCTTTCTCCATTCTGACCGCATAGATTTTTTTGCAGACAAAGGTCAGCTCTGCCTCTTCAAATCCAACCGCATTTCCCAGCATCTTCGGTGTCAGACTGGTCAGACTGATCTTATCCGGCACATCATTTCCCGATTTTGATCCCAGGATTCCAAGATCCTTCCGATATTTCTCTGGAAAAAAGCAGACCGTAAACTCGTCTTCCTTCTGCAGAATCTGATGCGTCCGGCGGCTTTCCCGGATAAATACGGTAATGATCTGCTTTCCTTTCTTTGGCGGTCCCCAGATCGTCCCCATCGTACCCCATCCGATCGTCATCGTATTATACTCCCTTGGCGTACCCGCAGTACACAAACCCCAGCGGTCATCAAAAATAGAAAACACATCATACTTTGCGGTTTTAAAATTCTCCATCGTAATGTTCATACTACATTCCCCTTTCGCTGATTTGCTTTGTTATCCTTAGCATACCGTACGGTAGTAACTACCGGGCAAGAACTTTTTTTCGAAGCCTTGAATTTTTATAAAAACAGGGAATTTTTTTATTTTAGAAATAAGAATTGTATGTTATACTAATGAACGTTGCCACTCCCAGACAGGCAGAGAAGGGAGGGTTGACAGTGCAAGAACTATTCATTTCATTTTTTCTTTCCGTTATGGCAAGTATAGTAGCCTACTATATCTGCAAATGGCTGGACGGTAAGAAATAACTGGCAGCCAGCCTAAGGTTTAAGCCGCCTTGCCCAAAAGGCACAGAAAGCCCCACGAGTTGCAGCTCGTGGGGCTTTTGTTGACTTTGCAAGCCATTCATTTCATTGCCTATCGGCATTATAGCATATGAAAATTTAAAATGCAATATTCTTAAGTTTTAAAAATAAGATTTCTTTTTCATCTATTTTTCCACAACGCAAAAACCGGAATGCTTACACATTCCGGTTTCCAGCAGAGCGCGAGACGGGATTCGAACCCGCGACCCCAACCTTGGCAAGGTTGTACTCCACCCCTGAGCCACTCGCGCATTTATTAATTTTTATCTTGCTAAGTGCTCGCTGCATCTTACAAATGATACTATACAGGAACTCCCCTCATTTGTCAATACCTATTTTCAATTTTTTTCAAAAAAAATCAAAAGTATCTACGATTCCCTCAATTTTCGCTCTCCATCAGACCCCCGCACAGCTGTCTTCCCCCCACAAATTCACACCGAACCACCCTCCTGACGAATCCAGACTCCTTTCCATCCGTCCTCCCAACCCCACATGCTCACGCCGATCCGCCTCCTGGCGGATCCAGACGCTTTACCCCCGTCCCCACCGTCAGACCTCGCGTGGCTTCGTACCTGCGGTGCAGCGGGCATAGAAAAAGAGGGCAAGAACTGTGAGCGCAGAAGGGGCCCGGAAAAATGGGATGACCTCTGGTGCACAATACCAGAGGTCAAAACGCACTGAGTCGGGAAAACATCAGGTTTCCTGACGAATTGCGTTGATTCTCATTTTTCCGGGCCCCTTCCGCGCCACAAGTTCCGCCCTCTTTTTCTCGCCCGCTGCACCGCAGGTACGAAGCCGCACGAGGTCGTCCGTATTCACCTCTACGCCTTCAGAATCGCGCTCAGCACATACTGATTATTTGAGAAGTTTTTCTGCGAAATATCCCCGAGTCTGATCAGGTCAACATCCAGCCACAGCTCCTCTGCTGCCACCATCATATTTGCAAACATAATCCCGAAATTCACCTCATCCCACTTCCGAAGCTTCTCCACACTGTGCTTCTTCGAGAAAATATGAATTCTGTTATCATACACCACAAATCTCCACGGCTGGCTGTTCATACTGGATGGCGACAGTCTCGCCGCTTCCAGCATCTGCGTCATCCACTGCCGCGGCACCTCTTTGAACACACAAAGATCCTCCAGCGGCAGTCTCTTTGCTTCACTTTGCCGTCTCGTATGCGAACCATGACTCTTACCAAAAGCGACGATCCCCACCAGCCGCTTTCCGTTCTTCTCAAGCTCCGCCTTTTTCACACGATTACTTCCGATAAAGCAGGTTCCCAGTCCGATACTGCACAGATACAGCACCATCTGTTCCATAATATAACCCACGTTCATCAGATATCGTTCTGACTCCTCCGAATAAAAAGCCATATAATACGGCGCCTTCACACTGAACATACTGAGCATTCTCTCCTGCCCTTTTCTGTTGTCCAGAATCGCCATATCCACACCGATGCCCGAAAACAGTGCCGGCATCTCCTTATAATGCTCCCAAATCTTATCCAAAGTCTGCGGCGGAAGCGTATCAAAACAATAATTCCTTACTGATTTTCTAACAAAAATAGCCTCATATAAATTCATACTCTCACCCTTACTTCATCTGCTATCCGTCTGTTTTTGTTACAGTTCACTGCTGAATGAACAGTAATATTTCTTTCATAGCCGGCCGCGGCCCGCTCCCCATTTTTACAGGAGCAAAGCCGCATTCCGAAAAATTTACGTTTAATCTTCCGCATTCGACAGAAATACGGAAATTCTCCCTCTTAATCGCAAATATTTTTCAATTTCCAGCTCATCCATTTTTACTCTGTAATAATATTGTAACATATCCAAAAACTTTTTCAAGGGAAAAACGCGCCAAATTTTGTATATTTTTCACACATATTTCCCATCAAATTTATGCAACTTTAAAACCTGTACTTACGCTTCCGCGGTCAGCTTCTCCAGCTCCTCCACATAAGAAGCAAACACATCCAGCGCCTCTTCCACCGGCTCCGGCTTCGTCATATCGACGCCGCAGATCTTCAAAAGGTCAATCGGATCCATCGAGCAGCCGCCGCTTAAGAACTGTTTGTACTTCTCCACGATACCCGGCTCCCCTGCCAGGATCTTGCTGCTGATCGCAATCGCCGCCGAAAATCCCGTTGCATACTGATATACATAGAACGGTGTATAAAAATGCGGAATTCTCGCCCATTCCAGCGCGATCTGCGGATCCGAAATCATATCCGGTCCGAAATACTCCTTGTTGATCGACAGATACAGCTCCGAAATACCGTCCGCCGTCAGCGTGCCTTCCTCTGCCATCTTCTCATGAATCCGCTTCTCAAACTCCGCAAACATCGTCTGGCGGAACACCGTTCCCTTAAACTGATCCAGGAAATAATTCAGCAGGAAAATCTTCTCCTCTTTTTCTTTCGCATGCTTCAGCAGATAGCGGATCAGCAGTGCCTCGTTGCAGGTTGATGCCACCTCAGCGACAAAGAGGCGGTACTCCGCATACGTAAACGGCTGCGTATGGTTCGAATACCAGGAATGCAGCGAATGGCCCATCTCATGCGCCAGTGTGAAGACCGAATCGATATTTCCGTTAAAGCTCATCAGCACATACGGATGGGAATCGTAAGAACCCCAGGAGTAAGCACCGCTCTTTTTTCCTTCGTTCTCATAAACATCCACCCAGCGCTCCGAAAAGCCCTTGTCCAGCAGTGCCACATAATCATCCCCGAGCACGGCAAGCGCTTTCTTCACGATCTCGATCGCCTGCTCATACGTATATTTCTGCTCGTACTCTTTCGTCAGAGAAACGTAAACATCATACATATGAAGTTCATCCACACCGAGCAGCTTTTTACGCAGTGCCACGTAGCGGTACATCGCCGGCATTTTTGCATGAATCGCCTCGAGCAGCTTGTCGTAAACCAAAACCGGGATATTTCCGCCATCCAGCGATGCAGCCAGTGCAGATGGATATTTTCTTACATCTGCAAAGAATGCGGCCTGTTTCAGATTGGCACCGAACGTTGCGGCGAGCATGTTTTTGTGTTTTTCATACTCCGCATAATACTTCTCAAACGCTTCTTTTCTGACCCGGCGGTCCTTCGACTGTAAAAATCCGACGAAGGTGCCGTGGCTCAGTGGAACCTGATTTTCCTCTTCATCCGTGACCGGCTGGAATCTGAGGTCTGCGTTCGAAAATGCCGAGAAAATCTGATCCGGGCTGGATGCCATCTCTCCGGCTTTTGCAAGAACCGCCTCCATCTCCGGCGAGAGAATGTGCTCTTTCTTGCGGAAGTTTTCTTTTAATATGCGATCGTACAGACGGAGCGGCTCATATGCTTTTTCAAATTCTGTAACCGTCTCCTCGTCAAGCTCGAGGATCTCCGGCTCTACGAAAGAAGAGGCATCCGCAAGAACAGCCATCATGCTGTCCATCTTTCCGGCATAGCCCTGATACTTCTGATTTCCCATATCCTGGTGATATTTCTGGCTTGCATAGACATACAGGCTGGAAAAGACGCGGCTGATGTCATCAAGACCGGAAAGAACGTCATACAGCGCTTCTGCACTCTCTTTCATTGTTCCCTGTTTTGCGCGGAACGCTTCTATTTTCTTCGCAAGCTCCTGCTCTGTTTTCTCAAATTCTTCATCACTACCAAACAAACTCGAAAGATCCCAGCAGTACGCCGGATCCATCTCTTCTCTTTTTTTCAGTTTAATTTCTGCCATATTTCTCCCTTCATCCATCTTTTTAGACGGAACTATTTCTGCGGTTTTTCTTCTAATACTAATGTGCCGCACTTACGCTTAGTTTACCACAATTTAACCTCTAAATCTAAAATTTTTTCTTAATTTTCTTGACAAATCCATAAACCGATTGTATGATTGTACTATCAAATTAATACAGTAGTACAAAAGGAGTGAATGCCATATGCCATGGAATCTTGATTCCTCGCGGCCGATCTATCTGCAGATCATCGAGCGGGTACAGATGGACATCATCACCGGGCGCTATCAGCCGGGCGATAAGCTTCCGTCCGTCCGCGATCTCGCGCAGGAGGCCGCCGTCAACCCGAACACAATGCAGAAAGCGCTTTCCGAACTGGAACGCAGCGGACTGATCTATTCCCAGCGGACCAGCGGACGCTTTATTACCGAAGATAAGGAGTTGATTCATCAGATGAAAAAAGAACTTGCCGCCGCAGAAGTATCTGCTTTTGTTGCCCACATGAAACAGCTCGGCATAACCCCGGAGGAAATCCGGCAGCTACTTGCCGAAACGATTGAGGAGGAAGAAAATCATGAGTGAACTTGTAACGTGTAAAGACCTGACGAAGCGCTTCGGAAACCACACCGCGCTCGATCATCTCAACCTTTCCCTGGATTCCGGGAAAATTATCGGACTGCTGGGCCCCAACGGAAGCGGAAAGACGACGCTCTTAAAGCTGCTGAACGGACTGCTGACCCCGAGTGAGGGTGAAGTCCTCATCGCCGGAAATCATCCCGGTATTGAGACAAAACGGATCGTCTCCTATCTGCCGGATAAAATGTATCTCGGCAGCTGGATGCGCGTCTCGGATCTTTTAACGTATTACAGCGATTTCTTTGAGGACTTTGACATGTCCCGCGCCAATGCCATGCTGGAATCCTTAAAAATCAGCCCGAAGGACCGTTTGAAAACGATGTCGAAGGGAACGAAAGAGAAAGTCCAGCTCATCCTCACGATGAGCCGCCGCGCAAAGCTCTACTGCCTCGACGAGCCGATTGCAGGCGTCGATCCGGCAGCACGCGATTACATTTTATCTACGATTTTAAACAACTACGAACCAGACGCATCCATCCTCATCTCAACACATCTGATTTCCGATGTCGAAAATATTCTCGATGAGGTCATCTTTATCCAGGAGGGCCAGTTAAAACTGCACGCCTCGGTTGAGGATATCCGGATGCAGGAGGGTGAATCGATTGATTCTTATTTCAGGGAGGTATTCAAATGTTAAAAAAATGTCTGAAACATGAGTGGAAAGCATGCTGGAAAAACATGGCGCTGCTGAACGGTGCCGCCATTTTCATGGGCGCTCTCGGAGGCTTCGGATTCCTCTTTTCCCAGATTTCTGAGCTGCCGGATCTGCTGATCGTCCTCTATCTGTTTGCATACGTTTTGATTGTGATCGCCGCATCCGTCATGACACAGGTGCTGATGATCCAGCGCTACTATAAAAATCTTTTTACCGACGAAGGGTATCTGACCAACGTCCTTCCGGTATCGGCAACGGATCATATTCTCTCCAAAATGCTGGTTTTCGGCGCATGGAGCATCTTAAACGCACTTTCCGTTCTCGCTTCCTTCGCTTTTTTGCTTCTGCCGTCCGCAATCCGGTATTTTACCGCAAACACCCTGCTTTTTTACAACAAGACCATGACCTTTTCCGATTTTCTGTCCTATCTCTGGGCACAGATTACCGGTGTTGCCGATGCTGCTTTTTCCCTGATCGGCATCACGAACCACATCGGTATGGCACTGTTTTCCATCGTTGGCTTCTTCGCTTCGCTGTTCTTTGGCATTCTTCTGTTCTATGCCGCCATCAGCATCGGAAGCCTGGTATCCAGCCACAAAATTCTGACGGCTGTCCTCTCTTACATCGGCATGACTACCGTGATCCAGATCTTCGGCGGAATCAGCATCGTCCGTGTTTTCCAGGACTCCACACCGACTGCTGTGGTTACCACATCCTCGGTTTCCACACTTATCATCACCGTGGTGCTCTGCGTTGTTCTGTTCCTGATCTGCCGCTATATCTTAAGCAGACGGCTGAATCTTTCATAAAAATTGCATTAAAAAGCGCCGCCGCGGACGAACCGAATCGTCTGCGGCGGCGTTTTGTATGCATGTTCTGCACTTATGCCAGATGCCAGATATCCTCGTTGTACTGTGCAATGGTACGGTCGGAGGAGAAGAAGCCTGCTTTTGCGATGTTGATCAGGCACTTCTTGTTCCACGCATCTTTGTTCTCGTAGTCTTTGTATACTCTTTCTTTTGTCTTGATATACTCTTTCAGGTCGAGCAGCGTCATGAACCAGTCTTTGTTCAAGATCTCTTTGTAGAGTCTCTCCAGGCAAACCTTGTCGCCGATAGCAAGAAGCTCATCGCTGACGATGAAATCAACCAGCTTTGCAATCTCCGGATCTTCGTCATAGATGTCTTTTGAGCAGTAAGCAGCATCTGCGTACAGGTCGATGACATCCTGCGGTTTCTTTCCGAAGATGTAGATGTTCTCTTTTCCGACAAGATCGCCAATCTCAACGTTTGCACCGTCTTCTGTTCCAAGCGTCAGGGCACCGTTCAGCATGAATTTCATGTTTCCGGTTCCGGAAGCCTCTTTGGATGCCAGGGAGATCTGCTCGGAGATATCTGCTGCCGGGATCACCTTTGCAGCTTTTGATACGTTGTAGTTCTCAAGCATAATCACTTTGAAGTACGGGCTTACCTCAGGATCGTTATCAATCAGCTCCTGCAGGCACAGGATCAGATGGATGATATCTTTTGCGATGATATAAGCCGGTGCAGCCTTTGCACCGAATACCATGGTGATCGGGGTTTTCGGCTTGTTGCCGCTCTTGATATCCATGTATTTGTAAATAGCGTACAGGGCGTTCATCTGCTGGCGTTTGTACTCATGAAGACGTTTTACCTGTACATCGATGATGGAATTTTCATCCAGCGCGATATTCTGTGTCTCATACAGGAACTGTTTGAGATCCAGTTTACGGTTGTGTTTGATCTCCTCAAGTTTTGCAAGAACCTTCTTGTTGTCTTTGTATTTAAGCAGTTTTTCCAGCTCGTCGGCATCTTTTTTGAATCCCGGTCCGATCAGGCTCTCAATATACTGTGCCAGTTCACGGTTGCAGTGCAGCAGCCAGCGGCGGAAAGTGATTCCGTTTGTCTTGTTGTTGAATTTCTCCGGATAAATATCGTAGAACGGTTTCAGCTCGGAGTTTTTCAGGATCTCGGTGTGCAGTGCTGCAACGCCGTTAACAGAAAATCCGTAGTGGATATCCATGTGTGCCATATGGACGCGCTGATCCTTATCGATGATCGCTACTTTCTCATCTTTGTATTTCTTCTTTGCCTGTGCGTCCAGCTCGTGGATAATCGGCATCAGGTGCGGAACAACCTCCTCGAGGTAATCGATCGGCCATTTTTCCAGTGCCTCTGCCAGGATGGTGTGGTTGGTGTAAGCACAGGTCTTGCTTACAACATCGATGGCTTCCTGCATGGTAAAGCCTCTCTCCTGCAGCAGACGGATCAGCTCCGGAATGACCATGGACGGATGAGTATCGTTGATCTGGATCACAACGTGATCATACAGCTTATGCAGATCGTAGCCCTTCTGCTCGCACTCCATCAGGATGAACTGTGCGCCGTTGCTGACCATGAAATACTGCTGGTAGATACGAAGCAGCTGTCCGGCACGGTCGCTGTCATCCGGGTAGAGGAACAGTGTCAGGTTTTTCTGGATCTGATGCTTGTCAAAGTTGATGCTGTCTGATGGAACGATACTCTCGTCTACCGTATCTACATCGAACAGATGCAGACGGTTACAGCCATTGTTGTAACCCGGTACGTCGATATCATACAGGGTAGAATGCATCGTGAAGTTTTTATACGGAACTGCAAAGGATACCGGCTGTCTGACGAGCCAGCTCTCATTTGTGATCCATGGATTTTTCACTTCTTTCTGTTTGTGGTCGACCAGAAGCTGGCGGAACAGACCGAAGTGATAATTAAGGCCGATACCGTCTCCCGGCAGGCCAAGCGTTGCGATAGAATCAAGGAAGCATGCTGCCAGACGGCCGAGACCTCCGTTTCCAAGGGACGGCTCCATTTCCATCTCCTCGATCTCGGTCAGCTCTCTTCCGTGAGCTGCAAGTGCTTTTTCAACTTCCTCGTACATGCCAAGGTTAATCAGGTTATTGGACAGCAGTTTTCCGATCAGAAACTCTGCTGAAATATAATACAGCTTCTTACTTCCGGTGTTTCTTTTGCGACCTGCCATCTCCTGTTTGGTGATAACCATCAGGGCTTCAAAGATTTCGCTCTTTGTGCAGTTGTCCAGATCTCTTCCAAAACGCTCTTTTAAGATTGCCTGAATTCTTTCTTCCATTTTTTTCTCCTCGTATTGCTGTGGATAAATTCCCACAGTGTCATTTAGTTGCGCTGCCATTCCAGATTTCCTGCAATTGGCAGCTTTCGCAGTTCCATGCAAAGCTTTTCCCTGAATGGGACGGTTCACTTCTGAATCACTTTTTGGGGCAGCGAAACAGCAAATATTTTACTGCTGCGCGATCCGCGACTTCGTAGATTCCCTTACGACGAGTTCCCCATCGTATACTTTGCTGCAGGGTTCTTCTTTTCCTGAAATTAAGGAAAACAGCATTTTCGCCGTCTCTGCGGCAAGCTGCTCCACCGGCTGGCGGATCGTTGTGATGCTGGGTATATAATACTCTCCTGCATCAATTCCGTCAAATCCGGCGACGGAAATGTCATCCGGCACGGTAAGCCCTGCCTCTTTTAAGGCACGGCACGCACCGATTGCCAGCGTATCCGCGGTGGCATACAGTGCGGAAAACTCCGTCTTTTTTTCCAGAATTTCTTTTGTTATCTTGTACCCTGTGGCGAAAGAATACGTATCGTCCTTCGTCATATGAAATACCAGATCAGGGTCATAAGGTATCCCATGATCCAGTAAAGCCTGGCGGTACGCATTCAGACGGAGCCGTCCGATACTGATGTCGTCCTCGCAGGCGGTAATGATGGCAATGCGCCGGTGCCCGAGACCACAGAGATAATCTACCATCTTATAGCTTTCCCTGTAGTCATCGACCGATACGCTCGCGCACGGTTTTCCTCCGTCTGAAACCGCCCCGATTGTACTGATCACGTACGGAACCGGGATCTGCGCCATTTTCTCATGCGGATGCGTAAAGTTTCCGCCGAGGAAAATGATGCCGCGCAGCCGTTTTTCTTTGACGATCTCGATCGCGGAGTCTACCTCATTTGCCTTTTCCTCTACTCGCTCAATAATGCAGGCGTATTTCTTTTTTCGCACAACCTCTTCAATCACACTGATCATGTTGTTGAAGAACATGTTGTCCATGCCTTTTACCAGAATGGCAATCGCTTTGGCATTCGACCGCTTCAGGTTTCTGGCACTGTTGTTCGGTACGTAATTCGATTCGGCAATCACCTTTAAGATCATCTCTTTTGTTTCCGGATTGATGTCCGGATGATTGTTCATCGCTCTCGATACGGTACTCACGCCTACCTTACATTTGCGGGCAATGTCCCTGATTGTTACCTGTTCCATATTCTGCAGGCCTCTCCTTTAAACTCTGTACCTGTTCTGTCGGAATCTCTTCCGGCTTGTTTTCCCGGCCTGTTTTGCTTTCTCTCCGGCGCGTATTTTTATTTTGCAATACGTGCTGTAATCTGTGTCAGCCGATGAATTCTCTTTGCCATTTCCGGTGTAAACTGTCCCGGAAGCAGGCGCCATTTCCAGTTATTTCCAAGTGTGGACGGATAGTTGATTCTTGCCTCCGTTCCAAGACCTAAAAATTCCTGCATCGGAGTGACAGCCAGATTTGCCACGCTCTCCATTGACATGCGAATGAAATCCCACGGGAGTTCCTCGTCGGTACTCTTTGCATTTCCCATATACTCTTTGGAGAATTCGCGGTCTTCCTCACTCATGACATAATACCATCCAAGAATGGTATCATTGTCGTGCGTTCCGGTGTAGACAACACAGTTTCTCTCGTAATTGTGCGGCAGATAATCACTCTCCTCACGGGAGTCAAAAGCAAACTGCAGCACCTTCATACCCGGATAGCCGGACTCTTTTACCATTTCGATCACGCTCTCGGTAAGGTATCCCAGGTCTTCTGCGATGACATCCACATCGCCGAGTTTTTCTTTGACGGTGTTGAACAGGTCCATGCCCGGTCCTTTTTCCCAGTGGCCGCGCTCTGCCGTCTGATCACCGAACGGGATGGAATAATATTCATCAAATCCGCGGAAATGGTCGATGCGGACAGTATCGTACAGTTTAAACACGTGAGCCAGACGTAACAGCCACCATGCATAACCTGTGCTCTTATGATAGTCCCATTTGTATAACGGGTTGCCCCAGAGCTGTCCGGTTGCGGAGAACGCATCCGGCGGGCATCCGGCAACTGCTTTTGGCTGGTTGTCCTCATCAAACTGGAACAGAACCGGATTTGCCCAGGTGTCGGCGCTGTCAAATGCAACATAAATCGGAATATCACCGATAATACGGATACCCTTTTCATTTGCGTAAGCTTTCAGTGCTTTCCACTGTTTCAGGAACATAAACTGCTGGAATTTGTAAAATGCAATCTCCCCGGCAAGCTCTTCCCGTTTCTGATTCAGTGCTGCTTCTTCTCTGTCCTTTAATTCTGCCGGCCACTCACTCCAGCTGATTCCGCCGAGTGCATCCTTAATCGCCATATACAGCGCATAATCCTCCAGCCAGTAACCATTTTCCGATACAAATGCATCATATACGTCATCTGCCGCAAATCTTTCAAATGCTTTTCTGAGTACTTTGAAACGGGACAGATAAATCTTTTCGTAATCAATATACTCTGCATTGTCGCCGAAATCGCACGCATCACACTCTTCTTCTGTCAGAAGTCCCTCTTTTACCAGGGTCTCCAGATCAATAAAATATGGATTTCCTGCAAAAGTAGAGAACGACTGGTACGGCGAATCTCCATATCCCGTCGGTCCAAGTGGAAGAATCTGCCAGTAGCTCTGGCCGGCCTCCTCCAGGCGATCCACAAATTCATATGCTTCTTTCGAAAAACATCCGATTCCATATCGGGACGGCAGCGAAGCTACCGGAAGTAAAATACCACTTGCTCTCATTTTTTAACCCTTTCTCCTTGTCGTTTTTTCTATCCATCCGACCCCACAAATACATAATTCCTGTTCACGGATACGCAGCAAATTGTAACTTATGCAACCCCTATAGCCAGCTCATTTTGTTTCGTAAAAACAGGGCTGTCGGTATCTCGTCTGTATTTCCGGAAACGGTGTCGGTAACGTTTCCGGAACTCGTTATATTTACAATACCATACTCTGCATCAAAAAACAACCCCCAACCCCCTTATCATATTTACCAAATATTGAATACTCTGTTTATTCAAAACAACGAATTTGCATTTTTGTAACGATACAAGCCATACATAAAAAGACAGCATGCGGGGACGGAACCGCTTTGGGCACTTAAAAATCATGAATTTTTCAAGCCTCCCATATAGGTTCTGTCCCCGCATGCTGTCTTTTGCGTTATCTGTTTTTCACTTAAAACTCCAGAATTATCTTTGTTCCGGTTCCAAGCGTACTCTCAATTTTAATCTTTGCATCATGAAGAATCGCTCCATGCTTCACAATGGAAAGTCCAAGTCCCGTACCTCCCGTTTCACGGGAATGACTCTTATCTACACGATAGAACCGTTCAAAGATCCGCTCCTGATCTTCCTTTGCAATTCCAATTCCGGTATCTGCCACAGATACCACTGCCCGTCCGTTTCTTCCGCGTGAAACCGTCACTTCGACCTCACCGTCCTTGCGGTTGTACTTGATCGCATTGTCGCAGAGATTGTAGATCATCTCATAGAGAACCTGCCGTGCACCTTTGATCCGGCAGCTCTCTCCTCTCAGTGTCATCTTCACCTGCTGCTCCTTTGCCCGTATGGAAAGATGTCCCTCGACATCACGGCAGATCTGCATCAGATCCACTTCCTCCATCGGGATCGACTGGTCGTTTTCGTCCAGTCTGGACAGCTTGATAATATCCTCGACAAGAGAGCTTAACCGGCTCGCCTCACTGTGGATTCTGCCCGCAAATTTGGGAATATCCTCCGGTTTTACCATGTTGTTTTCGATGATCTCCGCATATCCGGAAATCGACATCAGCGGTGTTTTCAGCTCATGTGACACATTGGCTGAAAACTCACGGCGCATCACCTCGGCTTTCTGTTTTTCCGTCACATCCAGCACCAGGATGACCGCACCGGATACAACACTGTCCACACGCACCGGATTTGCAAGAAGCTGATAGACTCTTCCATTTATCTCCAGCATCCGCTCCTCGGAACTGCCCTCCAGAGCATGATCCAGCGCCTCCTTCAGCTGCTCATTGCGGCTGACTGTCACAATATTGTGATTGATGCATTCCTCTGCCGTCACATCAAACAAATTCTGTGCCGAGCGGTTGATGGAGAGTACAACCGACTGGTTTGTCACGATCAGACCATCCTTCATATATTCCGTGATGGCAAGATACTCCTCCTGATTATGGCGGAGCTCCTCCATCTGCTGCTGAATCTGCTTCTGCTGCTGATGAATTCTGCCAAGCAGCGGACTCAATTCCTCATACGCTTTGTTGTCCAGCGGATGATTCAGATCAATCTCATTGATCGGCTTTACGAGTGCCTTTGTCATATGACTGACCATCATCAGCTCTACGACAAGAACTGCCGCAATCAGCACAGCCACAAGCCATATATTCCGCAGCATCACACCGAACACACTGTCTGTTGTCAGGGAAACACGGATGATTTTTCCATTGTCCAGGCGCAATGCCGTATAATATGTTTTGCTCCGCAGGGTCTCGGAATAACGGGAAATATTGCTTTCCCCGGTCTTTTCCGCCTCAATCACCTCCGGCCGCCCGGAATGGTTTCCCATCATCTTCGCATCCTCGACCGAATCAAACAGAACGGTTCCGTCCGTGTCAATCAGGGTAACCCGGCTTGCCGTAATCTTGCCGGCCGGTTTATCCAGACTGTCATCACCCATCTTGTCCAGAAAATACCTGTAATACTCACATTCATTTCTCACCGAAACACGAAGCTGCTCCGCCGTATTGTTGTACATTGCCCAGCTCATGGTGAAAAAAGTCAGGATAATCGCAGCGATAATCAACGCTCCCGCATGTTGAAAGACTTTTTTACGCATCTTACTTTCTCAGCCTCCTATCCGGTATCCCACGCCGCGGACCGTCTCGATCAGCTCGCCGCATTCGCCCAGCTTCTGGCGGAGTGTACGCACATGAACGTCTACCGTACGGGTTTCTCCGTCAAAATCATAGCCCCAGACATGGCCGAGCAGACGGTCTCTCGTAAGGACAATTCCTTTATTTTCCATTAAAAATTTCAGCAGTTCAAACTCTTTTAAGGTCAGGGTAACCTTCTCCCCTTTGGCCAGAACCTGATGCTGCTTTACCTGGATCTGCAGATCCCCGGTCTCCAGCACATCGTTTTCCTTCTCTTCTTTTCCGGCACGGCGCAGCACGGCACGTACCCTTGCGATAAATTCCATCATGCCGAACGGCTTGGTAATATAGTCATCGGCTCCGCAGTCCAGGCCCATGACCTTATCATACTCAGCGCCCTTTGCCGTTACCATAATGACCGGAATTTCTTTTGTTACTTCCGATGCCTTGAGGCGTGAAAGAATTTCAAGACCATCCTCTCCCGGAAGCATGATATCCAGGAGAATCAGATCCGGAAGCTGTTCTGCAATAGCTGCATTCAGCTCTTTTCCGCTTTCCAGGCCTCTTGCGGTAAAACCGCTCGATTCCAGTGTGTATACGATCAGTTCCCGTATATTTCTTTCATCTTCCACGCAGTAAATCATCTGTTATTCCCCTTTATGGTGACCGTTAATGGAATACACAACCCATTCCGCAATGTTTGTTGCATGGTCACCGATTCTTTCATAATATTTTGCAATCATCAGATAGTCCAGAGACTGGACATCTGTAGTAATTCCCTTTCGCATACCCTGCAGAATTTCATCCTTGACCTCATCAAAAAGATCATCCACGATATCATCGGAATCGATAACCTCCCGTGCAAGATTCAGATCCTGCTTAACGTATGCATCGATGCATTTTGTTACCATAGAAGCTGTTGCTTTCGCCATATCCTTCAGACGGATGCTTGCATCCGGCACATCAAGACTCGTTACTTTTACGATATCCGCAATATCTGCTGCCTGGTCTCCAATCCGCTCCATATCGGTAATCATTTTTAATGCCGCAGATACCTGACGCAGATCACGTGCTACCGGCTGCTGCTGTAAAATGATGCGGAAGCAGAGATCCTCGATCTCCCGTTCTTTCGCATCGACAACCTGGTCTTTTTTGATAATCTCTTCTGCCGCTCTCTGGTTTCCCTCCAGCAGAACCTCATATGTCCGTCCGATTGCCTGCTCGCAGAGTGCGCCAAGCTCAATCAGCTCCGTGTGCAGAATTTCCATCTGCTGCTCAAATCTTTCCCGCATATCAGCCAAACCTCCCTGTAATATAATCCTCTGTCCGTTTATCCTTCGGCATGGAGAAGATCTGTTCGGTCTCTCCGTATTCTACTACCTCTCCTAACAGGAAAAATGCGGTTTTGTCAGAAATTCTGGCTGCCTGCTGCATATTGTGTGTTACCATGACAATAGTATAATCTTTTTTCAGTTCTACTGCAAGATCTTCGATTTTAGACGTAGAAATCGGATCCAGTGCCGAGGTCGGTTCGTCCATCAGAAGGACCTCCGGCTGTACGGCAAGGGCACGCGCAATGCAGAGACGCTGCTGCTGTCCGCCGGACATGCCAAGTGCGCTTTTCTTCAAACGGTCCTTCACCTCATCCCAGATTGCTGCCTGTCGAAGAGACTGCTCCACAATATCATCCAGCTTCGCTTTGGAACGGACACCATGTGTTCTCGGTCCGTAGGCAATGTTGTCGTAAATGCTCATCGGGAACGGATTTGGTTTCTGGAATACCATGCCGACCCGTTTGCGGAGTCCGTTGACATCCATTTTTCCGCCGTAGATGTTTTCTCCGTCCAACAGCATTTCACCGGTGATCCGGCAGCCCGGAACGAGATCATTCATTCTGTTGATGGATTTTAACAGGGTCGATTTACCACAGCCGGAAGGTCCGATAAAAGCCGTCACTTCATTGGCATCAATGCTCAGGTTGATATTTTTTAATGCATGAAAGTCTCCGTAATAAAGATCCATATTGGATACATCTATTTTGCTCATGTTTTTTCCTCGTCTCTCTTTTATTTCTTTGCAATTTTCTTCGCAATCATTCCGGAACAGCCGTTGATCAGAAGGACAATCAGCATCAGGATGACGCCGGTTGCATACATCTGATTCATATAAAGGCCTTCACTGGAAAGTGCATACATATGAACGGCAAGGGTACGGCCGGAATCCATAAGGCCTGCCACCTTTGCAATCGTTCCTGCTGTGAAAAGAAGCGCTGCCGTCTCTCCTACGACACGGCCTGTCGCAAGAATGACACCGGAAAGAATGCCGGGTACGGCAGATGGAAGAACAATTTTAAAAATCGTACGAAGCTTTCCGGCTCCCAATCCAAAGCTTGCTTCCCGATAGGAATCCGGAACCGATTTTAAGGCTTCTTCTGCTGTTCGCATAATCAGCGGAAGAATCATGATGGCAAGTGTACAGGCACCGGACATCATCGAATATCCCATTTTCAGGGTTTTCGTAAAAAACAGCATACCGAACAGGCCGTAAACAATCGATGGGATACCGGAAAGGGTCTCTGCCGTAATCCGGATCAGGCCAACCAGTTTTCCGCGTTTGTTGGCATATTCAACCAGATAAATCGCCGAGAAAATGCCAAGAGGCGCAGCAAGCAGCAGGGAAAGTACTGTCATCGTAACAGTGTTGATGATCGCCGGAAGCATCGTAACATTCTCTGTATTATAGGTCCAGGCAAACTGCTCCAGTGTCAGGTTTTTCACGCCACGAATCAGAATGAATCCAACCAGGAAAACCAGAACGGCAAGTGCAAGAATAGCTGCTCCCCAGGTAATTCCGGTCAGCACGGAGGAAAAAACACTTTTGTGATACGTAACCTTTGTTCTTTCTTTTTCTTTTGTATTTATTTTTACAGCTTCCATTGTATTTACAGCTCCATTTCCTTTAATCACCATAATGTACCCTCCGGTTCAGCATAGACACCGATAAATTGATCAGCAGGATAAAGACAAACAGCACAACACCCGTTGCAATCAGAGCTTCCCGGTGAAGTCCGGATGCATATCCCATCTCCAGTACAATATTGGCTGTCATGGTACGAAGGCCTTCTGTGATTCCTTTTGGCATACGAGGCTGGTTTCCGGCAATCATAATCACTGCCATTGTCTCTCCGATGGCACGTCCGATGCCAAGCACGATACCTGCCAGGATTCCGGATTTTGCCGCCGGAACAACTGCAAAGAAAACGCTCTGGGAATGCGTTGCACCAAGGCCAAGGCTTGCTTCATAGTAAGATTCCGGAACACTTGTAATGGCGGATTCTGTTACACCGACCACGGTCGGAAGAATCATAACGGCCAGAAGAATAGATGCCGTCAGCATTGTGTTTCCATTTTTGCCGGTCAGCTGTGCCATCAACGGGACGATCACAACCAGTCCGAAAAATCCATATACGATAGACGGAATACCGGCCATCAGGTTAATGCCTGATTTGCAGATGCCGTAAAACCTTTTCGGACAGTAACGGGAAAGAAACACCGAGGTAAGAATGGCAACCGGCACACCCATCAGGATTGCAAGACCGGTCACGCAGATACTGCCGACAATCATCGGCAGGATGCCGAAAATGTTGTTTCCCGGTTTCCACATGGTACCGGTCAAAAATTTCAGCGGTCCGATTTTAAAAATGGCAGGAACGCCATTCATAAACAGGAAAATGCAGATCAGTGCAACAGCCAGCACGGAGCAGCACGCCGCAATCAGGAATACAAGTTTCATGATTGTTTCTCTTAGTTTCATAAGATAAATCCTTTCATTTCATTGTTTCGCGGAGCGTGTTTGAAAAAGACTTTCGTTTTTTTCTTACGAACTGCTTTTTCAAGCACGTTCCGAAAGACAGCTTCTTTTTCTGAACATTTTCGGATACGGAAGTAAGAGCGATTTTCCATTGTTCGCCCTTACTTCTTTTTCCATTGCTTTATACATTCTTTATTTTACATCTGCCCAGTCGGTTGTGTCGCCAACATAGATGCTCTTTACCTGATCGCTGGTCAGCCCATCGGTCGGGTTCTCTTTGTTTACGATGACAGCAATACCGTCGGTTGCGATTACGGTTGCGGTAAGCCCTGAGGATTTCTCCTCATCCTTTAAGTCACGGGATGCCATACCGATGTCGCAGAGACCGTCGCTTGCGGAAGTGATACCTGTTGTGGAGTCGCTCTGCTGTACTTCGATGTTAGCGTTTGAATTTACTTTTGTATAAGCCTCTTTTAATTTTTCCATCAGTGGTGTTACAGAGGAAGATCCTGCTACCACAACCTTTTCACCGCTGCAGCTTCCTTCGTAGGCTTTGGTATCTTTGATTGCAATATATCCGTCATCTGAAACAACCTGCTGTCCGTCGGTGCTTAAGATGTAGTCCATGAAATCCTGCGCATCTGCGGAAAGACCGTCTTTTGTTACAATGTTGAACGGACGGCTTACTTTATAGGAACCGTTTTCTACGTTCTCTGCGCTTGCCTCTGCTCCGTCGATTTTCAGTGCTTTGACTTCATCATTTAAGGATCCAAGGGAGATATAACCGATTGCGTACTGGTTACCTGCCACCGTGCTCATCATAACGGAAGTATTGTTGGTGATCTGTGCATCAACGGTGGTGTTGTCTACTTTCTCACCTGCATCGTTTTTCTCTTCTACACCGAACAGCTCGATGAATGCACCTCTGGTACCGGAACCATCCTCACGGGAGATCACGCTGATCTGTCCGGAGAAATCTCCGCCTGCTGCGTTGCTGTCACCGTCTGTGCTGCCATCTGCCTCTGTTGCAGAAGTCTCTTTTGTAGTATCTGCTGTGGAAGAACTGCTGCTGTCGCTGCTTCCACATCCTGCAAGCATTCCTGCAGCCATCATTGCGGTTAAGGTGATTGCAATTACTTTTCTCTTCATAATATTCTTTTCTCCTCTTTTCACACGGGATTTTTGTGATTTCTATTTTGTAAAATCGCAATCCCGATGTTTTTTACATTTCGTTTTTACAGGTATCATCATAACAACGGCGTGTAAAATGCAAAATCTCGAAGAGGTTAAGTTTATGTAAAATAAAAATTTTCCCATTTTACATTCCATTTTTTCCGGTCGTAAACCGCTCCGTCATAACTATCGCAGATGGCACAATTTTTTCCGCACAGTGTGATCCTGCCCGAAGGGTCCTTTTTCTCCGCAGAAACTTTCAACAAGATTTCCCATAGAAAAAAAGGATCCCCGGAATACTCTTTTTTCAGAGTATTCCGGGGATCCTTTTTTCTAAAGCATGTGCCAAAGCGGATATTCGCAATCCGCTTATTCCGTCATCGGCATGTCAAGTTTTTCGGATGCCTCTTTTAACAGATCGATGATCGGAAGATGCTGCGGACATACGCTCTCGCACTGGCCGCACTGCAGACATTCTTCTGCTTTTCCCGATGTTTCCAGCAGCTTTTTATAATAATTTTTCGCGCGGTCTTCTTCTCCATACAGGCGGATGGTATTCAATGCCTTGAATACATCCGGAATCGCGATTCCCATCGGACATCCATCGCAGCAGTAACGACAGGCGGTACATGGAACCGCCGGACTCTTTTTCAGCGCTTCCTGTGCTTTGGCGATCACTGCTTTTTCTTCCTCGTTTAGCGGTACAAAATTTCGGAAGGTTTTGATATTATCCTCCATCTGTTCCTCGTTTGACATACCGGAGAGCACGGTTGCAACACCCGGGAGGGAAGCCGCAAAGCGGAGTGCCCAGGACGCAATCGATGCATCCGGATGAACACGTTTCATCTCTGCTTCAATCTCTTTGCCTGCCGATGCAAGGGAACCGCCCTTTACCGGCTCCATAACAAGGAATGGCATATTGTATTTCCGAAGCACCTCATACAGACGTCCGGACTGGATCAGCGGATTGTCCCAGTCAGCATAGTTCATCTGGATCTGGACAATTTCGACCTCCGGATGCTCGGAGAGAATCTTGTCAAGCAGCTCCGGCGTTCCGTGGAAGGAGAAACCAAAGTGTTTGATCAGTCCCTCTTCTTTTTTCTTCTTGGCCCAGTTGAAACAGTCGTATTTCACATAGCCTTCATAGTTTGCGCCGTCTTCTACGCTATGCAGCAGGTAATAATCAAAGTAGCCTGCTCCGGTGCGCGCGAGCTGATCGTTGAAAATGCGGTCACGGCCTTCGATGCCCTCGTCCATCATCCACTGCGGGAGTTTTGTCGTCAGAGTAAAACTTTCTCTCGGATGACGCTCTACCAGCGCTTTTTTCACGATACTCTCCGATTTTCCGCCGCAGTACATATAGGCGGTGTCAAAATAGTTCATTCCGGAGGCAAGGTACGCATCGACCATTTTACAGATCTGCTCCAGATCCAGTTCTCCGTCCTTCTCCGGAAGGCGCATCATGCCAAATCCTAATTTCGGCATTTTTGTTACATCTACACTCATGGTAAAATCCCCTTTCTTTTCCGCAGAAAACCTTCGTTTTCTCAGTATTGTTGAGAAAATTGTAGCATTAAAGTGTACTTGAAAGTCAATAGTTTTTTTAATTTTCGTCAAAATTTTTCTTTGACTTTTTCCGTTTCCGGTGGTATTCTGATAAAAAATTATGATTACAAAAGGAGTAGCACTATGATCTGGAAAAACCAGTTTCTTCACCTCACAAATGGCGATGTTTCAGCTGTTTATGGGGATAGTGCGCTCTTTTTTAAGTAAACTTCACTTTTTGAGTTCTTAAAATTCTATAGAAAACGCACATATCTCCCAATCAAAATTTTACTATATTTTGACAAGGAGATTTTTTTATGTCTGAGAAAACTATCAGAAAACAAATACGAACTTTATATCTTATGACCACGATTGGCTATTTTCAGATTGCAGCGGCTTCGTGGGTTGCACTGCTCGCACTCCGCGGATTTTCGCTGCTGCAGATCGGGATGCTCGAAAGTATTTTCCATATCGTGAGCCTCTGCTTTGAACTCCCCTCCGGTATTGTCGCCGATGTCTTCGGGCGGCGGAAAACGCTGATTGCAAGTCAGATAGCCTCCCTGATTTCCGGTACGCTGATGATTTTTTCCACCGGCTTTGCCACAACGGCGCTTGCTCTCGGATGCAGTGCGCTCAGCTATAACCTTGCATCCGGCACACGGGAGGCACTTGCGTATGACAGTCTGAAGCAGAACGGGGACGAAGGGTTTTATGCCCGTTTTTCTTCTACTGAAATGATGCTGTACCGTATCACCAATTCCACCGCAACGCTCTGCGCAGGTCTTGCCCTGTGGCTGGGATACCGGCGCGCGTATGCGATTGATCTCTTCTTCGGGTTGATTGCGCTTGGCGTTTCGTTCCGCCTTGTGGAAATAAAAACGGACGAAACACCAGTTCATTATCCTGTTGGACAGGAAATCGTTTCGGTTGTGCAGGAAAGCTGGCAGTTTCTTGTCCGTGAGAAAAAAGCAAGAAATATTATGCTGGTGAACGCACTCATCGGTGCCGTTTCCACGCTGGTTCTCTTCTTTTTACAGGCAAAGCTGCCACTCACCGGCATGAACAGCGCGCTGCTTGGACCTGCCCTCTTCGTGATGGGACTCGGCGCGGCACTGGGATCGCGGATGACGGCATACTTTCACAAATACCGCTACCGCGCGATTCTGCTGTTTGGCACGATCGGTGTACTTTTCGCCTTTCTTATGAGCTTTACCGGACTGCCGGCCCTTATGGTCTTCGGCGGATTTATCGGATCCTTTTCCGATGATTTTCTTGAAGTCCGGACCGATATTCTGCTCAATGACATGATCCCGTCCAAGCAGCGGGCGACGCTGATGTCGGTGAACTCATTTGTCTTTTCTATGATTATGATCGTCCTTTCCACCGTGTTTGGATGGATCATGTGATCGTCAAAAATTTACTTTCATTGAAAAACGCTCATCAGTTTTTTTGCTGATGAGCGTTTTTTTCAAAAAATGATCAAACACCGCCGCTCCCTGCCAGAGCGCCGTCCGGGGTCTGCGGGGGTGTGCTTCCCCCCTCCACATTCTCCACCACTTTTTCTTTCTTCAACCACTTCCAGACATCGCCATATACGCGGTACTTCTCTTTCTCGTTCAGTATTTCATGCCGCATTCCCGGATACAGCTTTCCTCTGACATTGCGGTACCCGATTAGCCGCATATGGTCAATGGATTTTTTAAAGCGCCGCACATTCACATAACACGGATCATCCCCGCCGGACAAAAACAGCACAGGCAGCTTCCGGTTTGTGCAATGCCATCCATGGAATCCATACGTCTCCTTCAGCAGATCATTCAGCGCAAAAAAAGCATCATCCGAAAATGTAAATCCACAGAGCGGATTTTCTTCATACTCCCGCACCACCTCCGGGTCCGAACAGCACCAGGCGAACCGGCTCTTCTCATCCGCAAACCGCGCCGCAAACGATCCAAACGACATCGCCTCCAGAAGATTGCTCCGATGCTCATCCCCGAGCACCGCCGCTTCCGCGTGTCCTACAGCCGCCCCCAGCGGCCGCAGATAATTTTTGCTCGGCGAACCGCACACAATCAGCGCATCCAGCTCCTGGTCGTGTTCCTTCGCGTATGCGCGCACAACCAGGGATCCCATACTGTGTCCCATCAGAACAAACGGAAGATCCGGGTACTCCTTCTTTGCCCACTTCGTGACAAGAAACAGATCCTCCACAAGTCCTGCGCCGCCTGCGCCGTACATAAATCCGAGGTCCTGCTCCGACTTCACACTCTTTCCGTGCCCGCGGTGATCATGAATCACACACACTACACCGTGTTCCGCCATAAACTCCATAAACGGCAGATACCGCTCCTTGTATTCGCTCATTCCATGGCTGAGCTGCAGAAGCGCCGTCCGCTGTACGCCCTCCTCCGGCTCCACCACAAGCCCGTCAAGCACCAGTCCATCCACCTTCGACTGAATCGTAAAACCTCTTTGCATTGCACCTTCCCCTTTCTTCCAGAACGATGCCGAACTGCCCGAAATTCTAAACCTCCGTGTCCTCCGAAATTTCCGGCGGAACCGCAAACGACAATGTAATCCGATCGTAGCACTCCTCGCACAGATCAAACTCATGCTTTTCCAGGTCCTTCCCGGAAAAGTACCCCCACGTCGTGTCGACCGAGCAGATCCCCTCCAGCAGCATTCCATTCTGTATTTTCATGCTTTTTCCGCAGCAGTTACACACCGCCGCTTCCAGCTCATTTGTGTTTTTGTTGTATTTCCGCATTTTTCTTCCTCCCGTGTATCAAAAAACGTTTCTTTCTTCGTTCCTGACACAAAACAGAAATCAGATTCTCCTGTGTCCTGTCGATTGTAACACATCTTTCCCGCCATTCCTACTGGGAATGAAAGGAAAGTCCTGTGCGTTAAATGCGTATACAATAACAATTTCTCTCTACCTCTTCGGAACCGATTCATCCGTCCGGCTCATCAGCAATGCGTCCTCCTTCGGGAGATCGTAGTACCCCTTCCTGAGGCCGTCCTGCACAAAGCCAAGACTCTCATACAGATTCCGCGCCGGCGTATTGCTAAGGCGCACATCCAGATGAATCACGCGCACCTTTCTCTCCTGCATCCGATGGAACAGTTCCTCCATCAGCGCGCGTCCGATGCCGCGCCGTCTCGCCTTTTCTGCCACGCAGACATTCGTAATCTCGCTCTCATCAAATGAAATCAGAATTCCGAGATATCCTAAAATTTCGCCGTCCTCCTCCGCAACGAGAAACAGTGCGTCGTCACGGATCAGAAAGGTAAAAAATCCCGTCTCTGTCCACGGAATCGAAAAGTTGGCCTCCTCAATCGGCATCACCTGCTCCAGATCGTCGATCTGCATTTCCCGGATTGTGATCATTCGCTCTTCTCTCCGTTTTTCTGTTTTTTCAGCACATCGGCATGCTTCACAGATTCCCGTTCGGCTCTTTCCCGCTCCGCCTGCGATTTTCTCAGGTATTCCGGCTCATGCTCCTCGGCCGTCTGAATCTTTCCTTCTTTATAATAAACCTCAGCCAGTGCTGCGACTGCGGCCGCTCTCTGGCGGTTCACGTGCGCCGGTGCAAACGAAAACGGAATCGTAAGAAGCTCCTGCAATTTTTCCCGGTAAACCGCAACGCCGTCCCCCAGGAAAATAACCTCATGGTCAAGACAATTCAGGCCCTCCGCCAGTGCCTCAATGCTCATCGTATCCTGTTCCCAGACCGTATCGAGACGATGATCCGTGTAGCAGTAAACTCCGGTATAGACCTGGTTTCTTCTCGCATCCATGATCGGGCAGACAAATTTGTTAGTATCCCAGATATTGTACGCGATTGCCGCCGTCGTTGGAATGGAAATCAGTGGTTTTTCAAGTGCCAGACCAAGTCCCTTGGCTGTTGCAGAACCGATGCGAAGACCGGTAAACGAGCCCGGACCTCCGGCAACTGCAATCGCATCGATCGTCGAAAGATCCAGCTCTGTCATGTTCGAGATTTCATCCAGCATCGGAAGCAGAGTCTGGGAATGTGTTTTTTTATAATTTACGGTGTATTCCGCAAGCAGTGTGTCATTTTCAACAACAGCCACCGAAGCCACCAGGCCGGAGCTGTCCAGTGCAAGTATTTTCATAGTTTTTTATTTCCTTTCCGATATTTCCTTCCTGTGCAACTCATTTTGGCAATCTGCCGGAAACAGGGATCTTTGCGATCCCCTTTTGTTTTCCACCACATTCAGGATTTTTTCCTTTTATTCCACCGTAATTTTCCGGTAATCAAACCCTTTCTCGAGGTCTTTTTCTATCGTAATCGAAATCGCACCCTCCGGGATCAGCTCTTCAATCAGTTCTGCCCATTCGATCAGGCAGACACCCTCACCGAAAAAGTAATCATCGTATCCGATTTCTTCCATTTCTTCTATATCACCGATCCGGTAAACATCGAAATGATAAAATGGCAGACGTCCTTCCGTATATTCCTGAATAATGGTAAAGGTGGGACTGTTGACTGCCTCTGTAATACCAAGTCCTTTTGCAAAGCCCTGCGTCAGAACGGTTTTTCCAACACCGAGGTCTCCGTTTAATGTATAAATCTGGCCCGGCTTCGCCGCTTTTCCCAGCTTTTCGCCAAGGGCAAGCGTCTCCGACGCAGAATTTGTTTCTATGATCATATGCTTTCTTCTCCTCTTTTTCTGCCTATCATTTTAACACAAACAAAAAAGTAATACAACCGCAGAACGAAACCGCTTTTCCTTGCTTTTTCTATCTGTTTTCGCTATACTATGTATCAGAGTTTCGCGGCCCGAAAACGTCCCACTCCTGTTTTTTCGGCCCCGAAAACGCGGTAAAACACGCTCTGCGCTTTTGTCCGCGTAAATCAAAAAGGAAAGAGATCAAAACTGTTATGCTGACTGTAATGAAATTTGGCGGAAGCTCCGTCGCAGATCTTGCACACATCCGCAATGTAGCACAGCGCTGCATCGAAAAACAGCAGGCCGGAAGCCAGGTCGTTGTCGTTCTCTCCGCGATGGGAAAAACGACGGACGGACTGATTGCAACCGCAAAACAGATTACGGAAAAACCGTCCCGCCGCGAGATGGATATGCTTCTTGCCACCGGTGAACAGGTTTCCGTTTCCCTGATGGCCATAACCATGATTCAGATGGGCATCAGTGCTGTTTCTTTAAATGCCTGGCAGGTACCGATGCACACGACCTCCGATTATCAGAACGCGCGCTTCAAACGGATCGACACCGAGCGCATCCGTAAAGAGCTGGATGACAACAAAATTGTCATTGTCACCGGCTTCCAGGGGATCAACAAATACGATGATATCACAACGCTCGGACGCGGCGGCTCCGATACGACTGCGGTTGCCCTCGCTGCAGAGCTGCACGCGGATGTCTGTGAAATCTACACGGATGTAGACGGCGTCTACACCGCAGATCCGCGGATTGTACCAAATGCGCGCAAGATGGAAGAGGTAACTTACGATGAAATGCTGGAGATGGCTTCGCTCGGCGCAAAAGTCCTTCACAGCAGATGCGTGGAAATCGCAAAAAAATACGGCGTGGAACTTCTGGTCTGCTCCAGTCTGAACCGGAATTCCGGAACGATGGTAAGGGAGAAAACCAAAATGGAAAAAATGTTAATCAGCGGCGTGGCTGCCGACAAAAATGTGGCAAAAATCCGTGTTGCAGGCCTTGGCAACGATCCGGAGAGCACGTTCCGCCTCTTAAATTTACTGGATCGGAACAATCTGAACATCGATGTCATGATCCAGTCACTCGGAAAGGACGGCACAAAGTCCGTTTCCTTTACCGTTGCAAAGCCGGATATGCTGCGCACGATCGATGTGCTGAACGACAATAAGGATTTGCTCGGCATCAAAAAACTGGATTATGACGAGAACGTGGCAAAGGTTTCCGTCATCGGAGCCGGTGTCCGCTCCCATTCAGGCGTGGCTGCCAAAATGTTCGGCGCGCTCGCCAATGCAGGAATCAATACCGAGATGGTTACCACCTCGGAAATCCGCATCACTGCCCTGATCGACGAAGCATACGCAGATCAGGCGATGCGTGCGATCCATGAGACATTCCTGGAGTAATGATCTGAAAAAAGGGGTTTGCCCCCTTTGATACCAGATCGCTACGTGCTTTGCACTCCAGCAATCATCAAAAACATTCGTAATCCGCTCATTTTTCTTCGAAAAATGGCTGCTTACGTCTTATCAAAAAATCGTAAAAAAATCAGGAGGAAAACAATTATGTCTAACCCAATCGTTACAATTACTATGGAAAACGGCGATGTGATGAAAGCAGAGCTTTACCCGGAAATCGCGCCGAACACCGTAAACAACTTCATCAGTCTGGTAAAAAAAGGCTTCTATGACGGCCTGATCTTCCACCGCGTCATCCCGGGATTCATGATCCAGGGCGGAGATCCTGCAGGCACAGGCGCCGGCGGCCCGGATTACTGCATCAAGGGTGAGTTCTCCCAGAACGGATTTGAGAACAACCTCGCACACACCCCAGGCGTTCTCTCCATGGCACGTACCATGTTCCCGGACAGCGCAGGAAGCCAGTTCTTCATCATGCACAAAGCTGCTCCGCATCTGGACGGCGCATACGCTGCTTTCGGAAAAGTAACAGAAGGCCTGGAAGTCGTAGATAAAATCGCATCTGTCAACACCGACTACAGCGACAAACCGCTGCAGCCGCAGAAAATGGCTACCGTTACCGTTGAGACCTTCGGCGTCGAGTATCCGGAACCGGAGAAATGCTAAGGATGAACGATGAACTGATGTTAGTTGAACCGTCGGAGGAATACTTCGCCGAGCTCGCCGCCTACCGGAACGATTTTCTGGAAAACAGCGATTCCATGGACGGCTGCGGACCGCTTCGCCGGTTTGATGATATGAAGGCGTATCTTGAAGATACCATGCGGTATACCAAAGAGGAGACTCTGCCGGAGGGCATGGTTCCCGCAACACAGTTTCTGTGCATCCGCAAATCAGACAACCGCCTTGTCGGCATGATTCAGGTGCGCCACTACCTGAACGATTTTCTGCGCACCTTGGGCGGCCACATCGGCTACTCCGTCCGCCCGTCGGAACGCAGAAAAGGCTATGCCTCCTGGATGCTGAAAAATGTGCAGCCGTACTGCAAAAGCCTCGGCCTTTCCGAAATTCTGGTCTGCTGCCTGGATACCAACGAGGGAAGCCGCAGAACAATTCTGAAAAATGGCGGCCGGTTCGATGGCACCGCTTATCGTGCCGATGAAAACAAAACACTGGAGCGTTACTGGATCACCCTGTGATTTTTCTTCCATTTCGCATGGCTCCGAATAGTTTCACAAATTTTTCTTGACATCCATGTCATTTCACTTTATAATTTGGAACTGCAAGCGAACAATTCTGTTCTTATGCAAAATATATGCCCCTGGTAAAAAACCGACGGACAGGCAGGGGTAGTTGCCGAGCGTGGTTAAGAGCCACATTATTGATTGCGTTAAAAGCGCAAATTTTATGAGTTGATTACTTTATAATCGATGCTCTACGACGAGCACATCATCTTATGAAACGGTCAATAAGAGTACGTGACTATATATTTCTGCATAGGAAAACAGGGGGAAGCCTGGATTTTTACATATCCCCTGAAGTTTGCACAATACGATCATGTATAAATTTCGATTTTTAGACAGATGATGCACGTCATCTGTCTTTTTTTCGTGCTTATAGCCAAAGATGAACCCAACACCATTTTCTGAAAAAGGAGAACCAAACAATGTCAAAAGTTATGATCATCGGATGCGGCGGTGTTGCATCCGTAGCCATTCACAAATGCTGCCAGAACAGTGAAGTATTTTCTGAAATTATGATTGCAAGCCGCACACTTTCCAAGTGCGATGCTTTAAAAGAAAAGCTGGCTCCGACCACAAAAACCATTATCACAACAGCAAAGGTGGATGCCGACTGCACAGAAGAATTAATCGCCTTAATCAAACAGTATCAGCCGGATGCCGTCTTAAACCTGGCTCTTCCTTATCAGGATCTTACCATTATGGATGCCTGCCTTGCATGTAAGGTTCCTTACATTGATACTGCAAACTACGAAGCAGAAAACACGGATGATCCGGCATGGCGTGCGATCTACGAAAAGAGATGCGAAGAGCTTGGCTTTTCTGCTTACTTTGATTATTCCTGGCAGTGGGCTTATATGGACCGTTTCAAGGAAGCCGGCATCACCGGTCTTCTCGGAACCGGCTTTGACCCTGGTGTCACCAGCGTTTTTGCAGCCTATGCACAGAAACACTATTTCGATGAAATTCACACGATTGATATTCTGGACTGCAACGGCGGCGATCATGGATATCCGTTTGCAACCAACTTCAATCCGGAAATCAACCTCCGCGAGGTATCCGCTCCCGGTTCTTACTGGGAAAACGGCCACTGGGTGGAAATTCCGCCAATGTCGATCAAACGGGAATATAACTTCGATGAGGTAGGCGAGAAGGATATGTACCTTCTTCACCATGAAGAAATTGAGGCTCTTGCAAAAAATATCCCGGGCGTAAAAAGAATCCGCTTCTTCATGACCTTCGGCCAGAGCTATCTGACCCATATGAAATGTCTGGAAAATGTAGGACTTCTCTCCACCACTCCGATTACCTTCAACGGACAGCAGATTGTACCGATCCAGTTTTTAAAAGAGCTTCTCCCGGATCCTTCCACCCTTGGCCCGCGCACCGTGGGTAAAACCAACATCGGCTGTATTTTTACCGGTATCAAGGATGGAAAAGAAAGAAGCATTTACATTTACAATGTCTGTGACCACCAGGAATGCTACCGGGAAGTAGAGTCTCAGGCGATTTCCTACACCACCGGCGTTCCGGCTATGATCGGAACCATGATGGTCGTGAACGGCCTCTGGAACAAGCCGGGTGTCTACACCACAGATGAATTCGATCCGGATCCGTACATGGAAGCACTCAACAAGTGGGGTCTTCCGTGGAAGGTCGTAGAAAATCCTGTTTTAGTAGATTAAGCCTATGTATAAGATAAACGAACTGCTAACTCCCTGTTTTGTCATTGATGAAGGCAAACTGGAAGAAAACTTAAAGATCCTGCACCAGGTAGAAGAACGCACCGGTGCAAAAATTCTGCTGGCTCAGAAATGCTTTTCCTGCTTTTCGGAATATCCGCTGATTGGAAAATATATCAGCGGAACAACTGCCAGCGGACTCTATGAGGCGCGGCTTGGAAAGGAAGAAATGGGGCTGGAGAATCATGTGTATTCTCCGGCCTACCGCCCGCAGGATATGGAAGAGCTCGCACAGATCTGCGATCACATTATTTTCAATTCAGAAAAGCAGCTCCGAACGTACCTCCCTGTACTTAAGGCTTCCGGAACCGCAAAAGCCGGACTTCGCATCAACCCGGAATGCTCCACGCAGGAAGGCCATGCGATTTATGATCCCTGTGCACCCGGCTCCCGCATGGGCATCCGCGCCTGCGATTTTACAGACGAACTGGCTGATCTTGTGGACGGTCTTCATTTTCATACCCTCTGTGAACAGAATTCGGATGATCTGGAAACCACGCTGCGCGCCGTGGAAGAAAAATTCGGCAAGTGGCTTTTTAAAATGAACTGGCTTAACATGGGAGGCGGACATCATATCACCCGTGAGGATTACGATATCGAACGCCTGATTTCCTGTATCAACCATATGAAAGAAACGTATGGTCTTCAGATTTACCTGGAGCCCGGGGAAGCAGTTGCCTTAAACGCAGGCTACAATGTCACGGAAGTTCTCGATATTGTTGAAAATAACGGAAAAATTTTAATTCTTGACACTTCCGCTGCCTGCCATATGCCGGATGTGCTTGAGATGCCGTACCGCCCTCCGCTCAAAGGCAGCGGACTGCCTGGGGAAAAGCCTTATACCTACCGCCTTTCCTGCAATACCTGCCTGGCGGGCGACGTAATCGGTGAATATTCCTTCGATTCCCAAATCCAGATCGGTGACAGACTGTATTTTGAAGATATGGCGATTTATTCGATGGTAAAAACCAATACCTTTAACGGAATCCCACTCCCTTCCATCGCGGTGATGGACAAAGCTGGAAACTGCCGAATGATAAAGGAGTTTGGATATGAAGATTTCAAAAACCGATTGTCTTAGAACCCCAAAAGCCGATGGCTTTTACATGCCGGGCGAATTTGAGCCCCACGAAGGCACGCTGATGATCTGGCCGTGGCGTCCCGGTTCCTGGAATTACGGGGCAAAAGCGGCAAGAACGGCATTTGCAGAAATTGCAGAAGCAATTGCCGCTTATGAGCAGGTTTATCTTTTCGTCCGGCCACAGGATAAAGCATCGGCACAGGAACTGCTTTCCTCCGACCGGATTCATCTGATCGAAGCCCAAACAGAGGATGCCTGGGCAAGAGATACCGGCGCTACGTTTGTGGTCAACGATCGGGGCGGGCGAAGAGGCATTCAATGGGAATTCAACGCCTGGGGCGGCCAGTATGACGGTCTGTACTCCCACTTTGAGCATGACCGTGAGGTTCCGGAACGAATCTGCAATTTTCTCGGAGATTCCTTCTACAATGCCCGCCCCTTTGTTCTGGAAGGCGGCTCCATCCATGTTGACGGGGAAGGAACCCTGCTTACGACCGAAGAATGTCTGCTGAGTCCGGGGCGCAATCCTTCTCTTACAAGAGCGGAAATTGAAGAAAAGCTGCGTCAGTATCTTTCGGTCGAGAAAATCATCTGGCTTCCTTTTGGTATTTACAACGATGAAACCAACGGCCATATCGATAATATGTGCTGCTTTGTAAAGCCAGGAGAAGTACTTCTTGCCTGGACAGATGACGAAAACGATCCTCAGTATGCCAGAAGCAGGGCCGCTTTTGATCTTCTCTCCCATACCGTTGACGCGAAGGGACGAAGCTTTGTAATTCACAAGCTGCCCATTCCAAAGCATCCCATCTGTATTACAGAAGAAGATCTTCTCGGCTATGATTTTGAAGCTGGCGAAGATCAGCGGGAAGCCGGGGAACGCCTTGCCGCCAGCTATATCAATTTTTATCTTGCCAATCACTGTGTCCTTCTTCCCCGTTTCGGCGATGAAAACGATACCGTGGCTGCAGAAATTCTCGGAAAATGCTTTCCGGATCGACGGATCCTCCCTGTCGATGCACGCGTCATTCTGACCGGCGGAGGCAACATTCACTGTATTACCCAGCAGATTCCGGCAAAGAAAAGAGGAAACAGATTATGAGAAATATAAAAATTGCCGCACTGCAGTTTTCATGCTGCAGCCAGGTACAGGAAAATATAGATAAAGCAGAGACTATGGTTCGGGAAGCCGCTTCCAACGGAGCCAATCTCATCCTTCTTCCTGAATTGTTTGAAAGACCGTATTTTTGTCAGGAAAAGCGATACGATTATTATGATTATGCCCTGCCTTTGACAGAAAATCCCGCCATCCGGCGTTTTCAGGCCGTTGCCGGAGAACTTGGGGTCGTGATTCCGGTCAGCTTTTATGAAAGGGATGTTCAGCGCCTGTTTAATTCCATTGCCATGATCGATGCAGACGGATCCATTCTTGGTGTTTACCGCAAGACCCATATCCCGGACGATCATTTTTATCAGGAAAAATTCTATTTCACTCCGGGAGATACGGGATTCAAAGTCTTTGAAACACGTTTTGGAACCATCGGCGTCGGCATCTGCTGGGATCAGTGGTTTCCGGAAACAGCACGATGTATGGCTGTTCAGGGAGCTGAAATCCTGCTCTATCCTACCGCGATCGGAAGTGAGCCGATCCTGAATGTAGACAGCAGCGGGCACTGGCGGCGCGTCATGCAGGGACATGCTGCCGCAAATCTTGTTCCGGTTGCTGCTGCAAACCGGATTGGTACCGAAATCGTAACGCCCTGTGAAGAAAATGGCGGCCAGTCCTCTTCTCTTACCTTCTACGGTTCTTCCTTTATTGCCGATGCAACCGGTGAACTCGTGGCATCGGCAGGAAGAGATACCGAGGAAATCCTGTATGCCTTCTTCGATCTGGATGCCCTGCGCGAAGAACGTTTTTCCTGGGGGCTTTTCCGTGACCGGCGGCCGGAAACTTACCGTATCATGACGAAACAGTAAAGCTCTGTCTCTTCCTGTTGTAACTCTTCCTACAGCGGTGCGCTGCATCACATATTCTAACTACAAAGGAGAACCGCTATGCAATATGGAGTTTTATGTCTGCTGCCGCCTGCAGCGATGCTGATTTTTGCATTAAAAACGAAAAAATCTTTCGAAGCTCTGATTTTCGGAACCCTGGTTGCCTATCTCATCATGTACAAAGCGGCTTTTATCGGACCCTGGTGTGATCTGCTGCTTTCGGAGATCAGCAACGCAGATAACCAGTATATTCTTCTTCTCTGCGGACTGTTCGGAGGCTTCATTTTCCTGCTCCGCGAGGCAAAAGGAACACTTGGTTTTTCCAACCTGTTAAGCCGTTTCTGTAAAAATGAACGGATCACCATGATGATGTCGGTATTTCTCGGAATCATTATTTTTGTCGATGATTATCTCAACATCATGACCGTTGGAACCTGTATGAAGGATGTCTGTGATAAACGAAAAGTCCCACGCCAGGCCCTTGCCTATATCATTGACTCAACCGGTGCACCTGTCTGTGCACTGATTCCCTTTTCCACCTGGGTAGTTTTTTATTCCGGTGTTTTTATTCAGGAACCGGGCATTCTCAATATGGGCTTTTCCACCGGTATGAGTGTTTACTTAAAAGTGCTTCCTTATATGTTTTATCCCATGGCTGCACTTCTGGTTGTGGTTCTGTTTGCCTGCAAACTGATGCCAAAGCTCGGAAAAATGAAAGATGCCTATACCGATCTGGAAAAGAAAGAGCAGACACCGGAGCATCCAAAAATGCACAATGCCCCTTCTGTTGACATTGCCATGGCCGGAATGAGCGTTGATTACCCGCCCGAAAATACCAATGCCGGAAATATACTGGATTTTCTGATCCCCATCGGAATTCTGATCGGTGTGACAGTAGCCACACAGGATATGATGCAGGCGATTATTCTTGCTCTTGCTTCCTGTATGATTCTTTATCTTCCGCGGAAAAAAATGACCTTTACGCGGTACGTGGAACTGTTCTTTGCCGGCTTTGCAGATATTCTTCCGGTTCTCGCCATTCTTCTTGCATCCTTTATGATCAAGACTGCCTGCGGCGAAATGGGACTCTCGGAATACGTCATCAACCTGTGTGTTCCGTATATGAATGCCAAAACACTGGCAGCTATTATTTTTGTTGTCATTGCAGTTCTGACCTTTGTCACCAGCTCTTTCTGGGGAATTGAGGCCGTAGCCGTTTCCATCGTTGTTCCGCTTGCCATCGCCCTTGATGCTAATGTACTTCTGGCGCTTGGCGCTGTCGTATCCGGCGGTGTTTTCGGAAGCCATGCATGCTTCTATTCCGACGCAACGGTTCTTTCCTCCGCGACCTGCGAGATTGACAATATGTCACATGCCGTGTCGCAGTTTCCTTACGTCCTGATTAGTGCTGCTCTCGCCGTAGCAGGATTCTTAATCTGCGGAATTTTTGCTCTTTAAAAACACGTTCTAAAAGTCAAGCGGATATTCGCAATCCGCTTCGCTACTTGCTCATAACCGAATAGCTGCTCCGCAGCTTATCAGAAGGAGCTTGCACTCCTCCTGATACAAGCAAGTCCCCACCCACTGCTTATTGCTTTTCGCAATGGAAGCAGGGGACTTACTTGATTCGGTTAAAAAAGTCTTCGACGATCGGATTTTCCCAGATTCGTCGAAGGCTTTTTTTGTTTTTTTATTCTTTTACACTCAACCGCACCAGCGCACGCTGCAGCTTGGCTTCGGCAATACGGTATTCTTTGTCTGTCAGACCGCCGTTTGCCAGCGCCTGCTCGGCCCTGTGTTTGGCAGCCTCGGCGCGCTCTGCATCAATATCCTCTTCCCACTCCCAGGTCGTTGCCAGGACACGGCAGACCCCGTTCATCATGGAAAGCATTCCGCCGATGCAGGCGGCATTTCTTCTCGTTCCGTCCTCCAGCACGATATGCGCCTCGCCCATACCGAGCGCAGTGCAGTAATTACAGTGCCCAGGCAGAATTGCCAGGTCGCCGCTGATGGTTCTGCAGACAACGCGCGCTACGTCACCCTCATAGAGAAGTCCGTCCGGCGTGCCGACACGTAAAGGAAATGTACTCATACGTCATTCCTCCTTTACTGATTCAGTGCTTTTGCTTTTTCAAATACCTCGTCGATGGTACCTGCAAACAGGAAACAGCTCTCCGGAAGCTCGTCGCACTCGCCATCGAGGATCATGCGGAATCCGCGCAGGGTTTCTTTTAACGGCACGTATTTTCCTTCCATACCGGTAAACTGCTCCGCTACCGAGAAGCTCTGGGACAGGAAACGCTGTACCTTACGGGCACGGCTGACCGTCAGCTTATCCTCCTCGGACAGCTCGTCCATACCCATGATGGCGATGATATCCTGCAGCTCTTTGTATCTCTGCAGCACCTGCTGTACGGCACGCGCTACCTCATAGTGCTCATGGCCTACGATTTCCGGTGTCAGGATACGGCTGGTAGAATCAAGCGGATCAACGGCCGGATAAATACCCTGGCTGGAAATTTCACGGGAAAGTACCGTCGTGGCATCCAGATGGGTAAATGTCGTTGCCGGAGCCGGGTCGGTCAGGTCATCGGCCGGCACATAAACAGCCTGTACCGATGTGATGGAACCCTTTCTCGTGGACGTAATACGCTCCTGCAGTGCGCCCATCTCGGTTGCCAGCGTCGGCTGGTATCCTACTGCGGACGGCATACGGCCAAGCAGAGCCGAAACCTCGGAACCTGCCTGCGTAAATCGGAAAATATTATCGATGAACAGCAGCACATCCTGATTTTTCACATCACGGAAGTATTCTGCCATGGTAAGGCCGGAAAGTCCGACACGCATACGCGCTCCCGGCGGCTCGTTCATCTGTCCATAGACCAGTGCTGTCTTGTCGATAACACCGCTCTCTTTCATCTCGTTGTAAAGGTCATTTCCTTCACGGGTACGCTCTCCGACACCGGTGAAAACGGAAAGTCCGCCGTGTGCCGTTGCCACGTTGTGGATCAGCTCCATGATAAGGACTGTTTTTCCAACGCCGGCACCGCCGAACAGACCGATTTTTCCGCCCTTGGCATACGGGCAGATCAGGTCAACGACCTTGATTCCGGTTTCGAGGATCTCCGTTGCCGGAACCTGTTCCTCATAGGACGGCGGATCGCGGTGGATCGGCCATTTTTCTGCTGTTTCCGGTGCCGGCTTATTGTCTACGGTCTCACCGAGCAGGTTGAACACGCGGCCTAAGCACTCCTCTCCGACCGGAACGGCGATCGGGCCGCCCGTGTCGACTGCTTTCGTTCCGCGGACAAGTCCGTCTGTGGACTTCATGGCAATGCAGCGAACCATGTTGTCGCCCGTCTGCTGCGCCACTTCCACAACCAGCTTCTCGCCGTGGTTGTCTATCTCGATGGCATTCAGAAGTGCCGGCAGCTCACCCTCCGGAAAACGGATGTCCAGAACAGGACCCGTTACCTGCACAACCTCGCCAATGTGTTTTTCACTCATTTAACGACTTCTCCTCACTTTTCTTGTTTCCACTCTTACACGCCTTCCGCACCGCCGACGATCTCCGTGATCTCCTGCGTAATGCTTGCCTGACGGGCACGGTTGTAATACAGATTGAGCTGTTCAATCATCTCCTCTGCATTTCCCGTTGCCGCCTCCATTGCGGTACGGCGTGCCGCAAGCTCACTTGCCACACTCTCACAGATACCGCCGTAGATCAGGCCGCCTAAGTATTCCGGCACAATCGCTTCGAATACCTCGACACCGTTTGGCTCATACAGGATCAGATTTCGGATTTTTTTCGCTTCCGGATCCTCTCCGTCCTCTTTTGCAATGTCAATCAGAGGCAGGATCGGCACGGAAACCGGCATCTGCGACAGCATCGACACGAATTTTGTGTAACAAAGCTCCACATGTCCGAAGGTCCCTTTCCGGAACTCACGGCACAGTGCGCGCGCGATCTCAAAGCTGTCTGCCACGGAAAGATTTGCGATCTCGGCAAAGCTGTCCGTCAGAATGTCCAGCTTCCGGGATTTTGCATACTCCACTGCCTTTTTACCGACCGGAACCACGCAGATCTCTTTTCCTTTGGCATCTGCCTCAAAGCATCGGAACAGATTGGCGTTGTATCCGCCCGCAAGGCCGCGGTCTCCGGCAACCAGAACGTAGCAGCATTTCTCGTTTTTTGCCTCTTTTGCATAAATGGAATAAAATTCCGTGTTTCCTTTTGCAATATCCTGCAAAGTGCGGTACAGCTCCTGAAAATACGGACGGCAGGTATCAGCCCGCTCCTTCGCTTTTCGCAGCTTGGAGGACGCTACAAGTTCCATCGCCTTGGTAATCTGCATCGTGCTTTCGACACTTTTGATCCGCAGCTTTACGGCTTTCATGTTTGCAGCCATAGGCTCCTCCTTCTTTCCTTATTTTGCAGGTCTTGTATTGATAAAGTTTTCGGTGTACGATTCGAGCGCACTTTTCAGCTTCTCTTCGGTATCTGCCTCGAGTTTTCCAGTTGCGGAAATCTCCTGCATCACGGCAGCACCCTCTGCGTCGGTATCAAGCCAGGTATACAGTCCGTCCTCATAGGCGCGGACATCCTCAGCTGCAACCTTTGACAGAATTCCTTTCGTTACCGCATAAAGAATGGCCACCTGTTTTTCTACCGGAACCGGTGCATTCTGGTTCTGTTTTAATACTTCCACGATACGCACACCCTGCTCCAGACGCGCCTTTGTATCGGCATCCAGATCGGATCCGAACTGTGCAAAACTTGCCAGCTCGCGGTACTGGGAATAGATCAGTTTCAGAGTTCCGGCTACCTTCTTCATCGCCTTAATCTGCGCATTTCCACCGACACGGGATACGGATACGCCAGGGTTTACCGCCGGCATAACGCCCGAGTGGAACAGCTCTGTCTCAAGGAAAATCTGTCCGTCTGTGATGGAGATGACGTTCGTCGGAATATAGGCGGAAATATCGCCTGCCTGGGTCTCAATGATCGGCAGGGCCGTCATGGATCCGCCGCCATGTTCATCGTCCAGCTTTGCGGCACGCTCCAGAAGTCTGGAATGGAGATAGAAAACATCTCCCGGATAAGCCTCACGTCCCGGCGGACGGCGGATCAGCAGGGAGAGTGCACGGTATGCAACCGCGTGCTTACTTAAGTCATCATAAATGATCAGCACATCTTTTCCCTGATACATAAAGTACTCGCCCATGGCACAGCCGGAATACGGTACGATATACTGCAGCGGGCTCGCTTCGGATGCCGTCGCTGCCACGACGATGGTGTACGCCATTGCGCCGTTCTTCTCAAGATTTTCTACTAAGGACGCTACTGTCGAACGTTTCTGTCCGATGGCAACGTAGATACAGATCACATCCTTGCCTTTCTGGTTCAGAATGGTATCGGTTGCGATCGTTGTCTTTCCGGTCTGACGGTCTCCGATGATCAGCTCTCGCTGACCTCTTCCGATCGGAACCATGGAATCGATCGCTTTAATACCGGTCTGCAGCGGCTGGTTAACACCTTTTCTCTCACAGATGCCCGGTGCCGGGCTTTCAATCGGACGGTACTCTGCTGCCGTAATCGGGCCTGCGCCGTCGATTGGCTGGCCGAGCGCGTTGACAACGCGTCCGATCATACCTTCTCCGACCGGAACCGAAACAACCTTTCCCGTTCTTTTTACAAGCTGTCCCTCGCTGATGTTCTCGCCGGAACCGAATAAAACGACAGATACGCTGTTTTCCTCGAGGTTCTGTGCCATTCCATAGCTTCCATCCTCGAACTCCAGCAGCTCGCCCGCCATGCAGTTCGAAAGACCGCTGGCTCTCGCGATTCCGTCTCCGACCATCAGAACGGTGCCTGTCTCATCCTGCCGGATCGCATTTTCATAATATTTGATCTGGCTGCGGATGACCTTGGATATTTCTTCTGGTTTCAGTTGCATGTTTTCCTCCTACACCACTGTATTGCTGATTCTTCTGGAAAGCTCGGCCAAACGTCCCTTTACGGTTCCGTCAAACAGCTTTCCGTCGAGCTCCACGCGGACACCCGCCAGAACGGACGGATCGGTTTTCAGTTCCATCACGACTGTTTTTCCGCTCATTGTTTCCAGTTTTTTCTTCAGAAGCTCTTCCTGTTCCTTCGACAGGGATGCTGCGCTCGTCACAACTGCCTCGGCAATGTTGTGCGCCGCAAAGTATCTGCGCTGAAACGCTTCCTGGCATCCGCCGAATTCCCGGAGAAGATTTTTTTCACACAGTAGTTTGATAAAATTGACCAAATACGGTTCCGCCTGGCTGCCAAATGCCGCGTCGATCAGCCCGATCCGTTCTTTTCGCGGAATCGAAGGCTCCGCTAAAAGGCGCGGATACTCCGGATTTTCCCGGAACAGAACTCGGATCTCCTTCATCTCGGAAAGGATTTCCTCTTCGAGATGCTCCTCCTGGGCCAGCTCATACAGGCTCCCACCGTATACTCTGGCAGTTTCTGTCATGATGCTTCACCTACATTCGATATAAATTCATCTATCAGCTTCTCATGGTCTTTTTCATTAATCTCACGTTCAATGACTTTTCCGGCAATATCCATGGCAATACCGCCGATCTCGCCTTTGACTTCATTGACCGCTTTCTTTTTCTCCTGGGCAATCTCTTTTTCTGCCTTGTTTTTCAGGGCAGCTGCCTGTTCGGAAGCCTCTTTTACGATTTTCTCGCTCTGCAGCGTCGCTGTCTTTCTGGCGCTTTCGAGAATCTCGTTGGCCTTTGCCTTGGCCTCCTGCATATTCTGCTCATATTCCTCTTTGATGGCGTTGGCTTCTTTTTTTGCCGCCTCTGCGTCTGTAATCTCCGCATCGGCTGCCGCACGCCGTTTTTCCAGCATCTCATTGATCGGTTTGAAAAGGAACCGTTTGATCAGATACATCTGGATGAAGAGGTTGCAGATCTGTGCGATAAAAGTCCAGGGGACAATTCCTACCAGTTCCTGAACCTGCATAGTTTCTTTCCTCCTAGCAATCATTTACTCCTTGCAACTATTTCAGGAAGTTCATGAACATTCCCGGTGCTACGAAGATCAGAAGCAGGCCGGTTACGAAACCGTAAATACCTGTGGTCTCTGCGATCGCACAGCCAAGAAGCATCGTACTTGTTACATCACCTTTGCATTCCGGCTGACGTCCGATTGCCTCAAGTGCCTTTGCTACGGCGTTACCTTCACCGATACCAGGTCCGATACCTGCGATCAGGGAGCATCCTGCGCCGATTGCGCATCCTGCGAGAGCGATACCTTTTGCTAAAATCTGAAAATCCATCTTGTTTTCCTCCTGTATTTTCTTTTTGTAAACCTCATTTTTTAATCTCTTTAGCCTTCCTCTGCTGCATTCGCAATGTACATGACAGTCAGCATACAGAAAATAAAGGCCTGCATCACGCCGGAGAACCAGTCAAAATAGACCGACAGAACAGCCGGGACACCGACGTCCAGAATCGGGATCTGTGAAAGGGTTCTTCCGAGCACGCCGGGAAGCAGTCCCAGCAGCTTTCCGCTTGCCAGTGCCAGCGATCCGTAGATCAGGGCATTGATAACAACGCCGGAAAGGATGTTTCCAAAGTGACGGCACGCCATACTGATCGGCGTTGCGAGCTCCGACAAAACGTTAAACGGTGTCATAACCGCAATCGGAGTCGTGAAGCCCTTCAGATATCCGCCAAAACCGTTGGTTTTGATCTTCTGTGTGGTGATCATGATGAAAACCACAACAGCCCAGGCCGCCTCGGTGGAAAGATCTGCTGTCGGACTTCGAAGTCCGATCAGGCTGATCAGGTTCGAGACAACGCTGGTCGCGAAAAGCGCCGACACAAAAGGAATCAGATAGCGGAATTTTTCTCCCATGTTGCCGATGACAAATTTGTTTGCGGTTTCCACAATCATTTCTGCCACCGCCTGGCGTTTGGAGATGTTCCGCACCTTCAAATCTCTTGTAAGCCAGATGCAAAGTCCGGTAATGAGTGCCATTACAATCCAGCTTACCACCAGCGTTTCGCTGATCTGAATTTTCCCGAACAGCGGGAAATCGATCGGGATCGTAAAAAAGACTTTTGCACCGGAGATATCAACCTCCATTCTCTTTTCTCACCTCCTCTGTATGAAATAAAATAAAAAATTTGAACCTTTTGTCAAAGCGGATCTTCACAATCCACTTCGCTGCTTGCTTATAACCGAATCGCTGCTTCGCAGTTTCGGTTTAAAAACGCCGTCCCGTCTTTGCGGCTTTCGCCTGAGATCAGGTTCAGCGCTTTATGCTGTTTTTTATGCCCATCAGCTTGATGGCCGTTCCCGGAATTAAAAGCGGCAGGATTCCTGCGGCAAACTGGAAGCATGGAAGCACAATCGCCAGAACTGCCCAGAGCATCTGCATCAGATTTCTCTGCGAATAGCTTGCCTGCATCCGTCGCTTTGCTCCCGCCTCGTCTGTCTCGGACACTGCTTTTTGTACTGCCATGCCCATCAGGAAAAAGTTCAGCACCGCAACGGCACCGCCTCCGATTCCCCCGAGGATCACCCGATAGTCAAATGGGATTTTTTCCGGCCAGATCAGGTGCAGGATCAGAAACCCGACCCACATCACAACCACGCCGACAACAGTATAGATGGCAACATTTTTCGTCTCCTTTTTTACGGCCGGCTGGACCTTGTCTCCGAAATTGCTCATATCGCCTTGTTTCCTTTCTAAGGGATTTTCCCCTTAAAATCAGTCTGAAATCTTTTCTCTACCACTTGATCTCCGTCAACTGTGAAAACTTTTTCAGACACGTTCTAAATATGCCGGTTGAAAGACACCCGCTTTTTCTTCTTTTTTCCGTCCGGCTCCGTCTCGATGCGTTTCTGATGCCGCAGAACGCTCTGCCCGAATTTCCAGGCTGTCACGGCACCGCCTCCGATCCCAAAGAAAAAGCCGATCAGATAAATCCATGTTCCAACCGAAAAGCGGTCGCAAAGCCACCAGCAAAGTGCCAGACAAAGAAAAAGAGGCGTCACAAGGGACAGTCCGAATTGTGTCAACATTGTGAGATTGGTAATCATCCCTGTCCACTTCTTCATATCCTGTCCCTTTCTGCCGCCTCTTTTTGTCAGACCCTCGGATCTGTGTCTTGTTTCATTTTCCCCAAAACACTCTTCCATTTTTGTAACCACTTAGTCAGATTGTACCATAAACGTTTTCATAAGACAAATGAATTTGTATATTTTCCAAATTATTTATTTTTATTTACATTCTTTTCATAATAATTGGAACAATTTTCTCATTTTGTCCCATTGCAAAATTGCAGCGTTCACCTCGCTTCTTATTTTTTGAAAAAAACTGCGGTTTTATTCCACACATACTGCCGTTTTTTCTTTCCAACCGGAAAGCTGATAGCTTACCTCATAGTGTCCCGGCTCCAGCAGGTATCTACCGTTTTCTTCTGATCCGAGCACTTCTGCAACCGCTTCTTTTTCACTTTTGGCAACCATTGGAAGTATGGCCTCTGCGGTACAGTCGAACGGAACATCCATGGTGATGGTCACATGCTCTTTGTCGGAAAGCTCCCAGCGAATGCTGTACATTCCCGATGCAGAATCATATTTTGCCTCTGCATACCTCAAATCCCAGTTCAGCGTCGGTGCAAATTGTACGTTCCTGGCACCCGGATGGGATTCCATCGTGTTGATGCCGGCAACGTGACGGAACATCCATTCCTGGATGGAGCCGTAAGCATAATGGTTCATACTGTTCATGCTGATGCCGGAAATCGTACCGTCCGCAAGAAGAGAATTCCAGCGTTCCCAGACGGTAGTTGCACCAAGCTTAACCTCATAAAGCCAACCCGGAAATTCCTCGTTCAGCAACAGTTCGTAGGCAAGATCATTCATGCCGTTGTCGGTGAGCACATTGTTCAGCAATGGTGTTCCGACAAATCCCGTCTTCAGTTTGTGGTTACTCTGCTCAAACAGCTTCAGAAGCTGCCGTTTTGTCAGCTCTTCGTTCTTTGACAGATGGTATTTCAGCGTCAGCAGCAGCGCCGTCTGTGTTTTGATGCAGCAGCGGCCTGTTGCGCTGTAATATTCTTCCTGTACCACAGCAAACTGCTCCTCGAACAGCTTCTGATACTTCTCCTGCTCCTCGCGGTATCCCAGCACACCGGCCGCTTTTGCCACGATTCCTGCGCTGATCGCATAATACAGGTTTGCAATAAACTCCTCGTCCGTTGCACCCATGACCTGCTCCGCTCCCTGTACCGGATTGTCCAACGCAAGCCAGTCGCCGAAGTGGAAAATATACCGCCAGCCGTGGTTATCCCCATCCACTTTCGTGATGTAATCCACCCACGATTTCATGCTCACAAACTGATCTTCCAGAATACTCTTATCCCCGTAAAACAGATACAGATTCCACGGAATGATGCACGCCGCATCGCCCCAGACACATGCCGCGTCTTCCACGCCGCACGACGGCACCACGTGCGGCACCTTTCCGCCGAGCACGCTCTGCTCTTTTGCCATGTCGTACAGATATTTTGCATAGAATGCATACGTATCTTCGAGATACATCGCCGTCGGCGAAAATACCTGCGCATCTCCCGTCCATCCCATGCGCTCGTCACGCTGCGGGCAGTCGGTCGGAACATCTACAAAATTGCACTTTAATCCCCAGCGCACATTACTGATGAGTTGGTTGACCAAATCACTTCCTGTTTTCATCCAGCCTGTCGCGGTGATATTGCTGTAGTAAGCAAGTCCGGTGAAATCCTCCTTTTTCAGATCCGGAATACCATCGATTTTTACATAACGGTATCCATAGAAGGTAAAATGCGGCACAAGATCTATTTCCGTTCCATCCGAAATATAAATGTATTCGGATTTTGCACTCCGCAAATTTTCATTGTAGAAATTGCCGTGCTGCAGAATTTCTCCTGTCTGAACATGTACTTTTGTTCCTTTTGACACGTTGACATGGAGTTTAAAGATTCCCGTGAATTCCTGTCCCATATCGAAAACCAGCTCACCTGCCGGAGTATGAATCAATTCTTTTGGCCGGAAAGTTTCATGAACCGTCACCGGAAGACTCATGCGATCGGTCAGTTCCCCTTTCGGTGCATCACAGAGGACTGCCTGCTCTGCAGGAAGATCCGGCAGCGTATCATCCCGATGCTCGCCGTCATAGAGATTGGAAAACGAAATTTTGCTGCGTCGTATCTGCCATGTCTCATCTGTACCGATGACTTCTTCCGAGCCGTCTGTATACATAAGATGCAGCTCCGCAATCAGCTTCCAGTCATTTCCGTAAAAGCCTCTATCCTCAAACGCACTGAAACCAAACCGCGCCTTATACCAGCCGTTGCCAAGCAGTACACGGAGTGTTCCCTCGCTCGAAAACTCCTCTGTCACATCGTATGTCTGATACTGTACCCACTCATTATAATCATTGCTGTACGGTGTCAGATATTCATTTCCAACATGCTTCTCATCAACAAACACTTCATACAGTCCAAGTCCGCATATATACAACCGTGCTTTTGCCACTTCTTTTACCGGAATAATTTTCTTTTCAAAATAAGGATGGCGTTTTTCTTCACTGCTGCAGGAGATCCATTTGGCAGACCATGCTTCCTCCCGCTTTCCAGTTTCAAAAAACTGCACTTCGCTTACTGCTTTTTCTCCGGCATCGCTGCCTGCTTCCACCGTCCAGTAATACCGTGTTCTCGGCTCCAACTTCAGTTTCACCGGATAGCAAAGGCTACTCGCTTTCGTATCCTCCCCCGAGTCAAACAACAGATGTTCCATCGCCTCATCCGATGATACACGGATCCTTGCGTAACTCTGCTGCTTTCCTTTCGCTTCTTTTATTTTCCACGAAAAGACCGTCCGTTCCATCCGAAATCCCACCGGATTTTCCAGATGGTTCACTTGTGCGTGATAAATCTTCATATTTAAATTCCTCCTCCATTTTTGTATTTCAAATATCCCCATTTTTTTCATTTTATCATAATGCATGTTTTCAAAAAAGATTCTGTTTTGCAGGAAAAAGCATCTTTATTTGCACCCATTCCGGACAAAGCCTGTGCTTTTTTCTCCGTATCATACTCCTTTCTCCCGTCCCTGAATATCAAAAATGCCGGATTCTCTACCACAAATCCGACATTTTTGATTTCCATCCCTATCTTATCTTCAGTTCAGCAATTCATCTGCCAGCGTTCTCTTCGGCACATAGTGCACATCGTTCTCATCCCGGTAATAATTCGTATTCCCATCCTCCGGCACATCCACCAGATGAATCTCCTCCGCCGGTTTTCCAAACGCCACAATCAAAAGCGGCCGGATCTCCTCAGGCAGTCCAAGTACCTCCATTACCTCGCCCGCCTGAAAATTCCCGATCATACAACCGCCAAGCCCCTGCTCCACAGCCGCAAGTAGCATCGTCTGCGCTACAATTCCGACATCCTTCTGATACCGGTTCAGATTCTCATCAATCCCCTTATCCTGACAGATCACAACAAAGCCCGTCGGCCGTTTCCCCGGATGCGGCAAAACCATCTCCGGCAGCGCCCGCGCCCACTTCGTCAGTCCCTGCACCTTCTCCACATCTTCCGGCTCCCACGCCAGAAAATACTTCAACGGCTGCTTATTCACACTCGAAGGACAAAGCCGCGCGCAATCCACAAACCCTTCCAACGTCTCCCGCGAAATCCTCACTGACTCATCAAAACCACGATAACTCCTGTTTTTTAATACCAGATCCTTTAACATCATTCTTCATCCTCCTGTCTTAACTTTTCTTTCTATCTCCCACTCTACCACACCTCCCCACCCCCTATCAATCACCTTTTTCTCATTTTCCCTCTTGACATACTTTGATATTCAAAGTATTATATATCTAGTTTTCAAAACCACATAGTAAGGTTTTTTACATTATATTTTTACCAATACCAGATCCCGTGCCCGCCGCCGTGTCGGGGATGTTCCTCCAGGATGGCGCATTTGCAGGAGGCCTGCAAACTCTTAGGCTATGGAATTTTGCGTTGCTTGAAAAAACGGCACTGTCTGAGTGCAGCGAGTTCGCCGTTTTTTCAAGCGCCCTTAGCAAAATCCCAAAGCCTTAGAGTTTCCTGGCCTCCGAAACCGCGCCATCCTGGAGGAACATCCCCGGCGCGGCGGCGGGCACGGGATCGTCCATTTATCAAAAAGGAGAATTCATATGTTACCAAATTTAAAAATAGGAAATCTCACCGCCAAATACCCCATCATCCAAGGCGGAATGGGCGTCGGCATCAGCCTCTCATCCCTCGCCGGTGCCGTCGCCAAATCCGGCGGAATCGGCGTCATCTCCGCCGCCCAGCCCGGCTGGCGCGATCCGGAATTCGCGCGTGATCCCTTAAGTGCCAATCTCCGCGCACTCGCCTTCCACATCCGCCGTGCCAAAGAAATCTCAAACGGCGGCATCATCGGCGTCAATATCATGTGCGCCCTGACCCACTACGAGGAATACGTCCGCTGCTGTATCGAAAACGGAGCCGATCTCATCATTTCCGGGGCTGGTCTCCCGACTGATCTGCCAAAATACACAGCGGGAAGCTCCATCAAGCTCGCCCCTATCGTTTCCCCGCCCCGGACTGCCAAAGTTCTTCTGAAGCTTTGGGATAATCACTATCACCGCGTCCCTGACCTTGTTGTCATCGAAGGTCCCGCGGCCGGCGGCCATCTGGGCTACTCCGCCGAAACCGTGGAAGAAACAGCACGACGCGGCTACGATGACGAAATCCGGGAAATTCTGCAGATTGTACATGGCTACGAAGAAAAATATACCTGTACCATCCCCGTTGTCTTTGCCGGAGGCGTCTACACCCACGAGGATATCCTTCACTACCTGTCGCTTGGCTGCGCAGGCGTCCAGATGGCTACCCGTTTCGTTGTCACGGAAGAATGCGATGCCGATCCCCGCTACAAACAGGCATACCTGAATGCAAAAAAAGAAGATATCACGATCATGCACAGTCCGGTCGGTATGCCGGGCCGCGCAATCCGCAATCCGTTTCTGACGGAACGCGAACAGGAACGGGAAAAAATCTCACACTGCTACCAGTGCCTCAAAAAATGCGACAAAGCCTCCATTCCCTACTGTATTACCACAGCCCTGGCCCGCGCTGCCGATGGCGATACCGACAACGCTCTTCTTTTCTGCGGGGAAAACGCATGGCGTCTCGATCACATGACCACTGTGCCGGAGCTGATGGCGGAACTGGTCGGGGAATCCCTGCCGGACAGCAAAAAATAAAAAATTTAGTAGTGACTTTCCTTCCCAATAATGTTACAATCTTCTTTATGGTGTCAGCATAAAAAGTCTTCAAGAACTGACCATAAACCCAAAATTTTTGTAACACACAAAAGGAAGGAACTCTATGAACAAACACAACAAATCCCGCAGCTCGTTTTCCGGCAAAATTGGTTACGTGCTGGCTGCAGCAGGCGCTTCCGTCGGACTTGGAAATATCTGGCGTTTTCCCTACCTCGCAGCAAAATACGGCGGAGGAATTTTCCTCCTCATTTATATCCTGCTGGCGCTCACCTTCGGCTACTCCATGATCGTTGCCGAGTCCGCCATCGGACGCATGACACGAAAAAGCCCGGTCGGCGCTTTCCAGTCGTTCGGCAAATCGAAATGGCTTTCCGCCGGGGGCTGGATCAACGCCATTATCCCGATTCTGATCGTTCCATACTACTCTGTCATCGGAGGATGGGTCATCAAATATCTGATCGAATACGTGAAGGGCAACAGTACCCTGCTCGCAGAGGACGGCTATTTTTCCGGCTTCATCTCAAACGGAGTTTCCACAGAGCTCTGTTTTGCCGTTTTCTGCCTTATTACGGTCGCCATCATCTACGCCGGTGTGCGAAACGGCATTGAACGCGTTTCCAAGGTGATGATGCCGATTCTGATCGTCCTTTCCGTCATCATTGCCGTTTATTCCGTAACAAGACCGGGCGCACTGGCAGGCGTGAAGTATTTCCTTGTTCCGAACCTCAAAAACTTTTCATGGATGTCCGTTGTTGCCGCCATGGGACAGATGTTCTACTCCCTCTCGATCGCGATGGGTATTCTGATCACCTTCGGTTCCTACATGAAAAAGGAGACCGCGATTGAGGATTCCACCCGGAACGTCGAAGTTTTCGACACCGCAATTGCAATCATGGCAGGTCTCATGATCATTCCTGCCGTCTTTGCCTTCTCCGGCGGAGATCCGGATACCCTGCAGGCAGGACCTTCCCTGATGTTTATCACCATCCCGAAGGTATTCGCCAATATGGGCTTCGGCACTGTGATCGGTATTCTGTTTTTCCTTCTGGTGCTGTTTGCCGCACTGACCAGCTCCATCGCACTGACAGAAAGTGCCGTTTCCACCTTTGAGGATGAGCTCGGCTGGGGCCGTAAAAAATCGACCGTTCTGATCGGCGTTATCATGATTGCGCTCGGAACGCTCTCCTGCCTTGGCTACGGACCGCTTTCCTCCGTCACCATTCTTGGCATGCAGTTCCTGGATTTCTTCGACTTCCTGACGAACTCCGTGATGATGCCAATTGCTGCCATTGCCACCTGTCTTCTCGTTTCGAGAGTCATTGGTGTGGCGAAAATCGAGGAAGAAATCATCCACGGTGAGAGCCGCTTCCGCAGAAAGAAAATCTTTCTTGTCATGATCCAGTATCTCTGCCCGGTGTTTGCACTGATCATTCTGTTCAGCTCCGTGGCAAATGCATTCGGCTGGATCACCATGTAATGAATCTGTAAAGGATGAAAAAAGATTGTTTTCGAAACACGATCACGATTTCGAAAACAATCTTTTTTTATCCAAATCTGTCACACCAGCATCAGGAATCCGTCAGCAGCAGAATATCTTCCTCCTTCAGATACAGCTCCTTTGGAATCCCCATTTCCGGGCTCCAGTCTGTTTTTGCGATCTTCCACTGCAGCCAGCTGCATTCGGCATTCTTCCGGAACGAAATGTTCCATTCAAACGGATCTTCCCAGATTTCGGATTCGTTGACCGGAAATACATTTTCCTCACCCGGCCTTTCTACTGTGGCCAGAAAATGTGCCCGGATGCCGACTGCGCGGATATCGTCTGCAATTTCCCGCTCCTTTACGTGCAGCGTCACGCCCCAGTCCACGGCCCGCAGCGTGTGCGCATCCACCCGCTCGGCCGCCGAAATGTTCTTGCAGCCCGACAAAATTGCCGCTGTGCGCGTCTTCGGATTCTGGAAAAATTCCTTCAGCGGTTCCATGACTTCCATCTTTCCCCGGTTCATACAGCTCACCGTATCGCAGAGGCGGTACACCTCATCGCGGTTGTGTGATACGAAGATGACCGGTTTTCCGGCCTCCTTCAGATGTTTGTACATCTCCTGCTCCAACTGCCATTTCAGATAGGTATCGAGCGCTGAAAACGGCTCGTCGAGCAGAATCAGCTCCGGCTCTGCTGCGAGCATCCGTGCCATCGCGACGCGCTGTTTCTGTCCGCCGGAAAGCTGTCCCGGGATCTTTTTCTCCAGCCCTTCCAGCTGAAACTGGCGGATCAACGATTCCGTCCGGCTCCGGTCCGGCCGTTTTCCCATGCCTGCCTCAATATTCTGCACAACATTCATATGCGGAAACAGGGCGTAATCCTGGAACATATAACCGACTTTCCGCTTCTGCGGCGGCAGATTGATTTTTTTCTCCGAATCAAACAGCACCTTGCCGTCAAGGACAATCCGCCCTTCATCCGGCTTTTCGATTCCGGCGATACACTTTAAGGTCATGCTTTTTCCACAGCCCGACGCGCCGAGAATCGCAAAAATCTCCTGCTCCGCCCGGAACTGCATATGCATAAAAAAGCCGTCCAGTTTTTTCGTAATATCTACTTCAAGCGCCATGATTTATCCTCTCTACCACTGTTTCTGATTTTTCTTTCTCCGGTTGCCGAGAAGGTTCATCGCTGTCATCGTAAGGAATCCGACGAGCAGTACGACAACAGACCAAAAACCCGCCGTTTTATAATCCCCGTTCTGAATCACCATTGCGATTTTCTGGGAAACGGTACCCGTCTTTCCCGGAATATTTCCGGCCAGCATCGACGTCGCGCCGTACTCACCGAGCGCCCTTGCAAATGCCAGCACCGTACCGGAAAGCACGCCGGGACCTGCCGATGGGATGACCACTTTCCAGAAAATCTTCCACTCCGACATACCAAGCGTCCGCGCCGCATAGATCAGGTTCGTATCCACCTGCTCAAATGCCGCTCTCGTATTGCGGTACATCAGCGGAAACGCGATAATCGTTGCCGCCAGAATACAGCCAAGCCATGTCTGTACTGCCTTGATACTGAAATTCTCATACAGTGCAGCGCCAAACGGACGGCGGAGGCTGAAAATCAGAAGCAGGAAAAAGCCTGCAACGGTCGGCGGCAGAATCATCGGAAGTGTCAGAAAGCCGTCAATCACGGCACGCGCGCCGGGACGCAGCTTCATCACCGCACGCGCGGCAAAAATACCAAAGAAAAAGGACAGAATCGTCGCCACAATACCGGTCTTGATCGAAATGACAAGCGGGCTCCAGTCCAGTGACTGTAAAAAATCCAGTATTTCCTGCATAACATTTCCTTTCTATCCACGGCAGCCCTGCATACCTGCATCACGCATCCTGCCCGGATTTTCTCTGATGCAAAACCACCGTCCGTAGAAACGAAATCTTTCTTTTTCGGACGGTGATTTCAAATCCCTGCTGTTTTTTGTGGGATCTTCTTTTTATTCTACCTCTGTATCAAAGTAATAATTCCGGAAGATGGCGGCTGCCTCATCGGAAGTCAGAAACTCTACGAAGTCTTTCGCTGCTGCCTGCTCGGTCTCATCTGCCTCTTTGTTGGCAACCTGTGCTGCCGGGTAGATGACATTTCCGGTCAGATCGTACGGAACGACCTGCAGAACCTTCAGACGGTCCTCCAGACCGTAGGTATCGGAATAATAAACGGTACCAACCTCGTTGGATCCCTCTGCAACTGCGGAAGTAACGGCTCCTACGTTTGCGCATTCATTGATTTCCACGCCGCCGAGCGCTTCGGAAACCTGCTGGGTTGTGATGGCCGATACGTCGTCTGCTTTCTCCAGAATGCCTGCATTGACCAGTGCTTCTCTTGTGTATTTTCCAACCGGAACGGAACCGTCTGCCATTGCGATGCTGGATGCCTTGTTCAGGTCCTCCAAGCCCGTAACTTCTGTATTGCTTCCCTCATAGGTTACAACGCAGACCTGATTGTTTACGATGTTATGACGGGTTCCCTCAACCAGGAGGTTCTCACCCTCAAGCTGATCCATCTGTTTTGCTGCTGCGGAGAAGAACACGTCGCAGGATGCACCCTCTTCGATTTGTGTCATCAGGGTTCCTGAGCTGTCATAGCTTCCAACCAGTTTGACATTCGGCTGGGTCTTATTGTACTCGCTGATCAGCGTCTCCATTACGGAGTTCAGGCTCTTTGCGGCAAATACGGTGACCGTGGTATCGTCAAATACTTCGCCGTCTGCTGTGCTCTCGGCGCTGGATGCGCTCTCTGCTTCCGAAGAAGCGCTGGATGCAGATGTGCTCTCTGCCTTGGAGCTGCTCTTACTAGAAGAATCTGTGGAATTGGAAGATCCGCATGCGGCAAGAGAAAGTGCCATAGCTGCTGTCAGAAGAATGGATACTGTTTTCTTTTTCATGATAATTGACTCCTCATTTTGTATATTTACGTATGAAGCGCCGAATGTGCACCTTTTCGTTTTCCGGTTTTTGCTGACCGGATCTGAATGAGCTGTGCGGCAATGCTGATTGCAATCTCCGCCGGCGTCTCGCTTCCGATCTCGATTCCGATCGGGGCATAGACACTGTCGAGCTGTTCTCCGGTAAAACCCTGCGCTTCCAGTTTTTCGCGCACATACTTTGTCTTTCTGCGGCTTCCCACCACACCGATGTACGACGCGCCGGTGCGAAGCGCAAACGCCTCGGCATCCGCATCGCACCGGTGGCCGCGTGTCACAATCACGAGATAATCATTTTTCCGGATCGAAAGAATCTCGTCCAGTTTCGTAAAATCCACCAGCATGGTCTGCCCGGCGTCCGGAAACAATGCTTTGTCCACATATTCCTCCCGGTCATCGAGTACGATACAGCAGAAATCCAGATGATGCAGCACCGGAACGAGTTCCTGGGCCAGATGGCCGCCGCCGAACAGATAAACCTTTCCGTCGTAGCAGAATTCCTCGGCGTAATACGTTTTCCCGTCCAGTTCCAGAATCCGGCAGTGGCCCGCTTTTTCCTGTGCCGCCGGAAGCATTTCCCACGCTTCTTTTTCCAGCACGCGGATGCCGGTTCCGTCCAGCGCAAAAAAAATCCAGTAACTGCGGTACTGCTCCTGTGCCGCAAGCGCCTGTGCCAGACTTTCTGCTTCGCCGTGCGCTCCATTCATAAAATAGAAGCACACCTTCACTCTGCCGCCGCAGACCATACCGAGGCCTTTTCCCTCTCCGGTTCCGAGATCGTATTCTCTGTATTCACTTTTCTTCTCCTGCACCAGCTCCTGCGCATGCAGAACCGCTTGATATTCCAGATTTCCGCCGCCGATAGTTCCGAAAATCCGTCCTTCCCGGCCGACCAGCATATAGGCGCCCGTCGTGCGCGGAATGGAGCCGTCCCCTTCGGTGATAAAGGCAAGAACCGTGTCCTGTCCCTCTTCCAGCTGTGCAAGCAGTTTCCGGTAAAGTTCGTCCATGTTTCCTCTCCTTGTGTCTGATCTCTGGTCTACTTTTCCGTCACCAGTTCGATGGTGTCACCCTTTTGAATCGTGCCGCCGCGCAGCACCACCGCGAAAACGCCCTCCCGCGGCATGATGCATTCACCCATGCGTTTGAAAATCTCGCAGTGGCTGTGGCACTCCTTCCCGATCTGCGTCATCTCAAGCAGCGCATCCCCGCAGGAAAACCGCGTGCCGACCGGCAGATTCCGGAAATCATATCCTTCCACGATCAGGTTTTCCCCGAAGGCACCGAGCGGAATATCCGCCCCCTTTGCACGGAAGGCTTCTATTTTTTCATACGACAAAAGGCTCACCTGGCGGTGCCAGTGCCCGGCGTGTGCATCGCCCTCGATGCCCCAGTCTTCCACCAGCTTCGCCGTTTCCACCTCGTGCTTTGCCGTTCCCCGTTTTTCACTGATACAGATTCCTATGATTTTTCCCATTTCTTTTGTTTCCTCTTCTTTTCGAACCGCCGTCATTTCATCCGCCGATGCCGGACATCAGATGGTGCTCTGTCATATCCTTCGGCCGCTCAAAGCAGTGTTCCATCGGCTTTTTTAAGATTGCCTGTGCCATCACATCCCGCAGATCCGCCGCCGTTCCGTTCTGCAGAACCTCCCGCAGATCCACACCGTTCTCATAACAGAGACAGAGCTTTAAAAAGCCGCGGCTTGTCAGCCGTACGCGGTTGCAGCTTCCGCAGAACTTTCCGTGGATCGCGCTGATAAAGCCGACGGGCATCGACAGCTTTTCGTACCGCACATAAGCCGCAGGACCGTTTCCTTCTTTTTCCTGGTCCGGCGTACATGCCCCATACCACTGTTCCAGCTCTGTTTTCAGCGCCTCATTCGACGGACCCACGTACGATTTTCCGGCGCCCACCGGCATCACCTCGATGAACCGCACCGGGACTTTTTCCTGCTCTGCAAATTCAATCAGTTCCTGCGCATGCAGTTCTTTTCGATGCACCGCATTCAGCTTCACTAAAAGCCCCGCCTCTTTGGCCGCGCAGATGCCCTGCTTTACCTGCTCCAGCGCATCGCGTCCGGTAAGCGCCGCAAACTCTGCCGCATCCACTGTATCCAGGCTCACATTCACACTGTCACAGCCGGCCGCCTTCAGATCCCTCGCACACGATGCCAGGCGCACGCCATTCGTCGTGATCCCAACGGATGCGGTGCCCGGCACTGCTTTTATTTTCTGCACCAGCTCCACGCACTCTTTTCTTACCAGCGGTTCCCCTCCGGTAATCCGGTAATGCGTGATGCCAAGCCCAGCCGCGGCGTGCACAATCTTCAGCATCTCTTCGACGGTAAGCGGCGGATTCTGTTCCGCCTGCTCCAGTGCACAGCCCGCCGCACTCTCCGGCATACAGTACCGGCATCTCAAATTGCACGCGTCCGTGATGGAAATCCGCAGGTAATCTATCGTTCTGCCATACTGATCCTTCATCGTTTATCTTCCTTTTCCAAAACCGCAGTTCGGGAAGGTGCAGACCTTGCAGTTCAGGCAGAGACCGCCCTCGCCAAGACCGGCCAGCTCATCCGCTTTCACCTCATCATCTGCAATGAGGCGCGGCAGGACAAGATCAAAAATCGTCCGTTTCGAATACATGACGCATCCCGGCAGGCCGACGATCGGTGTTCCGTTTTCGGCATACGCCAGAAGGAACATGGCTCCCGGCAGCACCGGCGCGCCGTAGGAAACGATGCGTGCTCCGGTATTTTTGATCGCCAGCGGCGTCTTGTCGTCCGGATCCACACTCATTCCTCCGGTGCAGAAGACAAGATCGGCACCCGCTTCCATCGCACGGCGGCATCCGTCTGTGATCTTCGATGCATCATCATCGTAAACCTCATGAAAGATCATCTCCGCGCCGAATTCTGCCAGTTTTTCCTGGATAACCGGTGTAAAGGTGTCCTCGATCCGATGGTAATACACTTCATTTCCCGTTGTCAGAACCGCAAATTTTTTCTTGTGGAACGGCTTTAAGGTCAGGATCGGCCCGTCGGAACAGACTGCCTGTGCCGTCTCCATCTTCTCTTTTTTGATGACGAGCGGAATAATTCTCGTTCCCGCCAGTTTGTCGCCTTTTTTCACGTATGTATCACCGTGGCGCGTCGCAATCATCATCTCGCCGAGGCTGTTTACTTTTTTCAGCTTCTCGCGGTCCACTTTCAAAAGACCGTCGCAGTCCGCGATCAGTTCAATTTTTCCTTCTTTGACATCGGACGGATGCATGTGATCGTTTTTACACATATCGTAAAGAATCTGTGCCGCCTCATTTTCATGCAGCATTGTATCGTCCTTTTCCCAGATGTAAATGTTGTCCTTTCCGACACTTAAAAGCACCGGAATATCTTCTTCTGTAATGATGTGGCCTTTGCGGAATACCGCATCTTTTGTCACACCTTTGATAATCTGTGTAATATCGTGGCAGAGCACCTGGCCTACCGCGTCTTCTGTTTTCATCAGTTTCATCTGAAACGCCTCACTTTTTCTATTTGAATCTATTCCAGTTCCCCGCAGATCACTTCCAGCACGCTTCCGGCGATGCACCGCGCCTTATCGGAAATCGTGAAGCAGTTCTGCAGTTCTTCTTTCCGCGGATCAATGTCCGCAATCTTAAATCCCTTCGTCACCGGATAGCCGTCGCGGATCAGCCCGCGCAGCAGACCGGAGAGAGATGCTTCCACAGGTACCGTCCCGTTTTCTGTCTCAATCTCTGCAATCACAGCCCTGGCTTCCACAATGTCTCCGATCGAAGCCGCATTCCGCAGAATACCTTCCGCCTGTGCATGCATCACACGCTCTTTTCCGTACCCGCCGATGATGCCCGGAATGCCAGTGTTCGGAACCGCGCTTCCGCTTCGGATCACGCGTCCAAGATTATGACCGCGCTTCGTCTCAATTACAACATCCACATCTTCTCCTGCCGTAAAGCCCGGTCCGAGGGCAATCACAAGCGGCGCCATCTCTTTTGTCGTCCCGAGATTTTTCTTCGCCAGAATCGCATCGACCACGACGGCCGGGCGAAGTGCTGCAATGCTTAGTCCCGCCGGATCCACGAGCATCGGAACGCCATCTTTCTTCCAGATCCGTTCCATTTCCTGTTCCAGAAGTTCTTTCCGGTTCTTTTTCTCTGCGAGATCCACGTCCATGCGCACGGCTTCCACGTCCTCTACCCTGGCACTGCCGGCATATACCGCTTCGCTCAAAGCCACCTGCCGCCGGATCGCCGCCGGGTGCTCTGCTTCCAGAACCAGCAGACGAAAGCCCGCTTTTTTCAGACGATGGATCGTACCGGTTGCAAGATCTCCTGCTCCCCGTACCACGATCAGATCTTTCTTTTTCATCTTCGCTGTCTTCCTTCTTTCGTTTCAGCAGCAGCCGTTTTCTTCCGTCTTCCGCGGCCTGCTTCGTTATTCTTGTTCGAGAATAACGCTTTTTCCATTAATAAAAATACAGGAAAGGACCCGTTTTGTCAACGTGTCCCCGTAAAAAATGTTATTTTTCTTCTGTTCCAAACCACTTCTGAAACGACGCATCGGCGCCCGCGCGGACTTCTTGTTCAAACTTCCGGTACCGCTTCAGGAATTCTTTTCCCTCCGGGGTCAGTACCGTCTGGCCGCCGTTGCTGCCGCCCCGGTTGCCCTGTACCAGCGGGATGCCGAGATCCTCCTCGGCGCGCTTTAAGATTTTCCATCCCTTCGAGTACGCCATCTGCATGCATTTGCAGCCCTTCGAAAGGGAGCCGGTTGCTTCCACATGCTCCATCAGCTCCGCCACACCGGGACCGAAGGCATGATCCGTCCGGCTGACGCGCAGCCGCATGTCGTACCGCAGCTTCTGTCGTAATGTTTCTTCTTTTTCTTCCATTTCCACCTCACACCTCTACAACAGCACACGGTACTCCGCCTCATAGGCAAGTCCCGCCGTCTGAAGTGCCGCAAGGATTTCTTTTCTCTCTTCCGGCGCTGCTTTCCAGGAAAGGCCGCAGCCCGCCGTAATTTCCCGCGGAACGGGGATCATCCTTCCCGGCAGGCCGTGCGCTCTCGCATACTGCTCCATCTGCATCGCCTGCGTTGTCCCCGCAAACGTCAGAATCCAGGTTTCTTTTCGCTGTCTCATATCGTTTCTTCCTTTTTCCAGCTTCTTTTGTATCCCGGATGCCGGCTGCCGCCTCTCTCACTGCTGCATTTCTTCTTCGGCAAACTCCCGCAGAGCCTGCGCGGCAATCCGGACTTCTTCTTCCGTCAGTACATGGGAAAAGCTGAACCGCACGGCTCCCTGCTCCCGTGTCCCGAGTGCTTCGTGCATCAGCGGCGCGCAGTGTGCCCCGCTTCGGACTGCAATACCATAGTTCTCATACAGCCAGTCGCTGACATATCCCGAATCACAGGAACCGATGTTTAATGCCGCCGTTGGTACCCGCTGCTGCAGATCGTCTGTTCCATATAAAGTAAGTCCCGGGATTCCCTGAATTTCCTCCAGAAAGAGGTGCATCAGCTCCCTCTCTCTTTTGTAAATCATTTCAATCCCCGTCTTCTCCAGATATTCCAGCGCTCCCAGAAGTCCCGCAATTCCGTGGACATTTAAAGTTCCCGCTTCCAGATGCTCCGGCATCGCCGCAGGCTGTTCTTTTTCATAGCTTCGGATTCCGCTTCCGCCCATTTTGAGCGGCCGGATCGAAAGTTCGGGACGGACGTAGATTCCGCCGGTTCCCTGCGGCCCTAATAGTCCCTTGTGGCCGGAAAAGCAGAGCACGTCGATCCCGCTTTTCTGTACATTGATCGGCAGAATCCCCGCTGTCTGCGCCGCATCGACGATCAGAAGCAGGGAATGGTGTTCCGCAATTTCGCACACCCGCGCAAGATCCGTGATATTTCCGGTCAGGTTGGAGGCATGCGTAACGACAAACGCTTTCGTGTTTTTCCGCACTGCCGCTTCCATCTGATCGTAATCGATCCTTCCAGATACATCCGCCGGAATCACGGAAAGCTCCAGTCCCTGTTTTTCCAGTGCATACAGCGGGCGCAGAACGGAATTATGCTCGCAGACTGTCGTGATCACATGATCCCCCGGCCCAAAGAGTCCGAAAATTGCCGTGTTCAGTGCCTCCGTATCGTTGCACGTAAATGCAATCCGCTCCGGACTCTCCGCGTGAAACAACTCTGCCAGCCGCATTCTCGTCTCAAAGACGATGCGTCCCGCATCCAGTGTCGCATCGTGTGCACCGCGGCCTGCATTTCCACAGCCGCGCAGTGCCTGGATCATACGCTCCTCTGCTTCTTTTGGATGCCACAGCGACGTTGCCGCCGAATCGAGGTAAATCATGGCTTAATCACGCGGTCTGCGCTGCTCATGCGCTCCACGATGTCATACATGTTGGTCACACTGCCGACCTGCAGCTTTTCGGTGATGCCGTAGAAGTTCAGGCATGTTCCACAGGTCAGAATTTCAACGCCGCGCGCTGCCAGATCTTTCAGATCCTCCAGGGACTCGGAACCCTCGCAGGTCAGCTTTGCACCGCCGTTGTAGCACAGAATCGTATCCGGCAGCTCATCCTGCTGGGTCAGTGCATAAAGGAAGCTCTTCATCAGAATTTTACCCAGCTCCTCGGCTCCTTCGCCCATATGGTCTGCAGAAAGAACGACGAGTTTTGTTTTCTTTGCCGCCGGTACGAGGCATACGGTTTTCTCTTCTGTTTCAGCCGGCTCTGTTTCCGATACGGTGAACTCCACATGATACTCTTTTTCTTTCTTCTCTTTTACCAGAAAGCCATATCCTTTCTGCTGCGCCATTTTTTCCAGGTTCTGCACGGCGATTTCATTATCCACCAGAACCTCCACTTTTCCGCTTCCCGCAAGTTCTGCAATCGCATTTTTTGCCTTTACCAGCGGTACCGGGCACACATCACCCATTGCGTTTACTGTCTTTTTCTCCATCTCTGCCATTTTTCATCCTCCCTGCCTTACCATGTCCTGCTCTGTGTCACATAAATTTCGGTTCCTGCCGGCTCTGTGATTTTTCCAACGATTGCTGCCGGAATCCCCTGCTCCAGCAGTTTTCTCTGCATTTTTTCTGCATCCACGGCATCCACGGCCATCAGAAGCCCTCCCGATGTCTGCGGGTCAAACAGCACCTCCTGCATGCCGAACGGTATATCCTTAAAGGTCACATGCTGCTCCAGATGATTCCGGTTCCGCTGGCCTGCCGCAGTGATCAGAAACTCCTCCGCCGCTTCCACAGCCCCCGGGAACACCGGAATCTGATCCGCCCAGATATGGCAGGACACGCCCGACTCCATCATCTCATGCAGATGTCCTAGGAAACTAAAGCCCGTTACATCGGTACAGGCATGAATGTTATACTTCCGTGCCGTCTCCGAGGCGTACTTATTCAGCGTCATCATCGATTCCACTGCCTTTTGAAATCCCCCCGGGTTTTCCTCCCCGACGCGGTGCGCCGCACAGAGAATGCCGGTTCCGAGCGGTTTCGTCAGAATGAGCAGATCACCCACGCGGCCCGTATTGTTCTGCCAGACCCGGTCCGGATGCACGGTTCCCGTGACAGAAAGGCCGTATTTTACACTGTCATCCGCAATCGAATGACCGCCGGAGAGCGATCCGCCCGCCTCCTGCACCTTTTCCGCGCCGCCACGCATGATTTCTCCGAGGACATTCAGATCCATCTGTTCCGGAAAGCAGACGATATTCAGGGCTGTCCGCACCTCTCCGCCCATCGCATAGATGTCGCTTAATGCATTCGCCGCCGCAATTTTTCCAAACATGTACGGATCCTCCACCACCGGCGGAAAGAAATCCAGCGTCTGGACCATCGCAAGGTCGTCCGTCAGCCGGTAGACGGATGCATCGTCTTTGCTGTCATAGCCTACCAGCAGATTCGGATCCTTTTCCCCTTTCGGCAGCTTCTCCAGAATATGTTCGAGCACGCCTGCCCCGAGCTTTGCCGTACAGCCGCCGCTCTTACAGAAAATAATCTTTTCTTCTTCCATCGTTACCTGTTCCCTCTTTTTTCAGCTTCTTCCGCACTCTCCGTCCGTTCCGCGCAGAAGTCCCAACGCATGCGGCAGGGTATCAAGTACAAATCCAAGACTCTCTTCCACCGCCTTCGGGCTTCCCGGCAGATTGATAATCAGCGTCCGATGACGGATTGCACTCACTGCCCGGCTCAGCATCGCCCGTTTTGTGATCGCCATGCTGCCCGCGCGGATCGCCTCCGCGATGCCAGGTGCCACACGGCCGGATACCGCCAGAGTTGCCTCCGGTGTCACATCCCGCATGGAAAATCCCGTACCGCCTGTCGTGAGGACAAGATCGCACTGCTCCAGATCGGCAAGCCGGATCAGTTCCTCCTCGATCATCGCCCGCTCATCCGGCAGAAGGCGCATCGAAACGACCTCATACTGCTCTGCCGGAAGCAGCTCTTTGATCTTTGGGCCGCTCTTATCCTCGCGCTCGCCCTGATAGCCTTTGTCACTTAACGTTACAATTCCCACCCGGAAAACCGGGAAATCTTTCTTTTCTGCCATGCTTTATTTTTCCTCTTTCTGATAGATATAATGACCGCTCTTTCCGCCGTCCTTTTCCAGAATGTGGATATCACGAATCACCATGCCGCGGTCCATCGCCTTGCACATATCGTAGATCGTGAGCAGCGCTGTGGAAACACCAGTCAGCGCCTCCATCTCCACGCCGGTCTTTCCGACACAGGATGTGGTGCACACGGCCGTAATAGAATTTGTATTCTCGTCCGTGGTAAATGTCACTTCGCAGTTCGTCAGCGGCACAATGTGGCACAGCGGAATCAACTCCGCATTCTTCTTCGCCCCCATGATGCCTGCCAGCCGTGCAACGCCGAGCACATCGCCTTTTTTCGCCGTATGGTCCCGCACGGCTGCAAATACCTCCGGGCTTACCTGTATGGTTCCCGTCGCCGATGCTGCCCGGTACGTGTCCGGCTTCTCATGGACATCGACCATGACGGCGCTGCCGTCTTTCTTAAAATGGGTAAATTCCGCCATCTGTCTCCTCCGTTCTATTTCCGTTTTATTCTCCGGGTTCCCACTCTTCTTCCGCTTCACGCACGGGAAGCTCTGCTCTCCCATACCAGGGATTCGTGTTCTCACCGCTTTGTCTTCTGTTTCCTGTCGCGCACGTAACCAGAACATGCTCGATCCCCTGCCTGTGCAGCAGCTCCACAAGTTTCTCTGCGGCCGCCCGGTGTTCTTTTTCCTCATACTGGTGCAGTACCGCATAAAACGTTCTGCCTTTCAAATCCTTCTGCTGTCCCTGTTCCGATGCGATCAGCCGTGCCAGATCTTCTTCCGTGATATGGTGTTCCATCGTACAGCCAAGCAGTTCCGCCGCCCATTCTGCCCGAAAGCAGCCCTTGCCAAGCGGCTGTCCCAGTGCCGAAAGACCTGTCACACCAATCACAAGATCTGAAGAGGAAAGCAGCGCCGGTTCATGTTCCGCCGGTGCCTTGCACGGCAGGTGCCTCGCGCCGTCCGCCTCGATCAGCGTCAGATCGGCCTTTTTGCGTGCCGCTTCAAATAGTTCCGTTTCCGGCATGGAAAGCTTTTCCGTATCCCGGCAGGCACTCCCGATAATCGCTGCGCGGCCTGTGCGAAATTTTCTTTCGACCGCTTCCAGACTCTGGTCATGCCATTCCTTCGGCGGACGGTAAATGTGCGTCGAAGTTGTCACCAGTACCTTCTGATCGTTTTTTACACAAAAGCCTGCCATCTCGTACAGCAGCGTCGTTTTTCCGCCGCCGCCGATGATAGAAACTACATGGTTCTTTTCCTTTAAAAATGGGAACGCCGTTCCCATTCCTACCGGCTCCAGCTTCTGTTTTTCTGTTTTCTGCCAGATTCGAAGCATCTCCTCTGCCCCCTTCTGCCGTCTTTCTTTCTCACTCTACCATACTCATTTTGGGCTGTCAAATTTTACTCGCGCCGTAAAAACTTGAAAAAAGAACTGCCCCGATCGGGCATCCCCATCAGAGCAGTTCTTCTATTCTTACTGAACGTGTACGGTAAGCACCGCTGCATTTGATCTGTTTCCATCGCTGTCCGTCACATGATACGTCAGCGTGTAATCTCCCGGCACTGCAGTATCCACATCGCCGTCGATCTCAATCTGGTTAAAGAGTGACTCCTGGCTGTCTGCATCATCGGTCATCTCTTTGATATAGCTGGTTTTGTCCAGATCGTTTCCGGCTTCCACTGTTACTTCATACGTATTCAGGTACAGTTTTGGGCTTTCCGCCGGCAGTGCTTCGATTTCCATCTGCGCATCTGTCTCATTTTTTGTGCCCTCTGTGTCATTCTGCTGCGGCTCCTCTACTGCCGGTGCAGACTCATCTGCCGCCCCACTGTTATCCGTTTCCTGCGTAGCCTCATTTTCCGCCGGGGTATCTTCCGCTGCAGCTTTATAATTCACGCGGCGTGTTGCTTTTGATACATTATTGTGACTGTCCTTTGCCGCATAGACAACCGATGCACTGGTATGATCATCGTTCGGGAAAATGTTTTCAATCATCAGCGAATCTGTCACATCTCCGTCTTTCTCATCCGTTGCAGTAACGCCTTCCAGCAAAGACGCTGTATCACTGCCTTCCTCATACGTTACATCCCCATCAGCTGGAAGCTCGATTTCCGGGCCTTTTCGGTCGTCCGTCACTACGACAGCTGCTGTACCGGCTCCTAGCGCCACGCACAGGACAATCAAACCTGCAACAATCCCTTTTTTCATGGCAGTTAATCGTCCTCCTCCTGGCCGTAATCTCCATATTTGTACTGACCGTATTTTCCGTATTTACCATACGCCTGTTTCTGCATATCCACCTTGTTCAGGACAACGCCAAGCAGCGGGCAGTTACTTCTCTCGAGCTGGCTCTTTACTTCCTGTGCAAAACGATAGCTGATCACACCGGACTCAATGACCATGATTGAACCATCACAGATTTCTGCAACGATTGCACTGTCGATAACGCTTCCAAGCGGAGGAGTATCCACAATCACATAATCGTAAACTTTACGAAGTGCATTTAAAAGACTTCGGAAGTTCTTTCCCCCCAGAAGCTCTGCCGGATTCGGCGGAAACGGGCCGGAATAAATCATGTAAAAGTTCTTTACATTGGTAGAACAGATGACATCCTCCAGAGTTGCCTGACCGGACAGGAAGTGTGCCAGTCCGCGAACAGATTTCTGTGTTTTCGTTCTTCCAAGAAGAACCGATTTCCGAAGATCGGCATCGATCAAAATCACTCTTTTTCCGCTCTCTGCAAGAGAAATGCCGAGCTGCATAGAAACACTGCTCTTTCCCTCATTTGGTGTACAGCTTGTAACCGCGATTACTTTCTTATCTTCTCCGCAGAACTGAAGGTTGGTCCGAAGAGATTTGTAGGCTTCCACAATCTGATAGCCTGATTTTTCCTGTTTTACTACTACCTGATTCACGTTCCGTATCCTCCCTTATTTCTTTCTTCCACGGCCGTTTTTGTTTTTCTTCTTGCTCTTTTTCTGTCCTTCTGCAAGAGGAATTATGCCGAGTGTACTGACACCCAGATAACGTTCTACATCTTCGGAGGTCTGGATGGTGTCATTTGTCAGATAAACAATAATGATGATGACAATCGCGATAAATGCCCCTGCTATTGCACCGATCAGCCCGTTTTTCTTAATACTTGGGCTTACCGGCGCATCTGGAATATTCGCCTCATCTACCACATTTACAGCTTCTGTGTTCATAACGTTCTGAATATGATCTGATGCTGCTACACGGATTGCATCCGCCATCTGGCTTGCTACATACGGATCTTCGTCTTTTACTGTAATCGAAAGGATACGCGTATCGTTCTGTGTAGTAACAGTAATTTTGTTCAAAAACTCCTCATAGGTAAGATCCAGATTTAACTGTGCAATAACGGTTTCAACAACCTGACGGCTCTGAATCAGCTCCGCATAGTCTTTGGTTAAAAGAGAACTTGCCTGCAGATCTCCACTTGTTACAGTACTGCTGCTGTCCTGTTTTGACAGTACATACATTTTTGTCGTCGATTCATACTGCGGCTTCATAAATACTTTGCTGACCAGTACCATCAGAAGGCCAAGTGCCAATGCAGCTAAAATCACATAGCCAATTTTGCTCCAGAGCACACGAAGCAGTTCCAGTAAATCGATTTCAATTTCATCCTGATTCTGTTGATTCGTTTCCATCTTCTTCTCCTGACTTTTTTTAGATTTCTCCGGCATCCCTTAAGATTTCCATCGGATTATCGTGGAAAATCCTTTCGGCATATGCCTCTCCCATTTTTTTTGAAACATAGGCAGCGCCTGCTCCTATGTTGGGAATACGTGTTTTTGTGTTGTGGGAATCGCTGCCGACAAAACCGAGCAGATCTTCCTTCATCAGTTTTCTGCAGTAGCGTTTTGCCCCCCACGTATACTTTCCAAGTATACTTTCCACATTCACCTGCAGTCTTGCGCCCATATCCACCAGATCGCTGGAAAATCCGACGCTCTTTACCGTTGCCTGATAGCGCTCCACATGCGCGATAATCGGTTCGTAACCGCAGGACAGTACATTGTAGACTCTCTCACGGATATGCTGTGCGGAATCTCCCTCAGAAAATTCCAACAGAACATAGGATGAACCGGCCATGGTCACATATTTCCGTTTTTCCAGGATATCCTGAAGATCCATGTTCGAGTGAAGTTCACACCCGAGATAAAGCGACATATCCGGATATTCCTTTTTTGCCGCTTCCTGCAGTTTCAGAAACTGCTCATGTACCTTTTTTGCCGGTGTTTCAAACATCCGCCGCCGATAATGCGGTGTGATGATAATCTTCCTGACCCCGTCCTCGTGCTGCATTTTCAGCATCGCCAGCGACTCTTCCAGGTCAGCTGCACCGTCGTCTACCCCCGGGACCATATGGCAGTGTACATCAAATAATTCCTTCATACCTTATCCCTCTTTTTGTGTTCTTTCTTCAAGTCACGCATACTTAGACATTCTATTTTAGTATACATCCTTTTGTGAGCTCTGGCAATACAAAAAACATACTCTGTATTTATTTTTTAACATTTTTGTCAAACTTGCCTAAAATGAGGGATAAAAAAGAGACCCCCATTTTCATGTCGGCCTCTCCCGTTATTTTCTGCAGATGAAAACCCCTGCCTCTTTTGTGATCGCAATTCCGCCGTGTTTCTGAATTTTCTTTTCCAGAAATTCTTTGAATTCCCGCTGTCTCGGATACAGATACTCATTCTGATTTCCATGGCAGGAAAGGATATAGTCCAGAAGCGGCTCCGGCCGGTCGACCCAGAGACTGTCCTCGTAGATTCTTTTCTCTACGCTGCCAAAATAAGGCTTTAACTGCTTTTCTCCGTGATCCAGACCAAAAATAGTATACAGCGCCACCTCCGAAAGATTGATCTGCGGATCAAACTCCTGTACCAGATCGGTAATCTCTTTCATATGGCCTTTTCCATACGTACTGCAGTAGAACACGCCGTCATCTGAAAGCACACGGCTGATTTCCTGCAGACCGCGGGACAGATTCTGGACATAGAACAAAACATGATTTGCAATAATCCGGTCGTATTCCGCATCCGGAAACGGAAGCTTCTGGCAGTCCAGTGTCCGGAAATCAAAACAGAATGCCTTTTCTTCTCCCAGATTTTCCGCCGCATCCCGGATCATGCCGTCCGACAGGTCAGACAGACAGATATACTTTCCTTTCAGCACGGATGGCTCCGCTTTTTTCCAGAGCTGCCCGTTTCCGCAGCCGATCTCCAGAATCCGGCGCGCACCGTCAAAATCCATCTGTTCCAGAAGCCACGGGAACCATCCCTTTTTATTTTGGGAATACTGCTCGTGCAGCGAAATACGGATATTCAGGTTTTCCCCGTTTTTGTACTGCTCCACCAGCATCTTTTCCATATCGGTCAGATGAATCAGGTTCAGAATGCCGGTCCAGTCGATCTGGTTCGTCTCCTCCAGAATCTGTGTCGTATTCTGCAGCGCCTTTTCCATCTGCTCCAGATTTTCCATCTTCTTGTGCACAAGTCCGATCTGCATTTTCAATGATTTCAGAATATCCGCACTCGTATCGTGAATCGTCATATTTCCGATCTCATTCAGGGAAAATCCGAGATATTTCAGCGATAAAATTTTCTGCAGCTTCAGAAAATCCTCATCCGAATACATCCGATAACCGGATTCGTTAATAAAGCTCGGCTTCAGCAGCCCTTTTTTGTCGTAATAGCGAATTGTCCGAATGGTCACATGGGCCATCCGGGCAAATTCACCAGTGGTATAATATTGATCCATATCCACCACTCCTTCGCAAAAGCCGCTTTTTTGCGGCCTTTGCATTTCACTTTTCTCTCTTACAGACGGTCTTTGTACATCTCAGCGAAGTAGTTCTGATACTCACCGCTGATGATGTGTTTCCACCAGTCTTCATTGTCCAGATACCACTGGATTGTCTGTGCAATTCCGGTATCGAAATTGTATTTTGGTTTCCATCCAAGTTCAGTCTCGATCTTGGTCGGGTCGATTGCATATCTTCTGTCATGACCCGGGCGGTCTTTTACGTATTTGATCAGAGATTCCGGTTTGTCCAGAGCTTTCAGGATGGTCTGTACTACCTGAAGGTTTGTTCTCTCGTTGTGTCCGCCAATGTTGTAAACCTCACCTACTTTACCCTTGTGAATAATCAGGTCGATTGCTTCGCAATGGTCGGATACGTGCAGCCAGTCTCTGACATTCTCACCGTTTCCGTATACCGGAAGCTCTTCGTCTGCCAGTGCGCGGCTGATCATAAGCGGAATCAGCTTCTCCGGGAAGTGATACGGGCCGTAGTTGTTGGAGCATCTGGAAACGGTAACCGGGGTACCGAAGGTTCTGTGGTAAGCCAGCACAAACAGGTCTGCGCTTGCTTTGGATGCAGAGTACGGGCTGGAGGTGTGGATTGGGGTATTCTCTGTGAAAAACAGGTCCGGGCGATCCAGCGGAAGGTCTCCGTAAACCTCATCGGTAGATACCTGATGATATCTCTTTACGCCGAATTTTCTGGAAGCATCCAGCAGTACACGGGTTCCCATTACGTTGGTCTGAACAAAGATGCCCGGATCCTCAATGGAACGGTCTACATGGCTCTCTGCTGCGAAGTTGACAACAACGTCAAATTTCTCTTTTTCAAACAGATCCATGATGAAAGCTTCGTCTGCGATATCACCTTTTACAAATTTGTAGTTTGGTTTGTCCTCAACCGGTTTCAGAGTCTCCAGGTTTCCCGCATAGGTCAGCAGGTCCAGGTTTACGATCTGATAATCCGGGTATTTGTTTACCATATGATGTACGAAGTTTCCGCCGATAAATCCGGCTCCGCCTGTTACTAATACTTTCATGCTTTTTCTCCTTTTTGGTGTGTTTATCTTCTCAGTTTTATGTCAATTCAACTTGTTGTACTCTCACTATAATGGGTGACGTTGCGTCATGGTCAAGAGGAGAATGAAAAAAGTTTGTGAAAATCTTGTTTTTTCCCTCCGGAGTACATCTATCTTAAAATTTTTACGGCGATTCTCGTAATATACTGTTCCATTTCCTGACTGGTCAGCGCGTCCACCATATATTCCTCATAAAAGCGGTCATCCAGCAAAAATTTCTGTTCCGTGGCATATCGGAACAGCTTCCGGTATGCCGCTTCAATTCCCTGCCATGGTCCTTTATAATAATAGCAAAGATACTCTCCCTCCGGCCGAACCGTGTATCGCACTTTCGCCGGCACACGATCAAAAATCAGATAGAAATCACGGTAATCCAGAAAATTCCCCGTTTCCAGTGTTTCCCGTTTCTGAACAAACCCCACATTATACGAACTTCGATTTCCGTATTGCCCGCAGTAAGCATAGAGCTCTCCGATTTTCTGATTGACTGCCAGATTATCCGCTGACTCGCTGTGGTTTGTGACAAGATACTGCAATGGAAGGGTATGGATCCCCACAGGACAGAAGGGATCTTTTTCAAACGCCTCACGGCATTCCGCCGATGCCTGTGCCAGAAACCGCTTCTTTTCCCCAATCCAGCGCTGCATCTCGCGGAGCCGCTGCATTTTTTCGCGCACCACCTTCTCCTCCTGTTCCAGCAGTACTCCGAATTTTTCAGGACTTCGCTGTTCCAGATAATTTCGAATCTCTGCCAGCGGCATGCCCAGCTCCCGCAGCATTCCGATCACATCAAACGTTTCCATCTGATCCATCGCATAATACCGGTAGCCGTTTGTCCCTCTTCTTTTTGGTACGAACAGCCCAATCTCATCATAATGGAAGAGCGTTTCCTTTGTCGTGCCTACCAGCGCTGCAAATCGCCCCGCGCTTAAATACTCCTGTTTTCCCATTTCTGACTCCTTTTCCTGAATATGTGCTCTCGGAATTTTTCCTGTTTTTCACCTTTTTTGCACTTGACTATAGGGTTACCCTATCCTTTATAATAGCAAACGATTCAAATTTTCACAAGAAATCTTTCCCATCTAAAGCGTGTCTGAAAAAGGCTTTTCACACATAAAAAGGAGGTTTTTGATTATGAGCCAGTCACTCGCCAAGGATTTCAACTTCCGCTCTCTGCTGAAGTTTGCGTTTCCATCGATCATCATGATGATCTTTATGTCTCTCTACAGTATTGTGGATGGCTTTTTCATCGCACAGTACGTGGACAGCATGGCGCTTTCCGCCGCCAATATCGTCTATCCTGCCGTCAGCATTCTTCTTGCCGTCGGCATCATGTTCGGTACCGGAGGCAGCGCCGTCGTCGCTGCAAAGATCGGACAGGGAAAACAGGAGGAAGCCAACCGTAACTTTTCGGCCCTTACACTTACCACACTGATCATCGGTATTCTGGGCGCAGTGCTCGGCAACCTGTTTTGCCGTCAGATCTGCAGTCTGCTCGGTGCAACGCCGGTGCTGATGGATTACGGTACCGCCTATCTGCGGACGATCCTTTCCTTTACCCCGGTCTGTCTTCTCCAGGCGCTGTTCCAGTCCTTCTTTGTAACGGCAGGGCGCCCGGGACTCGGACTTTCCCTTACGGTGTCCGCCGGCATTACCAACATGATTCTGGACTATCTGTTTGTCGTTCCGCTCCATCTCGGTGTTGCGGGAGCGGCCCTTGCCACCGGCCTTGGCCAGTGTATCCCGTCCGTTGTCGGTATTTTATACTTTACCTTTGCCCGAAAAGGCCTTCGTTTCACCAGGCCGGAGTTTTCCAAAGGCCTGCTCTCCACAAGCTGCTTCAACGGTTCCTCCGAGATGGTCAGCAATCTTTCCGCAGCCGTTGTCACTTACCTTTTCAACATGCTGATGCTGAAATTCGAGGGCGAAATCGGTGTTGCCGCCATCACGGCGATTCTGTACGGACAGTTTCTCTTTGTTGCGCTGTACCTCGGCTACAGTATCGGCGTTGCACCTGTGTTCAGCTTCAACTACGGCAGCCGGAACAAACAGCGGCTGATCCGGCTTTACCGCATCAGTATCCGCTTCGTTGTGGTAAGCTCTGTGATCATCGCACTTGTGGCCGCCTTCGGCTCTCCGGTCATTTCCGCCGTTTTCATGCAGAAAGGCACGTACGGCTTTGAACTGACCCGCCACGGCGGATACCTGTTCTCCATCGCTTACCTGTTCTGCGGTACGAATATCGTCGCCTCCGGCATTTTTACGGCACTGTCAGACGGAAAGACCTCTGCTTTGATTTCCTTTTTGCGAACCTTCGTCTTTATCGTTCTCTCCGCGCTGCTTCTGCCGCTCGTGCTTGGCACCAACGGTGTGTGGCTGTCGATTCCGGTCGCCGAATTTCTGACGCTGTTCATCTCCGTGCCGAAGCTGTCCCGCTATTTCAAGGATCCGAAAGTCGCACCGCAGACAAAAACAAATTGATTCAAAAAACCCCGCACAGGGATCCGTTTTTCACCGGATCCGCTGTGCGGGGTTTCTCTTTTGCTACCACTTTTTTCCCCGGCAGCCCCGCAGTGCAATCGCCTCTGCTCCGGCTTGATTACAATCCGTTTCGGTCACCACTTTTTCCCCGGGCAGTCCCGCAGTTCAATCGCTGCCCGCATCTCCACGTAGCAGCCGCACATGCGGCACATGCCGGACAGCAGCTTTTCGCATTCCTTACAGATCGAAAGCCGCCGCTCGTATTCCTCCTCCGGCGTTTTATCGTCCGCCGGAATTCTCGCAATATAATCATACATATTCTGAAAAAAGCCTGCCTCGTCCATCTCACGAAGCAGGCATTTTTTACAGATCCTGGTATTTCCGTCCATCAAACTCCTCCGGAACCGAATCTTTTTTCATCCCAGATATCTTCTGGTTTTTATGGTTTCCCTATTTTACGGCGATATGAAGCACACTGCACGCCGGAATGGTAAAGGAAATTCCCTCTTTTGTTGCCTGCACACCGTCAAAGCCCTGAACGCCAACCGTCTCCGGCGCTTCAAAGGTGTTTTTATCCTGCATATGGCCGGTTACGATCTCGGCTTTGATCTCGCCGGCTTCTTTTCCAAGAAGTACCGCCTCTACCGGATATGCTTTCTCCAGATCCACATTCGTCATCGTAATATGAAGTACACCGTTGGCATCTACCGAAACAGATTCCGTCAGATTCGGAACCATGTATTCATCTTCCAGACCAACCTGCTCCGTTTCCAGAGAGCTTGCCAGAAGATCATTTTCCTGATGTACCTGATACAGATCGAAAACATGATACGTCGGAGTTTTGACCATCTTTTCCCCCTCGGTCAGGATCATCGACTGCAGAACATTGACCATCTGTGCGATATTTGCCATCTTGACGCGGTCGCTGTGTTTGTTGAAAAGATTCAGGTTGATACCTGCGACCAGTGCGTCACGCATGGTATTCTGCTGATACAGAAATCCCGGATTTGTTCCAGGCTCTACATCATACCAGGTACCCCACTCATCCACGATCATACCGACCTTTTTGTCCGGGTCATACTGATCCATAATGGCGCTGTGGCGGCGGATCAGCTCTTCCATGTACATCGTCTTTTTCATGGTCTTATACCAGTCTTTTTCCGCAAACTCCGTTGCACTTCCCTTGTGATCCCAGGTTTCCGGCACCGTATAGTAATGAAGCGACAGGCCATCCATCATGCCATGCTGCTGTGGGGAGATTCTGCGGAAGCATGCTTTCATCACTTCCTGCGTCCACTCATAATCATCCGAATTGGCGCCGCAGGCAATCTTCCGGATCTTTTTGTTTCCATCGTAATCACGCACAAAGGTCTGATATCTGCGGTACATATTTCCGTAGAATTCCGGATTCATATTTCCGCCGCAGCCCCAGTTCTCATTGCCGATGCCGAAGAAATCGACGGTCCACGGCTTTTCGTGGCCATTTTCCGCACGAAGGTCTGCCATCGGAGATACCCCGTCAAATGTCATATATTCAACCCACTCCGACATCTCCTGTACAGTACCGCTTCCCATATTTCCGTTGATATAGGTTTCACATCCGATCTGACGGCAGAGTTCAAAAAACTCGTGGGTACCGAAGCTGTTGTCCTCGACAACACCGCCCCAGTTGGTGTTGATCATTTTTTTGCGGCTTTCTTTCGGTCCGATACCGTCTTTCCAGTGATATTCATCTGCAAAACATCCGCCCGGCCAGCGCAATACCGGAACTTTGATATTTTTCAGTGCTTCAACAACATCGGTACGCATTCCGTTCACGTTCGGAATATCGGAATTTTCTCCTACATAGAGTCCTTCATAAATACATCTTCCCAGATGCTCCGAAAACTGTCCCTGGATTTCCTTATTGATTTTTGAAAGCTTTCTGTTCGCATCAATTACTAACTTAGCCATAACTTGTCCCCTTTCGAGATCTTAAATTTGGCTTTATTATAGGAGATGTATCTCACTTGTGTCAATGAGCGTACAAGTTATTTCCCCATGATTTTTTCAAAAAGTGCGGCCGTCTGGCTGCTGACCAAAAGGCCGCTTGTTTTATTTTTCATTCTGCATACGAAAAAACCGCCCTGGTTTTCACCAGGACGGTTACCGTCCGTGCGTTAGAGGATTCGAACCCCCGACCTTTTGGTCCGTAGCCAAACGCTCTATCCAGCTGAGCTAAACGCACATTTCTTTGTCGCTTTAGAACTCTTTGTTTATCACTCGTTCCCGCTGACATCATGTATATTACACTATCCTAAGAGAAAAGTCAACACCTTTTTTAAAAAAATTTAAATTTTTTTCGAATAACAGTTTTTTGTGAAAATAAGGGCTTTTTCCCCTATTTCACACTCCGCACCAGGTAGTCTTTCTTTCGCAGTTCCTCTTCAATCAGATCCAGGGTCTGCGCAGAGTCTGCCGATACGGTATGAAAATGTTCCCCTGATGTGATATTCTTTAGCGGCCGTGATTTTCCCTGCCGGATTTCTTCCATAAACAGTGCCACCTTATTTCGTGAACTGATATTCAGTTCCGCCCGCAGTTCTCCGTAAACCTCGTGACGCACAATCACATCCAGCACAACGCCGCCGAAATCCACAATTGTATTCAGCTCGTCCTGCATCTGCTCATCCGTGTGATTCACCTCAAAGACCCGCGTCTCTCTCACCGGGCTGCTGCAGATGTAGCCGCGGTTTGTCGCAATCACATCGTATCCGGCAGCGCGGATCAGGGCAATGTCCTGGACAATCACCTGACGGCTGACTTCACAGCTCTTCGCCAGCGCTGCACCGGAGACCGGCGTCTTACTGTTTGTTATTCTTTGAAGAATCTCTTCTCTTCGTTCCTTTCCACTCATCATAAAACAAGACCTCGCATTTCGTACACTTCCCTTATCTTATCACACTTTCCGCCGTTTCTACAATAGCAGGAAATCATTTTCCAAAAGCTTTGTCAAGGACTAAAACTTTATGAAATTTTCCGGGCTCTCGTATATTCGTCCCGCCAACTGCCAATCATGAACGTATAACAGTAACGAACGGTAACCATACGTTCCATGTTTCAGGAGGATGCATACCATGGCGATCAATAAAGTTGAACTGTGCGGAGTCAATACATCACGCCTTCCCGTACTGAATGCCGAAGAAAAAGAGACTCTGCTGAAAAAGGCCCGCGAAGGAGATGCTGCTGCCCGCGAACGCTACATTCAGGGCAATCTGCGCCTTGTCTTAAGCGTGATCAAGCGCTTCTCCAACAGCAGTGAAAACGCCGACGATCTCTTTCAGATCGGCTGTATCGGCCTGATTAAGGCGATTGATAACTTCGACACGACCTTAAACGTCCGTTTCTCCACCTATGCCGTGCCGATGATCATCGGTGAAATCCGGCGGTATCTGCGTGACAACAATGCGATCCGCGTCAGCCGTTCCCTCAGGGATACTGCCTACCGCGCCATCTGCGCCCGCGAACTTTATCTCAAGCAGAACCAGAAAGAGCCTTCGATCGAGGAAATCGCCGCTGAAATCGGCATTGGAAAAGAGGATATCGTCTATGCCCTCGATGCAATTCAAAGCCCAATGAGTCTGTATGAGCCCGTCTACACGGAAGGCGGCGATACCCTGTATGTCATGGATCAGTTAAGTGATAAGAAAAATAAAGAAGAAAACTGGGTGCAGAACCTCGCCCTGCAGGACGCGGTCGCCCGTCTCAATGAGCGCGAACGCCAGATCATCCGCATGCGTTTCTATGAGGGGCAGACCCAGATGGAGGTTGCCCGGGAAATCGGCATCTCGCAGGCGCAGGTCAGCCGGCTGGAAAAGTCCGCCCTGCGCTCTATGCGGAATTATCTCTCCGACGAGCGGTAACGCCCGCCGTTCACTGAATTTCTGCAAACTCCAGCCGGTAATCCGACGGCGGCATTCCATAGTGTTTCCGGAACACACGGGAATAGTAAAAGGGATCTTCAAATCCGCACGACAGCGCCGTCTGTTTGACCGTCATCCCCATCTGCAGCAGCTTTTCTGACTGCTGCAGCCGATATTCCAGCAGATACTGTCCTGGTGACCAGCCGATTTTCTTCTGAAACAGACGGTTCAGCGTTGTGCGGCTGACCGCCATTTTCCGCGCAATTGTCTCCGCGCAGAACTCACTCCTGTGATACCCTGCGGCAATCAGAGCCATCGCTTCCATGATCCGCGGATCTTCCTTCTTTCTCTCCTCCCGCTGCGGCTCCGCCAGATCCTGGTACACGCCCAGAAGCGCAAGCAGCACACCGACGGCCTCCTGGCTGTTCCGGCGATAGAGTTCCATCTGGCAGAGACGCTCAAAATACGGCAGAAGCCTTTCCTGACGGAGAGGCGGCGCCGCCGGCTGCTGTGGGTTCAGTACCGACCGTGCCAGAATCTGCCGGCATTGTTCCCCGACAAAATCAACCCACACATATTCCCACGGCTCGTTCTCATCCGGCGCGTACTGCACCACCTGCTCTGGACAGATTAAAAAGCTCTGTCCGGCGGTAAGTGTGTACGTCTTTTTCCCGCAGGTAAACGTTCCCTTTCCGCTTATAATATAATGTATAATATAGCACTGCCGTACACCCGGCCCCCAGGAATGCAGATCATGGCAGTCCTGCCGCCCGGCATCGACAGGCCGGATCCCGTTCATTTCTGATACAAGCATATTCTTTCCTTTTCCCGTATTTTATTCTTTATGAAGCAAAAATCCATGCTTTTGTCTTAAAATTCCATGGTTTTGCTCTGGAAATCCATCTATACTCAAAGTACATCAAAACTTACGGGAGGTCAATACTATGATCAAACTTACACCGCCGATGGGCTGGAATTCCTGGAACACCTTCGGAGAAAATATCAATGAAAAAATGATTTTTGAAACTGCTGATGTCATGGCCGAGAGCGGCCTGCGCGATAAAGGATACGAATATCTTGTCATCGACGACTGCTGGTCTTTACGTGAACGCGATGAAAACGGCCGTCTTGTGCCGGATCCGGAAAAATTTCCGCATGGTATGAAAGCCGTTGCCGATTACGTTCATTCCAAAGGGCTGAAATTCGGTATGTATTCCTGCGCCGGAAACATGACGTGTGCCGGCTACCCTGGCAGCTATGAGCACGAATTTGTCGATGCGGAAACTTTCGCATCCTGGGATGTTGATTTCTTAAAATACGACTACTGCTACCACAGCCCGATCCTGCACGGAAAATATCTGTACCGCCGCATGGGACTGGCACTCGAGAACTGCGGCCGCGACATTCTCTTCTCTGCCTGCTCCTGGGGTGCTGATGAAACGCATGAGTGGATCAAAGAAACCGGCGCTTCCATGTGGCGTTCCACCGGCGACATCTTTGATACCTGGGATTCTGTCAAAGATCTCGTGGCACAGCAGGAAAAACTGCATCCGTACAACGGCGTCGGCTGCTTCAACGATATGGACATGCTGATCGTCGGCATGCATGGAAAAGGAAATGTTGGACTGGCCGGCTGCAGCGATGTCCAGTATCAGACACACTATGCACTGTGGGCATTCCTTGGCTCCCCGCTGATGATCGGCTGCGACATCCGCGAGATGAGCGACGAAACCCGCCGCATTCTCATGAATGACGAAATGATCCGCATCAACCAGGATCCGCTCTGCCGTCAGCCGTATAAAGTGAAAAACCATGCATGGAATGACAAGGTTCTGATCTATGTGAAGGCACTCGCAGACGGAGATCTCGCCATCGGTATGTTCAATCTCAGTGATGAAAAATCACGTGCAGCCATGAATCTCGATGAAATCGGCCTTCCGTTCTCCACTGGCCGTACTCTGGAACTTACTGAGGTCTGGACCTGCGAGAACCTGTGTGCAAACAATGCATCCCTTGTCACAGAGCTCGAGCCGTTTGCATCAAAAGTATACCGTGCAAAGGTCGTAAAACTCTGATGGCACGCTGTATGCAGTGCGGCAAAGAACTCACACATAACGAGATCGGCGCCCACCGTAAATTTATCAACCGCGGCGCAGAACAGTTTTTCTGCAAGCAGTGTCTTGCCGAGCATCTCGGTGTAACGCCGGAGCTCATTGACGAAAAGATCGAACAGTTCAAGCGACAGGGATGTACCCTGTTTGTATAAGGCCGCTGCATGTAACGCACAGAGTCAGATTTCCATGCATCAGGAATCCGGCTCTGTGTTATTTTTATGTTTTATGAAGGTTTCCATCCGGCATCAGCTCCACGCAGGCAATCTCGGGAATGTTATTGAACCGCGGAACCAATTCCGTATTTCCAAGTCCGGACGACAGCACCAGATGCCGTTTTCCATCCTCCGAGTCAAAAATCCCCTTCAGCTGTCCCGGAAACCATCCCATGTCCGGCGCATAAACACCGCCAATGCCAGGCAGAATGACCTGGCCGCCGTGAAGATGGCCGGAAAATACGCAGTCAATGTCCCACTCCTCCAGCCCGTCATTTTTCAGCCAGGCAATCGGAAGATGGCTGAGCAGGATTTTGTAACGGTCGGTGTTCTCAAAATCCCACAAGAACTTACACTCTCCTGGATCCGCTTCGCCAGTTTCCAGATATTTATCCGGGAGACAGTAACCGTAAATGCCGCCGATACGGATGGGCTGGCTGTTGATGGTGATGTCTTTATATTCATAGTTCAGGACGGTGGCGCCGGCAGATTCGTAGAGAGCGGTAATGTCTGTACCGTAGTTCTGCTCGTATTCCAGTTCATGGTTGCCGAGGGAGACGTATGTTGGGGCGATTGCAGATAATTCTGCCAGCAGCGTTACCGCAATATTATTATCTGGCTCATTTGCATTTAGAAGATCACCGGTGATCATAATCAAATCTGGTGACTTCATTGCTGCTTTAGAAATCAGATGTTTATTATCCGAACCAAAGATGCTGTTATGGAGATCTGTTATTTGTATCAGACAAATTTCTTCCGAAATTTTCTTCGATTGCAGTATATATGTTATGCTGTTTAGATTATATTTCGATTTTATAACACTTTTTCCTGTTATGCACAGAAGCATAACAACCAATATGCCCACTACCCTACGCAGCTTGTACCCGTTTTTGCATCGTTTTCTCATTCTATTTCTAACCATCTTATATTTTAGATCGAATCATTCTCAGCAGATTCTGCCATTGTCTTCTCACTCTAAAAAAGTTGACTTTCTCAGGATATGCTAATACATAAAAATCATAATTATTTTTAAAGCGTACAATCCCCTCTTTTTCTGCCTGCTCCAGTGCTTCTCTATACTGCTGTTGAAATTTTTCTCCTCGTTCTTTATCAAAATCTTCTTTCCATTTTTGGCACTTTATCAAATCCCACTGCGCTGAATTCAGCAGTTTTAACAATGCCGCCTGATAAAGTTCTTTACACCTTTTTTTCTTAAAAAATTTTATTCTTTCTTCCTGTGCATCATATTCATCAAATCGTTTATTGAGCGTCAAATTTTTTGTTATTCCACACGGATTTGTAAAATAGAAATAAAATACAATATCTGTTACTGCTATTCTCTCACTTCTATAATACAATTGATACGTAATATATTCATCTTCAAATAACCTCCCTTGCGGAAAACGGATTCCATTAAATACTGTTTTCTTAAATAATTTTCCACAACAGGATATATATTTTTCCACGTTTTGACCACAAAAAAGTTTGCTTTCAATTTCCAATCCAGACTGGATTTCCACACAATTCTTGATTTGTAACTCAGCGCATGTATCTACTTCTTCTATCTCAGCAAAATGTTTTAATCCGCAGATAAAGATATCCGCATTTTCCTCTTTCAAAACTTTCAGCTCTGTTTCAAGCATTTTACTATGCACCACATCATCCGCATCAATAAACATTACGTATTCCCCTGATGCAATTTCTAAGCCCGCATTTCTAGCAGAAGAAAGTCCCCCGTTTTCTTTATGAATCACCGTTATTGTCTTCTGTTTTTCAGCATATTCATCACATATCTCGGCCGAACCGTCAGTTGAACCATCATCCACTAAAATAATTTCATATTCCTGACAACTCTGTGCCAGCACACTGTCGATACACCGTTTTAAATAGCTTTTCCCTTGATAAACCGGAATTATAATACTAACCGTTATCATATCTGATCCATCCTTTTATTTTCAAGTAGATTTTTTCTCCCAAAAGCTTTTTAATCATACGATTCGGAAGATATTTCCAATCATTTTTCTTTTCCTCTAACAATGCCTGACGATGTTTTTTATGATACTCTTTTTCTGCTCTTTCCATCCAGCTTGCATGAAACCAATGAACCGAAATTGTTTTTTTTGATTTTCTTCTATATCCTGTTTCAAAATCAATGGGGCACATACAAATGGATGGTAAAATCATAATATTTCCCTCTAAAATCTGCTGCTTATCCTTTTGTTCCAGTCCGTGTTTCAAAAAGATTTCTGTATTAATAACCGGGCATGTCTTCTTATTTTCTGATCCGTCCTCTAAAATAAACGGGATCGTTTGATACATCTCCATCATTTCATACAACAAACCGCATCCCCGTTCAGCGCCAAATCCAAGCCCCGTAGAAATATATTTTTTATTTTCAAATCCAAAAAAAGCACTGTATTTTAGCAGAAAATCAATCTTTTTCACTAATTCTACATCTGTATCAAAATATATCCCTCCATATTCATACACAACCCGGAGTCTTACATAATCTGTAACAAATGCCCACTTTTTCCTATGATATGCGTCAATTACATACTGCGGGCATTCTTTTATATTAAAATTTTTTTCATTCCATTCTACAATAAGATAGTCTGGACAAAACTTCTGCCAGCTTTGCATGCATCGCCTGACCGAATCTGGAATTGGCTTTCCCCCAAACCAGCAATAATGTATTTTTTTAGGAATCATCTCTCTCACCCACGCATTTCAAATCGTCTAATCGAATTTTTCCCCAGGCATTTACGTTCCAGTTAATCTTTAAAGCATGTTTACTATCCTGAATTTCAAATGTAAATGCCGGAAACACCGCATCCAAGTCATCGTAAGTTCCCATTTCGTTTACATTATAAATCACCAGCAATACGAAATATTTTCCCGGTACAAGTCCACGCAGCAGCAATTCCATTTCCAATATTTTGCTTCTTCCTGCAAAAAAGGATGTAAATTCCTGCAAAATTCCCGCTGCAACAGATCCTCCATCTGCTGATCTTATTTCTGCCCTCACGGATAGATTTGAAATATTTGTTTTGGCCTCAACCGACAAATCAAATTTCAGCTTTTCCTCAAATTCATATACCGGTACCTGTTTGTCCACAAGATGCACATGTGTCATTTTCGCCTTAATAACTGGCGGCAGATGTGCCATTCTCTTATTTTTCAGATCAATATCTACACTTCCGTTTTTAACAGCTGTATCCATATACAAATCAATTGCTCTTTCTACCCCGCCGTCAAATATCAGTTCGCCGTGATCCAGTACAAGGCAGCGGGTGCAAAGCTGACGAATGGTATTCATATTATGACTCACATAAAGAATCGTTTTTTCTTCTGAATTTGCCGCTTTTCCCATCCGTCCAAGACACTTCTGCTGGAATTTCATATCTCCGACAGCCAAAACCTCATCCATAATCATAATTTCACTATCCAGATGAGCTGCCACAGAAAATGCAAGTTTAACATACATCCCACTGGAATATCGTTTTACAGGCGTATCGATAAACTCTCCACATTCGGAAAATGCAATAATCTGATCCAGTTTTTCTCCGATTTCTGCACGGCTCATCCCCAATATTGCCCCATTCATATAAATGTTTTCACGTCCCGTTAATTCCGGATGAAATCCCGTTCCTACTTCAAGCATAGATGCCACACGGCCATTCATTCCAATGCTTCCTTTTGTTGGTGCCGTTACTCTTGACAGCAGTTTCAGCAATGTCGATTTTCCTGCTCCGTTGTGTCCGATAATCCCTACTGCTTCTCCTTTTTCTACCTCAAATGAAATATCCTTCAGCGCCATAAAACGTTTTCCATACTCTGGTGTTTTCTGGCCTATTTTCAGTGTCGGATCTTCTTTTTTTCTTATTTTTGCATGGAATCGTTCCAGATCTTCCCGTAATGTTGTTCCCCCGATTGCACCCAGTCTATATTCTTTTGATACATGATCTATTTTGACCATAATCTGTTTTTCTGCCATCCTGTTCTCCTTAAATGGTATCCATAAATGTTCTTTCCACTTTATTGAATAACACAATTCCAAGTACAAATAAGATCATTGTGCTTCCCCACCCCACTCCATAGTATCCTGCATGAAAATATCCTGTTCCGAAAAAAATATAGCGGAATGAAGTGATGATCGGCGTCATTGGATTCAGCATATAAATCTTCATATATTTTTCAGGTACAAGCCGCAATCCATATGCAACTGGCGTTCCATACTGCCATAATTGTAATCCAAAGCCTATCAGCATCGCCAAATCACGATATTTTGTTGTAAGCGCTGAAACAATAATTCCAACTCCCATCGCCAGCATCATCATCTGAATGATCAATATTGGAAATAGAAAGAGATACCCGGACAATCGAATTTCCATTTTCCCTTTCCATATAAAATACAGCAAAAAAATCAAAAACATGGCAAATTGAATACCGAAGGAAATCAAATTAGATATGGTTGACGCTGCCGGAGATACCAGCCTTGGAAAATATACCTTTCCCATAATAGAACTGTTTGTTATAAATGTGTTTGCCGTACTGCTGACCGTCGATGAAAAATAGCTCCAGCAGATCGTACCTGCCATATAGAACAGAAATGCCGGAATTACGGTTTCTTCTGTCGCTTTCACATCCAGCGTAGTCAGGTTTGCCATTGAACCAAAAATCACAGTGAACACTATGGTTGTTAACAGGGGCTGTATCACCGCCCACAAAGGCCCTAAAATTGTCTGTTTATATTTCGAAATAAAATCTCTTCTCACAAATAAAAAAATCAGGTCTCTATACTCATATGTTTCCTTTAAATGAAGATTGATCCATTTTGAATTTGCCGTAATAACTGTTTTAAATTGTTGTTCCATCTTTTTCTCTCTAACCTTAAACTTTGATTTTTCTTATAAATATTTTGATTCTTTTCGGTATCATGGAACGAAGTTTTCTCACAAACAGAATTCTGTTTCTTCGTTTCTGATACCACCGTTCCACACATGCATAGTTCTGTTTTTGCAGTTTCATTACTTTCTCCCGCTGCCGTTTCAGTGCAGACGGCTGTACCAGCTGTGCATTATATTTTGCTGCCCGCTGATAAGATGACGGATATTTTATAATGTTACTTCCATATTTCGCAAGCATAGTCCTTCCCTGATCATTATTCACAATCAGACAGGAGACTCCTTTTTCTTTCTCTATTTCACCTCCATATTTTTTCAAATATTCCGGGTGCACCAGCTCTATCCCCCAATAATCTCCTATGGTAATATCACCCTGACGATATTCTGATGCAAACGGACAAAAATAGCAGCTTTTCCGGTATGTGTATCCATTTAAAAACATTTGATAATAGGAGCTTTCTTCCGGTTCAAAATATCTTTCTTTCTGACTTCCATCCCTGTTCTCCAATATCATTTTTCCGTATAACTTCCACCCGCTGCTTTTATCTCGAAAATAAAATCCTGCTATTTTTTTTCCTTCTTTCGATTCTATGTATCCTAAATAGTTCTGGAATAATTTTGCGCTCGGTACACCATGACATATAATTTCTATTGTATATAAATTTGCATACGTTCTCTGAAGGTATCCTCTCAGTCCTGCTATCTGACAAGGCGTTCCACTAAACAACACAGTCTCGTTATGTTCCAGATGCCGCTTAATTTCAACATATACATTTTCCAAATTGCTTTGTACATATTTTGAACCCTTTAATTTACAAAGTTCCTCTATTTTATCTATCCCGATATGTTTTATTACTAAGTTTTGGTTTTCATAAAGCATAGCACATCCATAGACAATTCCTTTTCTTTTTAGCACTTCCTGCGCCAGCACGGTAAAGATTCCCCCCGAAGCATTTTCTTCCAGATCAGCGTCCTTTGCCTGTGCCGCATACGTTTCTTTTCGTGATTGCTCTTTTTTCTCAAAACTGCAGACTTTTAAACATTTTCCGCACTCCGTACACTTCGATTCATCTATTTTAGGATAATCAAAACCATTTTCATCCTCTTCCATGTAAATCGCATGTCTGGGGCAGCATTTACTGCAGGCTCCACATCCACAGCAATTTGTCTCATTCTTTTCGGAAATTATATTTCTCATTTACCCTTTTCCCTATTCTAATGCTTCTTTTATTGCTTCAAGCTTTCGATACTGATATCTTGTGTCCGGTTCCAGAAAAGCACCTTCTCCCCATTCATTCCATGCATTAATAAATATTACCGGCTTTTCCTCTTTCCGTGCTCTTTGTACCAGTATTTTCATATATTCAGCAAACTTTTCTACGGAAAATCCACTGACCATAACTCCATGTTTATTTCTTGGCGTATTATCCCAATCCACAAAACACCCCGGCCAAAAATTTTTCTTCCATTTCACATTTAAAATCAAATCCCATATCTCATCGTAAAAATACATTCCCAGACTCTGCTCTTTCTTCCAATACATTCTTCCTTTCTTCTTTCGACATTTTCGATAAAACGACACCATTTCCTCTCCACAAAATTTTCTGATCAAAGAAATTTTTCTGCTTGTTCCAGGTAGCTCCTGGCTTTCGATATTTCGTGAATATACAGGCTCAAATTCAATTTGATAATCAAAAATATCGTTTCTGTAATACATATCTGAATAATACGCCGGAAATTGAAAGGCCAGACATAAATCCGGAAAACCTTCTTCTTTTGCTCTTCTTCTAAAATACGATGCCATCTTATAAATATCGATCATTTGTTCCGGCTTATAAACAACGAGCAATGGGCACCCATCTACTGTTATATATCGTTCATCTTGAAAAAAATTCAGCAGATACTGAAAGTGCCGTTCCCACTCTTCTTTTCCGCCATAATCCTGCTCCATGATGATTTCCTGATCTCCACCATCCCAGTTCTTACTCCAGTTTTCATTGGCCCAGCAAAAGCAAAATGGGATCTCTATTTTTTTGTTTTTCAGCATTTGTTCCGCCGGTTTTTCCAACAACTTCTCACCATGTTTAAACCAATAATGATAATAGCAAAATCCGAAAATCCCATATTTTTTTGCCAGATTACTCTGCCAGATCTTTACCTGATCATCCATTAAATCATAATAGTTAAGGTCCAGTGGGATTTTGGGCTGATCATGCCCGGAAAATAATGCTTGTGCTTTTCGTACATTTGTCCATTCGGTAAACCCCTTGCCCCAGCATTGGTCGTTCAATGGTATTGCATGAAACTGAGGCAGGTAAAATGCAATCAGCTTAACTCCTTTCCCATCCTTAACTTCTGCCATTTTTCTTCCCCTCACCTTCTGTTTTTTCCATGATTTTTTCAAAACATTCCAAAAGACATCTCAAACGAGTTTCAAACTGAAAGCTCACATCGCTTTTCTTCTGAATCTCAGCAATTTTTTTGAGTCTCTGATATCTTAATGCACGAAATTTATAAAATTGATATATGCCTTCTCTCCCATATCGTTTCCAGAAATACGTCATCGTTCCATTTATTCGAAGTTTAAATTGTTTTTCATTAAAATCATGCTGTTTCTCTAAAGTCGCTCCCTCCAGATGAATAATCTTTGCCTGTGGTATATTATAAATTTTTTCACCTCTTTTTTTAATTCTCCAGGACAGCTCTTCCTCCTCTGCATACATAAAAAAATCCTCATCAAATCCTCCCAACTGCTCAAAGAGTTTTTTCTTCACCATCATGTCTGCCCCAAATATATAGGCAACTTCTATCTTTTGATTAGTATCGTTAAAATCTTTTCTTCGTATCTGCAATGCAGGATGTTTTCTGTATAATTTTTGTTCTGCTTTTGACAGCATCAAATACCGCCAGGATGCATATCTCTTTTCCGTTCCCAAATCATCAAACCTTAAACAAAAAGACGGACACGGCATTCTCTCCGGCGTATATAAATTTCCGCCTGTACATCCCATATCTGGATTGTTTTTCATCTCTTCCCATAAAATTTTTACTGCATTGTTCATCAAAACCGTATCGGGATTAAGAAAAAATACATAATCCCCCGCTGCGTATTTTGTTCCCAGATTGTTCGCTTTTCCAAATCCAAGATTTGTTTTTGCCTCTATCATCTTAACGCTGTTTTCAAATTCCGCCTGTAATCTTTCTGCTTCTTTGTTCTTTGATGCATTATCCACGATAATAATCTCAAATTTTACATCCGCAGTTTGTTGAAATATTGAATTGACACAATCGATTGTTAAGTCTATGGAATTGTAATTAACAATAATAATTGAAACATCCATACGCTATCCTTTCCATTTTATTTTTTCCTTTATGCTCTCATACCTCTCTTTTCCTAAAATACTTCTGCATATTCTGTTCGGCAGATGAATCATACAGTCCATATTTCTTAGATATTTTCTTTTTTTCTTTTCTTTTTCTGTAAGCCATGATGCTTCAAAATGATGAATCGAATATGTATTATCTGTCAATTCACACTTATGACTTTTCCAATTGATCGGGCAGAAATACTCTGCTGGATAAATATGAAACTTACAAATTTCCTGTTCCACATTTTCTTTCTTCATTCCCAGTTTTACAAATGCTTCGGTGTTATAATAAGGACAGGTTTTTAAATTTTCTTTTTTCTTCTCAGCAAAATCAATCTCTTTATAAATATCCATCATCGCCTTCACGACCGGATGAAAAGCAGATGCGCCAAACCCCTGTCCCGTATTCACATAAACCTCATCACATTCTTCATCCACTTTCTTCTCAAATCCGATATAGCCATCTGTTTCTAACAAATCATCCAGTGATCGAATTAGTTCAACATCCGTATCAAGATAGATTCCTCCATACTGGTAAATAATATCCAGTCTGGCATAATCAGATACAAACCCCCAGCGTTTTGCCTGATACGCCTGCTCCATATATTTATTTTTATGAACATCATAATTCTTGCTGTTCCATTCCATAATTTCATAATCCGGACAATATTTCTGCCAGCTCTTAATACATTCAATTACCAGCAATGGTTTTTCGTTTTCCCCAAACCAACAATAATGAATTTTTTTCGGTATCATATAAACTCCTGGCAATAAATAGAATATTTTGCATAATCTTTATTTAAAATTGCTTTTGCAAGAAAATAATATCTGTCCTTTTTTTTCAAATACTCTTTAAAATTAGTACAGACAAATTCACATTCCCCTGCAAATACAGCCTTTTTTATTTTTTCCGGCAGCATAACAATCCTCCGGCAGGTAAATACAATCTGTCTCATTACCCTTTGATAATTCTCGTAGTCAAAAGGAATCTCCATTTTCTTTTGAATCTCAGCCATTAACAGCATAATCCAATAAGAATCTACTCTTTTTGGATTTTCATCATGCTTCTGTGTAATACTCTCTCCATGAATTCGATATGCATACACTACATCAGACAAACAATCCACTTTATTCGCCATTGGAAAAATCACAGCTCCGATAATTGCATCCTCATACCAATAGCCCTCCGGAAATTTCAATCCTTCCCACAGTTTTGCTTTCATCACCTTTAAACAGGGGCCTCCCCAATATTGATTTCTTTCTTTTGGCAAATGTTCTTTTTTTATCATTCCAAGAAAACCATTTTTATCAAAGCGATAGCCATTTCCCTCTACAATATCCGCATCTTCCAGATACGCTTTTGACAGCAAACACTCTATTGCATTCGGTAATAAAACATCATCCGAATCAACAAACATAATGTATTTGCTTTTTACTCTTTCAAGTCCTGCATTTCTTGCACCCGAATACCCTTTATTCTCCTGCCGAATAACTTCTACACATGGATTTTTTATGTATTGATTTAAAATTTGCCCGCTTCGATCCGTCGATCCATCGTCAATTGCAATTATCTGAAAGGAATATTTTGTTTTTTGCAGGATGATCGACTCCATACATTCCTTCAGCCAGTTTTCCGAGTTATATACAGGCACTATAATCGTGAGATCATATCGAATCTCTCTGCTCCTGTTTTCAGAAAATACATCCGGCGACACGGGCGGTGCAACATCCATCAGTATTCTCTTCGCATCCTGTGAAGAAAGTGTAATCTTTTCTTCCCGTATCTCATAAGCAATCCATGCCGCTATTCTTTTAAAAATCATTTTCAACCTCCCTTTAAATCAGGCTGAATATCCACCACCAGTTTTTCTTTATCATATACAACAATATTTTTTGTTTTTCGGGCACATCAAATTCCTGTATTTTTAATGGACATCTTCTCACTACAGGATCGTTCAGTAGTTTCCTACAATACACTTTTCTCTCACTCCTGTCTGTCATTTTACCTCTTTCCTTCAGTCCAACTAATATAACAAACCATGTCAGCCAGTTCAATTGCTGCTCAAAACAATACTCTTTTCTATTTTTGAATTCTATCTCTGCATGTTCTATTATTTTCTTACACGATTCCCATCTTCCCTCTCGAAATGATTTCGAAATAGAATCTGGATTATACCAGTAATGATAAATTCCGGCTTCTTCTTTATAGTAAAATTTTTGTGTACATAAAATCACTTTTGCACTGAAAAGGATGTCTTCACTAAACTTAATCTCTTCGAAAAAAAATATCTGATTTTTCTTCAAAAAATCCGTTCTATACAATGCTCCCCATGCCCCAACAACAGGTCCCAAAGTTAATTGCCTCGTAGCCAGCAGTCTTGGATATATTTCTTGTAAAATTCTCTTTCTATCATAAATTCCTCCCTGCATTTCTCTTACTGTTTCCACTCGACATGGAACATCTCTTTCCATCCCTGGCCATTCTGTCCGAAATGCTCTATATCTGACGAAATCTACCTGATATTTCTGCGCCAGCTCATAGAGCTGCTGCAGTCCGTCTTTTTCCAGCCAGTCATCACTGTCCAAAAAGAAAATATATTTTCCAGTTGCCACTGTTATTCCCCTGTTTCTTGCAGACGCAAGTCCTCCATTTTTTTTATGAATCACTCGCACTCTTCTATCTTTTTCCGCATATTGATCGCATAAAACCGGACTCTGATCCGGTGATCCATCATCAATCAATATGATTTCTATATTTTCTACCGTTTGATTCCGCACGCTGTTTACACAACGTTCTATGTAGGCTTCGACGTTATAAACGGGGATAACAACAGATATTATCGGCCTATTCATTTTTCTTTTCTCCTGTTATTTTCGCTAAATATTCTTCTGCTTCTTTCCTCTCTTTCTGCAGGATGGACTCGATCCTTTGCCAGTTTATCTTTTTTGCTGTCTGCAGTTTTTTCACATGATCCATCTTCCTGTCCTCCACTCCAAATACTTTCAATAAATCATTCACCCGCGTATTGATACGTTCTTTTCTTTCGATCACAAAAAATTCTTTATGGAAAATTATTGCAAACGCTGTTGCATGAAATGAATTAGAAACTACAGCTTCCGCATTTAAAATTAAATTTACAAATTCCAACGGCCCAATATCTGCACATACTTTGTCACAGATTTCTGTTTTAAAAACCGACCAGATCTCTGTTTTTGTTTTTTTAGAAATTTTTTCCGCAATTTCCTCTGCCACGCAGTTTTTATCAAAATCATAAAGCAGCACATACTTTTTATTCGTCTCTGTTTCCGGCAATATTTTTTTCCACTGACACTGTTTCAGCAAAAAAACGGGATCACAATTTCTTTGAGACTGAAGTCCCATTTGCTTCACCAATGCAGCTCCTGTCTGCTCTCTGACCGAAACAGCATCAAAGGATTTAAGCCATTCCTTCATACGCTGTCGGTCTTCTTCTTTTAACGCATCAACTGCAAAACTCGCCGCATACGATGCCCTTCTTCCCTTTTCCGTAAATTGCAGAAAGAATGCAGGATCTTTTCCATTTGGAAAGATTGGATTCCATATCTGATCGCTCCCTGCCAGATACAGGTCTGCTTCTTCTATATTTTTTAGTTCTTCACACGTTCTATATGTTGTATCTGTCAGTTCTAACGCATTTTTCCGGAAAGCATCAAATCTATATTTTCTTTTACTGAATAATTTTTTTATTCTTCCTGGCATCTTCACCAGCAAATAAATCTCTCGAATTCCTGCTCTGTCATATTCTGGATTATTTACCGCTTTCAGACTATAATGCCTGCTTAGGTAGTCCGGCTTATAGTCAATAATTTTTACCTCATGACCGCAGTCTTTCAAATATTGCATTAATGCATATGCCTGTAAGCTTGCGCCTGCATTATATACATCATGGCAAGTGATAATTCGTATTCTCATTTCTATCCTCTGCAAATACACTCTATTTTGTTGATTTCCTGCCTGTTAGAATAATCCTTTTTCCTGCACTCCTGCACCAGCTTTTCAAGCCGTTTCGGTTCCCGTAATATTTCACTGATTTTTTCTCCACACGCTCTGTTTTCCAGCGGCACTATGATTCCATCTATTCCGTTTCTCAGCTGACTTTCTGCTGTTGGATATCCCGTAATAATCACCGGTTTTCCAAGCATTTGAGCTTCCCTTACAGCTACACAATTCCCCTCATATCTTGATGGCTGCACATAAACATCACACGCCCTGATATATGGATATGGATTCTCTTTTTTCCCCAGAATTTTTACATATTGTTTCATTCCTGTCTCACATATTCTTTTACGGATTTGCTTTTCATTTTTTCCAAAACCAATTAAATACCAGGTTACTTCCAATCCATTCTGCCTGATTTGCCGACAGATATCCGGCACATTATCAAAATTTTTAGCATAGCAGAACCTGCCAATTGACAATATTTTTATCCCCGATGCATTCATTTCTTTTTCCACCGAAAAACTTTCTGCCTGTCTTTTGATGAGCTGTTCCGGCAAAATATTTTTTATCAATATAATTCTATTTTTTAATGTAGGAAATTTCTTCAAAAATTCTTTTGTAACTGCCTCTGAGATAGATGCGATATAATCATATGCCTTCCACATTTTTGTTTCGGATAAAATATCAATCTGCACCTGGGAATAGTCCGTATGGATCCATGCGATCTTTTTCTTAGCATTTACTTTCTTCGTTACAATATAATGTGGTGTCAGAAAACTTACCGCCAGATCATACTCCTTTTGGGGTTGTATTCGCGGCATAAAAGGGCTGGTATATTTATGGCTATATTCTAAATTCACATCACTGTCTCGGTAATTATGCTTATGATCATAAATCACCGCCGCTGTTTTTCCATATAGCCTTGCCATTGTTAATAAAACATGTCCCTCTTTTAAAGTTGCCTTCATTGGGTGCGCCAAAACTGTATACGCAGCTTTTTGCGGAAGCAGATGGACTTTATCCGGAATCGCATCCATTAATTCCCCTTCCTGACGAAGCAAAAAAAGATCTATTTCCCATTTGCTTTCATCCAGTGCTTCTAAAAATCCTATCAGACTTCTTTCCGCACCACCCAGTTCCAATGCATGTGATACAATTAACATTGTTCTCTTCATATTCAAAACCTCTTAAATACATCTACTCCCCAAATCCTATGAATCGGTCTTGTTATCTTCCCTCGTAATTTTTGTGCTGTGTTCATCCAGGATGCCGCATACCAGTGAATAGAAACCGTATCTGCTGTTTTTTCCAGCTTTCCCGTTGCACTGTCATATGGATTCAAAACATTCACCGGATACACTGCCGCTTCCCATATTTTTTGTTTCTGCCCATTCTGTTTTAAGCCTAATGCGGTCAATGCTTTTGTATTCAGTTCCGGACACATTCTTACTCCATTCTTTCCATCCAACAGCACATCATATTCCTTCAGCATCGCCTGAACCACCGCTCCATGCGCAGCGGATCCAAATCCCAGTCCCGTATTTACATACCGCTTATTTTCAAATCCGAAATATGCATCTTCCTGCAATAGCTTTTCCAGTGGCCGAATCACTTCCACGTCTGTATCCAAATAGATCCCTCCATACTTTTCCACCGCCCAAAGTCTGACATAATCGCTTAAATATGCATACTTTTTTTCCGCATAGCACATTCGTGTATATCCATTCATGTCTATGTCAAAATTTTCTTCATTCCATTCGATCATTTCATAGTCCGGGCAATACTGATGCCAGCTTTCTATGCACTTTAAAGCCAATCGGGATTTCTTCCCTTTCCCAAACCAACAATAATGTATTTTCTTCGGTATCATGTATCCATCCCTTTCTATCATATCTTTTATTCACTGGTTATCATTCCTGCATTGCTTTCTAATTTTCTTTTATGAAAATAGTCATAGACTTTCTCTGGCAAAATTCCCACAAGAATTGGCCGCATCGTATATAGGTATCCGCTTATCGGCAGCCCCAGTTTTCGGACCGCTATTCCTTTTACGTATGCCTCATTTATTCTGTATCGAAGCTTTCTTCTCTTATATGCCGCTCTGTCATCCCGCATGAGATAAAGCTGTTTTGGAATATTTTTACCTCTGTATCCCGCCTCATACATTTTTATCCATAAATGATAATCTTCTACCCGTAAAATACTTTTTTTCTCTGTGTATCCAGCCACTACATCGTATGCTTCTTTTCTTACCATACATGGTGCATGGCAAAACGGAGATCCATACAGAAAATCCTTTTTCTTGGGATATTCCGGATGACTTATCTTTCCCCATATTCCTGTTTGATCAAAATATCCCATATCTGTGCTTACGATTGAAATTGTTTTCTCTGTTTCCAATGTTTCATATTCAGCCGCAAATCGTTCCGGCAGACAGATATCATCCCCATCCATTCTTGCAATGTACTTTCCTTTGGCCGCTTTCAGACATCGGTTCAAGGTATAATTAAGTCCCCTGTTTTCTCTGTTTCTCAGTAAGATCATTTTTTCCGGATATCTTTTCATATAAAGCTCTGCCACTTCGTACGTTGCATCGGATGATCCATCATCGCACATAATCAACTCCCATTCTTTCATTGTCTGGTTTAAAATCGACTCAATTGCTTCTGACAGCGTATCCGCACAGTTATACATTCCCATAATTACACTGATCTCTGGATTTTTCATATAAGCCCCCATATAAAATGCATCTGATAATAAAAGAATCCAATATATCCCAAAACAGCAGCACTTTTTACAATTTTCGCCGAATCCTCTGTAAAAATATTTTCCATTTCCCAGGGAAGCAAAATGGACGCAGAATACACAGATCCATAGGAAATCAGCCGTCCTATGAATATACCGGAAGTTTTCATCGATACAACTGCAATTCCACTTGTTAGGATTGAGAAGTTTGTCATAATGTTAATTACCGGGTTATCCGCTTCTTTGATCTGCCTGCGTCCAACCACAGAAAAAATCATAGGAATAGAATAAACGAATACTCTGATTGGATTGGTTCCATTATCCTCCCACTCTTTCCAGTCCGTTACCATATTAGAATACTGTGTATTTGACAGCGCATCGTTCATCCCATCTGTAAACCCGTTTACAAATATCAGTATTAAAATGCATCCTAAAATACACAGCACACTCTTTTTATTCCATGCTTTCCCCTGCACAATAAAGATAATCGGTACCATAAGAAGCGCTGACGCATGGAACGTTGCCCCTAACAGGATAATTACTGTCAGGGGTACATATTTTCTTTTCAGAAGCAATGGAAATCCCGCCATAATAATTGCAATTGCCAAAAACTGGCGAATACCATTCTGACACCAGGACATGTAATCCGTTCCTGCAACAAAAATAAATATACTCATCCAATAGTTTTCACTATATTTCCGGTAGATAAATACCATGCATAACATTTGTACTGCAGCTATGATCAGAAAAAAACAAACAGATGAATTTCCAATAAAGCTTTTTAAAACTACCATGAAAATGGAAAAACCTTTATCTTTTTTTATTCCCTGAAGATAGAATGGGAGCTCAGCTATTCTATTCGGTGCTTCGCTGAAAACTCTCCGGTATGCATAGGTGTCTCCAAAATTATCAGATCGTAATGCTGCTGCTATTATGTACGGAATCACCAGCAGCACCGCCGGTGCCATCTGCCATCTTTCTTCGATCCTTCCCATAACGATCTCCTGCTTTTTCGGCAGAGATCTTGTCAGAATTATCCCTGCTGTCAAAATCCAAATTAATTGAAACCAATAGTTCGTTATGGACATCTTTCACATCTCTCCTTTTGTTTTACTAAAAGTCTCTTTTTTCATCCTCTCGCAGACTCTGCACTGTTTTCTCCACCACAACTTCTTTCCGAAACTCGCTCTCCATCTTCTCTCTCCCCGCCTGTCCCATCTGCTCTCGTTCTTCTCTGCTGCAATGCAGCATCTCTTTCATTGCGTCATACAGCATCTCTTTATTTTTTACCTCAACCAGCAGACCGCTTTTCCCATTTTCCACGCTCTCCCTGCACCCCGGAATATTGCTTGTGATGACTGGGCGGCCTGTGGCGGCGGCTTCTAAAAGGACATTGCTCATTCCTTCATGGTAACTGGGGAGCACTACGCAGTCTGCCTCTATGTAAAACGGACGTGGATCCGACTGAAAGCCGTAGAAATGGGCGATGCTGTGTTTTTCCAGTTCTTTTACCTGCTCTTTGTATTCATCTTCAAAAAAGCCAACCAGATCAAGGACAAAGTTTTCGTTTTCGTTTTTCAGACGCCGGACGGCATAAAACAGTTCGTCGATTCCTTTTTCTTTCATAATTCGTCCAAGATACAGGAAATGGATTCGTGTGTGCTTCGGATAAGGCTGCATTTTGTATCTTTCCAGATTAATTCCTGCCCCGGCCAGGACGATCTGGCGATCGGCGGATATGATTTTTCTTTTACAAAATTCACTGGCATTTTCTTTGTTTTCAAAAAACACGTATTTCACTTTTTGGAACGCTTTTCGATATAAAATTGTAACAAGCCCAGTTAAGACTGGTTTTTGAAATGCTGTTCCCAACCCCTGTACATTGGCATAATACGGAATTTGCTTTTGGCCGCTGAGCAGGCCTATGTAGATATTCGGTTTTATGGAATAGGTGAGTATAAGATCTGGTTTCACTTTTTTCAGCAGACACTCATAATCCCATAGCAGCTTTGCTTCCGTAAATGGATTCACCCCACGGCGGTTCATGGATATTGGAATGCACTGGATTCCCATGTTCTGGAAATCTTCTTCATGCCCGACAAATGGCATCGCCAGAATCACTTCATACTCTTTCTGCAATGCTTCCGCCAGTTCTCTTCGAAACTGCCAGAACATATACGAATGGTTTGTTACAATCAGAAGTCGTTTTTTCATTGCTCTTTCCCGTTTCATGTAATATCCCGCATCATTTAATTACTTATTTCATTATTTATTTTATAAATTATATCATCTTCCCATTAATATGCAATTACTTTTCTCATTATTTTCCAGTAATTTTCTTTCGTTTTCGACAGCATCCACTTTGCTTTTACTTTTTTCTTCTCTCTTCCCCATTTACTGCCATCTGTTTTCCATCATTCCCTCATGAATTCCATCCTGCCGCAGTACCGCGCCGGCTGTCTTACAGAGGCATTCGAGGTCCATTCCGAACGCAATGTGATGCACATAATATCCGTCCAGTTCCGCTTTTTCCCGGATCGGAAGTTCATCCCGCCCATGGATCTGTGCCCAGCCGGTGAGGCCCGGACGGACGCTGTTTGCGCCGTACCGCTCCCGCTCAGAGATCAGATTCTCCTGATTCCAGAGCGCCGGACGCGGACCGACGAGCGCCATGTCGCCTTTTAAAATATTGAAGAGCTGCGGCAGCTCATCGAGGGATGTTTTCCTGAGAAAGCGTCCGACTCTTGTGATAAAGAAATCGGGATGGTTCAGCAGATGTGTCGGCATATCATGCGGCGTGTCGATACGCATCGTGCGGAACTTGTATATGTAAAAATACTGCCCGTTCCGGCCCACCCGCTTCTGCCGGAACAGCACCGGTCCCGGAGAATCCAGGCGGACTGCAATGCCGACTCCCAGCAGCAGCCACGATAATGCTGCCGTTCCCACAAGCGCCAGCAGACGGTCCAACAGATTTTTCAGATACTTTTGATAAACTCCTTTTTTCTTCTCCCTCATGCTTTTCCTCCCTGCTCCCTTGCTGTCCGGTCACTGTTCCGGCGTTTCTTCTCTTTCCCATAGCCGTACTTTCCGTAACCGTAACCATATTTTCCATACCCGTAGCTGCCATAGCTGCTGTATCCGTAGCCCGTCGTGCCCTCCTGCACGCCGTTCAGCACATAGCCGCAGACCGGAATCTGCGAATCCTCGAAAAATTCCAGCGCGCGCCGGACTTCCCGGTCTTTCGTTGTTCCCTGATGTACCACGAGAACTGCTCCGTCGGCAATTCCGCCGAACAGTGCCGCATCCGAAAGCACTCCGCACGGCGGCGTGTCGATGATCAGAAGATCGGCCTCTTCTTTCAGGCTTTCGATCATGGTCTTCATCCGTACCGAGCGCAGCAGCCCTGCAGGATTCTGCGTGCTTCCCGCTCCCGGCAGGATTTTCAGCGTCAGATCCCGGCAGTCGGTAAGTGCCTCCTCCCAATCCATCTGTCCCTTCAGCACGGCAGCAATTCCACGCTCTTTCCGTCCGATCAGTCCCATACACTTCATCACCGAAGGATTCCGCAGATCCCCGTCCAGCAGTACTACGCGGTATTTCTTCTTCGCGAACGCCTCCGCCAGGTTCACGGCAACCGTCGTCTTTCCCTCCCCCGGCACGGCACTCGTCACAAGAAGGACCGGACAGTCACTTTTTCCGATTATTCTGTCCTCCATCCTTGTCCGGATCAGCTGCACCGCCTCTTTGAAGGCATCCGGCACTTTTGGATTGCAGATGGTAATGGCCTGTTCCTTTACGCTGCTTCTTTTTTTGATCTTCGCCTGCGGCAGATTTCCAAGGAATGCCGCATTCGTCAGCTTCTTAATATCATCCGCCCAATGGATGGTTTTTCTTGTTCTCACATAGAGGAACAGCAGCAGGAAGGCCGCTGCAAGTCCTGCTGCTGCACCATACGTGCCGGCCCGCAACGCATCCTGGCTGTTAACCGGCACTGCCGGAACACCGCTTTCATCCACCACCGTCAGTGTCGTCGCACCAATAATATACTCTGCCACCTCCGGATAATTCGTGATAACAGATTTCATCACCCGATACGCCGTCTCCGGTGACGCGTCCTGCACACGGATAGTAAAAAGATTGGTATTTTCCATCACGCTCGCCTGAATTTCTGATGTCACCGCCCCGATTCCAAGATCCCGCGCTACAACATCCTTCAGTACGCCGCTTGTCACAAGATACGGAAAGGTCTTTCCAAGCTGCTCTGCCGTTACATTATCGTAATAAGAATAACCGACCGCACGGTTCGATCCGACCACGAACGATGTATATGCCTCATAGACCGGCTGATACCGCAGCTTTGCCGTCAGAAAGGAGCCGCCTCCTGCAAGGATTACAAGTGCCAGCACACCAAAGAAAAATTTCTGGAACGCCTGGAAATACTCCGCCAAAAAGGCGATCAGATCTATTTTCTCTGGTTCCGCTGCGGAATAGGTTTCATACGTTTCTCTGTTCATGCTCTTTTGCTCCCTCTCATCGTTCTGCCCTGCTATAGGCGCCGTATCCGTAACCGTAACCATAGCTGCCTCCGATCCGCTCGCCGAATCCCGGATAAACATTGCCGAACACACAGCCGATGACCTTTTCTTCTTTCTGGTTCAGCGCGTCGATGGCATCGTTGATGTCCCGTGTCAGCACGCCGTCCTGCCGAACGGCAAGAACCGCACCATCAGCCAGCTCCACAAGCTCCTCCGCATCCGCGGCCGCGCCCATCGGCGGCGTATCCAGAATAATATAATCCATGTTTGTCCGGCACGTATCCAGAATCCGCCGGAAAATTTCACCGCCGACTGCTTCCGACGGTTCCTCCAGCCGTTCCCGGCAGATGCCCATGTAAACATTCGTATCCTTGTATTTTTCAAAAACGCTGGACGCCGACTCCTTTCCGACTGCTACCTGTCCGAAATCTTTTCCGGCCTTTTGCGGAAGTTCAAAAATCTTATACAGCGCCGGCTGACGAAAATCACAGTCCAGCAGAAGGACACGGTTCTGTTCCTCTGAAAGGGCAAGCGCCAGATTGGCGGCAAGCGTCGACTTTCCTTCATTTTCCGCCACACTGGTCACCAGCAGCACTTTTCCCCCTCTCCGGTCGAGTCTTCCGCGCACACGGGAAGCAATGCGCTTCAGGGATTCCACATAGGGAAAGCTCCGCGCCGGATTCGTGATCAGCATGGAGCTGTTTTTCCTCTTTTTTTCATGGTACACGGTTCCCAGCAGATCCGCATCAATCTTGCGGCCAAATTCCGTTTCATTTTTGACGGTATCCCGCAGAAAGGAAAAGAAGCCCACCAGCGCCGCCGTACCAAGCGCTGCCGCCAGAAATGCCATTGCAGCGTACTTTTCCGTCGGAATCCGATTCGACGGATTGCCGGAAACCTGCGGCTGCTGCAGTGTCTCCAATACTACATTGGGAATAATATAATCTGAAATGGTTGTGTAATTCTTCAGCACCGACCGCAGTACCCGAAAGGCTGTTTCCGGCGAATCGGCTGTCACGGAAAGCTCCATTAAATTAGATTCCGGCACAATTGAAGCGCTCATGTCCGCCGGAAAGGATGAGCATCCCAGCTCCTCCATCACTTTTTTCTTTAAAATATTGTTTTCCAGAATCGCCTGAAATTTCTGCGTCATCTCATACGTCGAAGAAAGGCTCGATGCTGCATTTGCATTCTCGCCGCGCCCCATCACGGCAAACGTGGTTTTCACCGTGTACTGATCCCGATGGACTGCCGTCAGCACCGTGTAGGTTATCATCGCCGCCGAACAGGCAATCAGAAGGATGATCCACCAGTTTTTTGCCATATCACACAGAATGCTCCGAAGATCCCAGTCTGCTTCGCCGTTCTGTCCGTTTCCTGTTCTGTCGTATTCTCCCATCTGGAACCTCCTCATTCATTGACGCAGACAATCAGGCGGAGGGAGCTTGTCTGTCCCTCCTCCGATGTCACAGTATACGTTACTTCATAGACACCTTCCTTTCCGGTGTCAACCGGATTCTCTATGGAAAGTTTTTCTTCCCCAAGGATCTTGTCTTCCGCGGAAACCGCGTGAAGTTCATCGTCCTCTCCTTTTTCATACATCATCTGATCCACATTCACCTGCTCCAGATAATCCTTCGGATCAAACGCCTGCTGCAGTTCCAGATGGATCAGATACTCGCTTAAAGTAATCTGCGGCTTTCCGCTCTCCTCGGCCGGATCGTAGAGTTCCACCGTCACCGGAAGACTCGTCACATCCCCGGCACGGTTGGCAGCAGAATACGTTACCTGATACAGCCCGGGCGTGCTGCTGATCTCATCCTGATACGAGAGCCGGATGCGGTCCGTAATCGTTCCGTCCAGACAGTCCTCTGCGGAAAGTCCTTCCGTCAGGTCATCTGCATTCACACTGAACCGTAGCGGCCCATCCAGGGAAAAGACCGGCGATGTATAGTCGTTATAGACCATTTCCCGTTCCGCGTGGGTGACATTGTTGTCCGAATCAAAGGCAACGATGCTGATTTTCCGCCGCCCTTTTTCGATAAAGTTGGAAATATGTTCTACCGCAAGCGAATCCGTCACATCGCCGTCCTTCGCATCGTACGCCGTCACGCCGGACAGAAGCTCCGCCTCATCCGCGTGGATACTGACCAAAATTTCACTGTTATCCATTGAAATCTCTGGCCCTTTCCCGTCTTTTCCAGTTCGCTGCCGCATCAGGCACCCGCCAAACGCGAGCGATGAGGCAAGAAATAAAATCAGAACAGCCGCTCTCATTTTGTGCATATCCTTTTGATGTCTCCTTTCGTTTTTCAGACAAACCAGCGTCTTTTCCGCCTTCGTTCCGGAGACGACTCATACAGAACCGGCCGGTTCTCCAGAATTCTCCTTGGATTTACCTTCAGCAGAAGCTCCGCATACGATTCGCCGTACCACTCCGACAGAAATTCCCGGATCGGTCTCATGTCCGGTGTCCGGTAATTTGCGCGGTGGGCATCGCTTGCCGCACAGTCTGCCAGACGGTTTTCCAGCAGATACTGTGCTGTCCGCTCTGCTTCTTTTCCAAATCTTCCAAATACGCTTCCTTTGTTCATCTGCAGAACTGCGCCCATTTCCCGGAACTCATACAGAAGCTCCGGCGAATCCTGCACGCAGAAATACCGCTCCGGATGTGCCAGCACCGGGATCTTTCCCATGGCCGGAAATTCCATCAGCCGCCCTCTGATCCCGTCCGGTGCCATGTCAAACGGCACCTCGATCAGATAATAGCGGCTTTCATGAAGCGGTATCAGCTTTCTCTCTTTGATTTTTTCGTTAAGCGGCCCGATGCTCATAATTTCCATGCCGCGCACCAGGCTGATCGGGATGTGTTCCTTCCGGATTTCCTGTTCCAGACGGTAAAACAGCTCCAAAAGCTGCTCCGAATCGTAATTGACATACCCATCCTCCACGCCCTCGATTCCCGTCTGGTTTGCATGCGGTGTCACAGCAAGGATACGCACTCCGCTCTTTGCCGCAATTTCCGCCATCTCAAGGGATGTGGACAGATTCGGGGAACCGTCGTCAACCCCCGGCAGAATATGTATATGAAGGTCCGTCATGCTTCTTTTCTCCTTCGTACTGATATTCCGGCACCATTCTCTTTACCCTCTCGCAGATGTCCGGACATTCGTTTTCCGCCGCCCGCTCGAGTTCTTTCATCTGTTTTCGGAATACCGTCTCATCAAAAGCAATCTGCCGGCCGATAAAAATGCGGGTGTTTTCTGTCGTCTGCATCCCCTCCTCATTCATCAGCAGCTCCTCATACAGCTTTTCGCCCGGCCGCAGGCCAATGTACTTGATCTCGATTTCCACTCCCGGCTCATACCCGGAAAGGCGGATCATGTTTTTCGCAAGGTCCGCAATTCGGACAGGATCTCCCATGTTCAGGACAAAAATCTGGCCGTTTTTCGCATACGCGCCCGCCTCGAGCACCAGACTGACCGCCTCCGGAATCGTCATAAAATAACGGATGATGTCCGGATGCGTCACCGTCACCGGCCCGCCGTGCTCAATCTGGCGGCGGAACAGCGGAATGACGCTGCCGTTGCTGCCAAGTACATTTCCAAAGCGCACCGCCGCAAACTCCGTGGTGCTGTGTTTTCCAATCATCTGGATCACCATCTCGCAGAGCCGTTTGCTCGCTCCCATGATGTTCGTCGGATTGACCGCCTTGTCTGTCGAAATCAGAATAAATTTTTTTACGTGATACCGGCTTGCCGTGCGCGCCGTCTTTAAGGTTCCGATCACGTTATTTTTGATCGCCTCGTTCGGACTGTCCTCCATCAGGGGCACATGCTTGTGCGCCGCTGCGTGAAAGACGATATCCGGCCGGTAACGGGAAAACATCGACTGCAGCCGCCGTTCATCCCGCACCGAACCGATCAGCACCGTCATGTGAAGCCTCGGGAACTCCCATTCCAGCGATTTCTGGATCTGGTATGCATTGTTTTCATAAATATCAAAAATGATCAGATGACCGACACCGTGGCCAGCTAACTGTCGGCAGATCTCGCTGCCGATGGAGCCTCCTCCTCCCGTCACAAGAACCGCTTTCCCCTGGACATAATCGAGAATCGCATCGAGATCGACGCGGACCGGATCCCTAGGCAGCAAATCCTCAATTTTAATTTTTTTTCTGATCTTTTTTTCTTCCTTCATAGCTCCCACTCTCATTCTATTCGACATCTTCTCCCGTTTTCAGGCATCCTGCTCCCGCAGACAGTCTTCGAGCAGATACAAAAGCTCCAGCGCCGAACGGAAACCGGCTTTCTGCTTTCCGCAGATCAGAAATCCCTGCAGACTGCAGTGCTGTCGGAACTGAATCTGAATGCTGACCATCCGCTCGGTTCCGGCCGGAAGCGTGGTCTCCTGCCGGTTTTTCATATCCTCCGTAAATTCCCATTCGTCTTTTTCTTCTTCCCGAAGGCTTCGCATACAGCTTCCCGCATCCGGCATACCGAGCAAATCATAAATCCGGTTCATCCGAAGCAGCATTTCCCCGTATCCCGCAAACGGAACATCGTAATGCAGAAGCGGCAGGCGGATCACACCTTTGGAATGGCTTCCGTTCAGCTCCTGAAAACATAAGAATAATGCTGCATCTGCTGTTGTATGTACCTTTTCTCTGATTTCTTCCATTTCTTTTCTCATAATCTTCTCCATCTGCTCTTTGTATTTCTTTTTATAGTAATGTTATATGTAATATTTATTTTTGGAATATTATACCAAATCTATCTCACATCGTCAATCTGCTTATGCCTCCTTTTCTTTCGATTTCCACTTTCTTTTCTGTATTTTTTCTACATGGAGTTTGCTTTTTTGATCTTTTTCGAGTTCTGGTGTCGCGGTGTGTCACTGTTCGTCGAACGATTTTATCAGAAGTGAGGCCTTTCGGCTTGAATGAAATCCTATGGATGTGCTAAACTACAGTTTGTAATCGTATGATCGTTCCTGTAATGATTTCATAGTTACAGTATCATGTTTTCCTGCGCCGGACAACCGCTTCGACGTGAACGGCTGCACATCGACGCAAACGGTAAGTAATTCAGGAGGTGGTAATTTTGTACTCAGAGTTGTTTTTTCCATTGAATTCCAACGATCCGGTTCTTCTCGAAATTCCGGTCATCATCACACAGGGCGCCTCAGAACGAATCCGGTTTCCGCTGGATGATCTCATCTATGTGGAGGCCTGTCAGCACCGGCTGATTCTGCATACCGTTCAGGGTGACTTTTCAACCCGGTGCACATTTGCCGGCCTGACGGTATGTCTTGCCTCAACCGGCCGTTTTTTCCGCAACGGAAAAGGTCTGCTGATCAATTTCTCCCACGTTGCGCTCGTGCAGGCAACCGGCGAGGTTCTGCTGAAAAACGGACAGACCGTCTTCTGCAGCCGCAGACGGAAGCGTGAAACCCGCGAAGCCTTCCTCGCTTATGCCAGAACACTGTCCCGCCGCTTATAATATGATTTTGATTTTCTATGTCCTGCAGCCTTTGATCCACCGATACAAAGAACAGCAGCCGCTGGTTCTGTTTTCGAACCAACGGCTGCTGTCCTGTTTCTGTTTATTTTTCAGTTTTTCCCTGCCGCTTCCATCCGCGCCGCAAACTGCGCATAGAAATCGGTCTTTGTGTCATACGGAAGCAGATAAAACAGCTTCAGAATTCCCATGCTGATCTGCTGCCGCAGCGCGTCATCCTCTGTCCGGCGCGCCTCGTTCTGTTTTTCTTTCAGATAGTAATGCCATTCGTTCGTAAACGCTTCATACTTTCCGAGCTCCGGCGTGTCGAGCCAGCGGCGGACTTTGACTTTCGTCTTATTCTCCTTCGGACATTCGCTGACCTGAAGAAAATAAGAAAACGTTCCGTTCTCATACAGCCGTCCCAGCGGAAACATCCGGCAGAAGCCCGGCCGCGCATCGTGAATACTGCACCGGCCCTCATCATTTAGGAAACTGCACTGGTCTGACTGCTCCGTCATTTTCAGATGCGGCAGAATCACACCGTCCACTACGCGGAGTGAAATATATCCCGCCGTCAGAATCTCCTCCATCGTTTTGCCGAGTTTTCTCTCGAGCCGGTAAAGATCCATCGGATCGAGCACAATCGAGTCGCCCATCCCGCGGCAGCAGGCGGAGCATCCGCGGCAGTCGTCGCAGCCCACTTTTACCATATCATTCGCTCCATATCGTTTTCCATCTGAAATCTTGTCTATATCTACATTCCGTTCCATACTTTCTTCCTGTCTGTTCTTTATTTTTTATACTCAAAATCCGGAATCTGATGCCATCTCTCCCGGAAATAATGTGCCGCCAGTTTCGGCTTGCGGTCGCTGGTGAAGATTCCCTTCTTGTTGCCCTGCACGCACAGGAGACTCTGGCTCGTCGCAAAGTCCCAGATGCCCGAAAGGTCACTGACAAACCGGGACGGTGTCATACTTGGATATAACATACTTTTGTTTCCTCCTTCTCCATTTTTCTTGTATGTCCCCCTGTTTTTCCTGCCGGTTTACGTTCCGGCGCGCTCTGCCCCCACGACATGCAGCACCTGATCCTTTACCTGAAATTTGATTTCCATTCCCGCAAAGGAAAGCCCGTAAACACGCTCTTCACTGTTCTGATACGACGGGCGCGGGTCCTGCTCCAGCACTTTTTTCAGTGCCTCCCGGCGGTCCGCCGGAATTTTTTCCAGCAGCTCATCCGGAATTTCAACCGGAATAAAGTATTCCTTCGTCTTTTCCGTAAAACTGCCAAGTGCCTCCGCATGGCTGTCTACATGCGGCAGATACGGTTTGATGTCCAGAATCGGCGTGCCGTCCATCAGATCTGCCCCCGACAGATGAAGCACCGGCCCGAGTGCCGGATGCTGCTCCACACGCTCCAGCTTTACCGAAGAAAGCCCGATCGGATTGGGCCGGAACGGAGAGCGCGTTGCAAATACACCGACCCGCTTGTTTCCGCCAAGCCGCGGCGGCCGCACCATCGGTGACCAGGTGTCGCGCACAGCCTCGGAAAACTCCCAGATCAGCCAGAGATGGGAATATTCCTCGATGCCGCGCAGCGCATTCGCATCGCGGAACTCCGGTTCAAAGACGATCGTACTCTTTAATTCTTCAATCAGCCCGCTCTGCCGCGGAATCCCGAACTTTTCCGGGAAATCCGTGTGGATCCGGGCAATCACTTTCACTGCAATTTCTTCTGCCAAAACGGTTTTCTCCTTTATCCTTACCAGACTCTGAATAGGTTTATTCTAACATTTTGCCGGAAAAAAGTCCACCTGCCAGCCGGCGGTTGGCGGAAAAGTGTCAGAAAAGGTCGGATTTCTCATAATTTGCAAATCCGTTTTTCTATCCTATGACCGCAAAAAAAGAACAGGAACCGTTTTGCTGTTCCGATTCCTGTTCTCTCCTCTTTATGCTCCAAGTTCCCGCATGCCTTTCAGCAGTCCTTCAATCTGTTCTGCTATTTCTTTTACTTTCGCTTCCAGTCCCAGCAGTTCCTGGCGGTACATCTGATTTTTCTCTGTCGTATCAAAAGTATGTACCGTCTGAACCAGAAACGCTCCCGCCTTCGGCTGAAGTTCATCCGGCAGGTGCGTTTCCTTTAAGCGGATCCGAAAGCTTTCCAGGTCATTCCCTGCAGCCCTTAAATACTGATTCATGTGGATCCCTGTGTGGCGCATCATCGCTCTGCCCTCGCCGCGTACCTTTGCGTACGTTCTCTGGCTTTTGGCTGCGTACAGTGTCATCTGTACATACATCAGACTGGTCAGTGCCTTTTCTCCGGTCATTGCTGTTTCGTATAATTCTTTTTTCACTCTCTCGCTGCTCATACATTCCTCTTTCCGCCACTTTTGTTCCGCTGGCAACGGTTTGGATTGCTCCGGCAGTTCATGTTGTCTTTGGTATTCAGGAGTATAAAAAAAGACTCCTATCATGACGACTGCCACAATAAAAGTCTTGCGTTCTCATTTGATACGGACGTCTCTCGACATCGGCTGACGATTTCAAACCCACTCGGGATGCGTTTTTGTTTCCCGCGGCGTTTCGCTACTCCCTTTTACTTGTTGATGTGTATATTAGCACACTTCCTGTCGAATTGCAAGTATATTTTTTACATTTTGTCCCTCATTTCATGCAACTTACGTTTTTTCATTTGTGTTTCTTCCTATATAAATGCACCGCCGGAAAGCATACCGCTCCGGCTGCCAGCACGAGAAAAACGATCTCTGCATACATCTTCACATATCCCGCCGCCTGCTCCCACGCCGCACCGACCGCAGCACCGGTTCCGACGAGAAGAATGTTCCACACCGTGCTTCCGATGATTGTAAACAGCAGAAATTTCGGCATCTCCATCCGTGCCATCCCGGCGGGGACGGAAATGAGGCTTCGGATGATGGGAATGCACCGGCCGAACAGAACGGCCCGCTGGCCTTTCTTCTGAAACCATGTAATCGTTTTCCAGGCATCCTCCGCGTGAAATCCGAGAAGCTTCATCGGGCGGCTGTCGAGCAGTTCACTAAGGCTCTCCGGGCTGACAAGCGTTCCCGCTCCATAGAGAACCAGCGCCCCGAGAAGCGATCCTGCCGTGGATGACAGCACAACGCCCGCCGGATGCAGACGGGTGCATGTCGTCAGAAAACCGCCGAACGTCAGAATCACCTCGGAGGGAATCGGCGGAAAGACATTTTCCACGGCAATCAGAATCAGGACGCCGACATATCCAAAGCGGTTGACCATATCCAGGATTACGTTCTGCAAGCTTTCTCCGTTCCAGCAGCTCCGCACCGTTTTGAGACCTGCGGCGTTTTCCCGTCTCTGTTCCGCGTCACGGAATCGCTGCTTTTTCCTTCTTCCCCTGCATTCTATGCACCGCCGCCCCTCTGCATGACCCCTTTTTCCGCCAAAACTTTCCTCTGTTTACGATTCCGTCAGATTTTCTTTGTTTTGTTTTCATCTTCTCTTCAGAAAAGCTTTATCTCATGTACACATTCTGGTCACAATTTTTCCGTATACTAATCTCATCAACAACGAAGGAAACAAACACAAACCTCCATCGTTTTTCTATAAATTTTAACCAGGAGACAGCAAAGCACCCTTGGAAGCATGTCTCCAATGCCAACCTTTCTAATAGATAGATTTCTTTTTCATACCGCCGGGGCCCTAACAAGTCCCGGCCTCTCTCCTTTTTGGGAGATTTTTTTATTTTCAGCTCTTTTTTTCCTTAATTTTCTAAAGTTCCCACGATAATTTTTTCTTGCACGGGACTTTTTCGTATAGTAAAATGAAAACAGTTGTTTTTAACAGACACCATGGATAAAAAGGGAGAAAAATACCATGAAGATTGGATTTGACAATGAGAAGTACCTGAAAATGCAGTCTGCGCATATCCGCGACCGCATCAACCAGTTTGACAACAAGCTGTATCTGGAATTCGGCGGAAAGCTGTTCGATGATTTCCACGCATCCCGCGTTCTTCCGGGCTTTGCACCGGATGCCAAACTGCGCATGCTGATGCAGCTCTCCGACCAGGCAGAGATTGTAATGGCAATTTCCGCAGCCGATATTGAGAAAAACAAAATCCGCGGTGACCTCGGCATCACCTATGACAGCGACGTGCTCCGTCTGATCGACGAGTTCCGCGGACGCGGCCTCTATGTCGGCAGTGTTGTCATCACGCAGTATTCCGGACAGCACAGTGCAGACGCTTTCAAAAAGAGACTGCAGAAGCTCGGCATCCCGGTTTACATTCACTACACGATTCCGGGCTACCCGCATAATGTGCCGCTGATCGTGAGCGATGAGGGATACGGAAAGAACGAGTACATCGAGACAACCCGCCCGCTCGTTGTCGTTACCGCACCGGGACCGGGAAGCGGAAAGATGGCAACCTGCCTTTCCCAGCTTTACCATGAGCACAAACGCGGTGTAAACGCCGGCTATGCAAAATATGAGACCTTCCCGATCTGGAATCTGCCGCTGAAGCACCCGGTCAACCTGGCTTACGAGGCTGCTACCGCCGATCTGAACGATGTCAACATGATCGACCCGTTCCACCTCGAGGCATACGGCGTGACAACCGTCAACTACAACCGTGATGTCGAGATTTTCCCGGTTCTGCGTGCGATCTTCCAGCAGATCTTCGGCGAGAGCCCGTACAAATCCCCGACAGACATGGGTGTCAACATGGCCGGAAACTGCATCATCGATGATGAGGCATGCCGCGAGGCTTCCCGTCAGGAGATCATCCGCCGCTACTACACTGCTGTGGACGGTATCGCAGACGGCTCCCGCTCCGAAACTGAGGCTTACAAAATCGAGCTTCTGATGAAACAGGAAAACATCGTTGCCGCAGACCGTACCACCGTTTCCCCGGCTCTTGTTCGTGCCGAGGCGACCGGCGCACCGGCCGCTGCCATGGAACTTCCGGACGGACGCGTCATCACCGGAAAGACCGGCGATCTGCTCGGATCGAGCGCGGCGCTTCTGCTGAATGCATTAAAAGAGCTCTCCGGCATCGACCATGACGTACATGTTCTCTCACCGGAATCCATCGCTCCGATCCAGACCCTGAAAACCAAGTACCTCGGAAGCAAGAACCCGCGTCTTCATACCGACGAGGTTCTGATTGCGCTGTCTGCTACTGCTGCACAGAGCGAGGATGCACAGAAAGCACTCTCCTGCCTGCCGCAGTTAAAGGGCTGCCAGGTGCACTCCAGCGTTATGCTCTCCGATGTGGACCGCAAAATGTTCCAGCGTCTGGGATGCGATCTGACCTGTGAGCCGAAATTTCAGTAAATAATTTTTATATCTTGGACATAAAAAATCCAGGGCATACGGTACTTTCCGTACCTGCCCTGGATTTTTTCTTTTCCGGCTTCTGTTTATAAATTTTCTTTTCCGAATCCCATTGGCAGCAGCTCCTCGAGTGTCATTTCTTTCCAGGAACCGTCGCCCTTGCAGAGGAGAACGAGAAATTCGTTCGGATCGACAAATTCCCGCAGGACCTGGCGGCAGACACCGCACGGTGTGCAGAAATCCCCCGGCTCTGCCTCTCCCGGGCCGCCGCAGACGGCGATCGCGTCAAATTCCGTTATGCCCTCGGATACGGCTTTGAAGACCGCGGTGCGCTCCGCGCAGTTTGTCGGTGTATACGCCGCATTTTCAATGTTGCATCCGGTATAAATCGCTCCATTCTTTGCCAGAACCGCCGCGCCTACGCGGAACTTCGAATACGGCACATACGCAAATTTCCGCGCTGCCAGAGCCTGTTTTACCAGCTCCTGTTTTATTTCTGTACTGATTTCCTGTTTCATATCCAGCCTCCCCTTTCCAGTATCCCCTTATTTTTTCTTTCTTATTTCTGATCTTCCCGGATCAGAATCCGCAGTGCCTCGATGGCTACCTGAATCGCACCTTCCGTATCGTGCGTAATGTGGTTCTCCATGCCGCGTTTCACTCTCTCCTGATTTCCCATCACAAGAAAATCCGATCCGGCACGGACGCCGCGGGCACTTGCCACGATAAAAAGTGCCGCCGATTCCATCTCTGACGCTTTGCATCCAAGCTTCATCCATGCATCCCATTTTTTCAGCAGCTCATCGCCGACCGGCATCTGCTCCGGGTCGTGCTGGCCGTAGAAGGAATCCTTGCACTGTACCACGCCCGCATGCCATTTTTTCCCAAGATTCTTTGCCGCCTGCACCAGCGCATTCGTCACGGTAAGGTCTGCGACTGCCGGGAACTCGATCGGTGCGTATTCCTTTGACGTTCCCTCCGCACGGATCGCTCCCGTTGCCACCACGATATCGCCGCCCTCTACATCGAGTGCCATACCGCCGCATGTTCCGACGCGGATAAACGTATCGGCGCCGCACTGGATCAGCTCTTCCATCGCGATGGAAGCCGACGGACCGCCGATGCCGGTAGATGTAACGGAAACCTTTACACCGTCCAAAGTACCCGTATAAGTCACAAATTCCCGGCTGTCTGCGACGAGCACCGGGTTCTCAAAGTAAGCTGCAATTTTTTTACACCGTTTGGGATCTCCCGGCAGAATCACGTACCGTCCAACATCGCCTTTTCGGATCTGCAGATGATACTGCAGCCCTTCTTCTCCTGAATAATTCTGCATATGCAAAAACCTCCTTGTATTTTCGTATTTTCGTATTCTCATAGTTCTATTTTACCACAGGCCGCACCGCAAATACAAGGCTTGACACCATTTCGCTTCCCTTTTCATTACGGATATAATCACGTTCCGCAGTTGCCTTTTTCCATTCGAGATGCTACAATAGGCACAGAATCAGAGTTCTTACTTTCATTTTTACGAGGAGGGATTATTTTATGAGTTCCTATGTCATCAGCTGCTGCTCTACGGCAGACCTTACCGAAGAACATTTCTCCAAACGGGAAATCTCATACATCTGTTTCCATTACAAATTAAATGACACCGAGTACGCGGACGATCTCGGCAAGTCCATGCCGTTCGATCAGTTCTATGCCGCCATGGCCGCCGGCGCTTCCACGAAAACATCCCAGGTGAATGCCGATGAATTTGAAGCCTATTTTGAAACATTCCTGCAGGACGGCAAAGACATTCTCCACGTCTGCCTCTCCTCCGGCATTTCCGGTGTCCTGAATTCTGCGATGATCGCCAAAGCCGACCTTGAAGAGCGCTACCCGGAACGAAAAATCCTCATCGTGGATTCCCTCGGCGCTTCCTCCGGCTATGGTCTTCTGATGGACCGCCTTGCCGACCTGCGCGATGAAGGAAAACCGCTGGAAGAGGTTTACGATTTTGCGATGAAAAACCGCCTCAAAGTCCATCACTGGTTCTTCTCCACGGACCTCACCTTCTACGTGCGCGGCGGCCGCATCTCCAAAGCCTCCGGCGCAATCGGCGGACTCCTCGGCATCTGCCCGCTGCTCAACATGGACAACGAAGGCCGGCTGATTCCGCGGTTTAAAATCCGTACGAAGAAAAAAGTCATCAAAAAAATCGTCGACCAGATGGAAGAAAACGCCGAGGGCGGCCTCTCCTACTCCGGCAAATGCTACATTTCCCAGTCCGCCTGCTACGAAGATGCGCGGGCCGTTGCGGATCTTATCGAAGAACGCTTTCCCAATCTGAACGGAAAAGTCGAGATCAACAACATCGGAACCACCATCGGCAGCCACACAGGGCCGGGAACCGTGGCATTGTTTTTCTGGGGGAAAGAACGGGTGGATTAACTCTCCTGCACTTCCATCTATAGCAAGACCCGAAAATAATGCAAAAAAGGCAGTGCTGCAGAGCGCGAATTGCAAGGAACAGATTTGAAGGCGTACCGGGGTACGACGAAAATCTGTGACGCAGTAATTCACGCTCTGCGGTGCTGAATTTTTTGCATTATTTTCGGGTCTTGCTATAAAAACAGGGAAGAAAAAAGCTCTGTCCATTTGGGCAGAGCCTTCTTGTTTTCCTTCTATTCTTCTATCTTCCCTCTCCAACATTTCCGCACCAGTGCAAACACCAGATACCCGATGGCTGCTCCAAGCGTATTCGTCACAACATCATCTAACTGGCAGTAGCCGCGCTCTGTTAAGAGCTGCACTGTTTCCAGCATCATGCTTGTGGAAAACGCCGCATAGACGCAGCACCATCCTTTCCGAAGAGACGGAACCGCCGCCGGCAGCAATACGCCGAACGGGAGAAACAGCAGAATATTTTCCACAAAATACCGGTCCGGCAGCCGCTGGTTTCCCCAGGTTTCAAACAGCTTCACATCCACGCCCGTTCTCGAACCCGGTTCTCTGGAAAACAGCGTAATAGAAAGCATCATCGCAAAATAGACTGCTACCAGAAACCACAGCAGAAGCTGGGTGCCAGGAACCGCATGCGCATGCTCCAGCCGTTTTTGTTTCTTTATCATCTGCTGGTTTTTCCACGCTGCTGCAACCGTCACAAAGCCGACACCGACTGCAACGGCATGCGGCAGATACCGGAATGTATCAAAAATATCCTGTTCAATCGTCGTCAGATAAAGAGGAATTGCCATCTGCATCACCTTCCATATTTTCTCGGCCGGTCTGAAACACCTGCCAGATAGTCGAGACTGCAGTCATACGTCTTCGCCAGCAGCATCAGCGAATCCAGCGGAATCTCACGAATGCCTTTTTCATACCGGTTGTAGGTGTCCGGGTGACTGAAAATCTTCCGCGCCGCCTGCGTCATCGAGTAACCGCGTTCCAGACGGAGCTCTTTCAGCCGGATCAGCATTTTCTCCCGCTCCGGCGTTTCTTCTATTTTTCTGTGCATTACTTTCCTTCTTTTTCCTGCTCCGTTTCCGCCGCTGCTTTTTCTGCCTCCGGCACATAACCCGGATTGTCGTCGTATCCTTCCAGGAAATTGTGGCGGATGCCGTGCTGCTTGTAGCCGACCACGGTGTCAATGTTGACATTTTCGACACTGCGGAAAATATTGCTCTCCACGAACGGATTCACCTTTTTCAGGTTTTTGATCAGTTCCTTGATCTCCACGCGTTTCGAACGATTCTCCTCGTTATTGCAGGTCGTGCAGGTATCGGTAAACTTGCAGGCACACTGGATAAAATGCAGACCGTTATAATCTCTCCACGCCTTGATATCATCCTCGCGCACCAGATACAGCGGGCGGATCAGCTCCATGCCCTCGAAGTGGATGCTGTGAAGCTTCGGCATCATCGTCTGCACCTGCGCACCGTAGAGCATTCCCATGAGGATTGTCTCAATGACATCATCGTAATGATGGCCAAGTGCGATCTTGTTGCAGCCAAGCTGCTGTGCAAAATGGTACAGATGGCCGCGGCGCATTCTCGCGCAGAGGTAACACGGCGAATTTTCCACATGGTAGACCGAATCGAAAATGTCTGTCTCGAAAATGGTGATCGGAATGTGGAGGCTCTTTGCGTTGTCCTCGATCACTTTGCGGTTCTCCGGGCTGTATCCCGGATCCATGACAACGAATTTTACTTCGAAATCAAATTTATTATGAAGCTTTAACTCCTGAAAGCATTTCGCCATCAGCATCGAATCTTTTCCGCCGGAAATACAGACGGCAATTCTGTCACCCGGCTTTACCAGCTCGTACGTGTTGATCGCTTTCGTAAATTTGGACCAGATCGACTTTTTGAACTTCTTGCGGAGACTCTTCTCGACATCCGCTGCCTTGTCCTGCTCCTCCGGCGCGCTCATCACGTCCATCAGCCAGGCGATGTAACCGCCCTCCAGACTCACAGCGTCCCAGCCCTTCTCCTGCAGTTCTTCCGCAGCAGCCACACTGAACCGGCCGCGGCTGCAGCAGATAATCGTCTTTTTACTCCGGTCAATCGCATCACTTGTCTCGATTTCTTCTGTCTTCATCCCAAGCGCTCCCGGAATCGCGCCGTGGGAGATCTCTACCGCATCGCGGATATCGACGATCTGATAGCTTGATGGATCGAGCTCTTTTAGTTCTTTTATTGAAATACTGGTACTCATGTAATTTTTCCTTTTCTAATTTAAAATGCCTTACTTTTCTTCATTCTTTCATTGTATCGTTTTTTCTGTGACTGTCAAGAAAAAACGCGCAAAAACGGGGAGTCTCTGAACATTCGTTTCAAATCCTCCCCCACTTTTTTATTTTTTCCGAATATCCGCCATCGTCTTCAGCAGAAGTTCTTTCTTCCAGAAGACCAGCCCTGCACTTGCGAGCAGAATCGCGTAACGCAGGATTCTGTACGGGAAAATAAGATTGCAGATGATGCTTGCTCCAATCAGAAAAACGGAGCACGCCACAAGAAATCCTGGACTCATCAGATTTTCCTGGATTCCTTCGTTCACCAGAATCCGTTTGCTCACAATATAATGGCCGACCGAATACAGCATATAGCATGCCAGCGTCGTGTAACCGGCCGCGATGTAACCGAACAGGCGGATAAAAATAAAGTTCAGCACCACATTCGCTCCAGCCGCCGCCATGGATGCAGCCATCAGAAACTGTGTTTTTTCATAATAAAACTGCGGCATCGAGAGAATATTATAAATAAAGATAAAGAACACACTCGCTGCCACCGGCGGAATGACGTACACCGCCTCGCGGTACTTCGGTGATCCGAAAATCAGCACCAGCTCCGGGCTGATCAGCATCAGCGCCACGGCTATGCCGACCACTACAATGCTCAGCAGCTGCAGCACCTTCCGCATCGAGCGGATGTCGCCCTTTTTGATCTTGCTGTACATCCACGGTGTCAATGCACTGTTCATACCACTGATGAAAAGCTGCACCAGCATACCAATGCTGTACGCCAGCCCGTACAGCGCAACCTCCGTCTTTCCGACCATCTTGTCGATCATGATGCGGTCGCCCTGATTCAGGATAATACCGGACAGATAATGCGGCACAATCGGAATTCCGATCCGCAGTGCGTAGCCCCAGTATTCCTTCGAAAAGAACTCTTTTCCTTTGCAGAACTGGAACACAATAATCGGCACGCAGATACAGATCTGCACTCCGACGATACCCAGGATCCTCATCATGGCCGTACCGCCATTCATGCGGATCAGCACCAAGCTCGCAATCGGGTTCATCAGCGCCTGCAGAATCGTCACACAGACCAGAATCCGGTACCGATACTCAAACCGCTGCCGCCCCGACCAGTAAGAAAGCGCCGGACTCAGCAGCGCTTCCAAAAACATCAGCAAAATCATGGATTTCGGCAGATTTAAAATCTTCTCCCAGAAACCCGATGTAAAACAATACAATGCAAAAACCGCACCCGTAATCACAAGCGTCAGTCCCTGCATTGCAGATGTATATTCATCCCGCTGCTTCTCGTACTTTGCCATCGCATTGTCATAAACACCATTAAATAAATACAGCGATGTCATAATCGTCAAAATCTGCAGCCAGGACAGATAAACCGTATAGGTTCCGTACTCCTCGGTGCTCATCAGACGCGTGAAAATCGGAACTGTGATGAACGAAATGCCCTTCTGTAAGAAACTGCAGATCGTAAACCAAAGCGCCGCCTTCGCCTGGACGGAGAGAGAACGGTATTTTGAAGTAATGTTCATGTAAAATAGAACTCCTTGCTGTTGGTTATTTGCGTGTTTTATGGTAACACAAAATGGGGGGGACTGCAAGAGGAACATCCATTAAAATCCCCCATGGTTGAACGCTTCCATTCAACCATGGGGGATTCTCACTGCTTTATGTGTTTCGATTCCCAAATGTCATAGGTATCCCTTCTTATTTTTAAATCTTTAATGGATACCCATTCATTTCCAGCCAGCATCGCTTCTTTCACACGATTCTCCAGAACCGTATACAATTCATACTCCGTTCCGCTGAACTCATCGCCTTCATCGACCCCGTATGTATCAATCCCGGACTCATCCTGCTGTGGTTCCATGGGTTTAATATCGCCCGTCGGCAATGTAACATCCTCATTTTCGTCCGCAAACGCCTTTTGCGGCATCACAAAAATGGATGCCGCAAGCAGAAACAAAAATGCTGGCAGTTTAACGATTCTCTTTTTTCTCCTCTCCATGCGCTTTTCCTCCCTGCAATTCTTCTAAATACAGTTCTGCATCTTTTAAGAAGCTGACCGCAATCATCACGATCACAATGCCGATCGGAAATGCCGCTACGATACTGACAGACTGCAGACTGTTCATGGAACTCTCTGCAAAAAGAAGTGCAATCGGAAGCAGGATCAGCAGGATACACCACATCAGCTGAATTCCTTTTGCCGGCTCTTCGCCGTCTTCCAGTTTCCGGTAGCTGTAGCACGATGCCGTCAATGCGATCGAGTCGAACGATGTCGCATAAAATGCAACCATCGTAACTAATACAACAACCATAATCAGCGGTGCACACGGCATGGTTTTGATCATCGACACGATCAGATGATATAAATCTCCATTTTCATTATACTGCGAAATGAAATCAATTGCACCTGAAATCTGCTTTCCCATCGAATAATTTCCAAGAATAATAAAGCTGACAAGCGTGGAACCCACACCAAAACCGTATCCGCCGAGAATCGTCTGGCGCACGGTTCTTCCGCGGGAAATGCTGCCAATAAAGAACGGTGCTGCCACACACCATACCATCCAGTATGCCCAGTAATAAATGGTCCAGTTCTGTGGAAAGTTTGTCGTACGCATCGGGTCCGTATACGTTGATAAGCCGATAAAGTTCTGAATCATTTTTCCAAGAGAAGAAAATCCAGTTTCAATAATATACCGCGTCTCTCCCCCAAACAGCAGGACGAAGGCAAGGAGTCCGAAAAACAGATAAATGCACACCTTGGCCAGAATGCTGATTCCTTTGAATCCATGCAGAAGAGAATAGGTATAAACACAGCAGGTGATCAGAAGAATGATAATATTAATCACAGTTCTGCTGACTTCCATATGGAACAGCTCGCCGATGATTTCCGCCATCAGCGGAGTTGCCACACTAAAAGTGGTAGCAGTTCCGGCCAGCAGTGCAAAGACAGCCAGAAGGTCAATCAGACGGCCGCCAATTCCATCTGTCTGTTTTCCCAGAATCGGACGGCACGCCTCGCTGTATTTCTGACGGTTTCGTTTTCTTACATGAAGCATAAAGCCAAACGCAACAGCCAGTACCAGATAGAATCCCCACGGGATAAAGCTCCAGTGAAACAGTGGAAATACGCCTGCCCAGTCCTGAATGCTGCCAAGTTCTGCGATGTGAGGATCTGTTGCGTACAAAATCCACTCAGAGAACGAATAAAACAGAATATCTGCTGCCAGACCACAGGTAAACATCATGCATCCCCATGCAAAAAAGGAATATTTTGGCTTCTCATCCGGCTTTCCAAGCACAATATTTCCGTATTTGGAGCCTGCCAGAAACAGAGACAGAAAGAAAATGCCAAGTCCGATGACCAGGTAATACGTTCCAAAGGTGTCTCCAAACAGAAATCGAATCTGGCCAAGTACCTGATTCGACTGCTCCGGTGCAAAGAAAAATACGATACATAGAGCAACGATCAGCGCCAGAGGCACCAGCGTGATCATCCAGTCGATTTCTTTTTTCTTCTGTTGGTTTTTACTGTTCATTTTCTTCCCTTTCTGCGTAATCCGCATACGATGCATCCAGTGCAACGAGTTCGCTGAAATTATCTACCTCTATGATATCATCCGCCTTCATTGGCCGGATGCCAAGCTGATACTCTTTGGGGTAACAGAACATTGCCACATCATCCCAGTAAATCTGGCGGTTTTTCTTTTCCTCAAACTCCTGCTCCAGATGGCCTTTTAACCGCTTTCCATCTTCCGCTGTCCATCGGGAAATACTGTAGAGCTGCCAGCCGCCCTTTCCGCCGGTTCTGCTGCATCCTGTTACGATGCCGTTTTCCACGGTCTGCAGCCACTCGTCGGTCTCCTCATCTGTCCACACGCTGTTGTAACCGGATCGCTCAAACTCCGGAGACAGAATTTCCGGGTGATAGATGATCTGGTCGCCGTCGAGAATAATGGCATTTTCCAGATGTTCCCGCGCCACATACAGCGATGCAATGTTATTGCAAGTATCGTACCATGGATTATCAATCAGTTTCAGGCCCGGGTACTCCTCTTCCAGTGTCTGGAACTGTTCCTTGAGGTAACCGACTACCACGTAAATTTCTGTGATTCCGTTTTTGTGCAGTCCATCGATGACGGTATCGATCATCCGCACACCGTTTACCCGCACCAGCGGCTTCGGCGTTTTTAACGTTACCGGCTTCATCCGGTTTCCCAGGCCTGCCGCCATAATAATGGCGCGCTCTACTTTGTACATATTTCTTTTCCTTCCTCTCCCAGTTCCTGCTGGACAATTTTGTAATAATCTTTTGCGTAACGGTACTGCCGCAGGGAATACTCTCCGAATTCTACGCCTAATTTCCGTTTATACTCGCACCAGTTGCTCCAGAGCAGGCCGCAGACTGCGATGTAGCAGTAGATTTTTATGCGTGTTCTGTCGTCACAGTTTCCTTCAAAATAAAGATCAATCAGATGATCCACCTGCTCTTTTTTGTAGAGAGAATAGATACAGAACATTGCGATATCCACATGCGGATCCTGCATTCCGGCGTATTCCCAGTCGATCAGGCGGATCTCCTCTTTTCCGTTTTCTTCCACAAACAGAAAATTGTCCGGCACGGCATCAATATGAGTGAGCACCCACTCTCCGGCATTTGCTTCGATGTAATCCTTTAACTGAAGCACATGCGCTTTCGTCTTTTCGTAATCTTTATATGCTGACGGAGTTCCTTCCCAGAGGCTTTCATAGTATTCCATCTGTCCGAACAGGTCGAAGGAATGGTCTACTCTTAATTTCTGCCCGTGAAACTCCCGCAGTTTCTTCATGCATTTCTGAAGATCTTCCTCCTTTTCTGCATCGCAGACCCGCGCACCTTCGAGATATTCTGTGATTTTGTAGCCGTTCTCCGGGTTAATATAAGCAATCTCATCACAGATCCTGCGGCCGGCGATCGTCTGATATACAGCGGCTTCCTGCCTGCGGTTGATCAACTGATCGGTTCCCTCTCCCGGAATTCGCATAATGTATTTTTTATCTTTACATGAGAATAAAAATGATCGGTTTGTCATTCCTTTTTTCAGAACTGTAATGTTTGTCACTTCGTTCTGCTGTGCTCCAAGTGCTTCACAGATTACCTGAATCGCATCCGTCTGCAGCTGGCTGGAATCGCTGTCGATCTCACGTAGCTGCTCATAGGTATTAATTTCTACGGCATCTGCTGCATGTACAACACGGGCCGTCACAATCATTCTGTCTTTCCGGTATAAGGTTTCCTCCCAGAACGCTCCGTCGTATCGGGAATCTCTTCCCAGTTCTTCCAGACGCTCCCGCACGACCGCTGCTTCCGCTTCCAATAGATAACAGATACCGATCATGGCGTTTCCGCCTGCCTGCTCTTTCTGTACGACCAGCTCCTGCTTCCGGTTTACGCGGACGGTACTGTCATCATCCACCAGATCACTGACCATGTACCAGGAGTATAATTCGTTTCTGCTGTATGGATTCTTTTCACACCAGATATCACAGGGAATGATGTAACTGTTTGATAAATGGGCTGCCGCCGTTTTCAGGGAATGCAGATTGTTTTTCGACGCATAGTCCGGAGCGACAATCAATTCTACGCCGTATTCATCGATCAGATATTCATACTGCTCTTTCATAAATCCGACAACGACGTAGATCTCTGTAATACCGACTTCATGAAGCTGATGGATTGTGCACTCTATCAGCCGCTCTCCCTTGATTTCCAGAAGTCCTTTCGGTGTCTCTGTATTAATCGGAACCATCCGCATACCAAATCCAGCGGCAAGAATAATGGCGTTTTTCGGCGCTTTTTCTTTTGCTTCACGCAGTGCCTTTTCTGTCGGACGGATCTCTTCATCCAGGTAACCTTCTGAAATCAGCTCCTTAAGCGAACGATTAACAATACCAAGCGAATGGCCGGTCTGCGCGGCAAGGATACGCTGATTGATGAAGGGTTCTTTTATCAGGTTGTTCAATATATCTTGTTTCGAGTTGTTCATATACTTCCTTCTTTCATTTTTCATGAACTTTTGTTTTCGATTATACTATAACTTTATAGCTTTTTCAATCCCCTGTGTGTTAGGATAGTTGTCAGTGAAAGATAATTACTTTTGTGGTAGTATATATGTGAACTTCCTATAAAATTAACTCTCATAAAATTCCTTTTAAAGTATGCTACAACTGGCTTAAAGCAAGAACATGTCGAAACGAGAGTTAATATTTCAGGAAGTTCACATAAAAAGGTCCAAATAATTAACATTATTTGGACCACCTGTCAAAGGAAGCCTTTTTCCTTTTCGCCGTCATCAGGACTTCTTTGCGCTTCCATTCATAAATTTTTCTTAAAATTTACCTTTATTTTACCACACTACTCCCAAAACTACAATATATCTCCATTTTTCATTTTTTTTTACATAGAACCTTTCTGGCCTAATACAATCAGTACAGTTTTAAACAAAATCTTAATATCCAGCATAAAGGACCATTCTGAAATGTACTTCGTATCCAGTTTTACAACCTCTTCAAAGTCCGTAATCTCACTTCGTCCGCTTACCTGCCACATACCGGTAAGACCTGGTTTAATAGCCAGACGGGCTCTGTGGTGCAGTTCGTATTTTTCCCACTCGTCTACTGTCGGCGGACGGGTTCCTACAAGGCTCATGTCGCCTTTTAACACATTGAAGAACTGCGGGAATTCATCCAGCGAGGTTTTGCGGATAAAGTTTCCGATTCCTTTGCCTGGTCCTTTTTCGCTTCCGATGACACGCGGGTCATTCTCCATTTTGAACATCAGACCATCGCTGACGCGGTTCTGTTTCATCAGTTCTTTTTTCCGCTCTTCCGCATCCATGTACATGCTACGGAACTTGTAAATTTTGAATTTTCTTCCGTTCTTTCCGACACGGTACTGTGAGAAGAAGATCGGGCCCGGAGACTTGATATAAATCGCAGGGGCAACGAACAGGAAGATGATTCCGGTCAGAATACATCCGGCAAGACCGCCGCAGATGTCCATGATTCGTTTCAGCACAAGCTGTCCTGCGCTTGCCATATTGATGCAGGTGGTGACCACGGTATAGTTGCCCATGCGCTCTACAGTCTGATTTTTTCCCTGCATTTCGTTCACGTCCGCAATTTTTACGTGGATCGTAATGCCCATCTCGGCGAATGCGTCGAATACTTTCTGCGGGATTTCTCTGCCTTCCGGCAGAACGATCAGCACTTCGTCGAACCACTCACGGCAGACATACTCAGCTGCATCTGCAAGGTTCGATACCACCGGTACGCCGTGGATTTTGTGTCCGGTTCTGTCCTGGTCTACGAGAACAACGCCAGTCGGACGAACGCCGATGTAATCGAAATCCAGCATGCTCTTTACAACGGACTGTGACTGTTTTTCGGTCGTGATGATCAGAAGCGAACGGCCGCTGTGTTCCCCGCTGCTGCGTTTCTTTACCACAGCCTTCCATCCGATGCGCATCAGATAGGAAAGCATTCCGTACAGAGCACCGGTCAGCATAATGGTTGCTCTGGAGAACTGATCTCCCTCCTGAATCAGGAACAGGTAGAATACACCAAGAACGATGATGTATACCATATTTTTTACAGTCATTCCGATTTCCACGAGGTATCCGCGCTTCATGACGTTTTTGAAGGAATCGTCAAAAAACATGATCATCAGCTGGATCAGAGCGAATACGATAGCCTCATTTCGGTAAATTGGGCTTCCATATGGCTTAAAACTGTGATGTCTTAAGAAATAACCCATGACGAAAGCCAGCTGAAGACAGATAATATCAAGAACCATAAAATCCAGATGCTTCAGCCATCCTGTGGATGATTTTTTGTACATACCTTTCTCCCCTGTCGTATTTTTTTCGCCGTACTCGTAACATTCTCTTGTTTCGCATAGTTTTTCTAGCTTTTATATTACCATTTTCACTAAAACCTTCTCATTTTTTCTGGTACTATGCATTTGTAATATCTTCTGTGACGAATACAGAACCATTTTTTTCTTTATTCCAAATATTCTATCCCATTTCTACTTATTTGTAAAGGTGTGGACACACTTTTGGACATAATTATTCCACATTTTTGCAAATTATTACATTTTATATTATTTCATCACATCCAGAATCTGTAATGTTTTCATCTTCTTTTCGACATAGCGATGGAGATATGCACGCAGCAATCGTTCCAGTTCGTCCAGGATCTCTTCATTTACAGTAAAACCATACAGCTTCGCCAGCGGTGCCGCAATGATATAGCGGCATGCCAGCACGGTGCCCGGCTGCAGCGGCCATGGATCTCTGATGGTTTTTCCACAGTTTGGGCAGTAGATGGCGCTGTCGCGCAGGGAGAAAACGGTCAGATTCTCTTTCGTGCTGCACTCCATGCAGGAGAACATCTGCGGTGCTTCTCCGCTGATCGTGATCGTCCGCAGTTCGAAGATGCACCGGACCAGGCGGAGGTCCTGTTTTCCGCGACGGATGGCGTTCATCGTCACGTACAGAAGGTTCAGCATCTGGGTTTCATCGTTTCCTTCCTGGCCGAAATATTCGGCCAGTTCCAGAAAATAAAAGCCGTAATAAACGCCGGGCTGCATCTGCGCCAGGTCGAGGAAGTATTCTATAATGTTTGCGCTGGAGAGGGTGTAGCTGTCACGGCCCTCGTAGACCTGAAACTCGCCGAAGACGAACGGATTGGAGACGGCCATCAGAGGGCTTTTCATGCGGCGGGCGCCGCGCGCGAAGGCAGTGATTTTGCCGAGCTCCCGGGTCAGGATCACGACGCGCTTGTCATACTCTCCGACCGGGGAGGCGGATAATACCATTCCGCTTACATTGATTGGTTCTCGCATGTTTCTTCCTTATTATAATGCAATATTATAAATCGAGTTTCTTTTTGTCATATCCGAAGTTCTTCACAAGGAAATCGCTGTCGCGCCAATCTTTTTTGACTTTGACCCAGAGCTTCAGATTGACTTTCTGCTCCAGCATCTGCTCCAGCTCATACCGCGCGTTGCTTCCGATCTTCTTGAGCATCGCGCCCTGTTTTCCGATGATGATGCCCTTGTGGGAATCGCGCTCGCAGATGATGGTCGCATCAATATCAACGATTTTTCCGTTCGGGCGGTCTTTCATCTGGTCGATCACAACGGCGATGCCGTGCGGGATCTCTTCGTTTAAGGCGTACAGTGCTTTCTCGCGGATGATCTCAGCCACGATCTGGCGCATCGGCTGATCGGTGATGGTGTCCTCATCGTAGAACTGCGGGCCGTACGGCAGATATTTGAAGATGCTCGGAATGATGTCATCGGTGTTCTGATGGCGGAGTGCCGAGCACGGAATGATCTCGGCAAACTGGAACAGCTTGCGGTACGTATCGATGAATTCCAGGATTTTATCTTTCTCCACGGTATCGGTCTTGTTGATAATGAGGATGACCGGCGCATTGACTTTCTCCAGGATCTCTGCGATATGACGCTCTCCTGCTCCGATGAAGTTGCTCGGCTCTACCAGCCAGAGAATCACATCGACTTCTTTTAACGTTTTCTCGGCTACATCGACCATGTACTCGCCGAGCTTATTTTTCGCCTTGTGGATACCCGGTGTGTCGAGGAACACGATCTGTCCCTCGTCACACGTATAAACGGTCTGGATGCGGTTGCGGGTGGTCTGCGGTTTCTTGGATGTAATCGCAATCTTCTGTCCGATCAGGTGGTTCATCAGCGTGGATTTTCCCACGTTCGGACGGCCAATCAGGGCTACAAAGCCGGATTTATAATTTGCATTGTTTTCCATTGCTGTCTCTTCTCCTCATTTATAAGTTCTCTACGTTCTTAAACAGTTCTTTCTCTTTCTGAATGGCTGCTTCGCTTCCGACAACGCAGATGTTGTTCTGTTTTAAGGCTGCATCTACAAGGTCTGCCAGTGCATGAATGTCGTCCAGGGTTGCATCGAGGATCTGATCTCTCTCCTGCTGGAAGTCTGCTTCGGTGATGCCGTTGAACCATGCGCTCTCGGAGGTCTGGCCTTTTGCAGACGGGTTCATCGGAACGTCGAGTTCGCTGATCGTTCCGATGATGTATTTGGTCATCTGGCGTTCGTCTGCTTCGAAATTGCGCACGTAATCGCCGATACCGCGGTATACTTCAAGGGTTCTTCCGACGTTCGGGTCACGGTAGGAAGAAATGCACGCGTTTCCGCCTCTTCCGAAAGCTCCGCCGCAGCCGTAAGCGCCGCCTTTGACGCGGATGTTGATCCACAGATAGTCATAGCTCAGCATAACACGCAGGATGCGCAGGGCTCCTGTGTAGTCGTAGCCTTCGCGCTCGAAGTTTCCACAGAGTGCCACGTACTGTACCTGGCCGGAGGTCTGGAAGGCTTCGTTTTTCTGTTCAAAGTCATACACAATGCTGCCCGGCTCCACTTCGTCGGTGTACAGATTCTCTTTGAATGCTGCGATTTTTTCTTCCAGCGGTGCGTAGCCTGTCTCGTCTGCGGTATAGGAGACGGTCAGATTCTCTTTGCGGAAGATGTATTTCATCAGGATCTGCAGATTTTTAATCAGTTCTGCTTTTTTCTCATCGAAGTTCTCGTCCAGATCTTTTAAGAGCTGGCAGAAGCCGATGCCTGCGATGCGGTCCTGGAAATTGCTCATCGGGGAGTAATAGGAAGCTGCACGCATCACAGCCGTTGCATTTCCGGCGGAAGACAGGCGGTTCTGCAGGCCGGATTTCATGCTGGAGATGATCTCGTGAAGACGTTTCTCGTCATCCAGGCGGGAGGTGTTCAGGATTTCCTCGATCATTTTCATGACGAAATCCAGTTTGTCGTACAGGAATTTCGCGCGGATGCCGAACATTCTACGGCAGTCGTCATCATTTTCCGGAATGCGGAATACCTGCAGTCCGCAGTTGATGCCGCCGGTCTGTGCATTGATCTCGTTGAACAGTTCGCCGTAGGTGTAGTGTTCGGTGTCCACATAGCCGAGAACGGATTTTAATACGCCCATGTACGGGATCAGATCGTTCGGCACATTTTTCGTATCAAACAACAAGCTTAAGTAACCGATGCCGTTCGTGAATACGTTGTGATGAAGCACTGTCGTTCCATCGACTTCATGCTCGTCATTGTAAAGTTTGACAGACTCACGTTTGATATCGCTTCGTTTCAGGAGCGGAATCGTCTCGAGTACTTCCTCGCTCTCCTCTTCTTCCTGATATGCTGCCAGCTCTTTGGTGTCAGCAATGATTTTCTCGATCTCTTCTTTTGACAGGCTCTCTTTGTATTTCTGCAGTTTTTCTGCGGTCTTTGCATCATTTTCTGCGGCAAGACCGGTCTTTGGAATGAGGGTCACGATGGAGGCATGGGTGTTGTCCAGCAGATACGTCTGGATCAGGTTTTCGAAATAGCCTTCTTTTGCCAGTTTTTTCAGCTCATCGTAGATCGCAAGCTGCTGCAGGTAGGCGAACGGTTTGTTCTCGTCGTACAGCCAGCTGTCGAAGACGTCAATGCCGTACATCAGGCCCTTCGGGAAGCTGGAGAAGTCCGCCTCACGGAAACGGAATTCGAAATAGTTGATGCCTGCCTCGATGGCTTTCTGATCCATGCCGTTTTTCACGATATCCTCGAGGGTGCCGCGGATGATGGACAGGAATTTTTCTTTCTCATTTTCATCGGCGTTCTTGGCTACGATGGAGAAGAATGGCTGCAGGATGCCGTCCTCGTAGGAGCCGTAAACATCTTTTCCGATGTGTGCGTCAAGGAGTGCCTGTTTGACCGGGGCTCCCGGTGCGTCAAGGAGTGCATACTCCAGAACAGAAAATGCCACGTTTAATTTTACATCCAGACCGCTGCCGATGACCATGTTGTAGGACAGGTACGCATTGTTTTCAAGCGGATCGCCATCGAGTACCGGGTACTCGTGTACAATGTCGAGGGTCTCTGCAAATGGTTTCTGATACGGAATTTCGGATTTTACTTCTTTTGCATCAAAATGGGACAGGTATTTTTCATCCATCCATGCCAGTTTTTCTTCCATATCCATGTTTCCGTACAGGTAGATATAGCTGTTGGACGGATGGTAATAGGTCTGATGGAAATTCAGGAAGTTTTCGTAGGTCAGGTTCGGGATGCAGGACGGATCTCCGCCGGATTCTACGCCGTACGGAGTGTCCGGGAACAGGGTGTTGAAGGTTTCACGCTCCAGGACATCGTCTGCGGAGGAGAAGGCTCCTTTCATCTCGTTGTATACAACACCGTTGTAGGTCAGCGGGCCGTCTTCGCTTTCCAGATGATAGCTCCAGCCTTCCTGACGGAAGATTTCGTCATGTTTGTAAATGTTCGGGTAGAATACGGCGTCCATGTAGACATGCATCAGGTTCTGGAAGTCGGCATCATTGGTGCTGGCTACCGGGTACATGGTTTTATCCGGGTAGGTCATAGCATTTAAGAAGGTGTTCAGGGATCCTTTGACGAGTTCTACGAAGGGATCCTTTAACGGGAATTCGCGGGAGCCGCAGAGGACGCTGTGCTCGAGGATGTGGGCTACGCCGGTGCTGTCGGCCGGCGGGGTACGGAAGGCAATGTTGAATACTTTGTTGTCATCCTCCGTCTCGAGAAGCAGCACGCGGGCTCCGCTTTTGTTGTGGCGAAGGAGGTAGCCATGTGCGTGGATATCATCAATCTGCTGTTCCTGCAGCAGGGTGTAGGCTTTGCAATGTTCTGCGTTCATGTTAAAAGTGTCCTTTCTTGTTGTTTTTCTCGGTTATTTCCGGTTTTATGCAGTCAAAAACGGACCGCAGTGCCCGTTTACTGGGATTTTCTGCGGCCCTGTCGGTTTTTATTCTTCGTGGTCTGTTTCTGCGTCGGTAGTTTCCGCCTCATCCACATGATCTTTTACTTCGTCATTTGCAGCATTGTTCTGCGCATTTCTCTGCGCCTGAGCTGCGGCAGCCTGTGCCATCATCGCCTCGAGATTCGGGCGGACGCTCTGCGCCTGGGCTCCCATGATTCTCTGGAGCTGTTCTCTGGTCAACAGAAGGTTGAAGCCGGACGGGTTGATGACGAAGCCTTTGGCCTGTTTCATCAGGTACGGCAGAAGGTGCTGGAACGGGATGGCTGCCAGCCGGAGTTTTGCCTGCGGATCCGGACGGAATTTCTGGAATTCACCGATATCGGAGAACAATGGCTGGAAGATTTCTTCGTTCTGGTTTTTGATGTACGGGATGCGCACATCCGGTCCCGGGTTGGCCGGATCGAATTCGCCCTGTACCTGGGAGATGTCGATGGCAAGGATGAATTTGCTTCGCATCAGGTTGACAAGCATTTCTTCTTCGAGTTCACGCAGGTGCTGCATGCGCTCGGCATCGTCTCTTCTCTGGTTTGGTTTGCGGAGCTCCTGCAGGAAATAGACTACAGTGAGCTGTACGCCAGGGTTGAGGACTGGAAGATGCTGTTTGTTCATTTTTTCCATGTCCGGTTTCGGGAAGATCTGCTCCAGCTCGATGCGGCGGGTCTGATCGCCTTCGTGGAAGATGACCATGTTGACACCTTCTGCGTAGAGGCCCATATAGAAGTTCGGCATCTGCTTGCGCAGTACTTTTACGGTAAGCAGCGGGGTATTCTTCTCTACATAGGATTTTGCAAATTCTTTAGCTGCTTCTTCTTCGGTAAACATATATACCTGATCGTCAAAGGTTTCCGGATCGCACTCTACGTATGGGAGTTTCGTGATCTGGGAAAATGTGACATAGATGATTTCCATGCTTTGAAATTTCTTCATTGTGAAGCTGTTGTCTACTGTCATTTGTGGTTGAGTCCTTTCTTCGCTCTTAGAGGATATGGTATCCCTAAAATATCTATGTGACATTATATCATACTTTTGGTGGGTTGCCAAAGGTTTTCTTTTGGGGTGACGGACCGCGCAGACCAAAGCTGTCGAAACGGGGCCTGACTTTGCATGACGGCGGGAGAGGGCTTTTTGTAGTCTGTAATTGGGGCGTGCAGACTACGGAAATGTTTTTTAACACATTCTAGTTAATCGCTTTGGCATTGGGGTAGATTTTTTCCATTCGGGCGTCCGGGAAATGGGCATCTATGGTCTGCTCGATGGCATTAGCTGCGGGCTTTTGGTGGGCGCGTTCGTCGTATCGGGCGAGAGCAAGGGTAGATACGAGCATGTTGGCCACCATGAACACGATCAGGATCCAAGTGATGATTTCTCCGAATTTCATCGGGATTTTTTCAATCCAGCGCGAAATGACAGGATAGAATTTTTTGAGCCAGACGACGGCGGCTATTCCCCAGAAGAAACAGTACAGGAGGTTGATACGGCCTCCGAGGTTGAAGGGAATGTCGCTGTAGTCCCAGAAGACTTTTCCGAATACGATTTCGGTGAACACACTGCAGATGTATTCGTAGGCTCCGCCGAGGAAGGTACCAAAGGCAAACAGGAATCCATCGGAGCGGTCGCGGTAGTTGTAGAGGAACCAGGTAGCGAGGGCGATGGCCAGGCCCCAGACGATGCTGAACGGGCCCCAGACAAGGCTGCTGCGGCTCATCCAGACACCGGCGGTGATGCGGCAGAATATGGTTTCTGTAATATCGCCCAAAAATGCGCCGATGATGAAGAGAAGAACGATTTTGTAAAAGCTGCATCCTTCGGCAAATACGCCGGTTTCTGTTTTCTCTTTTTTCTCCGAAACTGGCTGTACGGCCGGATAGGCACGTTCCACACGACGCTCCAGATAGCGGTAAACACGGACAGAAAGGCGTCTGGTGAAGGCGTCGATCTGATCGTTCATAGCGCTGATCCGCGGCATTTTTTTCGTGATGTGGTGCAGAACAGCATAGGAACCGACGGCATCTACGATCAATATACCAAAGAGAATCCAGGATGTGATATGCAGGAAACCGGCCGGAATTGAATGAAGAACTGTAAAGCAGAGGCGATTGCCGATTTTCATGGCAAGCAGTCCTAAAATTCCCCATAGTACAGAATACTGAAGGCAGATATAGCCGTCCATGTTCCATTTTTTATTGGAATAGTCCCACCATTTGCCATGGCCAATGCGTTCCAGTGCGTGACCGGCCAGCCACTCGACTGCGGTAGCGATAATCATACAGCCAAGGAACAAAAAGGCGGGGCTTGACTGCAGTTCATACAGATAACGTGTCATAAAGACAGCTGTGATTCCATAGATGGCGCAGAGCGGACCATTTAAGAATCCTCTGTTTACCATATGTTTTTTCCGGATCGCGGCCACAGAAGTTTCCAGAAGCCATCCAAGGAAGGCGTAAAAGAAAAACAGGCCGAGATAGTCATAAATTGTATAGTTCATGTTCTTCTCTCTATTCTTTCATTATTTTTGCTATTTTAAGGATTTTATTTTCCACTGAATCCCTTGTATACTCTCCAGTATTTTGTTTTTATTTTTATCCTGCAAATAAGATGGATTTAATTTTGCTTTTTTATACTGCAAATATGTTCCTTCTGTTTTCTGAATCAGCAATTTTGTAAAATATTGTTCCCAGCTAAAAAACTCTGTGCTGTCGATATAATCTTCTGGATTTTCCAGAATTTTACGAACCTCTTTGTCCTGTAAAAGATCTGAATTTAAAATCAGCCATTCAAAAGACTCCGGTAAATATAAATGTACGTTCTGTTTTTCCTCTATTTTATTGCTGAGAAGATTCATTTCTGCTCCAATTGCAGCACCGTCCGCAATAATACAGGTTTCTTCTGTTCCTGCCTTGCCGATCATTTCCGGTATTTTTGTTTTTCCACCAGCGCTTTCACATGTAATATTCCTTTCTGCACATACATTTTCAAAAAATTGATACCCAGAATTGGAATCTTCCGTAATTATTTTTTGTACTCTAACAGGAAGCCGTGCTGTTTTGGGATAGATCTGATACATTTTCTGATATATTTTTCTGGTATCTCTGTATTTTCCGGAAACATGCAATCCATAAATCTCTTCTACACTATACGGCAAATTATATAAGTTTTCTCTCGTAATCAATACAAAATAGTTTTCTGAACCCCGTATGGCAGAAGCAAATTCTTCTGTTTTTATAAAATAATTCTCCTCGTCTATGAAAAAGATGCTTTCCCGGCTGTTTTCCAAAATAATTTTCCAATTAACACCTTCCAGCACTCTGCACGGTACTTCACAGGAAACGTTGATTCCGCTGGACTCCCCTAAATTTTCTGCCTGCCGGATCATATTTACCAGTGTTGTTTTTCCTGATGCACTATCCCCCTGGATGATTGTAATATTACGCTTTATCACAAATTCATAATGAACTCTGTTATTTTGAATAATAACTCTTTTCTTTCCCTTCATACATCCACCTATACATAAGCCTCGGCAACATCTACAAATTCGGACATATTCCGCACAATAGTCCCTGTATTTAAAATCAGGATTTCAAAAGGATCTTTGCCAAACCGCATCACATGACGCAGATTAATCGTCAGATCCTTTTGCTCTCCTAATTTTAAAATCCATTTTGCACAATTATCTCCACATACGGAGGCATTAAAGATCTTTCCGTCTGTATCGTATGCCATCAGCAGCAACGTTTTGATTCCTCCGGATAAATCTTTCGGTGGAATCGGACCAAGCACCGGGCTGTCAATCAGATGCGCACTGATTACCTCCGAGCGATCCACATCGCGGATCATTTCTTTTGCCAGTGGCGTGGTCAGCCATTCATCTTCATAACAATTATCAAAATAGGTTGGTGGATGATAGATTGCACCTTTCATTTCTCCAAGATATATTTTCAACATAATAAAATTCCTCTCGCTAACGCTCATTATATCGTGATACGCACATTATACCATATCTCAAAGCCTTCTTGCGCAAAAATGTATCGTTTGTCAACATTTTCCGGGATAAAAATGTTGACAAACGATACAAAACTATTGCCAAATGTCGCTAATTCATTTTTTCTCCCAAAAAGAAAGAAGCCATACTCTCTCAAGTATGACTTCTCTCCTTTTTCAAATTCTTTTTAAGGAAAAAGAATTACTCTTCTTCTGCGCCGTACAGTTTTACGAGTTTGTTCAGGTAAGTGTAACGGTCTTTTGCTTCCTGCTCGTTCTTGCCGAACAGTCTTTCTGCTTTCGCCGGGTTTGCACGTTTCAGAGAGTTGTAACGTACCTCGCCGTTCAGGAATTCCTGATAATCTCCTGACGGAGCCTTGGAATCCAGTGTGAATGCGCTCTTGCCTTCTGCAGCGAGTGCCGGGTTGAAGCGGAAGCAATGCCAGTATCCGGTCTGAACAGCGAGCTGCTCCTCGGTCTGTGCTTTGCTCATACCTTTCTTGATACCATGGTTGATACATGGAGCGTAAGCGATAATGAGGGACGGTCCCGGATATGCCTCTGCCTCTGCGATTGCTTTGACTGCCTGATTGTAATCAGCGCCCATAGCGATCTGTGCTACGTATACATAGCCATAGCTCATTGCGATGCTTGCCATATCTTTCTTCTTGGTTTCTTTACCGCCTGCTGCGAACTGTGCAACTGCACCGGTCGGAGTAGCTTTGGAGGACTGTCCGCCTGTGTTGGAGTAAACCTCGGTATCGAATACCATTACGTTGATATCTTTTCCGCTGGCAAGTACGTGGTCTACGCCGCCGAATCCGATATCGTAAGCCCATCCGTCACCACCGAAGATCCACTGGGATTTCTTAGCGAGGAAGTCTTTGTTCTTAACGATGTCTCTGCAAACGTCGCAGTCAGCGTCTTTGATTGCTTCTACAAGTTTCTCGGTTGCAGTTCCGTTGGTAGCGCCGCAGTCAAAGGTATCCAGATACTCTTTGCATGCTGCTTTTACTTCTTCCGGAGCTTTCTCGGAGTTCATAACATCCTCAACTTTGGCTTTCAGGCCGCCGCGGATTGCTTTCTGAGCGAGAAGCATACCATAACCGAACTCTGCGTTGTCCTCGAACAGGGAGTTGGACCATGCCGGGCCCTGTCCTTTCTCGTTTACAGTGTAAGGAGTGGACGGTGAGGAGTTACCCCAGATAGAGGAGCATCCTGTTGCGTTTGCGATGTACATTCTGTCACCGAACAGCTGGGTGATCAGTTTTGCGTAAGGAGTCTCGCCGCAGCCTGCGCATGCGCCGGAGAACTCAAGCAGCGGTTTCTTGAACTGGCTGCCCTTTACGGTATTCTCTTTGAATTTTGCTACAACGTCTGTCTTCTCTGGAAGAGCTGCTGCATAATCGAAGTATTTCTGCTCTGCTTCGTGTGCTGCAAGGCTTTCCATAGCCAGTGCTTTCACACCCTTCTTGCCCGGGCATACGTTTGCACAGGAACCACATCCGGTACAGTCAAGCTGGGAAATAGCCATTGTGAAGGTGTAGTCCGGCATACCGGTCATCGGCATGGTCTGGATGCCTTCCGGAGCTGCTGCTGCTTCTTCTGCGGTCATGGCAACCGGACGGATAACAGCGTGCGGGCAGACGAAGGAACATCTGTTACACTGGATACAGTTTTCCGGATTCCATACAGGTACGTTTACGGCGATACCACGTTTCTCGTATGCGGATGTGCCGGACGGAGTTGTTCCGTCTACGTAGTCTGCAAATGCGGATACAGGCAGGTTGTTTCCTTCCTGGGAAGTTACTTTTGCCTGGATGGTATTTACGAATTTAACAGCGTCAGCGCGGCCGCTCTCTGCATGAGTTGTGGTCAGACCTTCGTCTGCTGCATTTTTCCAGCTTTCCGGAACTGCAACTTCTTTGATCTGTTTTGCACCCTCATCGATTGCTGCCCAGTTCTTTGCTACGACATCATCACCTTTACGGCCATAGGTAGCTTTTGCTGCTGCTTTCATGAGTTCGATGGCTTTTTCTTCCGGAATGATCTTCGCAAGCTTGAAGAATGCAGACTGAAGAATGGTGTTGATACGGGTCGGTCCCATGCCGGTCTCGATACCGATCTTAACGCCGTCGATCACATAGAATTTGATGTTATGGTTTGCGATGAATGCTTTTACCTGACCTGGCAGATGCTCTTCCAGTCCTGCTTCATCCCATGGACAGTTCAGAAGGAAGGTTCCTCCGTCTACCAGCTCCTCTACCATGTGATATTTGTTCACATAGGAAGGATTATGACATGCAACAAAGTTTGCTTTGTGGATCAGGTAGGTGGATTTGATCGGTTTCTTTCCGAAACGCAGGTGAGACATCGTTACACCGCCGGACTTCTTGGAGTCATAATCGAAGTAAGCCTGAGCGTACATGTCTGTGTTGTCACCGATGATCTTGATGGAGTTCTTGTTTGCACCTACGGTACCGTCTGCGCCAAGTCCCCAGAATTTGCAGTTGATGGTTCCTTCCGGAGTTGTTACCAGAGGAGCGCCAACCGGCAGAGACAGATTGGTAACATCGTCTACGATACCAATGGTAAATCTCTGTTTCTCTGTATTTTCATATACAGCAACGATCTGAGCCGGTGTGGTGTCCTTGGAACCAAGTCCGTAACGACCTGTGAATACCGGTGTGCTCTCGAATCTGCTGCCTTTTAATGCTGCTACTACGTCCAGGTACAGAGGCTCGCCAAGAGATCCCGGCTCTTTTGTTCTGTCCAGAACGGAAATCTGTTTTACAGTCTCCGGAATTGCATTGATGAGTGCTTCTGCGGAGAACGGACGGTACAGACGTACCTTTACAACGCCGACTTTCTTGCCTGCTGCTACGAGGTAATCGATGGTCTCCTCGATGGTATCGCAGACAGAACCCATAGCGATGATTACGTGCTCAGCGTCTGCTGCTCCATAATAGTTGAACAGTTTGTAATCGGTTCCGATTTTCTCGTTTACTTTGTCCATGTACTCCTGTACGATTGCCGGAAGAGCATCGTAGTACGGGTTACATGCTTCTCTTGCCTGGAAGAAGATATCCGGGTTCTGTGCGGATCCTCTCTGGCACGGATGGTTCGGGTTCAGGGCATGTTTACGGAATGCATCTACTGCATCCATATCTACCATGTCTTTCAGATCTTCGTAATCCCATGTCTCGATTTTCTGAATCTCGTGGGAGGTACGGAATCCGTCGAAGAAGTTGATAAATGGAACTTTGCCTTTCAGTGCTGCACAGTGTGCAACCGGTGTCAGGTCCATAACCTCCTGTACGCTGGATTCGCAGAGCATTGCGACTCCGGTCTGACGACAGGCGTAAACGTCTGAATGATCTCCGAAGATGGAAAGTGCGTGGCTTGCAAGGGCACGAGCGGATACGTTGAATACGCCCGGGAGCTGCTCGCCGGCAATTTTATAAAGGTTCGGGATCATCAGAAGAAGTCCCTGGGATGCGGTGTAGGTTGTGGTAAGAGCTCCGGCTGCCAGTGATCCGTGTACTGCACCTGCTGCTCCTGCCTCAGACTGCATCTCAGTTACCTGAACTTCCTGTCCGAAAATGTTCTTTCTTCCCTGGGTTGCCCACTCATCGGTATGCTCCGCCATAACGGATGAAGGGGTAATTGGGTAAATAGCTGCTACGTCGGTATACGCATAAGACGCATGTGCTGCAGCCTGGTTACCATCCATGGTTTTCATCTTTCTAGCCATTTGATTTTATCCTCCTTAAAAAATGATGACCAAAAATTACTTTGGCTTTTCTCAGGTTGGTGTTCTGCCGGGTTTCGGTTGCCTCCGCGCTTCGAAAAACCCGGATAAGGGCATGGCAATGCCACTATGTCCAGTATTTGAATTATAACACCGATTGGGCATTCTGTCCAGATTTTCTGTGGGTGTTCAGGGAAAAATACAAGTTTTTTACAACTTCTGGTAATTCCGCGTCGAATTTCTCGATAAAAAAAGAAGGAACGACCCGCATATTTTTTCTCTTCTGCGGACAGTTCCTTTGCTTCTTTTATTTCTGATTCTGCGTCTCAATCTGTTCTGCGAGGTCGGTTAGATAAACCCATCTCTCGGTTTTTTCTTCCAGAGCAGCTTCGGTCTTCTCTTTTTCCACCATCAGTTCGGCGAGCTTTGCAGAGTTGGTGGCGTTTTTGAGCATCTGATCGTCAAGCGATGCAATCTTTTCCTCGAGTACAGCGATATCGTCATCGATGGTCTCGTACTCGCGCTGTTCTTTGAACGTAAATTTCAGGCGGGTCGGACGTTTCTGCTTCCAGTCATTGTTCTTTGACTTTGCAGGTTCGTCCGCGGACGTTTTGGACGGCGCTGCTTTTGCCGTTTCTTCCGCACTTCCGCCGAAACGGCGTTCTTTTGCTTCGAGGTAATCGGTGTAGCCGCCCTCGTACTGCAGAAGATTTCCGTTTCCGTCGAATTCGAAGATGCGGTCCACGACGTTATCCAGGAAATAGCGGTCGTGGGAAACGGTGATGACGATGCCGACGAACGTGTTCAGGAAATCCTCAAGCACGGTCAGGGTCGGGATATCAACGTTGTTGGACGGCTCGTCGAGGATCAGAACATTGGCGCCGCTCACTAAGACGGATAAGAGATACAGTCTCCGTTTTTCGCCTCCGGAGAGTTTGGAAATCGGGGTGTACTGCATATCCGGTGTGAACAGGAAGCGTTCGAGCATCTGCGATGCGCTGATGCGGCCGTCACGGGTCTGGACATACTCAGCGATATCTTTCACGTAGTCGATCACGCGCTGATTCGTATCCATGTCCGGCTCTTCCTGTGCCAGATAGCCGATGCGGATCGTGTCGCCGATTTCGATGGTTCCCGCATCCGGCAGGACTTCTCCGGTGATCATCCGCAGCATTGTGGATTTTCCGCAGCCGTTCGGGCCAATGATGCCGACACTCTGGTTCCGCAGGAAGATGTATTCGAAATCTTTCATCAGCGTTTTATCGCCGAAGGCTTTGCTGACGTTATGGAATTCAATCGTTTTCTTTCCCATGCGGGTCTCGACAGCATCCATCTCCACGACAGCGTCTGCGGTCGGTGCCGTGCCATTTTTGAGTACTTCGAGACGTTCGAGTCTTGCGCGCTGTTTTGTGCTTCTTGCGCGGCAGCCGCGTTTCGCCCATTCGAGTTCCATGCGCAGGATGCTCTGGCGTTTCCGTTCAGAGGCGAGTTCCATCTCCTCGCGCTCAGCTTTCAGTTCCAGAAAACGGGAATAGTTGGAATCGTAGCTGTACATTTTTCCGTGGCTGATTTCGAGGATGCGGTTCGACACTTTATCCAGGAAATAACGGTCATGGGTGACCATAAAGACGGTTCCGCGGTAATTTTTCAGGTAATCCTCGAGCCAGGAGAGCATCGCATTGTCGAGATGGTTTGTCGGCTCGTCGAGGATCAGGACGTCAAAATCGGACGCAAGCACTTTTGCCAGGGCAACCTTGCGGCGCTGGCCGCCCGAGAGGGTGTCGATTTTTGCGTCGTATTCGGTGATACCGAGCTGTACAAGGTTGCTCTGCACCTGCCAGTCCTCCTCATCGCCGGAAAGGGCGTAGGACAGCACGGTGGCATCCTTTGGAAATTCCGGTGTCTGCGGAAGATAGGCCATTTTGAGGTTGTTCTGGCGGATAATCTGGCCGGAATCCGGGGTCTCATCTCCTGCTACTATGCGCAGCAGCGTGGATTTTCCGGTTCCGTTGATTCCGACGATGCCGACCTTGTCGCCCTCCTGCAGGCCGAAGGAAGCATCGTCAAAAATCAGTTTATCGCCGAACAGTTTGCTGATGTGTTCGATGTTGATGATATTCATTTGCACAGTTCTGCAACGGTCTGGTTGATGACTTTTCCGTCTGCTTTACCTTTCATATCTGCCATAACGGCCTTCATGATGGCACCTTTGCTCTTGGTTGCCAGAACGTCTGCGAATTTCTCCTGGATGTAGGCTTTGACTTCGTCTGCACTCATCTGTTTCGGTGCATACTCGCTGATGACGTCATAGCGGAACTGATACTCTGCTTTTAAGTCCTCACGGGATGCCGGGCAGGTATCGATCTGCTCTTTTACGGTCTTCAGCTCTTTTAAGATGACGCGGTCTACCAGCTCCGGTTTGATGTCATCGCGGCAGCCCTCGTCGATGGCTACTTTCTTTGCTGCGGAGATCAGGGAAGAGATGGCCTCTTTTCTCGCTTTGTCTTTGGCTTTCATTGCTGCTATCATATCACTTCTTAAAGTTTCTAATTCCATGGTGTTGTTCCTCCTGTACTAAATTTTGTCCGGTTTCAAGTATAACACTTCTCTTTTTGCTTTTCCAGTCACTTTGTAGGATAGCTCCCTTATTTTTCCCACGGCAGACGGTGTTTCTTTACCTGGATTGCCTGATGCGGGCACATTTCCTGACAGCAGAAACAGCGGATGCACTTTTTATAATCGTAGACCGGCGGATTTCTGCGGCCGTTATCAAAGCGGACGGCTTTCCCTTCCACCGGGCAGCTCTCGACGCAGACGCCGCATTTTTTACATTTTTCTTCTATGATATAGGGGCGGCTCTGGAAGACCCCGAGGATCTCGAGCAGGTCGAGGGCTCCTTTTTTGCGGGCTTTGCGGCGGTCGACGTTGAAGTTTGGATTTCCGTACTTTCTTTTCAGTTCTTTCTCGGATATGGTGCCATCCGCTGTCACGATTTCGATGCGGTCGTCGTGCCACGTTCCAAGGCCGAGCGTTTCCCCGTAGAGATTTGTCGGCACATACGACGGATCGAGGTTCACCAGATGGCAGAACACGGTATCCAGTGCAATCGGATCGGTGGACATAAGAAGAACTCCCATCGAAACCGGGTCGCCGGAAGTCGGACCATTGCCTTCCATTGCTACGATGCCGTCGCAGATATAGAGGCGCGGGGCGACTTTCTGGTTCAGCTCGATCAGCATGTGCGCGAAGCTCTCAGCGTTCGGATACTGCGTGTGGCCGAGTTTTTTGTAGACGCCGCTGATGCAGCCGTACTGGTTCTTGACAGCTCCGGTGATGCGTTCCAGCGCGTGGGTTTTCATTTTGCTGACACTGATGAGGGCGTCGCAGTCGAGTGCATCTTTCGCAATCATCAGAAATTTACCATCGGCGGTTTCTACGCGCTCGCTCGTAAGGAAATCTTTCAGCGGAACGTTGTGTTTTTCCAGCACCTCTTTCAGCCCGGCTTCCTTTGCAATGCCCTCCGGGGTGCCAAGGCCGCAGGAATCGCCGCAGGAAATATTCTCATAGCCATTTTCCTGCAAAATCGTGATCAGGGCATCCATAACTTCCGGGTCGGTCACGACGGCGCGTTCTCGTTTTGCGGAGCGGACGAGGTTTGGTTTTAATAAGATATTCTCTTCTTTTCCGATCAGAGATTCCAGGCCGCCAATTGCTTCCAATCCCTTTTGCAGGCTTTCCTTTACGTGCGCCGGCTCATAGTCGGGACAGGCAACCACTGCCACTTTGCTTTTTTTCATATTCACCTCATGTTTTTCTATATTTCAAAAGAAGCTGCGATCCCCTTACCGGTTCTCACAGCTTCTTCGTATATTCACACAGAATATGTTTTTACTTATGCTACTTTGCTTTTTGCAAGCTCAGCCAGTGTTGCAAATCCTTCTGCATCGTTAACTGCCATGTCAGCCAGAACTTTACGGTTCAGCTCAACGCCTGCCAGTTTCAGACCATACATAAATTTGCTGTAGGACAGACCGTTCATTCTTGCTGCTGCGTTGATACGAGCGATCCACAGCTGACGGAACTGACGTTTTTTCTGTTTTCTTCCTGCGTAGGAGCTGGTCAGTGCGCGCATTACGGACTGTTTTGCTACTCTATACTGTTTGCTTCTGGCTCCTCTGTAACCTTTAGCCAGTTTTAATACTCTGTTATGTTTTTTCTTAGCGTTCATGCCGCCTTTAATTCTTGCCATTTCTTATTTTCCTCCTTGATCTGTTGGGCGTAACTCTACCTTGCAAAAATTACATGTAAGGTAAGATTTTCTTCATGTTCTTTACGTTTGTTGCATCAACAGTAGTCTGTTTTCTCAGGTTTCTTTTTCTCTTCTGAGATTTCTTGGTTAAGATATGGCTCTTGTAAGCTTTATTTCTTACTAATTTTCCTGTTCCTGTTGTTTTAAAACGCTTTGCAGCTGCTCTGCTTGTTTTTACCTTTGGCATTTTAATTTCCTCCTTGATATTGATTCAAATGTATTTTAACGTTTAGCCGTCAAAAACATGGTCATGCTTCTGCCTTCCACCTTCGGCGCTTTGTCAACCGTTGCAATATCGGACAGACTCTCTGCAAATTCATCGAGGATGTATTTGCTGCTGTTCATATGTGCCATCTCACGGCCGCGGAAACGAAGTGTTACTTTTACTTTGTCTCCCTTTGTAATGAACTTGCGGGCTGCACCTACTTTGGTATTAAGATCATTGGTGTCAATGTTTGGAGAAAGGCGAACTTCCTTGATTTCAATTGTTTTCTGTTTTTTCTTTGCTTCTTTTTCCTTGCGGGCCAGTTCATATCTGTACTTTCCGTAGTCGATAATTTTGCAAACCGGCGGTTTCGCTGTCGGAGCAATTTTCACAAGATCCAGACCTGCTTCCTGTGCTTTCAGGTACGCATCTCTGGCAGACATAATTCCAAGCTGTTCTCCGTTCTGACCGATCAGACGAATTTCTCTGTCTCTGATCTGCTCATTAATCATTAATTCGCTAATTGTAGTGCACCTCCATCATTATAAAAGACTGTGTTCCCGCTTTTGCGGTGTAACGAAATCAAACTCGGCTCACCGGACCGGATTTGACTGATAACGCAAGAAAAGTGGATAGACAGACTATCCACTTAACATTGTACATAAATCTCTACACAAAGAGAACTTAAGATCAATATTGGACCGTAGTCGCGTGTTTGCGCTAGGGTGAGAGTGGATACTCTACTTTCTTTTTCTCAGACTATTGCAGTATAGCACTCTCCCATCCTGTTGTCAATACTGATTTTCGCATTTTTTCGTATTTATCTCCCGCAGCCACAGCGGAAGGAGCTGCACTCGGTTTCCTGGCAGCTGCATGCGCTGTCTCCGGCGATATGGATGTCTCCGGCTTCGCATTTACAGTTGTCGTTAAAGGTACAGTTCTGCGCCTTGCAGTCTACACCGATTTTCGTACAGCCGCAGCCGGTAGAGTTGAACATCGTGCCCTCACCGCGCTCCTTGAAGCTCTCGCAGCACGTTTCCATGGAGCTTTTGGCTTCGCTTCCGCCTACGCGGATATCTCCTTTGGAACAGAGCTCGTTCTGGTTGTAAACACAGGTCATAGCGGAACAACTTAATGCTGGCATAATAAATTACCTCCTGAAATTTAGTTTTCTGCGGTTTCGCCCGCATAGAAACCATTATTTCCAAGAGGTAATTTTTTATGCTTTATTATTTATTTTCTTTTGTTTCAACAGTAACCGGGCGGTTAACGCGGCCTGCGATTTCTTCTTTGATATCTGCGATAAACTGCTCCAGGCTTCTCTGGCCTTCATCACCTGCAAAACGGCTTCTGACAGATACAAGACCTGCCTCTTCCTCTTTTGCTCCGGCGATCAGCATGTATGGAATCTTCTGTCCCTGTGCCTCACGGATCTTATATCCAATCTTCTCGGAACGGGTATCCATCTCTGCGCGGATGCCTGCCTCGTGAAGGGCGTCCAGAACCTTCTTACCGTAATCTGCGTATTTGTCGGAGATTGGCAGAACCTTTACCTGTACCGGTGCAAGCCAGGTTGGGAATGCACCTGCAAAATGCTCGATCAGGATACCGATGAAACGCTCAACAGAACCGTAAACAACACGGTGGATCATAATCGGACGATGCTTCTCGCCGTCTGCTCCTGTGTATTCCAGCTCGAATCTCTGCGGCAGCTGGAAGTCAAGCTGGATGGTACCGCACTGCCACGTTCTTCCGATGGAGTCTTCCAGATGGAAGTCGATCTTCGGGCCATAGAATGCGCCGTCGCCTTCGTTGACTACATAGTCAAGGCCAAGATCATCGAGTGCGCCGCGGAGACCTTCGGTTGCTACCTCCCAGTCCTCATCGCTTCCCATGCTGTCTTCCGGACGGGTGGACAGCTCTACGTGATATTTGAATCCGAACAGTTTGTAAACCTGGTCAATCAGGTTTGCAACGCCTTTGATTTCGTCTTTGATCTGCTCCGGTGTCATGAAGATATGGGCATCGTCCTGGTTGAAGCAGCGTACACGCATCAGGCCGTGCAGCTGGCCGGATTTCTCATGACGATGTACCAGACCAACCTCTGCCAGACGCAGCGGCAGATCACGGTAGGAACGAGGCTCGGATTTGTAAACGAGAACGCCGCCCGGGCAGTTCATCGGTTTGATTGCATAATCTTCATCGTCGATGACGGTGGTATACATGTTTTCTTTGTAGTGATCCCAATGACCGGAGGTCTCCCACAGGCGACGGTTCAGGATGATCGGTGTGGAGATTTCTACGTATCCTGCTTTTCTGTGGATTTCACGCCAGTAATCCATCAGTGCATTTTTCAGATCCATTCCTTTTGGAAGGAAGAACGGGAATCCCGGGCCGTCCTCACTCATCATAAACAGGCCGAGCTCTTTTCCGAGTTTTCTGTGGTCACGCTTCTTTGCTTCCTCGATCATGTGGAGGTACTCTTCAAGCTCTGCTTTCTTTGTGAATGCAGTTCCGTAGATTCTCTGCAGCATCTTGTTTTTCTCGCTGCCTCTCCAGTATGCGCCTGCAAGGCTGGTCAGTTTGAAGGCTTTGACCGGCTTTGTGCTCATCAGATGAGGGCCTGCGCACAGGTCCGTGAATTCACCCTGGCGATAGAAGCTGATGACTGCGTCTTCCGGCAGATCTTCGATCAGTTCTACTTTATATGGCTCTTCTTTTTCTTTCATGAAAGCGATGGCTTCTGCTCTCGGCAGCTCAAAACGCTCCAGTTTCAGATCCTCTTTTACAATTTTCTTCATTTCTGCTTCGATTTTTTCAAGGTCTTCGCTGGTGAGTGGAGTATCTCTGTCTACATCGTAGTAGAATCCGTCTGCGATGGACGGTCCGATTGCAAGCTTGGTATCCGGGTACAGTCTCTTGATTGCCTGTGCCATGATATGGGATGTGGTGTGACGGAATGCTGCTTTTCCGCCTTCATCGTTGAAGGTCAGAATGGAAAGATTGCAGTCCTTGTCGATGACGGTACGAAGATCTTCTACTTCACCGTTTACTTCACCTGCACAGGCCATTCTTGCAAGGCCTTCGCTGATGTCTGCTGCGATCTCAATGATGGATTTCGGTTCGGAGTACTCTTTGGTACTTCCATCTTTCAGTGTGATGATCATTTGCTTTACCTCTTTCTTTGTATATTTTTCGCAAGCGTGTTTCAGAATTTTTATACTTTTTACAGCAACAAAAAAGTCCCTTCTGACACGCTTATGCTGTCAAAAGGGACGATGTATTTTCATTCACCGCGGTTCCACCCATTTTGTTTTTTCAAACCACTTCATTTGACGATAACGGAATCACCGGGCCGGATTGGGGCCGCTCAGAGCTGGTCTTCGATCACGTTCCTGCGAAAACCCTTGCACCACCAGATGGGGTTTCTCTCTGTCACATTCGCTGTGATTTACTCGTCTCTTCTACGCTTTGTTTTTTTGCTTCGATTGCTTTTTCGGCTCTCGATATTTTTAGATTATACCACCCATTTAGTGGTTGTCAAGTCCTGCATTGGCTGAAACTTTATTTTTCCGGCGTTTTTTGTACCTCCGTCTGCATGGCGAGTTTCTCTTTTGCCTTCTCCGGCATTTCCAGCAGCCCGAACGCGTAAAAAATCCCGTAGATATACGTAATTCCGCGGATATCCCCCAGATCCTTCGGGCGATCGACAACTGGTCTTGCACTTTCTTCCTGCAGTTCCAGCACCTTATGATACGCAGCCCGGACGGAACTCCAGACAAGGCTTTTACTTTTCTCCCGGCGGTCGATCCAGAGTTCTTTGGTGTAGGTGCCGCTTCTTCCATATTTCATATGGTAGGAATACGGCAGACCGGAATACGTATGGAATTCAAACTCCTGGAACGCGACAACGCAGTCCCACAGGGCTTCTTCTGTCCGTTCCTCATGAAGCCTCCAAAGAGCCTGTTCTCTTTTTTCCTGTAAATTTTCCTGTGATTCTTTGTTCTCTTCCATCTTTTTTGTCTTCTCCGTCGTATCCTTTATTCCACCAGAAATTGATCCAGCTCTGCCGCGACCACCGGATTGATTTTTACCTGAGGATGATCGATTTTTCTTCCCTGTGTGACGACCATCTCTACTTTGCGGAGAGCACGAAGATCCTCAAGCGGGTTTTCGACGGTCACGATAAGATCGGCGGATTTGCCGGGCTCGATGGTTCCGGTTTCGGCTCCGATTCCGGCCATTTCGGCGGCGCGGGCGGTTGCGGTGTAAAGCGCGAAGGCGTTGGAGACGCCGACATATTTATGGATGTAAAAGAGTTCCCGCCAGAAGTCGTACTGCGTGATCCACGGACAGCCGACATCGTTTCCGAGGACGACGGGGATGTCGTTGGCGATGGCTTTTTTCGCACAATCTATGATTCCTTCGAAAACAACGTTACCATTGAACTGCTCTATCTCAGTTGCGTTGGTGATGGAACGGTCGAACAGCGCATACGGCAGGGCCGGGGACAGTGTCGTACATAGAAATGCATTCTTTTCTTTGAACAGGCGAATCATATCGTCATCCATTTTTGCACCGTGCTCGATCGAATCCACACCGTTTTCCAGTGCCACGCGGACACCCTGCGGCGATTCGACATGGGCGGCGACTTGATAGCCGAGTGCATGCGCCCGGTTACAGACGGCTTTTACCATTTCCGGTGCCATTTTGAGTTCTCCCGGAACGCCTTTTTCTTTGGCATCCAGCACACCGCCGGTGATCATCAGCTTGATCAGGTTGACATTTTCGCATTTTGCCTCATCTACATGGGCGACTGCCGCATCGATACTCTCTGCTGCGATCGCTACCGAACCTGCCATGTGCCCGCCCGGTACAGAGATTCCCTCGTTTGCGGCAAGGATTCTCGGGCCGGTCTTTTTACCGGCTTTGATTTCATCGCGCAGCCGTGTATCGAAAGTGCCAAGACCACCGACCGTGCGGATCGTGGTAACGCCGCTTAGCAGTTCATCTTTTGCGAAGCCTGCTACCATGCGGTAGGCGATCGCGCGGGAAATTCTGTTGCTCATCAGGGTTTTGACGAGTTTTGCGTTGTCGCGCTGCTTCTTCTGCGGTTTTCCATTGCCTGCGAGATGGACATGCATGTTGATCAGTCCGGGCATAATGTATTTTCCCTGCAGATCTATCTCCGTATAGCCGGAAAGTCTGGTTTCTTCCGGGACAATCGCTGCGATTTTTTCTCCTTCCGTCAGAATGATCAGACCGGTCTGAACCTGCATATCTTTCGTTCCGTTTAGGATTTTTCCGTTTTTGTAGGCATATTTCATACTCAATTCCCTCTTTTCTGCCAAACGTATTATGTTTTATTTTAACACGTCAGAGAGGGATTTTGCGACAGAAAAATCGTTTTTCTCTGTTTTTTATTTTTCTTTTATTCTGCCCCGCATAACTGCCCTCACACCGCCGAACAGAACACCGGCAACAGCCCATAGGATCCAGGTTTTATCCCATTCTCTCGTCTGGAAGCTCCATACAAGATAGATGGCGGTGACAATACACCAGTAGGCGGTTGTAAAAACTTCTGTTTTCTTTTTGTATCGTTTTTCTTCCGGTGTATATTCGCCTTCCTGCAGCAGGATGACGTAGCTTCCATTTATGGTGCTGACCCGCACAATGAAAAAGACACCAACGGCGACCAGAAGCAGCAGGATGGATACGGTGGCTGTGATGATGTAGTCCGGCTGGCTGAATGCAATGGCAGCGAACATCGGGATAACTGCCAGAATACAGAGGGTAACACCGGCGGCGATTCCTCTGGTAAAGGTGCTTTCGTAGTCCTTTTTCCGTTCCTGAACAAGGCCGGTTACACCATAGGCAGTTTCTATTCTCTCCTTTTCCAGATATTCATACTGCTGTCCGTGAATACTGTAGGATACGAAAATCACAACAGCAGCGGCAACCAGCAACAACAAAACGGAGATGCCTGCTCCCGTTGCCATGTTTTCGCTGATGTTTTCTATATGGGAATCGGAAAGTCCGGCAAGGAAGATCAGCAGCGCCGGGCTGATGATACAGAGCGCAACAGCTCCGGCGAGTGTCGGCCCTGTTTTCCGTCTCCATTCCATGAACGCGTTTGCTTCTTCCATCGATACACTCCGCACGGATGACTCCTCTGCGGCGTATTCCAGTATTTCTGTTCCTGTCTCTGATTTTAATTCGTCTTTTAACAGATAGTCGGTGCTGACACCAAAGATTTCAGCAAGACGGAGCACTTTCTGCAAATCCGGCGTGGACTGTGCACTCTCCCATTTGGATACCGCCTGCCGCGAGACGGAAAGTTTCTCCGCCATCTCTTCCTGTGACCATCCATTTTTCTTTCTCGCTTCTGTGATTTTTTCTGCCAAAATCATATTTGTTTTCTTCTGTTTTCCAGCTCTTTTTCAGTAATCTTTTTGCTGCAGCTCACAGCCATTCTATTCATTTCTGTTTTGGAAATGGATTGGCTGTTTCTGCTTCAAATCCTATCATTTTTTCCGGTTGCCTTCTACCAAATCGGGCTGGAAATGTGTCAACTGGCGGTTACAGATGCTTATTTTTCAAGGATTTCCCGCATCTGCTGCATAATTTTTTTAATTTCATAAACCGATACGCTGTTTACGACTTCAAAATTGATCTGCTTTTCTTTTCCGCTGTATTTCACTTCATACTCTCTGGCTTTTTTTTCGTCATGGTCTTTGTACCGTGCTTTGCCGATCAGATAAGCATCTGAATTGGCCGTCTCGGGGTAGCCCGGGCCTTTTTCCAGTTCAAACAGCTCTTTCTTTTCTTTTAGATTCTTTTCCAGTCTGCTCAATTTTTCCAGAAACACCTGACAGACTTCAGGATAATGTTCTCTGATGTATATCAGATTTTTGTGCAGACATGTTGCGCTTTTTTCCATCAGATGACGTTCTGTTTCGTTCGTCAGATAATCAAACTCTCCCAGCTGTACTTCATCCCCCTGAATGGACCGCGCAAGCTGTTCAAACCAGTACATCTGCCGCGGCATACTGTCCGGGAACATGAAATATGTTGAAAACTCATGATCAATCATCGGCGCCAGACGCAGAATCTTATCGTCTTCACGGCAGACAAATGCGATGTTTTCGTAATGGTAGTTCTGATCGCCTTTCAAAATCGAAACGAGAATCTGCAGTACCAGCTCCTCCGCCATCGCCGGGTGGGTCTGGAAATAGTCGGATTCGAGGATTTCGGTGTAGTCGTAGAACATCTGGCAGTAATTGACGTAGTCATCAATATGGACTTTGTCGTCAGGATATTTTCGAAAGAACTCCAGCAGATTCAGCAGATGTTCTCCTTCCCCGTAAATCATCGGTGAAACTGTTCCATAATCGTAATATTTCTCCACCTCCGCCTCATACCCTTCGCAAAACGCAAGCTGATACTGCGGCGCCGGCATAAAATACGCATCAATCACCCATGACCAGAAAACCTCAGCATAGGCGAACAGCGGCGTAGACAGCGGTTTAGATTTTGTAAGCGGTTTAAAAACAACATCTCCTTCAAAAACCGGAAAATGCTTCTCCCCTTTCACAACCCCCACTGCCTCCGCTTTCAGATTGCCGGAACGGGCAGAATACTTATATTTCTTTGGCAGATAGGATGGTTTCTGTTTCATCTTAATCCTCCTGCAATGCTGCCAGATATCCCAGGATTCGTTCTTTTTTTCTGTCTGACAGATTCCGAAAGCCTTCCAGAATGATTTTTTCTGTTTCATTTCCTGCGCTCATTTCCGGATTTCTCGCATTTCGCTCTGTCTCATTCTCCCCCAGAAGTTCATACGGCGTAACCTTCAGCACTTCGCAGATTTTCAGTATTTTATCCGCCGACGGATTCGTGCCCTTTCTTTTCCAGTCGCTGATGGTGCTCTGGGAAATTCCGGTTTCTTCGGAGAATTCTTTCTGGGTCATGCCGTTTCGAAGAATTAGCTCAAAAATTTTTTCACTGATCATTTTGTATCTCACCTTTTTCACTTAGATTTTGTTTTACTATACCATAAAATTTCCTGCCCGTCATTTCCTCCAATGCTGAAAAAACGCCTCTTCCTGCGCTGTGCGGATTCCGTATTTTCTTCTGGCGATGTAGAATTTTGATTTCCAGCTTGAGGTCTGCACCGGGATTGCGGTGATGTGATGGAGGCGGACGATGTCCATGTAGGGGAGGATAGATATTCCAAAACCATTTTCCACAAGGCCGGTGATGACTTCGATTTCTTCGGCCTCACACACGGGTTTTACCTGGATGCCCTGTTCGGCGAAGATCTGCTCTTGGAGGCTGCGGAAGCCGCTCGTCCTGGAAAACATGACCTGCGGATACTTGGCTGCTTCTTTTAGTGTGATGTTCTCTTTCCCCTCCAGCGGATGACCTTCCGGGACGGCGGCCGCGATGTAAGATTCCCGGAGGGGATAATATTCGAGTTCTTCGGATTTCAGCAGTTCTGAGCAGAAGCCGATATCGTATTTTCCATCCAGCAGACCCTCCTCGATCTCTGGGGTCAGGCGGTTGTAGATGATAAACGGGAAGGTCGCGCCGAATTCCCGCAGCATATGTGGTATTGTTCCTGCCGCGAGCGGATATACGGTTCCGATCCGCACTGTCTTTTCTTCCGTCCGAAGGCCTGCCGCCCGCTCCTCCATTCGAAGATATGCGTCCAGAATCTCCTCGACATCCTGCATCAATTCTTTTCCGTAGCGGCTCAGGCTCACGTTTCGTCCTTCTTTCTGGAAGAGCGGAACACCGTACTCGTCCTCCAGTGTCTTGATCGCATGGCTGAGCCCCGGCTGGGAAATATTCAGCGCTTTTGCCGCTTTTCCGTAGTGCTGCAGTTTTGCCAGCTCTGCAAAATATTTTAAATACTCGATATTCATAGATAGCCTCTTTTCCTGTTCTGCATCTATCATACCACTTTTCATTTAATTTTAGAATCAATTCATTCAAAATAATCATTTGTTTTTATCGGTTTCTGTGTCTATAATAAGCATAGTTTCAAGACCTTAACGTAATTTCATTCTCAGGAAAGAAGGATTTTTACTCATGAATACCAGAAAATTTCATCTTCCAGGCGAAGCGGCGCTTCTGATCGTGCTTCTGATCAACCCTCTTGCCATTGATCTGATGTCAAAAAGCGTATTTGGAATTTCAACAATTTCCTCCGTGCCGCTCATCCTCAGCACAGCGTTTCCAGTTTTCAGTTTCGGAACGTGGAACTATATCTTTCAAACGCTGCTTGTCATCACCCTGATGGTCCTGAAGCGTTCGTTCTGTCCCGGCTATCTGTTTTCTTTTGTTGTCGGCATCGGATTCGGAAAAATGATCGATGTACACAATACCTGGGTTACCCTGCTGCCAAATGTTCTGTCGCTGAATGTGGTCTGCTTTTTCACCGGATTTCTTCTGATGTGCTTCGGCATCTGCCTCGCCAACAACTGCCTGCTGCCGATTGTCCCGACCGATATTTTTCCGCGGGATCTGTCGGAACTTCTGCATAAAAAGTATAACCAGATCAAGACAACCTTTGATCTCACCTGTCTGACAACGACCGTAATCCTGTCCCTTGTAATCCTTCACCATCTTTACGGAATCGGCATCGGAACTTTCTTCTGTGCTTTTATGACGGGACGAACCGTATCTCTGGTTCAAAAATTCATTGGAAATCATGTAGAATTTTACCGTCTGACGAAAAAAGAAATGGTAATGCCTGGGAAAAAGATGCGCCATGCATAAAAAAACTGCCCGAATTCCAGTTTTTCTGTTGAAATTCGGGCAGTTTTTTATGCGTTCTGCTCCGCTTCTACTTCCCGGTTGATCTCATCCTCGCTGTCAGCCATGGCCTGCATTGTCATAGTCAGCAGTTTTTCCAGCGGCCAGCCAAGCTGATCGGCGCCCCTCTCAATGACCTCTCTCGAACATCCTGCTGCAAAGCCTTTGCTCTTATATTTCTTCTTTAAGGATTTCAGTTCCATGTCTTTTGTGCTCTTCGAAGGCCGCATCAGCGCAGCTGCCCAGATCAGTCCCGTCAGCTCATCTGCTGCAAACAGAACTTTTTCCATCTCATGCACCGGCTCCACATCCAGTGTGACGCCACACTCAATGGTAATGCCGCAGCCATGGGAAACGACACCATGAATGATATCTTCCGACACGCCGCCTTCCCGCAGAAGCTCCGGTGCTTTCAGGCAGTGCTCTGCCGGATACAGCTCAAAATCAATGTCATGCAGCAGTCCGACAATACCCCAGTGCTCCTCTTCTGCCCCATAGCCAAGCTCTCTTGCATACCATTTCATCACGGCCTCTACGGTAAGCGCATGCTGAATATGGAAGGGATCTTTGTTGTATTTTTTTAATAAAGTAAATGCCTCATCTCTTGTAATTTCACTCATGCTTAATTTTCTCCTTCCCTTTTCTCTTTCCAGAATCACCTGGATTGGATTTGAATTATAATTTCGTCCATTATAATCCTGTATTTAAAAAGGCGCCGTTCCCTCACCTTTCAGAGAGAGGGCACAGCGCTTTTCTTATTTTTCAAATTCTACACTTTACAGAAGTTCCGGTTTCAGCCGCACATCGAAGCTGATTTCGGTTTCTTTCAGCTGATATTTTTCCAGCAGCATCGGTCCGCAGCTTGCCGATCCGATCCCGGCCTGGCGGTAGTCGATGCAGAAAACAGTGCTTCCGCACGGCCGAAGCTCATAGTTGTGGGCTTTCGCGGTCAGCTCCTCCTGCGTGTAAATAGATGCCTGGAATGAGAAGGTTTTCTCGCCCACTGCCGTCAATACCGCACGATCACTGGCAAGACTTGCATAATCGCAGTCGTAGTGGCTGCCGTTCTCCTGCGGGCGGATATAGTCTTCCTGCTGTTCTGCCGGTGTGCTGTGGAAAACGCCGTGATAGCTTGCCTGGTGCTTATCCACGTAGCTCTCCACCGGACCGAGACCGCAGTAGGTCAGTTTTGCAAACGATTTCGGCAGGAACAGGCGCAGGCCAAAACGCGGCAGAACCGGGAATACCGGGTCTTTCTTTGCTTCTACATGGACATCGGTCGTTCCGTCGCTGTAAATTGTCCATTTGATCACACCTGCAAGGATCCGCTGCAGAGCCGGAGACGAAATCGAATAGCTTGTCTCGATCTCCACGCAGCCGTTTTCTTCTTTTGCCGTTGTCTCATACGCCCGCGTCACGGTGCGGTCATACTGAGCACGCATCCAGGTATTCTTGATATTGCGGTCATTGTCTGTCGGCGCACGCCAGATGTTCAGCTCCATCGGGCGGTCGAGCAGATTCTGGTTGGCATAGCACATTTCCTCGAACAGGCCGGTGAATTTATTATAGGTATAGCTGAACTGTTCCGTCGATACCGTCAGATAATGATCGTCCTCTTTCCATCCAAACGAAGCCGTTCCCTCCGGGCGCTTCATCATCTCTTTTGCCTTCTGGTTCTGATTGTCTTTCGTTTTCACCGGAACTTCTTCAAATCCCAGTTCGAACTGCTCCGGCAGCACCTCAGTGGCCTGTTTCTGATACCAGGTAACCTTCAGCGCACATTTTCCCTGCTCCGGCACGGAAATGGCAAGCGGAATCGTCTTCTCACAGCCTGCCGCAAGCTCCAGCAGTGCTTCATCTGTAATCTTGCCGCTCTCCGTCACTTCGCCGTCCACAAGCACCTCATAGCCGAGCACAGCGTAATCTTTCAGATTCACAAAATTCATATAGTTTTTGATGGTCAGTGTACCCTTTTCGGCATCATATCCCGTCACGCGCACCGGACGATACACGTTTTTAAATTCCATCAGTCCCGTATGCGGTGTGCGGTCCGGATAAACAAGTCCGTCCATGCAGAAGTTGCCGTCGTGCGGATACTCGTTGTGGTCGCCGCCGTACGCGTACATCTTCTTTCCCTCGATCGTTTTTCCCATATCAATCGCGTGGTCGCACCACTCCCAGATAAAGCCGCCGCACATCTTCTCCTCGCTGTGGATCAGTTCAAAGTAGTCTTCAAGATCTCCCGGGCCGTTGCCCATCGCATGGCAGTATTCGCACATGATATACGGCTTATCCCCGTACTCCACCAGCTCTTTTTTGATCTCCTCGAGTGATGGATACATGCGGCTGTAGAGGTCGAGGTTGCTGTAATCGTATTTCTTCGGATCATCCACATACCGTGCCGACTCATAGTGCGTCAGACGCGTCGGATCAAATTCCTTCGTCCACTTTAAGGCCGCCTCGAAGGTACAGCCGTATGCGCACTCATTTCCCATCGACCAGATGACAACGCTCGGGCGGTTTTTATCGCGCTCCACGCAACGCTGTGTGCGGTCTACGGTTGCCTCGGTAAATACCGGATTGTTCGCAATTAGTTTATTCCAGTTCTTCGCATACTCTTCCCAGCTCGTGTAATCCGCATAAATTGCCTCTGTGCCGTGGCTCTCATTGTCCGCCTCATCGATGACATAAAAACCGAGACGGTCATAAAGCTGATAACAGTACGGCGCATTCGGGTAATGGCTGGTCCGGATCGCATTGATGTTGTGCTCTTTCATTACCTTCAGATCTTTTTTGATCTGTGCAAGGCTGATTGCAAATCCCGTCACCGGATCGCTGTCGTGGCGGTTTGTTCCGTGGAATTTGATCTTCACGCCGTTCAGGTACAGCACACCGTCCTTCGCGTGGATCTCACGGATGCCGACATGATCCGTGATCACCTCACCCGCCGTCTCCAGCACCAGCGTATACAGATACGGCTCCTCGGCATTCCACAGATGTGCATCTTTTACATGCATCTGAACCGTATCGCCGCCAAACGCTGCCTCTGCCACAAGATGATTTTCTGCATCAAACAGCTTTGCCGTTCCTTCCTGCGGTTCCCCGTCATTCCAGGTAATCGCAATCGAAACTTCTCCATTCTGGTACGATGCGTCCGGCGCTGCCTTTACAAAGTAATCGCGGATGCCTTTTTCTGGTCTTGCAAGCAGATAAACATCGCGGAAAATGCCGCTCATGCGGAATTTGTCCTGATCCTCGAGATAGCTTCCATCGCACCATTTCAGCACCAGTACGGCGATGATGTTGGTGCCATCTTTTAAGAAGTCTGTTACATCAAATTCACTCGTAGAATGAGACACCTGGCTGTAGCCGACGAAGCTGCCGTTCATCCACACGTAGAAACAGGAATCCACGCCCTCAAAATTCAGGAATTCCCTCGGTGCTTCCTCCTGTTTTTTCCACTCGAACGTTCTCACGTACGCACCGCACGGGTTCTCATACGGCACATACGGCGGATCCACCGGGAACGGGTAGCGGACATTCGTATACTGATGGTGGTCATGGCCATAATTCTGCCAGACGGACGGCACCGGAATCGTCTCGAATGCAGAAGTGTCGTATCCTTCTGCGAAAAACTCCTCTTTTGCATCGTAAACACTGGTAAAATAGCGGAATTTCCAGTCGCCGGAAAGCAGGAAAAAGCGGTCCGACGCCTCCCGGTTCTCCACCAGATCCTCCATGCGGCGGGATGCCGGAATGTAGTAGGCACGGTTCGGCATGGTATTCACATGCAGGTGATCGAAATCTTCGAAATATTTTGGAACAATCATCTCTTTTTAAGTCCTCCTTATTCTGTCTTTTGTTTCCAATATCGGCACCGAAACACACGCGGTCCCGGTGCCGATCAGGTTTTCTGTTATTCTTTTACTTTTTCCATGCAGGAAGAACGCCTTCGTAATTCATGCCATAACCGTAGTCATAGTTATGTCCTTCGCTGTCAATATAGGTTTCCATATCCAACGCACGGTCCTCACTCTGCTCCTCAACCGCATCCATATCCTTCGGCATCTGGATCGGCAGACGGCCGGTCGGGTTGTAACCGCCGAAGACAACGTCGAGCACAGCGGCTCTCGAAACACCGAACTCTGCGACGATCGCATCGGCTTCGGCTTCAAATTCATGCATCACCATCGGGTTGTTGACGGTTGCGCAGACGATCACCGGCTTGTCACCCATCGCGCGGCGGCATTCGAGAATATTGTCGAGATCAGCCTCGTTGTAGGCAGTGTTTGTCTTTCCAAGATAGCTGCGGTTCGTGAAATTCTCGCGGAAATCACCGCCGGCAATGCTCACCTCACGCGCTTTTTTCGCCGTATACGGGCGGTACTGCAGTGTAATCGGCAGATATCCGTTGCCGCCGTTCGCAAGATCTTCGGTGGAATACGGGTTGCATGCCGGGCTTTCGATAAATACCAGCGCCACATCGGCCTCCTCCGGTGATGCCACGCGTGTACCGTACTTGGACGGCAGTCCATCCGGCAGCGGATCTTCGGTTTTTGCCGGCAGATCGATGCGGAAGAACGCTTTGGACGGTCCGATCTTTCTCTCCGGAATATAAACCTTCAAACCTTTCTTCAGCGGCAGCACACCCTTCTGTCCTTCCGGTGCACGTTTCGCACTGTTTTTCAGCAGGACGATGGATTTCTGCTGTGCCTCATAGCCATGGCGGCAGAACTCTTCGCATCCTACAATCTTTGCGGATTCTTCCGGATCAAGATACGGGTCCTCAAACAAGCCGCAGTGGAAAATGTTGATCAGAAGACGTTTGGCGGACAGCTCCATGCGCTCACGCATCGCTTTCTCGCCGTATTTCTCACAGCCGATCTTATATGCCTCGACAATCGGACCGGACTCGCTGTTTCCGCCGAACTGGTCAACGCCGTTTGTGATCGCCAGCAGACACCGTTCTGCCTCGGTCATATCCTGCACGCCGTAGCAGCGGCTTCCAAATCCCTCAATCGTCTTCTCCGGATCCTGGGTGATGCCCCAGTCGGTGCAGACAATGCCTTTAAATTCATATTTTCCGCGCAGCAGATCCTTGATCAGGTACTCGCTGTAGGAGTTTCCGACGTTCTTGCCGTTTTTCTTGTCCACGCCGTAGGATACGGTGTAGTACGGCATAACCGCGGATGCGCAGTCGGTCGGTCCGTCCAGGTGGAAGGCTGCCTCGGTAAACGGTTTTAAATGCTCCTCAAAATTTCCGGTCGGATAAACGGCAAACTGTCCGAATGCATAGTGTGCATCGCGTCCGGCCTCTCCGGTGCCGCCGCCCGGCCAGTGTTTGACCATCGTGTTGACGCTGTCTTTTCCCCAGCCGTCTGCTTCCCCTTCCGTTGTCTGCATACCGTCACAGTACGCTTTGGTAAGCTTTTTGGACATCTCCACTTCTTCGCCTAACGTATCGACAAAGCGCATCCATCTCGGCTCGGTGCAGAGGTCGATCTGCGGTCCGAGTGCCGTTGTGATGCCGAGTGCCCGGTATTCACGGGAGGCATCCTTTGCAAACTGTCCGGCTACTTCCGGATCGAAGCAGGCTGCAAAACCAACGCCCTCCGGCCATTTGCTGATCTCGCTTCCGCCGCTCTTGAACTCCACGCCGGAATCCTTTGCTCCGTTCCGCGGATCGGAGGAGAGGTTGACCGGAATACCGTACGGCAGTGTTTCCGCTCTTTTCTGCAGCTCATTGCTCCACTTTGCGGAGATTTCCGGGCTTTCTACATTCGTCAGCAGAATATGACGGATGTGTTCGTCCTCCAGAAATTCCTTCTGCTGGTCAGAAATGGCATACGGCTCTTTGCCGGATTCGAGATACGTTTTTCCGTCAAACGTTCCCTGGAATGGTCCGCCCGGCATCGGCGGTACCGCCTGGTGCGGCGAGTACAGCATAAGGCCTGCAATCTCTTCAATCGAAAGACGACCCGCAAGGTCTGCCGCTCTCTCCTCATCGGAAAGACGCCAGTCCTCGTACGGCAGCAGTTCGCCGGTTTTTGCAAGATCTTTAAAGTAATATCCATCTTTTTCCAATACCTTAACTCCGGACTCCTCTGCCCAGGCAATCGTTTTTCCGTCTGCCTGTGTGATGCGGTGGATTCCGTTTTTCGTTGTTTTCTCCATAAGTTTTCTCCTTTTTCCTGCTGCATTTATTTCAGTGTAAATACCGCACTGTTTTCCGTCGTGCTGCTGTCACCGACAAATACGGTAAACGTTCCAGGCTCGCTTCCAAAAGTTCCGTCGAGACGGTAGTAGCGCAGATCTTCTTCGGTAATATAGAAGGTCACTTCCTGCTCTTTGCCCGGAGCAAGCTCTACTCTTCGGAAGCCTTTCAGCTCTCGCACCGGACGAACCACATCGGAATAATCATCACGGATGTACAGCTGTACAACATCACAGCCAGCCGTATCACCTGTATTTTTCACGGTCACATGCGCTGCAATTCTGCCGTTTTTATCCATCTCGTTCTGATCCAGTGTTACCGCGGAAATATCAAACGTGGTATAGGAAAGTCCGTAACCAAACGGATACAGCGGTGCGTTCGGAATATCGAGATATTTGGAGCGGAACCGCTCTTTCATGCCCGGCAGATTCGGTCTTCCGGTGGAATACTCGTTGTAGCTGACCGGTGCCTGGCCCACGCAGTACGGGAAGCTCATCGGCAGATGGCCGGACGGATTTTTCTTTCCGGTCAGAACATCCACAACAGCGCTTCCGCCCTCGGTTCCCGGGAACCATACCTCGAGAATGGCTTTTGCTTTAACGCTAATTTCCCGCAGATCCAGCGGGCGGCCGTTGAACAGAACGACAACCACATTCGGGTTGACGGCCAGCACTTTGTGGAACAGCTCCATCTGGATCTCTGGCACATCGATCATGGCACGGCTGGTCGCCTCGCCGCTCTGCAGATAATGCTCACCCATCGGCATGACCACGAGATCGGCCTCTTTTGCTGCCTGTAGTGCGCTCTGCTCCATGGCAGCAAGCTCTTCCTCACTGTATTTTTTCGGTGTCGTCTCGGTAAATCCGATCAGCTCCACATCGTTTCCGATAACCGGGCATCCTTCTGCATACGTGGTGCGTGATGCGTCGAATACTTTCTCGGCTGCTTCCTGAATCGTCACGCAGTCCTTGCTGTCGCCGGTGAAGGACCAGCTGCTCTTGATTTCATGATTGTTGGTATACGGGCCGATAAATGCGATCTTTTTCGCAGTGTCGAGCGGCAGTACACCGTCGTTTTTCAGCAGGACGAAGGATTCCTCCGCTGCTTTTTTCGCCAGTGCACGATGCTCCGGGCAGAGGTTGTATGCTTTCTCTTTCTCGGCATCCGCATCTTTATATGGATTTTCAAACAGTCCCAGTTTGTTTTTCAGCTCCAGAATCCGCAGGCAGCACTCGTCAATCAGATGCTCGTCCACTTCACCTTCTTCTACGAGACGGCAGAGGTTTGCGGCGTAAACGGATGTCATCATATCAATATCCACGCCTGCCTCCAGCGCTTTTTTCGCTGCATCGGCGGCATCTTTCGAGCTTCTGTGGGCAACGGTTTCCAGAATGGCTGCAAAGTCAGAAATCAGCACGCCGTCAAATCCCATCTCGCCGCGCAGGATATCGCGCATCAGCCATTTGTTGGTGCTCGCCGGAACGCCGTTGATCGTGTTAAATGATGTCATCACCATCGCTGCGCCCGCATCAATGCCTGCTTTGTATGCCGGAAGATAGAATTCACGGAAGGTATGCTCTGAGAGCTCTACGGTGTTGTAATCTCTTCCTGCGACTGCTCCGCCGTAGCCTGCAAAGTGTTTGATGCAGGAGGCAACTTTTCCCGGTGTTTTTAAATCATCGCCCTGGAAGCCTTTTACGATCGCCTCGGAAAAGCGGCTGTTCAGGTATGGATCTTCGCCTGTGGATTCCACGACACGGCCCCATCTTGCATCGCGCACAAGATCCACCATCGGGGAAAAGGTAACGTGAAGTCCGGCTGCGGATGCTTCTTTTGCAGCTGCAGACGCGCACTCGCCGGAGAGCTCCGGATCAAAAGTGGCTCCCTGCGCCAGCGGCGCCGGGAAAATGGTCTTCATGCCGTGAATGACATCCATCATGAACAGCATCGGGATGTGATGCGGCTGTTTTGCCATGTAGTCATCCTGCAGTTTTTTCATCGTATCGGCACCGGCTGCACCGAGAATGGAACCGGCCATCTCCAGGTCCTCTTTTCCGATTCCCATGTCATTTGCCGGGCCGGTCAGGACGCTGTTTTCATCCCCGAGGTAAAATGCTCCGCTTAACTGAAGCATCTGATCTACTTTCTCTTTCAGCGACATATCCGCCAGCAGTTTTTCCAGATCTGTCTGTTTCATTGAAAAACCTCCCTGTTGTTATTTTCAGAATTTTCCTGTTTCTTATATCATTTGTTTCTATTTTACGGCATAACTCTGCATAAAACAATCACTTTTTTTGACCTTTTCCTCAACGATTTTAACAAAAGAAGCGGGTTCCGCCGTTTTTTGATTTTCGGCAGAACTCGCTCCCTTTTTATAATTTAATTCCTTTTAATGCCGCGGCAAACGCATTGTTCACCGGCTCTTCGGCCTCTTTTTTCTGTTTCTTCATATAAGCTGCCACATCGCGCTTCGTCACGCCGCCGCCCTCTTTTTTGCGGCGCTCTTGGAATTTTGTCATGCGCTCTTTGTGGCCGCAGGCGCAGACAAACGTCGCATCCTCGCCCTTTCCGATCATCTCCATGCGCTTATGGCAGACCGGGCATCTCGCATTCGTCGTGCGGGAAACCGTCTCGCGGTAGCCGCACTCTCTGTCCTGGCAGACGAGCAGTTTTGCGTTCTTTCCATTCACCGCAAGCAGCCGTTTTCCGCAGTTCGGGCACTTCTTGTTCGTCAGGTTGTCGTGGCGGAACGTTCCCTCTTCCGTCTTGATCTCATCGATCAGTTCCACCGTGTAGCTGCGGATCTCCTTCATAAACACATCGCGCCGCTTCTTTCCCTTTGCAATGTCGTTTAACTGCATCTCCCAGCTTGCCGTCAGCTCCGGCTTTTTCAAATCCGCCGGAACCAGCTTCAGAAGCTGGCGTGCTTTCGAGGTCAGATAGATCTCATTGCCTTTTTTCTCCAGCAGAAAGCTGCGGAACAGCTTCTCGATGATATCCGCACGGGTCGCAACCGTTCCAAGGCCGCCCGCCTCACCGATCGTTTTTACCAGGCTGCTGTCGCGGTTTTCCATGTAGCGGACCGGATTTTCCATCGCGGAGAGCAGCGTGCCTTCCGTGAAGCGTGCCGGAGGTTTTGTCTTTCCTTCGCGGAGACTGATCTTCGGCTGCCCGATCTTCATGCCTGCCTCCAGAAGCGGCAGATTCTGCTCCCGCACCTCTTCTTTCGCCTCATCCTCTTCGTCGTACCGGTTATCCTCGTACGCCTCCTGCCAGCCTTTCTCGACCATGCGCTTTCCGCGCGCAGTAAAGCATTCCTTTTCGATGGAAGCCTGGATCACCGTCTCTTCATATACACACGGCGGCAGCAGTACCGCAAGAAAACGGCGCACCACGAGATCATAAATGCGGCGTTCCTCATTGGAAAGTGCAGAAAGCTGCACATACTGCTCCGTCGGGATAATGGCGTGGTGGTCGGAAACCTTTGCATCATTCACAAAACCTGGCTTTTCCTTCAGCGGACGGCGCTTCGCCTGCTGTGCCAGCGTCTTGTACGGCCCGATACTCACGGCATCGAGGCGCTCTTTTAAAGTCGGTACAATATCCTTTGTCAGATACCGCGAATCCGTCCGCGGATACGTGAGGACTTTGTGCGTCTCATAGAGGCTCTGCATCAGATTCAGGGTCTGTTTTGCCGAATAACCGAACCGTGCACTGGCATCGCGCTGCAGCTCCGTCAGATCGTAGAGCAGCGGCGCCTCTTTCTGTTTTTTCTTCTTTTCTACTTTTTGCAGGACAAGCGGATACCGTTTTGCTTTTTCTGCGATCTGCTTTGCCTTTTCCGGATCAGAAATCCGTGTTCCGCCCGATTTTTCATCCTTCCAGGTGTATACTGCGCCGCCTGCTGCTGCCGTTACGGTGTAGTACGGCTTCGGGACAAATTCTCGGATTTCCTGCTCGCGCTGTGCAATCATGGCGAGCGTCGGCGTCTGCACACGGCCGCAGGAAAGCTGTGCATTGTATTTGCATGTCAGTGCCCGCGTTGCGTTAATGCCGACAAGCCAGTCCGCCTCTGCACGGGAAACAGCAGCCCGGTAGAGATTATCGTACTCTTTCGCATCTTTCAGGCTGGCAAATCCCTCACGGATTGCCTTGTCGGTAACGGACGAAATCCAGAGACGCTTACACGGCTTCTGATTGTGCGCCTTGTCAAGAATCCACCGCGCCACCAGCTCGCCTTCACGGCCGGCATCTGTCGCAATGACCACCTCACCGACATCTTTCCGCGCAAGCTGTGTCGTCACAGCGTGATACTGTTTTCCCGTCTGCGGAATGACCTTGATCTGCAGTTTCTCCGGCATCATCGGCAGAACTGCCATATTCCATTCCTTATACTTTTTATCATAGTCCTCCGGGTCTTTTAAGGTCACGAGGTGGCCGAGCGCCCAGGTCACAATATACTGGTTTCCTTCCAGTGCTCCGTTTTCTTTTTTCGCACATCCGAGCACGCGTGCAATATCGCGTGCCACAGATGGTTTTTCTGCAATTACCAGAGTTTTCATGAAATGTCTGCTCCTTTTATAGCTCTTTATACTGTTTTATAATTTCATCCCGGTCTTTTCCGAGAATAAAGTAATAATCGATCTGTCCGTCCCCGGCGGTATGAAGATACGTTCCAAACGTCCGCACATTGCACAGCAGTGCCGTTCTGGAAGCGGCGGCTGCAATACCATAGCCGCGGTTTGAGACGACAAGCGGCATCCGCGCCTGCTTTCCGCCAAACGAGACGTAGCGCGCCTTCGCGGTCAGATCCAGCCACTCTGTCGAGAGAATGCCCTTGGCTTTCAGCTTTTCGGAACCGCTCCAGTCAAAGAATGTCCATGTCATGCCGCCGTCGATCATGCGCGGCTCGTCTCGTTTCTCGGAAAGAACCAGTTTGTGATCCGGCGTAAAGAACTGCACCGCGCCGTCCTTTTTTTCCACCATGACACGCAGCTTCTCTGTCTCAACAAGAACCGCCGTCTTCGATTCCTTTGCACTCCAGGGGAACGAGGTATCCGCCTTTGGCTTCCAGTACGTGTCCTGGACTTTTGCCGTCACACCTTTTACGAAGCTGATGCGGATGACCTCCGGCGTAATCGGCGTGATGCGCAGAATGCCGTACATGCTCGCCATCTCAACCGCTGCTTTTCCTTTCTTTGCCCATTTCACCGCGCACTTGATCCTCGAATGCCCCTTCATGCGCAGCAGTTCATTTTCCGGAATTGCCCCAAAAGCGTAGGGCGATGTATTCATATGCTCTGGCTGTTCAGCTTTTTCTGACTGTATTCCTGCAGTCGCCGGTCTGCTGCCCGGTGCTTTGCCGCCTGTCTTTCCACGGTAGGCGGCACCGGCAAAGACAGCAGAAACTCCTTCCGGCGCACGCTGCTGCATCGTCTTTGCGGCAATTTCTTTTCCTGTTTCTGCCGCTGCTTTCCGCATGCCCGTACTGCTTTTTGGCATCACCGCTGTTCCCGTCGTGCTTGTATTTCCAGGCGCCCTTCCCGGTATCTGCTCCGGCTTAATTACAATCCTTTTTGGTCCGTGGCTGTTCCGCTCGTCCATCTCCTGGATGCCGATCGCGCGGTTCTCCTCACGCGCCTCCTTCTGCGTCAGCGAAACCTTCTCATACTCTTTCGCCTTCGTCAGCGTCTCCATGGCAAATTCCTGATTGTGACGGCCCTTTGGCGCTTTCTTTGCAAGGATTCCTGTGAGTTTTCCCGTATACAGCACTGCCAGCTCATGCAGCGCACGCGTTGCCGCTACATAAAGCAGCTTTACCTGTCCGTCATTCTCCGGATATTTTTCTTCTGTCGGATCAAGAAGCAGCACCGCGTCAAACTCGAGTCCCTTCGTATACGCAACCGGAAGCACCATCACGCCCTCGCCAAATTCTGCCGTCTCGAGATCCTCCTCCACAACCGGCACATATTTTTTCAGCTTCCGCGCCGTCGCAGCCGCTTCTGCCTCATCCCGGCATACAACGGCAATTGTCTCATATCCCTGCTCCTGCCACGCTTTGATCTTCTGCACTCCAGCTGCCAGAAGCGCAGCCTCATCCGCAAACGCTTCCTTTTGCACCGTCGTTCCATGCCGCAGCACCGGCTCCACCGGATAAATCGCAAAATCCCCGTGCCGCAGGATTTCATTTGCAAAATCGGAGATCTCCACCGTGTTCCGGTAACTCTTCCGCAGAACGCCGAACGCATCGTACGTGCCGGTCAGAATCAGCTTTTTCAGCTCCTCCCAGTCGTTCAGGCCGTAGGAAAAATGGATATTCTGCGACGTATCTCCCATAATGGTATACGTACAGTCACGCAGACAGTAATGAAGCACCTGGTAAGCCATCATCCCGAAATCCTGCGCCTCGTCGATGACCACATGGCTCGCCTCGCGCACGGGATCGTTTTCCTTGATCCGCTTATAGAGGTATGCCAGCGCCGCCAGATCATAGACATCAAAGGAGTTTTCCGGCACTTCCACCGCTTTTCCTTTCTCCGCCTGCTGCTCCAGAAACTGTAAATAGAGATCAAAAATGGATCCCCGCCATTTTCCATCTCCAAAATATTTCTCGTATTTCCGCTTCAGCGCCTTTTTTTCGCGCGCCGGAAACGTCACTTCTTTTCCCGAAACCTCGTTCTCAAATTTTGCCAGCAGGATCTCGTTCAGCATGCACATCTTTCCTTCCATGGAAAGTGTGGACTGCTCCCTGCAATAGTTATCAATATACTCGGCGTTCAGAAGCAATGTTCCCGTTTTTTCCAGCCGCAACGGCTCCCGCGGAATCTGCTCTGCCTCGTACGTACGGCAGAAATTTTCCAGATCGAAAAACCAGCCGCTTCCGCCCTTTATGCTGTTTTTCTCATCCGCGCGGTCGATGGTGTGTACCATGTACTTTTCTTCGTCCCAGTCCTCATACAGAAGCCGGATGAAAAGCTGCTCCATCGTCATCTGACGGATGCCGTATACATCGAGTTCCGGCAGAACGCTGGTAATGTAGTTCAGCAGAATACGGTTGCTTCCAATGATATAGAAATCCTCCGGCCGGAAGTCCTCCTCGTAATTATAGAGGATGTACGAAATCCGGTGCATCGCCACCGTCGTCTTTCCGGAGCCAGCCACGCCCTGTACGATCAGATTCGTCTTCGGGGATCTGCGGATAATGAGGTTCTGCTCCTGCTGGATCGTCGCAATGATCTCACCGAGCACCGCTTTTTTGTTCTTCGCCAGATACTTTGTCAGCAGCTCATCGTTCGCTACCACATCAGAATCAAAAAAGTCTTTCAGATGGTCATTTTCAATCTCATACGTCCGCTTTCTTTTCAGATCAATCGAAAAAGTACCCTCTGAACTCACCGTATAGCTGCACGGCCCGGTGCTGTTCTCATAATAGACGGAGGAAATCGGCGCCCGCCAGTCCAGCACAACCGGTTCCGCCTTCTCATCGGAAATGCCGACGCGCCCGATGTAATAGGACTCTAAAAACGAAAGCCGCGGATCCTGAAAATCAATCCGCCCGAAATACGGCTTCTTTCTCGCTTTTTCCAGCCGCGCCATGCCGTGCTGGTACGCATTCAGCTTCGCCGTCGCGTTGTTCCAGAGCGCCAGGCCTTCCGCCTCTTTTGCGTCGTACGTCTCCATCAGATCCGCCAGGTCCTCATTCGCCAGCCGGATATCCGCCTTCGCCTGTTCCAGATTCTGCTCGGCAATCCCGATCACCTTCGCAAGCTGTGCTTCCTCCTCTTCCCTCGTAAGTCCGGGAATCTCTGATTTTCTGATGCTTCTTTCCAGTTTCTCTTCTTCCACTTTGTACCTCCTTTTTTACGAAAAACTTCTTCTACATCAGCCCGTTCTTTTGATTCTCTTATTTCCATCCCAATAGACTTTATTTTACCATGCACACGTCTCCCCGGCAAGATACTTCACCCGCTTTTTCGTGCATCAAAAAAGACACCATGCATCTTACACACAGTGCCTTTCCGACTTTTTTTCTTACTGAAGGTAATCCTTAAATTTCTTTTTAAATGCTTCGATATCGTTCGTATGGGCTTCCACAACCGCATCCGGGTTTCCGGCGATCATCAGGACACTCATCAGGGATTTCGCATCAAAGACGCATCGTCCTATTTTTACGTCAACGTCGTAATCCAGGCGTTTCACCATATTTACAAATTCTTCTACACTCTCTACTTCATCAAACTTTAACGGTAACGAAATCATATTTTCTGCATCCTTTCTGCTTTTTGGTCTTTTTTTCATGATTTTGAATTCTTTCTTTTATTTCCTTCAAAATCGGTCAAAAGCTTACACGATATTCCTTTTTTGCTGTTTTTTCTGAAAGTAGTAATGAAATCGCCTTCATTTTCGACTGACACTAAAATAGCATACATCTGTCTCACTGCAAATATCCGTTTTAGACAAAATTCGACGTAGTTTTACAGCAATTTGCTCATATGTTCCGTCTGATTCGTTAAGTTGTTTCTTTTCCGGCACTTTTTTCGTCTGATCTGACGGGCCGGAAGGCCTTACTTGAGAATCACTCTCATGAAAAGTTATTCGCTGAAAATAATATTTCGGATCTTCCGGGACAGGGTGTACGTTCCGGCATCTTTTTTCTGGGTCATCATCAGAAATGTCATATTCTGCTCCGGCACGACTTCCATGTAGCATCCAAGCCAACCGTCCCAGCCGAACTCACCCTTGCTTCCCAGCGTTACCGCACGCGTCGGATCTACCAGAACACGCATCAGATTTCCGTAGGAAAATCCTTCCAGACCGATCCAGTTATCAAAGCCTGCCTGCTGTACCGCGCTTAATGTGTGGCCTCCCAGAAATTTTACCGTCGCCGGACGGAGAATCTGTACACCGTTGTAGGTGCCGCCGTTCAGCAGCATCTGCGTAAATTTCGCATAATCGTCGATGGTAGATGCAAGGCCTGCTCCGCCTGCCTCATATGCCGGGCGGTACGCCATATCGTTCTGAATGCCAAGGTTATTGTCCAGATAACGGACGGACGGCTGTCCCTCCCTGCAGTCATACACCTTCGCCAGACGATCCTGCTTTTCTGCCGGAACCCAGAAATCGGTATCGTTCATGCCGAGCGGCTCGAAAATTTCTTTTTTCAGAAAATCCCCAAAGCGCATGCCGCTTGCCACCTCAATCACCGCACCTACGACATCCGCCGACGTTCCATAACTCCAGGACTGGCCCGGCTGATACAGAAGCGGGACTTTTCCAAGACGGTTTGCAAATTCTACTGTACTGATCGTTCCGCCGTTTTCTTCCTTAAGTCCGTGGATCACCTCCTGAAAAAGTGCATCGGTCTGCCGTCCCGTCTCATCCGTTCCGCCGTACGTCAGCCCGGATGTCATATTCATAATATCCTCCAGAAGGATCTCCCGCTCCGCTTTTTCTATCTTCCCATCCGCTGTACATACAACCGGGTTCCGGAAGCCCGGCAGATACTTGCTGACCGGATCCGCCAGATCGACGATTCCGCGCTCTACCAGAATCATCATGGCCGTCGCGGTAATCGGCTTGCTCATGGAGTAGAGACGGAAAATATTATCGCGGGAAACCGGCTTTTTCGCTTCGATATCCGCATATCCGCTCTCCAGATAAACCTGCTCCTCTCCGTCTTTGATCACCATCAGAAGACAGCCCGGTGTCTCTCCTTTTGCAACAGACGCATCCATCACCTGCTGCAGTCTTTTCTTTATCACCTGTTCCATGGTATGTTCTAACCTCCATCTAAATTTCATTGTTTTTTCCTATTTTACCTCTCTTTTTGCCCCCTGTCATCTTTTATCTTGCTTTTCTTCTATCCTCATTGTCTTTTTTTCTGAAATCTTACAACTTTTCTGAAATTAAGAAAAACCATCAAAAACCATCATTGCCCTATTCCGAAAAATATGCTATTCTATATGTATATATATTTATGAATCTTCAGCTATTTAGAAAAACGAGGTGAACATCTTGCTGAAAACGAATGAATCCGCAGAAAATTATTTGGAAACCATTTTAGTCTTAAGTCAGAAAAAACCCGTTGTACGCGGTGTTGATATTGCAGAAGAACTTGGCTTTAAAAAATCAAGTGTCAGCGTTGCCATGAAAAACTTAAGAGAAAAAGAGCAGATCCGCGTAACGCCGGAAGGCTACATCTACCTGACCGACAGCGGACGCGCGATCGCAGAGATGATCTATGAGCGCCATCAGCTCCTCTCCCGCGGCCTGATGAGCCTTGGTGTTGATGAGCAGACCGCCACGGAAGATGCCTGCCGCATCGAGCATGTCATCAGCCAGGAAAGCTTTGAAGCGATCAAACGTCATCTGCACATGACTGCCGAAAAATAAGCATGACAAAGAAAACGCTGCCGGAGTTCTCTTCTCTCCGACAGCGTTTCTCTTTCCGCCCGAAAGTCTCCCATTTCTTTGCCGGAGCCTTTCGGGTTTTCTTTTTACAGCATAAAAGTATACGTTCCGCTTCCCAGTTCCACGATATCCGCCGGATCCTCCGTGTTTTTAAACAGGGTTGCCGTTGTATTGACCGGAATCGTAACCTGATACTCTATTTTGTCACCTTTCCGCTCCCATCCGGCAGAAATCACGCCGTACGGGCTGTCTACGGAACCTTTCATAAACTCGAGCGGGCCCGGCTGCGGTTTCAGCAGAATGTGCTGATAACCCGGTTTTGTCTCGTCTCTCTGGATACCAAGTCCCGTGTGATACAGCCAGGAAAGAACGCTTCCGAGAGAATAATGATTGAACGAGTTCATCGCATTCTGTCCGCCGAAGCCTTTTTCCTTCGTGTAGGAATCCCAGTGCTCCCAGATCGTCGTCGCTCCCTGGGTCACCGGATACAGCCACGATGGGAATGCCGTCTGCAGCATCATCTTCCAGGCATCCTCCACAGCGCCCTGCTCGGTCAGCATCTGGTTCAGAATACCCGTTCCAAAGAATCCCGTTCCGACCGTATGGCCGATCGCTCTCGTCTTTCGGATCAGATGCTCTCCTATTCTCTTTCTGTCTTCTGCCACACCATAAGACAGTGCAATTGCATACGAGCACTGCGTATCACACAGCGTTCCGTCCGCATTGCAGGTCTTTCCGGAATCCGGAAGTACAAATGTCTCATTCCAGAATTTCTTCACCTTCGCAGCAAGCGCCTCATACTGATGCTGCTCCTCTGTTCTTCCGAGCGCACCGGCAATCCGGCTCATCAGATCGGCTTCTTTATAATAGAATGCATTCCATAAAAGCAGCAGATCCGTCTCTTCCGGTGCCAGCCAGTCGCCAAGCGGTCCGATCGCCGGATTTACCTTCGTTCCCGGCAGACCCTTATCCTTCATATAGTCCATATATTTCTGCATGCCAGGATAAAATTTCTCCAGTGTGCGGATATCCCCATACTGCTCATACAGTTCCCACGCCATAAAAATACTCGCACACTCATACGTAATGCCGCCGAATCCGCCGCCCACCGGTGCAATCTCCGGGTACTGGCCTTCCGGTGTCTGCAGATCACACATCGCCTGCAGGTTCCGCTCATAGAATTTCTTCAGGCTGCTGTTGTTGAGCGCCGTATGGCAGAAAATATGCGTATCGCCCGCCCAGCCCATGCGCTCATTTCTCTGCGGGCAGTCGGTCGGAATGTTGATAAAGTTGCATTTCTGTGACCAGGAAACATTCTCGGCAAACCGGTTCAGCAGTTTATGGCTACTCGTAAGGCTTCCATGGAATTCCGTCACAGAAGAATACTGAAGACTCTCTACTTCTTCCAGCTCCGGCGCATGCTCCACACCGCTGATCTCAATATAGCGGTAGCCGTGGAAGGTAAACTTCGGCTGGAACACCTCTTCCCCGCCGCGGCAGATATAAACATCCGTACTCGTCGCATCCCGGTAATTTTCCAGCATCATCGTGCCTTCTTTTCCAGCATACTCCGGCAGATCCGGATAAAGCACCTCCGCATAGCGGATGATGATCTTTGTGCCCGCCTTCTCATGCAGTGTAATCCGCGGTACACCGGCCATCTCCTGTTCCAGATCGTAGAGATACACACCCGGGAACAGCTCTTTTCTCGTCTTTGCCGTTCTCCGGTCTACAATCCGCACCGGCGCATCGTACTCACCGATATATTCCGGCTTCTGCTCATGAACCGCCGGCCAGGACCGTCCAAAGCCCGGCATCGTGCAGAACTCTTCGATCATGACGGTATCCACAACAACTGGCTTTTCCCAGGTGCTGTCATCAAACTCCGGCAGAGAATAAGTTTCGTAAACCTCTGCCCGGCGCGCATCGTACTGCTCTCCGGCAAAGTAGCTGGAAAACAGGTAAGGACCTTCTCCGAAATACTTCCAATCCTCGGTATTTGTTCCAAAGACCTCGCGGCTGCCGTCCTCGTACTTCATGACAACCTTGGCAAGCAGACTCTCCTTGTCTCCAAAGTAATTGAAGTTCTTCACCACAAAGGTCTGTGCCTCGCTCCACCAGCCCGATGCCAGCGTCACGCCGATTCCGTTTCGGCCCGGTTTCATCAGCCCTGTGATATCGTATGTCTGATAGTTCATTCTGTGGTCATACTGTGTCAGACCCGGACGCAGCAGATCTTCCGTGATCTCCTGTCCGTTGATCCGGCAGTCGTAGATACCGCGCGCAGTAATATAAAGGCGTGCCGATGCCAGTTTTTTCTCTTTCTGGCAGGAAATACACGACCGCAGCATTGGAATTGAATGATGGGACGGATCTGCCGTAATCTGGCTGTCTTCTACTTTAAAGTATCCGTTTTCCACCGGAATCTGATCCGCAAAGATACTTTTTCCCCCATCCAGCCGTCCTTCCGGCGTCTCACGAACAATTTCCGCGGATGGTTTTCTTACGTTTCTTACGGTCAGATTCTTAAAATATCCTGTCGTCCCTTTTCCTGCATAAAATCCGATCTCATTCAGTCTCGGATACGGCAGCACATCGTTATTTCCTCTCGGATTCAGCTGGCGGCCTGATACTTTCGTTCCAAAAAATCCATGCTCTTCAATGGCATCCACGAGGATGCCGTCGACATAGGCGTATGCCACATTGCCGTCAACCTCTACGGTCAGCTTATGAAAGGCATTGGCATTCTCTGGTGTCAGGATTTCCTGTGTTTTCTCTTTCCAGTTGACCAGTTTCGTAACGGCAAACGGTTTTTCCGCTGTATCCTCCGGCGCATAGCCCACGCGGTAAATTTCGAGGCGTGCATCTCCCTCCTCAAGGCACACAGCATAACGGATATAGTTCTCCCCTTCCATGCCAAGCTCATTTTTCGTATGATCGTTCAGACGGAAGTCATTGGCTCCAAAGACGATACCCGCTTCTCCCTTCCCGCCTTCCATCCGAAATTCACTCTCGATCGTAAAAACACCGCGGTTTTCCGCGCATACCGTCGCATGCGGTGCGCCGATCCACTCAGCTCCCTCCCATGCTGCATACAAAGAATCCATAAGGCCTGTCTCGAAGGAACTTTCTGCTTCTGCTTTTCCGCCGTGGTTATCCCACACCTCTGCTTTTACCTCATATTTGGTACAGGGCTGCAGTGCTTCTCCTTCATAACCAATCCCTGTTGATACGCCGGTTTCCATTTTTCCGCTGTCCCACACAGTATCTTCTCCGGTGCGCACAACGATCCGGCATGCGCTCTGCATCAGATTCTGTTCTCCTTCTTCTGCCGTCAGCAGCCAGGAAAATGCCGGTTTTTTCTCATCCAGCCCGATCGGTGCCATCTGATCTTCAATCAGAATTCTCTCTATCTTCATTTGGTAACCTCCCATTGCAAGTTTTGCCTTCTTTGCTGATTGTATTATACCGTCCAGTAGCTATTTCTGTTAAGATCAGTTTTTGCCCAAAAAAGCGTCTTTATTTGCATCTTTTCCGGTGTTATAATAAAGAAAATTACGAAAGAGAGGTACCATCAAATGAAAGTATTATTAATCAACGGAAGTCCTCACGCAAAAGGCAGCACTTATACTGCCCTGCACGAAATGGAAAAAGTCTTTACAGAAAATGGTATTGAGGCGGAAATCGTACATATCGGAAATAAAGATATCCGCGGCTGTGTTGCCTGCGGTGCCTGTTCCAAGCTCGGAAAATGTGCTTTTTCCGATATGGTAAATGAGGTTGCTCCGAAATTTGAAGAGGCTGACGGCCTTGTTGTCGGAAGTCCGGTTTATTATGCATCTGCAAATGCAACACTTATTGCTTTTCTTGACCGGCTGTTCTACAGCACACACTTTGACAAGACCATGAAAGTCGGCGCTTCGGTTGTCTCTGCACGCCGCGGCGGTCTTTCCGCTACCTTTGATGAGCTGAACAAATACTTCACCATCTCCGGCATGCCGGTTGCTTCCGGCCAGTATTGGAACAGTATCCATGGAAATAATGCGGACGAGGCGCAGCAAGATCTCGAAGGCCTGCAGATCATGCGTACCCTTGCACGGAATATGAGTTTTCTGATGAAGAGCATCCAGCTCGGAAAAGAATCCTTTGGTCTTCCGGAAAAGGAACCGCGCGTCGGCACAAACTTTATCCGTTAATTTATCTGTTAAGCAAGATGCCGTATTTCAGACTTTTTTCTATGTCTGGAATACGGCATCTTTTATAGCTGGAAGAAATTTTATACACGAAAAAAGCCTGCTTCCGCAGACTTTTTAAAGCGACCCGGATCGGGATCGAACCGACGACCTCCGCCGTGACAGGGCGGCGCTCTAACCAGCTGAGCCACCGGGCCAGACATATACAGAATATAAAATATAGAACTAAAGTGGACCTTCAGGGACTCGAACCCGGGACCGACCGGTTATGAGCCGGTTGCTCTAACCAACTGAGCTAAAGGTCCAAAGAGCCGATGATCGGACTCGAACCGATAACCTGCTGATTACAAATCAGCTGCTCTGCCAATTGAGCCACATCGGCATACATAACAAATATTTTATATTCAGTGACTCCGACGGGAATCGAACCCGTGTTACCGCCGTGAAAGGGCGATGTCTTAACCGCTTGACCACGGAGCCATATTTACTTTTTGAAAGAACTGACCTGTAAGAAACTCTTACAGGTCGCATTCACTCCCCGAGTTGGGCTCGAACCAACAACCCTTCGGTTAACAGCCGAATG